>Ga0209039_10000003_pt1 | contig 208911 bp, 150 predicted proteins | sample BogFormECP12_OM1_FD_188238 | JGI IMG/M metagenome (GOLD analysis project Ga0209039, IMG submission 188238) | Bog forest soil microbial communities from Calvert Island, British Columbia, Canada - ECP12_OM1 (SPAdes) (version 2) | ecosystem: Environmental > Aquatic > Freshwater > Wetlands > Bog ... | reverse complement strand
GCAGTGGCCCCGCCGGTCGTTGGTCCATGCGTCGCAGCCCCGCCGGTGGTCGGCCCATGCGTGGTAGTCCCACCCCCGCCGTTGGTCATGTTGGTTGCCCCGCCGGTCGTTGGTCCATGCGTGGTGGCCCCACCAGTGGTCGGTCCATGCGTGGTGGCCCCGCCAGTGGTCGGTCCATGCGTGGTGGTCCCGCCGCCGCCAGTATTCATGTTGGTGGCCCCGCCGGTCGTTGGTCCGTGCGTAGCAGCCCCGCCGGTGGTCGGCCCATGCGTGGTTGTCCCGCCCCCGCCAGTATTCATGTTGGCGGCCCCGCCGGTCGTCGGCCCGTGCGTAGCAGCTCCGCCGGTGGTCGGCCCATGCGTAGCAGCTCCGCCGGTGGTCGGTCCATGCGATGCCCCGCCGGTGGTCGGTCCATGCGTAGCAGCTCCGCCGGTGGTCGGTCCATGCGATGCTCCGCCGGTGGTCGGCCCGTGTGAGGCCCCGCCGCCGCTCGGCCCGTGCGAGGCGCCGCCGCCACTCGGCCCGTGCGAGGCGCCGCCGCCACTCGGCCCGTGCGATGCCCCGCCGCCGCTCGGCCCATGCGATGCCCCGCCGCCGGAAGGCTTGGGAGGCGCCTGATTGGGCTTAGTTCCAGCGGCTGCTTTGCCCACGCAGCCGAACATCAGGAGTCCGGCAAGAACCAGTACTGCAGAGCCATTGTGAATAACCCTGCGAAGAAGTTGTATCGTCATCGGATCCTCTTTTCCCTTTCATTGTTCAGGTTCCGCGTTCCATCCCTGAAGCGCGGATCCGGCTGCGCGAACGTCTACTCAACGTTGCTCACTTTTCCCTTGGTGAAGGTCACCTTCATATCCTTGTAATAGAAGATTTCCTTCACTCCCAGCTTGGCAATTCTCATCGGCTGCCCGAAAGCGGCAGTCACCTCATCCTTGGTCTGGCCGATGGCGATGGTCGGGGGAGGAGCATCGGCTGGTGGGGGCGGCGCAGCGGCGGACTCTGCAGCCGGGGCAGGCTCTGCAGCCGGAGCGGACGCCGGCTGACCACCCTGATCGCTCTGGCCGCTATTGTCGTCCGAAGGCTGAACTGTAATGACCTCCGAAACGGTCTTCACAAAATCGTCCGCCGACGGCACAGGACCCTTCGGAAACGGGAACTTGATCTCCCCGTAGTAGCGGACGTCATTGTAGGGATCGCTGGAAGTGCTGACCAGGATGCCGTCCCTTTGAAGAACAATCCCGGTCACCCAGAACTTCTCGCCAGCGACAAATTGACGCGATGTGCAGGCGTTGTTAGCGGCATCGGTTGGGCTGGCCCCGCCGCCAATGACCGGAATAAGTCCTCGACCGAAGGACTTTACGGCGTCCTTGGCGCGATTTTTGTAATTCGCGGCCAGCACCCCGTTGTTGTATGAATTTGAAAAGGCATAGGGGGAGTCCGAACTGCACATCATCAGCCCGTCCTTATGCAACACCACAACATCGCCGGCGGTAACAATATCCGAGTGGTCGGCAGTGGTTTTTGTCAGCTTGATCTGAGAAACCAGCTTCTCCTGGATCAGCGTCCCAGGGTCGCCCGCCTGGGCTTCCATCCCAACACTGAAGATCGCCGCCATGGCGGCCAATCCGACTACGCCAAGCCTCGGCACTTGAGTCATGCGCCACTTCCATTGCATCGGTTTTTGGGAAAGCTTCTACCAGCCCAACAACGTAAATCAAGGCCCTGGGACTGTCAAGAAAATCATGCAATATCGCACTTTAACAACCCCTTACCGGCGCAAACACAGCGACCGACCGAATGTTGCGCTCGTTCCAGAATTAATTTCTTCAACACGCAATCAAACATCGATGGACCCGGTCGTGTAGCGCAGAGAAACGGCCGGTGTCGGGATCGCCACCTCCAACGTGGCGAATCCCCTGCGGAAAAGTGCCCCCCGGCACACCCGGATTCCGGACTGGCAATGTCTGCAAAGAGGTGTCTGTCAGAATGTCCCGGTAATCGCAGGAACGTCCGGTGCCGCCGGGGAGTTGCGCGCGGCGCCCGCCGCAGGCGGAAAAAGCGAGCCGTTTGGCTGGTGAGACCGCCACATCGCTCATAGCCTTGCAGCCGCGAAAACTGATAACCTGAATGCATGAAATTCGGGGTGCTGGTTTTTCCCGGTTCCAACTGCGACCACGACACATTCCATGTGATTGCCGAAGTGGCCCGCCAGCCTGTCACCTTTCTCTGGCACGACTCAGAGGACCTGGCCGGAGTGGATGCGGTCCTGGTTCCCGGCGGCTTTGCCTACGGCGATTACCTGCGCACCGGCGCCATCGCGCGTTTTTCGCCGGTCATGCAGGCGGTGCAGCGCTTTGCCGGCGGAGGCGGCCTGGTGCTGGGCATCTGCAACGGCTTCCAGATTCTGACCGAGGCCGGATTGCTGCCCGGCGCGCTGATGCGCAACGCCGGCCTCAAGTACATCTGCAAGCAGGTGCATCTGCGCGTCGAAACCACCGATAGTCCATTTACGAACCAACTCGCCAAGGGCGACGTGCTGCAAATGCCAATCGGGCACATGGAAGGCAACTACTTCTGCACGCCGGATGAGCTGCATCGACTTGAGGCCGAGGACCGGATCGCCTTCCGTTACGCGACGCTCCAGGGCGAGATCACGCCGGAAGCGAATCCCAACGGGTCGCTGAGCAACATTGCAGGCATCCTGAACGCTAAAAGAAACGTGCTGGGGATGATGCCCCACCCCGATCGGTCAAGCGAGCAACTGCTGGGTTCAACCGGCGGCTGGAAGATTTTTGCCTCCATGGTCGAGGCTCTGGCAACGCATTGAAGTCTTGATGCGCTGTTGGAAGACGGAACACATTGATCGACATACATCAGCATCTGATCTACGGGGTGGATGACGGGCCGCCCGATCTGGAGACCTCCCTGGCCATGGCCCACGAGGCCGCGCGCGAGGGCGTAACGCACATCGTCTGCACCCCCCATGCAAGCGACCGCTTTCCCTATCAGGATGCGGTGATCGCCGAACGCCTGTCCTGGTTGCGCGGGTTGCTGAAGGGCGTCGTCGAGCTGAGCCTGGGCTGCGACTTCCACCTGAGCGCGAATAACATCATCGACGCGCAGGAACACCCGCTCAGGTACTCAATCAACGGCAAAGGATACCTGCTCATCGAGTTTCCTAACATGACCATCGCTCCGCAGTTGGACGAAGCCATATTCCGGCTGCAGGCCGTTGGCTACACGCCGATTGTCACCCACCCGGAACGCAACCCCGTGTTGCAGCGCCAGCCGGAAATGCTGGCGGACCTGATGCGCAGAGACTGTCTGGTCCAGGTGACCTCCGCGGCGCTCTATGGCCGTTTTGGCCCTGTCGCCGAGGCCTTCTCGAATGAGTTGCTGGAGCGCAACTGGATTCACTTTCTGGCCACCGACGCGCACCATCCCCAGCGGCGCCCCCCGCATTTGAAAAAGGGTTATGACTACGTGGCCCGGCGTTTCGGCGAGGAGACGGCGCAGCGCTTGTGTGTCACCAATCCCCTGGCCGCCGTCAAGGGAGCCCCGTGGCCCGCCCAGCCCGAACCCCTGGGCCTGTTGGAGCATGTGCCGCTGAAGTTCGATGCCAGCCGCTTCCCGGCCGGCCCCAGGCCCACGCCCCACTAAACCAGCCCCAACCCGCCATCCACGGCCAGAATCTGGCCGGTGACAAAGTGCGGCCCCGCGGCAAAGAAGAGCACGGCCTGGGCTACATCTTCCGCCGTCCCATTGCGCCGCATCGGCGTCCGGGCAGCAAAACTGCGGGCCTCGTCCCCAGCGCGGGCATCCGGTTCAGTCAGACCAGTCGGATCGCTCACATTGATCCACCCCGGTGCCACGCAGTTGACGCTCACCTCGGGAGCAAAGGCCTTGGCCATCGCTTGCGTCAGCATGTGCAGCGCGGCCTTGGAGGCGCAATAGTGGCCGTGTCCGGCCCAGGCTTTCATCCCTCCCAAGGACCCGATGTTCACGATTCTTCCCTCGGCGGTGCGCAGATGCGGCAATGCCTCCCGCGCGACCAGAAACGGCCCTCGCGCGTTGGTCTCGAAGACCGCATCCCATTGATCCAGCGTGATGCCCTCCAGATGGACCGGCTCAAAGACGGCTGCGTTGTTGACCACTACGTCCAGCCGCCCAAAGCAGCCGGTTGTGGCGGCTATCGCGCGGCGCACCGAGGCTTCCGAGCGCACATCGCACTTCACCGCCAGAGCGCGGCGCCCGAGAGACTCGATCTCGTGGGCAGTTTGCGCGGCCTCGGCTTCGGAGTTCCGGTAGGTGATGGCCACATCCGCCCCGGCCTGGGCGAGAACGAGCGCAATCCCGCGTCCAATGCGCCGCGCGCCCCCGGTGACTAGTGCCGATTTGCCGCTGAGAAGTTGAGTTGGCATCACAGGTCAAACAACGATCCCAAAAACAATTCTGGAGCGATGGCCCGCCCGCAGTCCTGCCAATCCTACTTTGGCTGCGGCTGGTTGGGCTGCCCGTCCGGTTGGTCGGCGGAGCCGGCCGGCTTGTCCTTGGATGGGGCCGGGGCCGCATCCTTGGCCGGAGCTGCATCTTTGTCCGGATTCGCTGTCTTATCCCCACCCGCGCTCTTGCCGGCGTCCGGCGTGGCGGCGTGACTCTTATAAATGGAGTACTGTTCGCCCGGCCGTTTCAACCTGATCTCTATGGCCATCTCGGCCTTGTCGATCTTGTAATCCTCCCCGTAAGTCTGAAAACCGGCGGCGATCACCTGCAGCCGCACCGTGTCGCCGATGGTCAGCACGTCGATGACGGTCTTGCCGTCCTCATTGGTCTTCAGCTCCATGTTGCCCTTGTCCTTCTCGCCCGCCATGGGATGAAAGACGACTGCGGCGTTCTCGATGGGCTTGCCATTGAAATCGCGCAGGATGGTGACTTCAATCCGTGCCGTGGGCGGAGGAGGTTTGTACTTGCGGCCACGCCTGGTGGTGTCCTGTTGGGCGCCGGCCGCGAGCGAGCTGGCGGCCAGACCGAATCCGGCTACGACGACGCAGAGACGAAAGAGAGAACGGTGGTGCATGGGAATCATTGTAAATGGTTCGGCAGAACTCGGGACCTCCGGAATTCGGGGCCTCGCATACCCGGCGCAATGCCAGCGGAGCAGATCATCCGTGGATGCCGTGTGGACGGCAATTGCTTTACCTCGATGGCATCTCCGGCTTGCTCTCCCGCAACCAGAGCGCCAGCAGAACGGCGCTGCCCGCAGCGATCCCCAGGGCGATCGCATACAGGGTATGACCCACCTTAAAGCCGCGCAGGTCCATCGCCATTCCCATGGGAACCAGCATCAGGCTGCTGAGGGAAAGAAAGGTCAGCAGCACCGGGCCGAGGACGAAACCCAGCGGATTGCGCCGCAGCAGCAGGATGGCGGCGAGCATGGAGGCCGGCGCCCAGAAGGCCAGATCCAGAACCGCGATCGGCTCCGTGAAGCTGCCGGAATCGCGCACGGTCTGCGGCGCCTGGCCCGCAAGAAGGGCTGGAACGATCTCGGCCAGCCAGTGGTAAGCAGTGCCCAGGGACATCAACAGGAGAAGAACGGCCGTTACTTTCACCGGAGCCCGCGCACCGAACCGGCGGGCAATCTCCGCTATCGGCAGAGCCGGAAGACTTCCTACGAGGGCGTAGAAGCTGAGGCCCAGAATGCCGCAGTAGGCCAGAAACATGACGTTGAAGTGGAGGCCGAATGTGTATCCGAGGAAAACGTAGATCAGGTAGACGAGGGTTCCCGTCCAGACCAGGCGCCGTGATAGAGCCACGTAGCGCCAAAATGGCGGCGATCGTCAGGAAAGGCACAATGGCCACCAGGTTTCCTGCGTCGTTACCGGCGGCCTGAGCCGCCTGGAGCCTCCTTTCAGCGGAATATACGGATGAAAACAATAGTCCGCCGAGACTGGCGGCGGCGAGGAGAACGGCCAGCGGAAAGCTGAGCCACAAAGTCCACAGACGGCGTTCGCTGTTGTGCATGATTGCTACATCCAGTGAGCGGCAATGGGCGCCGGCTTGTCAAGGAACGAGATTCGGGGGCAGCCCTCTTGCACATCCACCCGTGCAATCATACTTTATGAGTGAATAGCACTCATATTTTAGCGATCCCCACTTGACAACGCGCGCCAACTCCCCTATCGTTAGCAATTGGAAGGCGAGAGTGCTAGCACCCTGCTCGTGGAACTGCTCGGGCAGAACTGCAGCCCGCAGCGGTGGGCCGCACTGAGTCATTTCCGAGGCTTTTTTCCCAAAAACCACTCAAATCCGCGGCTGGGGCTCCAACCCTGTTCGCGTGTGAAGGAGAAGCGAAGCAATGGCAGAAAAGACCGCAGCAACCCCAGTTGGTCCCATCACAAAGCACCTCCAAGACACCGCAAGCAAAGCAAGGGCAACAACGACAGCAGCGACCACATTCACCCCGCTCCACGACCGCATCCTCGTCCGCCGTCTGGAAGAGGGCGAAACCATTCGCGGTGGAATCATCATCCCTGACAGCGCCAAGGAAAAGCCCCAGGAGGGCGAAGTCATCTCCGTGGGCAAGGGCAAGTCCAACGACGAGGGCAAGGTCTTCCCCCTGGACGTGAAGGCAGGCGACAAGATCCTCTTCGGCAAGTACTCCGGCAACGAGATCAAGATCGATGGCGAGGAGTTCCTGATCATGCGCGAGGAAGAAGTCCTCGGCATCATCAAGAAGTAAGTTCTGTCAGCTTCTAGCTACTAGCTTCTAGCTTCTAGCTTTTGCAACGCTGGCAAAAGAAATTGGCATTTCAAATCATAGGCTTTGGGCTGAGAGCTAGAAGCTAGCAGCTAGAAGCTGAATTCGGAGAATTCAAGACATGGCAAAGCAGATTTTGCACGGTGAAGAATCCCGTCAGGCGATCCTGCGCGGCGTGAACACGCTGGCGGACGCCGTGAAGGTGACGCTCGGTCCCAAAGGCCGGAACGTTGTGATTGAAAAGAAGTTCGGTTCCCCCACCATCACCAAGGATGGGGTAACGGTGGCCAAAGAGATCGAGCTTAAGGATCCGCTGGAGAACGTGGGCGCGCAGTTGGTCAAGGAAGTGGCCTCCAAGACCAGCGACGTGGCCGGAGACGGCACCACGACGGCAACCGTTCTGGCCCAGTCCATCTTCCGCGAAGGTGTCAAGACCGTAGCCGCTGGGGCCAACCCGACGGCTCTCAAGCGCGGCATCGAGAAGGCCGTGGATGCCATCATCGGCACCCTCGACAAGGACGGCAAGTGGACCAAGGGCGGCGCCCTGGGCGAGCTCTCCAAGCCCGTCAACGAGGGTTCCGTGGCCCAGGTGGGCGCCATCTCGGCCAACGGCGACCAGGAGATCGGCGACATTATCGCCGAAGCAGTCAAGGTTGTGGGCAAAGACGGCGTGATCACCATCGAAGAGTCGAAAACGATGCACACGGGCCTGGAAACGGTCGATGGGATGCAGTTCGACCGCGGCTACCTGAGCCCCTACTTCGTGACCGACGCCGAGCGGTTGGAAGTAGTGCTGGAAGAGCCCTATGTCCTGATCTACGAAAAGAAGATCAGCGCCATGAAGGACCTGCTGCCTCTGCTGGAGCAGGTTGCCCGCGGCGGCAAGCCGCTTTTGATTATCGCGGAAGACGTTGAGGGCGAGGCGCTGGCCACGCTGGTGGTGAACAAGCTGCGCGGCACGCTCAATGTGGCTGCCGTGAAGGCGCCCGGCTTCGGCGACCGCCGCAAAGCCATTCTGGGCGACATTGCCATCCTCACCGGCGGCAAGGCCATCACAGAGGACCTGGGCATCAAGCTGGAAGGCGTCAAGATCGAGGACCTGGGCAAGGCCAAGCGCATCACCATCGACAAGGACAACACCACCATCGTCGACGGCGCCGGCAAGTCCAGCGAGATCGAAGGCCGGGTGAAGGAGATCCGCTCGCAGATCGAGAAGACCACCTCGGATTACGACAAGGAAAAACTCCAGGAGCGGCTGGCCAAGCTGGTCGGCGGAGTGGCCATCATCAAGGTGGGCGCGGCCACTGAGACCGAGTTGAAGGAGAAGAAGGCTCGCGTTGAGGACGCCCTGCACGCCACCCGCGCGGCGGTCGAGGAAGGCATCGTCCCCGGCGGCGGCGTGGCGCTGGTGCGCGCCATTCCGGCGGTAGACGCGCTCATCAAGACCCTGGAAGGCGACGAGAAGATCGGCGCCAACATCGTTCGCCGCTCGCTCGAAGAGCCTCTGCGCCAGATCGTCGCCAATTCCGGCGAAGAGGGCGCGGTGGTGGCGGCCAGGGTTATCGAGGGCAAAGCCAAGGACAAAGATACCTTCAACCCGCACTACGGCTTCAATGCCCTGACCAACAAGTTCGAGGACCTGGTGAAGGCCGGCGTTATCGACCCCACCAAGGTTGTCCGCACGGCGTTGCAGAACGCGGCCTCGATCGCCGGTCTGCTGCTGACCACGGAAGCGCTGGTGGTCGAGATTCCGGAGCCCAAGTCGGCCCCGGGCGGCGGCCACGGCGGCGGCGGCATGGACGGCATGTACTAAGCACCTGCGGCGCGGCCGACCGCGCCTTCGGCGCAAAAGCAATAACAAAAAGGCCTCCAGCTTCGGCTGGGGGCCTTTTTTGCTTGACAAAACAATTCCGACAGAATAGATTTGTTTCATTGGGTTATCCTATCGTTCTTTGTATTAACCACAAAAGGACAGTGAGAGGAGAAATAATCGATGGAATCAACTTTGGAATCAGCAGTTTTGCTCGCAGACGGGGTTTGGATCGCGACGGCGCTCCTTCACCGCGAAAATGAGAATCGCGAAGATTTTACAGAAGATGAAATACGGGCTCGTTTTCTGATGGAAGGTCTTCCCCGCGGCAAGCACTCAAATTCTTTGCCCGCACATATCAGTTCCCATTGTGTGGCGAATAAGGAGCGTTCACGCAAACGCAAGAATCCGTCCCAGCTACAAGGGGGCGCATATCGGTTGCTCTATGAAACCAGGCCTGGATACAGAAGGCTCTATCGGACGGGGGATGATGTCCATCCAGACAGAATTCAACCTCGGAAGCCGTCAAAAGCATTACCGGAGAAAGATAAGCTACCCGCAGAGTACCAGCCCCTGCTCGATTGGTACGAAAGATGGAGCAAGGAAACGCATATTCCCGATACGCCGATCAACTGGGAGGATGATCCGTTGATTCGCCTGATCGGCTCCGGCAAGCACATCTGGGCCGATGAACACGCCGACGAATACGTCGAGAACCTGCGCCGGGAAGAACCCGCATGAGCCGATCAACTCGGATTTTCTTCGATACCAACATCTTCATCTATATGTTCGAAGGTATCGAGCCGAACCGCAGCCGAATGCTCGAAATCCGCCGGCGGATGCTGGAGCGCGGAGACCGGATCGTAACCTCGGCCATGACGCTCGGAGAAATTCTGGTGAAGCCCACCAAACTCGGACAGGCGTCTTTGATCGAGCAGTACGACCGTGCCATCCGGTCCACGGCGGACGTCATCAGCTTTGACGCCCAGGTTGCCTGGCGGTTTGCAACCTTACGCGCTACTCACAACCTGCGCTGCGCGGATGCAATCCAGTTGGCCTGTGCGGCTCACTTTGGCGTGGATCTATTCATTACCAGCGATCAACAGTTGCACAAGCTCGACATTCCCGGCATCGGGTTTATCGCGCCATTGGAAAAGGTACCGCTTTAGGCGCAGGCGTACGCGCCTTCGGCGCAATCACAAAAGGCCTCCAGCTTCGGCTGGGGGCCTTTTTGTGCACAATATGATCTTTGCAACCAGGCGATCGACGAAACGCCGGCGAACCACTCCGTCCACCGGAAGCAGCGGTCCATTCCGGCCCAGCCGAAACGCCGCTCTACGATACCAGGGCGGTCGCTTCCGAGGGCTCAATTTCAACCTCCCTCGGGGGGATGGCCTGTGGACGCAGCGAGCGCAGCCATCCCGCCGAAAGCCAGGATCGTGGAATCGAGAACTCCGACCAGCCGCAATCCAGGCACACCTGTACATCCGGCGAAGGCGTTATGGGCGGATGGCTCAGAGTACGCGGGCCGTTGCGATAAAGACGGATTTCCGCCGGAATAATGGACAACGCAACTGATTGACACATCGGGCAGACCATGGGGGCAAACCTCGAAAACCAAGGATTCCATGACCTCCAAACCAACAGATAATTCTGAGGAAGAGCCAATTGTAACCACGTTTCGGCCGCGTTTTCAACAGAAAATTATGCGAACTACGCACTTTAATAACAAAATCTTTCAGAATTTCACATTTCGGCTCTGATCTATCACACATTTGGGCTTTCTCGGGCATCCCGGGTACAGGGAGTTGTGACAGGCCGAAACCCCTTCAAGCTGAAGCTGTTCCGGGGTTGCCGCGTCCGGCTAGAGCTGAAAACGGCCTCGATTTCAACCTTGATCGCCTCAGCCGGACGCCCTTCAGACGTTTGCCATTTGACTGGTAATCCCCATCCGGTGTGGGGGCCTGCCCGGCGGCAAGACCCCCGCCACACCAGTTGCCTAGAAATGCATCGGCGGCATCCCCCTCAGCAGGAACTCATACCGCGGGCGCAGCGTGTCCGGGCCGGAGGTGATGGTGCTGTCCAGGTGGAGGAGCGAGTCGTCTTTGTCATACTTCGGCCACTCCGGCAGTCCCGGTCCGTTGGGATCGCCGGTTTTGGCGAAGTTGGTCCAGTAGCTCATCATCTGTTCGCTCAGCTTGCGGTCCTCGGGCCGCCATACCGCGCCGGGGCGAGTGTCCAGCGTGCCGAAGACGTACTCGATGTCGTCGGAGTGGAAGGCGAACGAGCCGGGGTGATACTTGCTTGGCGGCGCGGCCAGCTCCAGGTGATAGCGATAGACCGGCGCCTCACCCGTCTTGCGGTGCGCCTCGATCCACTTCCAGGTGCCAAAGGCGATGAAGTTATCACTGCCGTAGTCGATGGCCGAACGCAGAGCTTGCGCGTCGTTGTCGGCGGGGTAGAGCGTGAGGAATTCGGCGGCGCGCTCCTTATAGAGGCCGCCAATCATGCCCTTGAACTGCTCCGCGGTCACCGGGCGCATGGCAAAGAAGCTGCCCTCGTCGCGATTCCAGCCGGCCAGCAACGGCACATGGGCCTGTTTGCCCGCGGCGTAGGTGTCGGTCACCTGCTCGGTGAGGAACTTGCCGTCGACAACGGGCCAAAAGCCGCCCTTCTTGTTTTTAGCCGCATCCAGGACCTTGTCCGTTGGCAGCGCGCGCAATTCCGCCAGTGTAGTCACTCCCAACGAAGCAACCCACTCCGCATCTTGTTTTTCGCGCGCTTCCAGGGTGTCGGTTGGCAGCGTTTCGCTGAAGGCCGCGCCGCTCTCGCCGATGCCCTTTTGGAAGAGCCCCCGTGCCGCCGGAGAGGCCATCAGCGTGCTCACCGCCAAAGAGCCGGCGCTCTCGCCGAAGATGGTTACGTTCTCCGGATCGCCGCCGAACTTCTTGATGTTGGCTTTGACCCACTGGAGGGCTGCGACCATGTCCATCATGCCGTAGTTGCCCGCTGCGCCGTCGCCCTCCTTCGCCAGGTCGGCCGCGGCCAGAAAGCCGAAGACGCCCAGCCGGTAGTTGATGGTGACCAGCACCACGCCCTTGAGTGGCAGAAAGTCTCCATTATGCCGCGGCTCAGAACTGGCGCCGCCCGAGTAGCCGCCGCCGTGAATCCAGAACATCACCGGCAGCTTGCTTTTTGCCTTGGCGCCGGCGGGCGAATAGACGTTCAGAAAGAGGCAATCCTCACTGTTCGCGCTGTCCTGAAAGATCATGTCGTCAAAGACATGGCCCTGAGCGCAGTGCGCGCCAAACTGCGTCGCGTCGCGCTCGCCCTTCCATCGGACCGGCGGCTCGGGCGCCTTCCAGCGCAGATCGCCCACCGGAGGGGCCGCATAGGGCAGCCCCAGAAACGCCTTGACCTTGCCGTCGTTGATGGTCTTGCCGCGTACCTTGCCTTGCGCGGTCTTCACCTTCAGCGAGTCCGCATAAACAGTTGTAGCCAGCCCCAGCGCCAGTCCCGCCATGACCAGGGCGCACACAGCCTTCAATCCAAATTGCATCACTGAAATCCTCCGCGATACATCTTCATAGGACGGGCCGGAGATAGTCCGAGTTTCATAATCTACTACAGAGAAGATCAGTGGTCCGCTTGTGCCATCTCCGGCGCGAGCAGATCGGCCATCGTCTCCCGCCGGCGGATGAGCCGGGCCTTCGTCCCTTCGACCAGCACCTCCGCCGCACGCAGGCGGCTGTTGTAGTTCGAGCTTTCCGCCATCCCATAGGCCCCGGCATCGAGCAGCGCCACCAGATCGCCGGGCTTGACGGGCCCCAGCTTGCGGTCGTGCGCGAAGAAGTCCCCCGACTCGCAGATCGGCCCCACCACGTCCACGGTCCGTGACTTCCCCGCCCTGGGCCTTACCGGCACAATCTCGTGATGAGCCTGGTAGAGCGCCGGCCGGATCAGGTCGTTCATGGCCGCGTCGGTAATCACGAAGGTCTTGTTGCCGTTGCGCTTGACATAAAGCACCCGCGCCACCAGCACCCCGGCCTGGGCCACGATGAAGCGCCCCGGCTCCAGCAGCAGCCGGCCCTCGAAGCCGTCCAGCGCCTGCTCGATAGCTGCTGCGTACTCCCGTACCTTGGCCGCCGCGTCAAAGCTGCCGCCGTGGTAGTCGATCCCCAGCCCGCCGCCGGCATCGACGGCCTGGAGCGCGATGCCTTCGCGCTTGAGTTGCCGCAACAGCCTGGCGATCCGCTCCATGGCCGCGCCAAAGGGTTCAGCCGAGCGAATCTGTGACCCGATGTGGAAACTAACCCCGTAGGGCTCAAGCCAGCGGTTGCCGGCCACGCTCTTGTAAATCCTCTTCGCCTGCCGTATATCCACGCCGAATTTGTGCTCGCGCAGGCCGGTGGAGATGTAGGGATGGGTCTCGGCTGAGACGTCGGGGTTCACGCGCAGGCCGAAGCGCACATTCTTTTTGAGCTTGGCCGCGCGCGCGGCCAGCAGCTCCAGTTCCGCCTCGCTCTCCACGTTGATTTCCAGGATTCCGGCCTTCAGCACCAGGTCGATCTCGCCGGCTGTCTTGCCCACGCCGGAGAAGACCACCCGGTCCACAGCTTCGGGCGCGGCAGCCAATACCCGCTCCAGCTCGCCGCCGGAAACGATATCGAAACCCGCCCCGCGGCCGGCAAGCAGCTTGAGAATGGCCAGCGCCGAGTTGACTTTGACCGAGTAGCAAACCAAGTGCTCGCGGCCGTGAAACGACTGCTGAAACATGCCCAGCCGTTCCACGATCTGATCGGCCGAGTATACGTAGAGCGGCGTGCCATAGCGCCTGGCCAGACCTTCGAGCGAAACCTTGCCGCAATGAAGCGCGCTCCCCGGCTGGGGGTAGTGAAAGGGACGCGAAGATGAAAGCGAAGAGAGGGTCAAAGTCGGCATCCGGAATGAAAGTCTCTCTTATGAGCCTACAGCATGATCACGAGGCATTCGATCCAATAGGGGATTGTGTGGTGGTGCAGTTTCCGGTTTGCCGGTGATTCGGGAATTGCGTCCCTGTGTCTACGTTGGTTCGCGCATACTTACCGCTGGAAGAGTCCCCCTCCCATGTCGCGGCCTTGCCCCGCTCCACACTCGGCGTGCTCCGCGCGACCATCTATAACTCGCGGCCCGCGACAGCCTTGACCACGTCGCGGAAAAAGCGCCTCGGCGTCAGGTCGAGCGCCTTCGTGCCGCGCACGTCCACCCTAGGTCTGATCCCGTTGTCATAGAAAAACCGCAGCCCGGCCACCAACTGGCGCAACATGTCGAGGGTCTCCCCAAGCTCCGTCCTGTCCGTCCTTTCAAACATCGCGCGGGCGTCAATCCCGGTCAGCCGGTGCCCGTAATAGGAGTTCCTAATAGGCAAGTAGATTTTCTCGATCCGACCCAGATGGGAGGTGACCTCCTTCTTCAGGAACTGGAAATCTGCCCCGCTGCCGGGCACCCAAGCGCTTGCCATTAGATGATTCGCAAGACTCTCCGTCAGGCCCCGCTTCGCAACCCTCCCCCTCAAAGCTTCTGCCGAGAAGAACTCGGGGTGGTCCATCGCCCCCGCAAGCACGCGCCTCACATTGACCGCATCGCATGAAGGGTCGCAAAGCCTGCTCAAGCCCATAAACATCGATTCTTGCAGGCAATCCCGAAAGACGTGCCAGAACAACGGGGTTGTATTGAAAGCACCGAGCGCGGCCTCGCTTTCATTGCTGAGCCGGAAGAGCTCCTCAAGGAAATTGAAGACGTCGAGAACGTGGGTCAGCTGATTATCTATGTGTTCCAACTCCCGTACCCACTCGCCCTCGGTCAGTTTGCTAGTTGGCTTCAGCTTTCCCAATTTCCTCCTACTTCCCATTTCTAAAACCCTCCTGTTTGTGCGCCCGGCCCCGACAAATTCTATGCGTTCCCTCCGGCGTAGGTCGGAGAAAGTGCGAGATTCGTCCAATGCGTTTCCCAGTAGTAGCTCATGAATTTGTGGCTCAGTATAGGCCAGTTCGAGAGAAGAAGTCGCCGGGATTCATTAGCTGCGGGCGGATGGTCGGCTATCCGGAAACTGCACCATTGCCAGGTCCTGCGAAACGACACTATCGAGATGAGCCTTCACGCCTCGAGTTGCCGCAGCCACTCCGCCAACAGCGCGGCCACCTTCCGCGGCTGCTCGTAGGCGGCAAAGTGGCCGGCGTGGGGCAGCAGGTGGAACTCGCACCCGCCCGGCGCGGCGCGGAAGACTCTCATATCGGCCCGGCTCACGGTGGTATCTTCGCCGCCGGCGATGGCCATCACCGGCACGCCGATGGTAGCGACGGTGGGCCCGGAATCGGGCCGCGTGGCGAGGCCAGCCTGCACGGCTGCCGCGGCCTCCGGAGTCAGCGTCATGCGGGCCCTCAGCTCGGCCACGATCTCAGGGCGGCGCAGGCGCGCCGTTTTCCCGATCAGGTTCTGCGCCATGCCGTCGAACAGCGCCCGCGTGCCCTGGGCTCTCACTTGCGCAATGTTTTCCGCGCGCTTCAGCAGGTTGACCTCGGCGTCCGGCTGCGGCTTGGAGCAGACAAACGCCAGCCCCCGCATCCGCTTCGGGGCCCTGCGCCACAACTCCAGCAGCACATAGCCGCCAATCGAGCATCCGGCAAAAACTGCCGCCGGCACATGAAGATGATCCAGAAGGGCAAGAATGTCGGAGGCCAACTGCGCCATGGTCAGCACCGGGGCATCGGGAACGCGCGCGAAGCCGCCTACCGGCAGGGTTTTGCCCAACTCCGAGCTGCCGTGGCCGCGCAGGTCGGGAACGATGGCGCGAACGCCGGCCAGATCTTCGGTAAGCGGACGCCAATACTCATGATCGAGTGGCGTGGGATGCAGAAAAACCACCGGCAGCCCCGCTCCGGTATCGCGAAAACCTAGCCTCGCTCCGTCCGATTCGTACCAACCGTTCATACATTAGGAGGATACGCCCCCGGCAGCTCGAAAGGCTCCTCGGGAATTCCAATCCAGGCGGCCACATAGGCCACGCCCACAAATCCGCTGGTGAAGATGAATCCCAGTACAGTCAGAATGCGGACGACGGCGACATCCCAGCCGTTGCACTGCGCCAGCGCCAGGCAGACCCCGGCAATCTGGCGGCCCACACGCGGTCGAACCAGCGGCCTACCCAGCGGCCTGCAGCACGTTGCCTGCGCCACGGGAATCACCGCGCCGCAGTTCGAGCAGAACCGCGCGCTCGGTGGCAATCCAGTTCCGCATCGGTGACAAAAGACAGCCATAATGGATCCCTCCTGCACAAACCCCATCCATCCTGAATATACGGAAGCCAAGCGTCCGCGGTTCCATGCGCTCCGCTCGGACTCGCTAGGTCCCTCTGTAGACCGTCCGCAGGTATTTCCGCGCCGTATCGGCACGCGAGGTGTTGGGACCGGCGTCGATGGCCATCTGGTAGTCCCTGAGCGCCAGTTGCCGCTCGCCGTTCATGTCGTGGCACTCTCCGGCGGCCAGCAGCGACCGGATTTTGAGTTCAGGTCCCACGTTCGGAGCCCACGCGGCCTGCTCGTAGGACTGCGCCGCCTCTGCGTAGTGCCGCTGCCCGCGCAGGGCGTCGCCGAGGCCAAAGTAGGTCAGTTCCATGCGCGCGGAATAGTAATAGCCGGGCTTGGCGTTGGTGGCGAGAATCTCGCGGTATGCGTCGACGGCTCCCATGCCCTCGCCCGCATCCTTGCGCAGGTTGGCCTCTTCCAGGCTGAACAGGTAGTCGCGGGGATACTCGTTCTTGAGGATTCGCACCACCTGGATGGCCTCTTTGTATCGAGCCTCGCGGCGAAGGAACAGCGCAATTGTGGTGCGGGCTTCCACGTTCGTCACCGCTCCACGGTTGCCGTCATCGGTCAGCATCTCCAGGCCCTTGGTTTTTGACCCCGTCATCCCGGCAAACCCGATCAACAGCTTGAACGGGAGCGGCAGCGCTCCCACCACATACTCATACACTCCCACCACCAGCTTCGCGTCCACGTACTCCGGGTCCAGTTCCAGCACGCGCTCGTGATCGTTCTTGGCCCCCAGCGCCAGCTTGAATCCCGTCACGTAGCTGCGCTCCACCATGGCAATGTAGGTACACTTCAGCGCCCGCGCCCAGCCCCGCGCATAGAGAGCGTCCACGTCGTTCTGGTTCTTGCTCAGCCGCCAGTCGGCCTCGTGGATGGTTTCGTCGGCCAGGGCCAGGATGCGGTCCCGCGCCTTTGGGTCTTCTACGGTGGCATGTCGCCCGGTCAGGAAGCCATCGTTGGCGTAGAAGGTCGTGTCCAGCAGGTCCAGCCGGTAGAGTTCCTGAAAGAGCACCGCGTCCAGCAGCAGCACCGTTCCCTGCGGATCGCCCGGGTGTGCTGCGTGAAACCGCTCGAACCTCTCCACGGTCCCCGCATAGTCCAACTGGTAGAAGTGATCGAAGGCCTCGCGGACCAGGGGATCGTTGTTCAGGGGATTGGTATGAACCCCGGAAGCCCAACCCAGGCTCGCCGTGGCGAGCAATGCAACGCCCCATCCCAATCCGCGCATCGAGAATGATCCTGTCTTCAACCTTAATTCTCCTTCTTGCTCTCGAAAAAAGGAAACTCCCGCCTGTTTGACGTTAACCAACAACAGAAGACGCTCCAACATGCTTCACCCTTTGCCGTCATATTTGCGGCGTCATCGACGCGCCGCTTAACCCCCGGATTTCTCTCTTGCTTGAAGGATCGGTGAAATGAATCGCAAAGAGATGCTGCGACTGTTGCTCAATCAGGCCCAGTTTAACGGATTCGAGTTCCGCCGCTGGTTCGTGTCCCATGTACAGCCTATCTGGCCCGGCGCCGAGCAGGCCCTAACGCTGCTGGCAGAGGGGGGCCGCCATTACACTCTGCTCTTCTCCCACGACTTCGCCCGCTGCTTCTGGCGGAGCGGCGCCCGTATGTGCTTCATGATGCCCTCCGTCACCTATCCCAGGGTCACCGCCCAGGGCGACGTGGCCTACGTCACACGCAAGCCCTTTACCCGCCGCACCATCAAGCCCGATGTGTGGAAGTATCACCTGCGCCAGATGGCCGCCGCCGAGGACCCCATCGATTATCTCTCCCGCTTCCTGCCCGCGCAGGATCAGTCCAGGATTCGCGAAGTCCCCACCGCCCCGCCGTTGGCGGCCCAGGCCTGAGGCTTACCGGCCCTGGCCCCAACGGCTCTAAGTCGCGGCTTCCCCGCGGCCGCATGAGGTTTGGCGATTTCTCCATGAAATCGCCAGCCTCGTGCGCAGTTCCCCGATTGCGTGCGTGAGAATACCGGGGACCTGCATGCTTTAGGATTCAATTATGCCCATCCCGGAACGGCTGAACCCCACCTTCGTTTCCGCCAAGCCGCCGGCGCCCCGCCGCCCAGACCCGATGGCAGAGGCGCGCCGCCGCCTTATCGTGGCCCTCGATGTACCGGACGCGGCCTCGGCCAGCGCCCTTGTTGCCCGGTTGCAGGACACCTGCGGCTGGTTCAAGGTGGGATTGAAGCTCTTCGTGGCCGCCGGTCCCGCCGTCCTGGAGCCTCTGCTCAAGCGCCGCCACTCCGTCTTCCTTGACCTGAAACTCCACGACATTCCCAACATCGTCGCCGGAGCGGTGAGCTCTGCCGCGGCGTTGGGTGTGCGCATGACGACCGTCCATGCCGCCGGAGGTCCTGCCATGCTGGCCGCCGCCCGCGCCGCTCTGGACGGCCTCTCCGATCCCCCTGAGCTGCTGGCCGTCACCGTGCTTACCAGCATGGACTCGGCCCAGTTGAGCGCCATTGGCGTCGAGCGTTCCCCAGCCAGCCAGGTGGAGTTGCTGGCCCGCATGGGCCTGGCTGCGGGAATTCGAGGCTTCGTCTGCTCCCCACACGAGGTCGCTTCCCTGCGCGCCCTTACCGGTCCCCAAGGCGTCCTGGTCGTTCCCGGCATCCGCCCCGCCGGCGCTGACACCGGCGACCAGAAGCGTATCGCTACCCCCGCTGAAGCCCTGCGCCAGGGCGCCAGCTACCTGGTCGTCGGCCGTCCCATCATCAACGCTCCCGACCCCGCCGAAGCCGCCGAGGCCATCCTCAAAGAAATGGCCGAAGCGCTCTAGTGTCCTGTCTCTGAAGTACATTTCAAAAGAGAGCTGTCATCCTGAGCGAAGTAGGGCGCGTTTTGTGCGGCCTACGCAGTCGAAGGACCTGCGTCTCGGAGGGAGGCCGGGGTCCCCAGCGACGGGTCCTTGTCGCTGGGGTGGAAGAAGGGGGTTTCAACCCCCGCATAAAACCACCCACCCATTTTGAAAATCAATCAGCGCGGCGCAAGCCGCGATTAAATCTCAGCATCTCAAACGCTTCCGATATGCCGGCTTGTGGGTACTTATGTTCTTGAGTGACCCGGTGGTTGACCGATAATGTCGACTGCGTCGACCGACTGTTCGATTCTGAACGGACGGGCCTAATTGCGGACACGGCGCGCATTTCTCTCACTCGTAAGTTCTTTGTTTTCAGACTACGGTTTGGCATGCCGCGTGCATAACCTGACGCAGGGCACCCATTTAGAGAGGCACTCATGCTCAGCGATCTGAAATTCACACTCCGGCAACTTGCAAAATCGCCGGGCTTTACCCTGACGGCGATTGTGACGCTCGCGCTTGGGATTGGCGCGAACGCCATCGTATTCAGCGTTCTGAACGCACTGCTCCTTCGGCCGGTCAATGTGCCGAATGGAGAGAATCTCTACACGGTGCAGCAGCGCGGTCCATCCCAGTCGTACCTGGACTATGTGGACCTGCGGGACCGGAATCGGATGTTCGAGAGTCTGTCGGCATTCCAGATCGCTGGTCCGGTTGGCGTGGATACTGGCGGGAACCCGTCGACGGCGTGGACCTACCTGGCGAGCGGAAACTACTTTGACGCACTGGGGATACAGCCGTATCTGGGCCGATTCTTCCACGCTTCCGATGAAAAGGGGATTAATAGTGCTCCCTATGCAGTGCTGAGCTACGCATATTGGCACAGCCATTTTCACGACGACGCGGGCGTTGTGGGCCGGATGGTCGAGATCAACAAGCACCCGTTTACCATCATCGGCGTGGCGCCGCCGGCATTTCGCGGCACAGAGATGTTCTTTGCGCCGGACTTTTGGGCTCCACTCGTCGAACTGCCCTCCGTGGAGGACTTCAACGGCCTGCAGATTCGTAGCAATCACTTTCTTTTTGTCATAGGGCGGCTCAAACCGGGAGTGACTCCGGCACAAGCGGCGGCGGACCTGAATTCTGTTGGGGTATGGCTGTCGAAGACCTATCCTTCAGACGACGAAGGCATAAGATTCAGCCTCGCTCGTCCAGGTCTTCTTGGCGACTTGGTGGGCGGACCGGCGCGGGAATTCATGGCTGGTCTGATGTTGCTGGCCGGGCTCATTCTGCTGGCGGCGTGCGCCAATCTGGGTAGCCTTTTCGCGGCGCGCGTAGCGGATCGGGCTAAAGAGGTGGCGGTGCGGCTGGCGTTGGGATCGCGGCGCGTGCGCATCTTGCGCCAACTGCTTACAGAGGCATTGCTGGTTTCCCTGGCGGGAGGATTCGTCGGGCTTACGGGCAGCGTAATGATTCTGCATGGGCTGAGCGCATGGCAGCCGTTAACCGGTATCCCCATCAACGTAGCGGTGAATCCCGATGTGCGCACATACGCCGTGGCGCTCCTGCTGATGGTGACCAGCGGATTGCTGTTCGGAATCGTGCCGGTTCGGCAGGTCATGCGCGCGAATCCATGGCAAGTGATTCGCACGGGTGAAAGCGGCGTGACGGGAAAGAGGCGCCTCACGTTGCGCGACTTTCTGCTCGTAACCCAATTCGCAATATGCGCCGTGCTGGTCACTTCGTCGCTGGTGGCTGTGCGAGGTCTTGTGCGATCGCTGCACAGCAATTATGGATTTACGCCTCAGGATGTCACGCTGGTGGAAACCGATCTGCACATGGCGGGCTACGCCGAGGATCGCGTGCCCGAGATGCAGCGGCGTATGTTGGATGCTGTGACGGCTATGCCGGGCGTATCTGCCGTGGGTTATGCCGACCAGCTTCCTTTGAGCCTCGGTCAAAGTAACAACGAGGTCTATAGCGACAGCACCACCGACTTCCGGCCAACCAATAATGTCGCGGAATCGATGTTCTACCACATATCGCCCGGCTACCTGGGAGCTGCGGGCACGCGGCTGCTGGCCGGCAGAAATCTTACGCTGAACGACGAGGATGCCGACTTCAAATCGCTGAAGAAGGTTCTTGTGAATCGGCGGTTCGCGCTTCAAGTCTTCGGCTCGGTCGACAAAGCGATCGGAGGGCATTTCAAATACTGGGGCGGCTTCCGGGCCGAGGTCGTGGGCGTGGTCGAGGACGGGAAGTACCAGACGCTGACCGAAGATCAGCAACCGGCAACCTTCTTCTCGTTCCTGCAGATGAAGGAAAGCCCCACCTGCCTGGTTGTACGGTCCAAACGCGATCCGGGAAAGATGGCGGGGGAGCTGGAGCGCACGCTGCACGGGCTGGATTCCGGCCTGCCTCTCACGATCAGGACATGGACCGAGGAGATGGATTTCGCTTTATTTGCCGCGCGTGTTGCGGCGGTAGCGTTGGGCGTGCTGGGTTTGCTGGGGGCGATGCTGGCGGTGACGGGTGTGTTCGGCATGGCGTCCTATGTGATCAGTAGGCGGCTGCGCGAGTTGGGGATACGCGTGGCGCTGGGCGCGGGGAGAGGGGAAGTTCTGCGCGCCTCGCTGGGACGCGCCTTTCGGCTGTTGGCCATCGGTTCGGCTGCGGGCCTGGGACTAGGAGTGTTGGCCACGCGCGTGCTGTCGCACATCGTCTACCAGGCTACGCCGAAGGATCCGCTGGTGCTGGGCGGGGTGGTTGCGACTATGCTGCTGCTGGGCTTGGTGGCGGCGTGGATTCCGGCGCGCCGGGCGCTGGCGGTCGACCCGCTAATCCTTTTACGCGAGGAATAGCCTCTCCCAGCATCGAAAATGCATGCAAAAAACGCGTAAAACGCGCAAAACGCGCCTGACGACGCCTGTTCATGCCTTTTTTTGCTCAAATAGGGAGACTTCCAGGGCGGCTTTCACGCTTTTATGACCACCTGCAACAGGACTTTCTTGCAGATTTGTATTCGATCAGGCTCTTTGCGGGCCTGCAGGTCGGCTTTTCCAGACCGCCCCGCCGGCTTGCTGACTCGTTGACTCGCCGACTTGCTAACTTGCTGACTCGCCTGGCTCAGCCCCTCTCCCAAACCCATGGTGAAAAGGCCCGCAAAATGTGCATAACGCACCTAAAAAAAATGCCCTTTTCTGAAATATTTTGCTCAAATCGGTCGACTTCCAGGCCGGCTTTCACGGTTTTATGACCATCTGCAACAGGACTTTCTTGCCCATTTGCAGTGAATCAGGCTGTTTGTAAATGTGCAGGTAGGCCTCCAGGTCGGCATATCCTAGGCTCAGTGCCCGTTTCCAGGCCGCCGCACCGCTGCCGCATAGCAGCCACGCCTGCCCGTTGCAGAGAATTACCGCCACCCGGAGCACAATCGGAATAGTGAGCAAGAGCGGGCTTTACTGACCACTGTTTACTGCCCACTGTCCACTGACCACTGTTCACTGTCCACTGACCACTGACCACCGGCGCCACCCCCACCCCCTTACCCCCAAAATGCCCGTTTTCCTTTGCCGCATCTTCGCTCAAGATGAAATCGTAAGAGTCGTAGATTCATAAGTTTATCGTCATAACTTAAAGGCTTCCCTGTTATCTTAATGGTAAACTTTGACTGTGGAAAAGCCCGGCGAAGAGCCGGGCTTTTCGAGACGCCATATTTCAACCGGCGTTTAAAGTTTTTCGTAGAAGTCGCACACAGAGCAGGAGATATAGACTCCGCCTGGAACGCCGCGCTCGCGGTCCTTCACGCGCTTGACGATGCGTGTCGGCTTGTTGCACTTGGGACAGTCGGTCGACTTCGTCGTGTCCATCACCTTCTCGCGGTGCCCTGTTTTTGCAATCTTGGCCATCTGGCTGTGTTTCTCCTTCTGGGATTGTCTCTGCGCACATCCGCGGCGGCGAACGGCTTCAACGGCGCGGTCATTGGCTCGCCTTCTGCCGCAAAAGCATTCCCTGGAAGGCAGCGGGACTCGCTGCCTCCAGTTTACATCAGGGCAGCCCGCGCCGTTTCAGCCCGTCAATTCGTCTGCTCGGTGTCCGCCGGCGGAGGCTGCGGCGGCGAAACCGGAAGAATCTGCACCAGCGCGGGAGCAGCAGGTTCGGCCGGCCCCATCGCAGCCTCATGCTGGCGTCGCGCCGCCGCGTCCAGGTCCACCGGAATGCCTCCCGGTACGATCACCGGCGCGTTGTAGCGGAAATCCAGCTCCCGCGTGACCCGGAAGACCACCGGCAGCGCCGCCAGAAGAACAAAGAACGTAACCCAGCTCCCGTCCAGCCCATACCCCCCCCCAGTCAGCCAGAACGGTCCCATGGGATCGCCCTGCACCACGGGCGAATGACTGTTCACGCCGTTCACCGCGAGTCCGAACAGAAGCGCGCGGCTGGCCTTCCAGCCAAAGTTAAGCCCCCAGCTCAGCCACAGAGCCCGTGTACGCAGGTAAGCCGTGGAAAGCACCAGGCCCAGCGCCACTGAGACGGCCACGCTGGCGTGGCTCGACCCTGGCGCCTGCGCCTGCACGATGGCATAGAACGCCGCAAAGCCCAGCGCCGCTCCAGCCGGTCCCACCGCGCGGGCAAAGCACTGAAATCCGTAGCCGCGAAAGGCAATCTCTTCCCCCAGCGCGGCCAGCGCAAAGAACGCCGCATCGGCTGCCAGCCAGCCCCACGCGGAGGAATGAAGGACGAGAACAATGGCGATGCCGCCAACCAGCACCATGGGCAACACGCACACGATCGCTATCGACCAGCCAACGGCCAGGCCCACCCCCGCCTCTGCCGGCCAGCCCGGGCGCCGCGGCAAACCCTGCGCGCTCACCGGGTGGATCTGCCCATCAAGCCAGAATCCCATCGCCGCATAGCCCAGTAGCAGCAGCAATGCCAGCATGACCTGCTCCACGAGCGGAGCCCACTGTTCGCCGGCTAGCTCTTGCGCCCCGTAACGGGCCAGCGACCGCGCCAGGAAGAAGTACAGCACCGCGGCAATGAAGCGTACATAGGCGCGAAATCGGGTGCCGTCGGCCTCCGGTGTGCTCATGCGCATCCCCCAGTCCCAGCCATCGCCCTGCTGCCGCCCAACTCGCCTACTCTATTGCGCAATTTCATCCCAGCGCCCAATGCACCCATCCGTTTCGCCCGTCTACACGCGGCCAAAATTATCCTTCCGCATAGAACTGCGCAATGTTGCGGAACTTTTGCTGCCGCGCGGCCACCAGCGCCTCCACCGGCATCGCCTTGAGCTCTGCCAGGTGCTTTTTCAGCACGCTGCCCAGCAGGCCGCAGCCCACCTCGCGGTCGGTATGAATGCCTCCGGGCGGCTCGGGAACAATCTCGTCCACGCAACCCAGCGCGGCGACCTCCGGCGCGGAGATTTGCATGGCCTCGGCCGCCAACTGCTTATGCGCCGCATCGCGCCACATAATGGCCGCGCAGGACTCCGGGGTAATCACGAAGTAAAGCGCATTTTCCAGGATCAGCACGCGGTCACTGACAGCCAGGGCCAGCGCTCCGCCCGAACCTCCCTCGCCGCTGATTACCGAGATGGTGGGCACGCGCAGCCGAGCCATCTCGCGCAGATTGCGGGCGATGGCCTCGGCCTGTCCGCGCTCCTCGGCGCCCAGACCCGGATATGCCCCCGTCAGGTCGATAAAACAAATGACCGGCCGAGAAAACTTTTCGGCGATCTTCATACACCGAAGCGCCTTGCGGTAGCCCTCGGGGTGGGGCATGCCGAAGTTGCGCCGCACCCGATCCTTGGTGCTCCCGCCCTTGCGGTTGCCGATAACTAGCACCTCTTCCGCGCCCAGCCGCGCCATCCCGCAGGCCACGGCCTCGTCGTCGCCAAAGGCGCGATCCCCGTGAATCTCGCTGAAATCCGTGAAGACCCGCTCGATAAAGTCCATGGGGTAAGGACGCTGGGGATGCCGGGCCCGTTCGATCCTGGTCCACGCCGGTGAAACTGCCTGCGCCTGAATGGAAATCCCTGATTCCTGTTCGCTCATCGGTACCTACGGCATTACCAGGGAAAATGTGTCCTGTCCAAGTCTGTCCTAGGGTCGCCGCTCCCTGGTGGTCGCGTCGACTTGATTGCTGTAGCTTCGGGATACATCATCCCTGGTAATGCGACGGCGGCGCTCCCGGCAGCGTCGCCCTCGGCCCTGTTGTGATTCTACGGGTCGCAAGCGGTTGGGACAAATACATCCCCTGCACCGCTCTCTGCTAAGCTGGCTCCACTGGATCGGCCGCGGGGACAACCGGTGATTCGATCTCCGGCTCCTGAGGCTTCAACCCCTCTGTTTCCAGTTGCTCAGGCTCAAGCGACTCGAATTCGGCTTCAGGTACAGCCGCTTCGCCGGGATTGGGGTCTGCGGATGTTCCGAGCAGCGCGTCGATGCGGTAGCCTGCGGCCTCGGCTGTCGCCAAGGCCTCATCGACGGTCTTGCTCATCTCCTCCACTGCCGCGCGGCTGGGCGCAGCCTCGCAGCCCAGGCGAAGCAGCGACGGCATGAGCAGCCACCAGAGCAGCTCCTCATATAGCTCGCGAACCAGGTAGGCGTGGCCCTCCGCTTCGTGGACGCCGGTCAGCCAGCGTACATCCGGGTCAAACCATAAGTCCGGCGCGAGCGCCACTCTTTCGTCCCCGGCCGCTGCCGGTTCGCCCGAAGCTGGAGCCGCCGCCGCCGATTCAGCTTCCGTCGCCGTCGTCTTCCCTGCCGCCTCGGACTCGACGCTGGCAGTTGATTCCTCTTTCTTGCCGACACCCGCTCCGGTAAGCAGCACGATCTTGATGCGGGCCGCCACGCGCCAACCCTCCTCGCCCTCGAATCCGAGTGCGGCAAAGGCCTGGGCGAACGGCTCGCGCAACCGGAGCCGGTCAAACAAGTCCAGCGCCACGCGTTCCGGGCTTTCCGCGTCGATCGATTCGGCCAGTAATTGCAGCACACACCAGCCGAGCACTGGTCCCCACATAGCCGTGGCCGTGAACTGCGGACTGGGACTGGGCAACACGCGGCGGGCGGCAACGGTCCACGGAACCGGAAAGAGCGCCTCGATCGCCGGAATCCGCATCGCGCCGCGCAGTCGCTCGCGGAAGACCGGTCCCAGCAATACGGGGTTGGTCGGCTCGCCAGCTCCGGCCGGTTGCTTCTCCCTGCCGATGCGCGAAGCATACGCTGTCTGCGCCACGCGGAGAAAACTCTCGCAATGCGTCCACGCCAGCTCAAAGAACTCGTTGCGCGCAGGCTCGATCTTTTTGTCCTTGCCCGCGGCAAGGGGCCCGGCGGCAACTGTGCGCGGATGCTCCGCCAGGTCGGCCAGCAGTCGCACGATCCCCGGATCGAGCTGCTGACGGAGCGCATCATGCACTGGCCGCAGTTCCAGGTCCACCAGCGCATCGTCCAGGTTGGGAACGCCTCTTCCGTTGAGCTGATCGCACAGCCGGTCCCAGGGCTGTTCCGCCGTGACGCGCAACTCGCGCCAATTGAGAAAGACATGGCACTGGTAGGCGTGCAGGTCTAGCGTGAGCCCGCGCTCAGACAAATCATTCGCCCGGCGCAGGTATTCGAGCCCAGTGAGCGAGTCGCGCCAGGCAAGGATGGCGGCAGCATCGCCGCTCAGCCCGAGGCCTTCCTTCAGACGCTGCTGGCGCAGTTGCCCTGCATTCTTGTCGGCATACGCCGCGGAGAAATCGATGGTCCCGTGCGAGGCGCCGTAGCGGTTGTTGTAGACCACCAGGGCGCGCTCGCCGCCATTGCGGTTCGAGTAAGCGAATACGTTCTCGTCCACCGAGCCGTTGTCACGGAAGAAGTCGTAGAGCAGGAAGTTGCTGCTTTCGGCGAACAGCGAGCGGCGGTGCAGCAAAGGCGCGATCTCGCGTTCGTGGCGCTCGACCAGCCAATGGTCGGGAGTTTCGTCGTAGCGGGGCCGCTGGTACTCCATCCCGTATTTCTCGGTGAAGCCCTCGATCTGGCCGTGCCCGAACATCGGCAAGCCGGGCAGCGTAGCCATCAACGCGGCCACGCCGAAACATTTGTCGCCCTTGCCAAACTGGTCGATGGCGGTGCGCTCGTCGGGATTGCTCATGAAGTTGACGTACCGCTTCATGATGTCCGGATCGAACTCCAGCGTGTTCTTGATAACCGAGCGATACTTGGCGTTCTCCTCGTCGCGCATCATGTTCATGAAGGCGCTGTTGTAGACACGGTGCATGCCCAGAGTGCGGACAAAATAGCCCTCCATCAGCCAGAACGCCTCAGCCAGCAGCAGCGTGCCAGGCACTTCCGCAGCCACGCGATCCACCACTTCGCGCCAGAACTCATGCGGCATGTTCCTGTCGAATTCGGCCTGGTTCATGCCAAATTCGGCGCGGGAGGGGATGGCGCCGCTGGAACCTCGGCCAGGAAACCACAGCCGGTGAAAATGCCGTTTGGTCAGAGTCATCGCCGCGTCAAAACGAACAACCGGAAACAGCCGCGCCACATGCAGGATGGTTTGGATCACCTGCTCCCGCACCGCGGGATTCAGGTAGTCGAGCTGCGCCGTATCGTTCCACGGAAAGCTGGTGCCGTCGTTGCCGTGGTAAATGTAGCGCGTCTCGCCGCTGGCCCGGTCGCGGCGGCGGAAGACCACCGCGGCATCCGACTCCTCGAAGTAGTGGTCTTCAATCTTGATCTCCACGCGCCCGTCGTGGGAGAGATCGGGGCCGTTAAAGCTGTAGGCGGGATAGGGCGTATCCGGCCGGGAGATGAACCACTCCGGGTGCTCGACAACCCAGGGCGAATCGATGCCCATGTGGTTCGGCACCATGTCGCTGGCCAGCCGGACACCGTGTGCATAGGCGCGGTTGCGCAGGTTCGTGTAGGCTGCCTCGCCACCCAAATCCTCGGCAATCGAGTAGTCGAACAGCGAGTAGGCTGAAGCCACGGCCTCGCGGTTCCCGCAGAGCTGCTTGATGGCCTTCGACGCCCGGCTCCGCTCCCACACGCCGATCAGCCACAGCGAATTCAGCCCGCGGCGCGCCAGCGTTGCCAGTTCCTCGTCGGGAATCTCATCCAGCCGGGAGATTCTGCGGCCATACTGCTTGCTGAGCTGCGCCAACCATACATAGGTGCTCTTGGCGATCAGCACCGTCTTGGGCATCCAGGCCGTGTCCGGGCTGAACTTCTCGTATTCGTGAGCCGGATCGCCAAAAACCGGCACCTCGGAATGGCTGACCACCGAAGGCCACTGTTGCTGCCCGCTCTCCCAGCGGCGCTTGGCCGCGGCCTCCGCGGCAGCGCGGGCCTGGGCAGCGGGAGGATTGAACTGCATCCAGATGGCCAGCTCCTCTTCGTGAAGAATCTCGCCCGCCATCAACAAAAAGCGTTCCAGGCTCTCGCCCAGCAGCGGCTTCCAGAGCCGGCGAATGAGCGCAAGCTGCTCACTGAGCGATCCGGGAGAGCTAACGGCCGGCGCGCGCAGAAGGTCCAACAGGTTCACCGGCTTGGCGCCAGGCAGCGGAATCAGCGGCCGGGTGGCAAAGTAGTCGGGCAACTGCCGCGTCACCTCCCGGTAAACGGTCTTTTCCGCCAGGGTCTTTTCCTCGAACAGCTCCTCGAAGGGCCGGAAGGCTTCATTGCGGTTGGCGGTCCACAGTAGCAGCAACTCCTCAAGCGCGGCGGCCCGGTGAGGAGCCCCATCCGTGGTTCCGGCCAGCCATTGCTGCGGAGTCTCCAGGCCGCGGATGACGCTGATCCCCGGAAACTGCTCAACAAAGGTCAGCAACATGGCGTCCAGCGCCTCAGTGCCCACCTGCGCTGAAAACCAGGCCAGGGCGCTGGTCATCACCTCGGGATCGAATTGCTCGCGGTAGCGCGCCATCAGAACGTGGCTGGCCTCGTCGATCAGGCCCATGGCGTAAAGCGCGCCGGCATGGACCGCCCGCTCGGGATGCTTTTCCACGTCGCGCACCTGATTCATGCGGTGCGCAAACTCGCGGCATGCGGCCAAATTGGCGAAAACGACATTCCCCGTATAGGAAAAGAGCGACTCTGCAAACTGGTACCGTTCACGCGCATTCCGCGAAATGTGGAATTCCATCATAAGAAACCGAGCTCCCAAACCCTTCCAGCCACTCAGCCAACCCAACGTGCCGCCCGTGCAACATCCCCCGGGAAGTTTTTCCTGCCCGCCGGTTCTGACCGATCCGCCAACCCGGCGCATCCTTCCGGCACGAACGCAGCCAAAAGGTAAAGTAACACCCGGGAGGGCAAAGACGCTGGAACCTGCGATTTTAACCCGGCTCCGGCGTTGCTGGCCGAGGACACAATTCGGAGGCTGAGTTGCTGCCCACTGCACCGATGAGCGTTTCACGCGCAGGGATACATCCGGCACTTTTCACTGCGGTTCGGTACAGCACTTTGCAAGGTTCGATAACGGTTGTTCCATCCATAGGATAGGAGGCGTCGTCCGCAAAAACGATTCGAATTGAAAGCGACCAAAGCGGCCTGATTGACCTATTTCCTGGCGGATTCTATAGCATTTCCCGAACCGGCGTAAGGAAACTCACCTGGCCGCTGCGGCTGCGGACAATCCCGCCCTACCCGTCGCGGCACCGGCGCTGGTGGGTGGAGGGGATACTCAGGTCCTCACGGTACTTGGCCACGGTGCGCCGGGTGAGTTGGATGCCCTGGGCCTGGAGCAGAGCGGCAAGCTGGTCATCGGTGAGCGGATGGCGGGGATCCTCCTCCTCGATCAGCTTGCGTACCTTGCGCTTGAGCACGAGCAACGGTGTGTCGGCGCCCTCCGGCCCGTTCGATCCCTCGGAAAAGAAAAAGCGCAGCTCGATGACCCCCTGCGGCGTGTGCGCATACTTGTTGGCTACCGCGCGGCTCACCGTCGACGGGTGAACCCCGATCTCCTCAGCCACTTCCTTGATCATCATCGGCCGCAAGGCCTCGATGCCCTGCTCGAGAAAGTCCTGCTGGCGGCGCACAATCACCTCGCAGGTGCGCAGTATCGTACTCTTGCGCTGGGCAATGTTGCGCATCAGTTGCAGCGCGGAGCGGAACCGCTCCTTCACGTACTCCCTGACCTCTTTGTCGGTGTTTTCCGAAACCAGCATCTGCCGGTAGCGCCGGCTGAGCCGCAGGCTGGGCATGTCCTCCTCGTTCATCGAGACCACCCACTCGCCGCCGCGCTTGATGAAGACCACGTCGGGCTCGATCAGCCGCGCCTGCTCGCGGTTGTAGAGCCGGCCAGGCCGGGGGTCCAGGGTGCGGATGAACTCCACCCCGGCATGAGCCTCCGCGGGGCTGATTTGGGCCGCGCGCGCCAGGTCTTTGACGTCCCGCTTTTGCAGCAGATGCAAGTGCCGGTCCACAATCAGTGCCGCAACTTCCATGCTGCGACGCCGCTCCTCCAACTGAGCCTCGGCCTCTGCGCGGAAGCCGCGATGCGGATCCTCGGCCGGTTCGGCCGCCTGCCTGGCATACAACTGGTTAAACTCGTGCTGCTGGGCCTCAATCTGGATCAGCAGGCACTCGCGCAGATCTCTGGCCCCCACTCCGGCGGGGTCAAGATGTTGCACCAGGTCAATGCCGCGCCGCACCAACTCAAGGGCCGCATCCAGTTCCGGCTCACGATCGTTAAGCGGTAACTGGCTGGTCCTGGACTCGCTTTCCGGGGGCTGATTTCCAGGGGGCGGGTTCTCCGGGGGCCGGCTTTCCGGGGACTCGCTTGCAGGGGACTGGCTGAAGGCCGCCGCCAGTTCTTCTTCGCTGCCGGCCAAGTACCCATCCCCGTCCAGATTGCCGATGACGAACTCCACCGCCTCATGCAGGCTGGGCTCCAGTGTTAGAGCCCCCAACTGCCACGCCAGGTGATCGGCGAGAGTCGTAGGCTGGGAGAGAAAGTTTTCAAACGAGGGCTTTTCGTTCTCTTCAAACTCCGGTTGTGTGCGGTAGCCGGGGTCCAGATAGTCCTGGAAGTAAGATCCGAAGTCGATCTCTTCAAAGACGTCCTTGGGTGGGGCCGCGGGCTCCTCGACCGCGCGATCCTCAACGCCGCGCTCCAGCTTCTCCTCCCGCCCCGCAACCTGATCCAGCATTGGAACCGATTCGTCAATCTCCTCCAGGACGGGATTCTCCACCATCTCGGCATCGATCATCTCCTTCAGTTCAAGCTTATTCAGGGCAAGAACGCTCACCATCTGCATCAGGCCCGGAGTCAGGACCTGGCGTTGCGAGACTTTCAGGCTTAATTTGGGCTGCAGCAGCGCCATAAATGTGACTCGTTCTCCGTTTGAACTTAAGGTAAGTGTAATCTCAAAGGAAAACTGCTAAAGGTCAAATTGTCTCATTCCGCGCCAGTTTTCCCGGATCAAGCAACGGTCAATCCGGGAATCTCTGTCTGGAATTGCGTGCGCCGCTCCCCCTTTCAGGGAATTGACAAAGCGGAACCTCCTCCAATCTCGCGCATGCGCCAGCTCACCTGAAAACAAGATCAACCCAGCGAGAAGCCCTCACCCAGATAGAGGCGCCGCACGTCCACGTTGTTGCCCAGTTCATGGGGCGTTCCGGCGAAAAAAATCTTTCCTTCAGCGATAATGTACGCCCGATCGGTCACGCTCAGCGTCTCGCGCACATTGTGGTCGGTGACCAGAACTCCGATGCCGCTGGCCTTCAGGTCGAAGATAATCTTCTGCAACTCCAGCACGGCGATGGGATCGATGCCGCTGAACGGCTCGTCGAGCAGGATGAAGCTGGGCTGGATGCACAGCGAGCGCGCGATTTCCACCCGCCGCCGTTCTCCGCCCGAGAGCGCGTAGCCCCGCGTGGCGCGGATGTGGCCCAGATTCAGCTGATGGATCAGCCGCTCAGTCCTGATGCGCCGTTCCCGATTGCCCAGTGGCTGCGCCTCAAGCACGGCCAGGATGTTTTCCTCCACGGTCAGCTTGCGAAACACCGAGGGCTCCTGCGGCAGATAGCTGATGCCGTAGTTGCGCGCGCGCAGATACATCGGCACCCGGGTGATGTCGCTCTCGTCCACCAGCACGCGCCCGGTCTCGGGCGCCACCAGTCCTACGATCATGTAGAAGCAGGTCGTCTTGCCGGCGCCGTTCGGCCCCAGCAAACCCACCACCTCCCCACGGGAGATCCTCAGGTCGACCCCGCGGACGACCTGCCGTCCCTTGTACGATTTGCCGATTCCCTCGGCGATCAATGTATCCATCTACGTCCAACTCGTTTCCGCCGTCACTTCGGCGCCGTGGTCTCCGTTGTTGTCTTGCGTCCGCCGCCTTCGACGCTAACGCTATTGTCGCCGCTATGGAAAGTCAAGACTTCGCCGGTCACCGTCCCCCGCGCCGGATCGGTCATGCGCGGCGGTGCGGCGGCGGTTCCGGTAAGCACATACTCCCCGGTCTCGCCGGAATACACCAGTTGCTCGCCGGTTCCGCGCCGGCCCTCGGAGGTCACCACCACGTGGCCCCGGGCCGTCATCCGGTCCACCTGCGCCTGCCCGCCGTTCTTGCCGGCGTGATTGCCCGCCGGCAGCAGTGTCAGCTCTACGTCATTCGAGACTGAGCTCGCCGTCCCCGTCTCGGCAACCACCGTGCCCAGAGCGCCTCCGCGCATCATCGCCTTGCGCTCGGCATCCGAATATTTCAGGTCGCCCCCGCGCACGCGGATCACGGATGGCGTGGCTGGTTTGCCGGCCGCATCCTTGCCCGTTTCCTTGCCCGTAGCCGCGCCTGACGCACACACCAGCACCGCCCGCACCGGCTCAGCCGGGTCCGTGCTCCGCGCCACCAGCGTCTGCCTCTGGCGATCTAACACGATCACCGGCCCGGCAACCGAGTTTGCCTGCTGCCACAGCCGCGCATGACCTCGGAAGGTGGCTTCGTCCGTCGCCTGATGCAACTGAGCCTCGGCCGCGACGACGTGCGACGGACCGTGCCCACCCAGGGTCAAGCTGCCTTGGCCAGACACGCCCGTTGCGGGCCCACCCTGCTGGCCGGTCCTGGCTGAGCCGGTTTCGCCCGCACCGGTATCAAACCAGGTCGCCTTCACGTTTCCGTGCGCAAAGGCATCCCCCGAATCACGGGATACGTCAATCTTGTCCGCTGTGAGTTGCAGGCCGCCCTCTTCCACGCGCGGACTGAGCGTCAGGTGCAACCACTCCCCCGCACCCTCGTAAACGGCCCGGCCGGCCCAGGCCCGCATCGGCGCCTCCGCCTGCGCCCCCGGCTTTGCAGCCGCCTGCTGAACCAGCACCACATGGCCATCTAGCACCGCCGATTGAATCTGTACCGCGCCTCCCGGCTCGTTTTTCGCCCCGCTTTTTGCGCCGACAGCCTCCCCGGGGGCAAAATGCGCCTCCAGCCGGTCGCCGCTCGAGGTCTGCCGGGTTCCGGTGAGAGTGATTTCTTCCATGCTGGCGTGGCCCACCCCGGTCATCGCGGTCAACACGGAGCCCGGCCCGAATTCGCCGGTCACCTCATCGGCCGCCAGCCGCGACGGTGAGACAGCGCCCTTGCCGCGCTGACTCTCGCCGGTGATGACCACGCCGCCGGTCCCACGCACCGAGGCCGGCTCCACCTGCCCCTTCCCGTTATCGCGGAACTCTACATCGGCCACCGGCGACATCCAGCTCCGGCTCACCCGCAGCGGACCGTCCCTAAGCCCATTCCCGGTCTTGGCCTCCGGCTCGCTCAGCTCTTCGCTGTGCATCTCCACGCCCCGCTCCAGGTGTACTTGACGCAACTCGCCCTGCGGCGTGAAATCAATCTCCGCGGTGGGCGAGGTCCCATGCATCTGTCGGCTCTGGCTCCCATTCTGGCTGGCCGAGTCCATCGTGACGCCACCCTCCAGATGACCTTGCCGGGGCTGGCTGTGTTCGTCAAAATCCAATGACCCCGTAGGTGCTGCAATATGACCGCCGGTCGCGGTCGCCAGAGTGAACCCGTTGGCAGCATCCAGCCGCGCCGCCGATCCATCCGGACGGAACAGGATCATCGCCGCGCCGGCGGTGGCTTCCCCGCCCTGGTAATCGGCCGTGACCACTTGCAGATGGCACAGAACGGTCTCGCGCTCGAACTCCCCGTGCTGGGCATGGATCACGACCATCTCTCCGCCGCGAAGCGTGTTCAGCTCCACCGCCCGATCCAGCACCAGGTGGCCCTGCTGTGAGTCGTACGAAGCGCCCATGGAGCTGCCGGTCCTCTGGGCCATGGCAAAATCCACATGCTGGCTGGTCGTCGCAATTCCGCTCTTCTGGTCGAAGATCAACCCGCTGGTCTTCACGTGAATCTCGCTGCGCGCGGCGGTCTCGGCAGCCGAGGCCAGCGCGCTGCCCTTCGGCTTGTCGCCTACAGCCTGCCCCGGCGTCGCCTTGGGCGCAATCGCCGGCGCCACTCCGGGCCTCATCAGCGTAATCTCCACTGGCCCGGCGGCCGTTACCGTACTGTTCTTCTGGTCGTACTCGAACTCGTGGCCCTCGATCCGATCCACGCGGCTGCCGTCTTCGCCGTAGAGCTCGATCTTCACTTCATGCAACAGCACATGGCCGCCTTTGTCCTTGGTCAATTGGATCCATTTTGAGGCGTGAATCGTGTACTGCGAATGCGCGCCGAGGTGATGGGAAAAAACCCAGCCGTTGGCCTCCTGCTGGATATCAAGGCCCAGCCGCTTGGGCAGATCACGGCTACTGAAGGGATTTTTCCACTTGCCGATGGCCAGAAACACAACCAGCGCCACCACCAGCAGACCTCCTGCCGCCAGCACCAGCGTCCGCATCCGCTCAATGGTGAATCGTGCGCTCAGTTTCCCACCCCATGCGTACCGCCAGCCGCTGGGCAAGACTCTCGCCCAGCTCACTCCATAAAAGCCGCGCAGTAGCCCCCGAACTCTTCTCGACGGCCGCGGTCAACTCTACCAGTTGGCGCACATTCTCTTCCACGTGCCGCGCCGCCACGGAATCCAATTCCAAATCTTCTTCAAGGAATGGCGTGTCCGAACCAAAGTCCAGCCGGATGTGCCCATCCTGTTCGTAAGCCCCCTCGTCGAACAGCGGCCCATAGCCCGTCACCCGCACCAAACGTGGCTCCCGCACCCAGCGGGCATCTAACCCTGCGCCCGCTTCCAGCTCCCACAAGCTCCAGCCGATCTGGAACTCGTAGGCGTAATCGTCGTGCAGCAGTTCCAGCGCTTCCTCCACAGCCAATCGCGGCTCCGCGCCCCGCTCGCCCCGGCCATAAACCCGCTGGAAAACCGGCGATTCGCTCCAGCTTACAGGCCACACAGTGGCTGCATAGACCCTGGCCTCGCCCCCGCGCGCGGCAAACGCGCTCAGCACCGCCGTCAGCTTGTCTGCGAGCGCGGCAAGGAGCAGATTCGGGTACCACAAACTCAGATAGAGAGTGTCGGACATCCTTATTGATTGTAGACGTGCTGAAAGAGCCGAGGATGCGGGGAGGACGGCATGGAAGAGCAGGAACCTGGAGTCTGGCGCCAGCCAACGCAGCCAGAAAGGCCAGCTATCCCAAGTCTCGTCCGCCGCGGCGAAGAGACCTGAGACGCCACAACACTCAACCAGCCGGCAAAACGGACTCCTACTCTACGCTGTCACGACCTCGCTGAAGTCCGCAATGCGGGAAAACTCGCGCAGTACCCCGTCGATCAGTCCCAGATGCGCCCCACGCACCTCTGGATCGGGATCGAGCACCATCACTTTGTCGAAGAAAGTATCCACATCCGGCCGCAGCGTGGCAATCAATGCCAGCGCCTCGACGTAGGCCCTCTGGCGACACAGCTTGGCAACCTCTGGCGCCAGCGCCGCCGCGGCCGCCGAGAACTGCCAGGCTTCCACCGAGAGCCGCGCGTCCTGCGCCAAGCCAATGGCAAACTGTTTCTCTTCGGCCTGCCGCAGAATGTTCTTAATGCGCTTGAAAGCCGCCGAGATGGCCTTGAAATCCTCCGAGTCGCGCGCTGCCGTCAACGCTCCAGCCCGCGCAATCGTATCGCGGACATCGTTGCCCCCCGCGGCCAGAACGGCGTTTACCACGTCGTAGGCAAAGCCGCGCACATCTTTTAGATAGAAGTGCAGCCGCTCATTGAAGAAAGCTCGAACAGCTCGCTCAAGCTTTTCCTGGGAACCGTTCTCGACTGCTTTCACCGCAAGCCGAATCAGGCGGACGAGATCGAACGGCAACTGGGACTCGGCGAGAATCTTGATGACTCCATTTGCCGCTCGGCGCAATGCAAACGGATCCTTCGATCCGGTCGGCGCATTCCCGATGGAAAACATGGTTACGATGGTCTGGACGCGGTCGGCAAGACCGAGGAGTTGTCCCGCAACAGTGGGTGGAATCCGGTCTTCAGTATTCGCCGGACGATATTGCCAGTAGATCGCGTCAGCGACCCTTTCCCCCAAGCCCTGCGCCAGCGCATACACACCGCCAACCACACCCTGCAATTCGGTAAACTCCTTGACCAGCTCGGTAGTGAGGTCGGTCTTCGCCAAATGAACAGCGGTCTCTACGACTGCGCACAGGTCCGGATCGCTAGCAACCGGAGCATGGATTTCGTACCAGTTTGCGTATTCCCTCGCCAGCCGGAGATTCTCCTCGGTCTTCCAGTGGTAGCTGCCAAGTTCCTTCTGGAAAGTGACGTTCCTCAAGCTTTCCACGCGCGCCGCAAGCGGCGTCTTCTGGTCGAAATCCCAGAAGAACCGAGCGTCCTTGAACCGCGCGCGGAGCACCCGTGCATTGCCGTGGCGGATGATTGCCCGGCCCTTGTTGTCCACCTGAGTGTTCAGCACGGCCAGGAAGTGCGGCGCCAGCTTGCCGTCGGCGCCCTCTACCGCAAAATATTTCTGGTGGTCGCGCATGACGGTGACCAGAACCTCTTCCGGCAGCGCCAGGTACTCGGGCTCAAAGTCGCCCAGCACGACAGTAGGCCATTCGGTCAGGTGAACCACGGTCTCGACGAGCGCCTCATCCTCGCGCCAACGTGAGCCACGGACCTTCCGTGTGGCCGCGTCCAGCGCCTTTCGGATCGACTGCCGGCGTTTGGCCACATCCACCACTACAGATGCCTTGCGCAGCGCCTCGGAGTAATCCGTAGCCTTGGCAATCAGCACCGGCTTCTCGCCGTGCAGTACTCGATGCCCGCGGCTCTGCTTGCCCGCCGCAATCCCGGCAATCTCCAGCGGCACAACCTTGGAGCCGAGCAACGCCACCACCCACCGTACCGGCCTGACGAAACGCTCCGGCTTGCCCGCCCGCCAGTACATATTTTTAGCCCAGTAGAGGCCCAGAACCTCCCTGGGCAGCTCCGTGGCCAACAGCTCCGCTGCCGCGCGGCCCGGCTGCTTCACCGTCGCGCCCACATACTCGCCCTTGGCGTTGGTGACTTTCTTGAGAGCCTTCACGGCCACGCCGGCCTTCTGGGCAAAGGCCAGGGTCGCCGCTGTCGGCGCTCCATCTTTGAAGGCCGCCTTCCATGAAGGGCCAGTCAACTGTTTCTCGGTATCCGCCTGGCGCGCCAACACGTCTGCCACCAGCACGGCCAGCCGCCGCGGCGTCGAGTACGTGGTCAGTTTGCCCTTCGGCCCAAGCAGCCGCTCCCGCGTCAGCAGATCGCAAACCCGCTTGCCCAACTCGGCCTCAGCCCCGGCAATCATGCGGGCCGGAACCTCTTCCAGCCCAATCTCCAACAAGAAATCCGTCATAACTTGAATGTCTTTCCGCTGATTTGCTAACTCGCTAAAAACTCTGCTGCGCCTCATACGCCTTGGCCACGCCCACCGCCAGCGCGCGAATGCGTCCAATCACGCCCACCCGCTCGGTCACGCTGATCGCCCCCCGCGCATCCAGAAGGTTGAACAGGTGCGAGCATTTGAGCGCCAATTCATAGGTGGCCAGCACCGGGAAATGGCGCTTCTCCACCGGATCGGCGTCTTCCCTTGAAAACAGCGCGCTGGCCTGTGCAAGCAGCGTCTGCGCTTCGGCCTCGTAAAGGTTGAAGTGCTCCCATAGCTTACTTACATCGGCAAACTCGAAGTTATACACGCTGAACTGCAACTCCTCGGCCAGCCGCACGTCGCCATAGGTCATCGGCGCGCCTGTCTCGGGGTCGCGCGCCCAGACTATGTCGTAGATCGAGTCCACATCCTGCAAAAACGCCGCAATGCGCTCCATCCCATAAGTCAGCTCGGCGCAGATGGGGTCGAGATCCATGCCGCCGCACTGCTGGAAGTAAGTAAACTGAGTAATCTCCAACCCGTCGAGCATCACCTGCCAGCCCACGCCCCACGCGCTGCCCGCGGGCCACTCCCAGTTGTCCTCTTCAAACTTCAGGTCGTGCTGGGCGAGATCGATGCCGATGGCCTCCAGCGACTCCAGATAAAGCTCCTGCACGTTCACCGGCGGCGGCTTCAGGATCAGTTGGAACTGGATGTGCTTGAACAGCCGGTTGGGGTTCTCGCCGTAGCGGCCGTCAGCGGGCCGCCGCGAGGGCTGGGCATAGCCCACCTTGTAGGGCTTGGGCCCCAGCACGCGCAGAAACGTCTCCGGCGCCATGGTGCCCGCGCCCACTTCAACATCGTAGGGCTGCTGCAACACGCAGCCGCGCTCCGCCCAAAAACTCTGCAAGCGGAACAATAGCTCCTGAAAGGTCAGCGCGGCAGGTTTCGCAGGCGATACAGCCGCTGAGGATGAAACGGTGGATGAAGGCACGGGCAATTCTCTCTTGACGGGACTGGCTCGATTTTAGCAGCCTTTTTCCGTAGCCCTGACAGCTTGTTCAGGCCCCCAGCCGCGCCAGAGCCTCTGCCGAGCGCAGTTTGCGCTCCAGATGGCGCTCCAGGGCCTGCAAGGTGAAGCGGCGCAGATCCTGTCCGCGCCGCCGCGTCCACGGTTCGGCGGCAAAGGCCGACGCCGGCGCCTTGAGCATCCGCTGCGCCAGTTGCCAGGAGTCCGCCGAGAGTGCGCTCGCGTTTCCGTTGCGATGCAGGGCGCAGAACAGGCCGTCGCCGAGCGTGTTAAAACTGGTCTCGCCAGCCTCCAGCGCTTTGCGGCAAACGGTGCAATGGGCGATGTCCGGTAGAAGCCCCATCAGGCGCGTCATCCACAGCGAGAAATAGGTCAATGGCATCCACGGCTGCTCCACCGTGGTCTGCTCCAGCACCGCCAGCAGCAACCGGAAGACCGGTTCCTGGGGATCGTGCTCGGGCAGCGCCTGATCCAGCACCTCGGCAAAAAAACTCAACACCGTCATGCGCGCGTGGTCTATCGGAGTCGAGAGCGGCGAACGGACAATCTCCAACTGATCCAGCCGCACCAGCTCCTGCCGCGGCCGCTCGGCAAACCAGGCCCGCGCTACGGTCATCGGCTCCAGCGCCCCGCCAAACCGCTTGCGGCTCTTCAGCGCCGACTTGGCCACGCCCTTCACCCGGCCGTAATCGCGCGTGAAAAAGCTCACAATCAGGTCGGCCTCATTGACCGGCCAGGTGCGCAAAACCACCGCTTCTGAGGTGAGCACGCTCATGCGTCTACATCATCGCATTGCTGCCGCGATCATTTCGAGCGTAGCCTGAAAACCAGGGCATCCAAAAGGCCTTTGAGGTAGCGATCATGGAGGACTGGCTGCGGTCTTGAGCGCAAATCGCACGCCGAGGGTCGGCAATAGGGCAATTCTGAGACAAAACCAAAAAACCGTTCAATTTGAAAGAGATACCGGCATGCTGAAGGCTCAAGACTCCCCGAAGAGTACAACTGTATCCAAAGCCGATGCCTCGCTTCTCAGAGCACATGAGAAATGGCACAGCAGCGGTGCGAGCATGCAACTGATCGGATAGGCCGCCGCGCCCGGCCTGCCGCCCTTTTTTGCACAAGGCTGGCGGTTGACCCCAGGATTACAATAGAGTCAGAGGTTCCAAATGCCTTCCGCGACGGTCACCTTCAACGGCCGCATCACTCTCCCCTCCCACGTACGCAAAGAGCTTGGACTCAAAACCGGCGACGATGTCGACTTTGTCGAAATCGAGAAGGGACGGTTTGCCATCATATCCGGCGCCGGACCGATCATGGAGCCCAAGGGTTGGATTCCAAAATTGGATTTCGCGTCCACCGTCGAAGAGATGGATTAGACCATTCTGTAGGTCGCCAAAAAGGACTTGACGGCCAGAAGCGCCCTTTCCTTGAGCGGCACACACAAACGCGTCCGCCGTGGCGGACGCGTCTCAAACAAACTCAAAACCGCTTAGCGGCCGAAGTGTGCGGCGTTCTTCCCGGCAAAGTGGGCCCACTTCTCCGGCAGATCGTCCTGCGCGAAGATGGCCGAAACCGGGCAGGCCGGAACGCACGCGCCGCAGTCGATGCACTCGACCGGGTCGATGAACAACTGGTCCGCCTGGGCGTGACCGTCCTCGTCCTTTTTGGGGTGGATGCAATCGACAGGACAGGCGTCCACACAGGCGGTGTCTTTGGTGCCGATACAGGGTTCTGCAATGACATATGCCATTCTGATTTCTCCAGGGAAGATAAACTCTCGACGCTGATAGTAGCACAGGACCCCAAAGGTTGACGCAACCATCCACTATAGCGTTTTATGATGCGGGAATCGGGAGGCTCATCCCCCGTTTGCCGTCCCGAAAGCAAACAGTCCCGCGAACCGTGCCCTCAGAAGACATCTATCCTGCAACTGCCTTCCGCGCCGCCCTGTGCGCCGCATACTCCTGCGGCGTGGGAATGGGCGTCAGGCCGCGCCCGGCAAACATATCGTTGAAGAACCCGAGCAACTCCTCGTGGATCAGCCCGTTCGAGGCCAGAATCTCCCGGCTGTCCAGCCGGAAAGGTCCACCGGAGAAGTCCGTCACCCGCCCGCCGGCCTCTTCCACCAGCAGAATGCCGGCTGCGGTGTCCCAGGGATTCAGCTTGAACTCCCAGAATGCGTCCATCCGGCCCGAGGCAACATAAGCCAGGTCCAGTGCGGCCGAGCCGGCCCGCCGCACCCCGTGCGAGCGCAGCGTAAATTCCTGGTAGAAGTGAATATTCGGGTTGTCGTGGCGTTTGCGGCTGGGAAAACCGGTGGCTACCAGCGCCTCGGCCAGTTCCGGCGTGCGCGAAACCCGCATCGGCTTGCCGTTCAGCCTGGCGCCCCGTCCCCGCTCGGCGGTAAACAGCTCGTCCCGCATGGGATCGTAGATGACCGCGGCCACCAGCTTTCCGTCTTGGTCCTGCCTGACCCCCCGAGGGCGCTGCTCAAGACCCAGCGAGACGCAGAATTGCGGGAACCCGTGGGCAAAATTGGTAGTCCCGTCCAGCGGGTCCACATACCAGCGAAACTCACTCTCCAGCCGCTCCCGCGTGCCCTCTTCGCCGAAGATGCCGTGCTCTGGAAAGGTCTCGCCCAGCCGGCCACGGATCAGCTTCTCCACCGTCCGGTCGGCCACCGTGATCAGATCTACGTCGCCCTTGTACTCCGTCTCCACGCCCTGGGCAAAAAACTCGCGCAACCGCGCGCCGGCCTCGCGGGCAATGGCCGAGGCTTTGGGAACCCAGACGAATTCCGACGCGTTTTCCGTCGCTCCGTTCAAGAGGCCGCCTCGTCTCCAATTGTTTCGCTCGCGCTCTCATGTTGCGGAGCACGCCTCCGGCCAGCTTCGGTGATGCTGCGGATCTGATGCTTGTAGATGAAGAGGTTTGGCTGCCCCTGGCGCGTCAGGCGCAGCATTGCATCGTCAAAGTACTCGATCCAGCCGCGCACCGTCTCCCCGTCGCGCAGCTTGATGGAGACCTGCACCTGACGATCGCTCAGTGAGCGCAGGTACAGCGCCTCCTGGCCGGTTTCGCCCGGCGGAGGTGTCTTGGAACGGCGGCGTGAAGATAAGGGCGAGGTCATGATGCCATTTTAGACGCAGCGGCAAGAAGTGAGCCGTCGCAAACCTGAAGGCAGCAGCGGAGATACATCCTGATTTCTGGAGGGCGTGGGCAAAACGGGCGTGCTTAAGCTGTGCCAAACCCAAGTGAACCGTTTGTAAAGCTCCCGTTTTCACCGTGTTTGTCCAGCCGGGTAAAATCCGCCTGGATGCGGCAGCCGTTACCGGAGCTGAATTCGAGGGTTCCACCCAATTGATGGGCCAGGCTGGCGGCCAGCTTGAGTCCCATCGAGGTGGTTCTGGCGGCGTCGAAGTCCTTGGGAAGGCCAGCCCCGTTGTCCTCGATAATGAAGCGCACGGCGCCCGGAATGCGAGCGACCGAGACATGTATCTTGCCCGCCCGGCCATGGGGCAGGCCATGCTTGAGGCAATTCGATATCAGTTCGTTGGCCAGAAGGCCGAAAGGGACCGCGAGATCCAGGCTTAGAGGAATCTCGACCGCATCCATCTCGAATTCAATCTGATCCGGCCGCTCCGAGTGCGACGCAATGGCGCCCTGGGCCAGGTCGCGAAGATAGGCGGTGAGCGACAGACCGGTCAGGTCAGGCATCTGGTAAAGGCGCTCATGGACCATGGCCATGACGTGGACCCGCTGCACAGAGGTCTCGATCGCATTTCGGGCATCGCCATCGGAGAGGGACCGGGCGCGCAGCTTGAGCAGGCTCTGGACCACCTGCAGGTTGTTTTTCACGCGATGGTAGACCTCACGGAGTAGAACTTCCTTTTCCTTCAGGTTCTGGGAGACGACACCGGCAAAGGCTTCTATCTCGTCGTTCTTGCGGCGCAACTCCTCCACCGTAGCTTCCAGTTGCAGGGTTCTCTCGGCGACCCGTCTCTCCAACTCGGCGGCAGACTCTCCCTGTATCCGGTTCGTCTCGCGAAGGTGATCTTCCGCGCGCTTGTGGCAGGTCAAATCGTGAAGCACCCTGGTGAAACCATTGAAGATGCCGGAGATATTTCTGGCGGCTACCAGCTCGACTTCTGCCCAAATCTCTTCGTCGTCCGCGCCCGTCCGCCATCCCGCCGAGTGAACAGACTCGGAGGATCGAGACGCTTCCTCCAACTGCCGTGCCGGTTCTCCGGCTGCAATCTCGGCAGGCGTGAAGAGAATGGAATAGTTCTGTCCCAGCGCCTCTGCCGCTGTCATGTTGTAGACCCGCCGGGAACCCTCGTTCCAGCTAAGAATCCGGCCCTGGGCATCGAGCTGGTTGACGGCGTAGTCGCGCGAACTCTCTAGCAGGGCGTGGATCTGCACCTGACTGCGCGCCAGGAATGGATCGAATCGGCGGCAGACGGCCATCACGTACGTTCCGCTTTTGGTTTCGAAGGGCTTCAGCGTCACGTCCACCGGGAACTCGTTGCCGCGCGAGTCGCGCGCTTTGATATTCAGAAACGAGCCCACCGCGCGATCCGGGGAACGCAGCAGGTACCTCCGTAGATGGTGAGCGTAGCGCTCGCGAGCGGCCCTTGAGAGCAGCATTTCGATGGGCTGACCTTCGAGGTCGCCGCGAAAGTAGCCGAACTCCACGAGCGCGCGGCAATTGGCTGCGGCAATCTGGCCATCGGCGCCGGCAACCAACACCATCTCCGGATGTCCCTCGAAGAGGGCGCGCAGCATGGCCGAATCCCCATGCGAATTCACCAGGGACTCGGGCAGCCACCCGGCAAGGCCGGTATCGACCGCGTGCTCGGTCTCCGACTGGGACATCTCGGCCTCGAAAGAAATCTCCTCTGCCTTGGAAAGGAAACGCGGTTGCGGTTACAAAGAGATGCGCTGGGGGCCGGAAATCTCCGGCGTCCCGCCGGATAGCTTGAGCACGCCTCGGACAGGGACTTGCGGCGTGGAGGTGGAATCGGTGAGATCGCCTTCCAGCAGCCTGCGCAACAACTGCTTGGAGATGCGCGGGTCGGGGTCCGTGCTCAGCCCCTTGAGGGTGCGGCCTATGAGGCTCTCGGCCGCAATGCCCGACTCGCTCATCAGCGCCTGGTTGACGCGCACGATATGGCCGTTGCCGTCCAACTGCACCATGGGCATGGAGACCAGGTCAAAGGTGTCGGCTTCCTCGCGCACGTGCTCGTCTACCTGGGAACGCAGGCGCTCGTCGGCCTTGCGCATGGATAGGACATAACCTCTGTGCCCGCTGGCATCGTCGAAAAGCGGAGATACGGCGATGTCCACCAGCACACTGCCTCCGCCGGCCGGCTTAAGATGCAGGCCAAACCTCTCGGTCGTGCATCCGTCTCTGTGGCCGTTCAGAATCGGCACGGGACGGCCGCGGCCGTCTCTGAGATCGAGCACCTCGAAGAGACCTCGATTGGCGGCTAATTCGCGCGTCCTGCCGGTGAGCCGTTCGGCGGCGGCGTTCATAAACTGAATGTCTCCGGTGAGCGAAACCGTCAGCAGCGCATCATGCATGCCATGAAAGGTTGCGGAGATCTTGCGATGCGCGGCGCGCAGCCCCGCGTCCACCTTGGCTTTGTGCAGCGCAACCTGCAGCGTGGCCTTGAGCTCGCGGCTCTGGAATGGTTTGGTCAGATAACCATAGGGCATCTCCCGCGCCGCCCTGGCGATGGTCTCGTCGTCGCTATACGAGGTCAGGAAAATTACCGGGATCTCGTAGGCATCGCGCAGCAGCCGTGCCGTCTGAATGCCATCCATGCTTCCCACAATGCGCACGTCCATGAAAGCCAGATCCGGCCGCGTCTCTTCGACTGCCAACAACGCCTCGTCGGCGCTCTCAGCCAGCCCAATCACTTCATAGCCCAGTTGCTCAACCTCCTGTTGCAGGTCCATAGCGACGATGGGTTCATCTTCAACGATCAGCAGTTTGCCGTTCACATAACCTCCTCGCGGTTAGGATGCACCTAGAGCTGACCCGGCAAGAAATGCAAGTAGCCGGGTGCAGCGAAGCTGATTTTGACAGTACCTTGGAAGCCTGCGGAGAATGAGAGACAGCTAGGGAAATTCTTGTTTCCGGTTTAGTAATGGAACTTGAATGGGGAGCTTCAACCCATTTCAGGAACGGCGCGATGCCGGTTGTAAAGCAGAAAAGACTTTGGCGCGAGTCTTGCCGCGCATCGCAATCAGTTCCCCTTGGCCGGCGAATCCATGTAGTAGCCGGTCTTGTGGCGGATATTCAAAGCCTCCGGAGCGGCCCTGGGGATGGTCACCTGCACCCGGTGGAAGGCTCTTCCGGGCTCTTGATTGTGAGGATAATAGCCCAGCAAATATTGCGTGCGCAGGTCACCGCTCACGCGCGCAAAGGCCTTGTCCAGCCCGCCCTCGTTCACGTAGAAGCTCTTCCCGCCGGTCTGCTCGGCCAGGGTGATGAGCGCGTGTTCTCCGGCCAGGTCGCGCCCGGCGCTGGCCTCAATCGGCACGTCGATGAGGCTGTAGATCATGACCTCGTTGCGCAGAGCCGCCTCCAACGCCTGGGCGTAGGTGCTGCTTTTGGCGGTATCGTCGCCGTCGGAGATCACGATCAGCACCTTGCGCCCCTCTTTCCGGCCCAGGCGTTGAGAACCCAGAACGATCGCGTCGTAGAGCGCCGTCGCCCAGTCGCCGTGCAACTGGGCCAACCCGCGATCGATTTGGGCGACTTTATTGGTGAAGGGCGTCAGTTCGCGCACCTCGGTAGCAAATTGGAGCAGGCTCATCTGGTCCTGCGGGCGCAGGATCGCATGGACAAACCTTCTGGCCGCGTCCGCCTCGTCGGCCATGTCCTTGCGCACGCTGCCGCTGGTATCGATGGCCAGCGTCAGATTCAACGGCAATTCCGACTGCCGCTCGAAGACCGCAATCTGCTGCGGCCGCCCGTCCTCGGCCACGGCAAAGTCCTCGCGTGTAAGCCCGCCCACAATGGCCCCGTTGCGGTCCGTCACATTCACAAAGACGCTCACCAGCTTCACGTCCACATGCAGGGTGATCTCCTGCGCGGCTAGCGTCAAGGGTGCCAACGCCAGCAGCGCCCAGCTGCCTACGCGCCGGCAAAGGAGCGGGCTTGGGGCCGGTTTACGCGTCATGCTCAACCTCCGGAGACAACTCGACTGACGACGGGGAGGCGCCCAGCCAATCTTTCAACATGCCAAAGGGGAGAACCCGCACTTGCATCACAAGAAGAAGCATATCGCCTGCTGGTTAGACGCGGCAGACGGCAATGAGGCGGTGGAACGTCCCGAGTCCCTCGTTCACACCATCTTGTACAAGAAGCCGGTGGGCGTACCCCACAGATTGCGAGCCCGGTCTTCATAGAAGATGCTGAACTCGATGCCGGCAATATCGTAGTCGAAGAGGGGTACGCGATTAAAGGTGTAATCGCCTCCCACCGAGTACTCGTCGCCACCACAGTCGATCATCAGCGTATCCCCCGTGGAGAGCCGCTCGGGATGGGTCAGCAGCATGCAGGCGGAGGCATAGACTCCCAGGCCAAACTCGTTGCCGGCCATTGCCACGCGGGTACGCCGCGCTGAGCATCCGCGATGAAGCATCCCGGCCTGCGCGGCAACCACCAGAATGTCGTTCCCTTCCTGCTGTTCACCCAGAATCTTCTCCCCCAGCTTCGAGCGCTCGCTCTGGCGCAGATACGTCGGACCCATGCGGCCGATAATCCGGTTGGAGAACTTGCGCTTTGTGGCTAGAACCTCCATTAGCATCTCCACAGCTTCGTTGTAGGTGGAGGCCAGCGCCTGCCAGCGTGGAATCGCGAACCAGGCTTCGGCCCCCTCCAGAAGCGGGCTGCGCGCCAGCTTCTCCTTGCAACTGCCCAGGCTGGGGAAGAGAGTCCTCAACGCCGTCACCTGCGCTTCCACCGGCCGCACGCGGTAGGTGGGAGGATAGGTTCGATTCGAGCCCACCTCCTCGTCCTTGAACTTGTCGCATACCGTGTGACGGTGGATGATCTCCACCACCGAGTCGGTGACCTCAAACTTGAGTTTTCTGTTCATGTCGAGCACAACCTGCGCGCTTTGCCGGTCAAGCTGTTCGATCGCGGTCTTGCAAGCCTCCTGGGCGGCTTCGCCAAGAAACTTCCCGAGCAGCTGGTTCTGCTGGTCTGTCGTATTGCCCGAAAGGTGCAATGGAACCATCGTGTGTGTGCCGGCCATAGTCTCCACTCGATGCGCGCCACGCGCACTGGATTCTGAGGTTTCATCGGCAAAACCGCCGTTTTCACCATAGCGGAATTTCAGAGTATGTTTTATCTTGAGATTGCCATGGAATCAGGGCAGATGAGAGAAAGCTAACGCGATCAAGAATAGCTGCCTCGATACCGGTCCGCGCCTGACCGGATCGCCAAGACCCAATAGTCGATGCAGATGCCGCCGGCAACATCACGGGCGTTTGACGCGACGCCGCTTTCGCTCTCAAGTTCCACTGCTTCTTAGAAAAGCGCACCGCCGCAAAAAAACGGTGGGGCCCGCCGTGGCGAGCCCCGCATTCACTTCGAACAGGACCTCGGTTCTATTGGCAGACGCCGCCGCTGCCCGCGTTGTAGATGGCCTGCACCTGGGCTGACGTCAGGGCTGCGTTATAGACCGCAACATCGTTGAGCAGACCGGTGAAGGGCCAGTTGGAAGCCGAAGATTGCCCAATCGCGAACCACTGCCCGGATGCGTTGTACGGAACCGTGGTCGATGTCGTCCAGGGCGTCTCGCCGGAGGGTGTGATTGTGGGTTGCTGTACGCCATTGAAGTAGACCAGCGAGGGGTTATTCGCCGAGGCGGTCACGGTTACCAGGGTCCATTGATTCAGCGGCACCTGAGTGGTGGTGAATACCGAGTAGAATCCGCTCCCGTTGCCGATGTCGAAATCTATGGCGCCTGGAGGCACATCGGTCCTGTTGTTGGCATTGTCGATGTACAGACCGATGCCGTCATTGCCATCCTCGCTTCCCATAATGGTTGCATAGTTGGTCGGCAACGCCGTCATGTAGACCCAGGCGGACATGGAGATGGCGCCCTGGATTTGCAGGTTGCTTGGCACCGGCTGGCCAATCAACACGTACTGATCGCTTCCGCTGAGGCTGAAAGCGTCCCCAACCTCGCCGAGCGCATAGGTAACGCCGTTCTCCAGGGTTCCGTTGTACCCTCCCGGACCTACGTCGTTCGCGTTGTCGTTCCCAGGCCACAGAGAGACCAGGCTGGCGGGCTGAGCGAGGCACGCAGGGGTTCCAGTGACCGTAGCCGAGCAGGAGGCGTTGGTCCCTGAATACTCGCCATTGCAGCTCCAGGCCCAGCTATAGGTTCCGCTGAGCGGCTCGGTGATCGCTGAAGCCGTCCCCGCCGAGCAGAGGTTGGCTGACGGCGCTGCGGAGAACGACCCGCCGTTGGCCGAGCCGCAGGCGCCGTTCACCGCGGCTGTGGTGCCGGTGGTAAAGGTGGTTTCTACTCCGTACTGGCTTTCATAATTGCCGGCGATGTCGTAGAGGTACCAGTTGTTGGGCCAGTACACAATGTCGTAGATGGTCGACTCGGCCAGCGGCGCCGTGGGCGTGAGGGTCACTACCGTCACACCTCCCACAGTCGAGATGGCGAGCGTGGTGGGAACCGTGGTCTGGGTATTGTGGGTGCGTAGGTAGATCTGGCTGGAGGTAATGAGCACAGGGTTCATCAACTCGCTGAAGGTCACCGTCAGCGGAGCGTTGACCGCGACACCGGTTGCATTGTTCGCCGGGGTTGCGGCTGTGGCGGTCGGGTTGGTCCAGTCGAAGCTCGATCCAGTGGTGAAGGAACTGGTCGTAGTACCAGAGGCAGGATTGCCGTTGAGGTCCGTCACGCCGGCCCAGTTGAATGTGTAGGTGGTATTCAGTTGCAAGGCCCAGGGCAGTTGCACATCGGCTATAAAGTTCCCGTCCTCCGGATACACGGCGATCGGTTCCGCGCTGCCGCCTGCGGGCGTGAAGGTAATGTTGGCCATCGAGTCGGAGGAGACCGGCTTGTTGAAGAGCAACATCAGGCTGGTGTTATTCCACGGGCCGCCGATGGTGTTGAGCGGTACGTTGGTGGCGCCGCTGGGCGGGTTGGCGTAGACCAGCGACGGCCCGACTGCGACTGGACCGTTGCCGGTGTAGAAGCCGGCCGAGTTGTTCTGCTGCCCGTTGCCGGTCAGATCGATGGCGCCATTGCAGTAGTAAATGTACTGGGAGTTGGAGAACAGCGGCGTCGTCGGCGTCATGGTCACCGCCATCAGGTCCGAAGCCCATGTGTAGGTCACCGGAATGTTCCCGCTGTTCACGTAGCTGTAGATGTAAGTGTTGGACGGCGTGACACTGGCCGGATCCATGGGCTCCGAGTAGAGGCAGGTGAAGGAAGCGTTGGTGGCAACCCCGCTTTGCCAGGAGCTGAAGTCGAGTGTGGCAGTTGGCGCGGTGTAGTCGGGCAGAGCCGCGGTGGTGAAGCTCGCGGAGGCCGACGTGAAGGTGTTGCCCGCGTAGTCCAGCAACCCGCTGGCACTCACGGTAATCGGGCTCGAAGGCGGCAGCGGATTCACCGGCGAGAAGTTGGCTTCGACAACGTTGCTGCTGCTGTAGGTGTACGACCAGGTGCCGGGGATTGGGTTTCCGCCGGTGGTGATGGTCACGTTGGTCGAGTTAATCGTGGTCAGATCCACCGGCTTGGAGAACACAAGCCGTATGTAGGCATTGGTGCCCACATTCACCGAGCCGTTCGGCGGCCCAATCTTGACCGTGCCGGGGGTGGTGTCGGGACCGGTGGCGGTGGTGAAGTAGGTGGTCCAGCAGGAACTCTGAGCCGCCACTCCATTGGTGCCCTTGACGTTGGCGTTGGCGCAGAAGCCGTAGAACGTGGATGCATTCCAGAACGAGCCGGCTGTGGGTGCGATGCGAACCACATTCGTCGTGCCCGGCGCCAGGCCGACCGTGAACGTAGGCGTTGAAGGGCCGCTGTTGAGATATACGTTGCCGCTCAACGTTGTTGCGTTGATGGGCAGGCTGTACTCGATGTCGATCTCGCCGTTGGTGGGGATGTTGCCGTTCTCGGTGCAGCACGGTGGGCTGACCGCGATGATCTGCGGCGAGGCAGTGGCTGCGTTCACCGTGGGCGCGGTGTAGAAGTAGCCGCTGTTGCTGTTGAAGGCATCGCCGTTCACATCCAGTACATTCCCCGACAAGAACCACTGCACCGTGGCTCCGCTCGGAAATTGCGTGGTGGGCGTGAACTGGATCTCGTAGCCGCTGGCCACAGCCTGCACAGTTCCGGCAAAGACCGCTCCGTTCACAGTGACGGTCAGTTGGCCAGGCAATGTCGCTGCATCCACCTGTCGATTCATGTACAGGGTCAACAACGTGTCGGTCGGAACCCCGGTTGCATTGTTCCCAGGAGCCACGCTTTGCACGCTGCCGTTGCCGGTGGCGGGATTGGTTCCGGTGGTGAAGGTGCTGGTGAACGTGGTCGCCAGCGCATTGCCCGATGGGTCAGTGATGCCGCCGGCAGGCAGGTCGATGGTGTACGCGGCGTTGGTGTACAAAACGCCGCTGTTGAAGGTCATGGTGCGGTTGTCGGCCGACATGCTGATGCTGCCGCGATCCTGCAATCCCTGGCCGGCGAACAGCAGCGCATTGTTGCTGTTGTTGTACACGCTGTAGGGATTGATGGCCTTGTTGAAGGTGACCGAGACCGGAACGTCAGGCCGCACGTTGGTGGCTCCGTTGGCCGGGTTGACCGAGCTCACCGTCAACGGCGTGCTATCGGGCGTATCGCCGGTGGTGGTGAAGTTCAGCAACTGAATCCAGCATCCGCCGCCGTTGAGTTCATCGCCGGCCACGTCGTATGGCCCGTTGCACGCGCCGACGTAGATGGTGGCATTCGGAGGATACGGGCTGCTCGGTGTGAACGTCACCGCATTGCCGTTGACCGCGTAAGTGCCGGCTAGGCCATAGTTGCTGTTCCAGCCGTTCATCACCAGCAGCGTGCTGGTGTTCACCGTCGCCGGGTTGAGAATATGGCTGAAGGTGAGGGTGATGGGCGACAGGTTGTTGGTTACGTTCGCGCCGTTCACAATGCTGGTGCTGGTCAGGGTAAGTCCGCCGGTGGCCGCGACGGTGCCGGTGGTGAAGGTGGTGTTGGAAGGCGTCACCGCGTTGCCGTTGGCGTCAGTGAAGCCGGAGACGTTCACCGTGTAGGTGACGCCCGCCGACAACGCACTAGTGGGCGTGAAGATGAGCGTCTGGTTGTTGAACTGGCTCACAGTTCCAGCCACCGGGGTGCTGCCGTTCAGCAACTGAATCGAATTCTGAGTCCAACTGGTGGGATCGATGATAGCGCTGGCCGTGACGACGACCTGGGCGTTCAGCGGAATGCCCGTGGCGCCGTTCAACGGGCTGATGGTGACCGTCGGCCCGGTGGTGTCCGTGCCGCCGTTGGTCCAGAAGTAGATGGTGTCCCCATTGCCGTTGTTGCCGTCCTGATCCTGGAAACCGCAGCAGGCCTGGAAGTAGTAATGGGTGCTTGGCAGCAGCGGTACTTGCGGCGTCATCTTCACTTCCTGCCCGTTCGCGGATTCGGTGACGGTAAGCGGAATCCACTGACCGGTGTCGTACAGGTACATGCGGAAGGTGCTGTTGTTGACCGTGATCGGATTGAGCGGCTTGTTGAAGACCAGCTTGGGCGTCACGTTGGTGCCGACCGTGGCGTTGTTCGGCGGATCGCTGTTGATGGCCGTCGCGGAGGTGATGTCGTAGTTGGGACCCGTGGTGAAGGTGTTAGTCACGGTAGCGACTGCGTTGCCGGCCGGATCCCTGACCCCTGCGACGGTCATAAGGTAGCTGGTGTTCGGCACCAGTGGTACTGCCGGGATGAGCTGCAGCACGGTGTTGCCGTTGCCTAGATTGGGCGAGGTGGTCACGGTGCTGCCGCCCGTCGACAGGGTGACGCCGCTGAGCGTGTTGGGATCGATGGGCCCGCTGAACTGCGCTTCGATGATCGCGTTGGTGCCCAGGCCGGTGGCCCCGTTCAACGGATTGAAGTTGATGACCGTGGGTGCGGAACTGGCGCTGGTGAACTCGGCATAGAACGTGATTTCGATGCCGCTTACCTGGTTGCCCGCGAGGTCGGTGCCGGTATTGACATAGAAGTAGTACTCGCGTCCTGCCGCCAACGGCGAGGATGGCACCAGATAGGCAACCGACTGGATCGAGTTCCAGGACAGTGTGGCAGGGACGCGGACGCCCAGCAGGGAGTCGTAGATGTAGATGTCGCCGTTGTTGCCAGTGCTGAACGTGGTCACATCCATCGATTCGCTGAACTGAATGGTGATGGAAGAGTTGACCGGGATGCTCCCGTTGCTGGTGACACTGGTCCAGACCACGGTCGGGGCCGTGAAGTCCGGCCCTGGGCCGGTGGTGAAGCTGGAACTGAAGTTGATGGGGTTGCCAACCAGGTCGAGGACGCCATTGAGGGTCATCACCAGGCTGGTGTTGGCCGGCAACGGCGCGTTGGGCACAAACTCTACCCTGGTGTCGTTGGAGTTGAACCAGAAGCCGCCCGCCAGAGGCGTGCCGCCGTTGGTCACCTGGAAGGTGTTGCTGTTGACGCTGACCGGATCGATGGTCTTGCTGATGACCACGCCCGGCGTGACGTTGACGCCCACGCCGTTTGCGCCGTTGTAAGGCACCGCGCTGGTCACAACAGGCGTGGTGCTGTCTGAGGTCGTGCCGGTGTACTCCCACCACTGCGTTTGAGAGGCGGGCACGCTGGTGGTGCTTTGCAGGCCGGTGCCGATGTACACGTAGAGGTAGTGGTTGGCCGGCAAAGCGCTGGTTGGCACCATCAGAATCTCATTCGGCTGCGGCTGCGTCATGGTTACCGGTATGTGCACGTTGCCGTTGGAATTGTCGAAGATGTATACGTTGCTCGTGTTGACCGTCGCCGGATTCAGCGGCGTGTTGAACTGAACGTCGAAGATGCTGTTGAGCGGAACGTTGCTGGAATAGGTCGAAGGAGCAGCCACTTGGACGGTGGGCGTCAGGGTGCTGGTGCTCGCGGCCACATAGAAGTAGCCGGACGTGGTGTTGACTGTCGCGTTGTAGTAGGTATCGGTCAGGCTGCCGGTAGTCCACCACTGAATGAGCGCGCCCGGTGTCCATGGCGAGCTGGGCGTGAATTCGAGCGTGTAGCCGTTATCCAGCAAGTTCACCGTGCCCGGCATGGCCACGTTATTCTGCGCCACCTCGATGCCGCTGCTCGCGCCGGAGACGTTGAGGGGCAGGTTGAAGTAAAGAACGATGGGCAGGCTGGCGTTCACGCCGCTGGCGCCATTTGTGGGCCGCACAGAGGTCTCCGAACCATGCGTGTTGTAGTCGTAGTAAGTGGTGGTGAACTGGCTGGTGTAAGGCGTCAGGCCATCGCCATTCCAATCCTTGAGGCCGCTGCCGAGCATCGCGGTCAGTGTGGCGCTGGAAGGCAGTACACCGCAATTGAACGAGATCGACGTTCCGTCCTGGGAGTGGCTGTAGCTGCCGCCGCTGCACCACGGAGTCTGTCCATCACCGTTGAAGAGCGCGTAGTCGTTGGAGTTGATGGAGCCGAAGTTCAGCGAGCGGTTGAAGGTGGCAGTCACCGGCGCGCGCAGGCCGACGTTGGCCGCTCCGTTGGCAGGCGTGAAGGCCATCACCTGGAAGGGCACGGAGACCGGAGTGGCCGTGCTGGCCGTGTTGAAGTACGTCAATTGCGTATAGCAGCCGTTATACGCGGCATTATCTCCAGCCAGGTCATACGGGCCGTTGCAAGCCCCAACCCAGATTTGCGTGTTGATCGGGAACGGGCTGTCGGGCGTGAAGACCACCTGATTGCCGGTCACCACGTAGTTGCCCGCGATCTCCTGGTTGCTGTTCCAGCCGATCATCACCGGCAGCGTGTTCGAGTTGACCGTCGCCGGATCGAGCGGGTTGTTGAATGTAAGCGTAATGGTCGAGTTGGTGGCCACGCCGCCCGCGCTGTAGGAAGGCGTCGCGCCGGTCACCACAAGGTTGGCGGTCTGGCCCATTACCGACGTGGCGCTGGTCAGGCTGGCGCCGCAGGTTTCAACCACACCCTGCAAACGGAGGCCTTCAAGGTTGTTGTCGGTATTGCCGAAGGCAAAGGTCAGGTAGTTTGTGCCGGTGGATACATAGCTGGTGATCTCGATATTGAGAGGTGCCAGCTGGTTTCCGGTATAACCCTGGTCACCCATGATGGCCTGGCCGTTGACGGCAAGCAGGCCGTTGTCGTCGTGGCTCATCGCTCCCACCAGGCAGACATGTGCAGGTAACGGGCCCGTCAGATTGAACGAAGTTGAGTAGAAGCCGTAGGAGTTGCCTGAACCGTTGTTCGGGTTGATCGCGATCCAGGAAGCGTTGGGCCCATTTGCAACCCAGTTGCCATACCAGTCGGCTGCACCGGAAGCGACGACCTTGAGCGCGCCGGTATACGCATCGCTGGCGGCGTCTCCCGGATATTTGAAGTTGCTCTCGCCGGAGGTGCCGGCGGTGGCCACGTAGCTCCAATGCGCATCGGCGGTATTGCTTGTGGTAATGAGATTCCCGGATGCGTCCAGGCCGGTCGAAACATTGAGCGGCGCAATGGAAGTGATGGTCGTGAAGGTGCTGCTGAAGGCTGAGCCCACATTCCCGATCACATCCTGATAGCCCGAGAGCTGAACTGTATAAACCGTGGCGGGTGCAAGCACATTTGTCGGCGCAAAGAACAGCGTCACCAGGTCGCTGGCCAGCGTGACCGTGCCGCTGATCGCCGAACCGCCTGAAGGAGTGACCGTAATGATGTTGCTCACGGCATCCGGATCGATGGGCGAGGTGAATGTCACGATAACCTGCGCATTCAGCGGAACACTCGCGGTGGCGTTGGCCGGCGAGATCGCAGCCACGCTGGGCGCAACAAGATCAGAACCGTTGCCGGTGGTGAAGTAGGTGTTCATGCCGTTCAGATACGCGCCGTTGCCGTACATGACGCTTCCATCGGCGTCGTAGTAGCCCGAGGCCATGTACAGCCGGTAGTAGGTGTCGGGCAGCAGCGGAACGGAGGGAGTAAAGGTGGCGCTCAAGCCATTGGGAGCAACCGTCACCGTGCCGTTGATGTACTTGCCGCTGTCGCTGTTGTAAAGCTGCAGCGTGCTGGTGTTGATGTTGATCGGGTTGACCGGTTTGGAGAACCAGACCTGCGGCGCAACATTGGTGCCGACGTTGGTCAGGCCGCTTATAATGTCGCTGCTAGTGTTATTAGTCACCGTATCCGAGCCGCTGCCGGTGGTGAAGGTGAACGAACCCGGCGTGACAGCGTTACCGGCCGTATCGGCCAGAGGTGCGCCCCAGCTCACTGTATAGGTGGTGTTCGCCGCCAGTGGCGCGGTGGGCGTGAAGTACAGAACCGTGCCCGGTCCCCATCCCGGTGGGTTAGTGCCATAGGGATTGCTGTTCCACATGAAAGTTCCGGCAACGGGATTGCCGCCGGTTGTGACGGTCACGCCAGTGTCCGTTCCCTGGTTCATATCCGTGCTGAATTCAAGCTCGATCGGCACATTGGTGCCCACCGTGCTCAAGGCAGGCGGGTTGAAGAAGGTCACCGTGGGCGCCGTGGTGTTGGCGCTGAAGACGGTGTTGAAATATTCCCCGTAAGTGTTGATTGAATTGTGCGCGGCCGTGGCGTCCGTGATGCCGTTGGTCAGATAGAGATAGTACTGCGAGTTGACCGCCAGAAGCGAGTTGGGAGTGATGGTCAGTACCCGGCCCGTGGCGTCCGCGCTGATTCCGATTGGTATGGTAATCCAGCCCTGGCCCTGATTGCTGGTCAGCCGCAATGTTATGTTGCTGTTGGTAAAAGTGGCGATGTTCATCGGCTGGCTGAAGACCACGAAGAAGTTGCTGTTGATGGGGATTCCGCCTGCGTTCATGCCGGGGCTGATCGAGAGTATCGAAGGCGGTGGAATGACGACCGCCTGCACGGTGAAGCCGCCGGCAACATTCTGCGAAGAGCCGCCGGTAGTGACCGTAACGCCCGCCGGGCCAAGCGGCGCACCCGATGCGATATCGACATTCACAGTGATGCTGGTGGCCGTGGCTGTGACCACCGGTCCGGGCAATCCGGGGCCAGCGGCGCCGGCCACGGTGATTCCGTCAGCGGGTGTACCGATGGTGACCGTGGAGGCCGAGCTCCAGTTGGTGTACTGGCCGGTGATGGTCACGCTCAGGTTGGTTTGGGCGGGGTTGCCGAAGTTGGGGCTGATCTGGGTAATGACAGGCGTGCCTGCCGTTACGCTGAATACGCCGCTGAGCTGCACATTCTGGCTGTTGGTGTTCACCTGGATGGTGCGCCCGCCCACCGCCGCGTTGGAGGCGACGGTGATGTTGGCGGTCAACTGCGTGAAGCTGCTGACCGTGATGAAGTTCACCGTGATTCCCGAGCCAAAGCTTACGGTCGTAAACGCCTGCTGGAAGTTAGTGAACGTTCCGGTAATGACAATATTGGCCGTGGTGCCTGCCTGCGCCGTGCTGGGCAAGGCGGTGAGCAATGCGGGCACGCCGGCCAGCACGCTGAAGCCGCCGGTCATGGTGGCCACCTCGGCGCCGGTGGTGATGGTCGGGCTGTAGGAGCCGATGGTGGCGGTGTTGCTGATGGTGATGCTGGCCACGGCGCTGGTCGAACTGCTCACGGTGAGCGAGTTGACGGTGATGCCGGAGCCGAAGGTGGCAACGCTGGTTCCCTGCACCCAGTGCGTGAACAGACCGGTGAGGGTGACGCTTAGATTGGTTGCGCCCTGGTTGCCGGTCGGCGGGCTGACTGCCGAGATCTGCGGCGAACCCGAAGTGACGGTGAAGCCGCCCAGAATAGTTGCGACTTCCCCGCCGGTGGTCAGAACGACGTTGTAGGCGCCCGTCGGCGTGCTGTTCGGAATGGTGATGCCGACGGTGGCGCTGAGCAGACCCGTGACAGTGACTGATGTGACTTCGATGCCTCCGCCAAAGTAGGCCGTGGTCACACCCTGCGCCCAGTGCGTCTGACTGCCGGTAACAAGCACGTTGTACGAGTGTCCTTGTCCGCCGCTGGCCGGGCTCAAGGCACCGACGATCTCAGCTGGTCCCTGGACGACCCGATAGCCGTTGGCAAGGCTCACAACCTGAGCCCCGGTAGTGACTGTGACGTTGCGATAACCCAGCGCTGTGGTAGGCGACACGGTGATGTTGGCCTGCGCCTGAGTCGCGCTGGTCACAGTCACCGAGTTCACGGTGATGCCGGTGCCAAAATTGGCCGTGGTGGTGCCGTTGACAAAGTTCGTAAATGCACCGGTGAGGGTGACGGGACTCGAGGTCAGACCCTGCGCTCCGCTGTTCGGGACGACGGCCAGCAACTCCGGCTCATCCTGGGTGACGGTGAAAACGTTGGTCCCGGTGGCAATCTCGCCGCCTGTGGTTGCCGTTACGTTGTACTGTCCAGCGGGCGCCGTGGTATCGACGGTGATGTTGGCAGTAATGGAAGTTGGCGAGTTGACCACGAAGCTGTTGATCAGCACGTCGGGGAAGGTGAGCAGCGTGGTTCCCTGCACCCAATGCGTGTTGGTGCCGTTGATCTGCACCGCGGGCAGGTTGACGCCCTGGCCGCCTGCATTGGGCGTAACGCTGTTGATCACCGCCGGTCCGGGGCTGATGTAGACGGCGTTGTTCAAGTCAAGCTGCTGAGTGCCGGTGGTGACCGTGAGATTGTAGTAGCCGACCGGCGCGGTGGGCAGCACATAGCCATCCACCGTCAGCGACGTGGGTCCGGTCACGTTGACGTTGGTCAGCGTGATCCATGGGCCGTAGGAAACCACTGGCGGGGTTGCGGCCGACCAAGTGGTTGCCTGGCTAAGGATGGTGAACACGGCGCTGCCTTGCTGCGGCTCCGAACCCGGGCCAGAGGAGAGCAGATACGGCGTGCCCGCGGTTACGACAAAGCCGTTGGTGATGGTGGCGTCTTCGCCGCCGGTGTGGGCGCTGGCGCCGGTCGGTCCCTCACCCGCGTAGGCCGGGATGGCAAGCGTCAGGGTGGCATCGGTTGCGCTGTTCACCGTCACGCTGGTCACCACGATGCCGTCGCCGAACTGGAACGTCGTTGAGCCGTTCCAATGCGTGTTCTGGCCGGTGACTTCCACCGTGGGGGTGGTGCCCTGCGGCGACGTGTTCGGCGTGATGGCCGAGATCAGGGCCAGGCTGGGAGTGACCGAGAAGCCCGCGCCGTCGACCACCTGGGCGATTGGCGCCGCATCCGGCGTGCTGGCGACCACGCTGACGCCTCCCAGCGAAGCTAGTTGAGCGATGTTGATCGTCTGGGTTGCAATCGTGGGCCCGAGAATCGTCGGCGGGCCGACGGTTGTGATGCCGGAGTTGGGACCGCCAAAGCTGAACGTAGTGGTGCTGTCGAAGGTGGTGTACTGGCCGAGGATGTCGACGGTCAGGTTGGTTGCGCCCTGAATGCCGGAGCCTGGATCGACGATCGTCAGGACCGGCTGGGCAATGACCACGCTGAACTGGGCGTTCTCCACCTCTCCCGAGGGATACATGCTGGTGGTGGGCGTGGTCAGCGTTAGGTCGCTGGTCGATGCAGATGCATTCCCGGCGATGGTGATGTTGGCAATCGCCGTGGTCGGGCTGAGCACCTGGAAGCAATTCACAGTGACGCTGGCGTTGAAGCCGGTCAAGGTGGTGCCTGTCTGACCGCAAGCCGGACCGGTTCCGGGCTGCCAATCGGTGTAGGCGCCGTTAAAGGTGATGGTCAACGTCTGGCCTGGGAGTGCCGAGCCCGGCGACAAGTACCAGATATAAGGAGTCGGCGGAGGCGCGGGCGCGGTCACCAGGAAGTTGCCCGTGAGACCCTGCGTTCCGGTCTGCACAACGACTGTGCGGTACCCGTCCTGGGCGTTGGCGGCGATGTTGATCACGGCCTCGATGTGGGTCGCGTTATCCACCTGGAACGACTCAACCGTGATGCCGGGGCCAAAGTTCACCGTGCTGCTTCCCGTGGCCCAATTGGTGTAGATGCCATAGATGTCCACTTCCAGGCCTGTGGTTGGGCTAGCGGGATTGTTCTGGTTGCTGCTGGGACTGAGATAGGCGATCACCGGGACGCCGCCGGTCACCACGAAGGCGCCGCTGTCGGTCAGGGATTCGCCGTTCGTGACCATGTAGATGGAACGCGCTCCGGGGTTCGCGGTCGGAGAAATGCTCATATCCACCGTGGCGCTGGTAGCGCTGTTGATGACCACCGAGTTGATGGTCAGATCGTAACCGCCGCCGGCGATATAGAACTGGGTGAAGTTCTGCGCCCAGTGAGTAGCCGAGCCAGTGATGTTGAACACCACTTCCTGGCCCTCGTTGCCGGTATTCGGCGCAACGTTGGAGATGATCGCCGGTCCCGGAATGATGGTGAACACGTTAGCGGAGACGATCTCGCTGCCGGTGCCAGTAGTGGCGCCGCCGGGGCACGCGTTGTTGGTGTTGGCCAGTATAGAGCAGGCAACCCCAGGTGTGGTAACCGTGACCAGGCGGCCGCCCGTGTAGGCGAGCGGATCGATGGTGATGGACGCGTCCACCTCGGTAGCGCTGATGTATTGGACCGAATGCACCGTGATGCCCGTACCGAAGGTGGCAGTGCTCAGGCTGCTGAAGTGCGAATACTGGCCGATGAGCCGGACCACACAGTACGGGAGGGTCGCGCAGGTTGGGCTGGTGATGATCGGCGCGCCCTGTTCGGCCTGGTTGGGGATGGCCTCATTGAGCGTAGCTACGCCGGGGCTGACCGTGAAGGCGTACTGCTGCGTTGCCACTTCGCCCAGTGTGGTCACCGTCACCGTGTGGTAACCGGTGAAGGCGGACGTCGAGATGGCGACCGGAACTGTCAGGCTGGTGGGGGTGGACACAGTAACCGTACCGACGCTGATGCCGCCGTCGCCGAAGCTGACCTGGGTCTCGCCGTTGACGAAGTCGGTGGCCGAACCCACAATGGTCAACGACTCGGTCGATCCCTGCACGCCGACATTCGGCGTCACCGAGGTGATCTCTTCCGCACCCTGCGAGACGCAGAAGTTGTTCAGCGTGGGCGGATCGGTAAAGACCTGCTCGTTGCCGGTGGTCACGGTAATCACGTGGCCGCACGGGGAGCCGTTGTCCACATAGGCCAGCGGGCTCACGTTCACGCCCACGGTCATGTTCTCGGAGTCGATCACGTTGATCGAATTCGGAACGATGGAGAGATCCGGATTGTTGAACGTCACCTGGGTGACGCCCTGCGTCCAGTGCGTGAAGCGGCCCAGAATCTGTAGTGTCAAGCCTGTGCCCTGCTCGGCTCCGCCAGGCGAGATGGCCAGAAGAATCGGCGACCCCTCTTCGATGTCGATGGCCTGTTGCAACGAAACAACTTCGCCGTCTGTGGATGTGGCCAGCGTGGAGAAACCAACCGCAGCGACGGAGAGCACGGTGATTTGCGCCGTTGCCGTGGTCGGGCTGGTGATGGTGAGCTGATCCGTCACGACGCCATAACCGAAGTTCATCGTGGTCTCGCCCTGCAGCCAGTGAGTGCCCACTCCGACGATGTTCAGTGTGACGGTCTGCAGTTGCGCAACGACCGGAACCCCGGTGGGCGAACTGCCGGGTGAGCAGTTGAAGCCCGCAATGTTGATGGTGTTCGCATTCGGGCAGGTGAAGTTCGGCTCGACGCTCTGGATATAGGCCGCGCTCGGCGTCACGCTGAACGAGCTGCCGCTCACGATCTGAGAACCGGTGTACATGACGACCGTGTTGCCGCCCACAGGCGCAGTTGGGCTGATGGCGATGGTCGCCGTGGCGGTGGTGGGGCTGGTGATGGTCAGGTTGGAAATGCTGACGCCGGCGCCCAGAATGGCTTCGGTTACCCCCTGTTGCCAGTCGGTCAAATTGCCGGTAATGACCACGTTACTGAGGGTTGCGCCCTGCGCGCCGCTGGAAGGACTGACGCTGACAAGGCTTGGAGTGGCGGGATAATCCACCAGGAAGCCGGCCATGACCTGCTCCGCGCCGGTGTTGACGTAGATGGACTGCCATCCGGACGGGGACGGCGTCAACACGCCGCCGAGCATATAGCTGGTGGTGATGTTGGCTGTCAGGTGAGTGTTGTCGGTCACGGTGACGCTGTTCACCGTGATTTGCGGTCCAAAGAAAACCTGAGTGGTTCCAGACGTGAAGTGCGTGTTCAAACCGAGAATCGCGACATCCACAGTGGTGCTTGGCGGCGTGTGATCCGGGTTGACGCTGATGATGCCAACCGGCGTGCTGGTGACGTTGAAGTAGGTGGTGACGATCTGTCCGCCGGTGGTCAAAGTGACCAGCCGCGGGCCGGTAGCGGTGGGCGTTCCATTGGTGGCGGCGATGATGGTCAGCGTGGCGCTGGCGTTCACCGGGCTAAGGACCTGGAAATTCGACAGGGTTACGCCCTCGCCGGCGATGACCGGCAGAGTGGTCGGCCCCCAACTGGTGAACTGGCCGGTAAAGTTGACCGTGAAGCTGTTGACAGCGGGGGCCGTGGGAAGCAGGCCGTTGGCCGGACTCATGGTCAGGGTCGGCGTGTTGGCATAGACGCAGATCGAGGAACTCACGACCTGGCCGCCGGTGGCCATATAGAACCCGTAGTTGCCTACCGGGGAGGTTGTGGGAACAGCGATGGCGAGGGATGCACTCGTCGGGCTGTTGATCGTGACCTCATCCACGCTGGGTGTTGGAACGCCGGCCGGATAGAAAGAGGCAGTCGTGGTGCCTTGCACCCAGTTGGTGTTTACGGAGGTCACGCCGAGGGTCACCTGCCCGCCCTGCGGCACGCAGTTGGGTGCAACGCTCGTGATCGAAGCGCTGGACGGCGTAACCGTGAATGTGAACGGGAAGTTCGTGGCGCCGTTGATCAGAGTCGCCGTGATTGATCCCACGTTGGCGGCCTGACTGATCGAGATGTTCACCGTCACGCTGCTCGGGGAAGTCGGTGTAACCGAGTTCACAGTGATTTCGCCGGTAAAGTCCGCCGACAGGGAGCCTGTGGTGAAAGTCGTATAGGCGTTTCCGGTGATCACCACGTTCAGATTTGTCTGGCCCTGCCGGCCGGAACTCGGCGCCACCGAGATCAGAGCCGGTGTTGCTCCGGCTATGGTGATCGCGTTGCTCAGGGTCGCGATTTCGCCCCCCGTCGATACGGTCGCGTTCTGGAAGCCGATCGTTGCACCGGCAGGCACAACCAATTGCGCGATTGCAGTCGTCAGGCTGGTCACCGTAACGTCACCCACGATGACGCCGCCACCGATCGAGAGCACGGTCGCATTCTGTAGGAAGTGGGTTCCGGAAGCTGTCAGGTATACCTGGCCGCTCCATCCCTGCGGCACCACAGTGGGCGTGACGGGAGTCAACGTGGGGCTGATGCTGAGAAGCGCCGCGTTGTTGGGCCCGATCTGGAAGATGGGGTTATCTTGCGCTGTGAGAACCGAGACCGCGAACTCTCCGTTCGTCTGCATGCTGACGGTGCGATAGCCGATCGGCGTGGTGTTGCTGATGGTGATGTTGGCCACCGCATCGGTCGCGTCCAAGATGGTCAGGGAGTTCATGCTGACGCCGTCGCCGAAGTTGGCAATGGTGACGCCCTGCACGAAGTGCGTGCCCGTGGCGGCAATGTCCACATTCAGCGTCTGGCCCTGGGAGCCAAAGGCCGGGGTGACGGAGGTGATGGTGTGCGCCAGGGTCGGATCGGCGATGGTAAAGGCCGATAACAGCGAAGCCGTCTCCGTGCCTCCGCCCGTCAGCGGTGTCTTGACCGTAATATTGCAGGCGCCATAGATGCCGCCGCTGAGCGTCAACGTGGCGTTGATGGTGTTGTGTGTGGGTGCTGTAACGGCGCTCACGGCGATGTTGCAGGGAGTGCTGGTGCTGTCCGTCTCGACGAAGGTGATCGCCGAAGACGCGCTGAAATGCGTCCAGCCATTGCCAGTAATGACCACGGGCACGACCGTACCGGATGCTCCGGCTCCAGGCGATACCACGGACACCGCCGCGGGCGGATTAGTGGCGGTTGCCGAACCGGTAAGCGATGCGACCAGCGTCGTTCCACCTGGCGCCGAGTCCGTCACTGTCAGCGTGCCGGTACGCGTGGTGCTCGGAGTGACCGAGGTGGGAGTGAAGTTGACATAAATCAGGCAGGACGACTTGGCAGCGATCACGCCTGTGGCGCAGTTGGTGTTGGCCTGATAGTCGGCGGCCGCCAGGGAGCCGACGGCGGCGAACGAGAAGGTCTCCGATTGCGACTCGTGATTGGTCAGCGTAATGGTCTTGGTGGGGCTGACGGTGCCGACCGTCTGTGAGCTAAACGAGAGATACGCTGGCGAAATGGTAAGCGGAGAGGTGCCGGTGCCGGTGACGTTGAGCACCTGCGGGCTGGTCAATGCGCTGTCGTAGACCTGCAATTGGCCGTCGCGGACGCCGCCGATGCTGGGATCGAATTCCACCGAGACGGTGCAGTTCGCTGTCGTCCCTGCTCCGCCTATTCCTGCGCCGCCAATCGGGCAGGTCGTCGCCGACTCGATAAAGTCGCCGGTAAGCTTGATATTGCTGAAGACCAGCGCTGTGGTCAGTTGTTCGTTGGTGATGGTATAGGTCCTGTAGGCGCTGGTGGTGCCCACGGGCGCCGTATAGGTTTTCGTCGCGTTCGGCGAGATATACACAGGCGGGTTGCCGTTGCCGCTCAGTGAGACCGTCTGCGGGCTGGTGCTGGCGTTGTCGGTCACGCTCAGCGTGGCGGTTCTGGATCCCGATGCGGTTGGCGTGAAGGTCACATTCAGTTGGCAGGTATTCGCCGCTGGGGGGGCTGGGAGAGTATTAGGAGCGGTGGGGCAGGAACTCGTAACCCCGAAGTCGCTCGGGTCGGTGCCGGTGATGTTCACCGAAGCGATGTTCAGCGCAACATTCTGTTCATTGGTCAGCGTCACCGTCACGGGCGCGCTCGTCAGTCCCACGAATATGGTCCCGAAGTTCAGCGAAGTGCGCGAAAGCACCACGGGCGCAATCGCATTCGCAGTCAGGTTGACGGTCTGCGGACTGCTCGCGGCACTGTCGACAACGCTGAACGAAGCGGCGGGCTGCACTCCCAGGGTGGGGGGAGTCAGGTCGATGCCAATCACGCAACTCATCCCTGCCGCCAGGGCGGTGATCGTGGAGCAGGTGGTTTGCGTCGCGTCCAGACTGTAACCGCCGCTGAAGCCCGAGATCGAAGTGATCGTCAGCGGGGTGGTCTGATTATTCACGAGCGTGACATTTTTCTCTGTCTTCTGGCCGACGACCACATTGCCAAACGCCCGGGTCGAGGGAAGGGTCACATCAACAACCCCGCTCCCGGTTAGGGTCACGGTTTGCGGGCTGCTTGCCGCGCTGTCCGTGACGGTCACATCGGCGGCAGGGGCAGCGCCCGTGGTCGTGGGCGCAAAGGTCACGCCAAATGTGCAACTGGTAGTTGCGGCAACAGAGCCTCCCACCACGCAGGCCGTGCCGCTGGTAGGCGCAACAATCGCATAGGGCGCAGCAGCGGTGATGGTGGTCAGATTCAGCGCAATGATCTGATTGTTCGTCAAAGTGACGTTCTTTGTAGCGCTGGTCGTCCCTTTCACCACGTTGCCAAAGGCCAGCGTGGCCGGCGAGAGGGTGACTGCCAGGACTCCGGTGCCGGAGAGCGTCGCAAACTGCGGGCTGTTGGAAGCGGAATCAAGCACCGTAATCTGCCCCCCGCTAGTCGCTCCGGTAACCGCCGGTACAAAGTCGATTCCCACGTAGCAACTTGCTCCCGCAGCCAGCGAGCCGGAGAGGGCGCCGCCTGAAACCGCGCAGGTGGTCGCGGGGCTGGTGTCGAGCACAAATGGTCCGTTGAACACATCGCCACTGAAGGTCAGCGCACTGGCCTGGTTGTTCGTTACCTTGATTTGTTTGGCGGCGCTGGTCGTACCGACCACGCCGCCGCCAAAGTAGATAGTGGCCGGCGAGAGCACGACTGGTGCAATTCCCTTGGCGGAAAGCGGCACCGTGTTAGGACTGTTGCTCGCATTGGTGTTGATGGTCAGCGTGCCGGCAGGCTGTGTTCCCACCGAGGCTGGCGTGACGGTGAGCACTACCGTGCAGGTACCTCCATTCGCAGCCACAGTGGGAGTCAGGCAGGTCGATGACGGATTGATGGCGTAGGGGGTGCCCGAAGTTACAGCCAGCGAGGAGACGGTCAGGCTGCTCGCCTGGTTGTTGGTGAGCGTGACGGTCTCAAGCGAGCTGGTGGCGCCCACCACCACGTTGCCGAAGTTCACCGAGGTCGGCGAAACCGTTGCCGGCGCAATGCCCATCCCGGTCAGCGGCACCGTGTTGGGGCTGTTGGAGGCATTGGAGGTAATGGTCAGCAAGCCGCCCGAAAGCGCACCCGTAGCCGCGGGTGTCCAGGTGAGCGAGATGGTGCAGTTGGCTCCCGCGGCCAGCGAGGTCCCGCACGCCGTCGGCGCACCCGGATTCACGGTAATCCCGGTTGACGGCGTGATCGAGGAGATGGTCAGCGCTGTCAATTGGTAGTTGTAGAGGGTAACCGTCTTGGCCAGGCTGGGTTCGCCTTCCACCACGTTGCCAAAACTCACCGACGTGGGCGACACCACAGTGGCGTTGACTCCCGTCCCGCTCAATGTCGCGGTCAGCGGGCTGTTTGACGCATTGGTGGTGACGGTCAGCGTGCCTGCCGGAGCCGCTCCCAGAGTCGCCGGCGTCAGGGAGACCAGGATATTGCATTGGCTGTACCCGGCGGCCAGCGTGGTCCCGCACGTCGTGCTGGAGATGGAATAGGGGGCTGCCACCGTAATCGAAGAAATGGTCAGCGGCGTCAATTGGTAGTTGATCAGGTAAACGGTCTTGGGTGTACTGGTCGAGCCAACCACTACGTTGCCAAAACTCACCGCCGAGGTCGACAACGCCGTAACAGTGACCCCTTTCCCGCTCAAAGGCACTGTCAGCGGGCTGTTAGGCGCATTGGTGGTGACGGTCAGCATGCCTGCCGGAGCCGCTCCCAGAGCCGTTGGCGTCAGGGAGACCAGGATCTTGCATTGGCCGCCCGCGGCCAGCGTGCTTCCACACGTCGTGCTATTCACGGAATAGGGGGCCGGCGCCGTAATCGAAGAAATGGTCAGAGGCGACAGTTGGTAGTTGTACAGGACCTCGGTCCAAACTGTGCTGTCCGTGCCGACAACAACGTCGCCAAAGTTTATCGACGCGATCGACAACGCAGTGGCGTTCACGCCCGTCCCGCTCAGCGTCACCGTGGTCGTGGGGTTGCTGGCGGTGGTGCTGATGGTCAGCGTGTCTGCCGGCTGCGTGCCCAAGGCAATAGGACTGAGGGTCAGGCCGATGGCGCAACTGGCGCCGGCAGCCAATGCGCCGGGGTTAGCGCATGTTGTCGATGGGGATCCGGCGATGGCATACGGGCCTCCCGCTGTCACACTGAGCGAATTGATCGTGATGGCGGCCGTCCCGGTGTTCTTGAGGGTGACGGTTTTGGGCGCACTGGTCGTGTTGACCACCACATTGCCAAAATTCTCCGCGGTCGCAGAGACTGTGGTTTGCGCCACGGCGAAGGCCGTAGAAAACAGGCAAAACATCGCCATCAGCGACATTGTGACAACTTGAAATTTCAGTCCGGGATTCCATCCACGATCAGACACCGTGCGACCTCCATGCTTTCGTTTCGTGCTACCAGGGTGGGGGCAAGCGCCTGGCTGCATAAGATTATTGGGCTCTCCCTCTTGGCGCTAAACTCAGCGAGCGTGAATCGCGGGACTTCCGGACGAACTCCGGTACAGGTGCGATCTAACCCATGTGAGTACGGTTCAGCACGTTAACACCACCGGTCGTACCGCGACGGGCCGGTGGCCAGGAGGTCAAGAAAGGGAAAGCCAATTCAGTACCGGAGTCTAAGCATGCGATACAACACAATGCAAGTATATTTTTTATAATACTACTAAATCTTTCTTTTTCAACGAGTTCCCATTGCTGTTATCGCGCAAGAAATCACTTACCTCTCGCTTTTTTGTGTGTTGACCGTCACAATTGTACAAGTAATCACCCCATCCTGTTGTTTTTTGCGTGTTGGCCGTCACAATTGCACAAGTAATCACCCCCCTCTCGGGTGTCTTTCATGTGTTGACCGTCACTATTGTACAAGTAATCACTCCCTCTAGGCCACGACCAGGATTCCGACCACCGAAAGGTGTTCGATACTGATGTTCGGTTAGGAAATCTCTGCGCAGAACGGCATTCACAATCCATCCCATGCAAAGACGGGCCGCAGGAAAGTTGAACTGACGCGATCGGCAACAGCCCGAACCAAAGCAGGACAAAACACATGTGCTTGGCCAACGCTTCTTCTCCATCAAGATGCGGCGAGGACTTGCACTCCCAAGCTGTCGCTCGTGCAGGGCATAGCGCGAAAAGGGCCGGCAAATCCGCCGGCCCTCATGCGATCAATCGTACCTGTGCTTACGCCGTGGTACCCACCGCAATCTCCGCCGCCACCGCCGGCTGCGTGTCAGAATGCGAATCCGGCCTTGCCTTCAACAGCGGCAGGGCCACGGCGAGCACGTCCTCGATCCGGCTGGCGTATTGGATGGCGACACCGTCGATCAGCTCCGGCGTCAGGTCCTCTTCTACGTCCTGGCGGTTGTCGGCGGGCAGGATGATGGTCTCCACGCCGGCCCGGCGCGCGGCCAGGAACTTCTCCTTGATGCCGCCCACCGGCAGCACGTTGCCGCTGAGCGTGATCTCGCCTGTCATGGCGGTCAGCGGGCGCACCGGGGTATCGGTCAGCAGCGAGGCCAGCACCGTGGCCATGGTCACGCCGGCCGACGGCCCGTCCTTGGGAATCGCTCCCGCCGGCACGTGAATGTGCAGGTCCATCTCCTTGGTAAAGTCCTCGGCCAGCCCCAGCGAAGCCGCGTTCGACCGAACCCAGGTCAGCGCCGCCTGCATCGACTCCTGCATCACCTCGCCGATCTGTCCGGTCATGGCGAAGTTGCCCTTGCCCTTCATCTTGTTGGCTTCGATGAAGAGAATGTCACCGCCAGCTGCCGTCCAGGCAAGGCCAACAGCCACGCCGGGGCGCTTGACCCTCTCGGCCACCTCGGTGTCCACGCGCACCTGAATGCCGCCCAGGAACTCCTTGAGCACCTCGCGCGTCACGATCAGCTTTTCCGTCTTGCCCTCGACCACCCGCCGCGCCTGCTTGCGGCAGACCGTGCCCAGCGTCTGCTCCAGCTTCCTCACCCCGGCCTCGCGCGTGTAGTGGCGCACGATGTGGAGCACCGCATCCTCGGGAAACTCGATCTGCTCGGGGGTGATGCCGTTCTCCTTGATCTGGCGGGGAATCAGGTAGCGGAAGGCGATGTGCTTCTTCTCGTCCTCGCTGTAGCCCTGCAGAAAGATCAGTTCCATGCGGTCCAGCAGAGGCGGCGGAACCGTGTCCAGCATGTTGGCCGTACAGATGAACAAGGTCTTCGACAGGTCGAAGGGCACGTCGAGGTAGTTGTCGCGAAAGGTATTGTTCTGCTCCGGGTCCAGCGTTTCCAGCAATGCGGAGGCCGGATCGCCGCGGAAGTCGCGGCCCAGCTTGTCGATCTCGTCCAGCATCATCACCGGGTCGTTGGTTTCAGCTCGGCGAATGCTCTGGATGATCTGGCCGGGAAGCGCGCCGATGTAGGTACGCCGATGGCCGCGAATCTCCGCCTCGTCGTGCATGCCGCCCAGCGAGATGCGCTGGAACTTGCGGCCCAGGGCGCGCGCGATGGAGCGGCCGAGCGAGGTTTTGCCCACGCCTGGAGGGCCGACAAAGCACAGGATCGGCCCCTTCATGTCCGGCTTCAACCCTAGCACGCTCAGGTAATCCAGAATGCGGTCCTTCACTTTCTTCAGCTCGTAGTGATCCTCGTCCAGAATCTCCTTGGCCTTGCCAATATCGATCTTGGAGCCTGAGCTCTTGGCCCAGGGCAGAATCGCCAGCCACTCGATGTAGTTACGGGTGAGCGAGTAGTCGGCGGCCATGGGAGACATGCGCGAGAGCCGGGTCAGCTCCTTCACCGCCTCCTTCTTCACATCGTCCGGCATGCCGGCGGCATCGATCTTCTGGCGGAGTTCGTCGGTCTCGCGCTGGCCCTCGTCCACATCGCCCAGCTCCTTCTGGATGGCCTTGAGCTGCTCGCGCAGATAGTAGTCGCGCTGTGACTGCTGCACCTGGTCCTGCACCTCGGTCTGAATCTTGGCGCGCAACTGCTGCACCTCGATCTCCTTGGCTAGGTGCTTGTTCAGCAACTCCAGACGGTCGGCAATACTCGCCGTCTCCAACAGTTGCTGCTTGTCGTCGGTGGTCAAAAAAGGCAGCGAGGAGGCGATGAAGTCCACCAGGCGGCTGGGGTCTTCGATGTTGGCGGCAATCGTCCTCAGCTCGTCCGACAGCGTCTGCGACTCGGCGACAATCTGCTGGAACTGCCCCACCACGTTGCGGACCAGCGCCTCGACGCCCGATGTGGCCGCCGGTTCAACGTCTACAAGCGTCTCCACTTCGGCCACCATAAACGGCTCACTCTGGCGATAGCGCACCAGCCGCACCCGTTCCACGCCCTCAGTGAAGACGAACCGGCTCTGGTTGGGCATGCGTACAACCTTGTGCACGGTAGCCAGCGTTCCCACCGCGTGCAGATCGGCGGGCTTAGGCGAGTCCAGCCGTGGGTCCAGCTGTGCGGTGACCACAATCGTCCGCTCTTCACCCAGCGACTCGATCAACTGTATGGAGCTCTCCCGGCCAACCGTCAGCGGCAGCACGGCATGGGGAAACAGAACGGTGTCCCGCACCGGCAAAACAGGGATTCTGCGCACTCCGGGGGAATCCTTTCCGGATAGATTCCTGGGGGGCGACGGGATGGAAGGGCGGTTTGGCATTGAGTGTCCTCGTATCAACTTTCCTTCTTTAGATAGCGCAGACTTTGAAAAGTTTCGGGAATCTCTTCCTCCGCACGAACTCCCCTCTCTGCTCAAACCACGCGCTTCTCCTTCTGTACGGCCAAGGATCGGGCGGAGTTCCCGTTCCATGGCCTGCGCCGCCGGTTCCAGTTCTGCCCAAAACCCTTACCGACGGACCTGCGGCCCATTACCAGCTTGGATGCACCGTTGCTCAAAGGGTGTATCGGCTAACGACGGTGGAAGGTGAGAAAGATAGGCCGCACAGGGGAGGATTGCGCCTATGGCTTGTTCAGTTCTTGCCGGGGTTGGCTTCTTCTTCTTTAATCGCCGATTCGATCTGCTCCCACAGAGCGTCCGGCGGTTCCACGATGGGAAACAACTGGCGGGCAGCCTTGGCGATGGTCTCCAGGTCGGCCAGCAAGGCGCGGCACAGCTCGCAGTTCTGGATATGGGGATGGGAGGCCATAGCCTCGCCGGAGCCGATCAACTCCGGCAACTGGGCCTGAAATGCGGCGCAGTCCGAAGGGTTGCGTTCTTCCGTCATCGCCGTGCCTCCTGCCGGGTATCGGTGCGCAGTGCATCGCGGAGCTTCAGCCGCGCCTTGTGCAACTGGGACTTGCTGTTGCCGATCGAGCAGTCGAGCATAGAGGCAATCTCATTATGCTCATAGCCCTCGATGTCGTGAAGTACGAAGATGAGGCGATAACCGGCAGGCAAATCGGCAACGGCTCGCTCCAGGGCCAGCCGGTCGATGGCGCCGGCCAGGGCAGGATCGGGGGTGCCGAAGCTTCTTCCGGGGCCTTCATCGGGAGCTGGTTCCATAGCTTCATCCAGTGAAATCTGAGACAAACCCTTTTTGCGCAGATGCATCAGCACGACATTGATGGCCAGCCGGTGCAGCCAAGTGGAAAAGGCCGAGTCGCCGCGAAAGGTGCCAATCTTGCGGTGCAACTGGAGGAAGGCTTCCTGGGTCAGGTCTTCAGCTTCCGCAATATTGCCCACCATGCGCAGGCATAAGGAATAGATGCGCCTTTTGTGGAAAGAGTAGAGTTGGGCGAAGGCGTGATGGTCACCGCCCTGAGCACGTGCCAGTGCATCGGCCTCTGCGGGATGGGGCGTGGCCGCGCGTGCAAACGGCATGGCAGGAGAGACCGTGGCCCCCGGCGACTCGGGGTGAGGGGACAGGTCTTTGTCGCCAGGGTGGGAGACCGGGGCCCCCGGCGACTCGGGGTGAGGGGACAGGTCTTTGTCGCCAGGGTGGGAGACGGGAACGTGCAGGGTTGGTCCCGCTGCAGGCGGGTTGGGAACTAGATCGGGCGGCTGCGTTGGAAACCTCGAACGGGGCATGTGTTTCCTTGGTGGTCGCACCGCAAGCCGGGTACTGCTGCGTCGGCCTTCATTCCTCGTTAGTATAAAGGGAGGCAGTTGAGTCGGCGGAGCTTCGGCGGAAGACGACCGTGGCGGCGCATATTGCATTCTCGCGTTGAGGCGGCTCTGGTACGCAGCGGGGCATTTTTCCTCGTGATTTTTGGGAGATATGGTCTTGAAGGCAAAGCCGGGGTCCCCAGCGACAGGTCCTCGTCGCTGGGGTGAAAAGACGGGGTCCCCAGCGACAGGTCTTCGTCGCTGGGGTGAAAAGACGGGGTCCCCAACGACAGGTCCTCGTCGCTGGGGTGGAAAGACGGGGTCCCCAGCGACAGGTCTTCGTGGCTGGGGTGGAAGACCGGCGGGGCAATGCGGCAATCGGTGCGGACACGGCATATTGCTGGCATGCGTTTTTGTCTTCGGGATCGGCGGAGAAATCCACGGCTGGAGCCAGAATGCGGCCGGGCGCGCCACCGCTAACAACTCGCCGGCCACTCCCGCAGCCTTCTTGAGCCCGGCAGTCGTGCAGGGAACGCCAGCGCATTCTGAGACCGACGTTGATTCCCTCGCCCAATGGGAAGGCCTGCCGGTGCGGCGCATTTCGTTTGAGGGGGTTGCGGCCGCCCGGCTTGCCCCGCTGCCCGGCCATCTTGCCCAGGCTGAGGGAACGCTGCTCAGCCGGGAAGACCTGAAAAAGAGCCTGCGTCAGCTTTTCTCGACCGGCCTCTTTGAAACCATTGAGGTGGAGGGCGTGCGCGACCAGGACGGCGTGGCTCTGGTCTTTCGTGGAGCGCCGCGAACGTTTATCGGGACGGTCAGCGTGGATGGCGCCAAGGGCGCGACCGCGAATACGCAGCTTCAGCGGGCCAGCCAGCTTGCGCCCGGCGCACGCTTTACCCCGGTCAAATTGAGCCAGGCGCTCGAACAGATGCGCCAAACGCTGGCCCGGAATGGGTTCAGCGAACCTTCGATTACCCAAACCCTGACGCCGCACCATGAAGAACAGCTCGTGGATATCGCGTTTTACGTGGTCTCCGGCCCTCAGGCGCGCGTGGGCACGGTCCAGGTTACGGGGGACTCTGGGATGACCACCGACGAATTCCGCCGCCATGCCCACTTGAGAACCGGCGCGCACGTGGACCACGACACCGCCAACCGCGCCCTGGCCGGGGTCCTCAAGCACTATCAGGGTCAGGAGCGACTGGAGGCCGAGATCAAACTCGAGTCCGAACAGTACGCCGCCGACAGCAAAACATCCAACTTCCACTTTTCCGCCAGCCAGGGACCTCAAGTGAAGGTGCTGGTGGAGGGTGCCAGCATGGGCCCGGAGCGCGTCAAGCGCGTGATTCCCATTTTTGAGGAGGGAACCGTCGACGAGGACCTGCTGAACGAAGGCAATCGCCGTCTGCGAAACTACTACCAGCGCCTCGGTTACTTCGACGTGAAGGTGGATCACGAGCAGCAATCTTCAAACGCCCAGCAGCTGGTGATTCTTTACAAGGTGCGGTTGGGGCTGCGGCGGCGGGTGGAACGCGTATCGGTAACGGGAAACCGCTATTTCGACTCCGCCACGCTCATGAAGCTGCTGAGTGTACATGCCGCCAATGCCCTCGACCGCCATGGCGCCTACAGCCAGGCGTTGGTCTCCGCGGACATAAACGCACTGCAAGCCGTCTACCAGAACAACGGCTTTTCCAAGGTGAAGATCATTCCCGAGACCAGTACCCCTGAAACCAGTGCGGCAGACGCCGCCGCCCCTGAGACCAACTCAGTAACTGGGAAAGGCAGCGAAGCCAACAGCACATGCCCACTCTCCGTGGTCTACCGGATTGAGGAGGGCGAACAACAGCGGGTAGGCACGGTGCGGCTGGAAGGTGCGGAAAATATGGATGTGAAGAAACTTACATCCTTGCTGAACACCACAGCCGGTCAGTTGCTTTCGCCCCAGAACCTGGCCGGGGACCGGGACGCGCTGTTGACCGAATATCTGAGCCGTGGCTTCGACCAAGTGCGCGTAGAGGTCGCTCAGCAGATTGACCCGGCCGATGCGAACAAGGTGGACGTGGTCTTCCACATCACCAAAGGACCGCAGATTTTTGTGCGCGAAGTGCTGCTCACCGGGCTGCATTACACACGTCCAGACACGGTGGCCCGAGCCATCACGCTGCATCCCGGCGACCCGCTCAGCGAGACGGCACTGACGGAGACGCAGCGCAACCTCTACGAATTCGCTCTCTTCAACGAGGTCGACACAGCGGTCGAGAATCCCACCGGCGGCGAGACCTACAAGACGGTTCTGTTGCAGGCGGTGGAGGCGCGGCGCTGGGTTCTGACCTATGGCGGCGGCTTCGAGGCGCAAACCGGTACACCGCACTACAACTGCGGCGGCATCATCGCCAGCGGCGCCAGTTGCAATCCCAACGGCAAGACGGGCGTCAGCCCCCGTGTGCTGGCCGACATTACCCGCAACAACCTTTTCGGGCGGGAGCAATCGGTCTCGCTGCGCGGCAACTACGGATTGCTCGAACAGAAGATCGACTTGCTCTTCCAGAATCCGCACTTTGAAGGCAACCGGAACTTCGGGCTCGCTGTCTCCGGCGGCTATGCAAACAGCCTGGATGTGACCACCTACGTGGCTTCCAAGCTGGAAACCGGAGTGCGCTGGACCGAGCACTTCAATGCGCCTGGGGCCCTCCTGTCCAAAGCCAACACCCTTGTGTATGAATTCAACTTCCGCCGGGTCAAGGTCGAGGCAGACAGCCTCCAGGTCTTCCCAGACGAGATCGCGGAGTTATCCACGGCGGTGCGCGTGGCGGGTCCGTCGCTCACCTGGATTCGCGATACCCGCGACTCGCCTCTCGATGCCCGTCGTGGCACCTACACCAGCTTCCAGGAGTTCCTCTCCGATAAAGACTTCGGCGCCCAGGCGGAGTTCAACCGCCTCGACCTGTCGAACTCCAGTTACTACAGCTTCGACAAAGGCCGCTACGTGCTGGCACGCAACACCCGCTACGGCCAGGAACGGGCCTTAGGCACTCCCAGCGAAGAACTGATTCCCCTCCCCGAGCGTCTCTACGCCGGCGGAGCTACCTCGTTGCGGGGCTTCGGCCCGAACACGGCTGGGCCCCGCGATCCCGAGACGGGCTACCCTATCGGCGGAGCGGGGGCACTGATCAACAGCACCGAATTGCGTTTGCCGCCGCCCACGCTTCCCTGGCTCGGCAACACGGTCAGCTTCGTGCTCTTCCACGACATGGGCAACGTCTTCACCAATGCTTCCGATGCCTGGGCCAGCGCCCTGCGCACCCGCCAGCCGGACCGCGACACCTGCAAGGTTCTGACCTATGGCAACACCGACCCGGTTCCCAACGGCCCCAAGACCTCAACCGGAGCGCAGGGCCAATGCAGCTTTAATTACTTCTCACACACGCCGGGAGTTGGGCTGCGTTACCATACACCGGTCGGGCCCATCCGGTTTGATTTCAGCTATAACCTGAATCCGCCCATCTACCCGGTCAATATCGACTACTCGCTGAGACCGATTGATGTAAACCCTCATGTAGGCGAGGCCAGCCACTTCAACTTCTTCTTCAGCCTGGGACAGACCTTCTGATGAGCTGCCGGCCCCCAATTCGGCTCACGAACACGCTTGCAATCGTGCCCGGCCTCGCCTGCTCGGACAGCCTCGTGGCTTGTCTTGCCGTGTGCCTGGTCCTGGCCGGGCCAGCTCAGGCACTGGCCCAGGCGCCTCAGCCCCCTGTCCCCGTGGTCCTCGATCGCGTTGTCGCCGTGGTCAACAACCAGACCATCCTGTCCAGCGACCTCGACGACGAAATCCGGCTCTCGGTTCTCGACCCAGGCAGAGCCGGACTCGGCGTTCTCACACGGAAGCGGGCCCTGGAGCAGTTGATCGCCCGCGCCCTCATCCAGCAGCAGATCCGCCAGGAAGACGCGCAGGCCGCCGCACCTACGCAGGCTGAGGTCGATGCCCGGCTGGCCGACATCCGCAAGGAACTTCCCGCCTGTGTCCGCCAGAACTGCGCCTCGGAGGCTGGATGGAAGGCATTCCTGGCCACGCATGGCTTGACGCCGGAGCGGGTCGATACCTATCTGCGCTACCGGGTTGAGATTCTGCGCTTCATCGAACAGCGCTTCAGGCAAGGCATTCAAATCTCTCCGCAGCAGATCGAGACTTACTACCACAACACGCTTCTCCCTCAGTACTCCGCGGGCGAAGCGATACCATCGCTGAGTAAGGTTGCCCCGCGCATTGAGGAAATCCTGCTTCAGCAGCAGGTAAATCTCCTCTTCGACGAATGGCTTCAGAACCTTCGTAAGCAGGGCGAGATCGAGGTGCTGGACCCGGCGCTCGAAACCCCTGAAACGCTGGGAGCGGGAGGGGAAGGAAGCCAATGAGCGAGCCTGAATCGACGTTGCCTGTCCCAAAGGAACCGCTTCCGCCCCCCGCGCCGAGCCGGCTGCGGCGTTTCTTCCTGCGCCATCTTCCTCTTGCGGTGATCTGTGCGGCAGTTCTGCTGGCCGTAGCTGCTATCGGCCTCTACTTTTGGGCCAGTTCCGCCGGTTTCGAGGGGCTCGTGCGCAAGCGGCTGATAGCCAGGCTGGAAACTGCGACCGGCGGGCGCGTGGAGATCGCCTCCTTTCACTGGCATCTGCTCGATCTCGAAGCTGAAGCGGGCGGTTTGGTCATTCACGGGCTCGAAGCACCTGGCGAGGCGCCTTACGCCCGCATCGAGCACTTGCGGGTTCGGTTCAGCGTGCTGGGCTTTTGGAGCCCGCGCATTCTGCTGCGCGATCTCGATGTCTCCCAACCCGGATTCCACCTCATCGTCTACCCCGACGGCTCCACCAACCAGCCCCATCCGCGCAAGCCCGGAAAACCGGGTAAATCCGCGCTCAACACCTTTTTCGATCTCAAGGCCGGCCACATTTCCGTCGAGCAGGGCGTCCTGGACTACGAAAGCCGCGCCGCCTCCTTTGATTTCCAGGACCGGTTTATCCCGCTCGACTTCGACGCCAGCGATGTTTCCCTGCTCATCAGCTACGTCCCAGCTGGTAGCGAGAATAACGAGAGCTACCGAATCCAGGCCGGAGCCGCCGATCTGAACCTGTTGCGAGGAAGATCGCAGACGGCGCACGGCTATACGCAGGCCACGATTGACCTGACGCGCTCCGCGGCCTATCTGCGTTCCATGCGGATCACCTCCAAGGCCCATGTGGCAAAGAACCATAAGGCCAGCGACCATACTTTGGAAATTTCCGGCACACTCGAGGACTTTGCCCATCCCCGCTGGCAAGCCAAGGCCACGGGCGATTTGGACATGGAGTTGCTTGACCCGATCTTCGGCTATCCCTTTGCCCCGGAAGGCATTGCGCGGCTTGACCTGGCTGGTGCCGGAGAGGCCGGTGAGTTCCGCGCCGATGGCAGCGTTCACGTCGACGGCGGCTCTTACATCGGAACCGGCGTCGTGGCCACAGGCGTTGGACTCGATGCGCATGTCCATGCCGACCCCGGACAGTTGCTTATTTCCTCGATCGTTGCGCGCCTGCGCCAGGGCGGCCAGATTGAGGGCGAAGTCGATCTGAAACGCTGGCTGCCCATCCTTCCCGGCGCCGCCACAATGCAGCCCGCCAGCGCCAGTCCTGGCAAGGCCCACAGCGCCCGCAATCAGCCCGCGATCCGCGCAGCTTCGCCCCAGCCGCCTGCCGATATCACCATTCCCGTCAACGGCAGGGTCGTGGCAAAGTTCAATGACGTTGCTCTGGACACGATTCTGGAGATGGTCTGCGATCCGCCCTTCCAGCATCTGGGCCTGGATACCCGCATCAACGGTCCCGCCATTGCTACCTGGATTGACGGCGATAACCGCACGGTCGCCGTCGATGCCCATCTGGACCTGGCTGCTCCCGAACAGATTGCCGCAAATAAATCCGGGGTCCCCGGCGACAGGTCTTCGTCGCTGGGGTGGAATAAAGTCGCGGCCAGCGGACTGATCGACGCTACCTATACCCAGCGCGACGGCGCCGTCGATCTGCGCAAACTCGAACTGCACATGCCCGCCAGCGAGTTGGAGGCGCACGGCCATCTGGGCGCTCACCCCCTCACCAGTCCCTCGGCGCTTGCCGTCGAATTTCATTCGCGGAACCTCGATGAGTTCGACACCGTGCTCCGCGACCTGGGGTTGAACCGCAACGGCAAGTCGGGAACGGCAGCTTTGCCCGTGACTCTGGCCGGACAGCTTGATTTTCTCCATGGGATGTGGACCGGCTCGCTCGTCAACCCCCGCATCGCCGGCAACCTCAAGGCAACGCAACTGTCTGTTGAATTGCTGCCTTTCCAGCCTACCCAGAATGACAAAGAACTTCAGCCGCAAACCCTCCGGCCAAGATTCGTCCGCTGGGATTCAGTCGAATCCACCGGCAGCTACGCGGCTGAGCGAATCGTCATTGAACACGGCGTGTTGCGCAAGGGAAAGGCCGAAATCGCTCTCGATGGCTCGCTCGACGCCGTCCCCAGCCGGGGACTGGCTCCGGCATTCGACGCCAACTCAATCTTGCACATGCACCTTCGCGCCGGCAAAGTCGGCCTCGACGATCTGCTCACCCTCGCCGGCCAGAACCTGCCCCTGACCGGCATGCTCGATGCCCAGCTTCAGCTTGACGGGACCGTCCACACGCTCGGCGGTTCCGGTTGGGTTGAGATGGATGGCGGCAGCGTCTACGGTGAACCGATTGCCCGCCTCCGGGCACAGGGGACCGTGGCCAACCAGGTGATCAAGCTGGCTTCGATTTCCGCGAGCGATGCGGCCGGCGCTATCGCGGCTACGGGCAGCTTCGATCTCAAGTCCCGTTATTTCCAGTTGGATGCGCACGGTTCGGGCATCGATGTGGCCAGGATCGAGTGGCTTCGCCACCAGGGGCTGGAGACGACCGGCAAGCTGGGGTTCTCAGTGACCGGCTCGGGCACGCTCGACGACCCGCGCCTGGAGGGCCGCGCCACGTTGAGCACGCTAACTGTGAGTGGGGAACCGCTGGGGGATCTGGAAGCTGTTGCGCACACCGCCGCCCGCTCCATCACCTACGACGCAACCACCGGACTGGAGGGAGCTCAACTCAACCTCCACGGCCAGACTGCTCTGAACGGCGACTACGCGACCCAGGCCAGACTCGAGTTTTCGCGATTCAACATCGGCGCCCTGCTCAAAATGGTTCACGTGGAGAGCATCAGCGGCGAGTCTTCGCTGGCCGGTACGGTCACCCTGGAGGGACCCTTGGCGCGACCGGAGCAGCTCCGTGGCGAAGCCAGCCTTCAGCAGTTGGCGGTTACGGTCGCCGGCGTACACCTGGAAAGCCGAGACGGACTCCACGCCACCCTGGACAACGCCCGCATCAAGCTCGACCCGCTCCACGTCACCGGCGAGAACACCGACCTGCGCGCCCAAGGCAGCTTGGCCCTCCAGGACAAGCAGCAGCTCGACTTCGCCGCCAGCGGCTCCATCAACCTCAAGCTGGCCGAGACCCTCGATCCCGACCTGACCGCGAGCGGAACCACCACCTTCCAGGTTGAAGCGCACGGCCCGTTGAAGAGTCCGGGGTTGCAGGGCCGCATCGACTTCCAGAACGGCTCGCTCTCTCTGGAAGACATCCCCAACGGCCTCAGCCAGTTGCATGGCGCCCTCGAATTCAACCAGAACCGGCTGGAGGTCAGGTCGCTCACCGCCATGAGCGGCGGCGGCCTGTTGAGCGTGACCGGTTATCTGGCCTACCAGCACGGCATCTACTCCGACCTCTCGATCACCGGCAAGGGGATTCGTATTCGTTATCCACAAGGTGTCAGCTCCCTGGCCGATGCCACGCTGCACCTGCAAGGTTCGCAGACCAACCTGCTTCTCTCAGGCGATGTGCTCATCACCCGCTTCTCGGTCAGTCCCGACCTGGACATAGCTGCCCTGGCCGCGCAGGCCAACGCTGTCCAGACCTTCGCCCCTCCAGACGCTCCCTCCAATCACATCCGCCTTGACGTCCACCTGGTTTCCTCGCCCCAGTTGAACTTCCAGAACGCCTACGCCAAACTGGCTGGCGACGTGGACCTGCGCCTGCGCGGCACCGTCGCCTCGCCCTCGCTGCTGGGCCGCGTCTCCATCACCGAAGGCTCCGCCTCCATAGCCGGAACCCGCTACGATCTCCAGCGTGGCGACATCTTCTTTACCAACCCGGTCCGCATTGAACCCTCCATCGACCTCAACGCCACCGCTCGCGTCGAGGACTACGAAATCACCCTGGGCCTGCACGGAACCCCCCAGAAGCTGGCCGTCACCTACCGCAGCGATCCGCCCCTGCCCGAGGCCGACGTGGTTGCCCTGCTGGCCCTCGGCCGCACTGAGAATCAGCAGCGCCTTTACACCCAGCAGCAGGAGCAGTCTCTTGCCAATCCCACCACCGACGCCCTGCTCGGCGGCGCCCTCAACGCCTCCGTCAGCAGCCGCGTGCAAAAGCTCTTCGGGGCTGGTTCGGTCAAGGTGGACCCCAACTACCTCGGCGTGCTGGGCAACTCCACCTCGCGCATCATCGTCGAAGAGCCGATGGGCAGGAACATCACCCTCACCTATGCCACCGACGTTGATACACCCGGCCAGCAGTTGCTCCAGGCCGAGATCGCCATCAACCGCCACGTCTCTCTGCTCGTAGCCCGAGACGAGTCCGGCGTCTTCTCCATGGTCCTCAAAGCCACCCGCCGCTTCCGCTAGCAGATTTCTCATTCTGCCCTTCCCCATCGAAAGGTGGACAAGAAACTAGCCCAATGGGCGGTTGCAGGTCCCCCACCCCGCCCTTCATGCTCGATGAACAAACATGAGAAGGCTTCCCTTTTCCCTGCTCTTCCTGCTGGTCGCGGCCAGTGTGTACGCGCAAAGCGGCTCGGCAAACTCCGCTCCAGGCGGCTTCTTCAACCGGTGGTTGGCGCGCACCTCGGCCACGCAAGCCAAACAGCCCGCCTGGGCGGTCCCGCTGGTCACCACCTACACCGGGCTCATCCAGGTAGTGCGCGTTGATTTCACCCGTCAAATTGCGCCTGCGCTCACTGATACCTGGAACTTCGACAACAGCAAGGGCCTGAACCTGGTTCCCTGGGCCAACACTGAGCTGGTTGTCGATCTGCCACCGTATATCGAGCACAACTCCACGGCCAAGGATGGCTTCGGCGACTTTTCGTTCCTCGCCAAGTACCGCATCGCCAGCGGCAACCAGCAGCACGGTTCCTATACGCTGAGCGCCTGGGTGTTGACCACCATCCCCACCGGCAGCTACAAGAACGGCTCAACGAATGCCAGCGTTCAGCCCAACCTGGGCGCAGGCAAGGGCTTTGGTCGCTTCGATGTGCAAACAACCCTGGGCGCCACGCTGCCCACCGGCACACCGGCCACCACGACCTCCGGCCGCCCCGTGGTCTGGAATACCGTGGCCCAGTACCGCATCGGCAGGCTTTTCTGGCCGGAGATCGAAAGCAACGCCACCTTCTACAAAGGCGGAACGAACGACGGCAAGACCCAGGAGTTCATCACCCCGGGACTGATCGTGGGCAAATGCGCTTTGCGCCCCTCCGATCCCAAGTCGCGCCCCGGCCTGGCCTTTGGCGCGGGTATGCAGATTGCTGCCAGCCAGTTCCATGCTTACAACCACGAACTGGTGCTGACGGCGAGGTGGATCTTCTGACAGAAATGCCGGGGGCTCTACTCCGGCATCGCGCAGACCTACTGCTTCACAAACTCCACCACCTTCGGTCCGATCTTGGATGAGCACTGCATTTGGGCTACATGGCCGCAGCCGGGAATCACCTCGAGTTGCGATTGCGGAATCAGGCGGTGCATCTTCTCGCCCTGGCTGAGCGGAGTGATATGGTCCTCCGCGCCCCACACGATCAGCACCGGCATCTTCAGTCCAGGCAGCAGGCTATCGGTGGCGTCCTGGCCGGTCAACATCGTCGCCACTGCCCGTTGAACGATCCATGCTCTCTCTTTGCTGTAGCGCAGAATGTCCCGCGCAACAAACTCCGGCACCCTGGGCGGGTGGGGCATCAGAAGCGCATCCAACTGGTCCAGCTCCCCCGGTGTGGCGGGCGTGAACAGCCGCGTATCCCAGGCCGGCGCCTCGTAGATGCCTGCTGCGTCGAAGAGCATCAGCCGTCTGACCCGCTCCGGATGTCTTGCGGCCACAAGCTGCGCGATCCAGCCGCCCATCGAACTGCCTCCCAGGTCCACCTGCTTCAAACTCAGTGCATCCAGAAAGCCCACCACGACCTCCGCCTCGTCGTGTACTGCGTAGGAGAAATCAGCCGGCCTTTCGCTGCGTCCGAACCCGATCAAATCGGGCAGATCGACACGGAAACCGGCTTTGACCAGATAGGGCGCCAGGTTGTGCCACTCCTCTGCGCTCCCGCCCAGCCCGTGCACCAGCACCACTACCTGCCCGTCTGCCGGACCCTCCGCCACATAATGCACGCGATGGCCGTCAACCTGAACCGTGCGGCTCTCAGCGCCTGAAAGACATTCCCGCAGATACGTCGCTTCGTTGAAATAGCTGACCGGCCGCGCCCAGAACCCGATCCCGGCAATCGCAACCAGCGCCACCGGAACACCCACATACCAAAGTAGCTTCCTCTTGTCTTTCATCTTTCCATTCGCCTTTCCATTGCTTGCGCCCTCTGCCACCCGATCTCGATGATCCGCACGGTCACCGGGTCAAGCCGGAGCGCGCTGTGGCTGTTCCATTCCGCCCGTTCCACCCATCGCGCCGCGTCTGCATCCGAGGCAGCCTTTAACGCGCCGCCCGCCACGCGGCATAGATAATCAGCGATTACGTAATGGTAGCGGACGCGCTCGCCCTCACGATAAATGCGGTCCAGCAGCTCGATCAGTTCGACCGGCTCGACGATTAGCCCTGTCTCTTCCCTCACCTCGCGGACCACGCCATTGGTGAGCGACTCGCCCAGCTCCAGCAGCCCGCCCGGCAGCGACCACTGGCCCCGGAGCGGCTCGGTTCCGCGCCGCACCAGCAGCACCCGCCCCTCATCCACCACCACCGCGCCCACCCCGACGAGCGGCGCCTCGGGAAACTCTCTTTGCATGATCCTCCCCGTGCCGTGAACCTCTTTACGATAGTGCTTTCACTGCCCTGCTGCGCAAGCGGATGCACTTGGACTAGCGCATCGACGCGCCCGAACCTGCAACTTCCGCGTTGGGCTATCATCTAAGACAACCAGGTGAATACAATGGCGGAATTCACGCTGCGTATTGATGGAATGCACTGCGGCTCCTGCATCCGCCGCGTCACTCAGGTCCTTGGCTCAACCGAAGGAATCGTCGTCAATGAGGTCCGCCTGGGTGAGGCGCGGTTTACCTCCGCTACTGACCCCGCGCCCGTTGATCTTGCGCTGGCCGCCCTCGCCAAGGCCGGATTCACCGCGCGACTGGAAAAATAGGTGGCCACGCCTACAACAGAAACGCTCACGCTCCCGGTGCTGGGCATGACCTGCGCATCCTGCCAGCATCACGTGGAAGACGCGCTGCGCTCGACAGCCGGAGTTGAATCCGCGCGCGTAGATCTCATGGCCCATCGCGCCAGCGTGGTCTTCGATCCGGCGATTGTCGCACCCCAAGCGCTGGTCGAGGCGGTTCGCGGAGCCGGCTACGACGCCGTGCTTCCCCGCCCCAATGAATCGGGCCAACCATCTCAGGACGATACGGCTGAGTCCGTGCGGAAAGCGAGCGTAACGCTCATCGCCGGCGCTGCCGCCATGCTGCTGGCCATGCCCCTTGGAACCGAAATGGGCGCATTGGACCACGCCCTGATGCGCCTGTTGCCCTGGCTCTATGCGCTGCCGCCAAGCCTGCTGCGCTGGTTTCTGCTGATTCTCACTGCAATCATCATGGTCTGGGCCGGCCAGGGCATTTATTTGAGCGCCATTCGCGCCCTGCGCCACGGGACCACCAACATGAATACGCTGGTGAGCCTGGGAACGGGCGTGGCCTTTACTTATTCCGCCTTTGCTACAATTTGGCCCGCGAGCGGTCGCCAGGTCTACTTCGACGCGGTGCTCTTGATCCTCGGTTTTCTCTTGTTGGGTAAAAGCCTGGAAGGCCGCGCCAAGCGCCGCGCCTTGGCCGCGCTCGATTCGCTCTCCCGTCTGCGCCCCGCGACTGCCCGCCGCATTCGCGACGGCGTGGAGGCCGTTGTGCCCCTCGAAGAGATTCGCCCCGGCGACAGCGTGCTCGTCCTCCCCGGCGAACGGTTCCCGGTGGACGCCACCATCATCGAGGGACGCACCTCCGTGGACGAGTCGATGCTCACCGGCGAACCCACCCCATTGCCGCGCGAACCCGGCGGCCGCGTTTTGGCCGGCTCGCTCAACTACGACGGCGCGGTGGTTTGCCGGGCTGAGTCGCTGGGCGAGGCTACGGTGCTGGCCCAGATCACCCACATGGTTACGCAGGCGCAGTCCTCGCGCGCGCCCATGGAGCGGCTGGCCGACCGCGCCAGCGCAATCTTTGTTCCCGTTGTGCTGGCTCTGGCCGCGCTCACCTTCGCCGTCTGGCTCATCGCCGCGCACTCGCTTCCGCTGGCTCTGGCCAACACCGTCGCCGTGCTGGTGATTGCCTGCCCCTGCGCGATGGGACTGGCCGTGCCCGCCGCGCTTACTGTGGCTGTAGGCCGCGGCGCGCAGCTCGGTGTCCTCTTCAAAGGCGGCGAAGCGCTTGAACGTTTGGCCCGGTTGGCCCCGCTGGACGTAATCGTGCTGGACAAGACCGGAACCCTCACCGTGGGCCGCCCCGTGCTGGCTGGCGTTCATCCACTCGCCGGCCACACTGAGGGCGACCTGCTGCGCATGGCGGCGGCAGCCGAGGAGCGCTCGAACCATCCACTGGCCCACGCAATAGTGGATGCTGCGCGAGCACGGGGTCTCGTCTGGCTGCCAGCGGAAGACGTGCAGATTCTCCCCGGTCGCGGCCTCACGGCCAAGGTCGAGGGACACGATTGCATCCTCGGCAATGAAGCGCTCTTCCATGATTTCAACCTCCTGCTTCCGGAAGGCATTCCACTTGCGGAGCCTGGCGTCACCCGGCTGTGGATGGCTCTCGACAACATACCCGCCGGCTGCTTCGACGCCCGCGACGCATTGCGTCCCGATGCAGCCGAAGCTATAGGCGCTTTGCGCCACGCCGGCCTCCGCGTGCTGATGCTGACCGGCGACTCGGCTGCCGCGGCCAAGCCCATCGCGCAACAAGCCGGAATTGCCGAGGCTGAATCCGGGGTCCCCGGCGACAGGTCTTCGTCGCTGGGGTGGGAATCCAGTCTGGACCCGGCCGGCAAGCTGGCCCGCATTCGCGCCCTGCAAGCGTCCGGCCTGCGCGTGGCCATGGTGGGTGACGGCATCAACGACGCCGCGGCGCTGGCCCAGGCCGACGCCGGCATCGCCATGGGCACTGGCGCCGACCTGGCCCAGGAGGCCGGCGACGTGCTGCTGCTGCGCGCGCAACCTTCAGCCATCCCCGCGGCGCTTGATCTGGCCCGCTCTACCGTGCGCGTGATGCGCCAGAACCTGGTCTGGGCCGCAGCCTATAATCTGCTCGGCATTCCCCTGGCTGCCGGACTGCTCTATCCCGCCTTCCACCTTCTGCTCACTCCCTGGCTGGCCGCCGCCGTCATGGCCCTCAGCTCTGTCTGCGTGCTGGCCAACAGCCTGCGCCTGCGCCGCTGGCGGCCATCCACTGCACGAAGTGCCCCGGCAAGTTAAACTAACCCCAGAGCCTGTCTGTGCGCATACTCACCCGTTACATCCTCGGCGAGATTCTTTCCCACACGCTCATCGGTTGCGCGCTCTTCACCTTCATTCTCTTCATGCGTGACCTTCCCCACATTCTGGAGATGGTGGTCCGCAACAGCTCCACGTTCACCAACGTAATGGAGATCCTGCTTTTCACGCTGCCCAACACCTTCAAAGTCACCATTCCCATGGCGGTACTGGTGGGCATTTTGCTGGGGCTTAGCCGCCTGGCCGCCGACAGCGAGATCATCGCCATGCGCGCCTCCGGTCTGGGCATCGGCTACTTTGTGCGCGTTGCATCCATCGTGGCCATTGGCGGCACGCTGCTGGGACTGGCCAACTCCATTTATCTGGCCCCGCGCGCCAATCAGGCCATCCTGGATATGCAGCAGGCTCTGGAAACCTCGCAAGCCTCCTACGAGATCCAGCCCCGCGTGTTTTACGAGGACTTCAAGAACACCGTCCTCTACGTGCAGGACGTGCGCGGCGGTGTAGGCGCGTCCAACTGGCGCCAGGTCTTCATGGCAGATGTCGCCGATCCCACCACCCCGCTCATCACCACCGCGGCCTCCGCCACTGTAGTCAACGACTCGACTCTGGAACTGCTCATGCGGTTGCGCAACGGGTCGCGGCACGAAACCGTGGCCGGTCAGCCGCTCCAGTACAACATCTCCACCTTTGATACCGCCGATCGTCCACTCGAACTGAGCCAGCAGAGCGAGTTGCACCTGGGGCGCCTGGACACGGCCATCTTCGCCCTCCCCATGGGCGCGTTGCTGGAGCGTACCCATGGTCCCGACGCCAAGCGATTCCTGATTGAGTTGTACAACCGCTTCGCCTACCCTGTGGCCTGCCTGGTGCTGATGTTGGTGGGCGTTCCGTTGGGTGTGGCCTCGCGGCGGGGCGGCAAGAGCTCCGCTGTGGTGGCTACCATTGCGCTGGTCATCGTCTATTACTCGCTTTCTCTGATCGGCACCGCTCTGGGCCGTCAAAACTGGATTCCCGCCTTCCTCGCGGTCTGGATGGCCAACCTGCTCTTCAGCGCGGGAGGCATCTTCCTGCTCTGGCAGATGGCCAGTGGCGGCCGTGTACTGAACGCGATTGCCACCTGGGCCGTGCGTTTACCAAGGCCCGCGGCCCCGCTCAAACCCAACGGCGTTCCCATCACCGGCCTCCTGAGCAGGCTTCAACCGCGCCCCCAGCGCACCGCGGTGCGCGGCGTCTTTCCCCGCATCCTCGACGAGTACGTGGTGCGCGAGTTCCTCAACACCTTCATCCTGGTGCTGATGAGTTTCGTCCTGCTCATGCTGATTTTCACCTTCTTCGATCTGGTGGGCGACATCCTGCGCAACCACATTCCGCTGTCCACGGTCGGCGGCTATCTGGTCAACCTCACGCCCAGCATGCTCTACCAGATAGCGCCATTGGCGGTGCTGATCGCCGTGCTGGTCACCTTCGGCGTGCTCAACCGCAACAGTGAGCTCATCGCCATGAAGGCCACCGGCATCAGCCTTTACCGGCTGGTGATTCCCATCGTCTCTATCGCCGCCATCCTGGCCGTGAGTCTCTTCCTCTTCGACCAGTTTTATCTCTTCCAGGCCAATCGCAGGCAGGAGGCGCTGCGCAACATCATCAAGGGCCGTCCGCCCCAAACCTTTCTGCACCCCGAGCAGAAGTGGATCTTCGGCCAGCCGCATCCCGGCGAGCCCGCCCGCATCTTCTACTACCAGTTCTTCGATCCCGACCGCAACGAGTTCGCCAATCTCTCGCTCTTCGAGATCGATCCGTCCACCTTCGCGCTCTCGCGGCGCATCTTTGCCGTTCGCGTCTTCTGGGACCCGGGAACCGGCTCCTGGCGCTTCCAGAACGGATGGCAGCGCGATATCGAAGGCCCCAACGTAACGGAATATCGCGAATTCAAGCAAACCTCCTTTGCCGAGATTCACGAGGAGCCCGGCTACTTCAAGAAGGAGAGCCTGCAATCGCAGGAGATGAACTTCGGCCAGCTCGATCGCTACATCGGCGATCTGCGCCAGAGCGGATTTGACACCATGCGCCTGCGCGTCCAGCTCTGGCACAAGCTCTCTTACCCGCTCGTCGCCATCGTCATGTCTGTGCTGGCCATTCCCTTCGCGCTCTCCATGGGCCGCCGCGGCTCGCTCACCGGCATTGCCGTGGCCATCTTCGTGGCGCTCACCTACTTTGTTGTCGACGGCTTTTTTAGCGCCATGGGCAACGTCAACTATCTGCCCGCCGCTCTGGCCGCCTGGTCCCCGGATATTCTGTTTGGGCTGACCGGGGGCTACATGCTGCTGAGAACGCCGACGTAGAGCCGCTCCGCGAGAAAACCTTTCAGACGCCATGGCGGGCAATCCGCTTCGCTCTCCCCTACCCGTACAATAAAACCATGTTTCGCGATCTGGCCCCGCTCTTCGGTTACATGCGCCGCTACCGCTGGGGATACCTGTGGGGCACTCTCTCGTGCATTGCCACCAATGCGGCGTCGGTCCAGTTTCCCAGAGTCCTGGGATGGACCGTCGACAAAATGCAAAGGAACCAGGCCACCCGCGAAGCGATTCTTGTCTTCGCAGGCCTGTTGATCGCCATTTCTCTCACCAAGGGCGTCTTCCTTTATGCCCAGCGCTGGATTCTCATCGGCATCTCGCGGGAGATCGAGTTCGACCTGCGCAACGACCTCTTTCTCCGCCTGGAGCGTCAGGATTCGGGCTTTTATCAGCGTTATCGCACCGGCGACATCATGGCCCGAATGACCAACGACCTGAATGCCGTGCGCATGTTGCTCGGCCCAGCTCTCATGTACAGCGCCAACACGGTCTTCTTCACCGTATTCGCCTTGTTTTTCCTGCTGCGCATCAGCCCCTGGCTCACCCTGGTGGCTCTGGCGCCCATGCCGCTCGCCAGCATACTGGTCCAGTACCTCGGCCACAGAATTCACGACCGCTTTGAGCGCATCCAGGCCAGCTTCTCCGATATCTCCTCACAGGCCCAGGAAAACTACTCCGGCGCGCGTCTCATTCGCGCCTTCGCCCGAGAGGAGTCCCAGATCGGCCTCTTCGAGCGGCTAAACCGCCAGTACATCTCCCGCTCCCTCCGTCTTGTCCAGCTCATGGGCATGCTTTGGCCCACGCTCGAGTTCATTCTCGGCGTTTCCATGATCATCACCCTGCTGGCCGGCGGCCACCTTGTCATCGCCCATCGCATCTCGGTTGGCGATTTTGTCGAGTTCAATACCTACATGATCCTGCTCATCTGGCCCATCATCGCCGTGGGCTGGGTAGTGAACCTCTTCCAGCGCGGCACCGCCTCCATACAGCGCATCGACGAGCTTCTGCGCGCCGAGCCGGCCATCGACGACCGCTCCGCCGATCCGGCAATTCCCGCGGACGCCTTGCTTCGGGGCGAAATCGAATTCCGTCACCTCAACTTCAGCTACGGTGAAACTGCGGTGCTGCGCGACATCTCGCTCAATATTCCCGCCGGCTCAAGCCTGGCCATCGTCGGCCCCACCGGCTCGGGCAAGTCCACGCTGGTCAACCTGATCTCGCGGCTCTACGAAGCGCCCGAGGGGACGCTCAAGATCGATGGCCGGCCGGTGCGCGACTACCCGCTTGCCGTGCTGCGCCGCAACATCGGCATGGTTCCCCAGGAGACCTTCCTGTTCAGCGAGACGATCCGCGAGAACCTCGCCTTCGGCGCGCCCCATGCCAGCGCGGAGGACCTGCTGGAGGCAGCCACGGCAGCCCACATTCGTAAGGAGTTCGAGGAATTTCCGCAAGGCTTTGAGACCATGGTGGGCGAGCGCGGCGTCACGCTCTCCGGCGGGCAGAAACAGCGCTCGGCCATCGCCCGGGCATTGTTGCGCAGGCCGGCCATCCTCATCCTCGACGACGCGCTGGCCAGCGTGGACACCTACACGGAAGAACAAATCTTGAATGGGCTCCGCGGAGTGGGCGGCCTGCGCGGCTACACCTCCGCCTCTACCACCATTCTGATCTCCCACCGCGTCTCAACCGTGCGCAATGCCGATCAGATCGCCGTGCTTGACCACGGCAGGATCGTGGAGCTTGGCAGGCACGACGAGTTGCTTGCCCTCGATGGATACTATGCCGGCCTCTACCAGAAGCAGCAACTCGAAGAGGAGCTCACCGTCGCCGGATGAGCCGCTCAGGCATCCCATCTTGAGCCAACAGCTTCCCCGCCGTGATCGTCGCCGTCGAAGCCCGTCTGCCTGCGCGCGGATGCCATCGCGGCGATCTGCGGCGGAGCTGGATTGACTTCCGGGTCCTTTGCCACCTGGCGCCAGGCATCGCGCACGTTGCGCACGCAGTCGATCGCATGCTCGAACTTTTGCCGCGAGGCCGACTGGGAGGCCTGCAGAATCTGCGCGAAGACCGAGGCATAAAACTCACTGAGCACCTGCGCGGGCCGTCCGCCCACATCCATGCGCAGCCGCGCCTGCAGGTGGATGATGATATCCAGGGCGCGCTTCACGGCGATCCGGCGACCGGCTTGATCTCCACGCTCCACGGCCGCGCTGGCGGCATAAAGAAAGCGGAGAATGCCGTCATAAAGCGCCACCACCAGATCGACTGCCGAGGCGCTTTCTAGTGCATGATCCTGATAACTTCCCATAGGGATTGAACTCCTTGGTTAGCCGTTCTTGTTGTATCCGGTGACTGCCGAGTAAAGCTCGTTGATCGCATTCAACTGAGAGGGAATCTCCTGCATGATCTGGTTCGCCGAGTTCAGTTCCTTGGTCAAGCTCACCTGCTCCGCAGAGATCTGGATGTTTTCCTTGGTGATATCCGCATTCAGCGTCGATTCGATGTTGCTGTTGGATCTGGACGCCAGCGCTAGAATCCCCGTCGGCGAACTGGTGCCTGCATTTGTCAGCATGGCGGAGAAGCTCTGGCCCCAACTGTTCGCGTTCTGGAAGAAGCCCGCCACGGAGCTATAGTCCGTGTTCAGCACCGAATCCAGGCTGGTGGCGTCGAAGGTGAGAGATCCGTCGTTGTTGACGCTGATGCCCAGGCTGGTCAGGCTGTTGATGTCCGACGAGTTGGTGTAGTTCAGCGTCGCGCTCGTGGTGTTTGTGGTATCCAGAATGCTCGAGGTCACGGTCAGATTGCCTGCCGTGCCTGCTGTATTCGAGACCAGCGACAGGCTCGACGACTCGTCGTTGGTCACCACCGAAGCCGTAACTCCGATGTTGGCCAAGTTGATGGCACTGGCCAGCCCGGAGAGCGTGTTGTTAGACGAATTGAGCGTGACGGCATGCGCCGCGCCGCTGCCCACTTGAATCGAGACGGAGCCGGAGAGCACATCGCTGGCGCTGGGAATCGCCGTCAGAGTTCCGGTTGAGTTCTGCGCGCCTCTGGCCGCCGAACCGGCATAAGTCAGAAGTGTGTCGCCGGTGGCAACGACGCTGGAATTCACGGTCAATGCCCCGTTGGACCCTGCGGTTTGCGACAGCAGCGACAGGCTCGACTCTCCGTCGCTGGTCACCACCCCGGCGGTCACCCCGATGTCGGCCGCGTTGATGGCGCTGGCCAGGTCGGAAAGCGAGCTGTCCGGCGAACTCAGCGTGACGGTCTGCGCTGTGCCTTTGCCCACCGTGATGGTGATGGAGCCGGCGAGCGTGGTATCGGTATTGGTGGAAATCGAGTCCAGGGAACCATTCGGATTCTGCGTGTTCAGGCCGCCCAGAAGCTGCTGTTGCAGCAACGACAGCGTGGGAGAACCATACAGCGGCTCGGGATTGCCGGAGCTGTCGTTCCCTTCCTGCGTGTTGACGGCGCCGATCAGCGAGTTGTAGTCGCTGACCATTTGGTTGACGGTGCTTTCGACCCCCGTGTTGTCGTTGCCAATCACCACCTGAATCTGCTCCAGGCTGTTATCCGATTCCGTCGCGCTGGGGGCCAGCAACTGGAAGGTCACGCCGGGAATCAGGTTGGCCACCGTGTTCGAGGCGCTGGTCAGGGCCACGCCGTCCACCGTCAGATGCGCATCCGAGCCCATCACCGCCGCGGTATAGCCCAGCGAAGCGTTCGAGTTGCTGACGTCGACGATCGAATTCGAAGTAACCTGGATGTTTCCGCCGGCGCCCGAAGTATCCGAAACCAGGCTCAGCCGTGAACCAGAGGAATCGGTCAGCACACTCGCGATTACGCCCACTCCGGACGAGTTGATGGCCGACGCCAGCCCGGACAGCGTATTGTCAGACGAGTTCAGCGTAATGGTCTCGGTACTGCCGCTGCCCGCCTGGAGCGTGATGGAACCGGAAAGCTTGTCGGAGGCTTTGGTAATGGGAGCGAGATAGCCGCTGGAGGTTTGCGCCAGATTCTTCACCGTCACTGTATGCGTTCCCGCAACCGCCGAATTGTTGGCCGCCGTCAGCGTCAGCACGTTGGTGTCGGAGCTGGAACCGGTCTTCTCGGACAAAATGCCCGTAAAGTCGGTGAGCGAACTGAGGTCGTTGGAGAGATTCGAGAACAGCGTCCCCAGGCTGGAGATCGCCGTGTCCTGGCTGTGCAGCGCTGTCAACTGATTGTTCCACGGCGTCTCCACCTTCTGGAGATTGCCCACGATCTCCGCCACTGTCGTGCTCACATTGAAGCCAGTCCCGCTAGTCGCCGACCCGAAACTAAGTCCCACTGCGCCCATCGCACCCTCCGTGTTGAAATCAAGCAGCCGGAGAACCACCCGCTGCCAGGCCGGATTGGAAAAATCCCATTGGCTTTTTAGAATCCATGGCTTCGGAGACAACCACGAAATTGACTGAACCGAAACAGGATTCGGGCAGCGGAGGAATTCCTCCGCGCAATAAGTTCATCGGCTTTGAATGGGCGCGGCTTTAGCCCCTTTTGAAATCCGTGGGCCTATCCGCTGCGACTTTAGTTTTTTACGCAAAGAAAGGGCGCCTGGTTGGGCGCCCTTCCCTGTTCGTGGCTTGCGCCGGTTTACTACACCCCAGCAACGACTACTTATTGCTGGGGATACATGTTTACGCCAACAGCTTCATCACTTCCTGTTGCACGCTGTTGGCCTGGGCCAGGGCGGCGATGCCCGTCTGGCTCAGAATCTCGTACTTGGACATGTTGGAGGTTGCCGACGCATAGTCGGTGGCCTGCACTGCGTTTTGCGCCGCTTGCACGTTCTCCGACTGCGTGCTGAGAACCTGGCTGACGGCGTTCAGGGTGTTGATCTGCGCCCCGACGTAGCCGTCCTGCGCCGACACGTCAGTGATGGCCGTATTGAGAGCGGTCAGCGACGCCTGCGCATCGGTCTGGTTGGACAGGTCGGTGGCGGACAGTGACTGGCCAGCCTGGTCTGAGTAACTGATGGTGGCGATTCCACCCACGCCGTTGGTGTCTGAAGCCGGGGTGCCCGGTGTTGCGGTGGTGGCAGAATCCGTTAATGGATTGGTCGTGTCTTGTGTGACACCGGCCGTGTAATACGACCCTGCGGTGTAGGTGCCGCCCGCGAGACCGGAGGTGCTGATGGACGCCTTGGTGGTCGACTGCAGTACGCCTGCGGTGTCTACGACACCGTAATTGCCTGCGTTGATGTAAGTTGCCAAGTGGACTTCCGTGTCGGTGCTGCCCACTGTGCCCAGGGTAATGGATTTCCCGTTGATGGTTAGCGTGCCGGCGGTGAAAGTAGCCGCCAGAGTGCCATTCACGCCAGGTGTTGCGGCGCCGTTGGCAGCGCCAGCCACGCCGGAGCCTATGCCGGAGATCTCAATGCCGGTATCGTTGCTGTGGCCCGCGCCGGCCGCCGTCACTGCCGCGGTTCCAGCCTGCGATGCCGTGGTGAAGCTGGCGGTCAAGCCCAGATTTGCGCCGTTGATGGCACTGATCAATCCCTGTGCGGTGTTGGCATAATTGGTGCCGGTGCCCACGGTAATTGTTGCGGTTTGATCGGTAATAGCGCCAGCAGCCCCAGCCGACATATAGGTGACGTCGACACTGGAGACGCCGCCAGCGGCGAGTGTATCGTTGGTTGTCGCCAGCGTGCCGGTATGCGAAAGGTCGATGAACGCGTTGTTCGCGCCGGTGCTGTAGGCCATCACGCCGCCGCTATCGCCCACGTTGGACGAAGACAACGTACGGATGTTCAGAGCGTCGATCGAAGAACCCGTCGTCGTAGAGTCGCCGGTGTAGATGTTGGTGCTGGTATTGAAGACCGCGGCGCCGTTGTAGGTGGTCGTGGCGCCGATGTTGCTGATTTCCGACAGAATCGACTGGTACTCTTGGTTAGCAGCCGTATCCTGCGAAGAGTTGAGGGTGCCGTTGGACGCTTCGGTAGCCAGCGTTACGGCCCGGTTAAGCAGGCTTGTCACTTGCGAGAGTGCGCCATCGGCAACCTGAAGAAGGCCGACGCCCTCTTGAGAATTGGTTCTCGATTGGGTTAGTGCCACCTGGTTGGCTTGGAGGCCATTCACCAGTGAAAGACCGGCTGCGTCGTCGGCGCCGGAGTTGATCTTCGAGCCGGACGACAACTGCTGCAGCACGGTGTTCAGGCTGTTATTGCTGTTGTTCAGATTGTTCTCCGCGTAGACGGCGGAGATGTTATTCAAGACACCCAGGGACATGGGGTTCTCCTTGTAGATGCGTGGATTTGCGGCTCGTCCCGCAAGCGCTCCCATATTTTTTTGCTAACTCATGGGTCGCTGCTTCCGGTTCGGTTACCGCCGCATCTGGCCCCTTCTTCGGCGTGGGAGTTATGGACTTTATCTCCCCCTCCTTTATGTCCTGCCAGAGACACTTTTACCCTGTTTGTTCTAATTTTTATCCTTTCCAGCCGCCTGCCGATAACAACAACAAAGGAGTTTCCGGCCATGATCCAACTTACCCGGCTCAACAGCGCTCCGATCGTGCTCAACAGCGATTTGATCAAGACCGCCGAGGCCTCCCCGGACACTATGCTCACGCTGATCAACGGAGAAAAGCTGATCGTGCGCGAGGATTGCGCCGAGGTTACGGAAAGGGTGCTCGCGTACCGGGCGCGCCTGCTGGCGGACGTGGCCCGGCGCCTGCCTTCTTTGGTCGACTTGCAGCGTGTTGTTTCCATCGCCAGCCTGGACGTTGCGGACCACGACAACGCCGCGCCGGCGCCGCACCGGCGCGGTCCTGACCGCGGCCATTGAAGGATGAAACCGGGGCCCCCAGCCCGCGCGGCGGGGTCTTCGCCGATGGGGTGGTAAACCGGTGTCTTCCCGCCTGATTCCTGGAGGAGCTGTTCATGGATAAAGCGAGCATTGGCGGAGTCTTCCTGGCCGTTGCCGGCATTATTGCCGGGTTGCTCCTGGAAGGCGGTAATCTGGGCCAGATTCTGCAGCCGACCGCAGCCCTGATCGTCTTTGGCGGCACCCTCGGCGCGGTGCTACTCCAGTTTCCCATCACCACCGTTGCGGCCGCCTTCCGCAGCCTGGCGCACGTCTTTGCCGCGCCGCGCAAGCATAATGACCAGCTCATTCGCCTGCTGGTCTCCTTCGCCAACAAGGCCCGCCGCAACGGCGTTGTCTCCCTGGACGCCGACCTGCAAACCATCCAGGACCCGTTCCTCAAGCAATCCCTCATGCTCGCCGTCGATGGCACCGAGCCCAATGATCTGCGCAAGATTATGAGGGTCAGCCTGGACTCCACCATGGAGCAGGAAGAGCGGCTCCCCATGGTCTTCGAGTCGGCCGGAGGCTTCTCGCCCACCATCGGCATCCTGGGCGCCGTGCTGGGGTTGATTCAGGTGATGCATCATCTGGACAATATGCAGGAGGTGGGCCGCGGCATCGCCGTGGCCTTTGTCGCCACCATCTACGGGGTGGGCATCGCCAATCTCTTCTTTCTGCCCTTCGCCGGCAAGATGCGCATCCGCATCCGCGACGGCCAGCAGCGCCGCGAGATGATGCTGGAAGGCGTGATCTCAATCCTCGAAGGCATGAATCCGCGCATGCTCGAGGTCAAGCTGGCAAGTTTTTCCGATGACTCCAGCCGGGATAAGAAGGAGCGCGCGGCATGATGCAAGAGCGGCGCAAGAGCAACATCAGCAGAGATCGCTGGCTGGTCTCCTATGCCGACTTCATCACTCTCCTCTTCGCCGTTTTCGTCCTCCTCTACGCCTCCTCCTCGGCCGACTTGAAGAAACAGTCGCAGGTGTCTGAGGCCATCGACTCCGCATTCCGATCCCTGGGCATCTTTCCCGACGCCAGGCGGCGGCCGGAAAGCGCCAACAGCGTCACGGACGCCACCGAAAAGCCGGCCATCCCCATGAATATCGTCATGGGAGAGGATGTGCTCTCGCCCGCCAAGGTAAAAGAGGACCTGGAAAACCTTCACCGCGAGCTGGAGCAGAGGCTGTCGAACCAGGTAGCCACCCACACCGTCTCCATGAAGATGGGCCGGGACGGGCTGGTGATCAGCCTCAAAGAGGCCGGCTTCTTCGGCTCCGGCTCGGCCACCCCCAAGCCCGAGGCCCTCCCCACGCTGCGCCAGATCGCCGCCTCGCTGGGCCGCACCCCCTACGACCTGCGCATCGAAGGCCACACCGACAACATTCCCATCCACAACGCGGCATTCGACTCCAACTGGGAGCTCTCCTCGGCCCGCGCCACCCACATCGCCCGCATCTTCCTCGACATGAAGGCCATTCCCCCGGAGCGCCTCTCGGCCGCCGGCTACGCTGAGTTCCACCCCGTGGCCAGTAATGACACTGCTGATGGCCGCAGTGAAAACCGCCGCGTCGATCTGGTCGTCCTGCCCCGCACCAAAATCAACTTCTCCGCACCCGGACTGCCCCACCCCACCGGCGGCTGGCGCAAGATCACCGACGACAATTGAGCCTGGCCACCGCTATTCCACGCCCAGCACCTTCACGATCACCCGCTTGCGGCGCTGGCCGTCGAACTCGGCATAGAAGACTCGCTGCCAGGTGCCCAGGTCCAGTTTGCCGCCGGTCACCGGCAGCGTGGTCTCGTGGTGCAGCAGCAATGACTTCAGGTGCGCGTCCCCATTGTCTTCCCCGGTCTGGTGGTGCTTGTAATCGGGCCGCGCCGGCGCCAGCTCCTCCAGCCACTTCCCGATATCCTCGATCAGCCCGCTTTCCAGGTCGTTCACATAAATCGCCGCCGTGATGTGCATCGGCGAGACAAAACACAGACCATCCTTCACGCCGCTGCGCCGCACAATCTGCTCCACCGCGTCGGTAATGTGCACGATCTCGCGCCGTTTTCGGGTTTCAAAAACCAGATACTCCGTGTGACTCTTCATTGCGCCCTCCCGGCATGCGCCGCTTTGCGCAAACAGCAACATCGCGGCTCAGCTTATATCCTAATGACAGCCGTGACCGGAACCAAACCGTCCATCGTTGAATCGCTCTCCCAGCGCGGCCTCCGCCAACTCACGCCCGCGGAACGGCTGCGCCGGATATACGATCGGCTTGCCAAGGCATACGGTCCGCAACACTGGTGGCCGGCCGAGACTCCCTTTGAGGTGATCCTGGGCGCCTATCTGACCCAGAACACCGCCTGGAAGGCCGTCGAACGCTCCCTTGCCAACCTGCGCGAAGCTGGCGCCCTGACCCTCGATGGCCTGCGTTCCGTCGGCCTCAAGGAGTTGCAGAATCTCATTCGCCCCTCCGGCTTTATCACCCGCAAGGCGCCGGCTCTCAAAGCATTTGTGGCCATGCTGGACGAGGAGTTTGCCGGCTCGCTTGACGCGCTCGCGGCGTCTCCCACCGTCACCCTCCGCCGCCGCCTCCTTGCTCTGCCCGGCGTCGGTCCTGAGACTGCCGACGCCATCCTGCTCTACGCCCTCAACCATCCCGTTCCCGTGGCCGACGAGTATCTCCGCCGCATCGCCGGACGGCACCGGCTCCTCACGCCCCCACCCGGTCCCAAAGACTATGACTCCCTGGTCGATCTCACCCGCCAGTCCTTTGCCTCCGATCCGTCAGCCAGCCGCGTCCGCCTCTTTAACGAGTTCCACGCCCTCACTGTGGCCGTGGGCAAGGCGCACTGCGGCAGGACAGCCCACTGCACCGGCTGCCCGCTCTCCGCGGACCTTCAACGGATACGTTACCCAGAGAAACGAAAAGCAACGCCGCTACAGCCCTCGGGCCCGATCGGCATGGTTGGGACAGTCTTGCCGCCTGCTGGTGCACCATGAACGCCACCTCGCATCGGCCGGGTTTTCTTCTGCCTCGCTTGGATCCGGATCACATTGATGCACTGTTTATCAAGCATGCTCCAAACGAGGATTCATAGTAGGATTATGTACGGAATCTGATTCGCTTATAGGCTCATCCAGATGTGCAGCGTGATTTCTGGCCATGAAATGAGAGGCAGAATGACAACTTCCATCCACCGCCCGGTCAAAGCCTATGATCGCATTGCTGCGCATCTTCGCATCATGAGACTCGATCACAGCATCAAGCAGCTATTCGTTGTCCCTGGAATTGTTCTGGCAATAGCCATGGCTGGAAGCAGCCTGTCTTCAAAGCTGCTGATTCGTATCCTAATCGGGCTAATCGCATCGACCCTTATTGCCTGCAGTAACTATGTGATCAACGAGATTCTGGACGCTCCGTTCGATCGACTGCATCCCATCAAGAAGAACCGGCCCGCTGCCAGCGGCTTAGTCCATGCAGGATGGGGTTATGCGCAGTGGATAGTGATGATGCTGGCCGGACTGGCGCTGGGCAGTTTATTGGGCCAAGGCTTCCTCTTAAGCGCCGCCGCTCTCTGGGTCATGGGATGCATCTATAACATCCGTCCCATGAGGAGCAAAGATATTCCATATATCGATGTCCTGAGCGAATCTATAAACAACCCCCTGCGCTTTTGCCTTGGCTGGTATTCCGTCGTTACGGCCATGCTTCCCCCGGCCTCTCTGCTCGTTTCCTACTGGATGTTGGGATGTTACTTCATGAGCCTCAAGCGCTTCTCCGAATACCGCCAGATCGCAAATCCCGCAATCGCCGCCAGCTATCGCAGATCGTTCGCTCACTATAGCGAAGAATCTCTGCTCAACTCCGCGACATTTTATGCGGCGGCTGCGATGCTATTTTTTGGCGCATTTATGATGCGCTATCGCATTGAACTCGTCCTCTCGTTTCCGGCCATTGCGTGGCTCATGGCGGTGTATTTCAGCCTCTCCTTTCGGAACGAAAGTGCTGTGCAGAATCCGGAACATCTCTATAGAGAGCCCGTGCTCATGATTCCCCTCTGTATTTGCGTCGCACTCGTCGTGCTCCTGCTCTTTGTGAATGTTCCCTGGATCGGAACGATGTTCCCGAAATCAACTCCATGATTTGTCCGTGGGCAGTGCAAGGCGCCACCGTCCGGTTGTGGAGGGGTTAGACAAGAGGATGGAGAACCTTGTAACCGAGGACCTTACACCAAAGGCAATCGCTTCCTTTCGTCCCGCCAATCCAATCCCGTTTTGTCTGCCTCGTGCGCCTGGCTAGTCACCTGACTACAGAAGCTGGGCTTGCCGTATTTCCGGAGGGTTCTTGGCGGCTGTCAACGCGCTGAAAAATCACGTGGCAGTTCGTCAGAGTCGCACGCATGCGAAACGGTAGTGACCCGCAGAATACGTTAGTGACCCTATAGCCCGATTTCATCAATAGCTCCGCTCTTGGTCCACTGAGATCGATTGCTTGGTAGGGTTGAGCTTGTTGCGTTTCGGCAAGAACGATGCTTGGGTGCGAAGGCAGGAATGCGTTGAAAAGGTCGTCGGTCGGATTCTTGCCACTCCACCAATAGAATAGATATGGTTGGTTAACGTAGATATTTCGGTCGAAATAGGGAAGAATCCCGGTTGCGAGGGCTACATGCGCAGGCGACTCATCGAGGTATGTCACGGCAATTGTCGCTCCCTCCTTGACGAGGGGCCTCAGGAATTGAGCGGCGGCAAGATCGGGGGAGTAGGCGTTGTAATGGTCAAAATGAATGGCATAGCCCGACCAGAGGATTTGTACGCCGGCCATATAGATCATCGCGGCCCGTCCAGCGATTTCGTAGGTCGATAAGCCGGATCCCGGCGAAGGCCAGGTAATCCAAAGTAGACAAATAACCAAGGGTACAAGGAGCCCAAGATGCCAATAATTCGCGTACATGGCTCCTGAAAAGACGGCAAACAATAGCACCGGCAAAAGGTAGAAAACGCTTCGCCGCGCGTTTAGAACGAGGGCAATCGCGATCCAGAAAGGGATCGACAGAATCCAGGGTTGGCAGATCGGCAAGAGGAGCGACCTTAGGGCATAGGCAAGGAATGGGGGCGACTGCCCCCGAACAACTGATATGAAAGTCACTGGGTCGCTTGGCGGCCAGGCGGTCCAGAGCGCAAAGGCGTAGAAGCTGAGAATAATCAATGCGCAAAGCAGGAGTTTGCGCCGGCGCGCAGGGTCTTTTGAACTTCCTTCGCGTAACTGCTCTACGAAGTACACAATCGCGAGTCCACCGGAGATGACCGCGGCGTGGAGCGCACAGTTGGCTAACAACCCCAGCGTGATGGCCACAACCAATGGGCTCTTCTTCCACCACGAGGCGATAACGAACAGCATCAAAGGGACGAGCACGTAACTGCGCGCTACGACGGCGTACTGAAACAGAAGAAAAAAAGTGAATGGTAAAGCGAGTTTGAGATAGCGGGGAAAAGGAGAATTCAATACAAGCAGCGACGCAGACACAACGGCGATCGTACCGCAAATCCAGTGCAAGCCGGTATAGCTGACGTGTGCATGATTCAGAATCCAGAGCAGGAAATGCCACAGTCCCGGCGTTCCTTCATAGCGGATGTACGTTTGAAACAGCGCGCGGATTGAAAGGCTCCGCGCGAGCTGCCATGCCTGAGCCTCGTCTGTCCACGGCTCATGGTAGGGGATGGCAAAAGCGACCACGGTCGCGAAGACCGATATCGTAGTCCATTCAGGCCAGTGCGAACGGAGTTCTCTGCGCAAGCCGTCGAGGGTTGGGATGCGGTTCACTTCCGCTCCATAATGCGGATGCCATGGTCATCCTCGACCAGTTTATAGTGGGATTCCAGATAAGGCTCCATAATGAGATCGTTTGGACTCCTCGGCTGCGCTCCGGGGAAGCCGTCCGCCGCATGAGCTGCAAAAGCGGCCTCCCAAATTATATATCTGACCCGCCTTCGCTCCAGGATACCCACAACCTCCTGAAACTGCGACGGAGTGTTGTAGTTGTACATCAGAATACTGTAGCGTGTCGGGTTCGTTGTCGCGGAAAGGAAATAGTATGTAGGGCAATATGGGTAAGACAGTATCTCGTCACCGGGCGATGTATTCAGGTTCAAAAACCGTAGTACTTGGTCTGAACCTGCGCCTACCGCGACGACATTGCCCATGCGCGTTGCCGAAGAGTGGGTCCCGGCGGCAAGCACAACACAGCAATTTAAACCAGCCAGGCACACGGCGCTGATTGCAAGAATTTGCACGGCTACATTGGCAAGTTTCCTCCTGCTTTCGGTCAAGGCATGAATAAATAGAACTATCAGCAGTGGCGATCCGAATACCAGGTGCCAGATGTCACAGCGGTGAAATTCCGACAACCATACTGCCCATCCACAGAGCCAATAAAGCGCAATCTCCGGTGTAACAGAGTTCCACTTGTATCGGATGCCAACGAGCAACATGAGCAGCGGAAGAGACGCGATAAAGAGAAGAGGCGTTATCAGGATTGCAGCTATCGCAACGGACCATTTCGCACCACCGAACGCCGTTACCCAAGTCGTCCAGTAATACTGGACGATGCCGTACGCATAGCTTACGGCATTCACTGCGCCGTAGTGCTGGTGCGGAAAGGCAAAGTTCGCGTAATAAAGACTGCCTAATGCCCCCTGGCTCCAGAAATACGCAAGCACAAGGCCGATGATGGCAAAATAGCCTCCTGTCAGCAGGGCCAGCACGATCTGGGGCGCTGAAGTTCGGCGGCGCTGGATACAGAGCCACGACACCAAGGCGCAAAACATCAACACGCCCTTAGGCTGAAAGATGCACGTAGTTACTCCAGCTAAGACCCCGGCCGCAATCAATAGGCTGTTCCTGGGCTTGGTGTTCCATATAACCATGCAGACGACTGACAGCAACGCGAAGAAATTGCTGTCCACATGATGACTTATGCCCGGCCAGAGGGCGCCAAAGGATGTTCCCGCCAGAATGAGACACGGGAGTGCCCGGTATTGTGGGCATACCACACGGGATAGAAAATATATCGATAGACCTGTGCCTAGCGATGAAACAAATAAGCACATTCGCGCCGCCAGGAATGTGACACCGAAGAGTTTAAAGAAAGCCGCTAGCCAGTAGAACGTGCCTGGCCCCATAACCTCAAAGAAGTCGCGCGCGAAGACCTGGCCGTGAACAATCCGCACCGCACCGGTTAAGAACGTCCCTTCGTCCCTTGTAACGAACACGACCCGCATGAATGGCAATAGGTACAAGCCCGCGCAAAGCGTAAAGATAATATAGCCCCGCCACGAAGCAGACACTTGCTGTGTTGGAGCATGGATTGTCTCAGAAGTTGCTATGCCATTCATTTCGCGACCTTATTGGAAGGTGCTGGCCCATTTTCGGGCATAGGGTATGGGGACACCTCCTCCGATTGCGAATCTGGCTGTACTAGCCAGACATGCCTGTCGCTGTAATAACGCATGAGTTCCAGATTGTTTGCGGCATCCATCTCACGCGCCCAGATGACTTTGGAGCCGTCGATGTCCGCGGCATTGTAGACCCACTCATCCCACGGTTCGTGTTTGGGAGAATATCTCACGATGATGAGCTGTTTGCCGGGGATCTGTTCCAGTTCGGCCTCAATCCGGGCTCGCTCCGCGCCGAAATTACCTGGGCCCCACCACCAGCAAAGCCATCCACCCAATGGAAATGGGCGAGGAGTGAGATGAAGAGGCTCCGCAGACAATCGCAATCCAGCCATCAAAATACAGAGTGTCACTGTCAGACGCACCAACGCCTTCCCTGCAGGTCTGCCTTCCGGTTTCCAAAACCGAAGATGGCGCATGGATTGTAATCCGATAGCATAGGCTGCCGCCGTATAAGGAGCCAGATAGTGAGGGACGAAAGTTATGCAAATCACTACGCCGACTACCCATATAGGCACACACAATACGAAGAAGCGGATGCGGCGATCCAGGAGCACGCGCGGTAGTATAATCAGAGGAGGCAGCAATGCGAAGCCGGCAAAGAACACCAACCCCTCCGCAAGTTTAGGTAGATTCTGAGAGAGAAATCCAGGCAAGGTACCCGGTTCGGGCAAGCCCTTTGGCTCTCTCTCGGTATAGAAGCGCCGCATTTCTTCGTGCCGGTAGTTTGGCACAGGATGCGGTGACTGCCAGACGTAATAGGGCGCGACGGCGTAGGTGTTGCGCGCAATGGTGTAGGGCAGGATCAGGGGGCTGCCGAAGGCGCGGTAATCGTAGTAGCCCATCCACGCGCCAGCGGCAACGATAACCGCCAGCGGGAAGGCGGCGCGGCGAACCAGCACGGCTGAACTCGGCCGATTCTTTCCGAAGAAAATCCATCGGCCCAGCACGACCGATACGGGCAGGCAAAGAAGCAGGCCCTCGTAAGGGCGAGAGGCGGCGAGCAGAACGATGCCCACCGCCATCAGCATGGCGTAACGAAACCGCGCTGTTTTCATCAATCGGGGCAGCGCGCCCAGCACCAGCGCTCCACTAATAGCCGAGATCGCACCGCCGCCGGTGTAGGTATTGATCCAGTAGCTGAAAAGACCCAGGCGCAGGATCGCCAGCACTCCCCCGAGCAATGCCCATGTGGGCGGTAACCATGCCTGCAACATCCAGCAGATGGCGGCGCACATCAACGCGCAGGTTATCAGGATGCCGTACCAGGGGTGTCCAAACAGCACCTTGCCCGCCGCCATAATCAGCCCCGGCGCGGGAAAGTACATGGACATGTAGGTCGGCTGCATGGTGATGTGGATGCTTTCGAAATGGGTCCACATCACAGGCGTCGGATTGGTCAAGCGCCCATGCGCGAAGGTGTCCGCCGCAAGCAGGAAGCTGAAATCATCCGTACAGAATGGATGGGGAATGGGAAAAAGGGGAAGAATGGCAAGGCGCAAGAGGAGCGCAAAGAGGCCAACGAAAGCGACCGCCAATCCCTTTCTCCGCGCCAGCCGTCCGAAAGCCAGTTCGATGCGGGAAAACCAGGCGGAGCCGAGCCTGGGCCAGGCAAATGACACTGCGATGGCAATCGCAGTAAGGCCGGCTTCGATCACCAGCACGAAGGGCCGCTTTCCGGAGCAGTGAATAGGAGCATATCGGTTCTATTCTATGCTGTAACGTTGCCAAGGGCACCGCGGAATTGATCGTGCATTCGACGCAACGTTTCAGCCTGGTTCAGGGCCGGACTTGCGACCGATAGGAGGATGGTTGCAATCCTGAACACGGGTTAAAAGACAAGGGAGAGGACGCATCGGCAATTAACTTGCCGGCGTATCTCTCCCACGAACGATTGAAAATGATAAATTGCAGCGATCCAACGGTGGTTTGGCAGGGGTTAGAGGTCGGCGGCCAGCGTGCTGCTGATGATGCTGAACGCAGTGTTGACGCCCTTGGCCAGCCTGTTCATGCCGGCAGTTGCACCGAACGCGACCAAGGCAACGACCAGAGCATATTCGACCAAATCCTGGCCGACCTCCTGTGTCATCAAGCACTTCAGTCGGTAGACGAGTTTCAGGCATCCGGGGCGCATACTTTGCCTCGTTAGACAGGTTAGGTGGGATCCGACCTTTGCTGGGGAGAGAGTACTCATGTCACCTGTTCTGACGTGCGTATCTCTCCCGCGAAGGCGCAAAATTGCTCAAGTGCCGGGCTTGGCTCTCCTGACGGTGGTTTGGCAGGGATTAGAGGTCGGCGGCCAGCGTGCTGCTGATGATGCTGAACGCAGTGTTGAGGCCCTTGGCTAGATTGGTCATGCCGACGACTGCACCGAAGGCGATCAGAGCAACGACCAACGCATACTCGACCAGATCCTGGCCTTCCTCGCGGTCCTTCAGGTTCTGGAACATCACATAGAGTTTCAGAAGCATGTTGTTCATTTTTATCCTCTCCGAAAATCGATTTCCCAGCCCCCAAGGCCAGGTCACCCTCTTTAAAGCAACTGGTGGGCCATTCTTGAAACCGGGCGTTCATGTTTATAAATCAATAACTTACGGATATAAAACCCACGGGCCGGCTTGCCGGGGTGTAAACATCTGTATACAGGGCGGGCCGGACAGACCGGCCTCGTATACATGACCTGAAAGTGTATTACCAGGGACCCGAAAGTGGACTGTTCAGAAAGTAGTGGGCTGGTAATGGATCGGGAGCGGAACGACGCAGGTAGTACGGGAGGCATGGAAAAGCAGCGGATTTAACGCAGGGTTTTTCGTCCCCGCGGTCACTCGTACGATGGGTTGGAGTCAACTGGCGATCCTCCTGATCGCAGAGTGGCAGAGTCAAATCGTCCTGATGATAAGGCCAGCCCCCATGACCATATTCGCCCCCGGAAGTAGTTGAACCCGCGAGGGAACACGGTTCCGTGGCAGGATAGAATGTCGTTTATGGCAAGCAGGACGGATACTCCCGCAACGAAGGCAATCCCCAACATCGCAGAACTTTCGATAGCAGTCGTGAGTGGGCTGACGCTTGCGATAGCCTCTCTGTTCCTCTGCGTTGTGCCGCTGGCAGGCAACATTGCAGGCGGGCGCGATTTCGTCGTCTTTTGGGCCACCGGCCAGCAGCTTGCTCATCACGCCAATCCCTATGACAGGGACGCGATGAGGCGGATCGAGAACACGGCGGGGCTTGACGTCCAGAACGGTGTCATGTTCATGAGGAACCCGCCATGGAGCCTGCCCCTTGCACTTCCCCTCGGGTTCATCGGCATTCGGGCTGGAGCGCTTTTGTGGTCCCTGGTTATGCTCGCGTGCCTGTTGGTTTCCGTCCGCATGCTATGGCTCATGCACGGCCACCCCATTAATCACCTGCACTGGCTCGGGCTTTCGTTCGCACCAGCCCTGATCTGCATGATGATGGGCCAGACTTCTCTCTTCGCGCTGCTGGGGTACGTTCTGTTTCTGCGCCTGCACCCTACGCGCCCCTTCATGGCCGGAATGTCCCTCTGGCTCTGCGCGCTGAAACCTCATCTGTTTCTGCCTTTCGGCGTTGTGCTGCTGGTGTGGGTGCTCGTCTCCAGGAGCTATAGAATCCTGGCCGGCGCGGCGGTAGCCATGGCCGCTAGTTGTGCGGCCGTATCCTGCATCGACCTGGCGGCGTGGATCGATTACGCACGGATGATGCGGACAATGGGGACCGTATCGGAAAACGTTCCATGCATGAGCGTCGCGCTGCGCCTTTGGCTCAGTCCGCAGACCATGTGGCTCACCTACCTGCCGGCCGCCCTGGGCTGCGCGTGGGCGCTGGGCTACTTCTGGACCCGCCGCCAAGCGTGGGACTGGATGAAACACGGCAGCCCGCTGATGCTTGTCTCGTTCCTCACAGCGCCGTATTCCTGGATTTACGACGGTTGCCTGGCGATACCGGCCCTGTTGGAAGGCGCGTATCTTACCCGGTCCAAGACCTTGTTGGTCATTCTCGCCTTTGCCAGTGTCCTGATCGAGGTCGAACTCATCGGCGGCGGCATCAAGATATCCTCAGTCCTCTATCTTTGGACGGCGCCCGTTTGGCTTGCATGGTACCTCTGCGCAACCGCAATCAAGGGGACACAAGCGGAGGGAATTCGCAGCAATGCAGTGATTGCAGACTAGACCAGAATGAGTCTGTCGCCTTTTGACCGGCTTCACCACAGGAAATATGGGGCGCATTCGGCGCCAGAATCGGAGCCAACTAATGAAAACAAGTCCTTGGCGCATCGTTGCCGCTCTTGCTCTGGCGGCCGCAGGAGTTGGCATTCTTGTCCTCATCGTCAAAAATAACAACGCCGGGAGGCGGGATTTCATCGAATACTGGGCGGCAGGGCAGCAGCTTATTCACGGCGCAAATCCCTACGATGGCGCGGCCTTGCTGCCGATTGAGCGCGCTGCGGGCTATGATCGCGTCCAGCCCCTCATCACGTTCAGTCCACCCGTGGTCTTCTTCCTGACTTTGCCCCTGGGCCTTGTCAGCGCGAATACCGGCGTCATTCTATGGTTGCTCCTTCTCCTGGCCAGTCTCGTGGCGTCGATCCGCATGCTTTGGACTCTGCATGGACGCCCGGCAAACAGGTTACACCTGCTCGGTTACTGCTTCGCGCCCGTCATGGAGTGCCTTATGGCCGGACAGATTAGCCTTTTTGTTCTGCTGGGCGTCGTGCTTTTTCTCTACTTCCACAAGTCCCGGCCATTTCTGGCCGGAGCCGCTCTCCTGCCCTGCGCCTTGAAGCCGCACCTGTTCCTGCCCTTTGCCATCGTGCTGCTTCTATGGGTGGTGAGCCGCAAGGCGTACAGCATCCTCGCTGGATTCTCCTCCGCGCTGGCTGCCAGTTGCGCCCTCACCCTCTGTTTCGATATCCATGTGTGGTCACAATATTCAAAGATGATGCACGCATCGGAAGTTTTGGAATTGCCTGTGCCCACCCTCAGCCTCATCTTCCGTGCCCTCATCGATCCCAATGCCGCGTGGCTGCAATTCCTCCCGGAAGCCGCCGGTTGCGCGTGGGCCCTCTGGTATTTCTGGACGCGACGTGGCCGTTGGAACTGGATGGATCAGGGCTTGTTGCTGCTTCTCGTCTCGGTGCTGTGCGCGCCCTATGCCTGGTTCAGCGACGAAGCCGTGCTGCTTCCGGCCGTTTTGGCTGGAATCTACCGGGCCGACGACTCCGGGCGCTCGCTTCTACCGTTCGGATTCATTGCCGGAGTTGCAATGATCGAGGTGTTCGCAGAGATTCCGATGACCTCCGTGTTCTACTTGTGGACCGTGCCTGCATGGCTTGCCTGGTACCTCTACGCAACCGGAAACAAAGGGGAATTATTTGCTCGGCCATCTGACGATCAACCGGCTCCGCGCCCTCGTGTATGATCTTTGTGATTATCGTTCTTGATCGGTGGCTGGACCCTCGAACCGCTTTCGGCGAGAAGACAGCAAGAGGTTCAAGATGACAAGAGCGCGGCTCGATGGTCTGTATTTTCTGCTGATTGGGAGCGCCGTGTTTATCTTGTTGAGCGTCGCCCTGGAGAGCGCCGCTCCTGCCGCGTTGACGGATTTCAGAGGACACTACTATCCCGCACGGTGCCTTATTCAACATGTTGACCCGTACATGCAAGGTGAAGTACTGCGCCTCTATCGGGCGGAGGGGGGAGACAGCCCATCGGATACTGCGGAGACTCGCCAGATTGCGACGCTGTTTGAATACCCGCCAACCGTATTCTTTTTGACGGTCCCCTTCGCGATGCTGCCCTGGGGGCCTGCGCACATACTTTGGATAACGTTCACCATCGGGAGCCTCATCTTTGCCTCGTTTCTGATTTGGAATCTCGCGGCAAATTACGCGCCAATCCTCTCTGGGGCCCTGATCGGCTTCTTCCTTGCCAACAGCGAAGTGCTCATCATTACAGGCAATGCAGCCGGAATTGCGATAAGCCTTTGCGTGGTGGCCGTCTGGTGCCTTCTTCGGGAGCGGTTTGTCCCGGCCGGCATCCTATGTCTTGCGATTAGCCTCGCAGTCAAGCCGCAATGTGCGGGTCCGGTCTGGCTCTACTTCTTATTGGCAGGTGAAATCTACCGCAAACGCGCACTGCAGACCCTCCTCGCCACGGTTGCAATCAGCCTGCCGGGCGTCCTGTGGGTCTGGCTGGTAGCGCCGCACTGGATGCAGGAAATGCACTCCAATATCCTGGCGTATTCGGTACACGGCGCATTAAGCGACCCTCGACTTGCTTCAATGGGCCCCGAAGGCATGATCGACCTGCAAACGGTCATCAGCTTCTTCCGGAACGACCCGCGTTTCTACAATCTAGCCAGCTATCTTGTATGTGCGCCGCTCCTGCTCGTATGGGTGTTCGTCACTTTGCGATCCCGCCCCTCGCTCGCGAGAGCCTGGCTGGCGCTGGCGGCAATCTCGGCGCTTTCCCTGCTGCCCGTCTATCATCGGCAAATTGACGCCAAGCTTCTGCTGCTCACCGTTCCCGCTTGCGCCATGCTGTGGGCCGAGGGCGGCTTGATCGGGCAGCTTGCGCTCCTGGTGAATACCGCGGGGTTCGTGGTGACCGGAGATCTTCCCTGGGTAATTGTTCTCGGTCTGATCAACAACCTGCACCCGCCCGCAACGAGGCCCTCCTGGCAGGCCGTGCAGGTCTTTCCGGTCCCGCCCACCTTGTTGGTCATGGGCATTTTCTATCTGTGGGTCTACGTGCGGCGCTGTTCCGCCCATGCCCCATCCACAGCCGCTATAGAGCCATGCTGAGAGTCCAGGCGGAGCAGCCGAAGTTGCAGAACCGGTTTAAGTGCGGAACACCTGTATGCCATAGAACGGCGAGCCGGCTACCGGTCCAAACGGAATGAGAATCGGGGCGGCAGGCAGCGGTCTCTTCAGCCACATGATCGTCAAAATTTGCTCCGCAGGTACCAATCCATCACTCGCGGCGCAAAAAAATCGAGCGAGGTAAAGATAAGACCGATCTTGGGAACATAAACCGTCCGCCTGCCGCGCTCCAGCCCCCGAATGACGGCGCGGGCAACTTGGTCTGCGCTTACCACGCGACGGATATCCCCCACGCGCCCAGGGGCCGTTCCCGCAAGCACATGCTCGCGGAACTTCGTATCAACAATGCCAGGACAAACTTTCAGGACGCTAATTCCCGTCCCTAACAGCTCGCGATGCAACGAGTCGTCGATGCAATGGAGCGCCCATTTGGTTGCGCAATACATGACTGCCCAGGGCAACGACACTTTCCCGCCCACGGATCCGATGTTGACGATGGCGCCGGATTGCTGTGCCCGCATATGGGGCACGACGAGCTGCGTCAACGCCAGCGCGGAAAAAACATTCACGTCGAAGATGCGCTTGGAGATTTCCGTGTCCACTTCGGTCGGGTATCCGTATTGGCCGGCGCCGGCATTGTTGATGAGCACGTCGATGCGTCCGAAATGGCCGATCGTTCGCTCTACCACCTCGATTCGAGTCTGCTTCGAGGTGATGTCCCCTGGAATGACCAGCCGGGAAGCGGCTTCCTCGCTCCGGAACTCTTCGCTCGGAAGCGCTGTCAAGGCAAGTTTGGCTCCGCGCTGGCCGAATAGTTTGGCGCAACTCGCGCCGATTCCCTCCGAAGCGCCTGTGATCAGGACGACCTTCCTCGTCCACACACCCGCAGAATGCAAATTGGGTTGCATAGAATCGCTTTCGCCTTCTCCTTCCAGTTCGCCGTCGCTCCATCTTGCAGCGTCGCGGGAAGACCTTCCGGAGAATTTCCCGATTGCGATGCAACGACTTGCATATGAACCGGAATTTCCATTTTGCATCCCCGGCGACGACAGTATACCGCCAGTTGTCGCTGCTGCGATCCTTTCTGCTTTCATTCCAGAGCCAAAGAACCGCGCGCGCCCCTCTGAATATTGACGATGGCGACGATCCAAGGCTTCATAATTGCGGCTCAAATTGGAAATGTGGTTTAAGGGACTGTGAACTCCCGTAGATAGCTGCTCCCCACTTCGGGCGCGACAAAACTGATGCGAAGAGCGTTTCCCGCCTTCCGGATGCTCGAGTGTTGTGGTACATATCGGTTATCCGCAGCGTTACACTAACACTTCCGCCGGTAAACGATTCCTGGCAGACGATCGGTTGGACTCGGAAATGCACCTGTTTCTTGCGCTATTGTTCAATCCCGCCATCATGGGGCTGTTGGCCCTCTTTTTGTCAGTCCTATGGATGCTCAAAGACGAGCGAGACAAGACGCGTCCGATGCTTGTATTCGCTCTGACGTTGAACCTCTTTTTCGGTTTTCTTTTGACTGTCGTCATGTCCAGAGAAGGTAGTCTGCTTCCCTGGAAATACGATTACGTTCTCTTCCAGATGGATGGGGCGCTCGGTGTCTCGGCTGCCTCAATCGCGCGTCCATTGCAAGGTGCCTGCCGAGTTCCGCTCTACGTGGTCTATCAGTTGATGGTTCCCATGATGATCTGCTGGTTCCTGGTGACTCGATACCGGAATCTTCGCGGGTCGGTAGTGCTGGCTTATGTTGCCGAATTAGTTGTAGGGCCGATCATGTATGCTGTTTTGCCGGCATGTGGGCCGGTCTATGCCTTTGGCGCCCAGTGGCTTCATCCCCCGGAAGTACAGGCAAACGTAGTCCGGCTTTACTCAATGCCGAACGCGTTCCCTTCTTTGCACATCGGAACGGCCTTGGTGTTTGTACTTTTTGCCCCAGGCAGAGTGTGGCGAGGAGTATCGCTGGCATTTCTGGCTGGTACCGTCTTAGCTACGCTCGCGATGGGAGAGCATTTCGTAATTGATCTCATTCCGGGGCTTGCATTCGGCTGTTTTGCGGCAAGCGTGGGGTACCGCAGAATCTGGAGTGCGCTTCTTTACCTGGGAGTCGTGCTATTCTGGTCTCTCGCAGTCCGGTTTGAGTATTCTTTCCTGATTGTCCACCCTGGCCTGACGCGATTGTGTGCGGTGCTTACAGTGGCGCTTGCGACGCTGGCAATATTCAAAGAGTGGAGTGTGCCGGCCAGCGCGTGACTGTACCCGCTGTCACGCCTCGCAAGTGACATTTCCGCTGTCATTGAGCGCCCGTTCACGTCATGCGTGCACTGCACCAGAGCCGTCACCCGGCAAAGGTGCAGACGAAAATTCGAGCGCGTCTCCCGGTTGTGTCTGCGTGTTGCGGATCGTGCCTGAGGCTAGCTCGAGCACGGAGTACGCGGAGAAACAGGCCGACAGCCTCCACGGGGGCATCTCGCTCCTGAGCTTCTTGATTCGGTTCTTGCGGTCCAGATAGATTAGGTCGATGGGGAATTGCATGCCGAAGGTGTGAACGGCTTCACAGGGGACAATCCACAGACCCTCTCCAGGGCCGAGCCCGTTGCGGCCCAGCAGCCCCTTGTTGCGCTTCGGACCACTGTCGGCAACTTCCATGCAGGTGGCAAGTACAGTGTTGCGAGTTAGGTTTAAGACCTGCAGACGGTTATCCGGGACTTTCCGGCGGTGTTGAATAAGCCATCCTCGCAGCCCCCAAAAGTTCCAGCGTGGCGGATTCATCCGGTTGACTCAGGACCTTTCGCCTGTCTGTGGCCGCACTCTCAAGCGGACCGCTCTTCAACTTTCAGCCCCCTGAAGGGCGCGATCCACCGCGCCCGTTCAAGCCAGGGTCGGAATGGGAGAACCGTCCTTCTGCACGGGCTCCGGCTGCCTGGATGGGCAGCCGGGAACCTCAGTAAGGCACGGGCGTGGAAGCAGCTGCGCCACTGGCGCCCGCCGATGCGCCGCCAAAAGTTCCGCTGGCGCCTTCGACGACCAGCGGCTGCTCCGGCTTCAAGCTTTCAATCAATTTCTCCACGGGCATGGTTGGCGGTACGGGAGGTAGCGTGTTGGCAGCCGTCTTGGCGTCCGGAGTATTCATGGGTATGCCGGAATTGGGCGGCAGGAACTTTCCGGGATACTTCAGTTCCGGCAAGGGCACCCCGGCCTCAATGGGAGCCACAATCTCCGGCGTCACAATCACGATGAGCTCCGTCTTTGTCTTCGTCTTTTGCATCGACTGGAAAAGCTTGCCCAGAATTGGAATGTCTCCCAGGAACGGGATCTTCGAGAAGGCTTCGGTGTCGCGGTTGTCCAGCAGTCCACCGATCCCAAAGCTTTGACCATCGCTCAATTCGACCTCGGTCTTCATTTTCCGGGTGTTAATGGCGGGGACATCAAATCCCGAGATCTCAATTCCCTGGGTAAAGTCCAGCGAACTGACCTCCGGGGCCACCTGGAGGCGGATCGTTCCGCGGGGAGTGACGGTGGCGATAAAGTTCAGGCGAACTCCATACTCCTTGAACATGATCGTAATCGCCCCAGCGCCACCCGCGCTTGCCTGAACCATTGGAAAGGGATATTCGCCGCCGGCCAGGAAGCTGGCCTCTTTGCCGTTCGACGCTAGGATATTGGGCTCAGCCAGAATCTCGGTGATGCCTTTTTGCTGCAGGGCCTCGAGCGACGCGCCCAGATTCAGGCCGGGCAAGAAAGCAAAGAGGTTCAGATTACTAGATTGAGTCACTGTGGAGGGTGTTGTGAGGCTCGGAGATGGCGGAGAGAACTGTCCGGTTGAAATTCCGGCAATCGTGTTTCCAAAGCCGCTACTGTAAAAATTCACGCCGAGCTGTAGCTCCTTGCTGAGATCGACGCTGGTAAAGCGCACCTTGAGAAGAATCTGCGGGTCGGCGGGTGGCACATTGACGTTGAGCAGATTGACGACTTTACCGCCTGTGGAGGCAATCTTCTCCGCGCGCTCGGAGCTGTTGAGGTTCTTGACCGTGCCGCGCAGAAAGATGATGCCGTTCTCGGTGCTGACCTTCACGGGTTCGCCGGGAAGCTCCGTTCTGATCTCGCGGCGGATCGCGTCCAGGTTGTCGTTCGATACAGCCGAGCTGGCGCGCACCTTAACGTTGAAGAACTGACGGCCGCCGCGCGTATCCCAGATAATCAGACTGGTTTCCCCTGGGGTTTTGCCAGTCACCATGATCTCGGTTGGGCTTATCGGTTCGGCATCGGCCACTTCCGCCAGGCCGAGGGCGATCCGCGCCATCGGCCGCGCAGTGTCGACCAATACGGTCTTGCCCACAGCCACGGAGAGTTCATTCGCGGAGTCCTGCATTGAGGCCCCTGCGGGTTGGGAAAGAGATGGTGAACTCTGAGCCTGTAGGCCCGGCTCGGCGCACAGGATAAAAAACAATGCGCCGATACATGCAATGGGTTTTCCAGCCTTCGCTCTCACTGCTGTCCCTCGGAAGTACCAAATTTTTTCTCGCTCCGTTTCGCCCCGTTGATTACCTCGACGGTAAAGGCCGGGGGTGGTGCGGCTTTGGGAGCGGCCTTGACAGGCCGTGCTTTTACCGGAGCGGGAGTCTGATCCGCAAAGAGGTTGGCCGTGTCCGTGACTGGAACCGCGCCAATCTTCGTATCCAGCGGGTTCCGCAGCACTAGCTGGATCTTTGTCTGACCGCTGGCCAGGCTCAGGGTCTGGGCCTGTTCCGGGGTCACCAACAGGTTGACTACCTGGACCGCACGCGGCTTGCCTTCGGGGTCCTTTTGAATTTCCTGGCCGGCCGACAAGACCTGGATGTTCTGAAGCAGCGTCTTTTCCAGAGTGCCTGTCGTGGAGCTGGAACTATTGGCGCCGGGAGGAAGGCCCGCGATGAGAACGTCCACGCGCATTCCGGGAGTGACGAACCCCGCCACCCCCACCACCTCATCGACCCTGACAGCGCACGCTCTCATGCCCTCAGGAATGGTGGCTGCCAATCCACCGCCTGAGCCGGGGGCGGCCAAGCGGTTCTCAATAATGGGCTCGCCCTGATAGAGGTCCGAGATGACGCCCCGGCCAATGACATTCTCGGGCTTGAGAATGGCGCCCTTGGGAAGCGCCCCCGCGATCTCGATGGTCGTCAGGTTGGCAGCGGTCAGAACGGCTCCGAGTTTGATGTCCGCGTTAGCGGCAACCACGTGGCTGGTTGCTGCCGGTTTTGCCGCCGCCAAGCGGTTGCCTACCATGCGATACACCAGAAAGGCGCACGTGCCGGCTACCGCGAAAGCGAGGAGAAGGATCGTCACTAGTCTTCGGTTCATTTGGAAACCTGTGTGAGTTGGCTACCCCGCCAACTCCGCCTTGCTGTCCCTTGTGACAATTGCCGTGTCCAAGGAAACGAGTTTCAATTTCGCGCCGAACCCGGGGGATGGCGGTGACAGAAAGTCAGACAAGTTCAAGCGTGTGACTAGTGTACACTCTTTTCCCCAGATGCCAACGAAATTCAGCCGAAACGAAAGTGGTATTAAGTTGAGGCATCAAGAAAGCCATCAGCCGCCCCAGCTGCAAACGGTTCCGACAGACAGCGTAAATGATTACTAAAGAGGGACATGGCATCTTTCACTTTCCGGCCCACTTGAAAGTGTATAAAATGTGACCAAACCTGTAAAGTAAAGAAGGACTATCCGGCGCGAGGGAGGGTGCTCAACCGGTCATGAGGTCTTCCCGCACGATAACGCTCTTTTCCGAGCGACCGGATTTGAGCCGGCGGTCATCTTCCTTTGCGGTCTCGATTGTGGTGCATTTGGCCCTGTGTGTGGTGGTTCTGGGCATACTGCGCCCCCCGGTGTTGAACAACCGGGTTCTCACCGCGCGATATGACATGCGGCATCTGGACCTGAACACCCCTAACGAGGAGATGCGGCGGGCTGCCGCCAGCGCCCTCAAGCAACCTGGCCCCCGTAACGCAGCGCACAAGCCTTCACCCGGCGGAAACCCAAACAGGGAGCTGGCGATTTTGCGTCAAACTGTGCAGGCGCTCAAGCGGCAGCAGACGCTGGTGCAGCCCAAGGTTCAGTCCGATTTGAAGCTCGCCCAGGAAATCCCGGTCCCGACCATCGTGATTTGGCAGCCGGAGAAGACCCCGCCCAAAGCCATCGTTCCGCCCCCGCCGGCAACACCCATGGCCGCCGCCGTGCTGCCCAGGTTCGAGGCGCCCAATCGGGAATCCAGGTTGGCTGACGTTCGCATCTCAGCCACCGGCCTGTCCAAGCAGAAAATGCCGGTTCTCCCCAGCACCACCTCGCCGGTGGTGGTTCACGGGCCTGATTTGCCGCAGAAGGTTCCCCAAACCACCTCGGTGTCGTCCGCGCAGCCAACTCCCACCGCCGTTTTGTCGCTCTCTGACCTTCGCATGACCACCGGAAGGGTCATTCTGCCGCCCGCAAACACTTCGGGGGCCTCGGATTCACCGGGAGCGCTGACGCAGGGACAGGGAAAGGACACTTCGCAGCCGGGGAACAGCAATGCGGCCGGCAAGACCGGCGGATCGGGAGCGGGACAGGCCGCGGGCGTTTCGAAAGAGCAGCCCGCCTCCAGCGGGGGCGCTGGCGAGCGGAGCGGCGGTGGAGCCAACGCCGGCCCTGCCCAGAAGGCTGATGCCGGCTCCGGTTCAGGTTCCGGCTCCGGCGACCGGCCTTCGACCGCCCATATTACGCTGGCCAAAGACGGCCAGTTCGGATCGGTTGTGGTGGGCGCCTCGCTGGAAGACAAGTATCCGGAGACGGCCGGCCTATGGAGCGGCAGGATGGCCTACACCGTTTATCTGCACCTGGGCCTGGCCAAGAGCTGGATTTTCCAGTACTCTGTCCCGCGCTCCGCCAATGCCGAGGAGGCGGGCGCCAACGCTCGCCTGGACGCGCCCTGGCCCTTTAACATCGTGCGTCCCAATCTTGATCCCGGCGAATGGAACGCCGATGCCCTCATGGTTCACGGCTTTGTCAATCAGGCCGGCCGCTTCGAGGCGCTGGCCATGGTCTTCCCCCCGGATTTCCCGCAGGCCAAGTTCGTCCTCGACGCGCTCGCGCAGTGGCAATTCAGGCCCGCCACGCAGAATGGCCAAAATGTCAAGGTGGAAGTACTGCTGATTATTCCGGCAGAGGACGAATAAAAAACATCCCGGCGAGTCCAATCGGCGGACTCGCCGGGAAGCGGCGCTGAATGCTCCTTCAGGCGGCTAACTTACGCCGTTGGGAATCAACCGCGGAGTAGGCCCCAGTCTTCCTGCGATTTGGCTGAATATTTTGGCTAAGCCGCCCATCGGGTTTGTCAGCGTGCTCGCGCAGCCGACGCTTGAGGTTTCAGCGTAGAAGTCACTCCAGGAATCGGCGATATCCTCAATCGTCACGCAGGGAACGAGCATCGACGGAGGCGCGGTGATGGCAACCTGAGGGCCGGTACCGGTAATGGGGGCACTCGAGCTGGTGCTATCCACACCAGGATAAGCGGAGGGAGCGCCAACCAGACATCCGTTCGTCTCCGAGCCGTAGGCAACCCCGATGACCATTGTTCCCTGGCTAATTGCATACCGGGCCGCCGCTATCGCCTGCTGGCAGTCATCGTTGGCGTCGGGATATTGTCCCCATGAGCCGGCGACACCAGCCATATTTTTGGCCGTCGAGGAATAGGTCGTCGTCGGCGCGGTGCTGCTAACCGAAACCCCGCCAACGCCGGCGGAACTCTTCGTGCTGGCAGTGCTTCCCAATGCTGGGAACCTGGAAACACTAGAGCTATAATAAGCGTTCGCCTGGCCATCACTGACGAAGATGATCACGTTCTGCGTGGGTATTCCGGGACGAAGAGGCGCGACAAGAGGATCCGCCTGGGACTTCTCGGCCTGGAGCGCCGCCTGCGCCGCGTAGATTGCGCCGGCAAAGTAGGTTTCACCTTCGCTGGGGCCGGCGGGGTTAGGATAATTCGGGGGTGTCAAGCAACCTGCGGTAGCAGTGCCGCTCTTACTGGTGTTCCCCACGACCTTCACAAGAACGGAATTGGGGTTCATCACTTCTCCCCCCGAACCGGGGTACCAATCGCTCGAGAAACCATTTGCATCCGGATCGCTGCCGGTTGTCCCGGAGGGTGCGGTGATCTGGTAGGTCGCGTATGTCGAGCCACCGTCATACGAGATGGGCTGGTAGCCGAGTATGGACGGGTCACTGGCTACTGGATGATAAGTCGCGGGTATTTTGGGGAGGGTATAAGGCTTCCACGCGGGGGCGCCTCCGCAGTTTTCGTCCTTCGTGATATCGGTCGTTAACACATTCGGAAAGGAGAACATGCTCACGCGAACAGCCGCAACCGAGCTACTGCTGCTGGCGGTGCAGCTCACTGTGTTGATACAGGGATAGATCTTCGCCAGCATGCTCTCAACGGCCTTCAGCGCGCACTGTTCCTCCGTGCTTCCGTTACAGTTTGAGTCGGTATTGCCCATCGACAGCGTTGCGTCCAGGATGATCGCAATATTGTACGGTTGCGTTTGCCCCTTCGGGAGTGCGGTCGCGATTGCCCCCACCGTCAGTGTATGGACGCCGAAGAGCTGCATCAAAGTCGTCGGCACCGCGGCCGTCTCCTTCACTCTCACGGCGTTTGCTTCATTGTTCCAATTCGAAGCGCCACACGATGACACTCCTACCAACTGCGTGCCGAGGCAGGGCGTCGTCACTGTCGTAAAAACGCTTCCCATGTTTGGGTTGTAGTTGTATCCCGCTGCTGCTTGCGTACTACCATCTGGTTGCGAAGTACCTGCTGGCGAAGCGTCGTACAGATGCGCGGCGCTTATAACATCAGGCGAAGGCGCGCTCGCGTAGCTGGTGGTGGAGCTCAGGTACAGCTCGTCCACGGACGCCAATACGGCCGCATTGGCAGCGGATTGGAGTTCATTGCGGACCAGATAGGCATGACCTACGTCGATCGCCATCCCGCCTATCCCCAACAGGGACATGATTCCGAATGCTAGGACATACATTGTCTGCCCCAGCTCCTCGCTGATGAGCCTCTGGAAAAAAGATGCACGGATCGTTTTCATGGAATTTGCCTCGCTGAACGGGTTATGGAACTGGCTCCGATTCACTCGCGGTAAGTTGACAACTTCTCGCGAAATTGTAGATTGCCAAGCTGCAAGGGTAGGTGGCTGTCACCGTAACTTCGGTCCCCGTCGTAAGGCCCGCGCAGGAGCCCCCGGCCCCCGCCGTCACGAGGCTGCCGCCGGCATAGAACTTGATCGTTATCAAACTAGCATTGAGCGTCGTTGCAGTGTCTATAACCGTTGTAGCGTTGCCACAAGGGTCATCAACTATATTCTGGCCCGTCGCCATAACCTGTACGCCCTGGCCCACGGCTGTTTGCAGCGATATGGCGTTGTACGTGGCAATCGAGAACATGAATATCGCCGTTAAAAGCATGAGCAGCACCGGCATAACCAGGGCGAACTCAACGATTGCTTGTCCCTCGCTGCCGCTGCAAAGGCGGGCTCGAACCCGGCCACCGGGGAACCGGGCCTCTGCATGTTCATTCTTTGACGCCGCGGCCCGCCTCATGCCGGGCATGAGCGCCATGGCTTGTCCGCCTGATCCGTTTGGGTTTTTCATCGTCCCCCCTCCCGGCTCTGTTGACCGTTAAATCGCGGCTCAACAGACGCCGATTATAATAGCAAAAGACATACAAATTTGCAAGGCGCAACCGGAAAACACCTAGCCTTTGCCCCTCTGGAGCTGCTCCAAGAATTTTTCCAGTTCCTTTTTGCTCACCGCGTTAATCGGGGGGCCCTTCTTTGGGTCTGGAGGCTCTGAATTCCTCAGGACAAACTGCAGGCCCACGCCATCCTTGCCCCACCGGACGGCCCTCGAATGTACTGAGATTGCATGTTCTGTGCTCTTTTCCCCGTCGTCCGTCCTTTGCAGGGTCATCAGGATCAGGGTGCCGGGGTACCAACGTTCCTCGGTCACCACGTACAATCCGGTCGAACTGATGTCCTTGACATCGCGCGCATCCGCTACGGTGCCGGTCCAGTAATAAGCAGCCAAGCCGGGCGCCGACACCCGTGGCGCCTTCCTCGGATCCGGAGACCACCAGCGCTCTAACCAATTCTTCGGCGGCCTGAATTCCTTCGTCCCCGGTTCGACCAGGTCCATCTCATGTGTCTGCTCGGTTTCTGGGATTTCCTCTTGATCCTCATCTTCATCATCAGTATTGGGGCGCTCCTTCAATTGCAGCAGGCCGGGACCGCCGCTCCAAAGCGGCTGCTCCCGCAAGAGAACGGCGCTTTGCACAGTGCCGGCAATGCCGGCGCCGGAAAACCCCTCCAGGCGGCGTTCCATCTCCTCGGCCGCGCACAGCATCAGCTGATCGCCCGGTTGGGTCTGCGACGAATAGATCGAGTGAGTTGGCAGCGCCAGGACGCTTGCGGCCTGCGGACTCAAAGGGGTGACGCGAAATGTCGGAAAAGACTCGACGACATCGATAACTCGGCATTCTTCGTCCAGATAGACCAGATCGAGCGGGGTAAACACGCCCGAATCGGGGATCCCTCTGAACGGCGATATCCAGAGGCCCTCCCCGGACTGGAGTGCGAGCCCCGCAATCAGCTCCTTGAGGTTCGTATACGGGATATCTACGGCAGAGACCTCCAGGCCGAGAAAGCACTCGCGAGTTTGGTTGTATGCGCAAAGTTTCTGTGTTTCCATGTAACCTCCCGCCCTCGACGAGTACCTGGTAATCGGGTGTTGTCCCAGAGTCCCCATTGTTTACTCAACCTCTTCTGCCGGACGTATCCATGCAAGTCCCTTCAAGGTCTTTTCTCAGCAATTCAAGGTCCTTTCTCTGCAATAGCCGGTTCGCGAACACGAACTACTTGGCCTGAGCGCGAACGAGGCGCCTACGCAGAGAACCACGCAAGAGTACACACCTCCTCTCCCGCCGCAGCAACAGGACACAGAGACACTCATCATCTCAGTGGCGAGGTGCCTAGCCAGCAGGAATATCGAGTTGGCCAGCGGAGTTCGTCCAGTTGCTCGACGCCACTAGCTCACCTGTGAAGCCCGTGCTACTTGACCCGTGTGCGGCGGCGCTGAATCAGAACGATCAGGACGACGACAAAAAGTACGCCGCAGACAACCTGGATAATCGTGACACTGCCCATAACAACTCCCCTTTCTCTCAACTGCCTGCTTCATGTGTTATCAATCCAAACACCATGCGGGCCGCCGCCTGGCCATCCGCGCAATCCGTGCTACTTGACCCGTGTGCGGCGACGCTGAATCAAGACCATCAAGACGACAACAAAGAACACCGCGCAGATAACCCGGATCATCGTGGTACTGTCCATATCGACTCCTCCTTCCTTTAATGCCCACCAAATGAGGTTTTGAACGATTGAAGGATTATGATGACCGCAGGACCCATAAGAACCACGAAAAGCGCGGGAAAGATGAAAAGAACAAGCGGGAAGATCAGCTTGATAGTGCTCTTCGCCGCCATCTCCTCCACACGCTGCACACGCTGGGTCCTGAGGGTGTCGGAATGAACGCGCAATGTCTTGGCGATGCTGGTTCCAAATTGTTCCGATTGAACCAGCATGGAAACGAGATTGCGCACGGCATCCACGCCGGTGCGGTCCGCCAGATGTTTCCAGGTATCGGAACGGGGCCGTCCGGCGCGCTGCTCCAGCACGACGACGGTCAATTCATCGCTCAACTCCGGCTGCGCTTTTCTCAATTCTTCTGCGCTGCGTGCCGTCGCCTGGTCCAGGCTCAGGCCAGCCTCGATGCAAATGATAAGAAGATCAAGCACATCCGGAAGGCCGCGCCGGATACGATGTTGGCGGGTGGTAATCCGCCTTCCTAACCAGAAATCCGGCATTAGAAATCCCAGACCCAGGGCTGCGATATACACGAAAATACCGCCCATGCTCCCGAGTCCGCTGACCAGAACCACCATGCAGAGCAGCAGGGGAACCAATACCTTGGAGCCATAGAAAATCTTGATCGCATTTTCCTGGCGATAGCCGGCGCGGATGAGGCGCTGCTTAACCACGGAGATTTCCGCCTGGCTTTTCGGCAGGACATTCTCGAAGTGTTCCACCACGCCGCTAATGGAAAGCCCTGTCTGTTGGATGGTGCTCAACAGGGTCTTCGGCTTGGGTTGCGGGTTGATCACCTCGGTGATCCGCTGAAGCATCGTTTCACGATAGAACAGCAGCAGTCCACCGCTCGCGATCAACAGAAAAACGATTAAAAAAACAGAAATCGCAAATCCCATAAGTCCCCCTCAAATATCTATGTTGACAATTTTGCGAATGATCAAACCGCCAACCACGATCATGATGCTAGACGTCCAGAGAAGCTTGACGCCGAGCGGATCCGTCCACAAAACGCTCATCATCGCGGGGTTGACGAAGTATAGAGCCAATCCCAGAACGACAGGGAGAAGGGTAAGAATCCACCCTGTAAGCCTTCCCTGCGCTGTGTGAACCCCTATCTGCCGCTTCAGCCGGAACCGCTCCCGGATTACATGAGAGGTCTTGTCGAGCACCTCGGCAAGGTTTCCCCCGCTCTCTTTTTGGATCATGATCGCGGTGGAGACAATTCTGAGATCCTGCAGCGGAACGCGGTTAATCATGTTGTCGATGGCCGTCTTCAGTTCAAGGCCGTAATTCTGCTCCTCGAAACATGCCTTGAATTCGGGGCCGACCGGGTCGGGGCACTCACGAGCCACTAAACCCATCGCGGCGGCGAGACTATGCCCGGCGCGAAGGGCGCTTACCATCAGATCGAGCGCTTCCGGCAACCCCTCCTGAAACTTGTTGAAGCGTCTACTTCGCTTAAGGAGCGCCCAGCCGAAAGGCGCGAAGCCCAGCAGCGCCCCGGCAAGAAAAGCCCAGATTATGGATCTGCCAAAGTACCAGTAAACCAGATAGGCCGGGAATATAAAGCCGGCCGCGGACATGGTAAGCAGGCCTCCCGCGGTCCACTTGAGATTAGCCTGACTCAGCAGGCTGTGCAGCAGCGGCCCCAGTTGGAGCTTCAGCAGCCTTTGATTGAGCCATGGGATGGCGCTGAACGGCTCGCTCTTGCGCAGATTGAGGATTTGCTCGCGCGATTCCGCGCTTTCGGTGGCCAGGGCCGAGTCTAGCGAAGCGAGAACATGTTTGGCCTGCTCTGCCGCGCCGCTCCCGCTGGCGATCATCACCAGAGCGACGAACGCGAACACGCCCAGGAATACCACAACTATGATCGCTCCCATATCTATTGATCCCCCTTTCTACTCAGTTGACCGGCGTCTCGCGCTCAAACAGGCTCGGCGGCAGAATGATGCCAGAGACGCGGAGCCGATCAAGGAACCTGGGACGAATATGGGTCGGCTGATATACGCCAATCACCTTGCCATCGGGTCCGATCCCCTTCTTGACGAATGAGAATATCTCCTGCATGCTGATTACGTTCTCTTCCATGCCGGTGATCTCGGAGATACTGGTAACTTTGCGGGTGCCATCGCTCATGCGGGAAGCCTGGACGACGATGGTGATGGCTGCTGCTATCTGCTGGCGAACGGATTTTTCAGGTATGTTCATATTGCCCATCTGGACCATGGATTCGAGTCTGGCGATGGCATCGCGAGGAGTGTTGGCGTGAATTGTGGTCATCGAACCTTCGTGGCCCGTATTCATGGCCTGCAGCATGTCGAAGGCTTCCTCTCCGCGAACCTCGCCGATGATGATGCGGTCGGGACGCATGCGCAGAGCGTTGATCAGCAGTTGGCGCTGGCGGATCGCTCCCTGTCCTTCAATGTTGGGCGGACGAGTTTCCAGACGCACTATGTTTTCCTGAGCGAGACGGAGTTCGGCCGCATCTTCAATGGTGACCAGACGCTCGCTGTTCGGGATGTACTGGGACATGATATTCAGAAGCGTGGTCTTGCCGGCGCCGGTGCCGCCGGAGATGAGGACGCTGATCTTGGCCTTCACGGCGGAAGCCAGCACTTCCATCATCTCCGCGGAAATGCTCTTCAGCTGTACTAACTGGTTGGCGGCAATGGGGCCTGTCCCGAAGCGGCGGATGGACAAGGAGGGACCGTCGAGCGCCAGCGGTGGAATGATGGCATTCACGCGGGAACCGTCAGGCAGGCGAGCATCCACCATCGGCGAGGACTCGTCCACTCTGCGCCCCACACGCGACACAATGCGGTCGATGATCTGCAGCAGATGGCGATCGTCGCGAAAAGCCGTACTGACCTTCTGAAGAAGTCCGCCCTTCTCAATGAAAACGTGATCCTTGTCATTGACCAGGATGTCTGAAATCTTCGGATCCCGGAGCAGGGGTTCCAGTGGACCAAGACCAAAGACTTCATCCAGTAGGTCAGCCTGGATCTTTTCCTGCTCGTCGAAGTTCAGGGGCACCCGCTGGTCGGCGATGATCTCTTTTACAATGCCGGACACTGCGTGGCGTGCCTGGCTGGAATTGACGCGCGACAATTTCTCCAGATCTAGCTTGGAGATCAGGGTCCGGTGTATTTCCGCTTTGTATTTCTCCAGATTCAGTAATTCCACGTTCTGCCTTCCACGGGAGATTATCCCCGTCCACAGCACCAGTATTTTGAACAGCAGCCTCTTCCCCCAAAAAAGCGGAATGGAGGCAGAAAGTTCGTCATCCACCCATCTGGAAGATCACATTCACCGTGGTCTCCACTTCCACGGGCTCGTTGTTGAGCAGGTAGGGCCTGTAGCGCCAGGTCTTCACGGCGTCGAGAGCAGCTTGGCGCAACGTGGCCGGCCCACTGACTACGTTGAGATTTTCGATCACCCCCGCTTTGGATATGGTGGCATGCAACACCACCGTGCCCTCTACGCGGGCGGCACGGGCGAGGGGCGGATAAACGGGGTTAGTTCTCGAAATCAACCTGCCCGCCATGACGCCGCCGGAAACGTTGAGCGTCCTTGAGACCTCCGCCGTCACCCTGGGCCCGGTCTTTCCGCTGAATACGCTGCCAACCCCGCCGCTCGGATTGCCGCCCAGGCCTTCTACGCCGGTCGCGCCAAAGCCCGATGAGGGCGGCGCCTCCTTATCGGACATCGCTTTAATATCGTGCGAAATCCGCGCGGGTGCATTGAGCTGAGTGTTCATCATCTCCGACTGCACGCGAGGCGTGGGTGCTGCCTCCTCGGTCGGCGTCGGCTTCGGCGTCTGCGTCTGCGTCGGCGACGGCTTCGGCGTCGGCAACGTCGGCGACGACGTCTCTGGCGCAACCGATTGAATCGGCATAGCCGGCTTGGGCGCCGGCTTATGATAATTCATCGGGATGAGGACACCCAGAGCCAGAACTAGAGTTGCGCCAATGGCGATAAACGCCACCTTTGCTTTGCTCTTGCCCTCGCTCTTGCCCTCGCTCTCGCTCTCGCTCTTGCCCTCGATCTTGCCCTCAAGCTCACTCTCGATCTTGCGTTTCGGACTCTCCACAATTTTCGCGCGCTTGGGTTGAAGCGGCTGTGAAAGTGCTTCAGCATCCGCATAGACCTTAGCTGACTTGCGCGAAGCAGTGGTGTCTGGCGGCCTGCCCACCGCACGCGACACCGCGGCTTGCGCGGTCGCAGGCTTCGCTGGCGGTTTTGGGGCAGCATCGAAGTCGTCGAAGTTGTCAGGTAGTGTCTCGGGCGGTTCTGGTTCTCCGCCATCCCATGCACTGAAATCCGCGGGTAGTGTCGTCGCGGGTTGTTTCCCCTCTACTTTTGCTGGAGGTGCCATTGGCCATCCGCTCCTTTCACATACGTAGCGCCTTTGTAAGTGCGCGTTTCAGGTTCGCCCTGCTGATTGGGGGATTTGCCGCTTTGTGAGGTTCTGTTCTTCTGACCGCTCTTATTCACGCCATCGGTCTCAAATAGATCTTCAGCATCCTCATCGACCGTTTCCGGCGTGATCGAAGCGATGTTGGGCAACTCATCCACCACGAGCGACACCGTGGCTTGCGCCGTCGTGTAGTCCGCGGTGTCCGTCGGAGTGAAGGTTGCCGAGAGCGTCTGAGTTCCCGCTGTAAGCACGGTGCCCGTGGCGGGAGTGTAGGCGAATGTTCCCGGAACCGATGCCCTGGCATTGAGCTGAGTGGCGCTGAGCGCGGTGCCGTAGACAATCGGATCGGGCGTCAGCCATGTGATGGTCGGCGACGCCTTGGTGACAGTGATCGACACGGCCGTCTCCGCCGAGGTGTACTTCATGGTGTCCGTGGGAGTGAAGCTTACCGAGAGCGTCTGTGTTCCTGCTTTAAGCACTTCGCCTGCGGCGGGAGTGTAGGCGAACGTCCCCGGAATCGATGCCGTGACATTGAGTTGAGTGGCGCTGAGCGGGGTGCCGTAGGGAATCGGAGCGGGTGCCGGCCACGTGATGGTTGGCGTCGCCTTGGTAACAATGAGCGTCACGGCTCCTTGCGCAGTGGGGAGGTTGCTGTCCGCCGGTGTGAAGGTTACCGAGAGTGTATGCGTTCCCGCCGCGAGCACGTCGCCTGCGGCAGGAGTGTAGACGAACGTTCCCGGAACCGGCGCCGTGGCATTGAGCTGATTGGCGCCGAGCGCGGTGCCGTATGTAATCGGAGCGGGCTTCTGCCACGTGATAACGGCCGGCGCCGCCTTGGTGACGGTGAGCAACACGCTGGCCTGTGCCGAGGTATAGTCCGAGGCGTCCGTCGGAGTAAAGGTTGCCGAAAGCGTCTGTGTTCCTGCTTTAGGCACCTCGCCTGCGGCGGGAGTGTAGACGAACGTTCCTGGAATCGATGCCGTGGCATTGAGCTGAGTGCCGCTGAGGGCGGTGCCGTAGGCAATCGGATCGGGCGCCTGCCATGTGATGGTCGGCGCCGCCTTGGTGACCGTTAGCGACACGGCGGCCTGTGCCGGCGTGTAGTTCGTGGTGTCCGCCGGAGTGAAGGTTACCGAGGGCGTATGCGTTCCCGCCGCAAGCACGGCGCCTGCGGATGGAATGTAGACGAATCTTCCCTCAACCGATGCCGTGGCATTGAGCTGAGCGTCGCTAAGCGCGGTGCCGTAGGCAATCGGAGCGGGCTTCGGCCATGTGATGGTCGGCGCCGCTTTGGTGACAGTGATCTGCATAGCGGCCTCAGCCGTGGTGTAGTTCGCGGCGTCAGTCGGAGTGAAGGTCGTCGAGAGCGTCTGGATCCCTGATGGAAGTACATCGCCTGCGGCAGGAGTGTAAGCGAATGTCCCCGGAACCGATCCCCTGGCACTGAGTTGAGCGGCGCTGAGCGGGGTGCCGTAGGGAATCGAAAAGGGCTTCGGCCATGTGATGGTCGGCGTCGCCCTGGTGACGGTAAGCGACACGTCGGCCTGTGCCGTGGTGTACTTCGTGGTGTCCGTCGGAGTGAAGATTACCCAAAGCGTATGCGTTCCCGCCGCGAACACGTACCCTACGGCAGGAGCGTAAACAAATTCCCCCTCAACCGATGCCGTGGCATTGAGCTGAGTGGCGCTGAGCGGGGTGCCATAGGCAATCGGATCGGGCGTCGACCATGCGATGGTCGGCCTCTCCTGAGTCACGACTTTGGTCACACTTTCCTGAAGGTGCCATTGGCCGTCCGCTCCCTTTACATAGGTAACGCCTTTGTAAGTTCGCGTTTCTGCTACAACCGGCTGACTGGGAGTGCTGGCGCTTGGTGGTGCCTCCCGCTTCGTGTCCGCAGTTTCCGCTGGCGTGGATGTTTTCGTGAACGTCCGCGATCCGGCCGAAGGCGCAGTGCTTGCGGGAGGAATAGGGACGAACGGCTCCGGAACGTTCGCCCTGGCTTCAGGTTGAGTCGCGCTTGGCGTGGTTCCGCTGTAAACCGGGCCGGGGGTCACCCGTGTTATAGACAGCGGCTCCTCGGCGGCGGCACTCTTCCTGCCCAGACTCCTAAAACTGAAACCTTTCTTTTTCCCCTGGGGTACGGGCTGCCCGGTAACGGCGCCGGCCATCTCCCGGATCAGCCGTGAAATAGGCGAATCTTCTAGCACTAGCGGGGTAGCGGTGTTCTGCATCTGCCGCACAGCGTCAAAATCGTTGGGAATCTGCCACTGGGCCGGCCTGGTGAGAGCTTTCGTAATATGTTCATCATCCACCCCCAGGGCGCGTGGCTGATATCGGTTGATCACAATTTCGAGTTTGGTGCCGCTGGCGCTGAAGTACTGGTTGATCAGGCGATTTGAGTTGCGCAGTTCGGGGATGCCGGCCTGCGTGACCAGGTAGATCGTCCTCGCGTCTTTGAAGAGAACCGTACCCGTCAAATCAAGCCTCGATCCCATATCGACCACCACGTTATCGAAGTCCTGGCGTGCCACGGTCAGCAGCCTGTCTACGGCCTCATCGGAGGCCGGGTACTGCGGCAACTTACCCGGAGCCGCGAGCACGTACAGTCCCGAGCTATGCTTGACCAGAAGCTTGGAGAGAAAACTCGCATCCAGCCGGCTGAACTCCTGAAGAGCGTTGATTGTCGAGTACTCAGCGACCAGCCCGAGGTTGAGCGCGGCGTCTCCCAGCGGGAGATCGAGATCGATTAACAGGGTCCTTTGGGAAGCTTCCTGGGCCAGCGCTACCGCAAAATTGCAAGAGATGGTAGTGACGCCGGCGCCGCCCTTGGCCCCGAGAAACACCATTAACCTGCCGCCTGTCTTTCTCAGGGGCTGATTTGCCGGACGGCGGGCCGCGGCCCGAACCATAGCTTCGGCCATGGTGCTCTGGGCAAAGGGCTGAGTCAGAAACTCGCGAGCGCCCGCGCGCATGCAGCGTACCAGCAAATCCGGATCGGCCTTCGCCGAATAGACCATCACGGTCGCTACGCCATTGGCGCCGATGCTCTCCACCAGTTCCAGCGCGTATTCGGGGTTGCTGTCCAGATCGATCACGATGACGTCGTAACGCTGTTCGAGCAGCCTCGGCACATCGTCCAGGCCGGGCGGGTAAGATGCGAATTCACGGACATCGCCCCCCTGCTGGCATTCGGTAAAAGCCTTCGCTACCGCGTTTCGGAGACTCTCATCCGGGCCGATCACCGCAATTGACAGGCGGGCGGCGCCAAAGGAGTCGGGAAACTGGGCATCGAGGTACTGGGAAGTGTCTGTATTCACGGAATTGGTCCTCCCTGCTGCATGGAACAGTCCTTGCGGTTCAACCTGAAATCGATAAGTAGCCTTAGAGTTCATCATAGTCCTTGTTCCGGTCTCACTGAGAAAAAAAGGAAATCAGCGTTCCAATGGCGATGGCCGGAGCGTAGGGCATTTTGCGTTTCCCAGGATTGCTCAGGACCAGCTCCGGATCGCGTTGCATTCGGCGCTCCTTCCAACCGAATACGAGATCGCCCGCGTCCGTAAACAGCTCTTTGAGAAATCCGCCCGAGGCGGCCAAGCACAGAACCATGATTCCCCCGGCCATGCCGGCAATGACCAATGCAATCAACAATTGACTGGGGCCAATCCAGGCCCCGATCGCGGCACTTAGCTTCACGTCCCCTGCCCCCATGCCGCCCATCCAAAATAGAAAACCGTAGATCAGGATGCCAAGTCCCAGACCGGCAAAGCTTTGGCCGACTCCGTACCAGCCCAGGCTACGGCCAATGCCGGGCCAGTTCTGGCGCCAAGGTGAAACCACAATTCCCGCCAGAAGGAAAGGGAGCACCAGCCAGTTAGGGATGCGGCGGCTGCGCAGATCCGTGAAGGTCGCCACGGCGAGTACGATGAGCGTTGGCCACCAGGCGAACGAGTGCATACCCATGCTCCTCCCCCCCGGGATTTAGGGGACTCGACGTATATAGCAATTGTTCGGCCAAATCGACGGTGGTCCCAAACTATCTCAATTTGGGCAGTTTACGGTGGGCTGTCCTCGTCCGCTGTACACGGATGTTTACGGGCGGTTTCCCGGAGTGAAGCGGGACGTATACACCCGCCAGTGGCCACCAGCGCGGGGCGTGGGAGGTGCAGCGTCGCATTCGCTGAAGAAATAACCAGGCCCGTGGCGCTGATGGACGCAAGGTGGGATCAACTGATTGTCAGGGTGAGGATTACACGTCGATGCCGCAGAGATCATGGCTCCAAAACGCAAAGCGATGGGCGGCAACCCCGGCAGCCAGAAGAGGCTATGCCACCATTGTGGCGGGAGCCACGCTACTTCACAATTGACGTGCCATTTCGCGGCATCGACCGCCTGAAAACTGGCGCCACTCCGCGAAAAATCCAAATCATATGTAACTAATGTGACGTTACCTTCGTAATGTTTACGTAATATTTGTGCTTCACAATAGTCTATTGAGACGGGTGCACAATGAAACATCCTGTTGGGGATCGTCTCGCTTGTCATACCGGTGGCGTCCTTCGTAAACTGCGTCTAATGAATATCTTAACTGCTAATCAGCCGAGTCGGACTGCGCTGAATTGGACTGCATTCGGGGGACCGAACCCCCGCCACTTCCCTCCTCGATCCCTGGCTGTTGCTTTATCGGTGCTCCGAAGCTGTGTTACCAAGATGGTTCGTTACCAAGGTGGGATTGACGTGGCTCCAACCCGGTACTACTATGCATTAAAAGCATTTAGACAAACAATTACGTTGTTTCTTGAGGCATGTTCCCAACCGGGGGTGCGTCGCCGTGTAGTGGGCATCGCCAAGCGATGTGTTGTCGCCGCGCGAGGTTTGTTACCCGCCGTCACCTCAAATGTACTACCATTGTTGCACTTACTTGGCACGAAACAGGCATTGTGATCAATGCATCGGATTGATATTGATGGTGATGACAGGTTTCCGCTTCGCCCTTGTGAGGGCGTGGTTATGGAAGTGAGAGAGGGCGCGCAATCATGATCAAAGTCGGATTGTATTCGGAAGACCGCACGCTGCACCCTCTTCTCTCCTCTGTCCTCGGGAAGGAATTCCAGGTTCTGTTGGAGTCGGATGAGGAAGGGATGAGTAACCTGGTGTCGGCCGGGGGCTGCGATGTCGTGATTCTGGAGCTGAATTCGAATCATGATTCGTTGCAGGAGCGCCTTGAGTTTTCCCGGCGCTTGATCGCATCGAATGTGCCCTCGGTGGTCATGGCCGATGATGGTCTGCGCTCGACCGCTTTCGAACTCGTTAAGACGGGAGCCTTCGGCTACTGCCGCAGACCGCCTTCCATTCGCGATCTCAAGACCATGCTCAGCCGGGCGTACGAGAACTCCTCGCTGAAGCAGCAACTTCAGGGCGTGCAGCATCCACTCGAGGAGCCAGCCAGTTGCGACCAGCTGATCGGCTCTAGCCCGCATATGCAGCGGGTTTATCAGCTCGTGCGCCGCGTTACCAATCTCAATGCTACGGTGCTCATCACTGGCGAAAGTGGCACCGGCAAAGAATTGATCGCCCGCGCCATTCACAATCTGGGTTCCCGCTCCGACCGTCCGTTCGTGGCTGTTTCCTGCGGCGCCATCCCTGAAACTCTGATTGAGGCCGAACTGTTCGGGCATGAAAAGGGCGCATTCACCGGCACGGCCGGGACGCGTGAAGGTTATTTCGAGAAGGCCGGCGACGGCACGCTTTTCCTCGATGAGATTGGGGACCTGAGCCTGTTTACGCAGGTCAAGCTCCTGCGCGTTCTGCAGCAGATGGAATTCAGCCGCCTGGGAAGCAACCGGCTCATCCCCTTGCGGGCACGCCTGATTTTCGCCACTCACCAGGACCTGGACAAGTTGGTGGCCGAAGGAAAATTCCGCCAGGATCTCTTCTACCGCATTAACGTCATGCAGATTGAAACACCGGCACTCCAGGAGCATCCGGAAGACATCCCTGCGATTGCGATGCATTTCCTACGCCACTACTCGAAGGTCTTTCAAAAGCCGATGGAGGATATTCAGCCGGATGCGCTGGCACTGCTTCAGAGTCACCCCTGGCCCGGCAATGTGCGCGAACTGGAAAACGCGATACAGAGGGCCATTATCCTCGCCACCGGACCAAGCGTCCGTGCCGAAGATGTGATTCTGAGCGCCCCGGAGGATGATGTTGCCGACGCCGGCGATGGCGATATTGTCGACATCGGCGACTACAATCCCGCAGGCTCTTTTGAACGGCAGCTTCGCGACTATAAGATCAAACTGGCCGTGGCAGCCGTTCGTGAGCACAATGGGAATAAGACGCTGGCTGCCCGCAGCCTGTGCATCTCCCGGGCCTATTTGCATCGCTTGATCCGGCTTGCCGAACCCGACCCGCTCTTCGCCGAGCAGGACGTCCGGCAGTCGGTGACTGCCTGAGTACAGCATCCCTAAGCGCCGGGAACAAGGCTGTTCCGTGCCCATTCGAATTCTACGCAGGATCTTCTCATTCCCGGTAACGCTGGCCAGCGTTCTGGTCGTGCTCGCCGTGCTCACGGTAAGGTCGCGTTTCGACGACCCGGATCTGTGGTGGCACCTTAAGACGGGTGAGATCATCTGGACGAGCCATGCCATTCCTCTTGCAGATCTCTTTTCCTACACCAGTAACCACCAGGCCTTGATACCGCAGGAATGGCTCGCGCAGGTGGCCATTTACGGCGCCTACAAATGGGGCGGCTTTTCCGGCCTGATGCTCTGGTTATGCCTCTTCACCGCAGCTATTCTCGTCGCCGGCTATGGTCTTTGCTGGCTTTACTCGGGAAATGCCAAAGTGGCTTTCCTGGGGGCCATGACCATTTGGTTCTTTGCCACCATCGGCTTTTCCATTCGGCCGCAGATGATCGCCTACCTCTTATTGATCGCGGAACTCGTGCTGATTCACCTCGGACGCACTCGCAATCCCCGCTGGTTCTTCTGGCTGCCGTTCCTGTTCGCAGTCTGGATCAACTGCCACGGGTCTTTCATGCTTGGGATTGTCCTGGCCGGAGTCTTCCTTTTCAGTTCCCTTTTCAGCTTTCAGATGGGTTCGCTCGTATCGCAACGCTGGGATCCGCGCTGCCGCGGGATGTTGATGCTGGCGCTGATCCTCTCGGTGGTGGCGTTGTTCCTGAATCCGGTTGGCATCAAGCAAATCCTCTACCCCTTCGACACCATGCTCAATATGCCTATCCTTTTCGGTTACGTGGAGGAGTGGGCGCCGCTGCAGTTGAGTGACCCGCGCGGAGTTGGACTGTTGGTCGTTCTCCTATGCTGTTTTCTCCCGGTGGTCGTGCGTCGAACCGAGTTGTTCTGGGATGAGTTGCTTCTCCTGGCGCTGGGCACATGGCTGGCTGCCAGCCATCTGCGCATGCTGGCTGTCTTCGGCATATTGGCCGCGCCTGTCCTGTCGCGTCTGCTCTCGAATTCGTGGGACAACTACAAGGCCGAAGAGGATCGCATCTGGCCAAATGCGCTGCTCATTGGACTTTCGATGCTGGCAGCGCTCCTGGCCTTTCCCAGCCGGCAAAACCTGGAAAGACAGGTGGAGGATCAAAGCCCTGTAAAGGCGGTGGAATTCATCAAGGCCAATCGTCTTTCCGGGCCCATGTTGAACGACTATGGCCTTGGAGGCTACCTGATCTGGGCGGCGCCGGAATACCCGGTCATGATAGACGGCCGAACCGACGTTTACGAATGGTCGGGTTTCCTCGGCGAATTCGGAAGCTGGGCGACCCTGCAGAGCGACCCAAATGCGCTACTTCAAAAGTACAGGGTCAATTTTTGCCTCTTGAACCGCCAATCCCCGATGGCTCGCGTCTTGCTGCTCTTGCATGAGTGGAAGATCGTCTATTCAGACAACAACTCCGTGATACTGATGCGAACTGCGCCCGCAAGCCGGGCAGAAGAATAGAAGAACGGTCGTCGATCCAGCACGGTCTTCCGGCATTCTCCGTTGGGCGCGCTTCCCCTCTTGTTTGCCGGTGCTGCTTCCATGTGCCAGGCGACGTTCTGCCGCATGAGCCTTGTTGCGGCAAAAGCGGTCGCAAACTCGCGCCAGCCCCGGTTTGCGTTGGATTCGCCGCGACTCTAGGTGTGCACATTGTATGAAGGCGGTCCGGCAATGACCAAACCGCTCTTTTGCCGTCCGTGGATGTACCAGCAAAACCAATTCGTTTCATGGGCCTGCTTGTAGCTAGGCGCAATCAAATCCCTGTAGATAAGCTTGCCGTAGATAAAGACCTTTTCCTGCCAGTTTTCCACGCGCGTCAGTTCTGCCTCGGACTCGCAAATCCCTTTCAGATCGTCCCGGTTGAATGGCTTGATGCTCGTTGATTCACCCGGAAGCAGAATGATGGGAACAAGCGGGGCCTTCGGTTCCCTGTCCTCATACTGAGGGGTAAAGGGGAGCGCGGCTTCATTGATTGCAATCATGATCTGCTCCAGCGTGCCGACGATCAGGGCAGGGGAACGGCCACGGTTGGTGGCCATAACGGTGAAACTGTTCTCCACATTCAGGGCTGGCTCGACCGTGATCACCAGCCACGGCCTTTCTGATTCGATGATGGCTTGAGCATGCAACAATGCGGCATGAGCGTTGTTGGAGGAGGTTTCCGCGGCGGCTTCTGCGAAGCGCGTTTGGCGGTCGATCCTTTTCAGCAATAACAGGGCAAGCATGATGCCCACGTATCCCACCAAAGCGAGCAACAGGTTTGCCCCCCATGCGATTCGATCACGCCAGAGCCAGGGTGTTGGCGCTGGAGCCGGAAGGGTAACGATGACGTGAGGCTGCTGCTCGTCGCAGGGAAAACCATTGCAATCGCCTTTGCCGGCTGGGCTGCCTGTGCTTTGTGGGGCGGCATTGGAAGTAGTCGGAGGCGGCGGAGTCTGCTGATTGGCGCGGGAATGATTGGCCGCCTGCCCGGATGCTGGCATGGGCGTCTGCGTCACAGCCAACAGCACCACGACTATCGCCAAACTTTTGATGAACATGGCGCAAATGTACCACACGAGACTCTCGAATCTGAATGGCCGCCGGTGAGCCCCTCGCACGACAAGGCCGGACGTTGGCAAGCGACCAGAACGCACAATCCTTGGGATCCTGACCGTATTGTACCTAAGAATCACTGCCCCTCTCGTCGCCTTCTACGCCAGGTCCATCGGGATGTAGGTCGGGGACGACAGCGCTCGAACCCGCGACCTTTGTCGAGACAGCACGGTCAGAATCGTAAACCGTTGATTCTAAGGCGCGTAAGGAGAGGCGGAGGTTATGCGATTAGCGGTGTCTCAAAGAACTCTAATGTCGGCCCCCCCGCTGCCGATAACCTAATTGAGCAGTTTTTGATTTGTTTTATAAGAGGCGGACAGATCGGCCTCGTATACATGACATCAAGGTGTAATACCAGGGACCCGAAAGTGGGCTACCAGGAATGTGGCGGGCTAGTATTAGATCGGGATAGGATCAGACAGTTGAACGATCGCAGGTTAGCCCGCGGGAGTGTTGCATGCAGCTTGGAGAAGAAAATTCCGCCATGTCAGCCTCTTTCCAGATTCCCGATGCGCTTAGCGCCGGCCTCTTGTCCATCGCGATCGTCGGCCCGGAAGACCGGCGCCGCAAGACGGTAGCCGGCGAGATTGCAGGCTGCCAGGGGGTCGCGATCCAGGAGTTTTCTTCCTACCCTCGCGGCCACGACTATTTGCAGAAGATGCTGGAGCAGAATTACGACGTCGTCCTCATGGACCTGGACAGTGACCCGGAATGCGCCCTTGATCTGGTGGAGAGCATCTGTGCCCATGACTCGGCAACCGTGATCGTCTATTCGGCTCATGCCGATCAGGAACTGCTGATCCGCTGCATGCAAGTCGGCGCTCGCGAGTTTCTCACTCTGCCCTGCGCTCCCGGCGCCATGGCCGAAGCCCTGGTTAGGGTCTCGGTCCGCCGTCCGGCAACGATCCCCTCCAGGAAAGCAACCGGCAGGTTGTTCGTGTTTCTCGGCGCCAAGGGCGGCTCCGGCGTCACCACCGTCGCCTGCAATTTCGCCGTATCGCTGGCCCATGACCTCGGCCAGAACACCCTCTTGATCGATCTCAATCTCCCCCTTGGAGACGCGGCCCTCGACCTCGGGATCACCTCTGAATACTCGACCGTCAACGCTCTTCAGGATTCTGCCCGCCTCGACTCGAATTTCCTCTCCCGGCTGCTTGTCAGGCATAGTTCGGGATTGTGGGTACTCGCGGCCCCGGGCAAATTCCTCCCCGTTGATGCCTCGCGCGAAGCCATCGACAAGATGCTGGCCGTCGCCCGCGGGGACTTCGAGAACGTGGTAGTCGATGCGGGATCCAGGCTTGATCCAACCGGTACGGCTCTCCTCAACCAGGCTTCCACCATCTACCTGGTCACGCAGGTCAGCATTCCCGAACTGCGCAATGCAAATCGCCTCATCGGCCAGTACTTCACCACAGGCGGCCCCAACCTCGAAATCGTGCTCAACCGGTATAAGCCAGGCACTATGGTCATCAATGATGAACAAATTGAGAAGGCGCTCTCCAGGCCCGCCCAGTGGAAGATTCCCAACGATTACGCCACGGTCAGGAAGATGCAGGACACTGCTATCCCGCTCGCGCTCCAGGACTCGCCCATTTCACGCATGATCCGTCAAATGGCCGGCACAGCTTGCGGCCTGAGCGTATACCCGAAAAAGAAAAAAGGCTTCAGCTTCTTCCGATGACGCGCTGCTCTTATGGGTGGGGTATGCACCCGCCGCGACGCCGGCGCCCCGTCTGTGACCAGTATCGAAATCGAGCGCACGCTTCCTACGGGCCGCGGTATATGCCTCAAAATGTGCGGCATGGGACCGCGGAGGCAATCGGCATGCCGATTCCGGCGACGCCGCGAAAGGAAGTTCTGCCGAAAAGCCAAATTTTCGATATATTAAAGATGTCAGCTTAGTCCCACACGTGGCCAGGCATGCTCCGGCATGCCTACTCAAGAAGGAACAGGGCGATTTCCCTCGACAGGAATCGCATGGGGGTTGTGTCTTTCGGGCCAGGCAATGCATTTTGCACCAAGAAGCTTCATCGAAAAGGTTGCCATGCATACATCGGATCGTCATCTCCGCACTCCTCAGCCGCAGGGCCTCTATCATCCACGGAATGAGCACGATGCCTGCGGTGTGGGACTGGTCGCCAGCATTCGCGGCGAAAAGAGCCATGAGATTATCCGTAAGGGCCTCGAGGTCCTCATCAACCTTACCCATCGCGGCGCCGCGGGCTGCGATCCGGAGACCGGCGACGGCGCCGGCATCCTGATTCAGATTCCGCACGCCTTTTTTGCGCGCGAGTGTGGCGAACTGGGGATGCAGTTGCCTGAGCCGGGAGCCTATGGCGTAGCCATGTGCTTTCTGCCTGTGGAAAAGCACAACCGATTGCAGTGCGAGGGCATCTTCGAGCGCATTGCGCAGGAGGAGGGCCTGACCGTGCTCGGCTGGCGCGATACGCCGGTCAACGGCGACGCGATTGGCCGCGTAGCGCGCGCCTCGCAGCCCTACATCGAGCAGCTCTTCGTAGGCCGTCCCGACGGATTGGACGAGGACGCCTTCGAGCGCCTGCTCTACCGGGTCCGCCGCCGCACCGAGAACGAGATTGCGGATTCAGAGATCGAGGAGAAGGACACCTTCTATCTCCCCTCGTTTTCCTGCCGCACCATCGTCTACAAAGGCCTGATGCTGGCTCCGCAAATTGAAAAGTTCTACTTCGAGTTGGCCAATCCCCTGGTCACAAGCGCTCTCTGCCTGATTCACCAGCGCTTCTCCACCAACACTTTCCCCAGTTGGAAACTGGCTCACCCTTATCGCTATGTCGCGCACAACGGCGAAATCAACACCATCCGGGGCAATATCAGTTGGATGAACGCCCGCCAGTCGATCCTGGAGAGCCCGCTCTATGACGGCCAGATTGACAAGCTGTATCCGGTCATCATTCCCGGGGGCAGCGACTCGGCTTCCATCGACAACGCCGTGGAGTTCCTTTTTCAGTCGGGACGTTCCCTGCCCCACGTGATGGCCATGCTCATTCCCGAGGCCTGGGCTGGAAACCCGGACATGGACGAGGACAAGCGCGCCTTCTACGAATACCACGCCTCGCTGATGGAGCCCTGGGACGGACCGGCGGCCATCGCCTTCACCGACGGCCGCGTCATCGGCGCTACGCTGGACCGCAACGGTCTCCGTCCCGGCCGTTACATCGTCACCAAGGACGATCTGGTCGTGCTGGCCTCCGAGGCCGGCGTTCTCGAAGTGCCCCCCGAAGATGTGCGCAAGAAAGGCCGCCTGCAGCCGGGCCGCACGTTCCTGGTCGATACCGTCCAGCAGCGCATCATCTCCGACGCTGAAATCAAGAAGCAGTTGGCGGCCCGCCAGCCTTACGCAACCTGGCTGAAGGAACAGCAGATCAACCTCGATCAGTTGCCTGAGCCCTCGCGTATTATCGCGTCCAATCCCGAGACCCTGCTGCGCCGCCAGCGCGCCTATGGTTACAGCGAAGAAGACTTGAGAATCTTGTTGGCGCCGATGGCCGCAAAGGGCGAGGAACCGGTTGGCTCCATGGGAACCGATGTGCCACTGGCCTGCCTCTCTGACCGTCCGCAGTCTTTGTTCAGCTACTTCAAGCAGCTCTTTGCCCAGGTCACCAACCCGCCCATCGATCCCATCCGCGAAGAGCTGGTGATGTCGCTCATCAGCTACATCGGCACCGAGCGCAACATTCTGGACGAGGCGCCGGAGAACTGCCACACGCTCAAGCTGCCCCATCCCATCTTGACCAACCGCGATCTCGAAAAACTGCGCCGCGTCTCCTCCGGCGATCTGCTGGCCACCACGCTGCCGGCCCTGTTCCGCGCCGAGGATGGCAAGGACGCCCTGAAGCACGCCCTCGACGACCTCAGCAACCGCGCCGTCCACGCCGTGCAGTCCGGCTATACGCTGCTGATTCTCTCCGATCGCGGCGTGGATGCCACGTACGCGCCCATCCCCAGCCTGCTGGCCATGGCCGCCGTGCACAACCGCCTGGTGCGCGAGAAGACCCGCACCCAGGTTGCTCTCATTATCGAAAGCGGCGAACCGCGCGAGGTCATGCACTTCGCGCTGCTCATCGGCTACGGCGCCAGCGCCATCAATCCCTATCTGGCCTTCGAGACCGTGCACGACCTGAAGCGGCTTGGCCTCCTGCCCCACAACGTCACCGGCCCCCATGCCGAGAAGAACTTCATCAAGGCCATCAACAAGGGCCTGTTGAAGACCTTCTCCAAAATGGGCATCAGCACGCTGCAAAGTTATCGCGGCGCGCAGGTCTTTGAGGCCGTGGGGCTCAATCGATCACTGGTGGACGCGTACTTCTCCGGCACTGCTTCGCGCATCGAGGGCGTGGGGCTGGACGTGCTGGCGCGCGAGGCGCTGCTCAAGCACGAGTACGCCTTCCAACCGCTGACGGAGTCTGAAACCGAGCTGGTCGTCGGCGGCCACTATCAGTTTCGCGAGAACGGCGAGTATCACTCCGTGAATCCGGCCACTATCAGCAAGCTGCAGCAGGCCGTGCGCCAGAACAGCCCGGCAACTTTCCAGGAGTACACCGATCTGATCGATGAACAGAGCCGCCACTTGTGTACCCTGCGCGGCCTGTTCCAGCTCAAATACTCAGCCAAACCGGTGCCGATTGATAAAGTCGAGCCGGCCAAGGAGATCGTCAAGCGCTTCACCACCGGCGCCATGAGCTTCGGGTCGATCAGCAAAGAGGCGCACGAGACCCTCGCTATCGCCATGAACCGGCTGGGCGGGATGTCCAACACCGGCGAGGGCGGCGAGGACGAAGAGCGCTTCAAGCCCGACGCCAACGGCGACTCGCGCCGCAGCGCCGTCAAGCAGGTCGCCAGCGGCCGTTTCGGCGTCACCACAAATTACCTCGTAAACGCAGATGAAATCCAGATCAAGATGGCCCAGGGCGCCAAGCCCGGCGAGGGCGGACAGTTGCCCGGCCACAAGGTGGATGAGATTATCGCCAGAACGCGCCATTCGATTCCCGGCGTGGGCCTGATCTCGCCGCCGCCGCATCACGACATCTACTCCATCGAAGATCTGGCGCAACTCATCTACGACCTCAAGAACGTCAACCCCCAGGCGCGCATCGCCGTCAAGCTGGTATCGGAGGTCGGTGTGGGAACGGTCGCCGCCGGCGTTTCCAAGGCTCATGCCGACACCGTGCTCATCTCCGGCGACACTGGCGGCACCGGCGCTTCGCCGCTCAGCTCCATCAAGCACGCGGGGCTGCCCTGGGAACTTGGCCTCGCCGAAACCCAGCAGGTGCTGCTGCTCAACGACTTGCGCAGCCGCATCCGCGTGCAGACCGATGGCAAGCTGCAGACCGGGCGCGATGTGGTCATCGCAGCCCTCTTGGGCGCCGAGGAGTTTGGCTTCTCCACGATGCCGCTGATCACCATGGGCTGCATCATGATGCGCAAGTGCCACCTGAACACTTGCTCGGTGGGCATCGCCACGCAGGACCCGGTCTTGCGCGCGCGTTTCCAGGGCCAGCCCGAGCATGTGGTCAACTTCTTCTTCTTCATCGCCGAGCAGGTGCGCCAGCTCATAGCCAAACTCGGCTTCCGCACCTTCGATGAGATGGTGGGCCGCGTGGACAAGATCGACGCCGCCATTGCCAACGCCCACTGGAAGGCCAAGGGCATCGATCTCTCCTCCATCCTCCACGTGCCGCCGCTGCCCTCGCGCGTAGCTCGCCACAAGGTTCAGATGCAGGATCACGGCCTCGACAAGGCCCTTGATCACGTGCTGATTGAGAAGGCCACCCCGGCGCTCGAGTCCAAAACCCCGGTCGTCGGCAGCTTCGCCATCCGCAATGTCCATCGCACCGTCGGCGCCATGCTCGGCGGCCAGATCGCCCGCCGCTACGGCTCGGCGGGGCTGCCCGACGGAACCATACACTTCAAATTCAATGGCTCGGCCGGACAGAGCTTCGGCGCATTCGTTCCCAACGGCGTCACCCTCGAACTCGAAGGCGACTCGAACGACTATCTGGGCAAGGGACTATCCGGCGGGCGCATCATCGCCTATCCGCCCAGGACCTCCAGCTTCCTGCCCGAGGAGAGCATCCTGGTGGGCAACGTGGTGCTCTACGGCGCAACCAGCGGCGAAGCCTTCCTGAACGGCATCGCCGGCGAGCGCTTCGCTGTCCGCAACTCCGGCGCCATCGCGGTGGTCGAGGGCGTGGGCGACCACGGTTGCGAATACATGACCAACGGCACGGTCGTCGTGATCGGAAAGACCGGCCGCAACTTCGCCGCTGGCATGAACGGCGGCTTCGCTTATGTCTACGACGACCAGGGCGACTTCTCCACGCGCCGCTGCAACAAGGCCAGCGTGGATCTCGAACCGCTGCTCTCTGCCCCGGAGGTGGACACCGTGCGCGGCCTCATCGAACGCCATCGCGACCTGACCGGCAGCCCTCGCGCCGCCTGGATTCTGGAGCACTGGGCCGACGCACAGCCGCGATTCATCAAAGTCTTCCCGCATGAGTACAAACGCGTCCTGGGCGTTGCTCGCGTCGAAGCGGTTTACACTCCCCCTACAACTTCGTCGCCTGTGGCGGCGGCAGCCGAGGTGCACCATGGGTAAGGTGACAGGATTCCTGGAAATTGAGCGCGAACAGCCCACCCGCCGCAAGGTTGGGGAGCGGCTTCAGGACTGGTTCGAAATCTATGAACCCTTCCCTGAGGAGAAGCAGCGCGAACAAGGCGCCCGCTGCATGGATTGCGGCGTTCCCTTCTGTCACACCGGCTGTCCGGTCAACAATCTGATTCCCGACTGGAACGACCTTGTCTACAACGGCCGCTGGGAGGCAGCCATCCGGCGCCTGCACTCCACTAACAACTTCCCCGAGTTCACCGGCCGCATCTGCCCCGCGCCCTGCGAGGCGGCCTGCGTGCTCGCCATCAGCCAGCCCGCCGTCTCCATCAAGCTCATCGAGCGCAGCATCGTCGAGCGCGCCTGGGACGAGGGCTGGATTCATCCCGAGCCGCCAGAGAACAACACCGGCAAGCGCGTGGCCGTGGTGGGCAGTGGGCCCGCTGGCCTGGCCGCCGCGCAGCAGTTGCGCCGCGCCGGCCACTCCGTTACTGTCTATGAGAAAAATGACCGTATCGGCGGCCTCTTGCGCTACGGCATTCCCAGCTTCAAACTGGAAAAGCGCGTCCTCGACCGCCGCATCCAGCAGATGCGCGCCGAGGGTGTCACCTTTGTCGCCAACGCGCATGTGGGCGCGAATGTTCCGGTCGAATCCCTCACCGGACACTATGACGCCATCCTGCTTGCCGGCGGCTCCGAGCAGCCGCGCAACCTCAACATCCCCGGCCGCGAACTCAAGGGCATCCACTTCGCCATGGAGTTTTTGCCCCAGCAGAACCGCCGCTGCGAAGGAGACACGGTCGACCCCTCCATCGCCATTCTCGCCGAAGGCAAGCGCGTGGTCATCATCGGCGGCGGCGACACCGGCGCCGACTGCCTGGGTACCAGCCTGCGCCAGCGCGCGAAAAGCGTCCACCAGTTCGAGATCATGCCCAAGCCGCCCGAACAGCGCGCCACCTCCACCCCCTGGCCGCTGTGGCCCCTGCAGTTGCGCACTGAAAGCTCCCACGAAGAGGGCGGCATCCGCGACTGGAGCGTCAATACCTTGAAGTTTACTGGCGACGAGAACGGCAACGTCCAGCAGTTGCACCTGGTCCGCGTAGGTCCGCCGCCGTCCTTCGAGACCATTCCCGGCACCGAGTTCACCCTCGACGCCGATTTGGTCTTGCTCGCCATGGGCTTCCTCGGCCCCGTGCGCTTGGGCATGATCGAGCAATTGGGCCTGGCCCTCGACAACCGCGGCAACGTCGCTACCAAAGACGGCTACATGACCTCCGTCGATGGCATCTTTGCCGCCGGCGATATGCGCCGCGGTCAATCCCTCGTGGTCTGGGCCATCTCCGAAGGCCGCAAGGCCGCCGCTGCCATTGACAGCTACCTGGCCGCAAAAGCGGAACCCCTGGCGCAACGCCATCACGCGCTGGCCTAAGGAACCTGAAGGATTTGTCGACGGAATTTTGGCTGCCCCCCAGGGATTTGAACCCCGATATGCTGATCCAGAGTCAGCTGTCCTGCCATTGAACGAGGGGGCAGCAAGCGCGGAATACGCGGCTCGTTTTGAGCCGTATCGGCCTGGGCCGCGGCAGGGCGCCGGACTCCGAAAGCCAACCTGTTCATCATAAGGGGATTCCCCGCCCCGGTCAAACCTCCCGTAACCGCAACAAGCTGGGATACCTATTACTACGGCTTTTATTGGGGAATTACATACTTTATTCCCTTATCCAAGAAAAAGCCTGATTTTACCCGCGAGGCGGCTTTGATTTGCCAGTTCGCATTCCCAAACCACTAAGCTGCTCCATCCCAGCCGATGCAATCGCTGTGTTGACTGCCTGTCCCGGTCTATATTGCGTTGCAGCTTTGGTTTCCAGTAATCCACCCGCGATTTAGGCATACGTCCATCCGGGCAATTGCGGTGAAAGTGCCAGAAACAGCCATGCACGAAAATCACCTTTGATCTGCCGCTGAAAACCATGTCCGGCTTGCCCGGCAGATTCTTACTGTGCAACCGATAGCGATAACCCATGCCGTGAACAAGTCGGCGAACCGCAAGTTCCGGCTTCGTATCCTTAGACCGGATGCGGCTCATGCAAATACTGCGCTCGACTTTTGTCAGCGTATCCACACTTTTACTTCCCGAATTTCTTAGAGAGCCAATCGAATGCGGCCCGCTGTTCGTCTTGTCCGCATCGCCGGATTTGTGATAGCAGCCAAATAGCTGTGGGCTTCTCTCCTGTGATGTTTTTTGCGCCCTGGTTGCAAGTTGAGCAAAGCGTCCGGAGGTTTGACAGTTCATCCTTGCCGCCAAGATTCCTATCTATGATGTGACCGATGTGAAGCCGGACCTTGCGGCCAGTGGCTGGATCAATTTCACCAGGAGTGAGACCGCACATCTGACAGGTGAATCCGTTGCGGTCGAGGACTTCCGCCCGCAACTTTGCAGAAATACCCGTCGAGAATTTGACGGCTACCTCTGGCGGCTTTTCCTTCAAGAGATACTGCCCGGGCTTCAACTCAGTAGTGTCATTATGCGTGAGAATCTTCCAGCCCTCATTCTCCCGCAGTTCTCTCACGCGGCGGCCATATTGGCCAGCTCCGCCAGCAGCCTCCTGCAACTCATGGGATTCAATAATTCGACCAAGGTTGGCGAGAAAGAATGCGCGAAGATTTTTCTTGGCGTCTATGCGAGGCATTGATACACCGCTTTCGCAACAGCAAATGCGAGTTTTACCGGAAGTGCGTTCCCAACTTGACGATACGCCTGAGTTTTTCCACCAGCAAACATCCATTCATCGGGAAAACTTTGCAGCCGTGCAACCATTGGAATTGTTAAGCGCGGCATACCGGAAAAATCGTGAGCCGGAGGAGCATCTGCCAGTCCGAGGCCATCGACGCCCATTGCCGCCCACTCGCGCCGGGCACGGGTGGGGCCGAGATCGGGACCACCGTGTTTAGCGGAACCTCCAACAATTGTTGGAGCTGGAGAGGAAGCGCCCTTTATCCAATTTGTGACGCGGTTCCACCCTCCAGCCCCCATCAGGTCGCCAATAGATTCTCCGACAGTCATTTGCGGAGCCTTCTTTGCAACTGGCAATTGTAGCGGATTTGTTGCTCCTCTGCGTAGTGCGATCAGAAACGCCCTGTGCCGCATTTGCGGAACACCGAAATCCGCAGCATTGAATCCAACCCAATGTGTATCGAACCCTAACAAATGAAATGCTTTATCTATCCTTTCACGAAATGGAGCAAAGCGAGCCGTAAGAATGCCGCGAACATTTTCAATCAGCACAGCGCGAGGGTGAACGTCCTTCACAATTCGCAGCATGGCGGGGAACATATCCCTATCGTCATTCTCCCCTAGCTGTTTCCCGGCGATTGAAAACGGCGGGCATGGAAGGCCCCCGGAGAGTAAATCCAAACCGCGCCAATAACTCGCATCAAAGCGCCGAATGTCCGCCTGGATAACGTTCCAATATGGCCGGTTGCGGCGCAGGGTCGCGCAGGCGTGTGAGTCAATATCCATCAGGGCTGCATGAGTAAAGCCAGCCTGCTCTAATCCAATGGCTGCTCCCCCGCCGCCCGCGCAAAGCTCAAGAGTAGATAGTTCCCCCTTTGACGCTCTGTGCGTTTTCGCTTTTAGATCAGGACGGTATGCCAATACAATACGCGCAACGGCATCCAAAGCAGGGATTCTTTCAGTCATGCCGTCAACTCCTTGTAGGTAATGCGGCGCCCCACAGTAGCCGCCACAAAGCTATCCAGACGCTCCAATGTGTGGCGTTTCACATCACCATCATTAAGGCGAAAAGTGAACTCATCAACATAGCGGCCTAGATGCTTGGGGCTGGCATGATGATATACGCCATACATCCCGCGCTTCATCACAGCCCAAACGCTTTCAATGCTGTTCGTGGAAGCCATTCCGCGCCGGTACTCGCCGCTAAGATGATTGACCGTCTCATGCTTGAAAAAGACGCCATTCAGACCGGCATAAGCAGAGTGCTCATCCGTCATGAGCGTCGAGCCGATCTCCACATTGTCAAAAATCGCATTCTGCAATGTCTCTCTGTCCGTGTTCTCAACTGTCATTGCCGCAGTACGTCCGCCGCGTTCACGGAGGCCCATCACGGCAGTCTTGCCTACCGTCCCGCGTCCGGCACGGAGCTTTTTCGCCTCATGTTTGTTAGCTTCTTTGCCGCCGAAAAAGGCTTCATCAATCTCGACCACTCCCCGGAGTTTTTCAAATTCCCCGGCGCACGCCTCCCGGAGTCGCTGGAGTACAAACCATGCCGACTTCTGAGTAATCCCGATCTCTTTAGCAAGCTGCATGGAACTGATACCCTTCCGCGCCGTGACCAGCAAGTACATAGCGTAAACCCATTTGTGGAGAGGCACATGAGAACGCCCGAAAATGGTTCCGGTGCGGATAGAAAAATCAAACTTACAAGCATTGCAGCGATAGAAGCCATTCTTGCGGGCAGTGAGGCGGTTACCCGTCTTACAGGTAGGACAAATCGGTCCATTTTTCCACAGTAGGCCCTCAAGATATATCCGGGCAGACTTCTCGTCCGGGTACAATTTGAACAACTGAAACGTACTGATTGTGCTTTTGCTCATAATTCAATGGTACTTTATTCCCTCGTGGATGTCAAGGGAATAAAGTATATAATTCCCTTTTATTGCCTCTGACCAACTTCAAAAGCCCAGTGCCCCATCCTTTCCGCGCCTTTGTTTTTGCGGAAAGGGTGGGAAACCACAAATCTCAACCGACCGGGCAAAAACTAATAGCTAAAGGCTGAAAGCTGTTCTACTCCTCCCGCAGCACTTGCAGCGGCCGCAGCCCAAGAATCCTGTAGCTCGCTATCCAGCCTGTCACAGTGGCCAGCACCGCCGTCCCCACCAGCGCAATCAACGTCGCCGTCCACTCGATGTGGAAGTCCACTTCCAGCTTGTGCAGAAGCACCCGTGTCAGCAGATTGGCAAACACCACGCCCACTGAGCCGGCCAGCAATCCCAGCACGCTGAACTCCACGCTGAAAGTTCGCACAATCCGCATCCGCGTGGCGCCCAGCGTCTTCAGCACCACTGCCTCCCGCATCCGCCTGAAGCGCGTGCTGGCAATGCTCGAGGCCAGGATCATCAACCCTGCAAAGATCGAGAACCCCGCCAGGAACCTCACCACAAACGTGATCTGATCCACCACGCTCTCAATCCGCTCCAGCACATCGGCCAGGTTGATCACCGTGATCGTCGGATAGGCTTGAAACAGCGCCCGCTCCATCGCCGCCACCTGTTTCGGATCGATGTGCGCCCCGCCATACCACGTAGCCGGCTGGTCCTTGAGTTGCCCTGACGGCAGCACAAACGACACGCGCATGCCTATATGCTGCCCGTCGGCGCGATAAATCGCGGCAACCTTCAGCTTGCGCACCGTCCCGCCCGTCTCCAACTCCACCGCCGAGCCCACGCCCAGGTGCAGCCGCTGGGCAACGCCTTCGCCCACGCCCAACTCCGCCGCGCCCGCATCCGTCCACCATTTGCCCTGCGTCACCTTGTCGCCTGCAGGTGGCGCATCCGCCCAGCTCAACTCGGCATTCTCCAGCAGACGCCTCGGAAAATGCTGCTCTTTGAGCTGCTCTAACGTCTGGCCGTTGAGCGATAGAAACCGTCCCGCCACCACCGGCATCAAATCCAGCGCCTGGCTTACACCTGGCTGGTGCTGAAAGAAATCCTTCACTCCCGCAACCTCGTCCGTGCTCACATCCACCAGAAAAATATTGGGCAGCTTCGGCGAAGCCGTCTCGCGTATGTCCCGCAGCAGCGCCGCCTGCATCAGATAGACCGCCAGGATCAGCATCACGCCCGTCCCCAGCGCCGCCAGCACCGCCGCCGACTGGTTCCCCGGCCGGTAAAGGTTGGCCAACCCATGCCGCAGGAATGAAGGCAGCCTCAGCCGGACCCGGTTCAGCAGAAAGCGCAGCGTCCACAACGCCACCGCCGCCAAAATCAGCAGCACCACTAGCGCAATCGCAAACAACACGGCAAACCACGTGCCCACCTTGGCCGAGTCCGACAGCGCCCAGGCAATCCCGCCCAGCGCCAGCACCACCGCCACGGAAATCCCCAGTTGCAGCCGCCGCGCCCACCAGCTCGCAAACCATCCGCCGATGCCCTCCGGCCCCTGCTCCACCAGCCGCCGCAACACCAGCACCGGCCTGATATTTCGTACGTCCAGCAGCGGCGGCAAACAGAACAGAAGCGTGGTCAGCAGGCCCGTGCCCAGCCCGGCCAGCACCGACCTCCAGGGAAATTCCAGCGTCGCGTGAACCGGCAGCAGCTTGCCGAATACCGCCGGCAGCGCGGCCATCACGCCCACCCCGGCAGCCACGCCCAGCACGCCCCCGGCCAGCCCCAGGCCTAAAGTCTGCAATAGAAAAATGCGCAGCAGATCAGCCGAACCCGCGCCCACAGCTTTCAGAATGGCCAGCATGTCCATCCGTTGTTCCAGATGTGCATGCATCGCCATTGCCACGCCAATGGCCCCCAGCACCATCGCCACCAGGCAGATCAGGCTCAAAATGGCGGTCGCGTTGTCCAGCCCCTGGCTCAGCGCCGGATTGCCTTCGCGGAAGTCCATCACCTGCGCGTCCGGCAGCGCCGCCTCCAGTTGCTTGCGCATCGCCTCTGTATCCGCTCCGGCCGAATGCCCGGCTGCCTGCTTCTCCGGCAGCTTTATCAGCAGCCTCTCACTGGCCCGGCTGCCCGGCGCCATCAAACCTGTGCGTGCCAGCGCCGCCTGCGAGATCATCACTCGCGGCCCCAGTCCCGCTCCGGCGCTGATGCGATCCGGTTCCTGCTTCAGCACCGCCGCAATCCTGAAGTTCCTGCCGCCCAGCCGCAGCGTCTGTCCCACCTGCGCGTTGAGGCGTATGAGAAACTCCTCCGCCACCACCGCTGAGTCGCCTTCCAGAGCCTGCTTCAGGCTCATCGCCGGTTCCAGCTCGGCCGTGCCGTAGTAGGGATACTCCCCCGGGTCCACAGCCTTCAGCGAAACCAGCAGCGGCACCGGGTCCGGGGGAACAGAAGCCATGGAAATGGTCTCCGTCACCCACGTCGAGCGAATTCCGCCACTTCCCTGCCGCTCAATCGCCGCAATCTTGCCCTTTTCCTCATCCGTGGGTTCGCGATAGATGCGCGCGCTCAGGTCCCCGGCCATCAGCGACCGCGCTTCTGTACTCAAAGTCCGCCGGAAGCTCTCGCTGAACCCGCGCACCCCCACCAATGCCGCCACTCCCACCGCCACCGACAGCACCACAAAGCCGAACTTGCCCGGCGCGGACTTCAAGTCCCGCCAGCCGATGGCCGAGGCGCGCTTCCAGCTCAATGCCCGCTTAGCCATTCTGTCCCTGCTCGGCAGCCGGAATCGCGTCTGGCCCCGTAAAGGGCAAGCTGTCTTCCACCACCATCCCATCCTTGAGCATGATCTTGCGATCCGCCCGGCTTGCCACCTCCGGGTCGTGCGTCACCAGCACCAGCGTCGTCCCAGCCTTTTTATTCCGCTCCAGCAACAAGTCCAGCACCAGCCGCCCGTTCGCCGAGTCCAGATTCCCCGTCGGCTCATCGGCCATCACAATCGGCGGTTCCACAACAAATGCCCGCGCCAGCGCCACCCTCTGCTGTTCGCCTCCGGAAAGCTGCACCGGGTAGTGATCCACGCGCTCGGTCAGCCCCACCTCGTCCAGCAGCCGCCGCGCCTGCTTCAGCCCGCTTCCCTCTACGTTCAACTCATGAGGCAGCAGCACGTTTTCGAGAGCCGTCAACGTCTCAATCAATTGGTAGGACTGGAAGACAAATCCGATCTTGCTCCCCCGCACCGCGGCCAGCTCCGCCTCGGCCAGATTGTGAATCGGCGCTCCGTCCAGCCAGATCTCGCCACTGCTGGGCGTGTCGAGGCCCGCCAGCAGGCCCAGCAGCGTGCTCTTCCCGCTGCCGCTCGCCCCCACGATGGCCACAAACTGACCGGCAGGAATGACCAGAGAAATCCCTTTCAGAATCTCCACCCGCCGCGCGCCGTTCTGAATCCACTTCCTCGCATCCCGAACTTCAATCACTCGACCGCCTCCTCAGCGCCCTGTTCTCTACATGAGGCTCCGAAAAACTTCCGTGCCCCATCCTTGCGACTTTTCCCTGTCGCAAGGGTGGGAAACCACAAACCTACACCCCGTCCCGTGCCTTCTCACAGCTACACTGTTCCTGTGGACGTTCGCCGCTCGCTGATCGTTTCGCTGGGGCTGATTCTTTTCGCCGGCCCTGCCTTGTCTGCGCAAACACAGGCCGCCGGCCGGCCCCTCCTGGTCTGCTTTGGCGATAGCATCACCGCCGGCTACGGCCTCCAGCCCGGCGAGTCCTATCCCGACTTCCTGCAGCAGAAACTCGACGCCCGCGGCTACCGCTACAAGGTGAGCAACCAAGGCGCCAGTGGCGCCACCACCAAGGACGCCGTCGCCAATCTCCGCTCCATCCTGCTCCTGCACCCGGAAATCGTCATCGTCGAATTCGGCGGCAACGACGGCCTGCGCGGCCTGCCCACCGAGCAAACCCGCCGCAACCTCGACACCCTGCTGACCGCCCTCGAAAACGCGCACATCAAAATCCTGCTCGCCGCCATCACCCTCCCGCCCGACTACGGCCCGGAGTACATCCAGTCTTTCCAGCAGGTCTTCCGCGATCTCGCCGCCCAACACCACACAGCCTTCGTGCCCATGATTTACAAAGACCTGATCCACGTTCCCGGCACAATCCAGCGCGACGGCATCCATCCCACCGCCAAAGGCTCCGAAATCATCGCCGACACTCTGTTCCCCGTCCTCAAGCCCCTTCTGCACAAAAGCCAGTGATCAGTAGTCAGTTACCAGTTGTCAGTTACAGTCGTCAGCCCGCAACTGCAAAACGTCAACAAGTCGAAAGACCAACTGTTCACTGACCACTGTTCACTGACCACTGTCATTCACCCCATCACCACCACCGGCTGAAACAGCGTCCCCGCCACGCGCTTCGCAATCCCCACCAGCTCCCGCTGTCCGGCAAAGACTTTTACCAGCTCCGCCTGCGAAAACTCCGGCAAATTGGCCTGCGCGCCGTTTCTAAGCCGTCCCAGCGCCATCGCGTCCCCGGTAACCGCCGGCATCTCCGGCAACAGGCTGCGCGGATGCACGCACAACGCCTCCAGCGCCTCCACATCTCCGGCCAGCAATTCCAGCTCCTCCAGCGTGTGCGCCTCGCCGATCGCAAACGCCCCCGCCTGTGTCCGCCGCAGACGGCTCAGGTGCGCCCCGCAGCCCAGGTCCTGCCCCAGTTGGTGAGCCACAGACCGCACGTACCCCCCCGCGCTGATCCTCATCGTAAAGCTGGCCTCTGCGCCCTCCAGCCCCACGCCTCCCAGCCCGGTAATCTCAAAGCTGGCAATACGGACCTTCGCCGCCCTCAGTTCCACCGGCTTGCCCTCGCGAGCCAGCTTGTAAGCCGGCCTGCCCTCAATCTTTTTTGCGGAGTAAGGCGGCGGCATCTGCTCCATCTCCCCGTGGAACCGCCCGGCCGCCGCGCGCACCTGCTCCAGCGTCAGCGCCGGATTCATATCCGGCCCCGCAGCCTCGCCCTCGGCGTCATACGTGTCTGTCGAAAATCCGAAGCGGATCGCCCCGGCATAGCTCTTTTCCCCCGACGAAAAGTACTGCGCCAGCCGCGTAAACTTGCCCAGCAGCAGCGGCAACACGCCGGTAGCCATCGGGTCCAGCGTGCCCAGGTGTCCAATCGACTTCTCGCCTGTAATCCTGCGCAGCCGTCCCACCACGTCGTGGCTGGTCATGCCGCCCGGCTTGTCCACCACCAGAAGCCCATTCACTTAACCACTCTAGTGCATTTTCTCGTCGTATGTTGCACCACCGCGCCATCGGCCGCCCGCCCCGAGTCGCGCTATACCCTATTTGCCGTCGAGCCCTTGCCAACCCCCTCAGCAGCTTCCTAATCTAATGAATGATGGAAATCGAACTCGGCAACGTCCAAAATCCGGTTCGCAAACTGCGCAAATCGCTGAAGACCCTGCCCAAGGATCCTCCCGTGGAAGAAGTCCATCATCTGCGGACGCGTGCGCGCCGCCTTGAAGCGATCGTCGCCGCGTTGATGCTCGGTCACAAGAAAATGACCCGCCGCCTGCTCAAGACCATCAAGCCGGTGCGCAAGGCGGCGGGCGAAGTGCGCGATATGGATGTGCTGGTCGAAAATGCGCTCGCCCTCCCCAGCCATCATCGCGGCGATTCTGACGATTCAGTGGCCCGCTTGCTCGAACATTTGGGTAGCATGCGCACAGAGTGCGCCCGCGGCCTCCTTGATACGGTTGCCGCGCAAGGAAAAGATGCTCGCCGCGCCTTGAAGCGCTTCTCCAGGCAACTCGGAAAGAGGTCGAAGGGAAAGAATCCCGGCGCAACGATCGAAGTCACCCGAAACTGGCCCCATCAGGATGCGGCGCTGAATCTCATTGCCGAACTCAATCGCTGGCCCGGCTTGAACGCTGAGAATCTCCATGCATTCCGCCTCAAGGTCAAGGAACTGCGTTACATCCTGCAACTGGACGAGCATGCGGACCCAAAGTTCATGAATGCCTTGGGCACGGTGAAGGATCGGATTGGCGATTGGCACGACTGGCAGCAACTGGCGAAGATTGCACAAAAAGTGCTCGACCCTCAAGATGACCGCGCGGCGCTGAAGAAGATTGAGGCGATTGGAAAGAAAAAGTTCAATCAAGCGCTTGCCTCGGCTCATGCGATGAGAACACGGTATCTCAGCGCCTGCATCCAGACCGGACACGGAAGAATCTCCAGAACGTTTTCACATTCCGCATAAAGCATTGGTTCCCGTTCGCCGCCACGGGCGAATGAACCCGCCTCATTCCGTTTGCCGCACCAGCGACAGGAACTCCAACCGCGTCTCCTTCTGGCGGAAGCAGCCCACCATGGCCGAAGTCACCGTCGAGGAGTGCTGCTTCTCGATGCCGCGCATCATCATGCACAGGTGCCGCGCCTCGATCACCACGCCCACGCCCTGTGGTTTGATCGCATCCTGAATAGCGTCCGCAATCTGCCGCGTCAGCCGCTCCTGCACCTGCAAACGTCGCGCAAACACTTCAACTAATCGCGGTATCTTGCTCAGCCCAATGACTTTCCCCTTAGGTACATAGGCCACATGCACCTTGCCGAAAAAGGGCAGCATGTGGTGCTCGCACAGCGAGAACATCTCCATGTCCTTGACGATCACCATCTCGTCGTAGTCCTCGTCGAAGAGCGCCCCGCGCAGCATGTTCGCCGGATCCTCGCTGTAGCCCTTGGTCAAAAAGGCCATCGACTTCTCCACGCGTCCTGGCGTGGCCACCAGTCCATCGCGGCCGGGGTCCTCGCCCAACCGGCGCAGAATCTCGCGATACATCTCTTCCGTGCTGAACTCGCTCAGCCCCGCATCCATCCCAACCGCCCTGCGAACGGCCTTGCTTACTGCAATCGGTTGCGCCATGCTTCTCATCCTCGCTTCATGATTGTCATTCTGAGCGGAACAAGTCGCGACCTTCGCGACTTGCGCAGTCGAAGAACCTGCTTTTGTCCTTCACTCATAACGCTGGGTGCCCCACCCTCGCCGCGTTCTTGTTTTTGCGGCTTCGGGGTCCCCAACGATAGGTCTTCGTCGTTGGGGTGAACTAGGGTGGGAAACCAGGAACTCAATCCGGAGCCCTCATCAACTCCGCGAATCTCAAAAATCACTCACCGTAGTACTCAAAGAAATTATTCTCGGTCTCTTCCACGCGCACTCGCTCCAGCTCACCCGTCGGCAGTGCGTCCTTCAACAAATCGAAGACCGCCCTGCACAGATTCTCCGTCGTCGGCACCCGATTCTTGAAATACGGGTCCAGATTCAAGTTGGCGTGATCGAACCGCTCCGTCACTCGGGTTCGCACCGCCTCATCTAGCGCCGCCATGTTCACCACCATGCCCGTCTCCGGGTCCACCTCGCCGCCCACCAGCGCCTCCACCACGTAATTGTGCCCGTGGCCATGCGGATTGTTGCACTTGCCATACGCCGCCCGGTTCTCCTCGGCCGAGAGCGCCTCGCTATGCAGCCGGTGGCTGGCGCTCAGCGTATACCGGCGCCCAAAGCAGGCTTTCATAGCTCACCCCGGTACTCGGCAAAAATCTCCGGCGTCTCATACACCCGGACCCGGCTCAACCGCGCCCCTCCCGCCGCCGTCACCGCAGGCTCCAGCCGTTTCCAGGCCGCAATCGCAATATTCTCCGTCGTCGGAATCAGCTTCCGCTCGGCAAACTCCGGCGCTTCCAGGTTCAGGTGCCGGTGGTCCCAGGCCTCCAGCACCTCCCGTTCGATCAGGCCCTTCAACCACTTCAGATCGACCACAAATCCGGTCACAGGGTCGGGCTCGCCCTCCACCGTCACCTCCAGCGTGTAGTTGTGCCCGTGCCCTTTGCGGTTGGCGCAACGGCCGAAGACCTGCTCGTTCTTCTCCACCGCCCAGGCCGGGTTCCAGTAGTAGTGCGAAGCGGAAAACACAGCCCGCCGCGTCAGATAGACCATTCTTACCCCTCACTGGAAAAGATGCTTGAGTTCCGGCCAAAGCTTCATACTTTGAGCTTCAACTCGCGTAACTCCTGCCCTTCCAGCTTACGCGCTTCAGGATTCGATGCTGAAACCAGCTCCGGTAGAGCAGCGCCACAAACAACGGCAGCCCCAGCGGCGCCAAAGCGCAGTCCACAAAGGGAAAGTTGGACTTCGCCACCCGTGCGTAAAACCGGAACAGCGTCCGCACCCACAAAAGCGCCAGCACCCACCCCGCGCCCAGCCATTCCAGCGAATGCGCCGCAAAACGCGCGTTCCACAACCAGGCCGCCAGCACCGGCAGCCCTGCCAGCAGCACGATATCCAGCGCCCGCCACACCGCCAGCGCCAGCGCATTGTCGAACAGCAGCGCCAGGTTTTTGGTCCAACCCTCGATCATCGCCGCCGTCGACCGGTACATCCGCACGGCCACCGCGTCATCCGCATAGCGGAAGCGCAGCCCCACGCTCCGTCGCTTGGCTAGGAACGCCAGTTCCACGTCCTCCAGCACCTTCTCCGACACGCTGGCGTGCCCGCCCAGCCGCCGGTAAGCCTCCCGCTCCACCAGCAGAAACTGCCCGTTGGCCGCGGCGATCCGCTGATCCGGGTCTGAAACCTTGGCCGGCGGATACGCCAGAGCCAACTCGCAGAAAACCAGCGGCATCAGCGACCGCTGCGCCAAGCCGCTCACAATCTGTCGTGGCGAATAGCTCAGCACTCCCACCTTGTGCCGCGCAGCCTCATGGATGGCCCTGCGCAGGTCTCCCGCTTCGTGAATCGTATCCGCGTCAGTAAACAGCAGCCACCGCCCCCGCGCTTTCCGGGCCGCCGTCCAGAGGGCATTTGTCTTACCCGTCCAACCCTGTTCCAGTTCGCCCGCTTGCATCACCGTGACCCCGGCAAAGCCGCGCGCAATCTCAACCGTCCGGTCGGTCGAGTGGTCGTCCACCACAATCAGTTCCCACTCCCGGCCCAGCTCGAAGATCGCCTCCGACTGCGCCACCAGCGACTCCAGGCACGCGCCCAGGCACTCCTCCTCGTTCCGCGCCGGAACGATCACCGTAAGCTCGATCAGCTCCTCCGGCTCCGGCTGGTCGAACACCGTCCCAACAGCCCACCCCCACCGTCCCGAAACCGGAGCCTGCTCCGCAACCTGCTCGCCCCCCTCGCCGGAGAGCCCAAGAACCGGCTTGAACCGGCCAGCCCCATCCGCTCCGTTCGACTCAGGCGTGTCCTTCCCCATGACGCGTCACCCTTTCGTTGCGGCCTTCCGCTCGTATTATAGGGATGTGCGGTTTCCTCGTTTGCTCACACTCACTCTGCTCCTGCCGTTGGCTCTCATGCCCGCTTGCGACCGCGGCGCCCATCCGGCTCAGACCGGCCAGCTAGCCCCCGACTTCACTGTCTCCGACGGAACCACCACCATCCATCTGGCCAACTACCGGGGCCAGGTTGTCTTGCTCAACTTCTGGGCTAGCTGGTGCGCGCCCTGCATCGAGGAGATGCCCTCGCTGCTTGCGCTCCATCATGATCAGCCCAGCCTGGCCGTGGTGGCCGTCAGCATCGACCAAGATCCCGGCGCTTACAGCCGCTTCCTGGTCCGCCGCCACGTGGACCTGCTCACCGTGCGCGACCCAAGCCAGACCGCGGCCAAACTCTTCCACACCGAGATGTGGCCGGAGACCTACATCATCGACCGTCAGGGCGTCATCCGGCGCAAGTTCATCGGCGCCCAGGATTGGTCCAACCCCGAGGTCCGCGCCTATCTCAAGAGCCTGTAGCGCGTGGCATCGCGCTCCAGCCTCCGCCTTGCTATCATCCCCCTATGACCACGGTGGAAATTCTCTTGTCCTATGCCACGCCGCCCACGGAGCAGGCGGCCTCCGCTCTGGCCAGCATCAAGGACGTCTACGGCATCCGCCGTCTCAGCTTCGACCATGCCGCTCGCACTCTGCGCGTGGAGTACGACGCCACACGGCTCACCGCAGCCGCCGTCACCAAGCTCGTCCGCGAGGCCGGCCTTGAGATCGTCTCCGAAATCTCCGCTGTCCTGCCGCCAGATCCGCCGGCCGTTCCGCAACCGGCGCCCGCAGCCTGAACGGGGCCTTTGAACAGCCTCTCGACCGATTGCGCCCCTCGAAGAACCCTGATAATCTGTCTATGGTTTCGCTTGAAACCAACCGCGTGCGCCCGTAGCTCAGCTGGATAGAGCGACTGGCTACGAACCAGTAGGTCGGGAGTTCGACTCTCTCCGGGCGCACCATTACCTTCCTCACTCTGCAAGATTTCTGGGCCGCCAGTTCTCGCGGCAAAGACCGCGGTGCGTTCTTGCCACCGTAACTCCTGACTCTCTATGGCTTGAACTCTCCGCTCGAATCGACAGCCAAAACGGCATTTACAGGCAACTTGTCGCTCGATCCGCCGGCCAGCACACGCACCTGTTCCTTCTCCACCCGCCAGACGTGGCTTGCCGCGTCCCAATAGGCCAGCTCCCGCGGTTTCAGCTCCAACGTCACATCCCGCTCCGTCCCAGCCTCGATCCGCACCCGCTTGAATCCCTTCAATTCCAACTGTGGCCGCGTCACAGCCGAGCCCAGGTGTTGCACATACAACTGCACCACCTCATCGCCCGCGCGCTTGCCCGTGTTCTTCACCTTCACAGTCACCCGCACCGTGCCCTCGGCCGTCACCTTCGGCTCACTCAGGCTCAGCCCCTCATACGCGAAGCTCGTGTAGCTGAGACCGTAACCGAAGGCGTAAAGCGGCTTCTGCTTGCTGTAGAGGTAAGTCTCTCCGTCCAGCAGGTTGTAGTCCAGAATAGGCAGCAGCTGCGCGTCGCCCGTGGGCCAGGTCTGCGTCAGCCGCCCGGCCGGCGAGTAGTCGCCAAACAGCACGTCGGCCAACCCGTGGCCTTCCTCCTGGCTGTTGTGCGTGATGTGCACAATGGCCGGCAGATTCTGCTGGCTCCAGACAATCGCATAAGGAAAGCTGGCCCGCAAAACCTCGATGGTGCGGGGATTGGCCGCGAAAACCTGCTTCACCAGCTCCTCCTGTTCCAACACGATGGTCTTGCGGTCCACATCCTCCTTGCCGTTCGAGGGGGTGGGGCAGACGTCCCATCCTGCATTGCACTCCGGATGATTGCCTACCACCACAACCGCCACATCCGCTTCGCGCGCCATGGCCGCGGCCTCCGCCGGGTTCGATCCGTCGCTGAACAGCACTTTCACGCCGTTGCCCGGGGTCCCCAACGACGGGTCCTTGTCGTTGGGGTGGTTGCCCGCCCCCTCGCGAATCCCCTCCAGCGCGCTCACCGCATACGGCGGCGTTCCGCTGTACCAATCCAGCAGCACCTGGTCCGCCCACGGCCCAATCACCGCAATGGTCTTCAGCTTCGCGCGGTCCAGCGGCAGCGTATTGCCCTCGTTCTTCAGCAGCACCACCGACTCGTCCGTCGCCAGCCGCGCCAGCGCTTTGCTTGAATCCCGATCCCACGGCGGCCCCGCCTCATCGTTGGTCCCCATCGTATTCCGGCCGATCTTCCCGTAAGGGTCCACTCCCTGCGGGTCCATTTCGCCCAGCCGCAGATAGACGCGCAACAGATTTTTCAGAGCCGCGTCCATATCCGCCTCCGTCAGCAGACCGTCCTTCAGCGCCTTGGCCAGATCGTCCTTATAGCTATCGAGAAAGTGGTTGATCCCCGCCTTCACCGCCGCCGCCGCTCCGTGTTCTTTGTCCGGGAAGCTCTTGTGCGCGGTGATCAGCAGCCCCAGCGCGCCTCCGTCCGTACAGATCAACCCGTCGTTGCCCCACTCCTTGATCATCACTTCTTTCAGCACCGGATTGATCGTCATCGGCGTGCCGTTCCACGAGTTGTACGCCGCCATCACCGCCCGCGACCCGCCCTCCTCGAAGCCCATGCGGAAAGGCACGGAGTAGTACTCCCGAAACAGCCTTTCATCGAAGTCCGAAGAGGTGTAGGAGCGCCCGTTCTCGTTTTCGTTGGCCAGGAAGTGCTTCATCAGCGAAGCGGCCTGCCAGTGTGTCGGGTCGGCCCCCTGCAAGCCCTGCGCAAAAGCCGCAACCAGCGTCCCGTCCAGAAACGGGTCCTCGCCATACGACTCCTCGGTCCGGCCCCAACGCGGATCGCGGCTCAGATCGGCATTGGGCGCCCGCACCACCACCCCGCCCCGGTCGTAGACCGGATTCTGATAGTCATAGCGCGCCTCGTAGCCCTCCACCGAGGCAATCTTTTTCACGAGCTCCGGGTCCCAGGTCTCGCCCAGCCCCTTTTCCTGCGGAAACGTCGTCGTCGGCAGCGGCATCCTGCCCCGGCCGCCCCAGCCGCCCGGCCCGCCCAACGCCAGCCCGTGCAGCCCCTCTGCCTGGCCGGAGAAAACCAGCCCCAACCGCGGAATCTTCGGGTGGTCCGACATCAACTGAACCTTTTCGTCCAGCGTCAACCTGCCCAACAGATCGGTAATCCTCTGGTCGTCGCCCAGCTTCGGGTCCCGGAAGGGATAATCCGCCTGCGCTTGAAGCCCCCCTGCCAACCCCGCCACAATCGCCAACCCCGCCAACACACCCATCCAGCGCCGCATCCTCATCGCCCTTGCCTCCCTTTCCGGAACAGCGCAGATTATCACAGCGAAGCCGGCGTAGCCTTCAGGGTTATCGCTTGAGGGGGTTCTTGCGCGCAAAAGAAAAAGCGAAGCGCCCATGCGCTCCGCTTCCCTTATTGCAACCGTCCTGCGCCTTCAGTACAGGCGGAAGTTGACCTCGACCGTAATCCCCACCGGCACTGGCGTCCTGCCATCCTTCATTGCCGGCTTGAACTTGTACTTGCGGACCGCTTCCAGCGCCTTTTCGTCCAGCCCCATGCCCAGCGTGCGGATCACGCGCGGATTCTGCGGATTCCCCTGCGCGTCCACGATCACGTAGATCAGGCAAATACCCTGGTATTTCGCCCGCCGGGCCTCGTCGGAGAACTCCGCCTCGGGCTGAAACAGAGGAATCGGCGGTGAAACCCCGCCGCCCACGCGATACAGTCCGCCGCCGATATTCCCGCCGCTCCCGTCACCGTACCCGTTTCCGGAGCCGTTACCCACTCCCATGCCGGACCCGTTTCCAAGAGAACCCAGCTTGACGTTGGTAGAGTTCGACATGCCGAAGTTCGGCAGGGTCGGATTGTCGGGAATGATAATGTCCTTCTGCACATCGATCGAGGGAACCGGCGACTCGATCTTGGGAGTGATTATCGGATTCTCCATCCGCGGGGGAATCTTGCCCTTGATGGCTTCGATCTTGTCCGGGCTTCCGCCCCCGCCGCCTGCGGTAACTGCGGCCTTGGGGGCATTGAATTCCGTTACATCGATCGGCGTCAAGAGCAGGTTGTTCTTCTTGACCTGATCGACGACCTTCGCCACTCCTAAGATGAGGGCGAAAATCAGAATGCCAACATTGACGCTGGTGGAGATGCCGATGGCCCAGGGATTGGGCTTCACCGCCATCCGGTCCGGAACCGGTATCGGCGTCGAGGTCAACTCCAGCGGCGGCAGCTTGGGCGGGAAAAAGACGTCGCGTATGCTCTCGTAGAGGCCCACCCAGATGGGCTTTTCCTCGATAGGAATGCCGAAGCTGACGTCGAGGTCTAAGCCGTCCGCGATGACCGCGGCAGCTTGAGATTCCGTGTCTGGCTGGATGAGCAGGTTGTTTACCATAGTTGCGGCTGGTTCTGTGGCCTCTGGGGGTCCGGAGGGAACATTTCCCGCTTCCCGGCCCCTCTGTCTATTATGCTCGACTGCGCCCGTCTCTGTCTCGCCGGTCGGGGTCTCGAACTCCAGGGTCGCATATTCCACTGTGTTCCGGTCTCCCATTAACAATAGACGGGAAACGCGCACGGTTGTAACGCAAAATTTCTCGCCCCGCGCCATTTACACTATCCAATGAACCAGTTCGCACCATCCCAGGAGTGACGATGTCCGCAGCGCCGGAGTTGAAGGCGACCCTTACCTTGCCGCAGACCGCCTTCCCGATGAAGGCCAATCTGCCTCAGAATGAACCGCTTCGCCTGGCACGCTGGGCCTCGCTCCGTCTCTACGAAGAGTTGCGCAAGGCCGGCCGCGGTCGTCCCGTCTTCATTCTCCATGACGGCCCTCCCTACGCCAACGGCCCCATCCACCTGGGCCACGCCCTCAACAAAGGGCTCAAGGATTTTATCGTCAAGTCGAAGACCATGGCCGGCTTCGACTCGCCCTACGTCCCAGGGTTCGACTGCCACGGCCTGCCCATCGAGATCAAGGTGGAAGAGCAGCTTGGCCGCAAGAGGCTGGAACTGCCCGCGGCGGCGATCCTGGGGGCCTGCCGCGCCTACGCGCAGAAGTACGTTGACCTGCAAACCTCCCAGTTTGAGCGCATTGGCTGCTTCGGCCGCTGGCAAAAACCCTACCGCACCATGACCCGCGACTACGAGGCCCGCACTCTGGAAGCCTTTTACGGCTTCTTCGAAAAAGGCTTCGTCTACCGCGGACTCAAGCCGGTCTACTGGTGCATCCACGACCGGACGACGCTGGCCGAGGCGGAGGTCGAGTACGAGATGCACACCAGCCCCTCGATCTACGTGCGCTACCGCCTCACCTCCGACCCGGCAGCCATCGATCCAAGACTGGCCGGCCGCGAGGTCTACACCATCATCTGGACCACCACCCCTTGGACCCTGCCCGCGTCGCTGGCCGTGGCCTTTCATCCTGACTTCGAGTACGTAGCGCTGGAGGCGAACCCCACACCGGGTGCCCCAGGTCTCGATTCTGAGACCTGGGATTCGAAGTCCCCAGCCCCGGTCTACATCGTCGCCGCCGAATTGGCCGCCTCCGTCATCGCTGCATGCAACTTGGGTAAAACCACGGAGTTGGCCCGCTTCAAAGGCGCCGTGCTCGACCGCATCGTCTTCCAGCATCCTTTCCTGGAGCGCAGCGTCCTCGGTGTCCTGGCCACTTACGTCACCGCCGACCAGGGCACCGGCGCCGTCCACACCGCGCCTGCCCATGGCGCGGACGACTTCTTGACCGGCCAGCGCTACGGCCTCGACCCTACCTGCCGCGTCGATGCCACAGGCCACCTGCGCGTGGACCCCGAGGCTTGGCCGCTTGCCGCTCCGCCCGCCTTCGAGGGCAAGACGGTCTGGGCCGCCAATCCCATCATCGTGGCCATGCTTGAGGAGCGCGGCGCGCTACTGGCCGCGAGCGACCTCGAACACTCCTACCCGCACTGCTGGCGTTGCCACAAGCCCGTCATCTATCGCGCCACCGAGCAGTGGTTCATCGGCATGGAAACTCCGGTGAAGCGCGCCGACGGCTCCGAGACCACATTCCGCCAGCTCGCCCTTGAGGAGATTGACAAGGTAGTCTGGGACCCGCCCTGGGGCAAGGTGCGCATCTCCAACATGATCGCCACCCGGCCCGACTGGTGCATCAGCCGCCAGAAAATCTGGGACGTGCCCATCGCCGTCTTTCTGTGCGAGCAATGCAACCAGCCGATCGTCTCCGCGCAATTGAACCGCGCCGTGGTCGCTCTGATCGAACGCGAGGGCATCGAGGCTTGGCGTACGCCCGCCCCCGAAGAGCTTCTGGCTGCGCTGCTGCCCGCCGCCTCGGTCTGCACCCACTGCGGCGCCACGGCCTTCCGCAAGGAAACCGACATCCTCGACGTTTGGATTGACGCCGGCGTCAGTTGGCTTGCCGTCTGCGAGGCCGATCCCGACCTTAAGACCGCCTATTCCGCCTTCCAAAACGGCGAAGGCACGCCGGTCTTATATCTTGAAGGCGGGGACCAGCACCGCGGCTGGTTCCACTCCTCGCTGCTCACCTCCGTAGCTCTGCGCGGCCATGCGCCTTACTCCCACGTGGCCACCGCCGGCTTCACTCTCGACGAGCAGGGCCGTGCCTTCTCGAAATCTCTCGGCAACGGCGTCGATCCAGTCGATATCGCCAACCGCCTCGGCGGCGAGATCGTTCGTCTCTGGGTCGCCTCGGTTGACTTCCGCGAGGACATGGCCGCCAGCGAAAATCTGCTCCAGCGCTGCGCGGAGATCTATAAGAAACTGCGCAACACCTTCCGATTTCTGCTGGGCAATCTAAGCAACTCTGTCCCTTTGTTGGGGACTCTTACCAGTTTCGACCCCGTCCGCGACCGCGTCCCCGAAGCCGAGCTTCTCCCCCTCGACCGCTATATGCTGGCCCGCACCCGCGACCTCACCGAAAAAGTCCTCGACTGGTACGCGGCCTTCGAGTTCCATCGCGTCTACCACGCCGTCAACGAGTTCGCCATCGTCGACCTGAGTTCGTTCTACCTCGACGTGCTCAAGGACCGCATGTACACCTTCGCGCCTACCAGCCATGCACGCCGCTCCGCGCAAACCGTCCTCTGGCAGATCACCGAAACCCTCGTCCGTCTCGTCGCGCCTATCCTCAGCTTCACCGCCGACGAAGTCTGGGAGCATCTCCCCGCCGTCGCAGGCCGCGAAGCCAGCGTCCATCTCGCGCAGTTCCCAAAACCGGCGGAAATCTTCTCCGAAGACCCTGCTCCGCTGCTTGAAGAGTGGAAAGACCTCCTTAACATTCGCGATCTGGCGCTTCGACTCCTCGAAGACGCGCGCCAAGACAAGATGATCGGCAAGTCCCTTGAAGCCGATCTTCACTTCCTTGCAAAAGAAGAGGTTTTCGATCTCCTCAAGCGCCATGAGGGCGAACTCAAGGAGTTGCTCAACGTCTCGAAGGTGTTGGTTCTCAACGGTGCGGTGGAAACCGGATACAGGACTCCTACGAAGGAAAAGCCTTTCTTCAAGACAATGACGACGTCGAACTATCTCTCGTTCGCCGTATACTCCGCATCCGGCCACAAGTGCGCCCGCTGCTGGAACTTCATGCCCGAAGTCTCCGCCTACGGCATCTGGCAAAACGTCTGCAACCGCTGCCAATCAGCGCTCAAAGAAATGGGCATCGACCCGCCACAACCACCGGAGGCCGCCCAATGAACAATAGCTCCGTGCCCCACCCTTTTCGCGTTCCTTGCGAAAAGGGTGGGAAGCCACAGACGTTTGGGGTTCGTGCTTTCCCACCCTTGCTACAGAAACAAGTCGCAAGGGTGGGGCACGGAGGCTGGTTGGCGGCGCCAGAATCGGTTGCTCATGAGGAGGTCACGCAGTGAAACTTCCGGCGCCCCGTCGCCTGCCCTGGCTGCTGCTCATCTCCGCGGTCGTCATCTTTCTTGACCGTCTCACCAAGACCTGGGTCGCGCTGCACATCCCCACGGGCGGCGCCATTCCGGTCGTGCCCCGCGTTCTGCGCATCACTCACTGGACCAACGATGGCGCCGCCTTCTCGCTCTTCGCCGGCTCAGCCTCGCCCCACACGGTCCGCTGGGTCTTGATCGGCTTCTCGCTCCTGGCCGCGCTCGCCGTCCTCATCGCCATGGTCCGCATGGGCCACCGCTTCACCCTCACCACCGTCGCCCTGGCCCTCATCTTTGCCGGAGCCCTCGGCAACGTCCACGACCGCATCCTCTACGGCTCGGTCGTGGACTTCATTGAAGTCCACATCTTCACCTACCACTGGCCCGACTTCAACCTGGCCGACTCCTCCATCGTCACCGGCGCCTGCCTCCTGCTGCTCCACTCGCTGTTCCCGAATAAACCTCGGCCCACTAACCCTTCACCCCCCACGAGGATTCCATGAAGATTCGTTGTTCCGCCCCGTCGTTTCGCGCTGCTTTTGCCGCCGCAGCCGCGCTCGCCTGCCTCATCCTGGCCCCAGCCCGCCCCGCAAACGCCCAGCGTCTCCCTTCGACCGTCCGCCCCGAGCGCTACACGCTTACCCTTACGCCCGACCTCAAAGCCGCGACCTTCTCCGGCGTTGAATCGATCGGCTTGGACCTGGCCGAGCCTACGGATCGCATCACCCTGAACGCTGCCGAGATCGCCTTCCAAAGCGTCACCGTGACCGCCAACGGCAAGCAGCAGACGGCCACCGTCGCTCTCGACAAAGACAAGGAGCAGGCCGCCTTCACCTTCCCCGAAAAGCTGCCCGCGGGCAAAGCAACCCTCTCCATCGCCTATACCGGCATCCTGAACAATGAACTGCGCGGCTTCTATCTCTCCAAAACTGCCCGCCGCAACTACGCCGTCACCCAGTTTGAACCCACCGACGCCCGCCGCGCCTTCCCATCCTTCGATGAGCCGGCCTTCAAGGCCTCCTATGATGTCTCCCTGGTCGTCGACAGCGGCGACACCGCCATCTCCAACAGCCCCATCGAAGCCGACACCCCGGGCCCCGCCGCCGGCAAGCACACCCTCAAGTTCTCCACCACCCCCAAAATGTCCACTTATCTCGTCGCTTTCCTCGTCGGCGACTTCCAGTGCACCGCCGGCGAATCCGACGGCGTAGCCATCCGCGTCTGCTCCACCCCCGACAAGGTGGCCCTCACGCCCTACGGCGTCGATATCGCCCAATATGTGCTCCACTACTACAACACCTACTTCGGCATCCCTTACCCGCTCAAGAAGCTCGACCTCATCGCCCTGCCCGATTTCGAGGCCGGCGCCATGGAGAACTTCGGCGCCATCACCTACCGCGAGACTGCCCTGCTCATCGATCCCAAGACAGCCTCGGTTGGCTCAAAGAAGGAAGTCGCCCTGGTCATCGCTCACGAAATGGCCCACCAGTGGTTCGGCGACCTGGTCACCATGCAGTGGTGGAACAACATCTGGCTCAACGAGGGCTTCGCCACCTGGATGGAGACCAAGGCCGTTGCCCGCATGCACCCGGAGTGGAATATCGACCAGATGGTGGCCTCCGGCGTGGACGACACGCTGAATCTGGACGCGCAGCCCACCACTCGCGCCATCCGCGCCAAGGCCGAAACCCCCGACGAGATCAACCAGATGTTCGACGGCATCGCCTACGGCAAGGCAGCCGCCGTGCTGCTGACCGTTGAAAACTACCTGGGCGAGGAGACCTTCCGCCAGGGCGTGCACAACTACCTGGACGCCCACCGCTACGCGAACGCGACTGCGGAAGATTTCTGGGGCGCGCAGACCGCTGCCAGCCACAAGCCGGTGGACAAGATCATGGAGAGTCTGGTGGCTCAGCCGGGCGCGCCCATCCTCACCTTCGCCGATCCGGCCAAGGGCAAGGTTTCAGTTTCGCAGAAGCGCTTTTTCCTCAGCCCGAGCATTCAGCCCGATCCCGCTCAGAAATGGACCCTCCCCGTCTGTTTCAAAACGGCCTCCGGGCAGGACTGCCAGCTCCTCACACCCGCCGATTCCACATTGAAAGTGCCCGCCGCCGCCCTCTTCTTTGCCAATGCCGGGGGCCAGGGCTATTACCGCAGTGCCTACCCAGCCAGCATCTACGAGGCTCTCGTCACCAATGTCGAAACCAGCCTCACCCCCACCGAGCGCATCGCCCTCACCGGCGACGAGTGGGCCCAGGTCCGCGCCAACAAAGCTCCCATTGGTGCCTATCTCGACCTCATGGCCGCCATCAAAGCCGATCCCGGCGCTGAAGTCCTCTCGAACTCCCTCGGAGGCGTCAACGCAACCTACGAGCGGGTTGCCGGCACGCCTGAAGAACGCGCCGCTCTCTCGGCCTGGATTCGCTCCACCTTTGCGCCGCAGCTCGCCAAACTCGGTCCCCCCGCCGAAACCGATTCGCCCAACGTCCGCGAGTTGCGCGCCCAGCTCTTCGGCGTCCTCGGCTACTACGGCAAGGACCCCGCCGTCCTCGCCCAGGCCCGCCAGATCGCGCAGAATTATCTCGCCAATCCCGCCTCCGTCGAACCCACTCTTGGCCAGACCGCCCTGGCCATCGCCGCCCGCAACGGCGACGCTGCTCTTTTCGACCAGTTGCAGCACGTCTATGAGACCTCGACCAATCCCGAGTTCCAGATCGGCGCCCTGCGCCTGCTCGCTGAGTTTGAAGATCCCGCCCTGGTTCAACGTTCCCTGGACTACGCCGTCTCCGGCAAGGTCCGCAATCAGGACGCGGCCATCCAGTTCGCCATCGCCCTCCAGGTCAGCGCCACCCGCGACCAGGCCTGGAAGTACATCCAGGCCCACTGGGATAAAGTGCAGGCGGAGTTGACTACCGAGATGGGCGCCGCGCTGGTAGGCTCCACGGGCAGCTTCTGCTCCGCCGATGCCCGCGACGAGGTGAAGAACTTTTTCTCCACGCACAAAGTCGCCGCCTCCGATCTGGCCCTCAAGCACGCCATCGAACACATCGACGGCTGCATTGAATTCCGCACCCTCCAGGAACCGAATCTGAAACAGTGGCTCGCCACCCAACCCAAACCATAGCCCTCCCACATTCCTTAGCAACAAATTCTGGGTGCCCCAGGTCTCGATTCTGAGACCTGGGAAACCTCAAGCCGCTCCCACTGAACCCTGCTGTCTTAGTCCACCACACGAATTCGTTACCATCAAACCCATGCCCCAATTCCCTCCCGGCCAGACCCTGCTCATCGATGCCGACGATACGCTGTGGGAAAATAACATCTACTTCGAGCGGGCTATTGCCGCCTTTATCAGCTACCTCAACCACCATGAGTACACCCCCGCAGAAGTGCGCCAGGCCCTCAACGCCGTCGAGCGCGAGACCATTCTCGCCCACGGCTACGGACTCACCAGCTTTGCCCGCTCGCTGGTCACCTGCTTTGAGCGCCTCAGCCCCGCGCCGGTCACCGAAGATAAGGTCCAACGCATTCTTAGCTTCGCCCGCTCCATCGCCGAGCAGGAGATCGAGCTGCTCCCCGGCGTGGCTGAAACCCTGGCCGAGCTGGCAAGCCGCCACCGGCTCATCCTCATGACCAAGGGCAATCACGCCGAGCAGGCCGACAAGCTCACCCGCTCCGGCCTTTCCAGTTACTTCACCGCTGTCGAAATCGTCCAGGAAAAAGACCCCGCCATCTACCGCGAAGTCATCGCCCGCCTTGAGCTCGCGCCCCGCACCAGCTGCGCCCCGCAAACATATTGGATGATCGGCAACAGCCCCAAAAGCGACATCAACCCCGCCCTCGCCGCCGGCCTCCACGCCGTCTTCCTCTTTCACAAAGACACCTGGGTCCTCGAACACGCCGCCCTCGACCCCGCTCCCCAGGGCCAGCACCTGCTCGAACTCGATTCCTTCGCCAAACTCCGTGCGATCTTCTGATGATCGGCTGACGTTTCTCCTCTTGGGAATTTGCAATGGCCCTGTAATCCTTTTTGCCGCACCCCGCTCCCTTGACGCCTGCATCGCCCCTCTGTTCTACTTCTTTCAACGTCATGCACGAGGCCTGCGCCAACACGAACCCTTGCACCGTCATGCTCGGCGCTCCGTCCCTTTCCGCCATGCGAATTACCAGGCCCAATTTGCGCGCGGGAAACGAAGCCTGACCAACCAGTTTTGTAATGCAGCAGTACCCAGGCCACCACCCGCAAACGCGGCTGGTGGTTTTTGATTTTCCAGTCCCGTTTCGTCTTGTTAAGGAGAAATTCTCGTGGAATCCGTCACCCTGGCCAGCATCGAGGCAGCTCGCTCGCGCATCGGAGGCGCCATCTACGTTTCGCCCTGCCAGCTCTCCCACCAACTCTCCGAGTTGACCGGCCTGCCTCTGCACTTGAAGCTCGAAAACCTCCAACTCACCGGCTCCTTCAAGGAGCGCGGCGCGCTTAACAAGCTGCTCACCCTCAACAAAGTGGAGCGGGAGCGCGGCGTCATCGCGGCCAGCGCAGGAAACCACGCCCAGGGCGTCGCCTTCCACGCCTCCTCGCTCGGCATTCGCGCCCAGATCGTCATGCCGCTGGCCACGCCGCAGATCAAAGTCGCCGCCACGCGCGGCTTCGGCGCCGAGGTCATCCTCCACGGCGCCAGCTACGAAGAAGCCTGCGAAGAGGCCCTGCGCCGCCGCGTCGAAGAGGGCCGCACCTTCATTCATCCCTTCGACGACCCGGAAGTCATCTCCGGCCAGGGCACCATCGGCCTTGAACTGCTCGAGCAGGTTCCCGACATCGAAGCCGTCGTCGTTCCCATCGGCGGCGGCGGCCTCATCGCCGGCGTCGCCTGCGCCCTCAAGGAGAACAATCCAAAAATCCGCGTCGTCGGCGTCGAGCCGGAGAAGCTGCCCTCCATGCTGCGCGCCCGCGAGGCCGGCCACCCCGTCACCATCGCCCCTGAGGCCACCATCGCCGACGGCATCGCCGTCCGCCGCGCCGGCGACCTCACCCTCCCCCTTGTCTCCCGCTACGTCGACGAGATCGTCACCATCGACGACGAAGAGATCGCCAGCGCCATCCTCATGCTCCTCGAGCAGGAGAAGACCCTGGCCGAAGGCGCCGGAGCAGCCGCTCTGGCCGCCGTCGTCCAGTCCAAGACCAACCTCCGCCAGCGCCGCACCGCCGTCCTGGTCTGCGGCGGCAACATCGACGTCACCCTACTGGCCAAGATCATTGAGCGCGGCCTGGTCAAGGACGGCCGCCTGCTGCGCATCCGCGTCTATCTCCAGGACCGCCCCGGTGCGCTGCACGCCCTCACCCAGATCCTGGCCCGCGAGCGCGCCAACATCGTCGAAACCCTCCACAACCGCGCCTACTACGGCGTCAGCCTGAGCGAAACCGCCATCGACGTCACCCTCGAAACCCGCGGCGCAACCCACATCGCCGCCATCAGCCACGCCCTGCGCGAAGCCGCCTTCCGCTTCGAGCGCATCCAATAGCACCAGCCTCCGGGGTGCCCCACCCTCGCCGCGTCCTTGTTTTTGCGGCTTCGGGGTCCCCAACGATAGGTCTTCATCGTTGGGGTGAACTAGGGTGGGAAACCATGAATCTCAACCTTCGTCCGTTCATTGGGAGCACCATGTATTCGCCTAAATTCAACCAGGTTTCCGACCGCGCCGTCCTCATCGAGGCCATGCGAGCCTACTCCTTCGCCATCCTCTTTGGCCCGTTATCGAACCCGGACTCTGCGGGCCCTCCCGTCGCTACCCACCTCCCGCTCGTCGTCAAAGACGAAGGCCCCCACGGCCTCCTCGAAGGCCACTTCGCCATCGCCAATCGTCACTGGCAATCTCTTGCCGGGCGCGAAACCCTGGTCGTCTTCTCCGGCCCCCATAGCTACGTCTCACCCACCCTCTACGTCGAGCCGCTCTCCGTTCCCACATGGAACTACATCGCCGTCCATGCCTGCGGAACCCTCTCGCTCGTCGAAGACGAGGCCGGCAAAGAAGCCCTCCTCGCCGGCCTCATCAACGCCCACGAGCCGGCCTATGCCGAAAAATGGCGCGTCATGCCCGGCGGTTTCCGCCGCTCCATGCTCGCCGGCATCGTCGGCTTCCGCATCCCAATCTCAAGAATCGAAGGCAAGTTCAAGATCAGTCAGAACTGCGACCCGGCCGAACGCCGCAACGTCCGCGCTGCCCACGCCGCCGGAACCCCCGATCAGCAGGCCCTCGCCGCCTGGATGGAACGCCTTGGCGGGTAAGTGTTCCATGAAGCGGAGGTAACGGAGCGCATTTCAAGCCAGCTCGGTTTGACGGCTCAAGCTATCGATCCCGCCTCCGCGCAACCATCATTTTTTGCTATACTCGTAGAGTTCACCCCTGTGCGGAGGTGGTGAAATTGGCAGACACACCAGCTTGAGGTGCTGACGCCGCGAGGCATAGGGGTTCAAGTCCCCTCCTCCGCACCAGATTTCTCTCCTCCGGCTCAGCCGGACTGATTTGGAAAGCAGCCTAGAAAATGCATATCCTCCTCATCTTCGTCGTCGTCATACACATTCTCGTGTGCGTTTTTCTCATCGGCGTTGTCCTCCTCCAGCAGGGCCGCTCGGCCGACTTGGCAGGCGCCTTCGGCGGCCAGGGTTCGCAGACCGCCTTCGGCCCCCGTGCCGCGGCCAACGTCCTCACCCGGCTCACCACCTGGTCGGCGATCATCTTCATGCTTACCTCCATCGGTCTGACCGTCCTCTACCAGCGCTCCACCACCGGCTCGCACTCGGTGCTGGAAGGCGCCAAGCCCGCGCCTGTCTCGGCGCCGGCCAAATCCGGCAAGTAGCCGCAAACCTTTCCTCCAACCCAGATCCGCGGCAGAAACGGCAGGCCACACGGCCTGCCGTTTCTGTGTGCTGCCAATCCTCCTGCCGCGCCCTTAAAAAACATGTTGACAAATATATCTGAAAGATATATCTTGCAGCTATATGACCCGCAACCGTACAGCCTACGTCATCCTCGGAATGCTCTCCATCCAGCCCAATCTCTCCGGCTCCGGCTACGAAATTCACAAGGCCATCGAAGACAACTTCGGCAGCTTCTGGGGCGAGAGCTACGGGCAAATCTACCCTACCCTGAAGCGCCTGGCCGCCGAAGGCCTGATTAAGCCGAACCAGCCCGCCTCCGCGCCCAAAAAGCGCCGTCAGGAGTATTCCCTCACCGATGCAGGGCGCGCTTGCCTGCGCGAATGGCTCGCCCTGCCCTTCCAAAACGATCCGCCCCGCAATGAATTCCTGCTCAAGCTCTTCTTTGGCCGCGAGGCAGCGCCGGGCGTCGCAATCGCGCACGTTCGCGAACTGCAGGAACGAAACCGGCGCATGCTCGCCGCTCTCGAAGGGATCGATAAGATGGCGCACGAAATTCAAACGAACAACCCAAACAAGCCGTACTGGATGCTCACGCTGGGCCTGGGGCTGGCGATAACCCGCGCCGCCCTCGACTGGGGCGAATCGGCGCTGGCTGAGCTCGCTTCGTTGGAGTCAGCCGCTTCTGATCTTTCATCACATGATCACACCAACACAAAAAACAGTCATCCTGAGCGACCCGTAGCGTAGCGAAGGGGAGTCGAAGGACCTGCGTTTGTTCTTGCTCTTGTTTCTAAGATGCAACCCTACAGGGCCGAATCAATTGCACGAAGAAGGAGAAATCAAAGATGTCTACAACCGTTCGCTCCAGCCGCTCATCGCAGATCGTCGCCTGGGCCGTCGCCAGCCTTTTTCTTCTCGGCTTTTTCTTCTCTCCCGTCGGTGCGTGGACCGGCCCCATCCTGGGCGTCTGGTTCGTCGGCACGCAAAAGCCCCGTCGCGGATTCCTCTGGATGCTGGCCTTTTCCTTCATTCCCCATCTGATCTCAGACTGGCGCCTCTTCCTGCACACTCCTCTTGCGGATGCGCTTCAGTACGTAGACTGGATTCTTCTCGCCTCCTTGATCGCCGTTCTTCCATTCACCTTTCACCGGCTTGTCAGTCCGCGTCTGCCGGGATTCTTCTCGACGCTGCCCTTTCCAATGGCGTCAGCGGCAGTTCAATTCTGGTCTTTTCCGTATCTGCCGAGGAATGCCTTTATGTTTCTTGCCAACGACGCTGCGGCTAAACTGCCTTTGTTGCCCGTGATGAAAGGAATATACGGCGACATCGTCCTCCCACTCATGGATGCGGCCATTTTCCTCGGCTGCTGGTTCGCGGCGGTCGTCGTCTGGATGTGGAACCAGGAGTTTCGCGTGGCGAAGATCCGCAAGGGTGCCACGTTCTTCGGAGCGCTGTTCGGAGTGCTGATCCTGGCCGAAATCTACTTCCGGATCAGCGGCGTCGATTTTTTTAGTATCGTGAATCTTTACGTACTCATTGTCTCGCTTTTTATCCCTCCCGCCGGAGTCGTCGTTCTTGCTGCCTGGGCGCTTTTCAACCGCGGAAAGATCAGGCCTTGGGCAGAGCGGACGGAGACCGTTGCCCAATTGCGAAGCCCCTTTACCGGGAACCCCTTGCATGTGGCCAGCGAGAAAGCAGGCCGCGAAGCTCTCCTCAGCACCTCCGGCGAGCGCTTCCCCATCCGCAACGGAATTCCAACCTTTCTCAAGCCGGAGGACCTGACCGGCGACAACGGCAAATACAACAAGTTGTATGAAACCATCGGCGGCTTTTACGACGATACTCAACGTGTCGCCTGCGCGCTCAAGGGACTAGACCGGGATGAATACTTCCTCGTCTACATGCGTATGCTCGAAGCCAAACCGGGCGATTCGGTGCTGGAAACCTCGGTGGGCACCGGTCTCAACTTCAAATATCTGCCCCGCGGCGTGAAACTCTCCGGCCTCGATCTGTCGCCTGAGATGCTGGCCAACTGCCAGGCCAACCTGCGCCGCTGGAAGATGGACGCCGACCTTTATCTGGGCAATGCCGAGAGCCTGCCCTTCGCCGATTCCAGCTTCGATGTCGTCTTTCACGTGGGCGGCATCAGCTTCTTCAACGATCAGGCAAAGGCGATCCGGGAGATGATTCGCGTCGCCAAGCCGGGCAGCCTTTTGCTCATCTCCGATGAAACCGAGGAGTATGCGAAGGCAACCTATGAAAAAATTCCGATTACCAGCAGTTATTACAAGAACCGCCAGACGACCGTGAAAATCCCTATTGACCTCGTGCCACCCCAGATGCAGGAGATTCATCTGGAGATGATCAAGGGCGGACAGTTCTATGCCATCACCTTCCGCAAACCGGCGGCTTGAGAGTAAAATCTGGGCTAATCAAAGCCAATAAAGGGAGTTCCACGCGCCATGAACAAACTCGACGAGATTACCGCCAGGCGGAAGCGTGCCCATGCGCAGTTGCTTGCCAGCAAATCGAAGGTCTACGAAGGCTTTCTGGCCATGGAAAAGGCGGCCTATTGCGATGGCGCCCTGCCCAAAAAGCAGAAAGAGCTGATTGCTGTGGGAATCTCCGTCGTCAAGGACTGCGAATCCTGTATGCAGTGGCACCTCGAACAGGCGGCAGCCGATGGCGCGACCTTTGAGGAGTTGCTCGAAGCCATCGAGGTGGGCATCGAGATGGGCGGCGGCCCGGCCACGGTCTCGGCCCGCTTTGCGCTGGAAGTGATGGACAGCCTGGGACTGAAACCGCGCCAGAGTTAACAGCAATCGAGAATCCCCAGACTCACGTCTGACCCGCCGCGCTCTACAATGTATCCATGATTCTTGAAACCTTCCCCGTCGGCCCGCTCGAATGCAACTGCACTATCCTGGGCGATGAGGAAGCCGGCGAGGCCATCGTCATCGATCCCGGCGACGAGGTCGGCCGCATCCAACGCCGCCTTGCAGAACTCGGCCTCAAGCTCAAGCAGATTCTCGTCACACACGCCCACATCGACCACGTAGGCGGCGCGCTCCGGCTCAAGCGCCTCACTGGAGCGCCCATCCTGCTCAATGAGAACGATCTGCCCCTGCTCAAAATGATGGCGGCTCAGGCCAATTGGCTGGGCGTCCCCACGCCAGAGACCGCGCCCCCTGACGAAACCCTCGCCGACGGCCTGCGCGTAGGCCTGGACCGGTACCCCGCTCAGGTCCTGCACACCCCCGGCCACACCCAGGGCTCCGTCTGCCTCCACTTTGCCCCGCTCAAGATGGTCATCGCCGGCGATACCCTCTTTGCCGGCAGCATCGGCCGCACGGATCTGCCCGGCGGAAACTACGGTCAGATTATTGACTCCATCCAAACCCGCCTTCTGACCCTCCCCGACGAAACCAAAGTGCTGCCCGGCCACGGCCCCGCCACCTCCATCGGCGCCGAACGCAAGAGCAATCCCTTCCTCCGCGCGGGTTTCTGAAAATCGCCATCCCAGCAAGCTGTTTCGTTTCAATGGCGCAGACGATCTACCTCAAGTAGAGCTTTCGGTCGAAGTCATGTAATATTACTGCCTTGATGCTTCCCTAAATAATTAACAAAAATTGTTACTCCGGCACTGAACTCCCGTACCGGCCCCAGCAGGCTCACCACCAGCCACCCCGAGTCTCCCATCCCGTAAAAGTATCCCGGATGGACCCAGACCCCACGTTCCAGGAGCTCCTGCACCGTCTGCTCGTCGGGCTTCAGCGCCGGAATCCGCAACACCGCATACCAGCCGCCCTCCACTTCCAATCTGCGGACTGCCGGCAGCCGGACCAGTTGCCGGTCCAACTCCGCCAGGTTCGCCCTCACCCGTTCCCGAATCTGTCCCTGGATCGCCGCCCTTCCCTCCAGCCAAGCCGGCAGAGCGCACTCGACCGGCGCATTCATCGAGAGAAACGTATCGGCAATCACCTCCAGCCGCTCCAACGCCGCATTCGCCTCCGGCCCGGTCGCCACAATCCAGGCAGCCTTCATCTGCGGCAGCCCGGCAATCTTGCTCAGCCCGCTCACCACAAACACCGGAACCCCCTCAAGCCCTGCGGCAAAGCTCGCGCCTGCCCCGCCGAACCCGTAGTCCAGAAAAACCTCGTCCACCACCAGCGAAAGATCGAACTCCCGGCAAAGCCGCGCCAGCGCTTCCGCCTCCCACGTCTTGGTGAAGTGGCCGGTAGGATTGTTCGGGTGCACCAGCACGATGGCCCGCGTCTGGGGCGTAATCGCCTGGCGAAATCCCTCCGGATCGATCTGCCAGCCCTGGTCGTAGACCAGCGGCGCGGCCTTCAGCCGTACATCGTCCAGCACCGCCAGAAAATCGAAGAGCGGATAACCCGGCTGGGCTACAAGAATCTCGCTCCCCGGATCGCAGAGCAGCCGGAAGAGGTAGCTGTAAGCCTCGCTCGTGCTGGTGGTTAGCACAATCTGTTCCGGCTTCAGCGTAACGCCGTGGTCCGCATAGTACCCGCAGACCGCCTCGCGCCCACGCTGGCTCCCTCTCGGCTGCGGATCGTAATCGAGCGCCGCCGGATCGGCCAGCGCCGCCAGCAGTTCCGATGCGTACTCAAATCCGCACCGCGTCGGATTCGAAGCCGTCAGGTCGGCAATCGGCAGCCCGGCTTCGGCGCGAAGCCGGTGCGCCCGCGCCACTTCGCTCTCCTCCGTATTCCAGTCCGTTCTCCGCGAAAAGCGCATTTTTTGTCCCATCGGCGATCAGGAGGTCGCCAGCCCCACCGCATGTGGTCGTCAGCCCCACCGCAGGTGCTCATGCACAATAGGAACAGGCGCTCTTTTTAACCATACACGGGGTTCACAGGAGGAACATTGGCTCTACGCGCGGTTGTCTTCGACTATGGAATGGTATTGACCGGCCCGCCGGACCCCGTAGCCCACGCCGCGCTCCTGCGCATCACCGGCCTGCCCCCTGCCCGCTTCGAGAGCCTCTACTGGGCCGACCGCCGCGCCTACGACTTGGGTTCGCTCACCGGCATCGCCTTCTGGCAAAAGTTTATCCGCGACGCCGCCCTTGACTTGCCCCCCGGCGCCGTCGAAGAGCTGAACCGCTGGGACGCCCGCCTGTGGACCACCCAGAACCCCGCCATGCTGGCCTGGCAGCTCGAACTCAAGCAGCGCGGCCTGCTCACCGCGATCCTCTCCAACATGGGCGACAACGTGCTCGCGAGCGTCGAGCGGGAGTTCGACTGGATCCACCGCTTCGATGTGCTGGTCTGGAGCTTTCAGGTCCACATGGCCAAGCCCGACCCCGCCATCTATCGCCTTGTCCTCAAGGAACTCGGCACGCAACCCGGGGAAACCCTCTTCCTCGACGACAAACTCGTCAACATCGAGGCCGCGCGCGCGCTGGGCATGAAGACCATCGAGTTCTCCACCGTCGAACGGCTCCGCGCCGCCCTGATCGACGCCGGACTGGACGCTGTGCTCCCGCTTCCCTGAGCCTCAGCCGTTTGCTGGACTCCCCTTCAGGCCCTATTTCCCCAGGTGGTAGACTAACCCGCCGTTATAGGACATCACGTCCAACCCAGGGTTGCTTGGCACTATGAAGCCGTCCGAAAAATGGATATCGGAGTAGCCGACGCGCACGTCGAGCCGTTTCGTCAGCCTGCGTTGCATGCCGATCCCGATCTGCAGGCTGAAGTTCTGATAGGCCGCATCCACCGAAAGCGCCTTCTTTTCGAAAATCAGCACCCCGCCCTTGATGATGAAGTAGGGCTGGAAGGCCTTGTCGTGCCGCCACTTCATGCGCAGCCCAATCGGGTAAATCCCTAACCCGGGGTTGACCGTCTTCGCCTTGGTCAGTGGGTCGCCAAAGACATCGGTATTGGCCGGTTGGACCAGAATTGTCACGGGCAGCACTTCTGACGCCCAGTCCATCTCTGATTTCAGAAAGTAATTCCAGGAATGTCGATCGTACTCCACTCCACCCGTGTAGAGTTCGCTCCACCAGGAGTAGGCAAAAATGTGGTAATGGCCAAAGGATCCCTCTCCCTCCACGATGAGTTCGCTCTCCGGCCGGTTGAACCAATTCGCTGCCCGGTTCTCCGGCCCCGACGCGGCGCTCGCCCCCGCCCGGCTCAGCGCCTCTGCCGGCGTCTTCATCTCTGCCAGGCAATTTGTTCCTGCCGAGGTCTTCGTCTCTGCCGAAGCATTCGTCTCTGCCAGCGTCTCCGCCCCCTGCGAGTGCGCCGCTTGCGACGCAAGAAGGCAGAGCGCGGCCAGAATGGAACAGCAGTTGAGGCGAATGTTGCCGGCCAGGAAAAGCAAACTCCTGCGCGGGGCAGGTACGCACGCACAATCTCTGATTGACAGACGGCGGGCCTTCGAGACAGTTGGCATCGATTGGTCGGACTCTAGTGAGCAAGAATAGAGCGGCTGATGTTTGTCAATATAACATGAATTACAAGCCGGTACGGCACGCATTTCTCCTGCCTGCTTCCTATTGCGGCCCCCAGATCCTGAAATTCCCCGAGACGTGCAGCAGGCTCATGAAGTACAGCATTCCGTCGTAGTACCGCCAGTTTCCGCTGGGGATCGGCTCCTTCCACAGCTCTTCGACGAATTTGTCTTTCACCGGCTGCGTTGCGGCCAAGCTGGCCACCGCGCTGGTCGCCATCAGCCCCGTCGAGTGGTTATTTGAAAGCGGCTGGCCATCCAATGTGAACTGGTTCGCATACTTACCTATCCCCTGCGAGAAAAAGAACGCCTGCACCCGGTCGCTCAGCGCGCGCTCGCGCGGGTCCTTCGCCCACCACGACCAATCCACTGACCAATTGCTCTGCGTCCTCCAGGAATCGAACGCGAAGGTGCCGGCCCGCTGATTCCATTCGATAGCATGCGGCATGCCGTCGAAGTTCGCGTACTCCGGGCACAGGCCGGTCTTCGCATTCGTCGCGCGCGCGATGAAGTCGCGGCTCACCTCGGCCGCCTGCGCCCAGAACGCCCGGTCCGCCGCCGGTCCCCATCGCGCCCAAAGCTCATAAAACGCGGGCAGATGATAGCTGGGATCGGTGAAATCGACCTTGCCCTCGACCGGCGTAAACCGGATCATTTTCGCGTCCTCATTCACCTCGGCGGCCACCGTGCGCGCCCCGAACTTCGTCGCGCCCGTCCGCCGTTCCCGGTGCCGCATCGCTGTCAGCAACTCGTCGGCCTGCGCCTTGTAGTTGTAGATGCCCGCCCCATTGCCCCAGCGATTGGCGGCAAAATAAAGCGCCATCACAAAGTACTCTTCGCCATCCGGCGCCGGCGTCTCGTCGTTCGGCTCGCCGCTCACCTTGCACGACCATGAAAAATATCCCTGCGACGGGTGCGTGGGCGCGCCGATGTACATGTAGCTCTTGGCCCAGTTCCACAGCGCATCGAATTCCGCCTTGTGATTGAGTTGCACCGCGATCATCATCCCGTAGGACATTCCCTCGGTGCGCACATCGTGGTTGAAAACGTCGCTCAGATAAGCCAGCGGCCCGTTGCCGTTCGAGCCCGCGGGATAATAAACCGCCTGTGTCTCCGGGTCGCCATGGAAGAACTGTTGAAACGCTGCCTCGATCTTGGCGTCGATCTCCTTTTGCGGGTGCCCAGCCTCGGCAAAAAGATTCCGGTAGCGGTGCGTGGCATATGCGCCGTGGCCGTCATCCAGCGGAACCTGGCGCTGGTCCAGCGGTACCATCTTGGGCTGCGCGGTTTGTCCCACTGCCACGAGTGTGGCCAGGGTGGTGGAAAGCAAAGCGAAAGACAATCTATGGATCATGAATCTCCGGTCACGCGGGCCATTTTGCCAATTCTGTTTATTATATGCGAATCTGCGCGCCATCCCTCGCGGCAACCGCCTCTCGCGCCGCCCTGCTCACAACCATATAGCTCCATGTTCTACACTTTGGAAGGCAGTACGTTAAACCGTTTTCAACGCGACCGCCGTTTAAAGAAGCAACCCCTGTGACGGCTGCGTCCCCAAGCCAGGCTGATTCGTCCAGACATACTAGGAGTGCCGACAGTGAATTCACCGCAAAGAACAACAGGTTTGAACACGGCCAGATGGGCCGTGCCAATGGGGGCCGTATTGGCCTTCGCGGCTCTTGTGCTTGTTTCAACCATGGCTTTGGCCCAGACCGTGCCGGTTGTCACCGGCGACGCGCGTGTAGACAAGCTGCTCAGCCAGATGACGCTTGAGGAGAAGCTCACCCTGATCCACGGCACGCATGAGGATCCTGCGGTGTACCAGGGTCAGGCCGGCTATCTGGCCGGCATTCCGCGCCTTGGTATTCCGGGGCTGCGCTTTGCCGACGGGCCGCCGGGCGTCCTCACCCGTCATCCCTCGCAGGGTGAAACCGCAACCATGGGCGTCGCCGCCACCTTCAGCGTCAAGCTGGCCGAGGAAAACGGCGTAGTCATCGGACGCGAAGACCGCGCCTTGGGCATCGACGTCTCCCTCCAGCCCTTTGTAAACATCGACCGCGACCTCGAATTCGGACGCGGCTACAACACCTTCGGCGAAGACCCGTTTCTAACCGCCGAGATGGGAGTTGCCGAGATTAAGGGCATCCAGTCCCAGCACGTCATGGCCCAGATCAAGCACTACGTGGCCTACGACTCGAACAGCGGCAACATCTGGGTAGACGACCAGACGCTGCACGAGATCTACGTGGCCCCGTTCGACGCCGCCATCAGGAAGGCCGGCGTCTCCTCCATCATGTGCTCCTACAACCGCGTCAACGGCACCTTTGCCTGCGGCAACGACTCCACGCTGGCCAAAATCCTGCGCGACGAGATCGGCTTCAAGGGCTTTGTCACCTCGGACTGGGGCGCTGTCCACGCTGTCAACTTCATCAACGCCGGCCTCGACATGGAGATGCCCGGCGAACCGCTGCCCAGCGCGGGCTCTTTCTCGATTCCCTCGTTCTTCGACTCGATGCCCGTTCCCCCGCCTCCGCCGCCGCGCCCAGCAGCCGCAGAGGCCTTCATGGGAAGCATGTTCGGCGGACATATTCCCGAAGAGCCCGCCCCCCGCCGCGGCGGTGGTGGCGGCGACTGGGGCGTCAAGCTGGACCCGAAAAAGATGCCCGAAGCCCTCAAGGACGGCGCCGTCACTGAAGCAACAATCACCCGCGCCGCCGGCCGCGTCCTTTACGAAATCGTCCACTTCGGCTACCTCGACGGCCTATCCAAGCATGACGTCACCGCCCAGGCCATCGAAGCCAACGCCAAAATCATCGAGAAAACCGGCGAAGATGCCGCCGTGCTCCTCAAAAACGACGGCGGCGCGCTGCCTCTGAAAGCCGCCGGCCTCGATTCCGTGGTCCTTATCGGCCCCACCGCCGGCCAGGTGGACTCGATCGGCATCAACGGCGAGCGCTCCGTCGGTCTGCCGCAGCGCCAAGTCGGACCGCTCGACGCCCTCAGAAAGATCTCCGGCAACTCGAACATCAAGTTCGCCGTGGACGACGATATGACCGGCTCTCCGGTTCCGGCCTCTGCATTCTCCCACGACGGCAAGCCGGGTCTCCTCCGCACCGGCTCTGGCGCCGATCAAACCGACGCCCAGCTCAACTTTACTGGCGCCAATGCCCTGCCGCCCAACTCCACCGTGACCTGGAAGGGCTCGCTCACCCCGCCCCACGCAGGAACTTACTGGCTCTATCTCCAGGCCATGGGCACCAACGCCAACATCTCCCTCGACGGCAAGCGTCTGGCCGCAACCGGCGCCTACCAGGGCGGCGTCCACGGCGACATTCTGCAAGCCAGCCAGGACAACGCCATTCCCACCACCGACGGCCTCGACAACCTGCGCCGTGCTGTTGAACTGACCGCTGGACCGCACGACATCGAAATCAAGACCAGCCCCGACACCTCTAACTCGCCCGTCCAGGTGCGCCTCAACTGGTACACCCCCGAGCAGCGCCAGGCCGACCACGAAGCTGCCATCGCCGCCGCCAAAAGCGCCAGGATCGCGGTGGTTTTTGTGTGGACGCGGGGCACGCCGGTCTTCGGCCTTCCCGGCGAGCAGGACAGGCTCGTTGAAGAGGTTGCCGCAGTCAATCCCAACACCATCGTCGTCCTCAACACCAGCCAGCCCATCGCCCTGCCCTGGGTCGATAAGGTAAAGGCGGTTCTCGAAATGTGGTGGCCCGGCGATGAGGGCGGCTGGTCCACGGCCAATCTGCTGCTGGGCAAGACCAGCCCTGCCGGCCGTCTACCCGTCACCTGGGCCAAGCGCCTTGAAGACTATGCCGCCACCGACCCCAAACACCCTGAACGCTCCTTCAAGGGCGTAGACGGCAAGACCAATTACAGTGAAGGCGTCAACGTCGGCTATCGCTGGTTCGATCATGAAAAAATCGACCCGCTCTTCGCCTTCGGCCACGGCCTCAGTTACACCACTTTCGCCTACTCCGGCCTCAAGGTCGAGAAGGCCTCTGACGGCGGCCTCGACGTGAAGGTAAACATCAAGAACACCGGCGGCGCGGACTCAGACGAAGTGCCGCAGGTTTATCTCGGCGCGCCCAGCGACATTCCCTCGGAAGTTCAGTTCCCGGTGCGCGCTCTCGCCGCCTTCGACCGTATCCACCTGGCCGCCGGCGAAGCCAAAACCGTTACCCTGCACGTCCCGCCGCGCCAGTTGCAGTACTGGTCCACCAAAGACGGCAAGTGGGTAACCGCCAAAGGCAAGCGCGCCGTCAGCGTGGGCGCTTCCTCTCGCGATCTGCGCGTCGAGCAGAGCATCGACTGAGGCGTTGCCTGCAAGTCCTGCTTCGCCGAATAAAGACCTGGGCCGTTCATCCATTGCACAAGGCGCAGCGGATGAACGGCCCAAATTGTATGCGGCTTACTGAACTTCGGCTGTAAAGCTGTAACTGCCCGCCATCAACTCAAACCCGCTCTCAAGGCCGCGTGTTGTTGCCTTGACCAGTTTGCTCTCCACCAGCGGAACACCTTCCAGCTTGTACTTCCCGGCCTCGGCCTGGCTCAATTCCAGCCAGCCCGTAGTGTTGGCGGGTAAGATCAGATGCCACTCGGCCCTTGTTCCCTTCACCGTCCAGTCGGAATGAATTGCCCCGTAAGCGGAGGCATAGTCGAACGCAACGCTGCCCAGACGCGCATCGAAGACGGGATGCAGAACCACGGTGTGAAAGCCCGCATCGAGCGGCGACGCATCCACGCCGGCGGCATAACGGTAGATCCAGTCGGCCACCGCGCCATACGCATAGTGGTTGTAGGAGTTCATGCTGGGATCGTCTTTCATCTGGTCGCCGTTCCAGCGTTCCCACATCGTCGTGGCGCCGTGCTCCACCAGGTAGCCCCACGACGGGTACCCGGTGTTGAGCAGCAGCTTGTAGGCCAGCTTCGCGTTGCCCGCCTTGGTCAGTTCTTCCAGCAGATACGGCGTGCCCAGGAAGCCCGTGCCCAGCAGGCCATGGTTGGCCTCGATCTTCTCCGCCAGCTTTTGCGCGGCCGCCGCGCGCAACTCCTCAGGCAACAGGTTCATGTGGAGCGCCAGCACGTAGCCGGTCTGCGTGTCGCCGCCACTGCTCTTTGCGTTGGGATTGTTGATCCCACCAAAAGGCGATGGACTATTGTCCGCGCCGGCCACAAAGCCATCGGCGCGCACAAACTGCTTCTGGAAGGCCGCGCGAATCTTCTCGAACAGCCGCCCATACTTCTCTTCGTCCTGCGTGCGGTTCGTCGCGTGGGCCATTTGTTGCATCAGCGTAGTGTCATAGGCCCAATACGCCGTGGCGATCAACGTGTAATCCGTCCTTCCCTCGGGCGAGAGCCAGTCTCCAAAGGGAATCCCGGCCTCATGCTTCCACAGTCCATCGGGATTGGCGGCCGCGATGGCGTCCAGATACTTCTCCATCGCCGCCCAGTTCTGCTCGATCACGCTCGTGTCGCCGCTCTGCAGCCACGAGGTCCAGGGAACGATTACTCCCGCATCGCTCCAGCCGGCCGCGAAACCGGAATTAGGCTGCGCGGTGCCCGGCGCATAGATGCCGAAATACGGCGTCCCTGCCTGCGTCCCGCGCATATCCCCGGCAAACTTGCGCGAGAAGGCAGCCAGATCCATGTTGTAGCTGGCCGCTCGCCAGAAGACCTCGGCGTCTCCCATCCAGCCCAATCGCTCGTCGCGCTGCGGGCAGTCCGTCGGCACGCCCACAAAGTTCGAGCGCTGTCCCCAAAGAATATTGCTCCACAACTGGTTGATCATGGCGCTGCCGGTTTCCAGCTTGACCGCAAACGGCGCATCGGTATGAAACACCGCCGCGGTCACGGCGTCCTTGCCCGGAGCGGTGGGCAACCCCGTCACTTCAACATAACGGAAGCCGTGAAACGTGAACTGCGGCGTGAACTCTTCGACACCTTTGCCGCTGAGAATGAAGTGATCCGTAGCTTTGGCCGTGCGCAGATTGTCGGTATAGATGGTTCCATCCGCATTCACGATCTCAGCAAAGCGCAGCCGCACATCCGTGCCCGCCGGCCCCTGGACGCGCAGCCGTTCCACGCCTGAAAAGTTCTGGCCGAAGTCGTAGACGTAGACGCCGGGCTTCGGTTCGCTCACGGTCTTCGGCGTCATCGTCCGCTCCACGCGAATCGATGGATAGTCCTGCGCCTCGATTACTGCTGGCTTTGGATCAGTGGTGACCGCGCTTTTCCATGCCGCCCCGTCAAAGGCCGCCGAATTCCAGCCCGGCTGCGCGCGTCGCCCATCCTGCGTCTCGCCGTCGTAGATCTCCGCGTGCACAATACTCGACGTGCTGGCCAGCCAGCTTGCATCCGTCGCCACCCACTCCACGCTGCCGTCCGCGTATTCAATCCGCAACTGAGCCCGCAGCGCGGGCGGCGTATCGCCGTAGTTGTTGGGCTGCTGAAACCATTCCAGCGGCGTCTCATACCACCCCGGCGCCAGCAGCGCGGCCATCGCATTCTTGCCGCTCGTCAACTGCGTCGTCACATCGTATGTCTGGTATTTCACGTGTTCGCGATAGTCGCTCCAACCCGGCGCGAGCACATCGTCGCCCACGCGCTTGCCGTTCAGGAACATCTCGTAGGCGCCCAGCGCCGTAGCATACAGCCGCGCCGACTTCACCGGGTTGCTTACCGTGAATGTGCGCCGCAACGTCTTCACTGAGTCGGGAATCCAGGGATGCCCCAGCGGCTGGCTTCTCGGACCCGGTGCCTGCTGCCACTCGACCGCGTCACTCCAGTCCGAATCGTCAAAGCCCTTCTGTTCCCACCCCGGAGCGAGATGAACAGCCGTCTTCCACTCCCTTCCGCTCACGAAGTCAGCCGTCGAACCATCCGCGTACTCCACCACCAGTGTGGCAATCATCGGCGGTGCATCGGCCGCGGCCGCTCCGCTGGGATTGTCAACGAAATGCACCGTCTCGATGGCAATGGCGTTGACTCCGGCGGTCAGCTTGCCCGTAATGTCCGCTCGCACAAACTTCTTCCACGGCATCTGCTTCCACGCCGGAAACTCGCCGGCTGTGAGCACCTGTTCGCCGTTGATCCAGGCCGAAACCGTATCCTGCCCGGTCGCGTAGAGCGCGGCCCGCAGCACCGGCTTGTCCAGATTCATCGCCGCGCGATAGGCAAAGTGCTGTTCCCTTCTGTTCTCCGCCGCCAGAGCCCGCGCGTCGGGGTTGGTGATCCACGCGGCCGCTGCGTGACGCACCGCATCCTCCTCCGCCGTCTCGTAGCCGATCCACCGGGCGCGCCACCCGTCCTGCTTCAACAGGCCCGTCTCCCACCAACTCGTCTCGCTCTCCGCATACACCTTCCCAGCCGCATCCCACACCCTTACCCGCCAAAAGTACCGGGTGCTAGCCTGTAGCGCCGGCCCGGCGTAACGCACATTCACTGACTCCGCCAACTCAATGCGGCCGCTCTCCCACAAGTCCGCATTGCCCTCACGCAACAACTCGGCCCGCGAAGCAACCAGCACCTCATAGGCGGTCTGCTTCGCGCCCCGCGCCGGGTCCCGCAACTGCCATGAGAGCCGGGGCGCGGGATCGTCGATGCCCAGCGGCGTTTTCAGGTTGTCCACGCGCAGTTCGACTGGCCCGGTGAATGCCGGAGCCTGCCCCGCCGCCAACGGCACTGCCGCCGCTCCCAGGACCAACCCCATTGTGGCCCAACACATCATTCCGTTTTTCATCTTGTCGCTTGCCCCTTGAAACAGACCTTACCATTGTGCGGCTTGTCCCCTGCCTCCAACGAAAAGTTTTCGAGAGAACATCATGCAAACCGCCTCCCCTTGGTAAGAAACCGTTTGTGCTTCGTCGCGAGCGGAAAGGAAATGGAATGTCGCCCCGCCCGTTACACTTTTCCCATGGCCCTCCGCCTCTACGCCGCCACCTCCAGCCAGGGCAAGCTCCGCGACTTCCGCACCGCCGCCCAGGCCCATTCCCTCGCCATCGATCCCCTGCCCTTGCTCGCCACCATCCCTGCCCCCGAAGAGAACGGCGCCACCTTCACCGCCAACGCCACACACAAGGCCGTCTACTACTCCCGTTTTGTCCCCGGAAACCTGGTCCTGGCCGACGACTCCGGCCTCGAAGTAGACGCCCTCAAGGGCGCCCCAGGCGTCCGCTCCGCTCGCTTCGCCGCCGACTCCGGCCTGATCGACTCGCCCGACGCCAACGACAACACCGACGTGTGGAACAACATGATCCTCTTGCAGCGCCTTGCCGGGGTCCCGCCAGCCAGCCGCACCGCCCGCTACCGCTGCGTGCTGGTCGCCGCCCGCGACGGCGTGGCCCTCCATACCGCCCAGGGCGCGGTCGAGGGTCTTATCCTCGAAGCTCCACGAGGCACAGGCGGCTTCGGCTACGATCCACTCTTCTACCTGCCCGCCCTGGACCGCACCATGGCCGAACTCGACCTCGAAACCAAGCTCTCCCTCAGCCATCGCGGCCGCGCCATTGCCGCCCTGCTGCCCATGCTTAGTGTCTGAAGACTGTCGCTCATACTATCGATTCTCCTTGATTTACCGTTGACGGTGCCCTATCTATTGTGCAATAATTGCACCCAACCTTAATAAGGAGAGACAAATGAAGGTATCTATCAAGGATCTATCGGTCGCGATGGAGATCAAAACCAGCGGAATTGAACTGGACGTTTATAGTCCTGATGGCAAGATTCATCACGGCGACCTGATCATGAATAAGAGAGGCCTGACATGGTGCAAAGGCAAAACGAATGCCAAGCACGGTCAAAAGATCAAATGGGAAGACTTCATTAAGTGGGCCGAATCAAATTAAATGCGTAATTATTACCTCGACTGATCCAGGCAATGCGAACCCAGTCGAGACAAATGTAGACCAAGCCTACTAGAGAATTCGACTTTTTCTAAGACCAACTTTCTATATGGTGATCGCGGCCGCGCCATCGCCGCCCTCCGGCCCATGCTCCGCGCCTGACCTTCCACAAATCCTGACAATGAAGGTCAAACACACGCGTATTGTCCTAGTTTGTCTCGTGGTTCTATTTATTTCCGTCTACAGTGTTGGCATCGGTGCAAATCTGCGAGGTATCCATGCTGATGTTTTTTCCGCTATTCTGGGCAACGAACACACTGCAGAACGTGGTCCAATGCGGGACGCCCGTAGCGTCCTTGTATGCAAATTTGCCGTTCAGAGCGAGGTAAATCTCTCCGCGGTTCCATTGGTCCTGCAACGGTTGATCCCACACCAATGGCTGAGGGACACTTTGACCAGGAGGAGTGTTCACCATCGCGGCCTGAGAAAGCGGAACGGGGTCGTTTGGGTATATGACACCGGTGCGAAAGAGCGCCCAGGCCGGGATGGGTTCGCCTGAAGCGAGCGAAGATTTCTTGATTGTGGACGGCTCCGTTACATCAATCGTCACCCCAATTGGCACGGCCCGAAAGTATACCCACCCGTCGATATCCTTCGCGACCGTCTTGCCGACGTTCATTACAAAGGCCGGGGCTGACACCATGGACCCGAGAGAGGGCGGTGGGAAGGGAGTAAACTTGACCGCCAACCATGCTCTCTCATCTATTCGCATTTCATCAAGCTGGGCTTGGTAGATGAAAACCTGCAATACGGCGGCTGCTGCAATGACCATGGTGAAAATAGCCATGATTGCGTTGAGGTTGGCCCTTACCCATTCGGCAATTCCCATCTTGCGAGGCATCTCGGAATTTTCCTCGTTTCCGTGTTTTGCCTTGCCGGTCTTTTCTCCCTCGACGCCGTCCTGCACCGCCTCAGTCCCCACCGCCTGAACCGTCAGCGGGTTACTCTGGCGTACAGGTGGGGCTTGCTTGGCATTCTCCCTTTGGTGGCGGCGCTTGCCCTTCGTCATGTCGTATACAAACCCGCAAGTTGTACACAAATTGTACCGCCACGGTAGAGGCCAAATCCTCGAGTGGGTTGACGGTTGTGATGCAGGACACCAATAATGAATCGAAACCAGACCGCGCTTCCCTACCCCTCATGCCGAACACGCCCAGTCCCGGAACCTTGACCCTGTATCCTTTAGGAGCCAAAACGTCCATGGCCACTGCTCAACAACCTGCCGTGCACACACTTAGCCCCGGCGTCCCTCCGCTGCGCGCCGCTCAGGGAACCTCCTTTCTCTGGCGCAAGCTCCACTCGCTCCTCGGCGTAATCCCCATCGGCGCCTTCTTCATCGAGCACCTGCTCTCCAACTTCGAGGCCCTCAAGGGCCCCGCCGCCTACGGAGCCCAGGTCAGGTTCCTCAACAGCCTGCCGCTGGTCCGCATCCTGGAGTGGACCTTCATCTTTCTGCCTATCCTCTATCACGGCTGCTACGGCGTCTACATCTGGCTGCGCGGCAAGTCCAATCTGGTCTACTATCCCTGGTCCGGCAACTGGCTCTACACCGCCCAGCGATATACCGGCCTCATCGCCTTCGCCTACATCGCGCAGCACGTCCTCCGCCAGCGCTTCATGGGCGTACAGCTTCCCGAGCACCCTTACGCGGCCTTCGCCAAGGTGCAGCACGAGCTGGCCAACCCCTGGATGCTGGCCGTTTACATCGTCGCCATGCTCGCCATCTGCTGGCACTTCTCTTACGGCGTCTGGCTCTTCGCCGCCAAGTGGGGCATCACACCAGGAAGAACCGCCCGCAAGCGCTTCGGCTTGGTCTGCGCAGCCTTGGGACTGGCGCTCGCGATCATGGGCCTGGCCAGCATCTGGGCCTTCGTCGGCGGTAAATACCCTAACGCTGGTGAGAACCCGCCTCCGGCTGTGTCCATTTTGGTCGCTCCGGCCAATTCAGGCGGCGTTTCCAGCGGAATGTTCGCTAGCTTTAGCTAGCAGCTGGAAGCTAGCGGCTAGAAGCTATTGACTGCTTTCCTCGGAAAGGAAGTTTGTTCATGGCAGCACCCAGAATCATTGTGGTTGGCGGAGGATTGGCCGGGCTCTCGGCGGTCATCAAGATCGCCGAGGCCGGCGGCACCGTCGATCTCTTTTCCATCGTCCCGGTCAAGCGTTCTCACTCCGTCTGCGCCCAGGGCGGCATCAACGCCGCCAAGAACCTCAAAGGCGAGGGCGACACCGCCGCCCGGCACTTCGATGACACCATCTATGGCGGCGACTTCCTCGCCAACCAGACCCCCGTCAAGGCCATGTGCGAGGCCGCGCCCGCCATCATCGACCTCCTCGACCGCATGGGCGTGCCCTTCAACCGCACTCCCGAGGGCCTGCTCGACTTCCGCCGCTTCGGCGGCACGCTCTACCACCGCACTGCCTTCGCCGGCGCCACCACCGGGCAGCAACTGCTCTATGCCCTCGACGAACAGGTCCGCCGCCACGAGGCTGCCGGCAAGGTGCGCAAGTTTGAGGGTTGGGAGTTTCTCTCCGCCGTCCTTGACTCCAGGGGTGCGGCCCGCGGCATCACCGCCCTCAACCTGCGCTCCATGGAGCTTCGTTCCTTTCCCTCCGAAGCCATCATTCTGGCCACCGGCGGCATCGGCGCCATTTTTGGCAAGAGCACCAACTCCGTGGTCTGCACCGGATCGGCCCAGTCGGCCGTCTTCCAGCAGGGCGCCTTCTACGCCAACGGCGAGTTTATTCAGGTCCATCCCACCTGCATCCCCGGCGAAGACAAACTGCGCCTGATGTCGGAGTCGGCGCGCGGCGAAGGCGGCCGCCTCTGGGTGCCCCGCACTCCCAAAGACCCGCGCCCCTTCAACCAGATTCCCGAGTCCGAGCGCTTCTATTTCCTCGAAGATTGGTTCCCCAAGTATGGCAACCTGATCCCCCGCGACGTGGGCACGCGCGCCATTCACAAGGTGGTCTACGAAATGGGTCTGGGGATAGACGGCCAACCCATGGTTTACCTTGACCTGACCCACATTGACCGCGCCACGCTGGATCGAAAACTGGGGGGCATCCTCGAAATCTACGAAAAGTTCGTCGGTGAAGACCCCTGCGATGTGCCCATGAAGATCTTCCCCGGCATGCACTACACCATGGGCGGCCTGTGGGTGGACTACAACCAGATGACCAACATTCGCGGCATATTCGCCGCCGGCGAGTGCGAGTACCAGTACCACGGCGCCAATCGCCTGGGCGCCAACTCCCTGGTCAGTTGCATCTTTGGCGGCTTCCGCGCAGGGCCGAATGCGCTTCATTATACGCATGGCCTGGAATGCCCGGACGGCGATTGCGGCGACGCTTCCGAGCTTGCCCGCCAGGCCGATATCAACAGCAGGCTGCTCCACAATAAAGGCACGGAAAACCCCTTCAAACTCTGGCGCGAGTTGGGCGAAACCATGACCAAGCACGCCACCGTCATCCGCTACAACAAGGGCCTCCGGCAGGCCGACGAAAAGATCGTCGAGCTGCTCGACCGCTACAGGAACGTCAACCTCGCGGATCGCAGCCAGTGGGCTAACACCAGCTTTGCCTTTGCCCGCCAGCTTTATAACATGTTGCAACTTTCCCGCACCGTCGTCCTTGGAGCGCTCCTGCGCGACGAGTCCCGCGGCGCGCACTACAAACCCGAATTCCCCAACCGTAACGACGAGCAATTCCTGAAGACCACCAAGGCCAGCTTTGCCGGAGAAGCTGCAGGCCCGCGCTTCGAATACGAAGAAGTGGATACCCAGTACATCAAGCCGCGCCTGCGCAGCTACGACGCAACCAATTAATGGATTTTGGGTGCCCCACCCTCGCCGCGTTTTTTTTTGCGGCTAGGGTGGGATAAGAAAAGTCAGTTCGGAGAAATCGACGAGAGGGATCATGGCAAACAAGTCCGTTGCATTCGAAATCAAGCGCCAGGCCAGCCCCGATGCTCCTGCCGTGTGGGAGAGCTTCCAGCTCGGATGGTATCCCGGCATGAACGTCGTCTCCGCCATGATGGAGATCGCCGCCAACCCGGTCACCGCCGACGGCCGCCCCACCACGCCCATCACTTACGATTGCAATTGCATGGAGGAGATCTGCGGCTCCTGCGCCATGCGCATCAACGGCAAAGCCCGCATCGCCTGCTCCGCGCTGGTCGAGAATCTCGAGCAGCCCATCCGCGTCGAGCCGCTCACCAAGTTTCCCCTGGTCCGCGACCTCCAGGTGGACCGCTCGGTGCTCTTCGAAAACCTCATGGCCGTCAAGGCCTGGGTTCCCGTCGACGGCACATACGACCTCGGCTCCGGCCCCCGCGTCTATCCCCAGGAGCAGGAGGCCAACTACCCGCTCTCCAACTGCATCTCCTGCTGCTGCTGCATGGATGTCTGCCCGCAGTTCAACGAGCTTACCGGCTTTGTCGGCGCGGCCACCATCGCCCAGGTCAAGCTCTTCAACAACCATCCCACCGGCAAGGTCTTCAAGGAAGACCGCCTCCGCGCCCTGGCTGGCGACGGCGGCATCCAGGAGTGCGGCTTCGCCCAGAACTGCGTCGATACCTGCCCGAAGCAAATCCCGTTGACCGACGCCATCTCCGACGTAAGCCGCGACGTTATCATCCAGAAAGCCAAGGACTTCCTGCGCGGATAAAGATAGGCGCCTTGAAGGGGCGCAGCTTCAGCCGCGCCGTACGAGTCTGGAGTAAGAAGGTGCTCTAGCCCACGAGGTTTACATTTTTCGGATGGAATGAAATGGGTGCCCAAGGTCTCGATTCTGAGAACTGGGATTCTCTCAACATCCCCACAAATGCTGTCATCCTGAGCGAGCGCAGTGAGTCGAAAGCCTGCCCTGAGCAACGTCGAAGGGGACCTGCGGTTGCACTGTTCACCAGCACACAATAGCCCGTGCCCCATCCATGCGCCTTCTTTCTGGCGCATGGGTGGGAATCCGCAAACCTGAATCAGGGCCCCTTACATAGCCGGATAAAAGCTCTCGATCCACCCTTGCAACAGCGCCGGAAAACATCCCAGCCCTACCACCGCCGCCGCAATCCCCACCAGCACCGCCAGCGTCACCGGATGCGCCTTGATCGGCGTCTCGTCGACAGCCGGCATCACATACGCCCGCTTGAGCACCTGTAAGTAGTAGTAAAGTGAAACCGCGCTGAACGCGACGGCCAGCGCCACCAGTGCAAACGGGACCGGCCCAGCCGAAGCCCCCAGCACCGCCGCAAACAAATTGAATTTCGCCCAGAATCCCACCAGCGGTGGAATCCCCGCCAGCGACAAAAACAGCACCAGCAGCACTGCCGCCAGCACCGGGTTGCGCTTGTGCAGTCCCAGAAACGCATCCAGCCGGTCGCTGCCAGTCGCCCGCTCGACGACCGCAACGACGCCGAATGCGCCGATGATAGTGAGGCCGTAAGTGAGGATGTAGTAGAGAACGGCGTCCGTGCTGCGAAAAGTCGGCCCGATCGTACTCGCAAAGAAGGCAACGGAACTCCCCTCGCCGGAATAGGCCCGCTGAGAGGCAATACCAAGCAGAATGTATCCTGCATGAGCGATGGCCGAATACGCCAGCAGTCGCCGAACACTCACTTGAGCAAGAGCAGCTAGATTTCCAACAATCATCGAGGCCGCCGCAACGATCAAAAGAATTGTGGCCAATGATTGCCACGCTCGGTAATCGTTGGACAAGAAGTGTTCGACAATCTGCCTATCTCCGGTCATCGTGCCATTCGGCATGAGCAATTTGCCGCTTACAGTGAGCAGCAATGCAAAGCTAGCCACTTTTGACACCGATGCGATGAAAGCTGCCGCCGAAGCAGGCGCACCTTCATATGTGTCGGGCGCCCACAGGTGAAATGGCACCGCCGCTATCTTGAAGCCCAGTCCTGCAACGATGAGAATCCACGCCACATACAAGAGCGGGCTCGCTCCCGACTTCGCGATGGACTCATGAATCCGATAAATGTCCGTGCTGCCGCTCAGGCCATAAAGATAACTGAATCCGAAGAGCAAGAAAGCGGCCGACATACCCCCGAATAAGTAATACTTCAGCGCGGCCTCAGCGCTCTTTCCCGAACTCTTGGCAAACGCCGTCAGAATGTAGAGCCCCAGGCTCAGCAGTTCGAGTCCAACGAATATCACCAGCAGATCCAAAGCACCTGCAATCAGAAGTCCGCCAGAAGCCGCCATCAGCACTACGGCTACAAACTCGCCTACATGCGTGGTGAAATCCGAATCGATGAGTAGCAAGAGTGTCAGCGCAGTTAGGATCAGGATTCCAGCCTGCGCGACCGCGATGGATGGTGTCGTGCCCAGCAAGTAAAAAAACTCATCGGAATCGCCGAAGCCCAAGCCTCCGTAGCCCTGAAATTGCACGGCCCACAACGCCGCCCCGCACCCGGCCACACCCAGCAGTGCCGCCACTGCAACCCGCACCTTCAGCGCCGCCTTGCGCAGGAAGGCTAGGTCCACGACTAATACCACGAGCGCCGCTACTTCCAGCGTCGTCTCCGGCAGCGTCACGCGAAAGAGGTCTGCGTAGTTCATTGTCCCCCTCCCGCAAGCAGCGCCTTCACCGCCGGCTCGATCGCATCCAGCAGTATCCTCGGATACAACCCAACTGCCAGGCTCACTCCCGCCAGCAGCGCCACGCCGGTAATCTCCGGCCACGTGATCGCAGCAAACTCGTGTCCATGCTCCTGCTCAAGCACGTGCGCGCTGGGCAGCGCATCGGAGAAGAATGCCTTTTGCAGCGCGCGCCACGTGTAAGCCACGCTCACCACAATCCCCACGCCCGCCGCTGCCACCCACCAGGGCTGTACCTTCCACGTCCCCGCCAGCACCTGCAATTCGGCAATAAATCCTGAGAATCCCGGCATCCCCATCGATGCTGCTCCCGCAATCACAAAAGCCCATGCGGCAAATGGCATCCGCCTCGAAAGGTGCATCGTCTCCAGTTCCGCGAATTGCCGCGTATGGGTGCGGTCGTACACAATGCGCCCCACAATCGCGAACAGTAGTCCTGCCAATATCCCGTGCGAGAACATCTGCAAAACCGCGCCCGTCACGCCGATCTGGTTCAGCGTCATGAGGCCGAGCAGCACAAAGCCCATGTGGCTCACGCTGGAGTAGCCGATGACAAACTTGAAGTCCGTCTGCGCCAGCGCTGCCAGCGCGCCATACACAATGCCTACCACGGCGAGGACCGCGAAGACGTCGCGCCACGAGCCAATCCCGGCGAATGAAAATCCCCACGGGTCCAGCCCGCGCGGAAACAGCGCAATCGCGACCCGCAGGCACCCATAGGCGCCCAGCTTCATCACCACCCCGGCCAGCAGCATCGAAGCAGCCGTCGGCGCGGCCACGTGCCCTGTTGGCGCCCACGTATGAAACGGCCACATGCCGGCCAGAATCGCAAACCCCGTGAACACCAGCGGGAAGCACCACATCTGAAAGCTCGCCGGCAGCCCAGCGTGCGCAAGCTCAACCAGCCCTGTCGAGTGGCTGCCCGCCGTCGCATACGCCGCCAGCAGGCCGATCAGCACCATCGCCGAGCCTACAAACGAGTAGAGCGCCAGCTTCATCGCCGCGTACTCCCGCCGCGTCGAACCCCAGATCGCGATCAGGAAGTACTTTGGCACGATGGCAATTTCATAAAAAACAAAAAGCAGAAAGAGATCGAAGCTGAGAAAAACTCCGTAGACCGCGCCGATCAGCGCCAGAAAGAACGCAAAAAACTCGTTGGTGCGCAGCTCGATATTCCAACTGAACAGCACTCCAGCCACCGCGGCCAGCCCTGTCAGCAGCACCAGCACGCGGCTGATTCCGTCGGCCGCCAGCAGGAACCGAATCCCCATCGTCGGCACCCAGGGCACATCGACGATGACTTGACGGCCCTGGCCCATCCCGGCCACAAACCCCGCCACGGCCAGCGCCAGCCCGCCCACAGCGACCGTCAGCGCCAGCCAGCGCGCCAGCGTAGCGTTACCCTTGGGCAGCACCGCCAGCAGCAACGCCCCGGCAAACGAGAGATAGATCGTGAATGCCAGCAGCGACACCGGGTTTAGAGAAAATATCGAAAACATCTAAAATCTCCAGTGCGCCAGCAGGTTTTGAACCGTCGGGTTCACGCTGTCCACAATCAGTTGGGGCACAAGGCCCACCAGAAACATCAGCCCAATCACCGGAGCCAGCGCCAGCCGCTCGCCGTGGTGCAGGTCCGGGAAGCCCACGCAATGCTCCGGCACGGGTCCCCAAAAAACCTTCTGAATCACTGTCAGAATCACGGCCGCCGTCACCAGCAGCCCCAGAATCGAAACCGTCGCCGCCACCCACGCCAGCGGAAAGACTCCGCGGAAGATCAAAAACTCGCCCACAAATTCATTCAGCCCCGGCAGTCCCAGCGACGAGAACAGCGCAATCCCCATCAGTCCGGCCAGCACCGGCGCCGGCTTGCGCAGCCCGCCAAATTGGTCAATGCCGCGATGACCGCCCGTCCGCTGCTGAATCATGGCCACAAACCAGAACAGCGCCGCCGCCGTTACTCCGTGGTTGAACATCTGCAGGATCACGCCGTTCAGCGCCGCCGCCTGGCTCGTGTGCGCCGCAACATCCGTGGCCGCGGTCGGAACCGCCAGCGCAAAGATCCCCAGCAGACAATAGCCCAGGTGATTTACCGACAAGTACGCGAAGACCCTCTTCAGGTCCTTCTGCGCCGCCGCCGCCCACGCTCCCATCACCACCGTCGCCACCGCCAGCACCAGCAGCGGCGTTCGAATCTGCGCAATCTGCGCGCCGAACAGCGGAATCGCAATCCGCAGCAATCCATACACGCCCATCTTGGACATTGCGCCCGTCAGCAGCATCGTCACCGGCGAAGGCGCTTCCGCATAAGCCGCGGGCAGCCAGGTGTGGAACGGAATCATCGGCACCTTCACCGCAAACCCCGCCAGCACTCCAATCGCCAGCCACAGCATCACCTGCGGCCCCAGATGCGCCGCTACCATCTGCTCCAACTCGCCGGTCGAGGCCAGCAGCGTCAGGTGCGGAAAATCCATGCTTCCCGTCGAAAGAAACACCGCCAGAAACGCCACCAGCAGCACCGCGGAGCCGGCCATGGTGTAGATGAAAAACTGCGTCGCCGCCGGCCCGCGCCGCGCTCCGCCCCACAGCTTGATGAGGAAGAACGCCGGTATCAGGCTCAGCTCCCAGAACAAAAACCAGTGGAAGAAATTCAGCGCCGTGAACGACCCGAACAGCCCCGCCTCCAGCACCAGCACCAAGCCAAAGTAGAGCCCCGGCTGGTGATGCACCCTATGCGCCGCATCCACCGACATCAGCGTCACAATGGCCGAGAGCACCACCATCAGCGCCCCCAGACCGTCCACGCCCAGGTGATACTCGATCCCCAGCGACGGCGCCCACGCCGCGCGCTCCAACAGCCCCATGCTTCCATTCGCCGGCAGCCGCGTCCACACAAATAGCGCCAGCGCCAGGCTGCTCAGCGTCGTGATGAGCGCCACGGCGCGCGCATGTTTGCCCGCGAGGAGCGCAATCGCTGCTCCCGCCAGGGGCAGCACGGTCAACACCGTCAATACAGGAATTCCTCTCATGCCCGGCTGCTCCATATCAGCATCAATGCCAGCGCCACCACGGCCAGCGCCAGCAACCGCAAATAGGTCTGCACGCGCCCTGTCTGCACCCGCGCCAGCAGGCCTCCGCCGCTCGCCAGTTCGTCACAACCCTTGTCGAAGCCGCCATCCACCCAGTTGTTATCCAGGAACCGGTTCAACTGCGCCCACAAGCCAAAGGCCCACGCAACTCCGCTCACTGCTCCGCCCCAAACCTTCCGGTCCAGCCACTCCGCAACCCGCGCCCACCAGCCGTAGAACGCAATCACCGTCACCCCGTACAACTCGTCCACATACAGCCGGTCGCGCAGCCAGCCCCACGGCAAGGGCGCAGCCGCTTCCAGCACATCCGGCTCCTTCGGCTTGGGAGACCGGTCTCCGTAGAGCCGCCAAGCCAATCCGATGCCCACAAACACCACCACCGTCGAAGTCGCCATCAACGCCAGCAACCCCGGCTCAATCAGTCTGTGCCATCCGATATCCACCGCGCGGCTTTCCAGGAATCCTCTGAACCACGGCCACGCCGGTGTCCCGATCAATCCCAGCGCCATGGCGAAGAAAGCCAATATCGCCAGCGGCACAGTCATCACTTCCGGACTCTCATGCGCGTCCTTCGAGCCTCGATTGTAGCCAAAGAACACGTAGCCCACCTGCCGCGTCATGTAAAACGCGGTCAACAGCGCCCCAAACACCAGCATGTAAAAAGGCGCCTTCGCCACGCTCCAGTGCATCGCCGCCTCCAGTATCCCGTCCTTGCTCCAGAACCCTGAAAACACGAGCGGAAACCCGCACAGCGCCAGCATCCCGATCCCATACGTCGCGAACGTCAGCGGCATGTCGGCCTTCAGCCCGCCCATTCGCCGGATGTCCTGCTCCTCGTGGCAGCCGTGAATCACGCTCCCCGCGCCCAGAAACAGCAGCGCCTTGAAGAACGCGTGCGTAATCAGATGAAACATCCCCACCGCCACGCCGCCCATCCCCAGCCCGGCCATCATGTAGCCCAGTTGCGAGATCGTCGAGTAGGCCAGGATGCGCTTGATGTCGTTCTGCGCCACCGCGATCAGCGCCGCAAACACCGCCGTCGAAGCGCCTACCCACGTCACCACCGTCAGCGCCGTCGTCGTCCCGCCGGCCAGCGCCCCGGCCTGCATCAGCGGATACACACGCGCAATCAGGTAAACGCCCGCCGCCACCATGGTCGCCGCGTGTATCAGCGCCGAAACCGGCGTCGGCCCCTCCATCGCATCCGGCAGCCATACGTGCAGTGGCAACTGACCGCTCTTGCCCGCCGCACCGCAGAAGATCAGCAGGCCGATGGCGCCCGCGGCGCAGAGTCCGAAGCCCGCATGTTGCGCTAACAATGCGGTCAGCGCCCCAGCTTCCAGCGAACCCGCCCCGCCGTTATAGAACAGCAGTGTCCCGGTCTGCGCAAACAGCCACACGATTCCCAGCAGAAACAAAACATCGCCAATTCGCGTGGTCAGGAAAGCTTTTTTCGCCGCCGCCGCCGCCGCAGGCTTTTGATACCAGAAGCCGATCAATAAGTAAGAAGTAAGTCCGACCAGCTCCCAGCACATGAACAGCAGCAGCATGCTGTTCGCAATCGCCACCCCCAGCATCGCCCCCGCGAACAGGCTCATGAAGCAGAAGAACCGTGTGAAGTTCTCGTCGTGCTTCATGTACTCAATGGAGTAGATGAAGATCAGCAGGCCCACCAGCGCGACCATCACCATCATCACTGCCGAGAGCGGATCGAGCACCCACCCCAGGTCTACGTTCGCCGCGCCCACTTGAATCCAGGTGAAGTTGACTACATCGTGGACAGGCAGCCAGGTAAACTTCCTAGTTAAAACCTGGCCTATTACTTCAGCGAAGGCTTTTATAGAAAGCAGCAGTGAAAAACTCAGGGAACCAATCGCCAGCCTGGCCGCTGTCCTGCGCTGCGATTGCTTGAGCAAGGCAATCATGCCCGAAGCAACGATGGGCACGGTAGGAATCAACCATAAAAGCTGCGCGATCGCCGACGGGCAGCACATGGATTGAAAGGCGACGGTCTGTGGACCCTCTTGAATCAACATCCACTCACCCCTTCATCCTGTTCATCTGGTCCAGGTCCGTCGTATGCGCGTGGCGATGAATCTGAATCACCAGCCCCAGTCCCACCGCAGCCTCCGCCGCCGCCACGGCAATCGAGAAGATGGCAAACATCATTCCCGTCAGCGCCTCCGGATGCGGCCCGTAGCGCCAGAAGGCAATAAGATTCAGGTTGGCCGCGTTCAGCATCAGCTCGATCCCGATCAGCACCAGGATTGCGTTGCGCCGTGTCAGCGCCCCGGCCAGTCCGATCGAAAACAACAGCGCGGCCACGAGAAGATAACCAGCAAGCGGCGTCATTTTTGCCCCTCTTTCTCGTGCATGGCCACAATCACCGCGCCAATCAGCGCCGCCGTCAGCAGCAGCGCCACAATCTCCAGCGGCAGCACATAGCGGCTCATCAGCGCATTGCCAATCTGCAGAACCGTCACCGTGGGCGCGGCCGTCTCATGCGGCAGAGCCCGCGCGCTCTCCAGCACCGCCCAGCCCAGCACCGCAAAGACTCCCGCCGCGATCACCAGCCCCGCCAGCCAGTTCCTGCTATAGACCCCGTCTTTTGGCGTCTCTGAGCCTCGCGTCAGCAGAATCGCAAATACCACCAGGACGGCTACCGCGCCGATATAAACCAGAATCTGCGCAAACCCCGCAAACTGCGCATCCAGCTCCAGAAACAGCAGCGCCAGCCCCGCAAAAGCCACCGTCAGCGCCAGCGCGCAGTGCACCGTGTTCTTCAGCAGCACCGCGGCCAGTGCGCCGGCCAGCGTCAGCCCCGCAATCGCATAAAACACCAAGCTCATCGGCAAACCTCACTCCGCATACCGGTATCTCCTCGGCCCCAAATGCCCTCTGCGCATCCCCTCCCAGCCCATGAACACATAAGCCAGCAGCAGAATCGCCGAACAGACCACCCACCGCTCCCACCCTTCGCCCAAAAATCGCCATAGCGCGGCCACCAGCAGATTCAGCAGCGTAAGCGGCAGCACAAACTTCCAGGCAAAGTTCATCAGTTGATCCTGCCTCAGCCGCGGCAGCGTTCCCCGCATCCAGATGAAGACGAAGATGGAGAGCATCAGCTTGGAGAAGAACCATATCCACGACGGAACCCAGGTCAAAAACGAAAACGGCGCCGACCATCCGCCCAGAAACAGCGTCGCGCCCAGGCCGGAGATAGAAAACATCGCCAGGTACTCGCCCAGAAAAAACAGCGCGAATTTGAAGCCTGAATACTCGGTGTGGTAGCCCGCCACTAACTCTGACTCGCCCTCCGGCAGGTCAAAGGGAGAGCGGTTAGTCTCCGCCGTGGTCGCAATGGCGTACATCACGAATCCGGCGAATCCCCACGGCGTGAAGATATACCAGTGCGGCAAGCCCCAGGTGTAATGGTTTTGCGCGGCGACAATTTTCGTCAGCGAGAGCGAGCCGGTCATCATCACCACCGCCACGCTCGACATCAGCAGCGGCACCTCGTAGCTGATCATCTGCGCCACGGCGCGCATGGCGCCCAGCAGCGAGTATTTGTTGCGGCTGGACCACCCGGCCATGAAGACAGCGAGCTCCGTGGATGCGCCCATGGCAAAGTAAAACAATAGTCCGGCATCCATGTTCACCAGCGTCATGTTGCGCCCCATGGGAAGCACCGCAAATCCCATGAACACGGCTGCCACCAACACCAGCGGCGCAAGAAAATGCACCGCCGCGTCCGCGCTCAACGGAACGATGTCTTCCTTGATCAGAGACTTGATGGCGTCGGCTACCGGCTGCAGAATTCCCAGCGGTCCCACGCGGTTCGGGCCGATGCGGTTCTGCATCCGCCCCAACCCCTTGCGCTCTATCCACACGGTCAGCGCAAACAGTGTTGGAAAGACTGCGATGATTGCAACCACGCTCAGCACCACGCCGGCCACAGGCTGCCATCCGGCAGGTAGAAGGCCCACCAGCCAGTGCTTGAGCAGAACGAAGATCTGGTCCGCTGTCTCGATCATGCCCGGCTTTCCTCTTCAACCGGCTTGGCCGTGGGATTGCCAGCGGCATTGCCGCCAGGCGCTGCCTCAGTACCCGCCGGAACCGCGACATGAGCCGCAGCCTTCGCCGCGGCAGCCTCGGCAGCCGCCTTTGCCTTGGCGTCGGCCTTGGCCTTTTCCCCGGCCAGCCGCGCGTCCACCTCCGCCGCCTCCGTCGGATGAATCTTGTGGTAATGCTCGTTCGGCTTGGCCAGCTTCTCGCGGTTCAGCAGCAATCCGCCAAAGCGGTCCTCCGTGCTCAGCTCAAACTCCGTGTCCATCTTGATGGCTTCAAACGGGCATACCTCCACGCAGATCTGGCAGCTCATGCACACCGAAATATCGATGTCGAAGCGCGCCGGATAAAACTGCGGCTTGCCGGTAAAGTCCGGCTTCTTGTCCTTGCTCTTCTCTATATAAATGCACTGCGGCGGACACTCCTTCTCGCAGATCTGGCAGGCCACGCAGCGCAGCCCAGCCTCCCAGTCCGCTCCGTCGTACACCAGGAAGGGGAAGTCCCGCGTCGCCTCCATCGGCGCAATCCGCTGCTCCGGATACTGCACCGTCGTCAGACGCTCGGCGGACACAAAGCTGCCGGCAAAGTTCCTTGCCGTCTCCGCCAGCCCCCTCAGTATCCCTTCGCCTAACAATTAGCATGCCTCCGATGCCACACGACTTGAAACATTCGTATTCCAGCAAGTACAGTTATAGCGCAATAAATTGCCGTTGCTAAAAAGAGGTTATGCGGGATCGCGGCCCATGCGATCCCAATACCCGCCAACCAGTCTGCTAGCCAGAGTATGCATGCCACTTCGACCAGACCGATTGCTATCTGTTCAATTCTATTTGAAAGCTTGCGCAGCAATACTGGAAGATAAAAAAACATGAAAATCGTTATTATCGCATAAACTATGTTCTCAATGCCTGAACCCGACGCAGATACAAACCTAGGGCCATGGGTTAGCTGACGCAACTTCTCTACCGCGATGATCGCCCCGAGGCAAAACACGAATACATAAATCTTCACTGAATCAAACAGTTGCATGACTCCTCTTCACTCGAAATCCATCCGAGTCTCCGGCAAGATGCACAGGAACGCAAATCGGTCTCAATGAAACCTCCAAAACAGTGGACGGTGGTCAGTGAACAGTGGTCAGTTACGTGTTCCTACCAACCACTATTCCCTAATCCCTAGTCCCTATTCCCTACCGATCCACTTCCCCCAGCACAATATCCACGCTTCCAAAAATCAGCACCACGTCCGCCACGTTCTGCCCCAGGCACATATCTTCCAGAATCGTCAGGTTGATCAAACTCGGCGGCCTTACCCGGTAGCGATACGGATTCGGTCCCCCGTTGCTGATCAGATAAAACCCCAGCTCCCCCTTGGGCGCTTCGATCCGCCCATACGCCTCGCCCGGTTTGGGCCGGAAGCCACGAATCCTGGCCGTCGGGCTCATCACCGGGCCGGGTTGAATTTCTTTCAGCGCCTGTTCGAGTATCTTGATCGACTCCCGCATCTCCAGCATCCGGATCATATAGCGGTCGTACACGTCCCAATGATCGCCCAGCGGCACGCGGAACTTGAACCGGTTGTAGACCCCGTACCCGTCCACCTTGCGAATGTCGTAGTTCACGCCCGAGGCCCGCAGCATCGGCCCCGTCACTCCGGCGTTCACCGCCAGTTCCGGCCGCAGAATGCCCACCCCCTGCGTGCGCGCCATCAATATCTCATTGGTCCTCAGCAACCGCTCGAACTCGTCCGCAAACCCCGGCAGTCCCGCCACCACCTTGCGCGCCGCGTCCAGCCACGCCGCTGAAGCATCTACGCGGCAGCCCCCGAAGCGCATGTAGTTGCACATCATCCGCGAGCCGGTGAGCCCTTCGAAGAGGTCCAGAATCTTCTCCCGCGCCTTGAAGGCATACATCAGCGGCGTCCCGGTGGCGCCCATTTCCTGTGTCAAAAATCCAATGGACGATGCGTGGTTCTGCACCCGCGTCAGCTCGCCCAGAATCACCCTCAGGTACTCGGCCCGCTCGGGAACTTCCTGCCCGGTCAGCTTCTCCACCGCCAGCGCGTAGGCCCAGTTGTTGGTCAGCGAACAGATATAGTCCAGCCGGTCCGTATAGGGCATCGACCCCAGGTAGCTCATTCCCTCGGCCAGCTTCTCGTGATTGCGGTGCAGATAACCGAAGACCGGCTTCAACCGGATCACCCGCTCCCCATCCAGCGCCACATCCATGCGGAAGACCCCGTGCGTCGAAGGATGATGCGGCCCCATGGCCACTTCCAGCAGCTCCCCTTCGCCGTCCGGCTCCATCACCGGCGGACGGTTCCAGCCTTCCGGTCTCTCGGCAAGACTGGGTGCCCCAGGTCTCGATTCCGAGACCTGGGAATCCTCGACACTCATCCTGCTGGGTGCCCCAGGTCCGGATTCTCGGACCTGGGAATCCTCGACCTTCAACTCGCTCGGTTTCGGCGAAATCAATCCCATCATTGGCCGGCCTCCGATCCCGCTGGACCAGCCATCGCCGCCTGCCGCGCCTGCGCCCGCTTCAGCACCTCGTCGTGAGCCGTCGGTTCGTATTCAAAGTCGTCCGGAGCCACGTAATCCCGCCGCATCGGGTGGTCCTTGAATCCCTCCCACATCAGCAGCCGCCGCAGGTCCGGATGCCCCGTAAACACAATCCCGTACAGGTCGAATATCTCCCGCTCCTGAAACTCTGCCGACCTCCATATGGGCGTCAGCGAAGGCAGTTCCACTTGGGTCCTGCGGTTGACGGTGTGCATCCGGATAACCACCGGCCCATGCTTCTTCTCCACCGAATACAGGTGATAGACCGCCTCCAGAGACTCCGGCCAATCTACCCCGGTCACATTTGAGAGGTAGTCGAGCCTGAGTTCCTCATCGTCGCGCAGGAACTTCGCCACCGCCAACGCGCACTCCGGCGCAATTCGCAGCGAGTGCGGTAAGGCGGGGTTGGGATTGGGCGCAATCTCCACCACCGCCCCCGGAACCGCCGCTTCAATCGCCGCCTTGATCTCTTCGATCGTCTTCAATCCCAATTCCCTCAGTCCCTAGTCCCTGGTCCCTGCCGGGTCCTCACGGACAGGTCTTCGTCCGTGGGGTGGTCATCGAATCACCACCGGCACGGGCCACACGCCCTTGTTCGACGCAGGCTCCAGATCGTGCTCTCCCTCGACCGGCACGGGAAACTCGCCCTGCGCCTCCGCGTCCAGGAACCGCGGACGTCCATCCCCCGTCAAATGTTGCCCATCGATCTTCTTTTGCAGCGTCATAAACGCCTGAATCAGCGCCTCCGGCCGCGGCGGGCACCCCGGAATATGCACATCCACCGGAATGTACCGGTCAATCCCCTTCAGCACGTTGTAGCCTTGCTTGAACGGCCCGCCTGAAATCGCGCATGCCCCCATCGCGATCACGTACTTCGGCTCCGCCATCTGGTTGTACAGCCGCACCACCTGCGGCGCCATCTTTTTGGTCACCGTCCCGGAAATGATCATCAGGTCGGCCTGCCGCGGCGACGGTCTGAAGACCTCCGCCCCGAAACGCGCCAGGTCATACCGCGCCATCGTCGTCGCAATCATCTCGATGGCGCAACAGGCCAGCCCGAACTGCATCGGCCAGATCGAACTCCGCCGCCCCCAGTTGTAGAGCTCCTCGATGGTCGTTACGAAGACGCCCTGCTTGCCCAGTTCGATCTTCAACCCCTCATCCACCATGGTCGCTCCGCTCCTGCCCTATCATCTTTTAGCTGCATTTAAGCCCACGTCAGCACGCCTTTGGCCCAGGCCCACGCCAGCCCTTCCACCAGCATCAGCACAAACGCCAGCATCGCCACGCAGGCCGCCGCGTTCAGCCCGGTAAACGCCACCGCGAACGGCAGCAGAAACACCGACTCCACGTCGAAGACCAGAAAAATAATGGCGTATATGTAGTACGCCGAGTGGAACTGCATCCAGGCGTCGCCCTTGGATTCCAGCCCGCACTCGTAGATCGAGTTCTTCACCGCGTTCGGCTTGGCCGGGGAATACACCTTCGCCCACAGCCACGCCAGCGCCAAGGGCGTCAGCCCAAAGCCCAACGCCGCCACAAACAGAACTGCCAAAGATAAATATGGACTTGTGGCCATCTGCGAATGAAGTCCTTCTGAATCAACGTACCAGTTCACGGGCCTTCCTGCCTAAGAAGATGCGCCGTTCCCGCCGCCCAGCTTCATTTTCTCCCCATTCATCCCACCCTGTGAACCGCCCGCTGAAAATCCCGCCTCTCAACCGTGTCCGCCGGGTGCCCCATCTTCGCCGCGTGTCGCCGGGGCGACTTTTTTGCGGTTTCGGGGTCCCCAGCGACCGGGCCCCCAAGAAGTGGTTTTTGCTTCTTGGGGTGGTAGCGACCGGTCTTCGTCCGTGGGGTGGTCGATCGCACCGGTGGGGAAATAGCCGATCTCGTGCGAGCGGATAGCGAGCGTTTGCCCCACCGCAGGTGGCTCCACCTTTCGATGGAAGCACCCCAGCCCTCATCCCTGCTACCGTTCTTATGTTCCCGCGGCCTTCCCCTCTCTTTCGCCGCTGGTCATCGACCTCTTCCCTGGGAGATCACTGGACCATGTCCGAGTCCGCGTTCAAGACCGCTCTGCGCCGCTGTCTGTTGACCGCCCTCCTCGTCGTTCTGTCCCTCACCTGGGCCGTCCGCGCCGCCACGAATCCTGAAACGGCACCCGCATCGCCCCAGGCTTCCACTCCCTCATCCGCCACTCCGTCCTACTCCGCTCCCACCGGCATCACCGGCCCAACAACCCCCTTCCACGAGTCCGTCGCCTTCCGCTACAACTACGCCTTCGGCAACGACGCGCCCTTTCTTCCTTCCAACGCCACCTCATCCAACGGCCAGTTCCTGGATCCTAAGAGCTTTCCAACTGCCCAGTACTGTGGCCACTGCCATCAGGAGGCCTACCGCCAGTGGCGCCAGTCCGTTCACTCCAATAGCTTCCGCGCCCCCTGGTACCTCAAGAACGTCAATACGCTCATTGACGAGAAGGGCGTGCAGTACGCCCGCCACTGCGAGAGCTGCCATAACCCCGTCGCGCTGCTCTCCGGCGATATGTCTCAGGGCATGCCCAAGGAGCGCCCCTTTCAGGACGAAGGCGTCACCTGCTCCACCTGCCACTCCATCGTCTCCACTGACTCGACCGGAACCGGCAGCTACGTCATGGGAACCCCCGCGGTCCTGGTCGATGAAGCCGGCGCACCCATCACCACCCCCGTCTCCGACGCCGAAATCCTCACTCATCTCGACCGCCACTCCAGGGCTGTCATGCGCCCCCTCTACCAGACCGCAGAGTTCTGCGCCGCCTGTCACAAGGCCGCCATCCCCCGCACCCTAGACGACTACAAGTGGCTCCGCGCCATCTCCCTTTACGACGAGTGGCAGGGCGCCAGCTTCACCAAACAGTCTCCGCTGCCCTTCTATCGCAAGGACTCCGTCTCCACCTGCCAGACCTGCCACATGCTCCGCGAACCGCTTCCCGAAGGCGCCATCGACCCCGGCGCAAAGGACGGCAAGCTCGTCTCCCACCGCTGGCTGGGCGGCAACACCCTTATCCCCGCCTACTACAAATTCGACGAACAGGCTGAAAAACTCGCCGCCTTCCTCAAGAACGCCTCCGACGGAAAGGGCGTCTTCAACGTCGATATCTTCGCCCTCGAAAAAGAAAACGCCGCAGCTATCGTGAGCGAACCGGGGTCCCCCGCGACAGGTCTTCGTCGCGGGGGTGGTGATCAAGTCTTCATCGCCCCCCTTGGCCTGACCCCCTTCTCGCTCGCCCCCGGCGAAACCCTCGTCGCCGATGTCGTCATCCAGAACAAGGGCATCGCCCACTCCTTCATCCCCGAGCAGCGCGACTTCTATGAAGCCTGGGTCGATTTCACCGTCAAGGACGCCTCCGGCAAGACTCTCGCCGAGTCCGGCTTCATCCAGCCCGACGGCAACCTCGATCCCTCCGCCCACTCTTTCACCAACCGCCTCATCAACGCACAAGGCGAACTAAACGACCTCCACCAGATCTGGCACAACCGCGTCCTGGCCTACAACAACACCATCCAGTCCGGCCGCTCCCAGCTCGTCCGTTACCGCTTCCGTCTTCCCAAAAACATAGCCGGCCAGGTCTCCCTCACCGCCACCGTCCGCTACCGCCGCTTTAACCAGCACTTTATCGATTACGCCATCACTCAGACGGGCCAGCCGGAGCCGAAGCCATATCCCATGCCCATCATCGACATGGCCTCTGAAACCAAAACCCTCAACATCGGCGACAACCTCCCTGACCCAGCAGAATCTACGGAACGTTCGCCGGGCGCGCAGCCCTGGATGCGCTGGAACAATTACGGCATCGCCCTCCTCGACGCCCAGCAGTACCAAGCCTCCGTTCAGGCCTTTGAGCGCGTCGCCGCCCTCCGCCCCGATTACGCCGACGCCTTCACCAATATGGCTATCGTTGAAATCTCCTGGGAACGGTACGACGACGCCAAGGCCAATCTCGCCAAGGCCCTCGCTCTCCTGCCCGGCGATCCCCGCGCCCTCTACTACCGCGCCCTCGTCGAGCGCAACGCCGGCCAGACTGCCGCCGCCATCGCCGACCTCGAAGCCATGCTCGCCAAATATCCCCGCTCCCGCGACGGCCTCCGCGAGTTGGGTTTCAGTTACTACCAGCAGCACGACTATGCCCGCGCCCGTGACATCTACCTGCGCCTCCAGGCCGTCGATCCCGACGACCTCGCCGCCCACTACCAGCTCGCCATCCTCTACCGCCGTCTCGGCGACAAAGCAAAGGCCGCCATCGAGTCAGCAAAGTTCGCCGACCAGAAAGACGACCCCACCGCCTCTACTTATGCTTTGGAATTTCTAAGCAAACACCCTGAAGTCGCCGCCGAATCCGTCGTCTGGCACACCCACGACCTCACCGGCGACAAGCCCAAAGAGCCTCAGAAAATCGAATACAAATACATCCCCGGCGCCGGCGAATAGCCACCCGAGTGTTGAGGTCCCACAAACGTTGGGTACCCCAGGTCCGGATTCTCGGACCTGGGATATTCCTATCTAAAACTTCTTATCGGCCCTGTGCCCCATCCATTCCGCGTTCCTTGCGGAATGGGTGGGATAACTCCATCTACCTATAGCCGGGTGCCCCATCCTAGCCGCGCCTTTATTCTTGCGGCTAGGGTGGGATAGACCCATCTATCTACAGTCCTTTATGGTTTTTCACTAAGGTCTTTAATTGTCTTTCGGCGATCCTCACCGTGGCCCCATCCTTTCGCCTTTTTTCTAGCCGGGTGCCCCACCTTCGCCGCGTTTTTGTTTTTGCGGCTAAGGTGGGATAGACCCATCTATCTACAGTCTTTTGTGGTTTTTCGCTGCAGTCTTTTGTGGTCTTTTCGCTACAGTCTTTTATAGTTTTTCGGCGATCCTCACCGTGGCCCCATCCTTTCGCCTTTTTTCCAGCGAAAGGCTGTAACACGACGAACTTCAAAACCGCCTATTCGAACTCTGAAAGCTCCTGTACCGCCGAAGCCACCCTCCCCGCCCCCACAATCCCATACTTCCAATCCAGAAACTCCTGCAACCCCTCCGGCAGCAGCGCAGCCAGCTCCTGCCAGGTCAGCACCTTCAGCCGCACCCGCATCTGGGCTGATTTAACCGCCGCCATCACCTCGAACCACGCTTCCCGCAGATCCGGTCTCCGCTTATCGTGCACCACGCAAAAGCTGCACCCTTCCGCATACGCCGCCAACACATTCCGAATCAGTTGATACCCGGCATATCCAGCCTCCGCGCTCTCCGCCTCCCACGCCCGCGCCACAATCCCCGCCTGAAACTCCCGCGCTGCCTCCTCATCTACCGCCGCATTCTCCCACTCCTGCGTAAACTCCTCTGCAAACTCCACCGCAGTCCGCCTTCTCGCCGTCCGCAACTCCACCCGCGGCAACAACTCCCGTTCAAACACCACATCGAAATCCCTATACCCCTCCACCACCTCCGCCGCCCGCGTCTGAAAATCTCCCTCCGTCAGCTTCGCCTCCACCAGCAGTGACCCCCACCGCATGTCCACCTCCGTGCGGTCAAATCGTCCGCTCTTCAGCGGCGCCCGCGCCTTCCACCCAAACACAGGCGCGTCCTCCGCATCCACTCCGAGAGTCCGCCGCACCGCAGGTGCTTTCGTCACGCCCGGCGTGCAAAACACATTCATCAGCAGCGCATCCGAACTCATCGAGGAATCCAGTTCCCGCCACCGCCGCCCCGACTCCGCCTTCGGCAGCGCCCGTCCCTGCGCATGAATCTTGTCAAATCGCCGCATCCACTCCGGCCTCGCCGCAATCGCCGCATACGCCGCATCGTAGAAGTTCCCATGCCGCCCAGCCTCCGGTGGGGTCCCCACAGACAGGTCTTCGTCTGTGGGGTGTTCAGGCGCATACACAATCACCGGCGGATTCCCGTAGCTCTCCACGTGCGCCCGTCCGCGCGCCCACCGCCGGTTCCGCAGCCCCAGCTCCCGCCGCAGCTCGCTCGCATGCCAACTCGCCTTCCCCGTCATATCGAGCAGCCTACACCCCTCTTTCCTGCGCCGCGCGGGAACATGCGGGCGCCTTCGCGCAATCCATCCCAGGGTTGAGCACCGTCGCCTCCGGAGATGCGAAAATGTCTCCTGTGATTGCCTATCCTTCGCGTCTCATCGGCTCTGTCGCAGCGCTGGCCCTCGTCCTCGTCTCCACAACCCCTGCCCACGCCCTGTTCGGCTCCCACGACAAAGCCGGCGAGCAAGCCGGCGCGATCCTCTTTCGCGACAAGGGCTGCGCTCACTGTCACGGAGCCGGCGGTGAGGGAACCAAGAAGGCCCCCAGCCTCGCCGGCCTGCGCAAGAACAAAGACTGGCCCCCGGCCAAAATCACCCATCAGATTCTCAACGGCGGCCAGAAGATGCCGCCCTTCGGCGACTCCCTCACCGATGAGCAAATCGCTCAGTTGGTCGCCTACCTCCGCGCCAAACACCGGCCCGTCCCGCCGCCTGCCGCCGCGCCGCCGCCTCAGCCTCCGGCGCAATAATCCCGCTCCGCCAACCCGCCATCACACCGTCACTGGCGTCTCTGAAACTCCCGCCGTTCCAAACACCCGCCGGTACCGCTCCACCTCGGCAGCCGGTCCCAGAGCCTTTAGATAATTGTCCGAGAGCTTCACCGCCGGCCTGCCCTCCACCTCGGTCAGTTTGCACACCAGGCTCACCGGGTTGAACCCCTCATCCCCCTGCGGATTGCAATTGCGAAAATCGTTGGTCAGGTAGGTGCCCCATCCCGCGCTGAACCGGATACGCCTCTCGGCAACCCACTTCCGCTCATCTGCAAAGTCGCTCGCCCGCTCGAAATCCTCGGCCCGCGCCCCATTCCGCGGCCTCCCGGCAAAATACGCATGAAGTCTCAAAATCTGCTCCACGTCCAGCGCATCGGAGGCGATCAGCCGCTTCCGCCGCGGATCGCGACCGTGCCGCTCCAGCCAGGCAATATATTCGTCCCCTGCCACGAACGGGTCCTTGCTGTCGATGCGCTGCCCCGTCCAGTCCGCCACCCACTCCGGCGCGGCCTCCAGAAACTGCGTCGTCCCAAACGTGTCCGGAAGCAGAATCAGCAGCTCGCCCTGGTAAGTCTGCTGCCATAACTCCAGCACGCGGTACTGCGCCGCCCGCAACTCCTCTTCGCTCTCCGCCAGCGCTGCCAGCGCCATCGGCAGCTCATGCGCATTGGTCCCGATCGCCTCCAGATCGTGCTTGTACGCCAGGTATGTATTCGAGCTGCCCGCAAAGCTCGCCCCCAGCACGTCCGCCATCGCTTTCACCACATACTCGTGCCACAGGAAGCTATGCCGCCGCCGCGTTCCAAAGTCGCTCACGTTCAGCCTGGGAATCCCGCGCAGCCGCTCCATCTTCTCCCACAGCCTGGTCTTGGCCCGCGCATAGAGAATGTCCAGCTCGAACTCGCTCAGCCGCTTCAAACTGTCGCGCGTCTTCAGTTCGTCGATGGCCGACAGCGCATAAATCTCCCACATCGTCGTCTCGGTCCAAAGCCCATGAAAGCTCAGCGACAATTGCCCATCCACAACTGACAAATCGTAATCGGAAAGCCGGAAGTCCCTCTCCAGCCACTCCAGAAACGCCGGTTCGAAGATCCCCCGCCGCCCATAGAACGTGTTGCCCGCCAGCCAGACCAGCTCCGACTTGTGAAACTTGAGCTTGCGCGTCGCCTCCAGTTGCTCCCGCAACTGCGCCACGCCCACCATCTCGCCCAGCCGCGCCGTGGTCGTGCGATTGAGCAGTGTAAACGTCGCATGGGTCGCCGGGAAATGCTTCCAGATGAACTGCAGCATCAGCAGCTTGTAGAAATCGGTATCCAGCAGCGAACGCGTAATCGGATCCAATTCCCAGTTATGATCGTGCGCGCGCCTGGCAATATTGATAATCACGGTAATCCAACTTTACTCGATCGCCCCGCCCGAATCCCGGCCCCTCCGGCACCATATCCCGCAATTTCCTGCTCCTTGTTTCCTGGTCCCTGTTGCTGTTCTACCCGCCCCAGCGCCAAATCGAGCAATCCTCCCAGTGAAACGACGCATACTCCCCATCCGGCTGGTTGGCCAGAATCTTATGGTCGGCAATCGCATCCGCCCGCGACCGCCTCACCTCCCCTTGAAACACCCGCACAAACCCCGCTTGCCTTTCGAGCTCCCGCTCCTGCTCGTTGTTCACATAGAGCAGGTCCAACTCCCCCGCCCGCCCCGCAAAGCCCTTCGCCAGCGCCGCCAGCACCCGCCGCATCACCGCCGCCCCAAACGGATTGAACAGGAACGCCACGCACGGCCCCGCCGGCCACCGGAACTCCGTTGCATCCCCGCAGACTACTCTCATAGGTCCCAGCGCCCGTCCCGCCGCCCGCCACGCCGCCATATTCCTCCGCGCAATCCGCGCCAGCATCGG
>Ga0209039_10000002_pt1 | contig 214322 bp, 190 predicted proteins | sample BogFormECP12_OM1_FD_188238 | JGI IMG/M metagenome (GOLD analysis project Ga0209039, IMG submission 188238) | Bog forest soil microbial communities from Calvert Island, British Columbia, Canada - ECP12_OM1 (SPAdes) (version 2) | ecosystem: Environmental > Aquatic > Freshwater > Wetlands > Bog ... | reverse complement strand
CCTATGCTCCAGGGCCCAACCCCTGGCAACCACGGCGAAGACAATCAAAATCAGCGCGCAGACGACGAGGATCAAATTGCGGATGTTCAGCAAGGAGGGTCGGGCGACAACCGCTATATCGTCCGGAGTGCGCATGAGGATATTGAACGGCACATCGCCCCTGTATGGATTGGAGTTCTCGACAATGCAGATGCCGGCGATGCGGACCCCGGAGCCTAACGGAACCTGTTTCATGGGAGGAAGCGCGGCGCCTCCGAATGGATGGCGGTAGATGGCGGAGAAGACCTGGCCGCCGGAGACCAGGACATACTCATCCTGCGAGTTCTCCCGGACCTCCATCACCACCTGCCCTTCAATGGAGACCAGATCGTAGATATGCTTGCTCCAAGCCAGGTCACTCGCTGTCACCGGCCGAGGAGCGATGGGAGCGTAAACCGGGCTTTCCTGAATCTCGCCGCCGGTCAGCGTCAGGAAGCCGTTGTTCGCCACCGGGAAGCCGGTTGCGTCCGCGACATCGCCGACTCGCAATGGGTCGACGGTCTGGGTCTCAATCCATAGGCTCTTGTTGCTATCCTGCAGCACCACCGATGCGCCGGGCTGGTAGTAGGTGATGGTTCCATGTACCCGGACTCTCTGTGTGTTATCTGTCACGTGAGAACTGGTGATCACCTGATCCATGGGAGTACGTGGGAGGGACCAGGGGCTGGCGCCGGCGCGTTTGAGAATCTTAACGTTCGCGGGCGAGGAAACGCTGAGGGCAACACCCCACATCTGAACCTTGCCATCGAACATTCCGCCGGCAACTCCGGTGATCTCAACCTCGGCGTCGAGCAAGCCTCTAAGCGCATCCGGATCGCTGCCGAGCACCTCTGCATAAACGTATCCCCCCTCGGTGAGTATCTGCAGGGAGGCGGCGCCAATGTTCGGGTCCGCGTTCTTGTCGGCGGCGCGAACGACACCGCGCACTGTGACCAGTATGCTGTCGTATTGCCCGCGGATCAACTCGTCAAAGGCAGCCGGCACAGGCTTGGGCAGGTCGCCATGGCCGACCAGAGAGATGCTATCGCTTAACACAATGGGGCGGAAGCTGCCTTGGGTCTTGCCTCGAATCAAGACGCGATCGCCAGGAACCAGCTTGTATTCCGGCTTGGGGCCGACAAAGATGCCCGCGCCGTCGTCCTGCACAAAGAGGACATAGGCGGCTCTGCTGAAGTACGTTACCGTCGCTTCAAATGCGACCGGTAGACCTTGGTCGGCCTCGGCGTTGCTGAGGGCATGAATGGCGCGCAACGTGGTCAGGGGTGCGGGCGGCGCTGCCCCCCAGGCAACCGAGACTAATCCGAGAATGACGGCAACTGCCGGAATGAGCCTCTTCATCGGGAAGAATCCAGTGGAACTGGTGTTGTCTGGCCCCTGAAAGTTCTTATCGGCAGGGTTGGCCAACGGGATAACCTCCTCGCGAAGAAGAAGTTTACTCCCTTTGAAGGTGGGGTGTCCGGCTGCATATCGGTTCCAGCCGTCATGGAGAGAAAACAGGGCGCCGCGATGCCGGCGCCGGGATGGAAGGCGACTGGTTGGGGAACGGGCAGGAACATCCTTACCGAAGCCGTTGCAGCCTGGGCCCTGGGCAAGGAGCGCCAGGCGTGGCCGTTTCTCAGGTTTGGTTTTTGGAGATGAGTTCGGGGTTCTGGTTGATGAACAGGGCTTGCCCGCTTTGTTTTTTAGCGTTTTTTGCCTGGTACATGGCGGCGTCGGCAAAGCTCAACAGGCCGTCTTTGGTGACGGCATCCTCCGGGTAGAGGGCAATGCCGACGCTGGCCGAACCGTGCAGGACAAACCCCTCTATGGCAAAGGGCTCGTCGAAGCTGTGTTCGAGCCGATGGGCGATCTCCTCGACCCTGGCGCGGTTGCGCGCCACCGCGAGCAGGGCGGCAAACTCGTCGCCCCCAAGCCGCGCCAGCGTATCGACGGAGCGGAGCTGACGTTTCATACGCAGCGCCACCTCCTGCAGATACAGGTCTCCGACGCGATGGCCGTAGAGGTCGTTGACTTGCTTGAAATCATCGAGGTCGATGTAGATCAACCCGAAGATGCCGGCTTTCAGGCGGGCCTCTTCGATGAGGGCGTCCATCTGCTTGTCCAGGGAGAAGCGGTTGTGCGCGTCTGTAAGCAAGTCGAACTCGGAGCGGCGCATGAGGTCGGAATACAGCCGCCGGGTCTCGATGGCCAGGGTGGCGAGGCGCGCGCCGGCAGAAAGCGCCTCGGCCTCAGCGGCGGCTGGAGAGGTTCCCGGCTCGAACCCGGCAGAGAGGAGGCCCAGCGGCGAACCGGCGCGGGCGGGAATCTGTTCGCTAACGACGCGCATGGATTCTGGCGCCTGCGGGTAATTTCCCAGCCGTGCTCCATCGGTGACTTCGCACCAGCAGCGAACTCCGTCGAGCCGGAAGGAAACCATTTCAGTGATTTCTTCGAGAATCTCAGCCAGAGGACGGGAGCCGTTGATGTCCTCGAGGATGCGGCTGCGCCGCTGTTCGAGTTGGGCCATGCGCCGTTCAAGCGCGGCCTCGGCCTCAATGCGGGCGGCCAGGGCGGCGGCTTTCTGGCGCACTTTGCGTTCCAGGGTCCAGCTCCAGGCGCCTACAACGGCCACCACCACCAGCAGCAAGCCGACGAGGAGGATGAGGTTGCGAATGTTCAACAAGGAAGGGTTGGCGACGACCGCAATATCGTCAAAGGAACGCAGCAGAATCTCGAATGGCACAGCAGCGCCGAATGGGTCGGAGTTGTGGACGGTGCAGATTCCCGTTACCCGCACCTTGGAACCCAGCGGAACCTGCTTCATGTTCATCAGCGGACCGGTAGGGTGCCGGTAGATGGCTGAGAACGGGTGGCCATCCGCGACCAGGGTGTATTCGTCCTGTGCACCCCCACGCGCCTGCACCATGATCTGTCCTTCGATGGAAACCAGATCGTAGTGATGCCCAATACCCCGGTTGCCGCTCACGGCCAATTGCTCCCAGGTCACAGGGAGTGGATCGACCGGCGCCTGCACGTGGCTATCTTTGATTTCGCCATGAGTCAGTTCCAAAAAGCCATCGTTTGCGCTCCGTGCCTGATCGGCAAGCATTACACTGGGGAATCCCGTTGCGTCCGCCAGGTCGCCCATGCGCAGAGGGATGTTGGTCCTGGTCCTGATCCACAGGCTCCTGCCGCCGTACTGCAGCACAACGGCAGCGCCGGGCTGGTAATAGGTGATGGTTCCATGTACCCGGACCCTCTGCGTTAGATCCTGCACACGATAGCCGCCTAAGACCTGGTTCATGGGCGTGACCGGGAGATTCCATATGTTGGTATCGGCGCGCTTGAGGATTTTTATGTTTGCGTACGTGGAAACATGGAGCACTATTCCGGTCTGCTGCATCTTGTCGTCGAATTCCCCTCCAGCTGCCCCGGTGATCTCCACCTCGTTATCCAGCAGGTCATAGAGCGCCTCCTGATTGTCGCTATCCACGGCTGCCTCGACATAGCCTCCGTCGGTGACCACCTGTAGAGTGGTGCTGCGAAACGGGGCCTGCGAACTCCAGACCAGGTCGGCGGCGTGAATCACACCGTGCATGGTGACCAGCACGCAGTCGCGCTGCCCGAGGGCCAGGTCGCCGAAGTTGACGGGAATGGGTATGGGGAGGGCTCCGTGGTGGAGCACCGCTATGTCATTGCTCACGACAATGGGACGGAAGCTCTCTCGCGTCGTCCCTTTTATCAGGACGCGATCGCCGGGGACCAGTTTGGCGTCCGTGGTGGCGAGCACAAAAACGGCCAAGTCACCATCCTGCACAAAGAGCAGATGTTCATAGCTGCGGAAGTAGGTAACCGTGGCCTCGAAGGCGACGGGCAGCGCATGGCTGGCTTCGTCATTCGTCAAGGCATGAATGGCGCTCAGGGTGGTGAGGGGGGCGGGAGCTGCTGCCCAGCCAGTCGAGGCCCATCCGAGAATGATCGCGAAAGCGGGAATCAACCACTTCATCGAAAAAACCCGATGATATCTACGCCGTTTCATTCGATCCCCGACAACTTCCGCCGGCTGGACTCAACCCATCCGTCACTCCGGCATGAGAAACCATCCGGGCGCCTGCGAGCAAGCGAATCCGCCAGAACTCGATGTGTACCAATCTTACTCTCAAGTAAACCTAGTCGAATGATCCTTTTGGGGTAGATGGCGGCATCTTGCCGGCCCCGGATTGCCGGCGGTGGTTTCGCCCTACAGCTTGTCTGAATTGCTTTAACGGGTTCCGTTGCCCGAAGAGGATGCCGCCGAGGCCACCGGCTGCCTGGCCTGCGCCTCGCGCGCATGCACGCGCCGGTTGAACTCGTGAATCACGCGAGCCACATAGGCCTGGGTCTCGCGGTAGGGCGGAATGCCGTTGTACTTGTCGACCGCTTCCGGTCCGGCATTATAGGCCGCCAGCGCCAGGGCCAGATGGTCGTGGTAGCGGGTGAGCAGCGCGTCCAGATAGGCCGTGCCGCCGCGCACATTTTCGTCGGGCTTGAAGCTGTCCTCGACGCCCAGTCCGGCGGCCGTTCCCGGCATCAACTGCATCAGCCCGCGGGCGCCGGCGCGGCTTACGGCGCGGGCGTTGCCGCCGCTCTCGGCCTTCACCACGCTGGCCAGCAGGTCTACGTCCAGGTTGTGCTCACTGCCTGCTTTGACCAGCATCTCGTGCAAGTCTGCCGGGGAAAGCCCGGCGTCCGGACTGGCCGCGGCCGCTGTTGCGGATGCCGGTGGCGCGGGCGGATCGGGAACCTGCTCAACCCCGGCGATCTCCTCCGGCGCGAACTCGATATAGCTGTCCTCACCTGCGCCCAGGTAGAGCCGGACGCGGCCCTCGACCTGGGCATGATGGTTGCAGCGCATCTCGAAGCCGTTGCGCAGGGTGATGCGCTCGGCTGTCTGAGCCGCGGCCGCAAGGCTCGCCAAAGCCGCCAGGGCTCCTACCGCGATGAAGATTTTCCCGCGCATTCCCAGTCGCACTTTCCCATCCTAACCTTGCGGTTACACTTTGGCAGCAGAAAACTTAGCCACGGAAGCTTCCAGCACCACGGCCACGCCGTCCTCGTTGTTGGGCGGGGCCTGCTTCCAGCCGCGCATCCTGGCCATGATACGCAGTTCCGCCGCCGCATTGCCCATTATTACGCCCTGGCCCGCCCACTCCAGCATGTCCACGTCGTTCCAGTTGTCGCCGATGGCCATGGTCTGCTTGCGATCCACGCCCAGCCGCGCCGCAAGCCGTTGCAACGCCCAGCCCTTGGAGACTCCAGGCGGCAACAGGTCCAGGATCGACAAATCGCGTCCCGGATACTCGGTCCGGACACACTCGCAACTTCCGCTCCACTCGCTGGCCTTGATCGCCTTCTCGGCCTTCCGCATCTTGCTCAGTCCACCGGCCACCATGCCCTGAATCGGATCTTCGCCGTCGCTGAGCGCATCTTCGAGCGGCTTGACCACCTCGATGGCGTCGCGGTTGGCCTCGACCCAAAGAGCGATTCGCGCGTGCGTCTGTTCCAGGTCTTCGAGCACCAGCTCGCCGCGTCCCGGTTTGTCAAAGGTGAAAACCAGCGCTCCGAACGGCCGGAGCAATCCGCACAGCCCGCGCGCCACTCGAGCCTGGAGTTGGCAGCGGTCGATCGGCTCGCCGCCCAGGGTTCGGATCACTGCTCCATTGGACGCAATCAGCGGCGTATCCGCTCGCAGGCCCAGCCCTTCGAAGAGCGGCGCCGTATAGGCCGGACGCCGGCCGGTAGCGATGGCCACAGTGATCCCTGCTTCCTGCGCGGCCCTGAGCGCCCGCGCGGTGCGTGGCGTCAACGCCTGCCCGATGGCCGGCAGCAGGGTTCCATCCATGTCGATTGCCACCAGGCGAACGGGAGGGTGCATATCTCAAGTGTAGCGGGTGGGAAGCCGGTGTGAGTGCGCGGCGCCATCTGTGATGCCGGTCATGCCCGGCGCTGCTGTCGGATTGTTATCGTTGCGTCATGAGAAAGTGCGGGTTAGCTCTCATCGCTCTGCTGTCGATCTGTCCGCTCACGGCCCAGGACGCGACGTCGAAGGCTGCTTCTGCCGGCTCGCCGGAGATTTTTTTAATTGGCAGCGTGCATCATATGCACTTCGAGGAGCGGTATCACTACTCGCTCATCGACCTACAGGCCCAGGTGCGGTCGCTTCATCCCGATGTGGTCTGCGGCGAGATTCCGCCGGAAGCTTTCAACGGACCGATGGAGGGAAACTTTCCACCCGAGGCGGCCATGCTGGCCGAGATGGCTCCAGAATGGGGTGTGCACTTCATTCCCGCCGACTGGCGGGTCAGTTTTGCCTGGCAGGAGCGCGCCGAGAAACAGGAGTCCGAGGATAAGGCGAAAACCGCCCAGGAAGCTGCCGAGAAGAGCAAGGTGATGGCCTATCTGGCCGCTTTTTCCGGCGATTCGTTGTACGACTACATGAACAGTTCGGCACCGTACCTGTCCCTGATCGATCACATCTATGAAGATGTAGTGGGAGAAAACACCCCCTCCGACATCGCCGCCGGCGCCTGGCACGAGCGCAACCGCAAGATCGTGGAAAACTGCCTGAGCGAAGCGGGTCCGGCCAGGCGCATTGTCTTTGTCTTCGGCAACGATCACCTTCCGCAACTGCGGCGGCAATTGGCCGCGCGCGGCCTGAAGGGACAGATTCCGGCGCGGGCCTTCACTCCGGCGGGGCTGGGAACCATGTCCCCAGCCGTGATTGCCCGCTGGCAACGCAACCTGAAAAACCTGGAAGGCATTGCGGACGGAACGATTGCGGTCTCCGCCGACAATCGGGCCAAGGTGAAGGACACGAATCGCGCGCCCGCATTGCGCAGCGAGATTGAGATTTATCTGGCTCGCCAAAAAACTCCGTAGAGTAAATGTTGTTATTGGGGCCGGTTGCATCCGTTAGGCTTAGAGAGATGGAACGCATTTGCAGCCATTGCCACGCCGTACTGAGTCCCGAGACCGTTGCCGACTGGTGTCCCGCGTGCGGAGGAGCGCTGATTGAGCGGGCCAGCCTCCCTGCTTACGGCCAGACTGGCGGGCCTGCGCCCGAAGTGGATCATCGCGGCATCGTGCTGCCCCGGCGTCACGCGGTGGGAGGAATTATTACGCCGCAGTGAGGATTGCCGTCGCTTGATGAGTCATCTCTTGCCTTCAGTCTCCGGCGTAACCTCTTCGTCGGGAAGCGGCCATGGAATGACAGGAATAAAGTCCGCGATTACGCGCTTGCGTTCGCGCAGTTCAATCGTTTCTCCGGCCTTGAGCCAGGCTATCAACTGGCGGGTGTTGCGCAACTGACTGAGAGTGATTGAAGGCATGGGTGTAGTCTGACACAGTTTGCTTACGAGTCGAAAGACTTTTCACCTTAAGCTGTTGGACTTTTCCCGATTTGATGAAGAGCCAATGGGTGCCCGATCGGAGAGAATCCCAGGTCCGAATATCCGGACCTGGGGCACCCGCATTTCCAATGTGATTCAGTGATCGGATTCCCAGCAAAGGATTTCAATTCTTGGGAATACTACGGCTGGCGAAGTACGGGAACGCTCATCGGTTTGGATGGAGCAATCGTGAAGTGAGCCGCATCAGCACCGGCCGTTACTCGTAGCGCAGCGCCTCGGCGGGCAGGATGCGGGCGGCGGCGGACGATGGATAGAGCGTAGCCAGCAGCGAAATCCCGATGGAGACTGCGGAGACAATGATGCCGTCGAGCGGACGGGGCGCGAAGGGCAGCGTGTCGATGGAGTAGACTTCGGCGGAGAGATGGATGAAGTGGTAATGTCCGCCGGCCCAGGCGGCAAGGTAGCCGAGCAGCAATCCAAGAACGGTGCCGATGAGGCTGATGAGAAAGCCTTGCAGCAGGAAGATGCGCCGCACCTGCGCAGGCTCGACGCCGAAGCTCATCATCACGGCGATGTCGCGAGTCTTCTCCATCACCATCATGGTGAGCGCGATGAGAATATTGAGCGCGGCCACGATCACGATGAGCGCGATCACGATGAAGGTGACCACCTGTTCGAGCTTGAGGGCGCGGAAGAGCTCGCGGTTCTGCTCCATCCAGTTGGTGGTCATGTATCCCTTGCCGGCGGCCTGCTCGATGGCGCGGCCGATGGCCGGAGCGCGGTCCAGATCGTCCACCTTGAAGCTGATGACCGACAGCAGGTCCGGCTCGCTGAAGAGGCGCTGCGCGTCAGCCAGGCGCAAGAAGCCCATCTGCGCGTCGTACTGGTAAAGGCCGGAGTGGAATGTGCCCGCGAGGCGAAAGGGCACGTATTTGGGGATGATGCCGTACGGGGTCATTTCTCCCTGCGGGCTGATGATCATCACGGAATCGCCAACGGATGCGCCGACGGTCTCCGCCAGGTCTTTGCCCAGGACGACCGGCGGAAGTTCTGCGTTTACCGCGGAGACAGGCTCCGGCCGCGGTTCCAGCGCGCGCGCCGAGCCCGGCGTGGCCGTGGCCAGCAGGTCGCTCACCGTCTGTTCCTCATCGGGCAGAATGCCTTCCAGCAGCGCGCCTCCATCGCGGGCTCCGCGCGCAACCAGCACCTGCTCGTAGAGCCCGGGCGAAGCCGCGGTGACGTGAGGCACCTTGCGCAGCCGGTCGAGCAGCGGCCGCCAGTCGCGAATGCCGTCATCCTTCACGCGCATCAGTTGCACATGCGCGCTGGATCCCAGCAGCCGGTCCTGCAGGTCGCGTTTCATGCCGTTGGTGATGGCCAGCGCGATGATGAGCGCGGCCACTCCGGCGGCCACGCCCGCGATGGAGATGACGGTGACCACCCCAACCACGGCCTGCCGCCGTTTGGCCTTCAGGTACCGCGCCGCCAGAAAAAGTTCGAATCGCATCGAATCTGCCTTGCTTGCACGCCTACTTCGCCTGGGCGGCGATCACCGTCTTGGCCACGCCCACGTTGTCGTGCCGGTCGTAGACGCGGACGGCGATCAGGTGCTCGGCGAGTTTACCGCCGGGCGCGTCGAGAGAGATGCGCAACTCATAGTGCTCGCGCCGGGAGTCGGAGAGCTTGCCCACCGGCTCGATGAACTGCCAGGGTCCGGCGTCGAGCGAGTACTCGGCGTGGGCGATGGGCGAGAAGGCATCCTCAGCGTCAAACGTCACGCGAAACGGTTTCGCGCAGGGCGCGTGCGTGCAATCGGCTTCTCCTTCAACCGCCTTCAGTCCGCTGATCACCGGCGGCGTGGTATCCACCTCGAAGCGTTCGCTCACCCTGGCGCCGGTGAGGGCGTCGCCGGGAGTGTGCGAGGGCGCGTCGGAAGCGATGACCTTGATCTGGTAGCCGCCGTCGGGAATCTGCGTCGCGTCAAAGGTGTAGAACTTGTCGGTGACTCCATCCTTGAGCAGCCGCCACACGTGTTCGCCGTCTCCGCGCAGATAAAGGGCAAAGGTCAGGTCGTCGCCGTTGTCGTCGTGCGCCGCCCAGCGCACGGTGATCGCGGTGCGGTCCTTGAAGGCCTGCAGGGGCGCGCTCGATCCCGCGTCGTAGCTCGCATTCTGGCTGGACGAGGGTAAAACAATGTTGACCGGCGGCGGCTGGTTGCCGGGCTGGTTCTGGGCCAGGCTTTGAGGATTGACGCGCGCGCCCGGCACCACCATCAACTCGTCCACCACCGGCGCCGAATTCACAGGCAGATAATTCACGCCCACGCTGCCTAAGGTTCCACCCGCGTTTAACACGGCCTTCCATTGCAAAAAGCGTCCCGCCGGAGAAGCCACCGCGCCGTCCTTAAGCGGCTGCCAGTCGGACCATCCCCAGTCGCTGCGGCCGCGCACCGGCTGCTCCACGTTGCCGGAGCGGGTCAGGAGCTCATAGCCGGCCGAGCCCGGCTCAACCTCGACGCGGCCAAAGCGGGCCAGCGCGCCCGCATCCAGCACGTCGCTCGCGTACTCATGCTTTTCGGCGGCTGCGCCAAAGCGGAAGAGCTTGCCGGTATTGCCGCTGCCGATGAACAGGCCGTTCTCTGCGACCGCCAGGCTCAAGCCCTGTTGCGCATCCAGATGGGCCACGTCGGCGTAGCTGCCATCGTCCGCGATCCTGAACACTCGCCCCCGGTTTCCGGTGAGCGCCAGCAGGCCGTCCGGGCGCGCGGCCAATGCGTAGACAACCTCGTCCTTGCCGGACCAGAGTTTGCGCGGCGCCTGAGCCGAGTCTGGGAGGCCGGGGGCCAGGATGTAGATCTCGCTTCCCTCTGGCACGGAGACGCTGGTGTTGGCCGCTTGCAGCGACCCCGGCTGGACGATGGTGAGGGTTGCCGTGCCGACTCCCTGCACAGGCAGCGGAGGGAGCGGATTACGGCTCTTGTCGCCCACGCTGGCTGCGTAGATGGTCCCGTTCGCGCCCACCGCCACCGCGGTGATCTCGCGCCTGGGGGCCTCGAAGAGCACGTAGCCCTTGCCTTGCGGGCTGATCCGGTAGACCAAGCCCGATCCGTCCGTGCCGGCGATCAGGTTGCCCTTCGCGTCCCAAGCCAGCGAGCGGATGTGCTGTTCGTCGCTCTTGAAGAATAGTTCCGGTTTGCCTTGTGGTTTGACTGGATCGCCTTTTGCTTGAGGATTGGTCGGACCTACGCGATACACCGCTCCCGGCCCGCCGGTGGCGATGTAGAGCCGTCCGGCTGCGTCGAAGGTCAGGTCCCAGATGTAATGCGACTTCACGTCGGCCTTATCGCTGGTAGATTTACCGTCGGAAGTGCTTGCGCCGTCGAACTGTGCGGCATTGAAGACCATCGTGGCGCTGTTGTCATCTTGCTTCGCCGTCGCATCGGGCTTCAGGTGGTAGACCTTTCCGCTAGGCAGCGTGGCCGCATAGAGCGCCCCATCTGGTCCCAGCCGCACCACCTGCACGCTCAGGTCTTTGCTCTCGAAAAGCGTGAACGGCTTGCCGTCCTTGCCCACGCGCAGTACCGCGGCCGGCGAAGCTGTTCCCACGTAGGCAGTTCCGTTCGCATCTACGGCCACCGACCACACAAAAGTCGAGGGCGTGGTGAGCAGCTCGCTCAAGGCCGGCCCCTCGCGCAGATGGCCGTCGCTCCAGAGCGCAACCCCCTGCGGCGTGCCCTTTTCAAACTCCTCCAGCCGCGACTGAGTCCACAGGTGGGTCCCCTGGGCCAAGACCGGTTGCAATGCGGCAATGGCCAGCAAGGCCGTGATCGCGGGAAGACTCCATGCGGAGGGGAAGCGGCAAATTGTGCGAATCGAGACAAACATGCTGGATTTGAGTCTACTAAAGATGGGGGCGGCAGGGCAGGTTACGCGTGGATGCAGTGGGCCGGACGAGTGAAGTGGGCTGTTCGGTGAACGCGAAGCTTCTTGATGCCCGGCCTTGCACGCTCGCCCTAAGCTGACAATCTTGCCACAACGACGGGAATATAGAAGCCGCTCTCCGGCGGCATGATCCAGCGAATATCTTCGAATCCCGTTTGGTTCAATGCGGCTGAGAGCTCGTCTCGCAGCAGGCACCGGTACTCCGACACAAAGTGATGCGCCTTCCATCCGCGCTCCGACTCGATCGTAATGTAAAGGTGGAGTACGTATCCCGCATCTTTCCCCGTGTTCTGAGTCCAGTCCCACACCTGATGAACAATGCGGCGGCTGCCTGGCGCACCGAAGAAAGCCGGCTTCTGGATCGTGGGCCTTTCCACGATGAGCGCGTCATAATCTCGGATGCTGGCCACGAAGAGCCCATTGGGCTTGAGCTTCCGCCGAATGGCCGCCGCTGCTTGCACAACTTGCCCGGTGCTCAGATGCGGCAATGCATTGTCCATGGATATCACGACATCAAAGCCACTCTCCGCGATCTCCTTGAGCGAGGTCATGTCGGAGACGCAAAACGAGACGGTCAGTCCCCGCTGCCGCGCCTCCCGCTGCGCGCGACGGACCGCTGCCTCGCTCAGGTCCGATGCCACGACCTGGTGACCCATCCCGGCCAGCCCCATTGCCTGGGTGCCAATGCCGCATGAGCAATCGAGAATCTTCAGCGGAGTCCCAGCGCCATGCAAGGTCAGCAGATTGCCGAGAATCTTGGCCTGGCGCGCGATGGCGCTCTCCCAATCCTCGAAGATCAGGTGATAGGAATCGGTGAGCGCTTCGTAAAAATCAAGAACCTTCCCGGCCATTTTGAACACCAATCGTGGAACAGACTTCCCTCACGACCTCATAAAGAAGGCCTGTTCAAGACTTTGTCGAGACAAACATGCTGCCGTTGAGTCTACTAAAGTTGGGGGCGGCCGGGCATATTGCGGGCGGAGACGGCGCGATTCGACGGCGCCAGGGTTACTGAGAATCCGGCAGCACCCGGAAAGCTACACTGAGCCCCAGGGAGTGTGGAGATGAAGTTGGTTGTCCTAATTGCGTTGCTGGGTGCGTCTGTTGCGTTCGCCCAGGCCCCGGCAACTCCTGCGGCGCAACCAGCGCAACTGCGCGCGCAATCCACCGTGGTGCTTGTTCCCGCACTGGTGCGGAATGCCCAGGGAGAGCTTGTCTTCACGCTCAAGGCCGGCGATTTCCGCGTGACCGATGACGGCGTCGAACAGCAGCTCACGCTCGATGAGGATACCGGCGGCGAGCCGCTGGCGCTTGTGGTTGCGGTGGAAACGGGCCGCGCCGGCGCCCGCAAGCTCGACGCCTACCGGAATCTCGACGTGGTGATTGCGGCCGTCGTCGGCAACGTTTCTCACCGGGTTGCCGTCGTGGGCTTCGACAGCGCTCCCACGCTGCTTCAAGGCTTCACGTCCAACGTGGATGCAGCCGGAGCCTCGCTCCGCGACCTGGAGCCGGGAGACAAGGGCGCGGCCATCCTCGACGGCCTCAAGTTTTCGGTGGACCTGCTGCGCACCCAGCCGCCGCCCTGGCGCCGCGCCATTCTGCTCATCTCGGAGACCGTGGACCACGGCAGTCAGACAACGATGGAAGATGCGCTGCGCGCCATCGGCGATACCAACACGGCCATCTACAGCGTTGCCTTTTCGAGCGGCAAGGCCGATGCCGCGCACTATGCAGACAGGGAATTGCCCATCCACCCCGGCGGCAGCGCAGGCGGCATTTCTTTTGAGAATGCCCACCCCGGCCCGCCGCATGGATGCATGGGCAAGGACCCCGATCCGGACGCGACGCAGAACAAGGCCGAGCAGGCATTTGACTGCCTGGGTCTGCTTGCTCCTCCCCTGGCGCTGACGAAATTGGCTGCCATCCGCGCTGCCGAGGGTCTTGAGCGCAACGTCCCCGAGACGGTGGCTCAACTTACTGGCGGCGAATATTTCAAGTTTGAAAACAGCAAGAGCCTAGAGCGCGATCTGCTCACCATTTCGAATCACATGCCCAACCGCTATGTGCTGAGTTTTCACCCGCAGTCGCCACATCCGGGGTTTCATGCCGTCGAACTACGGCTGAAGGATCATCCCGGCCTTCGCGTCACCGCCAGAAGCGGCTATTGGGCAGACAGCGATGCAGCGGCCACACCTCAACCTTGAGGAGATTCGCGCTTGAGGGACTACCTTCCGCCGCGGAACTGAATAATCCGCCGCCGGTCGCGCTTCGAGGGCCGGCGCTCGGGCAAGGGCGCAAATTCCTGCATTGCCTTGCGCTCTTCCGCTGCCTTGAGCCGCGCCGCCTTGCTGGCTTCTGTCTCGCGATAGAGGGTCTGCGCCACCGCCGCCGGCCCGCGCATCTCGCTCAGCAGCAGCACCTCGACAAGAAACTCGCCGCCCTCGTTCCTGACCGTCAGCAGATCGCCAACGCGGACCTCGCGCGCGGGCTTGGCCTGGATGCCGTTGGAGTGAATGCGGCCCAGATCACAGGCCTTTTGAGCCAGCGCCCGCGTCCTGAAGAAGCGCGCGGCCCAGAGCCATTTGTCGATGCGCACGGAGGCCATAACTGTATTCTCGTACAAGAACCGCGCCTTTGAGGTTTCGCAAACGGAAACAGCATATACTGCGTCTTGTAAATGCAATTGCCGGCAAAAAATCACTTTCAGGTCGAACAAAAATGAACTCTCGCACATTGCGCCTGGTTTCTTCAGGCATTCTTTTCTTTGCCATTCCACTGCCCGGGCAGGTTCATCACCCGCGTCATTCCCGCTATCCCAACTCGCCCTCGAACGACCCCCAGTTGCAGATTCCCTCCGACCAGGCGCAATCCTGTTTCACGCCGGAGAGCAGCCTCAGCGGCTACGACCAATTCGAGCAATTCGATACCTTTGTCCAGCCGGCCAGCAAGGGCTATCTGTGCATCAGCATTCCCGCCGGCAAGACGTTTGTCATCGACCATCTCTTTGCCGAGGCCGATTACGACCGGGAGCTGCCGGCGCCCGCCGAGTGGTATTTGGACATGACGGTTGGAAGTTACGAGCAGATGACCGGATTTGCGGCCAACAGGGTTGGCTCCGCAACGCCCAATCCCCATTACGTGCTTTCGCAGGCGGTGCATCTGGCGGCGACGGGCGGCACACGCGTCACACTAATCATGCATAACTACTACGTCAACACCAACAGCTCGATTACGGAAACGCCGGGAACCGCCAGCCTGTCGCTGATCGGACACTGGGAGTAGGGGACCGGTTCTCCGGCCACGAAAAGAAATCGGGATACCAAGGCCCCCGGTATCCCGATTGCAACCTGCTTGGGATTGGAAAAAATCCTAATTCGCCAGCACAGCCCGGTAGCGGACCTTGTTCTTCTTCACCTTTTCGATGGCTTCGTTCACCTTGGCCATGGGGAAGGACTCGGTCTGCGCTTTCACGCCGTGGCGCGCGGCCACGTCCAGCATCTCCCTCAGCCGGTAAGGGCTGCCGGTGGGGTTGCCGCTGATGGAGCGGAGACCGGAGATGAGCGGAAACGCGTGCACGGCTACCGGCGAAGGTGGAATGCCCACAAAGCACAGCGCTCCGGTGGGCCGCAGGGCCTGAACGTAGATTCCCCAATCCTGGTCGGCGTTGACGGTGCTCAAAATGAAGTCCTGAGTCCCGGCTACTTCTTTCAGGGCCTTGGATTCGCGGCTGTTGACAAAGTTGTGCGCGCCCAGCGCCCGAGCCTCTTCTTCCTTGCCGGGCGATGTGGAAAAGGCCGTTACCTCCGCGCCGAAGACCCGCGCGAACTGGATGGCGATGTGCCCCAGCCCGCCGATGCCCACGATGCCAACCCGCGAAGAGGGGTTGACGCCATGGTTGCGCATCGGATTAAAGACGGTAATGCCGCCGCACAGAAGCGGCGCGGCCTGCTCGCTGCCCAGGGCCTCGGGGATGGGAATCACGAAGCGGGCATTGGCGCGGACGCGGTCCGCGTAGCCGCCATTGCGGTGCACGCAGGTGCCTTCGGCCGCCGGGCACAAATTCTCCAACCCACAGGTGCACCACTCGCATTCGCCGCAGGAGTTCGATTGCCAGCCCAGGCCCACGCGCTGGCCCACTGCGAGCGAGTGCACAGCGTCACCCACCGCCGCAACGGCGCCGATAATCTCATGGCCGGGAATGAACGGATACTGGCTGATGCCCCAGTCGTTGGAGATCAGGTGAAGATCGCTGTGGCAGATGCCACAGTGGGTGATGGCGATCTCCACCTCCTGCGGGCCTAATTCGCCTGGGTCATAGCGAAACGGCAATAGTTCCGCTCCTGCCGCGTGAGCTGCCAGTCCTTGAATTTGAGCCATGGTCGTTTGAGAGTCCTCGCTTGGGGGGTGGCAAAGATGCCGGCAGAATTCAAGAAGACGCCGACGCGTACGTTGCGGGAGTGAATCCCCGCCAAACCTAGTTTAACCCGCCGCCCGGCTCTATGTGCAGGTTCAAAATCTGGAATCCGCTCAGCACCCCCCCGACAGACGCCTCGCCCGCCACCTCCGCCGATTCTCCATTCAGGTTCACATCCTGCGCCGTGCGCAGCGGCTCCAGTGCATTGGCCACTGACAGTGGGAGGCTGGAAAGCGTCTGACCGGCCATGCCTGCCTGGGATTCAGGCACCAACAGACTCACATAGATGCGGTCTGCCGGGTGCTGCCGTCGGGCTTGCGCCAGCACCGTCTCCAACCCGGCTGGGCGGGCGGAAAGCCGGGGCTGGTCCAGAGTCCGGTCCAGCGTGCCGGAATCTGAGATGAGAAGGCGCAGGTTCCCCGCGCCCAGCCTGGCCGGCAGCGTGACGGGAATGCGAACATTCCGCGCCGGCTGCTGCCAGGGACGGATGGTTGCCTCCACCACCACGGTATCGCCGGCATGGACAAGATCGTTTGAAACCAGCCTCGCCGTCTCCAGTTCCACCTGCACGCGCCGCGGGACGGCCTCTGCCCGCAGATCGATTTCGCGCACGGCGCCCTGCCGTGCTCCATTCGAGTAGAGCCGCGCAAAACGCTCGCCAGTCTGGAGCGCGACCGTCATGGGCGCGGGGGTTGGATCGCCGGCCGAGGCCCACAGGTCGAGCGAAGACGGCGGGTATCCGTCCAAAAGGATGCTGCCAGTCAGGTGGTAGCTGGTTTCAAAGGTGCTTTCGTTGGTCTCCAGCAGCGCTTGATACAGCGTCACGATTACAGCCTGGGGGGTGAGCGAGGGCAGATCCAGAATTTCGACGTTGACCTTCCGTTCGCCTTGCGGCTGGTGAACGGTGATGTGCACGGGAATCATGCGCGGCTTTGCGCCCAGGACGCCGCGAATGGCGGAATCGCGGTCCTCGGTAAAGGCGCCGATCATGTCGCCGGTGTTGACGATCTTGAAGCCGTTAAACGGCGAGGCCAGGGTGGCAACCACCTCGGCCGTGGTCATGGGCAGCGAAACCGGCCCGGCCTGCAGGATCGGATGGCCGCAGGCCAGCAATTGCTTCGGATCGATGTAAGTTACTGTGCAGGTGGCTGCAATCTCCAGGTCGCCGCGCACCAGTTGCGCGCTCACCGCCGACCCCGGCACAACCGTAGCCAGTGCCGCGGCGGAAGGCTCAACGGACGGCCCCGCGCCAGACTCGGACGAGCCGCCCATCCCTCCGGCCGCAACCATTTCCAGGCCCGTGCCGGCCATCTGCTGTTGCCAAAGGCGAATTGCCTCAGGCCGGAATCCGCTCATCACCAGCGGCGTCTCCATCGCCTGAATGGGCGCCTGATAGCTCAAGCCGCCTGCGGATTGGCTGCTATCGGCGCTTGCGGATGAACTCGAAAAGGAGGCCGGGTTCCGGCTGGCGGAGCCCGTCAGCGCGGCCGAGGCCGTTTGGGCGGCGTCGATGGGCAGGTCGCGCACCTCCAGCATCTGCTCGATGGGCGTGATGCCGGCGATGGGGTCCTTGCTGAACTCGCCGATGCGGAAAGAGAGAGAGCCCAGCAGCCGGTTGCCGATGTATACCGGGCTGCCGCTCATGCCGGCCACCACCCCGGTGTATTCGGGCTTGGCGCCGTGCAGTTGGACCAGGATCATGTCATGGCCGGGGCCGCGTACGCCACGCAGCACGCCCAGGATATCCACCTCCATCGGCTCGGGCTTGCTCCCCGTAAAGACCGTCCAGGCAGTGGCGGTCATGCCGCGGTGTACTTGGCTGAGCGGGAAGAATCCGCCGCTCGAAGGTGGAGGACCGGCGGCAACGGGCGTACTTTGCGCGGGCAGCAGGCCGGTGAACAGCGGCAAAGCCAACGCCATGCCCAACGCGACGACCAGGGCAGCAGGACGAATCCGGGTTTCCTTCAGGCGAGTTTTCACGTCTATAAGAGTACAGCTTTGCAGCAGCCCCTAGCCTCTCGCCTCTAGCTGCTAGCTGAATGCATCCAGGCGCCGGCTGTTACGGTGGTAATTGGAGTTTTTGGGCTGGAGCCTGAAGCTGTCTTACCGTATGCTATGGAGCACGGAGGTCGTCATGTCCACGATGCGCCGGTCCATTCACGCTGTTCGCCGTTTACCGCTTGCAGGGTTGTTGGTTTTTCTTTTGGTCATGGCGGCCACACCGCTGAGCCGGGCCCAAACCCAGCCTCAGCCGCAGCCCCAGCCTCAATCCCTGCCCGAGCCTCAATCCCAGCCCCAGCAGCCTCAGCAACCCGACCAGGCCGCGCCGGACGCAGGCGGTCCCAGCGGCGACACCGGGGTCATTGCCCTGCCCAAGAAGAAGGACACGACGGGAGATGTGCCGCCGCCGGCCCCGGTCGCGCCCAAGGTCAAGAATCCAGAAGGGATGAGCAACTTTTCATTGCGCATTGAGGTCCCCGAGGTCACCGTGGACGTGGGCGTGCTGCTGGAAAAGACCAACCAGTTCGTGCCCGGCCTGAAGCCCGCCAACTTCCGCGTATACGAGGACGGAGTGGAGCAGAAAATCACCGGTTTCAAGCGCGTCGAGGCGCCCATCACGGTCCTAATGATCTGCGAGTTTGCCGCCAACAACTACAGTTTTATCTACGACATGCGCAACGCCGCCTTCGCCTTTGCGAATCAGCTTCGCCCGCAGGACTACGTGGCCTTGATGACCTTCGACATGCGCACCCAGATCCAGCTCGACTTCACCCAGGACAAGCGCCAGTTTGCTCAAGCCATCAACTCACTCCGCGTCCCCGGCTTCAGGGAGACCAACCTCTTCGACGCCCTATACGAAGGCCTCGACCGGCTGGAGCGCGTCGAGGGGCGCAAGTACATCATCCTCATTGCTACCGGCGTGGATACCTTCTCCAAGCTCACCCTGGACAAGATCCTGAAGAAGGTCAAGGCCACGCAAGACATAACCATCTACACTGTCTCCACCGGAGGTTTCGCCCGCGCTGTCAGCCGGCACGGCGACAGTCTGACCTTCCTTCAGGCGGACAATCAGATGAGAACCTTTGCCAGCTTGACGGGCGGCGCCAGCTACTACCCGCGCTTCACCGGAGAATATCCGGACATCTTTCAGGAGATCAACCAGAATATCCGCTCAAAATACCTACTGGTCTACCACCCCACCAACGCCAAGCAGGACGGCACCTATCGCAAGCTTCGCGTGGAATTGGTGGGCGAGGAGGGCCAGCCGTTGCGCATCCAGGACGAGAAGCACAAGCCGCTCAAATACGACATCATTGCCCGCGACGGCTACCGGGCCAAACAGGAAGTGGAGTAACGGGGGCTTGAAAGCCCAGCAGGCGAGAACTGCCCGAGAGCCGCCCCCAGCCATAGGTCCTCGGGGTCGATCGACCGGCGGAACCGCGGTCTATTTGAACTGCTTGATGAAGTCCAGGATGTAATACCCGATCACGACCAGCGTCGCCGCTCCCGCCAGACCCATGGCTAGCCGCACCAGGGGTTCTATCTTTTTGACTTTTTCAACGATGGCAGCCTGTTCGGTCTTCACGCGATCGAACGAGTCGTCCAGGATGATCTGGTCATCCTCGTCGCGGGTCAGTCTGGATTGATACAAGTAGAGGGCGATCAGAAACAGCACCAACACGCCCCAAACCGTCCACATCACCGGAACAAATCCCGTCATACTCCACCTCCAAGAAACTTTCTGGTCCCTGGTACCGGCCGGTCCGTGTAGGAATCGCGGTCTCGTTAGCAGAGGACCGTACGATAGACCATCATAGCTCCGAATGAGGATCTGTGTGATGAAAAAACAAAAGTCATTTCTGCGGGATGAATCGGCTTTTTCCCTCGATCCGCATCCGGCCGGAGGCGCCCGATAGCGGACTGCGCCGGGCAGGCAATCGTGCGACTTTCCGTCCTCCGGTTGCATCGAATGGGAAGAAGCCGCGAATGGGGCTTGTATCCCAGCGCCCTGAGCAGTACATTTGGAACAGTACAGTCAGAGATAACGGCAAGCATTTCACCACCAGGGAGAAACCATGGCCACAGCAACCACCGCACCCGCGCAGGAAACCGAAAAGAAGGCGCCCCTCCACTTGACCCCACAGGCCATTGCCAAGGTGCGTGAGATTATGGCTACCCAGGATCCGCTTCCCGCGGGGCTGCGCATCGGCGTGATGGGCGGCGGCTGCTCCGGCTTCCAATACTCCATGGCCTTCGAGAACCAGAGCGGCATGATGGACAAGGTCTTCAAATTCGACGACCTCAAGGTTTTCGTGGACGCCACCTCGCTGATGTACCTGAACGGCTGCACCGTCGACTACGTGGAGACGCTGGAAGCTGCCGGTTTCAAGTTCGACAACCCCCAGGTGAAGAGCACCTGCGGCTGCGGCTCCTCGTTCAGCGTGTAACTGCCGCATTTCACCCGGTTCTCTCCGCAATGAGGCCCGTACCCTTTCCGGGGCGCGGGCCTTTTGCTTCTTGAGGTCAATTCGACCGGGAATGGCCGGTGCGCGCTACTGCTGCGGAGCGGGAGGCGCCGGCGCAGGGGATGGGATGGGCGCGGGAGGCGTTGTGCCACCGATGGGGGTGGTAGTGGCGCTGGCCGGCTGACCGATAGTCCCGAGATTTCCCCCGCCCTGCATCATCATCTGCTCAGCAAGCGGGTCGTAGAAAAACTCCCATTCGTTGTAGTGATTCTTCTTCTTGTAAACCAGGATGGATTGCTTGGGGCTGCCGGGTGAGACGCCGATGATGCCACCCCCGCCAAAGGTCTGTCCGGTCGGCCCCGTCCCCGATCCGGTAGAGGAACTGCCGCTGGGGGCATTCGAGTCCGTGCTGCCTGTGGCGCCCGTGTTGCCCGATCCGCTGGAGGAATCGGTGGAACTGCCGATAGCGCCGGAGGCATCGGTGGGACAGCCGGCCGCACCAGTGGGAGCGCCGGTGGTGGAGCCTGACGATCCTGAGAACGAACTGCCGCCGCTGGACGAGCCAGCCCCACTGCCAGCCGTCGAGGGGTTGTTGAGCCCAGTTCCCATGCATCCAGGGATGTTTCCAATCGGCTGGCCGAAGAAACCCAGCGTCGGGGTCTTGTTCTGGCCAAAGCGGATGATCTTCCATTCGTCTTTGCCGGTGGTGGGGTCGATATACTTCTTGCGCAGGAAGCGAATCTGGTTGGTGTTGACCAGCGCGTCGATGCTGGGCGGATAGGCACCGAACTTCTTGTAGTACATCTTGACGGCGCGGACGTACTGCTTGCCGCGGTGCATGGTCTCGATCTCGCGGTCGCGCTGGATCTCTTTCCTGACAATGGGAACGGCGATAGCCAGGGAGATGATGAGAAGCGCCAGCAACAACATGACCGCAATCAGGATGTAGCCCTCCCCGGAGGGGCGGGAACGGTGGCGGATTGGGGTGGGCATCTTCATCGGAGCGGGCCGGTTCAGTTTGCCTGCAACTGCAGGGTTTGGGTGTTGTTATAGCCCAGGTCGGTCACCTGGACGCTGGCCGGCAGGATGGCCCCCACCTTATACCGATGGTCGACAATCTCGCCGGTCCTGGCCATGAAGATGTCGTCTCCATGGACGAGAAAGGCTTTGAGCGACTTGTCCCCGGCCTGGGTGTAGCCGAAGTATTTCAGATCGATGGTCGGCGGCTTGGGCGGCCCTGAGGGAACCGGGGGCGTGAAAACGTTTGGCTGGTTAGGCCGGGGGCCTGCCGCCAGATTCTCGATGTGCGCGGGCGCGGATTCGGCGGAGAAGATGTTCCTGCCCGTGCCGGCGTATTCCACATCCTCGCTCTGCGCCAGCCTGTCGAAGTGCAGCGAGGGGTCGAGGCCGGCGTTGGTCAGCTTCTGGGCATCCGGGCCTGGCGTGTTCTGGCCCGGCGCGGACGCAGTTCCCACCGCCGGATGGCCGCTGGCCGCGACTGGTTGCGCCGGGGTGGGGTGCGGCGTGGAAGAGCCTCCGAACGAGTCGTAGAGTTCATAGCCCCCGACCACGGCAATCACCGCAAACAGCCCAACGACCAGATAGACCTGGCGCTTGTTTTCCATACCCAGACGCATGGCCACGGCTACTCTCCCTCCCTTCCGGCGGTGGAGGGCGCGGCGCCTGTTTCGCCCGGCTCGGGAGTGGGCGGCAATCCGCTGGCTGCCGCATCGGCCGGCCGCAGCCAGGTGGAGACCCGCAGCCGCAGGTTCACCAGGCCTCCCTGCTGCCCGGCCAGAGCCATGGCCCGAATGACGAAGAAGGTCTGGTTGCGCTCCAGGCTGTTTACAAAGCGCATGATCTCGGGATATGCGCCGCTGATGCCGGCGTCCATGGTGATTTCAGTGAGATCGGAGCCCGGGGCCGCCTGGGTGTAACTGACCCTGGAAAGCCGCACACCCGACTTCACCTGCAGCTCACCCACGCGGGCTGCGATGGAGGAGTAGTTGGGAGGAATTCGCTTGTCATAGAAGGTCTTGATCTGGGCACGCGACTCTTCCACGCGCTTGTCCAGGCCGCGCAGGGGAGCGGTTTGAAGGTCCAGAGCCTTCAGCTCAACCTGCTTGCTCTCCAGGGCGCCGGTCGAGCGTCCGTTGGTGGCGGCCCAATCAAGGCCAAACCGGACGGCCATACCGATGACCAGCACAAGCAGCACGACGAACCCAGCGAAGTGCCAGGTGAGCGGGGAGGCAAGGCGCTCACGCCAGAGGGAGGATGGGCGGTTGCTCATTGTGGGCCTCCCGGCGCTGGAGAATGCGAAGGATTGGGCTTGAAACGGTTGGTCATGGTTCCAGGAGCAGCGTGCTGATCCGGGCCGACAAAGGGCGGACGTGGCCGGTGGTCCGGTGTCGCCGGGGTTGGAATCGTGTGAGACGCAGTCCGGCTGTTGGAATATTCATTCGCGGGAGTTGGCTTTTTGGCTGTTTTGTGTTCTCCGGGCGAGGCCGGATTGTACTCGGCCAGAAGATCGAAGTCGACCCGGTCCGAGGCGCTCACCGGCTCCAAATGCTTGCCGGGCCCTTCGGCGGACTCGGCGTTTTCGCCCACGATGCGGGGCAAAAGAAAGCGCTTGGAGTGCTCCAGGTTCCGGACCAGTTCGACAGCCAGGTCGCGGGGGCCAATGACGCGCAGATGAAGAGTGATGTGGCCGTCTTTGGCGCGGACCGGCTCCAGGGTAGAGACCTGCACCCCGCCGGGCAGCACCGTCTCCAGGTCTTCCATGGCCAGCGTCCAGGAGAAAGTCTTCTCATCGAAGAGCCGGTTGAGCGCCTCTGCCTGCGTCACCACCTGCACGTTGGCCGGCTGGCGCATCATCTCCTGGTATCCCTGCCGTTCCCTGGTGATGCGGGCGATCTGGCCGTCGAGCGAATGGTCGCGGGCGCGTGCCTCATCGGCCTTCTGGTGGAAGGCGCGCAGACCCAGCCCCAGGCCGATGGCGATGACAGCGAGCACGGCCATGGCGATGCGCAGGCGCTTGATGGCCGGTCCCAGGTCAGCGAAGGGACGGGTGGCAAGATTGAGAGTAATGCGCATCGGCTTACCTCGCTCCCGCCAATGCGCCAACGACGCCGGCAATGCTTGTGGGTCCCAGGGCCGTGGTTGCTCCGGTTGCGGGGCTTGGCACGAGATCGACCACGGTCAGCGCGGGGTCGTCGATCCAGCCGGCGAATTCGCCAGCCCTGTAGTTGCCGGAGAAGTGCAACCGGCTCGGGCGGGCGCCTAGTTTGTCCTCAAAGTAAGCCACGGCCACGGCAATGCCGCGTTGGACCTCCTGCAACCGCAACTCCGGGTCCTCGGGCAGGTCAAGAGTGCGGTAGAGCAACAGGTCCTGGCCGTTGGTGATGAAGGTAGTGAGAGCAAGGCCGCTCAGATTGGCCCCCAGCACGGCCTCCAGGGAATCGATCGCTTCCAATGCCGCCAGGCTGGAAGGCAGCACCGCGCCGGGCTCGTAGCCGGCGGCGCGCACCGCGGCCTCATATTCGGCCAGGATGGGGCCGGGAATCAAGGCTGCCAGCACCTTGCACACGGTCTTGTCCGCCGCCAGTATCTGGTAGCTAAGCCCTGCGTGTTCCACGTCAAATGGGATCATCTTGCGCAGACGGAAGCGCAGCACGGAGTAGGCTTCGGCAGCCCGGCCGGGCAGGGAGTCGAAGTCCAGCACAAAAACGCGGACCACCGTGTCGGGCAGCACCACGGTGACGGCGCGAGTGCGCGGCGAAACTTGGCCGAGGGCGGAGCGAATCGCGGCCGCTATGGCCTCCGGCGCGCGCAGGTTAGGCTCGCCGATTCCGGGCACAAGAAAACCGGGCGGCAAAGGCTCAAAGGCATACACCGGCGGCTGGCCCGGCCCCGGTCCGCCGTGGCGGACTGCAGCCAGCACTCCCTGGGGCGAAAGCTCCACCGCCGCGGGCGGACGCGCTCCGGGCTGGGAACCGAGTTTGGCCTTGCTTAGGATCGAATTCACTAACGGGAAGCCTCGATGAACGTAACCTTGTTGATCTCCTTGATGGTCGTAATGCCGCGGCGCACGCGCTCCAGCGCCGACTCGCGCAGAAAGCTCATGCCCTCCTTCTGGGCCAGCTTGCGAATTTCGGAGGTGGGTTTCTTTTCCAAAATGATTTCGCGGATGGGGTCGGTCAAGTCCAGCAGCTCATGGATGGCGGTGCGGCCGCGGTAGCCGGTGCCGCCGCACTCCATGCACCCCGGACTCTCGCGAAAGCCGAAGCCGTGCCAATCGGCGGGGTCCATGCCGTTGGCTCTCAATGCGTCGTCGTCATAGTAGACCGTGCGCGCGCAATACTCGCAGTTGGTGCGCACCAGCCGCTGGGCCAGGATGCAGTTGAGCGCGGAAACGAAGTTGTAAGCCTCCACGCCCATGTTCAGGAAGCGGCCCAGCACGTCCACCACGTTGTTGGCGTGGACGGTGGTAAAGACCAGGTGGCCGGTGAGGGCGGAGTTGATGGCGATCTGCGCCGTCTCCTGGTCGCGGATTTCGCCCACCAGAATCTTGTCCGGGTCGTGGCGCAGGATGGAGCGGAGGCCGCGGGCAAAGGTGAGGCCCTTCTTCTCGTTCACCGGAATCTGGGTGATGCCGCGAATCTGGTACTCGACCGGGTCCTCGATGGTGATGATCTTGTCCTCGTCGCTCTTGATCTCATTCAGGGCGGCGTAGAGGGTGGTGGTTTTGCCGGAGCCGGTGGGACCGGTGACCAGCACCATGCCGTAGGGCTCGCGGATATAGCGGCGGAAGCGCTTCAGGTCCTCATCGGCAAAGCCGACGACATCCAGCGTCAGCTTCTTGAACTTCTCGCTCATCGACTCCTTGTCCAGCACGCGCAACACGGCGTTTTCCCCGTGGATGGTGGGCATGATGGAGACGCGGAAGTCGATCAGTCGGTTCTTGTAGCGAACCCGGAAGCGGCCGTCCTGAGGCACGCGGCGCTCGGCGATGTCCAGCTCGCTCATGATCTTGATGCGGCTGAGGATGGTGGTGTGGTGTTCGCGGGCGATGGGAGCCATGGCCGGCTGCAGCACGCCGTCGATGCGGTACTTGACCACCACCGAGTCATCATTGGTCTCGATGTGGATGTCGGAGGCGCGGCGTTCGAGAGCGGTGAAGATGGTGGTGTCCACCAGCCGGATGATGGGGCTGATGTCCTCTTCGCTGGTCAGCTTCTCGATGGAGATGTTCTCCTCGGAGTTCTCGTCTCCGGTGAGCACGTCGAAGGTCAGCCCCTCGCTGGCTTCGTCGAGCACGCGCTGCGACTGCTCCGTTTTCTTCAGTAGATCGGTGATCTGCGACAGCGTCGCCACGCACGCAATAATGCGGTGGCCAAGCAGGCCGGCAATTTCATCCAGCACCATCAGCCGCGAGGGATCGGAGACCGCGATGACCAGCGCTTCCTGGCGCTGTTCGATAGGCACGAAGTTGTAGCGGAACATCAGCTCCACCGGGACGGTACGCAGCAGGTCGTGCTGAATCTTGAAATTCTTCAGATCCACGAACTCGGCGTGATAGCGCTTCGCCAGCGCTTCAGCCTGCGCGCGCTCGTCTTGACCCATGGGAAGCGGAAGCGTAATGAGATTTGCGTCAGCCATGCCGGATTATCCTCCCTGACCCCCGCCCGCCTGTCCCAGCGAGAAGATGGGCAGGTAAAGCGAGATGAGAATGAAGACCACCACCACGCCCATGACGATGAGGATGGCCGGCTCGATGAGCGCCAGCGAGGCGGTGAGCGCGGTGGCCACATCCTCCTCGAAGAACTCGGCCACGGAATTGAGCATCTGCGGCAAGGCGCCGGTCTGTTCGCCCACGGTGATCATTTCGGAGGCCAGGTCTGGGAAGATGCCGGTCTGGGTAAGCGCCTCGGCCAGGCTCTTGCCCTCGCGCACGGTTCCGATCGACGAGAGGACCGCCTTCGACACCCGCCGCGAGGAGATGGAGCGGGCCGCCGTCTCCAGCGACGGCACCAGCGGCAGGCCGCCGGTGAGCAGAGTGGACAGCGTGCGCGCAAACAGCGCCACCTGGTACTTGAGCCAGATCTTGCCGAAGATGGGCAGCCTGATGCGGAAGCCGTCGACAAAATCCTTGCCCCGCTCGGTGAGAGCGAAACGGTAGAGGCCGGCGGCCGCGCCCAACACAATCAGGCCGATCCAAAGGAAGTTGTGCTTGAGAGCCAGGCCGAAGTTGAGCAGATAGACGGTCATCGCCGGCAGCTGCGAACCCATCTGCTCGTAAAGCTGAGCGAACTGGGGCACGACCACGGCGAACATGAACATCATCAGCCCGGAAACCAGCGTCAGCAGCACGCAAGGATAGATCAGCGAGGCGATGAGCTTCTTGCGGAAGGTGAGCGAGACCCTCTGGAAGCTGACGTAGCGCTCCAGCACCTCCTGCAGGTTGCCGGAGCGCTCGCCGGCCAGCAGGGTGGTGGTATACATGACCGGAAAACCGCTTTGCGCCTCGAATGCCGCGGAGAGCGCTTCGCCGGTTTTCACGCGGTTGCAGACATCATCCAACTGCGCGGAAAAGTGCGCATTCTTCTGGTTCTTGGCCAGCATCCGCAGGGAGCCGAGAATGGGAAGTCCGGCGCGGATCAGGGTTAGGAATTGCTGGTTGAAGATGAGAAAGGGCTCCAGCTTGACCTTGGCGCGCTTGAGCCCGGCAAAACCGGAGCGGGCGCGGATGGAGAATACGTGGTAGCCGGCATGGGTAAAGCGGGCGCGCAACTCCTCGGCGGTGGCCGCCGTATGCACCTGCTCCTGCACGCGTCCACGCTCATCGGCCAACTTGATGACGAACTCTGCCATGGCTCCGGTCGCCGGGTGGGGTCAGCCGGCATTTTCTTGGTATTTTTCTCAACTTTCAGGGTACCAGCTTCCGCCCGCTGTGCTCGTAACGGATAGACGCGAAAGGACGATGCAGCGCTCAGACAGGGCTGGTTCGGCAACGGTTCAGTTTTTGCATCCCCGGAGCCATGGGCGTATTCTTTTCTGCAATGATCTTCATCGGCGCCAGGAGGTGTTTCCGATGCGATTCGCGATTCTCGTTCTTTGTCTATGCGCTTCGACCGCGGCCTTCGGCCAAACAGCCATCTCGTCGTCCGCGACCTCCTGCAAGCCCAGCCAGACGCTGCTCTTTACCCCGCAGGCCTCGCGCTACGCGGTGATTCATCGCCCCATCCCGCCGGATCAGTTTGACGCCAAGATGATCGTTCATCCTCCGCAATCGAGCATAGGCGTTTTGCCGCCCGGAATTCCCGTGGCGCGCAATCTGTATCCCGATCTGCAACTGCAATTCATTGGACAAACCAGCACCGCCCGCTTGGAGATTCCCATCCATTGGCCCAATCTGTCGATCCAGCCTATCCCTATCGCCTGGCCCAAATTGAAGCTTGTCCCTGCGCAAAACTCCGCTACCGCGGTTGCGACGCCCCCGGCAAAATAGCCCGGCGCCTCGGTTCGAAATGCCCCTCCACCGCTTTGCCATGTGGAAAACCTGTATTCTGATTGCGTTCCATCTTGCAGCCGGGAAGAGGTGCGGATGATGCAAGCATTGGATTGGACGATGCGGGGAAGGCGGCTCGGCTCGGGATTCGGCGCGAGCCTTGGGCCTGCCCTGCGCAAGCACGGTCGTCTGGCGAGTAGAGGCGCTCTGCTGGTGGTCGTGGCGGCAGTTGGCGTGGCCCTGCTAACGGGTTCCCACGGCCAGCGGCCAGCGGCGGCTGCGGTTCCTTATCCGCACGAGATTGCCCAGGTCAGTTTTGCCGTGGCCGGCGACGTGATTCCGCACCAGCCGGTGCGCGCCGCCGCAGCCGCGGCCGGGGACGGCTCTCAAGGCTGGGCGGCGCTGCTCTCCGATGTGAGCGACGTCTTCCAGGGGGCCGACTTCGGCTTCGTCAACCTGGAGACTCCGGTGGCCCCGGCTCATTCGCACGGATCGAAGCCCTTTATGTTCGACGCGCCCGTTGCCCTGCTCGAAGGCCTGAAGGCCAACGGCATCAAGATCGTCTCACTAGCCAACAACCACGTAATGGACCAGGGCTGGGCAGGCTTTGCCGAAACCCGCGCGTACCTGCGGGACGAGGGGCTGCTCTTCGCCGGTTCCGGCGATACGGCGCAGCAGGCCTGGCAGCCGGTCATCACCGAGGCCAACGGCATTAAGGTGGGCTGGCTGGGCATGACGCGCTGGCTCAACGGCAACCGCAACCCCGACAAGGACGATCAGCCGCACGTGAACTTTTTCCCCTATCCAGGCGAGTCCGGCGGCGCGCCGGGACTGGACGAAGCCGGAGTGCTGGAAGCGATCAAGAAGGCGCGCGTCCAGTGCGACCTGCTGGTGATTTCCATTCACTGGGGCATCGAGTACTCGCCCGCGCCGCGGCCGGAAGACATGGAGACGGCGCACAAGATGCTGGAGGCCGGAGCCTCGGTGATCGTGGGCCACCACCCGCACGTCCTGCAGCCGGTGGAGACCTATCGGACCCAGGACGGGCGCGATACGGTCATCTTCTATTCGCTGGGGAATTTTCTGTCGAACCAGTCGCGCACCTATGTGGATGGCCTGATGCCGGACAAGAACGGCGAGCCCCGCGACGAGATGATCGGGCTGTTTTCCGCCGTCCGTAAAGACTACGGGCCGGCCGGAGTGCGCGTGGAGCTGGGCCACGTGGGAATTCTGCCCGTGTGGGGCGAGAACAACCGCAACGAGCTGGCCAGCGGCCACGCCAAAACCACCGTCATTCGCCCCGTGTTGATTGACCGCGAGATGCCGCGACTGCAGGCCCGGCTCGAAGAGTTGAACAAGCTGAGCGGCTCCGCAACGCCCTTGACAGCCGAGCAGAAGCAAGAGTTCATCGACGTAACGAACCGGCTGAAACTGCTCACCGATCGCCGCAACCTGATCTTGGCCCGCACCGGCGATGAGTATGTGACCGATCCGCCCAAGCAGGCGGCGAAGCCGTAGGCAGGAAAGCCTATGCGCTGGCTTCAGTACCCGTTCGCCACCAGCCAAGCCTCGGTAAGGTCCAGTTCGGGCTTCTTCTGGGTCTGCATTTGGGCGTGGGCCAGCTTCACCAGCACATCGGCCTCTACGTTCATTGGAGCGCCGGCGGCAAGCGTGTGCAGGTTCGTCCGCCAATAGGTCAAGGGCAAGATCGCAATGGTAATCGCTTCGCCGTCGAAGCCGGCGATGGTCAGGCTGATGCCCTCGATGGCCACCGAGCCTTTGTGTACCATCCAGGGGCGCACATTTTCGGGCACGCGCACCCTGAGCGTCCAGTCGGTGGTCTGCTTGTCAAAGTTTGTGCTCGACTCCGGAACGACGGGGTCCAGAGCGGTCATGGTGCCGCAACCGTCCACGTGGCCCTGCACAATGTGGCCGCCCAGTGGACTGCCTGCGGCCGTGGGCAATTCCAGGTTGACCTTGGCGCCGGGAGCGAGAGAGCCGAGCGAGGTGCAGTCCAGCGTCTCCTGGGCCAGATCGGCGTGAAACAGGGTGGGGTGTACGTCCAACGCCGTAAGACAGACGCCGGAGACGCCCAGCGAGTCGCCTTCGCGCAGCCGCCCGGCCAGCCCCAGAGCCTCGACTGTAATGCGCCGCACGCCGCCCCGGCTCTCCAGCCCAACCAGCGTGCCCGTCTGTTCGATGATGCCGGTAAACATGGTTTTATTTTAAGGGGTCGGAGGTCAGGGATCAGAAGTCAGGGAACATAGAACAGGCCGCAACCAGTCGGGTATCGACTCACCGCGACCACTGAAAACTGATCACTGCTATTCCGGCCAGGGGTCTTTGAGCAGCGAGCAGAGCCCCAGGTCGTTGCTGTATCGCTCGACCTCAACCTCTGCCATATGAATAGGATGGGCCATGCCGCGGAAGGCGGGGACGGCGTCGGAACCCATGATCTGCGGGGAGACGAAGAGGTGAATGCGGTCCACCAGTCCGTCGGCCAGCAGTGCCGTGTTCAGCCGCGTGCCGGTCTCGGTGAGCAGGGTCAGAATGCCCTCCTCGCCCAGCTTGTCCAGAACTTTGCCCAGCGGGACGCGCCCAGCCTGCCACCCTGGCGACGAAGACCTGTCGCCGGGGACCCCGCTCTCGGCGGGGAGGACTTCGACTCGCACGCCGCGTGTCCGCAACTCGTCGATGCGGTGCATGTCATTGGAAACAGTGAAGATCACTAGATCATTGTGGGCCGTTGCCACCATCTTGGAGTCCAGCGGCATGCGCAGCGCCGAGTCCAGAACGATGCGCAGCAGGGCGCGGCGGCGGCGCAGCCCGCTACGGTCGGTGAGCATGGGATCGTCCGCCAGCACGGTATCCACGCCAGTCAGAGCCGCGTCAGCCTGCCAGCGCAGCGGCTGCACGGCGGCCCGCGCGGCCTCGCTGGTGATCCAGTAAGGCTCGCGCAGTTGGTGCTCGCCCGGCGGCGGCGCGATGCGGCCATCGAGGGTCATGGCCACCTTCATCAACACCAGCGGCCGCCGGTGCTGGCTCCAGCGGGCAAAGCCTTCGTTGAGCCGGCGCGCCTCGGCCTGGCAGACGCCCAGTGTAACTTCAATGCCTGCTTCGCGCAGCCGGTCCATGCCGTGGCCGGCAACGGCGGGATTGGGGTCAGCGGTGGCGGCTACCACGCGGCGCAGACCGGAGGCGATGATTGCATCGGTGCAGGGGCCGGTGCGGCCGGTGTGGTTGCAAGGCTCGAGGTTCACGTAAGCTGTACCGCCGAGGAGGCGGTTGCCCGCGTGCTGGGCTGCGATTTTGAGGGCGACACCCTCGGCGTGGTCCACGAGGTCGTACTCGTGCCAGCCCTCGCCGGCTACCTGCCCTGCGCGATCAAGGATTACGCAACCCACGGCGGGGTTGGGCGAGGTGACGGCGATGCCGCGGCGGGCCAGCTCCAGGGCTCGCTGCATCCAGTAACGGTCTTGATCCAAATCGCTCATTCTATACCAGTTGTTCTCATTTTAGTCCAGTAGCGAATCGACAAACTCGGCTGGGGAGAATTCCAGCAGGTCGGTCATCTGCTCGCCTACGCCGGCGAAGCGAACCGGGAGGTAGAGTTCGCGGGCGATGGCTACGGCGATGCCACCCTTGGCCGTGCCGTCGAGCTTGGTGAGCACAATGCCGGTAACTCCCGCGGATTGAGTGAATTGGCGGGCTTGCTGGAGGCCGTTCTGGCCGGTGGTGGCGTCCATGACCAGAAGGACCTCATGGGGTGCGCCGGGGACCAATTTTGCAGCGGTGCGGCGCATCTTGTCCAGCTCGTCCATTAGGCCGGTTTTGGTGTGGAGACGGCCGGCAGTGTCGACAATCAACTCATTGATATGGCGGGTTTTGGCGGCGGTTGCCGCGTCGTAGAGAACCGCTGCGGGGTCACCGCCCCGGCGGGTCTTGATCATCTCCACGCCGGAGCGGGAGGCCCAGATTTCAAGCTGTTCGATGGCCGCGGCGCGGAAGGTGTCAGCGGCGCAGAGGAGCACAGTGTGGTTTTGGGCGCGGTACCAGGCGGCGAGTTTGCCCGCGGAGGTGGTTTTGCCAGTGCCGTTGACGCCGACCAGGAAGGTGACTTTGGGAGGGGTTTCGGGGGTGGGAATCGGGTGTTGCGGGGCTTCCAGGATGGCGCGGAGTTGCTGCTTGAGGAGGGCGCGCAATTCGTCGCCGCCCGCGATGGCCTGGCGGCGGGCGCGGTCGCGCAAAGCGGCCAGGATTTCGGTGCTGGTCTGCACGCCCAAATCGCTGGTAAGCAGCGCGGTTTCAAGGTCTTCGAGGGTGGATTCGTCGACCGTTCGGGTGAGGGCTACGAGGCCTTCGATCTTGGAGGAAAGGGACTCGCGGGTGCGGCTGACGGCCTGCTTCATGCGGCTGAAGAGGCCCGTTTCCGGAGTGTCGTCTGGAGTTTCTTTCCCGCTGCCAAAAAACTTCATCGTCTGAAGAGTCCAGATTTGAGTTTAGACGATGGAGGCGGAGTGGAAAGAGCGCTGCAAGAAAGGCAGCAGGCACGGCCCCTCCCTTACCCCCTCGAGATGGGTAAGAAGGGGGGCCGACTGCCAGTTGTTTTTTGCGCGTTACTTTTGCGCTGTCTTGATGAGGGCGTCCCTCTCCTCGACTGTCTGAGGCAGACGGAAATCTCCGCTGCCGCCGATCCTCTTGAGGAAGAAGAGCGCGTAGTCGCAGAGCCGGTACTTCAACTGCTTGGAGAGCATGGCCTCCTGGCTGCCGAAGAGCGGGGCCGGACGAGTATCGGAGAGCATTTTCTTGAGGGCCGGAGCGGCGCTTCGACCCGCTTCGATCATGGCGTTGGAAGCATCCTCGAGATAGAAATTCGGCAAGCCCCAGGTGTTGAAGAATTTCGAGCTTCCGAGCGCATCGGTCAGCACTTTGGCTCGCAACTCCGCGGGAAGCTCGAGATAAGATTTGTTATCGAGCTTTCTGAGCAGCACGAGCGGCAAAAGTCCAGAGGCATTCGGGTTGTCTTTGACCAAAGCCGCGAGGGCCTTCGAGTCGACGCCCGATCTGGTCTTGAGTTCCCGGTAGGCTAATGAGTTGAAAGGCTCACGCTGGGCCTTGCTTTCCTCCAGCAGTTTGCCCAGCAGCGCGGAGTTATCCATAGCGTGATAGGTTTGCGCGGTTTGCGCCGCGGCCTGCATCTGTGCTTCCAGCTTGGTTTTTACCTGGTTCTGCTCATCGGTCAAAGGAACGTTCTTTTCCTTGCGCGCGCATCCGGCCAGGCAGAGGCACGCGATCAGAGATGCTGCAACGATCGTGAATCTTTTCATGGCGAGTCTCCTCATCGAGTTCCTGGTTATAGATCCGACAGCGCGGGGAAGGCGATGGCGTGGGGAAAGCTTCCGGTGCCGTCATCTTCCGTTCCCGAGGTAGGCGCCCAGTTATTCCATGCGGTTAGCGCGTCCTGAAACTCCGAATCCAGATCCTGCCAGGCCGGAGCGGTGATGAACTTCTGCCCCACGTCGCTGCTGTCGAGGATGTAACTCCAGAAGTAGTAGCCGAGGATTTTGTTGTTGCAGGAACTCGAGTTGTAGCAGACGGCCACATCCACCGCGTAGAAGTAGGTGTTGGCTCCCCAGCCGCCTGGCTCGTCATCGAGCGTGGTTGCCACGCCTGGACCGCCGGGGGTGTTCCAGCCGGAATAGAACGTGCCGTTGTTCTGCAGCCCGTAGTATCCGTGAGCCGCGCCGTCAATGCGGTCAATGCTCCAGCCGTTGGGGGTTGAACGGGCACCCTGCGGCTGATCATAGGCGTAGATGTTGGTATGGGTGTTGTCGTCGTAGACCCAGGTCATCTGGATCATGACATCCTGGCTCTCCGGGCAACTCTGGCCGCAACCGGCAGGGTTGAAGGTGAACGAGGAGGTCAAGGGGAAGGCATTTCCGACGGGCGTCCCGGTGAAAACCCAGGTCCCGCACTGGAAGGTTGGGTTGCACGCGGTCAAACAAAAACACAAACCAGCGCACAGCGCGACGAGTCCGAATGTTTTTGGTTTCATGCGATCTCTCCTGGATAGCTGGCATCCTCATTCGGGATGGGGGGAGGCACGAATGCCAGCTGATTGGTTTGCCTTGCGGCTGAATTGCGGTGCCTCGGCAAGAACAAAAATGAGGAAGGATGAAACCAGGGGAAGATTCGACGCGGCCGAGGGCGACCGGAACTGAATGGCTGCAACATAGCAGAAGTCCATCTATTGCGCAAGAAAAAAGAAGTGCAGCCATGCCGGTGGGGAAAAAAAGGAAATCGAGATGGAAGGAGTAACTGGTGGCGCGGTTAAGGTCCCACCCCATCGACAACGACTTGTCGCTCCACCCCAGCGACGAAGGCCTATCGCTGGGGACCCCAGTTTCGCCGCGCCCTTTCAAAGCCTGTTGATGGACGGACGGCCTTATGCCGGAGTTAAAACCCCGACTTACCAGGTCCGCACCCTCGGCCGAAGGCCGATCCCGCCTACATGGCTAATGTTCCTCTTTGCCGGGGCGGAGCATGAGGGATTTGATGGCTTCGCGGGGGTCTTTGCCTTGGTTGAGGATGAGTTCCATCTGCTCGGTGATGGGCATTTCGATGTTATGCTGGCGGGCTAGGCCGAGGGCGGCGCGGGTGGTGAGGACGCCTTCAGCGACCTTGCCGCCCAGGCCGGCCAGGATTTCGGGAAGTTTGCGGCCCTGGCCGAGTGCCTCTCCCACGGTCCGGTTGCGGCTGAGCGAGCCGGTGCAGGTGAGGACCAGGTCGCCCGCGCCGGAGAGGCCGGCGAGGGTTTCGCGGCGGCCGCCGCAGGCTACGGCAAGGCGCGTGATTTCGGCGATGCCGCGGGTCATGAGGGCGGCGGCGGAGTTGTAGCCGAGGCCGACACCGGCGGCGATGCCGGCGGCGATGGCGATGACGTTTTTGAGCGCGCCACCGAGTTCGACGCCGATGACGTCAGTGGAGGTGTAGAGGCGGAGGGATTCGGAGGAGAATGCGTGCTGGATGCGGGCAGCGACTTCGGGGTCTTCAAAAGCGACGGTAACGGCGGTGGGCTGGCCCTGGGCTACTTCAAGGGCGAAGCTGGGGCCGGAGAGCGCGCCGATGGGGAGGTTGAGAGCGGATTCAGCGAGGGTTTCGGCGATGACCTGGGTCATGCGGAGAAAGGTGTGGTCTTCAACGCCCTTGGTGGCGCTGACGATGATCTGGCCGGGACGGAGATGGGGGCGGATGCGGGCGAGGGTGGGGCGGAGAAACTCGGAAGGGACGACGGAGACGACAATCTCGGCATCGGCGACGGCGGCTTCGCTGCCGGTGATGGCGATGGCGCCGGGGATAGGGAAGCCGGGGAGGAAGAGGGTGTTTTCGCCCGCGTCGATGATCTCCTGGGCGAATTCAGGGCTATGGGCCCAGAGTGTGATCTGGTGGCCGCCGCGGCGGTGGAGCGAAAGGGCGAGGGCGGTTCCCCAGGCGCCGGAACCGAGGATGACGATACGGCTCATGCGTTTTCCGTCCTTCGTTTTGGGGCTCCCAAGCGGGATTCCGTGCCGGCGAACAGGCGGCGGATGTTCTGGTGGTGTTTGGCGATGATGAGCAGGGCGACGGCAAATTGGGCGGCGATGAAGACGGCAGGACGAGGGCCGCTGACCAGAAGCCAGGCAAAGACAGGGAAACTGGCCGAGCCGAGAATAGAGGCCAGGGAAACATAGCGGCTGACGAGAAGGACAAAGAAGAAGACGCTGATGGCGGCCAGGGCGGCGGCGGGGGTGGCGGCGAGGAAGACGCCAAAGCCGGTGGCCACGCCCTTTCCGCCGCGAAAACGGAGCCAGACCGGGAACATGTGGCCGAGGACAGCGGCGAGAGCGGCGATGGCTTGCATGTTGCGGTAGGTGGAGGGGTCGAGCGCGGGGACGGAGAGGACGGCGGCTGCCAGGATAGGGCCGAGCCAGACGGCGGAGCAGCCTTTGAGCATGTCGAGAAGGAAGGTGGCCGCGCCCAGACCCTTGCCGCCGGAGCGGAGAACGTTGGTGGCGCCGATGTTGCCGCTGCCGATGGCGCGGATGTCCTGTTGGCGGAAGATGCGGACCAGCAGGTATCCGGTGGGGATCGACCCGAGCAGGTAAGCGGCGATCGCGATGATGGAGAGGGCGAGGAGCATGACGAGACAGAGTTTAGCAGGTGCGGCCACCTGCGGTGGGGCAGACGGCGCTTGCGCGCCACCTGCGGTGGGGCAGACGGCGCTTGCGCGCCTGGAGTGCGTGGTTTCAGTCGGAAACCATCAGTTCGCCGGGAAGGATGGGACGGGTGCGGTAGAGCTTGCCGCGGGCGGACAGCAGACCCATGAACAGGAGTGTGGCGAGAAAGACAAGGAGCATGATCCAATTGGCGGTTTGGGCGGAGATTGAGGTGTGGGAGAGGTTCTTCCACAGGGTCTTCCAGAGAACGAGCAGGAGGGTTTGCGCGGCGGTAACGGCCCAGACGGAGCCGTAGAAGTAGCGGCGTTCGGTGCCTTCGGTTCTGGTGGAGGGTCCCACGCGGGGCAGCTTGCCCGCCGCGCCGAGGAGGAGAATGAGGGCGAAGAGGGGCAGGTAGGCGTAGTCGTAGATTTGCTTCAGGTACCAGACGCCGGTGGCGGTGGCGATGGTCAGGCCGGCGAGGTTGAGCAGCGCGAAGTTGAGGACGGCGTTCCAGGCGATGGTGTAGCAGAAGCGGCGATAAAGGGGATTGGGCTTGTCCTCGTCAAAGCGGAGGATGTAGGGGCGCGGTTCGGCGCCGGGCAACTGCCCGCGCAGAGCGGCGATGCCTGTGCCGGCCAGCACAGCGGCAAGCCAGGCCAGGTTGCCCCCGTGAAAGCCGCTGGCGAAGAGCGAGAAGGTGAGGGGGCCCGGCGCGAGGAAAAAGACCCAGATCCAGATGGGCCAGTGGCAGAGCCGGTAGAGACGGGTGTTGCGCTCGCGCATCTTGCGCTGCTGGGAGTATTCAACTTTTCCGCGATATTGCATGGGCCTGAGTTTCGCAGGGCGAGTGGTGGAGCGTCAATCGGGGGGCGGACTTGGGCTCATGCCGAAGTTCCAGGGTTGCTATGCGGGCACTGCGCACTTCCGCGGCGAGCACCTCCAAAACCTTGAGAGACAAGCGCGGGTCGGATTGCATAAGGGCGTCGAAATCGTCGTGCGCGAGGAAGCTGAGCTCGGCGCCCTGGCCGGCCACGGCAGTCAGAGTATAGGGCGCATTGCCGACCAGGCCGGGGAGTCCGAGCAGCGAGCCGGCGCCGACATGCATGGATAGGATCGGGTCGCCAGCCGGGGAAGCCATGGAGAGAGTGACCTCTCCACGATTGAGGATGTACAGGCCGACTGGGGGATCTCCTTGCCGGAAGAGAACGTTATCTCCGCCACAGGAGACTTCGATGGCGTGCTTCTCGAGCGCCTGGATCAGTTCGGGATCGGCGAGGAATGCGGACGGGTCAAGCTTCATTTGCGGTCTCCAGGCATGTGCTGGCAATAAGCAGGCCCCGGGGGCGCCAGTGACGTAATCGTTGCATCGATGGAAGCCGGGGCCATGTGATGGACATCACTTATCGAGGGTTAGGCCGGAAGTTCAAGGGGAGGTTGGGGGTTGGGATGAGGAGTGGGCTTACCAGCCCACTACCTGCCGCGAGCGGAGGTGAACGTAAAATTTCTCTCGTCGTTCACGATTGAGGATGGTACTCTACGTGGACAAAAGGGCTGTCCGTCCCCTCGCAAGCGAACCGGACACCCCCTATCACAATCCCCCATTAAGGAGAAGACATGGTTAGGAGAATAGGCCTGTATCTGCTCACAGTCGTTGCGGCTTTGTCGGTCGTGACAATGAATTCCCACGCGCAGCCCGTATTGACCCGCCACGTGCGGGAAGCAACTCGCACCGGCGAGGCGCTGTCTCTTGGACGCCTTCCCGCAACCCAAATCCTGCAGATCGATCTGGTTTTGCCGCTGCGCGATCAGGCAGGGCTGGATTCATTCCTGAAGGAAGTCTACGATCCAGCCAGTCCCTCCTACCGGCATTTCCTCACCGTGCCGGAGTTCACCGAACGGTTTGGTCCTACCCAGGAAGATTATGACGCCGTGGTTGCTTTCGCGAAGGCGAGCGGCCTTACGGTCGTTGGTGGTACACGCGACGGCATGGATGTGCAGGTCAAGGGCCCCGTTTCGGCCATGGAAGCTGCCTTTCATGTAAACATGCGGACGTACCACCACCCCACTGAGGACCGCATCTTTTACGCACCCGACCGCGAGCCAACTACAAACCTTCCGTTCGCGCTCTGGCATATCTCCGGCTTGGACAACTACTCGATTCCGCATCCCAAGCTGGTGAAGCGGAGCGATTACGCGGCGGCTCATGGCATCGATGCTGAAAAGGTTGTGACCCACGCGACAACCGGCTCCGGCCCATCGGCTTCGTTTTTGGGCAGCGACATGCGCGCGGCCTACTACGGCGGAACAGCCCTGACCGGCGCTGGCCAGAACCTCGGCTTGTTCGAGTTTGAAGGCACCGATCTGACCGACCTGACCACCTATTACAAGAATGTCGGTCAGACCAACAATGTGCCGGTCACCTTGCTCTCCGTTGATGGGACCAGTACAAGTTGCGTGTATTCAAGAGCCGGCGGCGACTGCGACGACACCGAACAGACGCTGGACATGACCCAGGCTCTGGGCATGGCTCCGGGACTGGCGAGCCTGGTGGTGTACATCGGGTCCACCGATACGGCCATCATCAGCGCCATGACGACGCACAGCCCGCTGCCCACCACCATTGGCTGTTCGTGGGGCTGGACACCCGCGGATCCAACCACGCTCAATCCGTACTTCGAGAAGATGGCGGCTCAAGGCCAGAACTTCTTTGCGGCATCCGGCGACAGCTCGACATGGTCGTCGAGAAATGAGGCCTGGCCGGCGGACAATGCGTATGTGGTTTCAGTGGGAGGGACGGATTTGATTACCGCCAGTGCGGCCGGCCCCTGGAAGTCGGAAACCGCGTGGTCGGACAGCGGCGGCGGCATCTCGCCGGACGGAATCCCGATTCCCGCGTGGCAACAACTTTCGGGCGTGATCAATTCAAGCAACAAGGGTTCGACGACCCTGCGCAACGGCCCGGACGTATCGGCAAATGCGAATTTCACCTTCTACACCTGTTCCGACCAAACGACCTGCCTTGCGAATGAATATGGAGGCACCAGCTTTGCCGCTCCCATGTGGGCCGCCTACATTGCGCTGGTCAACCAGCAGTTGGCTGCCAACGGCGAACCCACGATCGGCTTTATCAACCCGACCATCTACGCGCAGAATGTAACGTCCAGCTACGGCGCGGACTTCCACGACATCACCAGCGGCACATCGGGCAGCTATTCGGCGGTGGCGGGTTACGATCTGGTGACCGGCTGGGGCAGTCCGAACACCGGGCTGATCAACGCCTTGGCTCCAACGGCGACGAGTCCTACCTTCACCTTCTCCGCCTCGCCCGCCTCCGTCTCAGTGGTACAGGGCAACAGTGGCAGTTCCACCATCACAAGCACCGCTGTTGACGGCTTCGACTCGGCGGTTGCCTTGTCTGTGACAGGCGCGCCGGCAGGCGTCACGGTTAGCTTGAGTTCCACGTCCATCGCCGCGCCGGGTTCCGGTACATCCATTCTCACCCTGGCCGTGGCCTCAACCACTGCTGCCGGCACCTACACGATCACGGTAACGGGCACCGGCGGCGGAATCACGCAAACGGCGACCGTATCGCTGACCGTGACCGCGCCGGTAGTTGGCGGGTTCACCATCTCTGTCTCGCCCACATCGGGCTCCCTGGCTCGGGGTCATAGCGGCTATGCCGTCGTCACCATAACTGCCTCCGGCGGCTTTAACTCGGCGGTTGCCCTGTCTGCTACAGGCGTGCCGTCCGGCGTAACCGGGAGCTTCAGCCCCACCTCCATCACAGGTTCCGGCACATCTGATTTCACCCTGACCGTGTCCAGAACCGCCCCCACCGGCACCTACCCGATCACGATCAAGGGTACCGGCGGAGGCATAACGCATACGACAACCCTCACGTTCACGGTGCTGCGCTGATGCTCACTTGCTGGCTGCGCCGGCACTGAACGATGAAAGGCCCGGAGTTTGCAGTCCGGGCCTTTCGTCTGTCAGGATGCGGATTGCCGCCTACATGAGCCTTCTGCGGATGAGGTCAAGGGCTTGCTGGGTGGTCCATTGGCGGATGCGCTCGCGGTCGCCGCGGAATCTGCGCTCGATGGATTCGGTTTTCTGGGCGTCGGAGAGGGCGATGTAGACCATGCCGACGGGTTTGGATTCGGTGCCGCCTGTGGGACCGGCGATGCCGGTTACGCCCAGGCCGAGGGTTGCGCCGGTGCGGCGGCGAATGCCTATCGCGAGGGCTTCGGCCACTTCTTTGGAGACGGTGCCGTAGTCGAAGATCAGATCCGGAGGGATGCCGACGAGGGCGGTCTTCATTTCATCGGAGTAGACGACGGCGCCGCCCAGGAAGGAGCGCGAGCTGCCGGGAACAGAGGTGATGCGCTGGGCGATCATGCCGCCGGTGCAGCTTTCGGCGACGGCGAGGGTGGATTGGCGAAGGCCGAGAAAGTAGAGGACGATCTGCTCCAGAGACTCGCCCGAGGAGGAGTAGAGCCACTCCTCAAGGGCCTCTTCCATGCGGCCGGCGAGTTCGTCGACGCGCTGCTGGGCGGCATCGAGCGAGGGCTTGGAGCACAGGAGGGTGATCTGAATGTCGCCGGCGTGGGAAAGGATGGTGGTTTCGACGTCGGTGTAGGGGGTGTAGATGGGGGCCAGGAACTTGTCGGCCTGGGACTCGGGGATCATGGCCGCCTTGAGGGTGCGCGTGGCGATGGAACGCGGGGGCAGGATCTGGCGCAGGCGGGGCAGGCAGGCCTCATCGAATAAAGGGCAGCACTCGTGGGGAGGGCCGGGGAGGAGCAGGATGAGCTTGCGGTAACCGGCGAAGGTGATGTCAAGCCACTGGCCGGGGGCGCTGCCCTGGGGATTGGGCAGGATGGTGGCGCCTTCGAGTACATCGGCCTGCTTGAGGTTGTTGTCGGAGATGGTGATGCGCATGGTTGCGGCGCGTGCGTGGAGGGCGGCGATGAGCGTGGCGTCGCGGCGGATGGTGAGCGAGAGGGCTTCAGCGACGGCTTCGCGGGTGAGGTCGTCTTCCGTGGGGCCGAGGCCGCCCATGAGGACGAGGATGTCAATGCGGCCGAGGGCGGAGCGGATGGCGCCGACGAGGTCTTTGCGGCGGTCGCCGACGATGGTTTTGAAGGCGACGGTGATGCCGATTTCGTTGAGTTTTTCAGTGAGATAGAGGGAGTTGGTGTCCTGGCGGAAGGGGGTGAGCATCTCGGAGCCGACGGCGATGATTTCGGATTTCATAAATACAGCCTCTAGCTTCTAGCTGCTAGCTTGGGAATTGCGGGTGCGAACGAATTCGCATTTTTTCGCAATTGCTCGAACTCCCACGAAACAGGCTAGGAGCTAAGAGCTAGCAGCTAAAACAGATTCAGTCCTTCGACTCCCAAGTCCACATCATAAACGGCGTCGCTGGTGGCGAGGATGGTGGTTCCGAGTGGGGAAAAGGCGACGCCGACAAGGTTGGCGCCGGCCAGCACCAGGGATGCGTCGCCGCCGGGGGTGATGCGGACCAGGCCGCGGCGGCCGTGGAGGCAGGCGGCGAGGTAAATGTCGCCTTCTTTGGAGAGCGCAAGGCCCTGGGGACGGCCGAGGCCGCGGTACCAGGCGCGCGTGTCGCCGTTGGATTCGATGGCCCAGATGGCGTCGTTGGAGGAGAGCGTGGGAGCGGTGACGAAGAGCGTGCCGGCGGCGTTGACGGCAAGGTGATAAGCGGCGGGGCTGGGTTCGAGGGTGGCGTATACAAAGATGTGGGACTGGGCGTCGATTTTGAAGATGGTTCCGCTGCGGTCGCCGACGAAGAGGTTGCCCTGGGCGTCAAAGACGGCGCCGGTAGCTACGCCCATGCCCTGGGCATAGACGGTGGGCTCGCCCGCGTCGTCGATGCGGTAGACGGTGCCCTCGGCGCGGGAGGTGACGAAGAGGTCGCCCTCGGGATTGAGGGCCAGACCGGTGGCGTTGAGGATTCCGGTGGCGAAGGGGGTGCCGCGGCCGTCGGGGCTGACGCGAACGACCGACACGGGGGTCTGTTTGCCGCGGGAGCCGGAGATGGTGGCGTAGATCATGCCGGAGCGGCTGACGGCGGGGCTGGTGACGGGATGGAGGCCATCTGAAAGCTGGCGGGCTACGCGCAGGGGCATGGCATTGCTGGCGCCGGAGGGGCTGTGGACTTCAACCAGGCCGGTGGAGGCCTGCTCGGGGACGCGGAGGGCCAGGCGGGTGGGGCGGCTCATGAGGATGTGGGCGGGGTGCCCCGCGACCAGTACGGCGGGCGGACCGAAAGCGAAGGGGCCGAGATGGGCGCCGATCAGTTCGACTTCGCCGAGGGGCAGAGCGGCGGCGGGCACGATCAAGTCGATGCGAGGTTCGGGGCGGGTTGCGGCGGCGGATGGGGCGCGTGAGCTGAACATGTGAGCAGACCCTCTAGATCCAGATGCGTAGGAACGAGGCTACACCCAAAGCATACAGGCCAGCCGCCACGTCATCGAAGACGATGCCCCAGCCTTCGGGGAGGCTTTCAAGCTGGCGGGCTGGAAAAGGTTTGGTGATATCGAAGAGCCGGAAGAGGATGAGAGCGATGAGGGCGTGGCGCCAGTCGGCGGGGCTGAAGAGCAGGGCGATCCACTGGCCGGCGACCTCGTCGATGACGACGAATTGCGGGTCGTGGCGGCCGGATTCGCGGGCAACGATGGTGGCGGCGGGGATGCCGAGGACGAGGGTGAGGGCGATGCCGGCGAGGAGGACGAGGAGCAAGGTGTGCGGGGCGGGATGGAGCAGTTTGGCGTAGGCGGCCCAGAGAAGCACGGCGGCCACCGAGCCCCAGGTGCCGGGTCCGGGCTTGCCGAAGCCCGCGCCAAAAAAGGTGGCGACGGCCCACCATTGCATGGAGCGGCCCTTTTGGACGGGAGTCGTGGAAGGAGCGCTATTCGTCATGGGAGTCTCCGCTGCGGCCACCACTGAGGCCGCCTAGGTCATCGAGGACTTCCGGGTCGAGGAGGGGAGAGCTGATCTTGTAAACGCCCATGGCCCACTTGCCGAGGTCGATCTTGCGGCAGCGGTCGGAGCAGAAGGGGAAGTCCTCGTCGTTGAAGCGGACCAACATACCGCAGGTGGGGCAACGAAGGAGCTTGGCGGACTTTTTCTTGGCGGCCATCGGACTATTCATTTTACAGCGGGCCGATTCACATCGGGCCGGAGAGGATGCGGGCGACGACGTCGTAATCGTGGGCTTCGGTGATCTGGGTACGGTAGAAGCGGCCCGGTTCCAGCGCCACTAACTCGCCGAAGTCGTTGATGTAGACCTTGCCGTCGATCTCGGGGGCGTGAAACTGCGTTCGGCCCTCCCACAGGAGCGGAGTCTCTTCACTTTCGCCTTCAGCAAACAGGACCAGCTCGCGGCCCACCCACTGCTGCTTGGCGCGCCTGGAGATGGATTGCTGGAGTTTCATCAGGCGGCGCTTGCGGGACTCGATGGTGCGGCGAGGAATTTTCTGGTCGAGCGAGAATGCGCCGGAGCCTTCTTCATCTGAGTAACTGAAGACGCCGAGCCAGTCGAAGTTGGCTTTTTTGATGAACTCTTCCAAAAGTTCAAAGTCGCAGAGCGATTCACCGGGGAAACCGGCGATGAAGGAGGTGCGGAGGGCGATTCCGGGGACAGTTGCGCGGACCTTCTCCAAAGTTTTGAGAAAAATCTCCGCGCTGCCACCGCGCTTCATGCGCTTGAGCACGGCGGGCGAAGCGTGCTGGAGAGGCAGGTCGAGGTATTTGCAGATGTTGCCGTGGCGGGCGATGGTGTCGAGAAGCCGGCCGGTGATGCGATTGGGGTAGGCGTAGAGGAAACGGAGCCAGCGGAGGTTGGGGATTTGCGCGAGTCTGTCGAGCAGGAGGGCGAGGCCGTCCTTGAGGCCCAGGTCTTCGCCGTAGCAGGTGGTGTCCTGGCCGATGAGGGTGATCTCCTGGACTCCGCGGGCGACGAGCTGCTGGGCTTCGGCGACGACCGACTCGAAACGGCGGGAGCGGAACTTGCCGCGTAGATTGGGGATGACGCAGAAGCTGCAGGGATGGTCGCAGCCCTCGGCGATCTTGATGTAGGCCGAGGATTTGGGTGTGGTGAGGACCCGTGGGGTCTTTTCATCATAGAGATACGTGGGTAGGCAATGAGCCGCGCCCTGCCAGCCGTCGCGGCGGAAGCGGGAACTAGCCGTTCGGGCGTTCTTATCCCCACGACCAAAAGTAACCGTGGGAGGACCGGGCGCATGGGTTGCGGCACGGGATTCCTGGCCGGGATGGATTTCAGCGGCGTGGCTGCTGCTGAGAATGTTGAAGGGGGACGGTGCCGCTTCTGAGGTGGTGAGGCCGGCGGCGTCAAGACCCGCCGCTCGAAGGATGGATTCAAGTTCGCCGGCGCCGACCACGGCGTCGACTTCGGGGATGCTCTTGCGAATTTCGTCGCGATAACGCTCGACGAGGCAGCCGGCGACGATGAGCTTCTTAGCAGTTCCAGCCAACTTGTGGCGGGCCATTTCGAGAATGGTGTCGACGGACTCCTGCTTGGCGGCGTCAATGAAGCTGCAGGTGTTGACGACGAGGATTTCTGCCTCTTCGGGATGGGCAGTCAGCCGCGCGCCGGCGCGGTCGAGCAGGCCCATCATCACCTCGGAATCGACGAGGTTCTTAGGACAGCCTAACGAAATAAAGCCCACGGAAGGGGCCGTGGGTGGGGATGGTTTGGTCACAGTTCCATTGTAGCTGGAAGTGCGCCGCGACAGCTTCGATTCCGGGCGAGCGTCAGTTCACCGCCGAGTGCGTGACGGTTACTTCTTGCCTTTGACCTTGAGGGGCAAGCCGGCGGTGGTGAGAAGTCCCTTGGCGTCATTGGCGAACTGTCCGTGAGGCTCTAGTTCTAAATACTTCTGGTAAGCCTCGGCGCAGCCGGGCGGAAGAATCATCTTATGCGTCTGGGGATCGACGGTAGCTTTGGGAACCAGCGCCTGCCCCTTGAAGTAGTAAAGTATGGCGCGGCCGGGATCGACGGCAATCGCTTTCTCGACCGCCGCCAACTGAGCATCTGTATTGCCAACCTGAACAAACAGGATGGTCTCATTGCGCAGATAGAGGGCGGCATCGCTGGGAAACGCCTTGACCGCCGTGTCGAAGGCCGCTTCGGCTTCGGCGATTCTGCCGGTGCGGGCGTAAATCTCTCCCAGGCTGCTATAAGCCACGCCCTGAATCTCCGGGGTGGGGCTTTGAGCGATTCCCAACGCAATCTTGAAGCTCTTTTCGGCTTCGGCGTACTTCTTCAGGCCGATCTGCGCCAGGCCCAGTTCGACCCAGGGAAGGATTGCCTCGGGTTGGGAGGCTGTCGCCTTGAGCATCAGCGCCTCGGAGTCGGCATAGCGCTTTTCCCTGGTGGCGGCACGGGCCGCAACCAGTTCGGCGTTCACGCTATCGCCGGTTTTCTTGCCGGCGTCCGGCGCGGGCGAGCTTGACTGCGCACAAGCGGGCCAGGTCACCGAGAAAAAAAGAGCCATGCAGAGCCAAAAATTGCGTCTCACGTATGCGCCTTCAGATGAGGAGTGGCCGTTCTCGACTGCAAGTATATCTTGGCGGCTGCTTTACTCCGTAGCCACCAGCCGAACGATCCCATTTGCCCAACAAAGATAAAGCCCACGGTTATCCCGGACCGTAACTTGCCAAGCGAGTTGAGCCTCTCAAAATGACGGCATCAGGAGACCGGTGAAGCATCCGCACCCATGAGCCGCTCTACTTCTTGTTCGGCTTGAAGACGGCCTTGAAGGACGCTCCAGCGGCGGCGATGATGCTCTTCGAGTCGGCGGCAAACTGGCCGTTGGGATCGAGTTCAAGGTACTTCTGATAGGCCTCCAGGCAGCCGGGCGGCAGGATGAGTTTGTTGGTCTTGGGATCGACGGTGGCCTGGGTGGTGAGCGCCTGGGCCTTGAAGTAGTAGTTGCGGGCGCGGGTGGGATCGGCGGCGATGGCCTTGTTGGCGGCGTCGAGCTGGGCGGGGGCGTTGTTGATCTGGAATAAGAAGACGGCTTCATTGCTGTAGTAGAGGCCGGCCTGGGCGGGATTGGCGGCGGCGGCCTTGTCGAAGGCGGCCTGGGCTTCGGGAATCCTGTTGGTATGGATGTAGATTTCACCCAGGCTGCTCAAGCTGATGCCTTCAACCTCAGGGTTATGTTTGGCGGGGGTGGCATCGGGGGCGGCAAGGCCGCCGCCGGAATGCGTGCCCCTGCCGTCGGCGGCGTAGAAGCCGCCACTAGCGGCCTGATTCTGGGCCGCCGGGCCGGTGCCCAGAACATTTTTGAAGCTGGTTTCGGCGTCCTCGTATTTCTTCTGGCCGAGTTGAGCCAGGCCCAGCTCGATCCAGAGATAGACCTGGCCTGGTTTGGCCGCGGTGTCTTTGAGCATCAGAGCTTCGGCGTCGGCGTAACGCTTGTCCTGGTTGGCGGCGCGGGCGGCTTTCAGGTCGGCGTTCATGGCTTCTACGCTCAGGCTGGCGGGCGGAGCGGCTGTGTCCGTCTTCTGCGGTGGCCCCAGCGGAGGCAGGCCCTGAGTAAAGGCGGACGTGACAAACGCAAGCGAGGCGGCAAACAGCAAGACGAGGCTGGGCTTCAAGCTGAACTTCATTTCGTTCACTCCTGGGCGGTGTTTTTGCTGGCGCGGACAGGATACTCCTTTCGACTCGCTCGCTGCCTGGCCGGGGGCTGAATGCGCGCACGAGCCGGGAGCCGGATGGGCCGCCCGCGGGTGGTAAAATCGATCAGTGCCGGGTCCTACGCGACGCAATCCCGCCAATCCCGCCAGGTCCGGAAGGAAGCAACGGTAACGGGCTAGTACGGGCGCAGTAGGTCACCCGGCGCTTTTTGGGCGCCGGGGGCTGCTCCCGCGGCGGAACCGCAAGGAGAGATGCATTGAGCCTCACTGTTCGCCCTGTGGTGGGCCGGCGCGCCAAGATTACAGCGCTTGGGACCTACGTTCCCCCACAAGTTCTGACCAACAAAGACCTGGAAAAAATGGTGGATACCAGCGACCAGTGGATTCTGGAGCGGACCGGTATCCGCGAGCGGCACGTGCTGGCCAAAGGGCTGGGCCTGAGCGATATGTGCGTGGAGGCGGCCAAGAAGTGCCTTGCGGCGCGGGGCATCGAGCCCAGCGAGGTCGAGGTCATCATCGTGGGCACGGTGACGCCGGACATGATGTATCCCTCGACCGCCTGCCTGGTGCAGAACAAGATCGGCGCGAAGGGCGTGTGGGGTTTCGACGTCTCGGCCGGATGCTCGGGGTTTCTGTTTGCGCTGCAGGCGGGTGCAAAGCTGGTGGAAAGCGGGGCGCACGCGAAGGTTCTGGTATGCGGCGCGGACGCCAATACGCGCATGACCGACTACACGGACCGGACGACGTGCGTGTTGTTCGGCGATGGCGCTGGGGCGGTGCTGCTGGAGCCGGCGGAAGAGGGCGAGATCGGCTTCATCGACTATGCGTACGAGATCGACGGGTCGGGCGCCGGCTCACTGTATATGCCGGGCGGCGGCAGCCTGAACCCCTCGACCCATGAGACCGTGGACAAGAAGATGCACTACATCCACCAGGACGGGCAGGCGGTGTACAAGTTTGCCGTGCGCAAGATGGCCGAGGCTACGGCGAAGGTGCTGGAGCGCAGCGGCGTAACCGGCGCGGAGCTGGGCTGCTTCATTCCGCACCAGGCCAACAAGCGGATTATCACGGCCACCGCCGACCGGCTGGGCATGGACCCGAAGCGGGTCATCATCAACATCGAGAAGTACGGCAACACCTCGTCGGGGAGCATTCCCCTGGCCATGGAGACGGCCATCGAGCAGGGCAAGCTGAAGAAGGGCGACCTGGTGCTGCTGGCCGCGGTGGGCGCGGGATTTGCTGTGGGGGCGGCGCTGCTGCGGTGGGAGATATAGCAAGTTCGCTAGCGAAGTGGGTCCAACGCTTTTTTACATTTGGCAACCTTCGTCAGGATTACTCCGACTTATGATGCACTACATTAGTATTGCAGTGGACACAGGCCAGGGTTGCCTCGTGTGTAATTAGTAGGAGTGAATCAGCCTTCCCCAGCAGAATATCCTCTGAATAACGCCGGTGACCTAATAGATGTGCTATCGGCTTCTCAGATTCTCATTGGCATTTCGATTAAGGCCCAAAGATGGAAAGGTGGTTGCCGTCTGGGTCATCGAAGTTGGCAACTCTCGTGGTGGGCGTGACGCTTCGTGGTTCGTGAGTGAACTGGACTCCTTTCTCTCGCAACGCTTGATAGGCGGCGGTTACGTCCTCAACAGAGAAGACGATCTCGCCGGCGCCGGCAACCTGGCCACGGACTTTGGCCGCGGGCTCGCTGAGGCACAGGGTGACCGCGCCGGCGTTCAGGAACTTGAAACCAGGGATCTCACGCTGAACCTCCAGGCCCAACTTATCGCGATAGAACGCCAGCGAGCGCGTCGCATCGTGGACCCCCAGCATAACAACGGTGACTTGAGTGAGCTTATAATCCACCTGTTCCATCTTTGGTCTGCCTCCCTGCAAACTGATAACTGATAACGAATCCCGCCACGGAATAGAGTCAACCGCCGGCTACCGGCTGTTCTTCACCTGAACATCCGACAAGTTCTGCTTCCCGTGAAACTGGCCGTTCTGAATGAACAATTCTCGCTATCGCGTCCGGCAACGATGGCGCCAGCCAGACACTGCGTCCCTTGCTGGAATCCTGCTATACAGCTTCCCTTAATTATATCACACTCATATCTTGTCGTCAATCTCATTAGTCGCGAATAAGTAAAGCAATTCATGACGTACTTCACCAGCCAGCGAGTCAGCGAGTCAGCGACTCATCCCAAGATAGGTTATATTCGGGCAGGACGCGGAGTTCGGCGGCCATGCGGAAAAAGCCGCGCATCCCTTTGATGCATTCCTCATCGAGCACATAGTGAATGTTTGTGGTCAGGTAGGTGCGGATGGTCTCTTCGGGGATGGGGACGCGAGTAGACCACTCGGTTACCAGCGCATCGATGTTCTGCAGACCGTGTATGCGGGATTGATTAAAGTCGCTGACAATGCTCTCGTCCAAAGGTCCGTCCCGCGCAGCGGCGCCCCAGACGGCGGAGACGAAGGAAAGGCCGGTGAGGGCGCGCCACTCTTCGGCCAGGTCGTGATAGACGAGCTGTTCGCCGGTGCGCTCGAAGCGGTTAGCGCGCTCTTCCAGAGCAAAGAGGGCGGGATCGCCGATGAGGATGGCGGCGTCGGCTCGTGCAAGCATGGCGTCGAGGTCTGCGGCTGCGGGCAGAAACGGGACCTCCGGGTTGCCCCACTTGTGGAAGAGCATGCGGGCGTAAGCGAGGGTGGTGCGGCTGGCGGTGTCGGCGGCCACGGTGCGCAGGGCGGCAAGCGGCTGGCTGGCGCGGCGGACCAGGAGCAGGGAGCGCACGCGGCCCTTGGAGGCGATGGTGCAGCCGGGCAGGATGCGCAGGCCGGGGGTGGTGGCGAGGGCGGCGATGGGAACGAGGCCGATGTCGGCCTGGCCGGAGGCTAAGTGGACGGCGCACTCGGACGGCGACATGCGGTCGATCTGATAGCGGAGGGCGAGCGGGGTGGAAAGAGGCGGGTGCTCGAAGTCCCACATGAGGGGCGCGGTATTGAGGAAGTTGATTGCGGCGACGCGCAGGCGAGGATTTGGGGTCGTGCTCACGATTTTTAGAGTACCAACCGTGGGCCAAGGATTCCGCGGCGTGTCTCGAATGAATCCGGGGCGACAATACCGGCGGCTTGACATGGAACTCCGGCAGGGCTAGTGTGGGCGAAAATCCAGAAGAACCGGGGTCCAGGTTTCCTGTGAGGAAAAACCGCCGCGGGCAATGGATGGATTGAAGCACCCCGCGATGACGAAACTCACCCAAAACGTAGTTTTGCCCGAGCCGCCTCAGTTGGATGAACAGCGGCTGGCGTGGCTTGCGCTGACGCTGTCTCCGGGGCTGGGGCCGAAGCGGATTTTGGACGCGGTGAAGACGTTGGACGCGCCCAGCCAGATCTTCGCTCTGCCCTTGACGGCGCTGGAGGGGCTGCGGTTTCCCGCCGAGGCGGCGCAGTTCATCTTTGATGGGAAGGCGCGCCAGGCAGCCGAGGAGGAGTGGGCGCGGGTGTCGGCGCAGGGCGGGACGTTGGTGAGCTACAGTTGCCCGGAGTATCCGGAGAGGCTGAAGGAGATCTACGATCCGCCGCCGGTGCTGTGGGTGCGCGGAGCGGTAAGCCTGCTGGCGCGGCCGGCCATCGCCATTGTGGGCACCCGGCACCCGACTCCGTATGGCTCGGGCGTGGCGGAGATGCTGGCGCGGGACTTGGCGGTGCGGCGGCTGCTGATCCTCAGCGGCATGGCGCGGGGCATCGACTCCTCCGCGCACCGGGGCGCCCTGGCGGCGCGCATGCCCACGGTCGCGGTGTGGGGCACGGGCATCGACGTGATCTATCCCAAGGAGAACAAGAAACTGGCGGAGGAGATTCTGGCCACCGGCGGGGCGATCGTGAGCGAGATGCCGATGGGGACCTTTCCGGCGCCGCAGAACTTTCCCCGCCGTAACCGAATCTTAAGCGGGCTGAGCATCGCGGTGCTGGTGGTGGAAGCTGGGGAGAACTCGGGCACGCGGGTGACCGCCCGCTGCGCCGCCGAGCAGAACCGCGACCTGTTTGCGGTGCCCGGCAACGTGACCAGCAAGGGCTCCTGGACCCCTAACACGCTGATTAAGCAGGGGGCAAAGCTGGTGGCCACCTGGGAGGACGTGTGGGAGGATCTGCCTTCGCAGGTGCGGCTGGAACTGGAGGCGGAGGCGCCAGTTGAATCCAAATCGGAGGCTACCGCATCTTTATTGCCTGACCCGGTGCTTCGGCCCCAGGAAGCAATGGTGCTGGAGGTTCTGCGCACCGACGAGAGCTTGCAGATCGACGAGATTCTCGAATTGCTGGAGACTCAACTGACGTCTTCCGAGGTCTTTACGGCGCTCTTCGAGCTGGAGATGACGGGCCGGGTACGATGCTTGCCGGGCAAGAATTACGTAAGGACGATGTGAAAAGACGGCTCCCGGTCTGAGGTTCGTGGACTCCCATCTCTCAAAATGCCAAGTTCCACGGCACCGTTCGCAAAGCGTTCAGGGACATTCTTCACAGAGTTATGGATTGTTTTTCGTTCGCGATGAGGCGCTAGACGGTTTCCCTGCCGCATTGCCGGGCTTGAATCTCCCTGAAGCTGAATCCTGCCGCGCCTGATCCTCGCCGGAGCCGATCCTCCGGCGTTGAAAAAGGTGCGCGAGACTTGCGTTGGCTCGTCTCGCGCGGATCGGCCTGGGGCACCGGGCTACTGAAAGAGGCGGGGCGCGAAGTCATGCAGGTAGTCCCGCCAGTTGTTCCAGGCATGGAAGCCTTCGCTGACATGGGTTTCCGGGTTATACCCGTATTTCTTGAGCAGATCGACCGCTGGGCCGGTATTCGGCAATGCCATGTCCTGCTTGCCGGCGGCGAACCAAAAGAGCTTGACGGCGCTCTTGGCCGGACTCTGGAGCGCGGCCAGGTTAGTCTGCTCGAACTGGTCGCGCGAAGCCTCGAACCAGCCAGAGCTGAAGACGCCCACATAGGCGAAGAAGCCGGGATGCAGGACCGAGGCGTTGAGGGTTTGAATTCCACCCATCGAGAGTCCGGCGATGGCGCGATGCGCCGGATCGGCGACGACGCGGTAGTGCTTCTCGACATAGGGGATAATGTCGTTCATCAGATCGCCGAGGAAGGGATCGGATGCCGGATTCGTCATGAGGGCTCTCATATCCATTTTCGTGCTGGTGTGGCCCGCGGGCATCACCACGATCATGGGCTTGGCCTGACCGGCGGCCAGCAGGTTATCCAGAATGAAGTTCGCGCGGCCGATCGAGGTCCAGGAGTCGTCGCAATCCCCGCCGCCGTGCAACAGGTAGAAGACCGGATAGGACGAATTCCCGGTCTCGTATCCAGGCGGCAGGTAGATATGCATCCTGCGCGTCCGGCCCAGCGTGACTGAATGGTAGTAGACCGTGGAGACGCTGCCATGCGGCACGTCGTTTACGTCGGCGAAGTTGCCGGGGATCACGAAGAGACTGCGCACGGAAGAGAGCGACTCGCTGAAGGCAGCGTTCTTGGGATCGGTTGTGCTGACGCCGTCCACTATGAACCTGTAGCGATAGGCACCCGGCGGGAATGGACCCAGAGTGGTGGACCAGACTCCGTCCTCGGCCTTGGTGAGCGGCAGGCCACCCATGGCGGCGAAGGCCTGTTCCCTGGTCGCTCCGGGAACGGACTCGGGTCCCTCGGAGCTGATCTTCACTTCCTTCACATCCGGAGCCCATATGCGGAAGGTGACGGCGCCGCCGGGATTGACCTCAGGCGAAACCAGATTTGTGTTGGGCGTAACCTTGGGCATGGTGATGGCGGGCGGAGGCTGCGTGGGCGCGGCCTGCTGCGCGCTGGCGTCCGCTGAAGCGAGCGCAAACGCCAAACCGCAGAAAAGCATAACGGGAATCACACTTCGAATGCATCTCATAAACCGGTCCTCTCAGAAATGAAGTCAGACGGCGTGAATGCCTGGCCGTGGCCACGCTGGTTGTGGAGCGGGCGGCTGTCTTCGGTTTCTCCTGGGTCAGATTCTATTCCTGCCGTACCGCGGGCGCGGGAAAACGGCAACTCCCTTGGTGCCGGGCGCAATGCTCAAGCCAGCGCTAGCGATGCGCTCCTGACCGCTTGTGGAGCCGCATGAAGATGCGCGATTCTCCGAGGAGGTTCGCAGGGCCTTTTTACGCGGTGCAAACGGCTGGCTAACGGCGTGAAGAGGTCCCGGAAGGTCGATCGATGAGAATCCAGGCGGAGGATTCCGGGCAGTTTTCCGCAGCGAGGACGGCGCTCCCGCGCTCCGAAAACGGGACCTCCAGCGAGGAAAGGAACTCTTCCGAGTGGAAACGGAGCGGTGTTCCGTGGTAGTGTGCAACATTTGTGGATGGTTTTCTGCGGAGTGGGACGAGCGGGCGGCCGGGAGGTATGGACCGGCTGCAAAAAACGAAAACGGAAAAAGCCAATTGTGAGTCAAACAGACCGGACAGGGTAGAGTGGTCTCGGTAATCAGGTAATAAGGATGGCGATGAGCAAATCACTGGTGATCGTCGAGTCCCCCGCCAAGGCGAAGACGATCGAGAAATATCTGGGCAAGGGCTTTGAGGTGCGGGCCTCGGTTGGGCACATCATGGATCTGCCCAAGCGAGACATTGGCGTGGAGTTGAAGAAGCGGACCTTTGAGCCGACGCTGATTGTGTCTCCGGGCAAGGAGAAGGTGGTTGCGCAACTGAAGCGGGCGGCGGCGGCGGCGGACGAGATCTACCTGGCGCCCGACCCGGACCGCGAGGGCGAGGCGATTGCTTACCACCTGGCGCTGCAGTTGGGGACCACGGCCAAGGAGCGGAAGAAGATTCGCCGCGTGACCTTTAACGAGATTACGAAGAAGGCCGTGCAGGAGGCCTTTGAGCACCCCAGGGACGTGGATCAGAATCTGGTGGATGCGCAGCAGACGCGGCGGGTTCTGGACCGGCTGGTGGGCTATCAGATTTCGCCGTTGTTGTGGGATAAGGTCCGGCGCGGGCTCTCGGCCGGCCGAGTGCAGACAGTGGCTCTACGGCTGATTGTGGAGCGGGAGCGGGAGATAGGCGCCTTCAATCCGGTGGAGTACTGGACACTCAATGCGGTGTTGTATCCGGAGAAGCAGGCGGACAAGAGCTTCAAGGCGCGCTTTGTGGGCATCGACGGTGAGCCGGCGCGGGTGGCCAACGGCAAAGATGAAGACGGCAAGGAGCAGTTCGTCGCCAATGCGCTTGCTGATAAGAAGTCGATGGACGAGGTGGTCGCGGCACTGGAAAAGGCGGAGTGGTCTCTGGTTTCGGTTCAGTCCAGAGAGCAACAGAGGAAGCCGCTTCCTCCGTTCATCACCAGCCAGTTGCAGCGCGACGCATCGAACAAGCTGGGCTTTAACGTGCGGCGAACAATGGGCGTGGCGCAGCGGCTCTACGAGGGCGTCGCCATAGGCTCGGAGGGCCCGGTGGGCCTGATTACTTACATGCGTACCGACTCTCCGCGCGTTGCCCCGGAGGCGATTGCCGGGGCGCGGGCGTGGATCGGCAAGCAGTTGGGAGCCGAGTATTTGCCCGAGGCGCCGAATGTGTACAAGGGAAAGAAGGACGCGCAGGACGCGCACGAAGCCATCCGACCCACGGACGCTTCGCGGACGCCGGAGTCGATTGCGCGCTACCTGACTGAAGAACAACTGAAGCTCTACACGCTCATCTGGCAGCGGTTCGTGGCCTCGCAGATGGTTGCGGCGGTCTTTGACGTGACTACGGCGGCGATTGCGGCGGTCTCGGCGAAGACTGGCAAAACCTACGACTTCCGCGTCAGCGAGTCGGTGGTGCGGTTTGATGGATTCCTGAAGGTCTACGAAGTTGCCGAGGAGAAGAAGGACGAGGAAGACGAGACTGCCGGCCGGCTGCCCAGCCTGGACGGCGTGAAGACGCTGGAACTGGAAAAGCTGGAGAGTGAGCAGCACTTTACCGAGCCGCCTCCGCGCTATAACGAGGCCTCGCTGGTGAAGGAACTGGAGAAGCGCGGCGTCGGACGGCCGTCGACCTACGCGTCGATCATCAGCACCATCCAGGACCGCGAGTACGTGGTGAAGCACGGAGGGTCGCGCGGACGTTTTTATCCCACCGAGATCGGAGTGGTGGTCTGCGACTTACTGGTGAAGAATTTTCCCTATATCTTCGACGTCGCGTACACCGCCAAGCTGGAAGAGGAACTGGATGAGATTGAAGAGGGCAAGGAAAAGTGGACGGATCTGCTGAAGGGCTTCTACGGCTATTTTGAGGAAGAGCTCAGGGACGCCGGCAAGAACATGGAAAACGTCAAGCGGATGGAGAAGCGGACCAAAGAAAAATGCGACCTGTGCGGTTCGCCGCTGCTGCTGAAGTGGGGCAAGTTCGGCACCTTCTTTGCCTGTTCGGCTTACGACAAGAAGGACCCGTCAAGCTGCACTTTCACCAGGGAAAACACAGCAGACAAGCCGGACATGAATACGCCCGAGGCGCAGGAAGCCGGCGAGACCGAGGAGTACTGCGAGAACTGCGGCCGCGTGATGGTGCTCAGGCGCGGACCGTTCGGCATGTTCATGTCCTGCCCTGGGTACAACGAAGACCCGCCCTGCAAGACCTTCCGGAAGCTGAGCCAGAAGCAGCAGCAGAAGCAAGCCACGTCGCAGCCGACCGGCGAGGACTGCCCGCTGTGCGGCAAGCCGCTGGTGCTGCGCCAGGGGGCTTACGGGGAGTTCGTTTCCTGCTCCGGGTATCCCAAGTGCAAGTACGTAAAGCAGAACCTGATTGAAGGCATGAAATGCCCCAAGTGCGGGCAGGGCGACCTGGCCGAGCGCAAGGCGCGGCGCGGCAACATTTTCTGGGGCTGCACGAATTATCCCAAGTGCGACTTCACCTCGAATTTGAAGCCGGTGGCGAAAAAGTGTCCGGAGTGCGGGAGCCCGTACCTGGTGGAGAAGACGCTGCGTTCGGGGATATATCTGGAATGCCCGAACAAGAAGAAGGCCGGGGAAGAGTTGATTGCGCTGAAGAAACGGGCAAAGAAGGCGGCTGGGGCGAAGGAAGGCACGGTGTCGTGCAGCTATTCGAAGCGGATTGGGGACGCGCCGCCTCCGCCGACGGCGGAGACGCACGGACCGGTGGCGGAGAAAAAGGGCGGGAAGAAGGCGTTGCAGCCGGCGTAGGGAGCGGCGGTTGTGGGGGCGCAGCGCAACGCGCTCAGGCCGAATCCGATAATATGGGGCAACGGAGAAACTGTGATGGAACGAATGCTGGCAACCCCGGCCGATGCCGAAATTATTCTCAGGCTCTATGAACTGCGCACCGAAGCGGTGATGCGCCAGGCCCGCGCGTGGATAACGGGCGAATTCTGGCCGGCCACGGCTGAGGAGTTTTTTGCGGTGGCATCGAACCCTGCCGACCCCCACAATGCCTGGCTGCGGCAGGTGCTCACCTACTGGGAGATGGCTGCGGCCATGGTGCTGCACGGGGCAGTTTCAGCGGAGCTGTTTGTGGATTGCAACTCCGAAGGGTTCTTTCTGCTGGCGAAGTTTGAGCACATTCTGGCGGCGATCCGGGAAAAGAATCCGGGTTTTCTGGTTAAGACCTCCGAGTTGGTGAACCGGTTTTCAAGCGCCGCCCAGCGCTACGAGGCGGTACTGAAGAATGTGGAAGCCAGGCGGAACAGCCTGCCGGCGAAGCAGGAATCGCACGGGCAGTATGCATACCCCGTGAAAGCCTGAGCCGCAAAATTTCTTGCCGAATTGGGGCCAGTGGAGGATGATGGTAGTCGAAAGAGACTTTCCAATCCCCTGGAGGTTCCTCGTGAAAAGTGTTCTTACTCTTCTGTTGGCCGTTTTTGCCCTGACGGCGATTGCGGCGCGCGCTGCCGATGCCACCAAATTGAATGGCTGGATATCCGATTCGATGTGCGGCGCCAAGCACCTTGGCGACAATCCGGCCTGCGTAAAGAAGTGTATCGAGGGCGGCATGGCCCCGGTGTTTGTGGACGAGGCCCAGAAAGCGGTCTGGACCATCGACAACCCCGACGCGGTGAAGGCTTTCTACGGTGACCATGTGACTATCACGGCCACCGCCGATGCGGCGAAGAAGAGTGTCCACATCGAGTCCATTGCGGAGGCGAAGTAGGGCTTTTCGTCTTATCCAGGTTGCAATCGGATTCGCCACGCCAGCAAATCTCTGGTAGTGTCATATCCGTTACCCTTTTCGTGTTGGAGTTGAGGCCGATGGGGGCTGAGCGTTGGATTCATACGGAATAGACCATGGCGCGAGCAATCTGGAACGGCAAAGTCATTGCCGAAAGCGACACGACGGAGACGGTTGAGGGAAGTATCTACTTTCCCGAGGCCAGCCTCAAGCGGGAGTATTTTCGCCCCAGCACCACCACCTCGATCTGTCCCATAAAGGGGCAGGCGCGGTATATGAACCTGTTGATTGACGGGCAGGATAACCCGGACGCGGCCTGGTACTATCCAGATCCGAAGCCGGCCGCGCGCAAGATCAAGGGGTACGTGGCCTTCTGGCGCGGGGTGGAAGTGGAGCCGTAGCTGGGTACATTTCTAAGAGGCGCGTTCCGCGCCGATCCAATCTTGTAAATGGCCGGTCTTCATGCGTCTCCACGGCACGGCGCCGGAAATCGCCAGGACGATAATGGCCGGCTCGATAGCCTGGCGGTAATCCATCAGCGGATTGGTTATAGAGTAGGTCAGCGGGAAAATGCCGATGAGTACCAGATAGGGCAAGACCACCGCACGGTTCAGGCGCCAAAAGCGGCGAATGCCGCGCAGCATCAGCAGCGTAACGCAGCTGACGTAAAAAACATTTGCCGGCTCGAATGGTTGCGCCCGTATCTCTTCGGCAGAGAAGCTCCAGTAGCCGGTCCAGTAATAGAAAATGCGGCGCAGTGTTTGATGAACTAAAAAGTAATATTGCGGATGATGGCTGAAGTCGTCGATGGACAGGGCGTGCTTTTCCGCCAGATAGGCCGTTTCGCCCAGGGAGAGATATTTATGCAACTCCGCCGGATTGCTGGCCGGATATGGCCGCTTGTCAGCGCTCGGGGGCGAGGAGGGATCCCAGGGAGCATTGCCGAAGTTGTCGGCATATATCTCCAGCCAAATGTTGTCTCGGACAGGGCAGAGGATGCCGAGGGCGCGGTAGTTGCGGATCGTCCACGGGGTGAGGACCGCGAGTGCGGCAAGAGCGGTGAGCGCGCCATTTAATAGCCAGCGCCCGCCGGACCGGCGCGCCTCATACAGCGCCAACGCCAGCAGAAACGGCAGCGTGGAAAGTATCGAGGGATTGGAGAGCGCGGTGACGCCGCAGAGCGCGCCCCAACCCAGCCATGCCAGCGGATTTGCTGCCCGATCAATGCGCTGCGCGATGCAGAAGCAGGTGGTGAAGAGCAGGCCGGTCAGGGCATACTCCCAGACGCGGCCGGCGGAGAAGTAGATGGCAAAGGGATAAAAGGCCCAGACCCAGGCTGCTATCTTAGCGCCGCGCGCGCCAAGGGAATACTTGGCGCTGAAGTAGACGGGGATGCAGGTGAGGGCGCTGAGCAGACTGTTGATGGAGAGGATGACGAATCCCGAGGCGAGCGAGTAAATGCCGGAGAGCCGGAAGACGGCGGAGAGGAGAGCAGGATAGAGCGGGGGTTCTATCGCGGTGGGTCCGCTCCAGGGGAAGTATGGCGAACTGAATCCATGGCCGCTGGCCAGCGCGCGCGCAATCCAGCCCATCTCCCAGCCGAACTGCTCGTAGAATTTATCCGCGTCGGGCAGACCGCGATAGGTGAAGCAGACCACCACCAGGCGGATGGCAAAGGCCAAAAAAATGATGATGGGAAGCAGCCAGCGGGTTGAGCCCTTTTGTTCCGCTCGCCCGGTGCGATCGATAGAAGTCGGCATCCTCGCATTATAGGAGAGATGAGCGCGGAGCTGGATCCGCTCGGGAAGCCGAAGGTGATAGTACAATGCTCTTTGTGTTGCCCGCTCGACGAATGGGTTTGGAAGCCCTCGTTGTGATCGAAAGCTAGTTGCGGTGAATGCGTTGAGGAGCCGGGAGCAGGACTTCCAGCGAGTTGCGCAGGAGATAGAAGGAGATGGCTTGTGGCGAAATATCCAGCTGACGGCGGCATGAAATGCGATCAACCAAGCGAGGCTGTCTATGTAAGCGTTGTCGTACCTTGTCATAACGAAGAGGAGTGCATAGATGAGTTTCACCGCCGCATGCGGCGTGTTCTTCAAGATAAGGAAATATCTTATGAAATGATATTCGTGAATGACGGCTCCACGGACCGGACGGCAGAGAATCTGGTGGAGATACAACGCCTGGATGAGAATGTTGTCATTGTCGATCTGTCCCGGAATCATGGGCATCAACTGGCCCTGTCAGCGGGCCTCGAGGTAGCGCAAGGCAAGAGAGTGCTTCTGATCGACGCCGATTTGCAGGATCCCCCGGAGTTGTTGCCTGAGATGATGGCGGCGATGGATGCCGGCGCCGATGTGGCCTACGCCAGGCGCATCTCGCGGGCAGGCGAAAGCCGCTTCAAGCGGATGACCGCCGCATTCTTCTACCGGCTTCTTCGCGGATTGTCGCGGACCGAGGTGCCCGTCGATACAGGCGATTTCCGCTTGATGAGCCGGCAAGTCGTCGATATCCTACGGCAAATGCCCGAGCCGCACCGCTTTCTGAGGGGCATGGTAACCTGGGTCGGCTTTCGTCAGGTCGCGGTGAATTATCACCGCGACTCCAGGTTTGCGGGAAAGGCGAAATATCGCATCGGAAACATGGTCGGTTTAGCCATGGACGCCGTCACGGGATTCGCTTCGGCGCCCCTGAGGTTCATGTTCTATTTGAGCGCCGTAACCGGTGTTGCCGCGTCATGCTTTTTAGCCTGGACAGTTTATGCGTTTCTGTTTCTTCACGCCGTTCCCGGATGGGCGAGCATCCTGTGCGCTCTACTTATCTTTTCGGCAATCAATCTGTTTGCCTTGGGGCTAATCGGGGAATATGTCGGGCGCTCCTTCATTCAAGGAAAAGGCAGGCCACTGTTCATTATTCGCTCTGTGTCGCGGGGGAGAAGCGATGTGGAAACCGGGCCGGACGGCTCGTCTTCGAACGCAGTGAAGAACAAGAAGTAACTGTCCCGCAGCTAAGGCGGAATTCTGTTTTTGTTTCCAGCATTATCTCGCTGGGGAAGAAAACGCCATCAAGATTGAGTCGGGCTGGGCGGCGGGCAGGCTTGAAGTTGTTTGGAATTTTCCGGATCATCCGCGCGCGCTAACCCACCCTAGCCGCAAAATAAGAACGCGGCGAGGGTGGGGCACTCAGATTGTGACGAAGACTACCGGCTCTTGGAGACTTCTTCGACGGTCACCGGATCGAGGAAGGGCATGGAGGCGCGGAGTTCCTTGCCGACGATCTCGACGGGGTGCTTGGCTTCGGCTTCGCGGAAGGCCATAAACTCCTTGCGGCCGGAGTTCTGGTCGGCGAGGAAGCGCTTGGCAAAAGACCCGTTCTGGATTTCGGCCAGAATCTGCTTCATGGCCTTGCGGCTTTCGGCGTTGATGACGCGCGGGCCGCTCACGTAGTCGCCGTATTCGGCGGTGTCGGAGATGGAGTAGCGCATGTAAGCCAAGCCGCCTCGGTAGATCAGGTCCACGATCAGCTTGAGCTCATGCATGCACTCGAAGAAGGCACTCTCGGGCTGATAGCCGGCCTCGACAAGAGTCTCAAAGCCAGCCTTGATGAGGGCGCTGATGCCGCCGCAGAGCACAGCCTGCTCGCCGAAGAGGTCGGTCTCGGTCTCCTCCTTGAAAGTAGTCTCAAGCACTCCGGCGCGCGTGCAGCCGATGCCCTTGAGGTAGCTAAGGCAGAGGGCGTGGGCCTTACCGGTAGCGTCCTGCTGGATGGCAATGAGGCCAGGGACGCCGCCGCCTTCGATGAAGACCTCGCGCACGCGATGGCCGGGCGCCTTGGGCGCGGCCATGCCCACATCGATGTTCGCGGCCGGCACGATGGTCTTGAAGTGGATATTGAAGCCGTGCGCGAACATCAGCAGCTTGCCCGCCGTGAGGTTCGGCCCGATATCTTCGGCATACAACCTGGCTTGAATCTGGTCGGGGGCAAGAATCATCACCACATCGGCCCACTTCGCCGCTTCGGCCGGCGGGACCACTTCGAAGCCCGCCTTCCGCGCCTTGGCAACGGACTCCGCTTCCGTGGCGGGCAGGCCCACTTTGACGTGGACCCCGGAGTCCTTGAGGTTGAGGGCATGAGCGTGCCCTTGCGAGCCGTAGCCGATGATGGCTACCTTTTTGGACTGGATGAGGGAGAGGTCGGCATCGTGATCGTAGTAAGTCTTAGCCATGATTTTCTCGCTTTTCCTTTTTCTGGTTGAGATTCAATGGAGTGGGCCGGTTGTTGCCCGACCCGCAAGCCGGTAAAGCTAAACCTGAGGGGCTAAAGCCCCGGTTGATTCTGCTGGCTTGATATCAAGGGCAAAGCCCTGACCTGCCAGCCGCGCCTTTTCATAACCACAGCTCATCCTCTATTCCGGCTCGCCGGCGGCGCTGTCTTCACCGAATTCGGCGGGCTGCTGCGCGGGCTCGTCCAGCGCGGGGTCCATGGCGCGGACCACGCTGCTGATGTGGTGGCCGCGGCGCATGGTCATCTTGCCGCTGCGGCAGATTTCCAGGATGCGGCCCTCGTCTTCACGGAGCACTTCGATCAGCCCTTCGATCTTGCTTTCGACGCCGGTCAGCTCGATCATCAACGACTCCGACGCCAGATCGACGATGCGGGCGCGAAAGACTTCCACCAGATCGAAGATCTGGGAACGGTTCTGTGGTGTGGTGGCCACCTTGATGAGCGCCAGCTCGCGGGTGACGGCCGGAGCCTGGGCAATGTCGTCCACATCGACCACATTCTCCAGTTTAAACAGACTGGCGCGGATGCGGTGGCCGGCCTCGGCAGAGGCCTCGCAGACCAGGGTCAGGCGCGAGAGGCCGGGGCGCTCGCTGCGGCCTACGGTGAGCGAGTTGATGTTGATGTTGAGGCGGCGAAAGAGCGAGGCGACGCGGGTTAGCACGCCGGGCAGGTCTTCAACGTAAGCGACGAATGTGTGCAGCATGACTAGCCTCTAGCTTCTTGCCTCCAGCTTCCAGCTCGTTGTTTCTAGTTTCTACGCGCTGGCTACACGGCGGTGTCCGGCAACGAAAAAGCTAGAAGCTAAGAGCTAGCAGCTGGAAGCTGTCTTATTTGTCGTCCGGCGACTCCACCAGCGAGTCTTTGCCGGGGCGGCGGATCATCTCGTGCAATGCGGAGCCGGTGGAAACCATCGGATAGACCGAGTCTTCCTTCTCGACCTTGAAGTTGAGCAGAAACGCGCCGGGCGCGGAGCGGGCCGCATTGACGGCCTCAGCCACCTCGGCACGGGTGCGGACGGTGAGGCCCTGGATGCCGTGGGCGCCGGCCAGCTTGACGAAGTCGGGGCTGACCATCGGCGTGGCTTCGTAGTTGCGCTCGTAGAAGAACTCCTGCCACTGGCGGACCATGCCCAGATAGCCGTTGTTGATGACGGCGATGTTGATCTTGATCTTTTCCTGGACGATGGTGGCCAGCTCGGCCGCGGTCATCTGGAAGCCGCCGTCGCCGGCGATGACCCAGACCTCCTTGTCGGGGCGGGCGAACTTGGCGCCGATGGCCGCGGGCAAAGCAAAACCCATCGTTCCCAGGCCGCCGGAGGTGATGAGGGTGCGGGGTTGCTCGTGGTGGTAATACTGCGCCTCCCACATCTGGTGCTGGCCGACGTCGGTGACCACGATAGCGTTGCCGCCGGTGATGCGCCACAGGTCGTGCATGACGTGGGCGGCATAGAGATGGCCGGAGTCGGGGAGGTTCTTGATGTCGCGGACGGCGGCAGCGCCCTTGATGCCGTCGATGGTTTTGAGCCAGGCTTGGCCGTCGCGTCCGGGGATGCGGGGCAGCAACAGCTCGAGCACTTCGGCGAGATCGCCGACCAGGGCGACGTCCACCTTGACGTTCTTGTTGATCTCGGCGGGGTCCACCTCGATGTGGATCTTTTTGGCCTTGGTGGCGTAGGTGGCGAGGGTTCCTGTGACGCGATCGTCGAAGCGCATGCCGCAGGCGATGAGCAGGTCGGCTTCCTGGATGGCGTGGTTGACCCAGGCCTCGCCGTGCATGCCCATCATGCCCATGTTCAGGGGATGGGAGGCGGGAAATGCGCCCAGGCCGAGGAGGGTGAGGCCGACGGGAATCTGGGCGCGCTCGGCCAGGGTGCGCACCTGCTCCATGGCGCCGGACTCGATGATGCCGTGGCCGGCGAGGATGACGGGGCGCTTCGAGTTGCGGATGAGTTCGGCGGCCTGCGCCAGGCCGGACTCATCGACGCGCAGCATGGGGTGGAGGCGGTAGGGGCGTGGCTTGGCGGCGGCGAAGTCGAAGAGCGCCGTGGCCTGCTGCGCGTCCTTGGTAATGTCGACCAGCACCGGGCCGGGGCGGCCGGAGCGGGCGATCTGGAAGGCGTGCCGCACTGCGGCGGCAATATCCTCCGCGCGGCTGACGAGGAAGTTGTGCTTGGTCACCGGCAGAGTGATGCCGGTGATGTCAACTTCCTGAAAGGCGTCAGTGCCCAGGACCTTGCTGGAAACGTTGCCGGTGATGCAGACGATGGGACTTGAGTCCAGCATGGCGGTGGCGATGCCGGTGACCAGGTTAGTGGCGCCGGGGCCGCTGGTGGCGATGGCCACGCCCACCTTGCCTGAGGCGCGCGCGTAGCCGTCGGCCATGTGCGCGGCTCCCTGCTCGTGCCGCACCAGGGTGTGGTGGATGGGAAACTTGCGCAGCGCATCGTATACGGGCAGAATCGCTCCGCCGGGGTAGCCGAAGACGTCGGTGACGCCCTCGCCTACCAGCGTGGCCCACACAATCTCCGCGCCGGTAAGGCGCGTGGGCGTGGTGAGGTGGTCATTCGATGCTTGCGTTGCGTTGGTTCCCATGTGAGACTCCTTTGAACTGTTAGCTGTTAGCTACTGGCTACTAGCTAGTTTGTCGGTAGTGCGATCTTTGTGAAGGTCTGACAAAATATTCAGTTAGACCGTTTCTCGTGCTCGACTACTCACGGAGGGCTTGATACCTACAAGCAAAGCCAACTCACGCCACTTCCAATGGCAATCGACGTCTACGAAGCCTATCTCGCGTAGCCACTCAAGCTGAGATTCATAATCGAGGAGCTTGTTTGATGGATCTTCGTCCGCGCAGGAAATCGCCTTGAGGAATCCCGCATGGAGTCTAGGACTTTGTGATGAGACATGTTCGAGATTGCAAAAAACACCATCCGGAGTGAGGAGTTCGAGAATCTCCTGATACAGCGTGCGTTTTCGTTCATGGGATACGTGGTGGATGGCAAAACTCGAGATCACTGCATCAAATGGCTCCATCCGAGGCAACCTGTTTTCAAAATCATGCGAGACGATCGTCACGCTACTATCGGCCGCAAACAGCTTGCGTAGCTCCTCTAGCATTGTCGGCGAGAAATCCAGTCCAACGAGTTGGGCGCCTGGTCTAGCGGCTTTCATCAGAGCAAGGAGCCTTCCACCACCACTGCCCAGGTCGAGAATGCGCTTAGCCGCAAGAGGCACGAACTCAAGCAGAGTGGCTTCACCTTCGACGCGATGTGGAATCGAGTCCGCGCGCCTGAGATACTCCAAAGCGTGCTCCGCGGAGGTCCATAGGTTGACGTCATGTGTGTTTGTCATCGTATTTCCTCTTTACACAGGGCGTTATTCCGTTTTCCCAACTCAACTTAATTACCTGTGCTAGCTTGAGGCTAGAAGCTAGTAACTAAAAGCTGTTTTACGTTGTTGCACCCTCGGAGGCGCTGCTTACGCGGTCGACATACTTGCGGAAGACGCCGCGTGGCCAGCGGAGTGCGGGCGGCTTAAAGCCCTTCAGCCGCTCCGCAATTTCTTTGTCGCTGATTTCAACGTCGAGTTTGCGGTTGGGAATATCGAAGTGGATGATGTCGCCATCGCGGACGGCGGCGATCGGTCCGCCGACAAAAGCTTCTGGGGCGACATGGCCGGCGGTCATGCCGCGGGTCGCGCCGGAGAAGCGGCCGTCGGTGAGCAGTGCCACGTGCGCGCTAAGTTCGGCGTTGGAGGAGATGGCCGCAGTGACCTGCAGCATCTCTCTCATGCCGGGTCCGCCCTTGGGGCCTTCATAGCGGATGACGAGCACGTCGCCGGGATGGATCTTGCCGGTTTGCACGGCGGCGAAACAGTCTTCCTCGCACTCGAAGACGCGGGCCGGGCCGCGATGCTCGAGGCGGTTGGCCGCGGCTACTTTCATCACGCAGCCTTCGGGGGCCAGGTTGCCTTTGAGAATGACGAGGCCGCCGGTGGGCTTGATTGGATTTTCAAAGGTGTGGATCACGACCTGTCCGGGCGTCTCCTCAGCCAACGCGGCTTCTTCGGCCAGCGTGCGGCCGCTGATGGTGAGTGTGCTGCCGTCGGCGTGACCGGCGTCGATCAAACGTTTCGCAAGAAGCCGCGAGCCGCCGGCGGCCTGGTAGTCGGAGGCGACGAATTTGCCGGCGGGCGTGAGGTCGCAGATGAAGGGCGTGCGCTTGCTGATGATGTCAAAGTCGTCAACAGTGAGCGGAATGCCCAGTTCGCGGGCGATGGCGATGAGATGAAGGACTGCGTTGGTGGAACCGCCGCTGGCGGCCACGCTGGCGATGGTGTTCTCGATGGATTTGCGGGTGATGATCTGCGAGGGGCGGCGGTTGGCGCGGACGGCATCCATCAGAATGCGGCCGGCTTCGCGCGTGGCTGCGAGCTTGTCTTTGGAAGTGGCGGGAACGCCGGAGAGATAGATGGGCGAGATGCCGAGGATCTCGCCGCTCATGGCCATGGTGTTGGCGGTGAACTGGCCGCCGCAAGCGCCCGGACCGGGACAGGCGTTGGCTTCCAGAGCTTCAAGGCCGGCGTCGTCGATGCGGCCGGCGGCGTGGGAGCCGATGCCTTCAAAGACATTTTGAATGGTGATGTCAACGCCGTTGAGCTTGCCCGGCGCGATGGAGCCGCCGTAGAGCATCATGCCGGGAATGTCCAGCCGGCAGAGAGCCATGATGATGCCGGGCATGTTCTTGTCGCAGCCGCCGATGCCCACGAGGCCGTCGAAGAGATTGCCGCGCGCCACCAATTCAATCGAGTCGGCAATGACTTCGCGCGAGACCAGCGAGGCTTTCATGCCCTGCGTGCCCATGGTGATGCCGTCGTGGATGGTGATGGTGTTGAACTCCATGGGCGTGCCGCCGGCCTCACGAATGCCCTCCTTGAGGGCTTCGGCGATCTCGCGCAGGTGGACGTTGCAGGTGCCGATCTCGGTCCAGGTATTTGCAATCCCAATAATGGGCTTGTGCAGGTCTTCTTTGCTGAAACCGACGCCGCGCAGATAAGAACGCGCGGCGGCCCGGCTGGGGCCTTCGGTCATGGGGATGCTTTGTCGCTTACCTTCGATGGTCATTTTGCCTACGAAACCTTTCTTTGCTGTGAGCTTCTAGCTGGCTTTTGCTTTGAGCCAGACGGCTTGGTCGTGCTTTGCCTCAAATGCGTCCAGCGCGGCTTGATGGCGCAGCGTGAGGCCGATGTCGTCGAGGCCTTCGAGGAGACAGAACCTGCGGAACGGGTCCACGTCGAAGGTCGCGCTTAAACCCTGATTGTCAGTGACCGTCTGGCTTTCAAGCGAGACGGTGAGTTGATAGTTGGGGATGGTCTTCGCGTTGTGGAGCAGTTGGAAGACCTGCTCTTCGCTTAGGCGAACCAGTACGATGCCGTTCTTGCCCGCGTTGGAGAAAAAGATGTCGGCAAAGGTGGGCGCGATCACCACGCGGAAACCGTAGTCGCTGAGCGCCCATGCGGCGTGCTCGCGGCTCGATCCGCAGGCGAAGTTCTTGCCCGCGATGAGGATTTGCGCGCCCTTGTAGCGGGGGTCGTTGAGCACAAATGACGGGTCCGGCTCGCCGGCCGCATTGCGCCGCCAATCGAAGAAAAGATAGTCGCCGTAGCCGGTGCGCTCGATGCGCTTCAAAAACTGCTTGGGAATAATCTGGTCCGTGTCAACATTTGCCCGGTCCAGAGGCGCGGCCAGCGCGGTGAGTGTGCGAAAGGGTTGCATCAGCCTTTTACCTCCCAGTTGCGAATGTCGACAAAATGCCCGGCAATGGCGGCTGCCGCGGCCATCTCCGGCGAGACCAGGTGCGTCCGTCCGCCGCGGCCCTGGCGGCCTTCGAAATTGCGATTGCTGGTGGATGCGCAGCGCTCGCCCGGCAAAAGAATGTCGGGGTTCATGCCCAGGCACATGGAACAGCCTGGCTCGCGCCAGTCGAAGCCGGCCTCGCGGAAGATGCGGTCCAGGCCTTCGGATTCGGCTTGTGCTTTCACGGCCTGCGAGCCGGGAACGACCATGGCGCTCACGCGCGTGGAGACTTTGTAGCCCGCCGCGATGCGAGCCGCGGCGCGCAGATCTTCCAGACGGCCGTTGGTGCAGGAGCCGATGAAAACGCGGTCGATGGGGATTGCATCCAGCGGGGTTTTAGGCCGGAGGCCCATGTACTCCAGAGCGCGCTCCAGGCCGTTGCGCTCCTGTTCGGAGTTGGCGGCGGCGGGATCGGGCACGGATGAAGTGATGGGCGCGACCATGCCGGGACTGGTGCCCCAACTGACGTAGGGGACGAGCGTGGCTGCGTCGATGACGAGTTCGCGATCGAACTTTGCGCCGGGATCGGTGGGCAGCTTGCTCCACTCGGCGACGGCTGCCTTCCAGGCTTCTCCTTTTGGACTAAATCTCCGGCCTTCCAGATAGGCAAAGGTGGTCTCGTCGGGCGCGATCATGCCCGCGCGCGCTCCGGCCTCGATGCTCATGTTGCAAACAGTCATGCGGCCTTCCATCGAGAGCGCGCGAATCGCCGAGCCAGCGTATTCGATCACGGAGCCGGTCGCGCCGTCGGTGCCGATCTGCCCGATGATGGCGAGAATGATGTCTTTCGCAGTGACGCCGGTGGGCAGCGTGCCCTCGACGGCAATGCGGAAGGTCCTGGGCTTGGATTGCGGCAGGGTCTGCGTGGCCAGCACATGCTCCACTTCGCTGGTGCCAATGCCAAAAGCCAAAGCCCCGAATGCGCCGTGCGTGCTGGTGTGCGAGTCGCCGCAGACGATGGTCATGCCCGGCTTAGTCAGCCCCAACTCCGGCCCGATCACATGAACGATGCCTTGCTCGCTCGAGTCCACGTCGTAAAGCTCGATGCCGAAGTCGGCGCAGTTCTTGCGCAGCGTGGCGATCTGTTTGGCGGCGATCTGGTCGAGGATATTGAGCCGGCCCTCGATGGTGGTGGGGACGTTGTGGTCGACGGTCGCGATCGAACGGCCGGGGCGGCGGACCTTGCGGCCGGCCAGGCGCAGTCCTTCAAAGGCCTGCGGCGAGGTCACCTCGTGCAGCAATTGCAGATCGATGTAGAGCACTGTAGGCTCGCCCTTTGGCTCAATCACCACGTGCCGCTCCCAGACCTTTTCGAATAATGTTGTTGCTTCGCTCATGATTTTTCCAATCTTTCCTGCGCGAATTCCGCCGGGTGTTCCACCTTTTCGCCTACTTTCTGGCGATAGAGTGGGGTCCTACAAACCTACTTCAGCATCTCCTTCACCGTCTCCCGCACCTTCGCGCCCATCTCCCGCGTGCCCAGCACGGTCAATCCCTCGGGGTTGGTACGCGCCAGGTCCTGCGTGCGGAAGCCCTGTTCCATCACCTTGCGGATCGCCTTGACGATCGCATCGGCCTCGGCGTCGAGTCCGAACGAGTGGCGCAGCATCATCGCGGCGGTCAAAATCGTGGCCAGAGGATTGGCGATGTTCTTGTTGGCGTGCTTGGGCGCGGAGCCATGTGCCGGCTCATACAAACCGATCTTGCCGCCAATGGTGCCGGAGGGCAGCATGCCCAGCGAGCCGGTAATCACCGAAGCCTCGTCGGTGAGGATGTCGCCGAAGGTGTTCTCCGTGACCACCACATCGAAGTCGCGCGGACGCTTCATCAGGTGCATGGACATGGCATCGACGTACTGGTGTTCGAGCTCGACATCGGGAAATTCCTTGGAGACCTTGATCACCGTGTCGCGCCAAAGCTGCGAGACCTCGAGTACATTGGCCTTGTCCACGCTGCACAGCTTCTTGCGGCGCTTTTGCGCTAACTGAAAGGCCACGCGGGCCACGCGAGCAACTTCATCGCAGGTGTAGATCATGGTGTTTAAGGCCACGCCCTTTTCCTTGTCCCAGCCGCGGGGCTGGCCGTAGTAGAGGCCGCCGAGCAGTTCGCGGACAAACATAATGTCGGTGCCGTCGATGATTTCGGGCCTTAAGGGGCTATTAATCGTCAGTTCCTTGAAGGCAAAGACGGGGCGCAGGTTGGCGAAGCCGCCCAGTTTGGCGCGCAGTCCAAGCAAGCCGGCCTCAGGACGCTGGCTGGGAGGAAGAGCATTGAACTTGTCGTCCCCAACCGCGCCTAAAAACACCGCTTCGGAATCGAGCGCGGCGGCAAGTGTATCCGCCGGGAGGGGTGTGCCGTCCTGTTCAATTGCTACGCCGCCGATGCGCTTATATTCGAGCTGCAACGTGTGGCCGCCAGCCTGTGTTGCTTCTTGCAGTACCGCAATGCCTTGCTCTGTAATCTCAGGGCCAATGCCGTCGCCGGGGGTAACCAGAACTTTCAACTTCATTTCTTACTCTCCTGATTCTTAGATGGTAGAGGGTTTTCCTGTCTGCGTTCCGGCTCAACCCAGCTTCTGCCGGCTCAATCCAGTTCGGAGACCGGTTCGCGGCGGTTTTCGCGGATATGGTCGGGCACCACGCCGATCAGATCCTGGTCGTAGATGTTCTTCTTGCGATCGGCGAGGGCGACGAAGCGGTAGTAGGTATGTTGCAGCTCCTCGCGGGTAAGAGTGAAGCCGAGTTGTTCCAGTCTGTGTCTGAGCGCGGCGCGGCCGGAGTGCTTGCCGAGGACCAGGTGCGTTTTGGCCACTCCGACCACGGTGGGGGTCATGATCTCGTAGCAGAGGGGGTTGGCCAACATGCCGTGCTGATGGATGCCGGACTCGTGGGCAAATGCGTTGTCGCCGACGATCGCCTTGTTGGGCGAGGGGCGGAAGGTGATGATCTGGCCGAGGACCTGGCTGGTGGGATAGAGATTTTCCAGCTTGATGCCGTTGGTGACGCCGAAGCGGTCGCCGCGCACATAGAGGGCGGCGGCAATCTCTTCCAGGGCGGCGTTGCCGGCACGTTCGCCGATTCCGTTGATAGTACACTCCACCTGACGCGCGCCGGCGGTGATGGCGGCCAGCGAGTTGGCCACGGCCAGGCCCAGGTCGTCGTGGCAGTGCGAAGAAAGAATGATGCCATGGTCGTCGATGGCCGGAACGCGCTCACGCACTTCGAGGAACATCTGCGCGTACTCTTCGGGGGTGGTGTAGCCGACGGTGTCGGGCATGTTGATGGTGGTGGCGCCGGCCTGGACGGCGATGCGCACAATCTCGACCAGGAAGTCTCGATCGGATCGGGTGGCGTCTTCGGGCGAGAACTCGACGTCGTCGCACAGGGAGCAGGCCAGGCGCACCGACTCACCGCAGAGGTCGAGAGCCTGGGCGCGGCCGATCTTCAATTTGTATTCCAGATGCAGGTCGCTTGAGGCCAGGAAGACGTGGATGCGGGCGCGGTCGGCGAACTGAAGGGCGCGGGCGGCCATCTCGATGTCTTCAGTATTGGCGCGGGCCAGCGAGGCGATGCGCGGCTTGCGCACGGCCTGGGTGATGGTGGCGATGGCCGCGAAGTCGCCCTCCGAGGCCATGGCGAAGCCGGCCTCGATGATGTCCACGCCCAGATCCTCGAGGGCATGGGCCATGGTGAGCTTTTCCTGCGTGGTCATGCTGCAGCCGGGGGACTGCTCGCCGTCGCGCAGCGTGGTGTCGAAGAAGACTACGTGATTTGAGGTCATGAATTCGCCTGCCCTGGGCTTCCTGCCGACACTGCCAGTGTCTCGCATGAGGCGGTATAAGGCAAAGTTATTCTTTTTTGGGAAGCGATTAGAATAGCTTATACTACAATGGACAGTGAACAGTGGTCAGTGATCAGTATGCCCGCGGCGCCCGGTGGAATTTCAGCCGGGTGCATCCAATCTCGTATTCGAGGCCTGGATACGCAGTTCACGCGAGAGAGCAGCTGGCCCGCTAATCACTGAAAACTGATCACTGTTCGCTGACCACTGATATGGAACTGCATCAACTGGAGACGTTTTTGGCGGTGGCGGAGGAGCGGAGCTTCTCGCGGGCGGCGGCGCGGCTGCACCGGACGCAGCCGGCGGTGAGCCAGGTGATCCGCAAACTGGAAGCGGCGGTGGGCGAGACGCTGTTCGACCGCGCGGCGCGCGACGGATCGCTGACGGCTGCCGGGGTGCTGCTGCGCGACTATGCGCTGCGGCTGCTGGCTCTGCGCCGGGAGGCCGCGAGCGCGCTGGACGAGCTGAAGAGTCTGGAGCGGGGGAGACTGCAACTGGCGGCCAACGAGTACACCTGCATGTACCTGCTGCCGGCGATCGATCAATTCCGGCGGGAATTTCCTCATGTGAGCGTGACGGTGCACCGGATGCTGGCCAGCCGCATTCCGGAAGAACTGATGCTGCGCACCTTCGAGATGGGGGTGGTCTCGTTTCGTCCCGACCCGGCGCAGTTTCGCACCATTGCCGTGTATGGGGACAGCCTGGCGTTCATTGTGAGCCCCAATCATTCGCTGGCGGGGGCGGAGCGGGTTTCCATCGCCGACCTGGGGAAAGAGCTTTTTGTGGCTCACAACGTGGCCTCGCCGTTCAGGCGCAAGGTGATCGAGGCCTTTCAGCGCTACCGGACGCCGTTGAACATGGAGATTGAGCTGCCGACGATCGAGGCGATCAAGATGTTTGTGGCGATGGGCAACGGGGTGGCGCTGGTTCCGCACCTGACGGTGGCCCGGGAGCTGGAGACCGGGGATCTGGTGCGGATTCCGGTGGACGAACTGGAGGCCAAACGGGTGCTGCGGCTGGTGCACCGGCGGCAGGCCACGCTCTCCTATGCGGCCAGAGCCTTTTTACGCACGGTGCGGACGCTGGCTAAGGAGCAGGGACCGCCATTCTACTATCACGTGGAGCGGACAGGCTGAGCGGGTGCGATCAAAGCGGACCGTGAGGGGTGTCTGGCCTGGTTGTTTGGGCGGGGCAAGCGCCCCTTTGGCTTCCGCTGCGTCTATAGCCTCAGATCATTCCGGCGCAATGGCTGGAGCGATGGCCGGGGCGGGGGCAATCCGGCAGGGAGCGGCCCGGCAAGTTACAATGCTGAGAGCGGAGCCCGGCTCGAACCGGCGCGCCGGAATCGACCAGTTCGTTGCCAGCCGGAAGGCTGCGCAGACGCGAGGTTCAGGACCGAATGAAGAAGATCGCATTCATTGCATTTCTGCTAGCCGTATGCGTGGCCGCAGGCCGCGCTCAGGAAAGCCGCCAGGACATCAGCATCAGCGGAATTGGGCTTATTGAGCCGTTCATCGCCTCATCAACCGACGTGGAGGTCCACTCGACCACCGCCTATGGAGCGCTGGCCGGCTACCGTTTCATGCTCACGCCTTCGAGCGCCCTCGAAGTCAACTACGGGATCACCTACCAGAACAAGATCACGTACTACGCGCCCAATATTGGCGCAGCCGGCATCCCCATTCTGACCCGCACCCAGGAGATATCGGCGGCCTACGTGCGCACGTTCCACTTCCGCAAATACAATCCGTTTATCGAGGCAGGGCCGGGAGCATACATCTTTCTGCCCATCATCAACACCGGCACGAAGATCCTGGGCACAAAGCAGCAGACCGAGGTAGGCGCCATGTACGGAGCCGGCATCGCCTATGAGATCAGCCCCAGCTACGACATCCGCGCGGAGTATCGCGGGTTTGTCACCAAGGTGCCGACTTTTGGCGAGACGGCGGGTAATACGGGCGGCTACAACCTCAGCACCAACAAGTGGTACAACATCTACGTTCCGACGATCGGCGTGGCGTATCACTTCTAGGATCAAAGAGCATACAGGCTAAAAGGGGGACGGCATGAAACCCGTCCCCCTTTCGTTTCTGCCGTTCCTGCAAGATCAGTTGAAACGAGTCCTCGATCAGCGGGTTTCGGGATCAGCCGGTTTTGGCTTCCTGGCGCGCTTCCCGGTAGCGGCCTAGTTCCTTGACCATGACGCAATGGGCCGCGAGCGCCTGAAGGACGCGCGAACCCTCTTCGGAGGAGCGAATCTGGCAATCCACATAAAAGATATACTCCCAGGGCTTGCCCTGGACGGGGCGGGACTCGATTTTGGTGAGGTTGGTTCCGATGGCGGAGAGTTCAGAGAGGGCGGCTACGAGCGACCCGGGACGATTCTCCACGGAAAACGCCAGGCTGATTTTGTTGGACTGGGGATCGGGAACAGAGTCCACAGCGCGGCGGATGAGGAAGAAACGGGTGAAGTTTTCCGGGTTGTCCTCAATGCCGGCCTGGAGGATCTGCGCGCCGTAATAGTGCGCGGCTGCCTCGCTGGCGATGGCCGCGGCGTGGTGGTCGCGCAGCTCGATCAGCTGCTTGACGCTGCCGGCGGTGTCGTAAAAGGCGTAGGCCTCCATCCTGGAGTGCTGGGCCAGGAACCGTCTGCACTGCGCCAGGGCTACAGGATGCGAGAAGACGCGGTCGATCTCGCCGATCGAGGCTCCGGAGATGGCAATGAGGTTGTGGCGGATGCGCGACAGCGTCTCCGCCTCGACCTTCACATCGTGGGCCAGCAGCAGGTCGAAGTGCTCCAGGACCGAGCCGGCCAGACTGTTTTCGATGGGAATGACGGCGGCCTCCACGGTTCCGTCGGAGAGCGCGGCAAAGGCGTCGGCGGAGAGTGAGAACGGCACGATGACCGCGCCGGCGACCAGTTTCATCGCCGCTTCGTGGCTGAATGAGCCCGGTTCACCCTGGATCGCGATCTTCATGCCGATGCCTGGTTCTCCTGTCGATGTGTGCGGGGCAAATGCCGCAGTGGCGTTCTGTGTGGAGTGCTTTCTGGCACCATACCACAACTCGATCGGTGTTTCGTCAGGGAATCTGCCGGCAGGCATGAAAATCAGCTCCGCAGCCAAAGGTCGGCTGCCACAAAGGCAAGAAAAACCATGGCGATGACGCCGTTCATGGTGAAAAAGGCGGCATTCAGACGGCGCAGGTCGCGGGGGGAAACGAGGGAGTGCTCATAGGCCAGCAGCAGGCCAGCGGCGGCAATGCCGAGCCAGCCGAGTGTCCGAAAATGAAACAGTACGCCAAACCAGGCCAGCAGCCCCAGCATGGCCAGATGCATCGTCCGCGCCGTCCAGAATGCAGCCGGAAGGCCGACGGCCTGGGGCAGGCTGAAGAGGCCGGCGGCGCGGTCGTAATCGACGTCCTGGCAGGCATAGAGGACGTCGAAGCCGCCCGCCCACAGCGTCACCGCTGCGGTCAGCACCAGGATGCGGGGATCGAGAGAGCCGCAGACGGCGATCCAAGCGGCCGACGGCGCCAGCCCCAGCGCCAGCCCCAACCCCAGGTGCGACCAGCGCGTGAAGCGCTTCATGTAACTGTAGCCGAGCAGCACGGCAAGGACCAACGGCGACAGGTAGAGCGTGAGCCGGTTGAGCTGGGCGGCGGCCAGGACAAAGATGAGCGCGGCGACCACCGTGAAGCCGAGAACAAACCGGCGCGAGAGCAGGCCGGCGGGAATGGCGCGGCTGCGGGTGCGGGGGTTCGCGGCGTCCAGATCGGCGTCGGCCCAGCGGTTGAAAGCCATGGCCGAGGAGCGGGCGGCGACCATGGCGACGAGAATCCAGGCTAAGGTGCGCAGAGTGGGCAGGCCGTTCGCGGCCAGCAGTACAGCCGTCAAGGCAAAGGGCAGCGCAAAGACGGAGTGCTCCCACTTAATCATTTCCAGCGTTGTGCGCGTCCTGGACCAGAGACCTGGCATGGGGGCCTAAGGATTAGTTTACTTGAGGGGTGGAGAGGGGAACATCCGGCTTCTGTTCTCAGGCGAAGACCCTTTCCGGTCCCGATTGGGTCTTGGGAATGAAGGCGCAGAAAAATGAACACAGCGCGGGGTGATTTGAGATATATTAGCCGTGCCGGAAGAGGAGAACAGGAATTCCGGACTAAAGGAGGAAATGTGAAAATCAGCAAGACTGCAAGCGTGCTTGGGATTCTCTTCTGCCTGGGATCTCTCAGCCTGATGGCTCAGACCGTCCGGGTGGGAGGAGAGTCGTTGCGGGCCAATGGTGAAGTCGCTAAGGGCTTTCAATATACGGGTTCCTGCCCTGTCAATTTGCAATTCGGATGGGGCTTGATCAGTACAGGACCAACCGCGGTGACTTATCGTTTTGTCCGGAACGACGGCGGCCATTCTACCAACTCACAGAGCGTGAATCTGCCACAGGCCAATCGCTCCGTGCCGGTCTATGAGAGGTGGCGCCTGGGAGCAAATACACCGCAATTCGCTAGTTACACCGGCTGGGTGAAGCTCATCATCGAGTCTCCCAATCCGGTCGAAGGGAAGATCGGATTCACCATTCATTGTCAGTAGGGGACCGGCAGATAAATGGATGGCCAAGTGCTGGCCAGTTTCAGCGGAATGGCCTGCGCGCCGGCCTGATTGGAGCCGTCCGTATCCTTCGCTATCACCCCAAGGTGGAGGGGGTCATTTCCCCCTCAGTTTCTCAACTTGGTTGCCGGCGGGTTGGGGCTGAAGCACGGACCTGCCTGCCCGGACCCGCCGTCCGCGCGGGACCGAAGGAACTATTTCTGCATCTCTGTGGGCTGGTTGGCTACTTCGAGGTAGTTCTTCACGCTGAAGACGCCGGGGACGCCGTTGGCGCGCATGAAGGCGGTTTCCTTGTCAGCCTGAGTGTCGACGGTGCCGTAGAGTTCGACATGGCCGTTCTGCACGGAGATGCGAATGGTCTTACCAGGGTCCATGGCGTACTTGTTCAGAGACGGGTAACCGTAGATGGCGCGGTATTCCGCCAGGCGAATGCCGTCGTCCATGGGTGAGGGAGGATCCACCAGGATGTCGTCGACTACGTCTTTGACGCCTGGGTGCGTGCTGACTAGGGCCAGGGCGGAGTCCCGGGCCGGGTAGCTGAGCGCATGACCGCCGAGGGTGACGACGCCGTTCTGGACGTTAATGCTGATGGCATTGAAGACATTCCCATAGCCGACCTGGTCATACTCCAGCTTTTCGCCCAGCTTGGCCTGCAACTCGCTGTCGGGAACGGTGGGGCCGGCGACTTGGATGTCGTTGCGGACGGCGGTGACGCCTTTGGCTTTGTGGGCGCGCTTGTCGGCGTCTAGCTTGTACTCGTAGAGGTCGACGGTTCCGGTGAGGGTGGCGATGCCGTTCGAGTCCACGGTCACCCTAACATTTTGAAATTGCTTCTTGTTCAGCCGGGCCGCGGCGTCGCTGGCCGCCGGGCTGTCCTGCGGGGCCTGTACGCCCGCGCCGGAGCCTCGGGGCGCAGCGAATGAAGCCTGGGGAAGGCCCAGAAGGGCTGCGGCGAAGGTGGCTGCGAGCAGCGCGGTCCGGGTTGTATGGATCGTCCTGGTCATGTGTAAAACCTCCTCGTTCCATGAAGATCAGCAATGCAACAGCCGTGGGAATTGCCCGGCTGGCGTGCCGTTCGCCTTAATAGACACAGATTCGGGGAAAAGGTTGCAAAGGCCAGCGAACAGACAGCGGGCGGGCGCAGAGTCGCCCCGAGGATGGAGTATCGCGTCATTCTTCTCCTCATCGAGGTTACACGCCGATGACGGCGCAGAGTTCTTTAACGGCGGCGGCGCTCTTTTTCAGGGCGGCGTCCTCTTCGGGGGTGAGCTTGATCTCGATGATTTTTTCCAGGCCGGCGGCGCCCAGCTTGCAGGGCACGCCGATGTAGTAGCCCTCGATGCCGTACTCGCCCTGCAAGTAGGCGGCACAGGGAAGAATCTTTTTCTTGTCCTTGAGGATGGCCTCGACCATTTCTGTCGCCGCGGCTGAGGGAGCGTAGTAGGCGCTGCCGGTCTTGAGGTGCTTGACGATTTCCGCGCCGCCGTCGCGAGTGCGCTGGACGAGGGCTTCGAGGCGCTCGGGGGCGATGAGTTCGGTGATGGGAATGCCGGCGACGGTGGAGTAGCGGGAGAGCGGGACCATGGTGTCGCCGTGGCCGCCGAGGACGAAGGCGGTGACGTTTTCTACACTCACGTTCAACTCGGCGGCGATGAAGGCGCGGAAGCGGGCCGAGTCGAGAATGCCGGCCATGCCGATGACGCGCTCCCGGTTGAAGCCGGACTGGCGATAGGCGGCCTGGGCCATGGCGTCCAGCGGGTTGGAGACGACGATGAGGATGGACTCGGGCGACTGCGCGACGACCTTCGCCACCACGTCGGAGATGATTTTGAAGTTGGTGTGGAGCAGGTCGTCGCGGCTCATGCCAGGCTTGCGGGGGATGCCGGCGGTAATGACCACGATGTCGGAGTTGGCGGTGGCAGCGTAGTCGTTGGAGCCGGTCAGGTTGACGTCGCGCTTTTCGATGGGCATGGCCTGGAGCAGGTCGAGCGCCTTGCCTTGCGGGATGCCTTCGACCACGTCGATCAGCACCACATCGGCCAGTTCCTTGGCCGCGATCCAGTGCGCGGCCGTGGCGCCCACGTTGCCGGCGCCCACTATGCTTACTTTTTTACGCATTTCATTTTCTCCCGGGGGATTCAGTCTTCCGAATTTCCGCTTTCATCCATATTGCCGATGATGCGGGCGGCAAACTCGCTGGTGCCGACCTTGGTGGCGCCGGCGGTCAGGCGCTCGAAGTCGTAAGTGACGAACTGCTGCAGAATGGTCTTTTCGAGCGCTTGCTCGATGAGGTCGGCGGCTTCCTTCCAGCCGATGAAGTCCAGCAGCATGACGCCGGAGAGGATGAGCGATCCGGGATTGATGACGTCCTTATCGGCATATTTGGGCGCGGTGCCGTGGGTGGCTTCAAAGACGGCGTAGCCGTCGCCGATGTTGGCGCCGGGGGCGATGCCTAGGCCGCCGACCTGGGCCGCGGCGGCATCGGAGATGTAGTCGCCGTTGAGGTTGGTGGTGGCCAGCACGCTGTAGTCGGAGGGGCGGATGATGATCTGCTGGAAGATGGAGTCGGCGATGCGGTCGTTGATGAGCAGCTTGCTCTTCCAGACGCCGTTGCCGTGAGACAGGCCGATAGAGTCCAGCACCGCCTTGACCTCTGCGTAGACGGCCTGACGAAAGCCCGGAGAGCCGAATTCGATGCCGGGCTCTATGAGGGCGGCGTTTTCCTTGATGGTGAGGCCGGGTTTGGCGTCGACGTTGGCGAGAATCCAGCTTTCGCGTTCGGTGACGATCTGGTCGCGGAACTCCTCGACGGCGACTTCATATCCCCACTCGCGGAAGGCGCCCTCAGTGAACTTCTGGATGTTGCCTTTGTGGACCAGGGTGACGGTCTTGCGGCGGGCATCGAGGGCGGCGCGGATGGCGAAGCGGACCAGGCGTTTGGTGCCGAAGATGGAGATGGGCTTGATGCCGACGCCGGAGTCGGCGCGGATTTTTTTCTTTGCATAGACAAGGAGGTCATTGTTGATGAAGTCGATGAGACGGGCGGCGTCTTCGCTGCCTTCTTTGAATTCGATGCCCGCGTAGACGTCCTCGGTGTTCTCGCGGAAGATGACGATATCGAGCTTCTCAGGGTTCTTCACGGGGCTGGGCACGCCCTGGTAGTACTTGACCGGGCGCACGCAGGCGTAGAGATCGAGAATCTGGCGCAGGGCCACGTTGAGCGAACGGATGCCGCCGCCGATGGGCGTGGTAAGCGGGCCCTTGATGGTGATGCGCAGGTCGCGGGCGGCGGCCACGGAGTCGTCGGGCAGCCAGGTGTTGAACTTGCGGTAGGCCTTTTCGCCGGCGAATATTTCAAACCATTTGATCGAGCGCTTGCCCCCGTAAGCTTTTTCGACGGCGGCGTCGAAGACGCGCTGCGAGGCCTTCCAGATGTCGCGGCCGGTGCCGTCGCCTTCAATGAAGGGAATGATAGGATTGTCGGGGACTTCAAATTGGCCGTTGGCGTATTCGATGGGCTGGCCGTCTTTGGGAAGCGCCAGACCGTTGTAGGTGGTTTGCATGGATTTCAGCGGTCCTTTTCCTTGCGTGGTCAAGGATGAGGCTACCACCTGCAAATGGGGGTGGCAATGGCTGGCGGCGGGAGCTGGTCCTTGGGGTCTTGGAAGGCGTCTGGCTCAAAGGGCTGCATGCCTAAATGGCGCGCGGGAAGGGGTCCCAGGAGGCATAGATTGCCGGCCAGGGTTGCCGGGATTCTGTGGCGGGCGGAGCTGAGTGGCGAAAATTCGAGATCAAATCGCCATGGACTCTGTTCCCACCCGCCTGGATGCGATAGACTCATGCGGGAACGTTGTACGGCATCGCCAATCTTCAGACTCACGGAGGGTACATAGAAAGTGGGAAAAAGCATGGTCCCGAAGAGGATTTTCTTCACCAAGGGCGTAGGCAAACATAAGGAGCGTTTGACTTCCTTTGAGTTGGCGCTTCGGGATGCCGGGATCGCCTCGCAGAATCTGGTGCGAGTGTCTTCGATTTTTCCGCCGCAGTGCAAGGTGATTCCGCGCAAGGAAGGGCTCAAATATCTGCGAGACGGCGAGGTGGTTTTTTCAGTGATCGCGGAGAATTCGACGCGCGAGCCGCACCGGCTGATCGTGTCGAGCATCGGCGTGGCCATCCCTGCGGACCGCGACGCCTATGGCTACCTGAGCGAGCACCACAGCTTTGGCGAAACCGAGGACCAGGCCGGGGAGTACGCTGAAGAACTGGCTGCGGAGATGCTGGCCACCACCCTGGACGTGGATTTCGATCCGGACAAGAGCTGGGATGAGAAGAAGGAGATTTATCGCATCTCCAACAAGATTGTGCGCACCAGCAACATCACGCAGTCGGCCGTGGGCGACAAGCGCGGGCTGTGGACGACTACGATTGCGGCGGCGGTGCTGATTCTGGAAGAGTAGCAACTGCGTTGGGCAGCGTTTTGGAGGCCAATCTCGCCTGAGTGAGATTGGCCTTGCTGCATCCAGCAAGAGGCTCGCGTGGAAGGGATTGGCCGGCAGATGATGGCGAATGCGCGCAAATACAACGTAGGCCTGGTGCAGATGCGCATGGGCGCGGACCCGGAGGCCAACTTCGCGTCGGCGGTGCGGCATATTGAAGAGGCCGCGCGGCTGGGCGCCAATATCGTCTGCCTGCCGGAGCTTTTTCGCACGCAGTACTTTTGCCAGCGCGAGGAGCTTACGCTCTTTGACCTTTCAGAGGAGATCCCGGGCCCGTCCACAACGCGACTGGCCGAGTTGGCGCGCAAGGCGCGGGTCGCGATTATTGCCTCGCTCTTCGAGCGGAGGGCGCCGGGGCTGTATCACAACACGGCGGTGACCCTGAATGCTGACGGAGCCATCGTCGGCGTCTATCGCAAAATGCACATTCCGGACGATCCACTCTACCATGAAAAGTACTACTTCACGCCGGGGGATCTGGGTTTTCAGGCCGTAGACTTGGGCTTCGGCCGCGTGGGCACGCTGGTCTGCTGGGATCAGTGGTACCCGGAAGCCGCGCGGCTGACCGCTTTGCAAGGCGCCGAGGTGCTGTTCTATCCCACCGCCATCGGCTGGCACCCTGCGGAGAAGGCCGAGTTTGGCGCGGCGCAGTATGAGGCCTGGCAGACCATTCAGCGGGCGCACGCCATCGCCAACGGCGTGTATGTGGCCGGGGTGAACCGCGTGGGTTCCGAGCATGGCGATGTTTTGGGCAATTACGCGGCGGGGCCGGGGCTGGAGTTTTGGGGCGGCAGCTTTCTGGCCGACCCCTTTGGGCGTGTGATCGCAAGGGCCTCGCACGATGCGGAGGAGATTCTGCTGGGCGAGATCGACCTGGGGCTGATTGAAGAGACACGCCGCAACTGGCCCTTCCTTCGCGACCGCCGCATCGACACCTATGGCGGCATTACCAGCCGCTTTCTCGATCCGGTGAATGCGTGGACGCAGGACGGAGATCCGAAGTGACTTTTGCAGGTTCTTCTGGGACGGGTTCTTTTCGGCCCGCTTCTTTGCCGTCCGCAGCAACGCCGCGCGAGTTGGGCTACCACATGCCCGCCGAGTGGGAGCCGCATGAGGCTACCTGGCTGGCGTGGCCGCACAATCCCGAGGACTGGCCGGGTAAATTTCAAGCCATCCCCTGGGTCTACGCGGAGATTGTGCGTCTGCTGGCCGCGCATGAGGGGGTTCATATTCTGGTCGAGGACTCCGGGGCCGAACGCCGCGTGCAGCGCATTCTGGACCGCGCCGGAGCGAACCTCGGCCGCGTGAGCTTCCACCTGTGGCCCACCAACCGTGGATGGACTCGTGATTCAGGTCCTATCTTCGTCCGAAACGCGGAAGGCCGGGTGGGCCTTACCAGCTGGCGCTTCAATGCCTGGGCCAAGTATGACGATTGGCAGCTCGATGACCAAGTGCCGGGGCGCGTGGCGGAGCTGCTTGGCCTGCCCTGTTGGGAACCATCGATTCAGGACGAGAACGGTACGAAGCACCTGGTGCTCGAAGGCGGCTCCATTGACGTGAACGGAGCTGGCATCTTGCTTACCACAGAGGAGTGCTTGCTGAGCCAGGCGCAGGAGCGCAATCCGGGCGTGGGACGCGAAAAACTGGAGCAGGCGTTTCACGATTTTCTGGGGATCGAACAGGTGATTTGGCTGGGGCGCGGCATCGCCGGCGACGACACCCACGGCCACATCGACGACATCAGTCGCTTCGTTGCGCCCATGACCATCGTGACCTCCGTTGAGCCGAATAAAGGCGACCTGAACCACGAGCCGCTGGCTGAAAACATGCAGAGACTCAGAGCGGCGCGCACCCTCGACGGCAAGCAGTTCACGGTGGTGGAACTTCCGCTGCCGCGGCCGGTGGTTTTTCGCGGCCAGCGCCTGCCGGCCAGTTACGCCAACTTCTATATCGCCGATGGACTGGTCCTGGTTCCGACTTTCCATGATCCCAACGACCGCGTGGCGCTGAACATTCTCGCCGAGGCTTTTCCCGGCCGCGAAGTCATCGGCATCCATAGCGTAGACCTGGTCTGGGGCCTGGGCGCGCTGCACTGCATGACCCAGCAGCATCCGGCGGCGCTAACATCGAATCCATGACCAACGATCAGCAAGCCATGCAGGCCGCTCTCGCTGAAGCCCGCCTGGCCGCGGAGGCCGGCGAGGCGCCGATTGGTGCGGTGGTGGTGCGTGAAGGAGCGATCATCGCACGGGGGCAGAATCGCATGCTGCGCGACCTGGACCCGACGGCGCACGCGGAGATTGTTGCCTTGCGCGAGGCGGCAGCGGCGCTGGGAAACTACCGGTTGAACGGCTGCACGCTCTATGTGACGCTCGAGCCGTGCGCCATGTGCGCCGGAGCCATGATTCATGCCCGGCTGGACCGTCTGGTGTTTGCGGCTGCCGATCCCAAGACGGGCGCGGCTGGATCGGTGCTGGCCGTGCTCAACCATCCTCAACTCAATCACCAGATGCAGGTGGAGCAAGGGATTGCTGCCGATGAGTCGGCGGAGCTGCTGCGGAGTTTCTTTCGGGAGCGGCGTTAGCGCCAGCTTCTGGTCAACGCCCTGATCCCTACCGTTTGCGGTCATTGACCCTGATGGGATCAGCAGGAACCCGAGTAAAATGGGCGCATGAAAGTGCAAATGTATGCCATTCGCTGGTGCCCGGACTGCCGGGCGGCCAGGAAGTTTCTCGACTCCCACGGCATCGAGTACACCGAGATCGACGTGGACCGTGACCGGGAGGCTTCTGCCGAGCTGGTGCGGCGCGTGGGCAAGCGGGCCGTTCCGCAACTGGTGATCGACGGGGAGTGGTTCCAGCCGTACAAGCCGGGCAGAGGGCTGCTTGTGGATGAGTTGCATCAGCGTTTGGGGATTCCGCGCGCCTGAAGGCGTTCCTCGTACAATCATAGAGTTGGCGCAGGGCCGCGGAAATCGGCTCTGGGGAGGAGTTTCCCTTGATCGAACGCTATACACGGCCGGCGATGGGCCGGATATGGACGGATGAGAGCAAATACCGCTGCTGGCTTGAAGTGGAGTCGGCGGTTCTCACGGTGCTGGCCGAGGATGGGGTGGTTCCCGCGGCGGCGGCTGAGGCAATCGGCACGAAGGCCGGTTTTTCCCTGGCCCGCATTCAGGAGATCGAGGCGGAGGTTAAGCACGACGTCATCGCCTTTACCACCGCTGTGGCTGAGAGCCTAACAGCACAGGGTCTGGGGGGCGAGTCCCGCTGGCTGCACTATGGGCTGACTTCGAACGACGTGGTGGACACGGCCCAGGCTTTGCAGGTGAAGGAAGCCTCGGTACTGATTCGTACCGGGCTGGTCGAGCTGCTGGCGGTGCTCAAGCGGCGGGCCATCGAGTTCAAGCACACGCCGATGATTGGCCGGACGCACGGGATTCATGCCGAGCCGACCACGTTTGGCCTCAAGCTGCTGAACTGGTACGCGGAGATGGAGCGCAATCTGGCGCGGTTCAACGCGGCGGCCGAGGACATGCGGGTGGGCAAGCTCTCCGGCGCGGTGGGGACCTTTGGCCACCTGAAGCCGGAGCACGAAGAGCGTATCTGCGCGCGGTTGGGACTAAAGCCTGCGCCGGTGGCCACGCAGGTGATCCAGCGCGACCGGCACGCGGCGTATATTTCGACGTTGGCAATTATAGGCAGCACGCTGGACAAGATTGCGGTCGAGATTCGGCACCTGCAGCGCACTGAAGTCCGCGAGGCGCAGGAGTATTTCAGTGAGAAGCAGAAAGGCTCCTCGGCCATGCCGCACAAGAAGAACCCGATTACTGCGGAGCAGATCAGCGGCCTGGCGCGCGTGCTGCGCGGCAATGCGCAGGCAGCCTTTGAAAACGTTGCGCTGTGGCACGAGCGGGACATCTCGCATTCCTCGGTGGAGCGGGTGATCTTTCCGGATTCGACCATCCTGGTGGATTATCTGCTGGCCAAGACGGAGAACCTGATCGGCCGGCTGCAGGTCTATCCCGAGCGCATGAAGCGCAATCTCGAAAGTACCGGCGGGCTGATCTTTAGCGGCCAGTTGCTGCTCGATCTGGCCGAGGCCGGAATGTTGCGTGAGGACGCATACAAGCTGGTGCAGGAGCACGCGATGAAGGCATGGAAAGAGGATCTGGTCTTCCGCGACGAAATAGCCAAAGATGCGGCGATTACCGCGCTGCTCAGCCCAGAGAAGCTCGTCCGAACCTTCGACTACACGCGGCAGCTCGGCAATGTGGACGCCATCTTCAAGCGGGTGCTGGACAAGTAGAAACTGAGTTGCAAGAAGCGAAGACCTGGACGAGATCAGCAATAGCGAGACGTGTGGAAGGAACTGGATTCGGATGCCTAAACTTCTTACCGAAGCCTCGGTCAACCGAAACGCAATTCAGAGTGGCAGGTTTCCCCCCCTGGACTTCTTGGTGGTTAGTTGTTGGATGGGCTTGGTGGTTATCTGCCTCTCAATCCCAACATCCCCATTCTTTGCTTTCTCTGTTTATGGAGGAGCGCTTCTGGTTATCCAGCACCTCTATTTGGTGGTGTTTAAGGGGGGGGCGGACGAACATAGGTTACAGGTAGCTTTGGGCATTCCGATCTTTCTCCTCCTATCTGCGTTCGTTCACCGTTGGGTGGCTGTCCTGACCCCAAGCACCTACGACGCGTGGCTTCTGCGCTGGGACTTCGGAGTGGCGGCAACGGTCAGGGCTTGGTCGTCGGCCATTTCATGGAGGGCTTATTCCCTGTCTTGGTGTTATGAGGGATTACCAGCGGTATTTCTGTTGGTTTTGGTCTTCACGAGGGGAATCTCTTTCAGGCGTCTCGTGGTGAGTTCCGCCCTGGCGGGCTTATTGGCCGTTCCGTGCTATCTCCTATTCCCCGCCGTTGGCCCCGTCCATATTGGGGATCTGCACTCCCCGCGAAATTGTATGCCTTCTCTGCATCTGACATGGGCATTGCTTCTGTGGGTGAATTCCAACGGGTGGATTCGTTTGGCCGCCCTAGCCTTCGCGCTTATCATAGCCTTAGCAACACTTACCACTGGAGAGCATTACACTTTGGACCTTTTGATTACCTTTCCATTTACTTTGGGAGTCATGGTGTTGGCAGAGCGGGTTGCTGATCGAATGGAACGATAAGATATGTCACCGAATGGGCAGGCGCAGAAGGTGTTCCCGGAGCCGTCGCAAGTGGAAGCCGTTAATCTCACCGTAGCACTTACCGGCGCATCGGGCGCGGTCTTTGGCCGCGAGTTGCTGCGCGCGCTGGAGGCGGACGAGCGGGTGGCTCGCGTCCACTTTGTGGCTTCGGAGAACTCGTTGCGCGTCCTGGCCGAAGAGCTGGGCGTGAGTGGACGCAACGATCTGCTGGAAAAGCTGCTCGGAGCGGCGCCCACAAAGACCGTGCAGCTCTCGGATGCGGACATTGGCGCGGCCATCGCCAGCGGCAGCCATCCTTCGAACGGAATGATTATTCTGCCCTGCTCGATGGGCACGCTGGCGGCTATTGCCCTCGGCCTGGCCAACTCGCTTATCACCCGCGCCGCCGATGTAACTCTCAAGGAGCGGCGGCCGCTGATTCTGTGCGTGCGGGAGACGCCGTTCAATCGCATTCATTTGCGCAACATGACGCTGGCCGCCGAGGCGGGTGCGGTGATTTTTCCGGTGATTCCGGCATTCTATATTCACCCCATCGACTCGACCGAGATGGCGCGGCAGTTCGTGTACCGCGTGCTGGCGCACATCGGCTTGCCGCAGCCTGGAGCCTATGTGTGGAAGGCGGAGGAGTAGGGGAACAGGGAACAGGGAATAGGGATCAGAGCCTACTGAATGCCATCGCATGAGCTTAGATACGCTCACCCGGGCGTCGCGGCTTCGATTTCTATTTGACATTTGTCGCGGTTCCCGTGAATACTGCTATTAATGCTGAACTCAAGCAATCACGGAATTGCGGTCATGGCCATGTGTATGGCATGGGGACCTGTCCGTGCGGCTCTTGAGAGGCAGATGCGCTAGACGCAACCGATCTTGAAGTCAGGCGGCCCGGGTCCCGGAGAGGATTCGGGCCGTTTTGTTGGCGCGGCCCGCAACCCGCCCCCGTCGCATCCACAAACCAAAGCCACAGGAACCTGAAGGAGCGAAGAATGTCCGAAGCGAAGCAGCAGTTTGCCACCCTTGCCGTCCACGCCGGCCAAACGCCCGACCCAACGACCGGCGCAAGGGCCGTGCCCATCTACCAGACCACTTCTTACGTCTTCCAAGACGCGGACCACGCCGGGCGGCTGTTTGCGCTCAAGGAGTTCGGCAACATCTACACCCGCATCATGAACCCCACCACCGACGTGTTTGAGAAGCGTGTGGCTGCGCTTGAAGGCGGAGCGGCGGGGCTGGCTACGGCCTCGGGCCAGGCGGCGGAGACGCTGACCTTGATCACCCTGGCCTCGGCGGGAGACGAGATTGTCTCCACCACCTCGCTCTATGGCGGCACCTACAACCTGTTCCACTACACGCTGCCGAAGCTGGGAATCCTGGTCAAGTTTGTTGACGCGGACAACTTCGACGGCTTGAAGGCGGCCATCAACGGCAAGACGCGCGCCATTTACACGGAGACGCTGGGCAACCCCAAGCTGGACGTGGTGGACATTGAGAAGCTGGCCGCCATCGCCCACGAGCACAAGCTGCCGCTGGTCATCGACAATACTTCGGCGTCGCCGGCGCTGGTGCGGCCCATAGAGTGGGGCGCGGACATCGTGGTCAATTCAGCCACCAAGTTTCTGGGTGGCCACGGCACTACCATCGGCGGCGTGATTGTGGATGCGGGCAAGTTCGACTGGGCGGCTTCAGGGCGCTTCAAAGATTTCACCGAGCCGGACCCGTCCTACCACGGCATTGTTTACTCGGAGGCCTTCGGGCCCCTGGCGTTCATCCTCAAGGCGCGGGTGCAAGGACTGCGCGATACGGGCGCGGCGCTTTCGCCGTTCAATGCGTTCCTCTTGCTGCAAGGGATTGAGACGCTGCACCTGCGGCTGGAACGTCACTCCCAGAACGCCCTGGCCGTGGCTCAACACCTGGAGAAGCATCCCGGCGTCAAGTGGGTCAACTACCCCGGCCTGGAGTCGAGTCCCTATTACAAGCGGGCCTTGAAGTATCTGCCCAACGGCCGGGGAGGGCTGGTCACCTTCGGCATCAAGGGCGGCTATGAGGCAGGGAAAAAGCTCATTAATTCGCTGAAGCTGTTTTCGCTGCTGGCCAACATCGGCGACGCCAAGTCGCTGGTCATCCACCCCGCCTCGACGACGCACGCGCAGCTTTCCGTCGAGGAGCAGGCGACGACCGGCGTCACTCCCGAGCAGGTGCGGCTATCTGTGGGCATCGAGGATATCCGCGACATACTGGCCGATCTGGACCAGGCGATCGAGGCCGCCAACGGGTAGGCGTTCAAAGGTACGGCAGAAAGGGCGGGTCGTGTTGCACAATGAGTACTATGACTGAATCCATCAGCCGGGCGGGGACCGGAAGCTCGCCGCCCGCAACGTCTGTCCTGGCGCCCACCTACGAAGGCGACTTCGTGCTGGACGAGCACCTGTTGCTGGAGTGTGGCCGCGCATTGGCTGGCGTTACGCTGCATTACGCGGTCTATGGCCGGCTGAATGCGGCGCGGGACAACGCCGTTCTGGTGTGCCATGCGCTCTCCGGGTCGGCGCTGGTGGGGTCCTGGTGGCCGGAGATCTTCGCGCCTGGAGCGGTCTTGTCGCTGGAACACGACTTTGTGATCTGTATCAACATGCTGGGCTCCTGTTACGGCTCGACGGGTCCCGGCTCGGTGGACCCGGAAACAGGCAACATTTACGGCCCGGACTTCCCGCTGGTTTCGATCCGGGACAACGTCCGGGCGCAGGCCAAGCTTCTTGACTCGCTGGGCATCCGCCGGTTGCGGCTGGTTCTGGGGGGCTCCATCGGCGGCATGCAGGCCCTGGATTGGGCCATTTACGACCCCCAGCGCGTGGAGCGCGCGGTCATCATCGGCGCTACGCCGCTTTCGGCCATGGGGCTGGCGCTCAACCACCTGCAGCGCCAGGCCATCCTGCACGACCCGGAGTGGAAGGGGGGGCGCTATCTGCCGCAGCGCCCTCCCCGCCGGGGGCTGGCGCTGGCGCGGCAGATCGGCATGCTCAGCTACAAGTCCGCGGAGCTTTTCGACGAGCGGTTTGGGCGCAATCCCAACCGTAACGGGGAGGATCCCTGGGGGCTGGACGATCTGGGCGGCGGGCTGACCGGCGGGCGTTTCGACATCGCCGGCTACCTGGACTATCAGGGGGAGCGGTTCAACGAGCGCTTCGACGCCAACTCCTACCTGGCCATCATGCGCACCATGGATTTGTGGAATCCGCTGCGCGGAGATTGCTCGCCGGCGGAGGCTTTTGGCCGGATTCGCGCCCGCGTCAGCTTTGTCGGAATCAGCTCCGATTGGCTCTTTCCTCCCCAGGCGGTGCGCGACTTTGCCTATACCATTCGCGCGGCCGGAGTCCAAGCCGATTACCGGGAGATGACCAGCGCCCATGGCCACGACGCTTTTCTGGCCGAACAGGCAGAACTGGTGCGGCTGCTGCAATGAGGCGCTTTTCGAACTCCTGAATTGGCCGGGAACAGTTTTCCCCGTTGCGGTGTCTAAGCCGGGAATGCAGGGGGAGCGGCGTTGGGGATGTGGATTCGGGCGCGGGACCGGCGGAGCCGCCGGGGGCAGTGGAGGGTACCGCTTTTTGCCCAATCCGGCTCCCGCAACCGGGTTCCGGAGGTGCGGCGCCGAGACCGGCGGCACGCCTTCCTGGCGAGGTTTCTGCTTTTTCCGCACAACTTTGCTTGTCACGGAGGGCAGGGCTTCCTATAATCCTTCCAGCACCGCCATGGAAGCTGTGGTATCGTTAGAGCGGTTTTCCAATTCAGGTGGACTTTCCGGCGCAGTGCAAGACGGCTTTTTCGTGATGGAAAAGCCGCTTCCGGCAGTGGTTCTGGTCTACATCAATTGGAAAACCGCTGTAGGCGTCACCCCGGCGCTCAACCGCCCAATAGAGCGGTTGTACATTCCGTGGGCGAGTGCATGAACATCGATCTCCATTTTGGCAATTCCCAGGAGCACCAAATGAAGAAGTTAGTTTTTACGTTTGTGATGGCATTGGCGAGCACCAGCCTCGTCTACACGCCCACTTTGCGAGCACAGGATTCGATTACCATCAAGGATCCGGTCGAGTACAACGCCTATCAAATGGCCATTACACAGAGCGATCCCAAGGCCAAAGCCGCGGCCCTGGAAAGCTTTCTGCAATCCTATCCGCAGAGCGTGGTCAAGCAAACGGCTCTTGATCAGCTTGTGGATATCTACCAAGTCGTGAACGACGACGACAAGCAACTCAGCGCGGCCACCCGCCTGCTTCAGGTGGATCCCGCCAACCTCAAGGCCATTCTTTACTCCGTCGTCATCAAGAAGAAGCAGTGCGGCAGGACCAGCGACGCGCAGACCTGCGACGATGCCGCGCTAATGGCCCAGAAGGGGCTCACGGTTCCCAAGCCGGCCGGCACCTCTGGCGACGACTGGAAGAAGCTGACCGGCGCGGCCTATCCGCTTTTTCACTCGGCACTGGCTTTGGATGACGCGATCTCCAAAAAGGATTTCAAGGCTGCTGTTGCCGAGTACACGGCAGAACTGATGCTTTATACCGACGACCAGACCCGGACCGCGGGGTTGGCGGACACGCTGCTGCTTGCGGAAGCGTATACCAAGCCCGACGCCAAGGATTTGGTGAAGGCAGTCTGGTTCTACGCGCGCGTTTGGAATTTTGCTCCCCCGGCGTACAAGGCACAGATCGGACCAAAGCTGGAGTATTACTACAAGAAGTATCACGGCGCCCTGGATGGACTGGACGCCATCAAGACCCAGGCGGCGGCCACAACATTTCCTCCGGGAACCTTGGTGATCACGCCCGCCAAGACCCCGGCCGAGCAGATCCACGATTTGCTTGCAACCACTCCCGATCTGACCAAACTGGCCCTGACCGACAAGGAGACCGTTTTGGCCCTTGGCTCCAAGGATGACGCGGATAGGCTCTGGGTGTTGCTGAAGGACAAGACAACGCCGGTTCCGGGAATCGTACTCGAAGCCAGCGCTTTGGTCATCAAGGTCGCCGTGACCCAGGACGCGAAGGATGCCAAGGTTCCCGACTTCATCGTCAATCTGAAGGCGCCTCTGCCCGCCAAGGAGATTCCGGCGGCAGGTTTCGAGTTTGGGCTCGCGGCCAAGGGCCAAACCGAGTTGGACGGCACGTATGACACCTATGCGCAGACTCCGGCCACGGCCACTACGGCGCAGACCGCACAGATCGTGCTCCGTGAAGGATTCATCCAGCCGGAGAAGAAAAAGCCTGTTCCGCCGCACAAGCCGGCGGCCGGACACAGGGCGACTGCGAATTAGTCTGTCGATCCACCGCGCGCCGTTCCTCTCCTGGGACCATGAAGGGCAGCCTGAACCGGGCTGCCCTTTTGTTCTTCCGCTCAGAACCGACTTTGCGCGGTGATAGTCTATGGGCAGCATGGAAAGACTGAGAATCCTTCCCATCTTCCTGGCCGTGGCATCGATCGCCGCTCTCTGCGCCCCTGTGGAGCCCCAGACGGCGCGTGTAATCTCAGCGGACCAGCCGAAGGGCAAGGAGATCCACCCGGTTGAACGACCCATGCAGTTTTCCTCCGGGGCGGGCGGCAATGCGAATTCGATCGAGTTCCGTACCGTTGACCAGATGACCAAGAAGGACCGCGATCTGATGGCGGACGCGGAGTCTTCGATCAGCGAACGCGCCGGGCATTGGGATCTGGAGTTCAACGGGGGCAATTGGAGTTACCAGCAGGTGGTTTGCCCGGCGCTGCCGAATCACATCTTTTTGCGGTTCACGCGCAATAACGGGACGGGGGACGTAAGCGTGTTTTCGGCATCGATTCCGCGCGGCGTCGACGGCCGGGTGCGCATCATCCCGATTCTGCTGCGGGGCTATTCGCTGTTTTCTCCCGCGCCCATCAACGCCCTGACCATCTCGGCCTTCAATCACATTCGGGCCGAGGAGCATCCCGACAAGGCCCCGGAATGGCTTGGGACGGGGTTGTGCTACGCGGCGCTGGCGGGAGGGCATCCCCAGGAAGTGTATTTGGCGCAGGACCCCCAGAACCAGAAGTTCCCCGTAGCTCTGCCGGCCTTGATGAAGATTACAAGCGGCGGCGCCATCCTTTCGTTTGCGGATGTGTCGGCGGCTCCGCGGCCGATGGAGTGGACAATGATCTTCGACGGCCAGGGAAAATTGCTCAAAGCCACCCACAAGCCCGCGGCTCTGATTCCGGTAAAGGCGCTTCAGCCGGCGCCGGGCGCCGTGAATGACAATGCGGCCCCGCCGGCACCAGCAACGGCCGGCCCCGCTCCCGCCAATTGAACTTTACTGGACCGGTTGAGGGCCGGACTGGTTGAGGCTTACTCTCCCAGCATGATGCGCTCAATGGCGGAGGCGCGTCCGGTAAGCGGATCGCAGGCGACCAGAGCAGCGCACATCTTGGGGTTTCCCTTGGCGGCCTCGAACTTCCCCGGCATTCCGGTCAAGAATTTGCGCAGCACCAGGTCCGTCTCGACGCCGATGATGCTGTCGTAGGGGCCGCTCATGCCCACATCGGTCTGGTAGGCGGTTCCGTCCGGCAGCACGCGCTCATCGGCGGTGGAAACGTGGGTATGCGTGCCCAGCACCGCGGTCACCCTCCCATCCAGATGCCAGCCCATCGCCACCTTCTCGCTGGTAGCCTCGGCGTGGAAGTCCACAACGATCACCTTGGCCTTGATGCTGGCCAGCAGCGCGTCGGCGGCGTGGAAGGGGTCGTTGGGGGTGTTCATGAAGACGCAGCCCTGCAACTGGATCACAGCGTAGGCCAAGCCGCTCCCGGTGGTTCCCTCGAATACGCCGTGGCCCGGCACACCCTGTTGCAAGTTCGCGGGCCGCAGCACGCGGCGGGGGCGGGTTTGGCTATCGGCGGGCGCCGAGTTGAGGTAGTCGATCAACTCGCGCTTGTCCCATACGTGGTTGCCGGTGGTCAGCACGTCCGCGCCCAGATCGAAGAGTTCCTCGGCAAGCGGGGGGGTTAAGCCAAAGCCGCCGGCGGCATTCTCGGCGTTGATGACGACCAGATCGACCTCGTGCGCCTGGCGCAGATGGCCGATGTGCTCGCGCACGATCCTGCGTCCCGCGCTGCCGAAGATGTCGCCGACAAAGAGAATGTTCAAAGCTGGTCTAGCTCCTTAAGGAGTACAAAATACTTCAATTAGAACGCCGCAGCACATAAACGACCCAGGGTGCGATGCGAGTCTCGCTCACCCAACGGTACGGCTCATCCCCATTCGCCAAGGGCTTGCGCATCTCCACAATCTCAAGCCCCGCGCGGGAATAAACCTCAAGATATGACTCGTGTGGCCAATAGATGTCCAAACAGGGTGTCCTACCTTCGAAATCCGTCGTGAGGGTTTTCACAGTATCGCCCGTCTTGGCGTTCCGATTCTCGTGGAAATCCTTGGTCGAAAAAGAGGCCCATTCGTTCACATAAATCTCCGGCGAGGAGACGATGTTCACCAGGATGCCGTCCGGTTTGAGCAGCCCGCGCAGGTCGCGGAATAGACGTACCTTGGTGTCCATGCCGGGAATGTTGTCGAAGGTGAATGCCGATTGGATGAGAGAAAAATTCTCGCGCGGCAAACCGCTCAAATCGTCGCCGGGAACCACGCGGTAGTCGCCCAGCGGATTGATCTCGTGCGCCTTCGCAACCATCTCCGGCGAGATGTCCACGCCGATGGTTTCAAACCCAAGTCCCTGAAGGAATCGGGTCGAGCGGCCCGCCCCACAGCCGAAATCGAGCGCCGCTGTTCCCCTCACGTGGGCAGAAAATATCTCCGGCAAGTCGCGGAAGGCGAGATGGTAAGTATTGGAAAAATCGAGTTTCGCGTAGTCATCAGCGAAAGTGACGCTTTGATAACTATTGACGAATTCCATCGACTATCTCCTCACCCTTCTGCCGCGAACGCTTACTTCGCCGTTTCCGTGTCCTGATCTCTGCTCTCTGTTCTCTGCTCTCTGTTCCTCATCAGCGGGAAAAGAATCACGTCGCGGATCGACTTGGAGCCGGTCAGCAGCATCACCAGCCGGTCGATGCCGATTCCCTCGCCGCCGGTGGGAGGCAGCCCGTAGGCCAGCGCGCGCACGTAGTCCTCGTCCATTTGGTGAGCCTCTTCGTCGCCATGGGCGCGCTCCTCAAGCTGTTGGGCAAAGCGCTTGTGCTGCTCCACCGGATCGTTCAACTCGCTGAAGGCGTTGCCCAGCTCGAAGCCGCCGCAGAAGAACTCGAAGCGCTCCACATGCGCCGGGTCGTCCGGCTTGGCCTTGCTGAGCGGCGAAACTTCGGTCGGGTAGTCGTAGATGATCGTCGGCTGGATGAGAAACGGTTCCACCACCGCCTCAAAGAGGTTGTAAACGGATTTGCCCACGGACGCGCCCTTGAGCGAATCGTAATAAGTCGCGGTAATGGCGCCGTGCATGGTCTTCAACTCCGCGAGGCGCTCCGGGCTGAGATGCGCGGTATCGCCTTCCGCTTTTTCCAGCGAGTTCATGGCCGCGTGAAGCCGCGCCTGCAAGACCGGCGCCGATTCGAAGGCCGTTATCGCTGGTTTGGCGCCGGCTTCCTCAGGCCAGTACTCGCGGATGGCCTCGCGCATGGTGTGCCGTTGCCATTTGGCCAAGTCGATATTGTGCCCGTTGAACTCGACCTTCGTGGTTCCGTTCACCTCGCGCGCCACAAACTCAATCAGCTCCTCGGTGATCTGCATCAGGTCGTGGTAGTTGGCGTAGGCCTGGTAGAACTCCAGCATGGTGAACTCGGGATTGTGCTGTGTGCTCACGCCCTCGTTGCGGAAGTTGCGGTTGATCTCGTAGACGCGATCGAAGCCGCCGACGACCAGGCGCTTCAGATAGAGCTCGGGCGCGATGCGCAGAAACAAATCCAGATCGAGCGCGTTGTGGTGCGTGGTGAAGGGCCGCGCCGCCGCGCCGCCGGCGATCTGCTGCATCATCGGCGTCTCCACTTCCAGGTAGCCGCGCTCGTCGAAGAATTGGCGCAAGGCCTTGAGCACCCGGGCGCGCTTGACGAAGACCTCGCGAGAGTCGAGGTTGGCGAAGAGATCCACATAACGCTGGCGGTAGCGCAACTCGACGTCGGCCAGCCCGTGAAACTTTTCGGGGAGCGCCAGCATGGCCTTGGCGAGGAAAGTCAGCCGCTCGACGTGGATGGTGAGTTCGCCGGTGCGGGTGCGGAAGAGGTAGCCAGTGGCGCCGATGTGGTCGCCGAGGTCGAGCAGCTTGTAGAGCGCGAAGCCCTGCTCGCCGACGGCGTCGAGGCGGACGTAGATCTGGAGCCGCTCGCCCCCTTGTTGAATGGTCGCGAAGCCTGCCTTGCCCTGGGCGCGGATGGCCATGATGCGCCCGGCCACGGCCACCGTCACGCGAGTGGCTTCAAGAGCCTCGGCGGTCGCCTCGCCCCACCTGGCGCGCACCTCGGGGACGGTGTGCGAGGCGGGGAACTGGTTGGGATAGGCGGCCTGGCCCAGCTTTACGATTTCTTCGAGTTTTGCCTTGCGCAAATCGAAGAGACTGCGCTCAAACTCCGAATCGAACACGGTGATTCCTTCCATCCAAAGGGCATAGGCCCAAAAGGGAAGTATACCCGCTCGATCGGTTCTCCAATTCACCTGCCGCGGCAAGCACTGTGCAAGGTGGATCGCCGCGGCGAGCCATCCGGCGTTTGTGGTTCAGCGGAATAGCAGTTGGAGAACCGATCAGCGGTTGGCGCTGTATTCTGAACAGGAACCTCCATGCCCTTCAACCGCCCCATCCCGGAGTCGACGCCTCGGCCAAAGGCTCGGAAAGGGATTGACGCGTGGGTGGAGGCGGAAAAGCTGATGCAGATTGCAATTCTGCTGCCTGCGGCGGCGTTCATCGGCTGGCTGGCCGGGGCGTGGCTGGACAGCCGCCTGCACCAATCGTGGATCGCGATTTTCGGAATCGTTTTCGGCAGCATATCCGGGCTCGTGGGTGTGGTGCGGATGGCGTTGACGGCGGAAAGAAATTCCCGTCCGGGAAGCAATATCCAAAACGGGGCCGGCAAGGGAAACAGCGGCGATCCGACATGACGGAAGAGAATCATCCTATCCTGGACATCAGCCCTGAGGAACTGCAAGACTTCTTCCAGCGGGCTATGCGCAACACGCTGATTCTGGGTCTCTTATCTTCCCTGGCGGTGATGATCGGTGCAGGCTGGCGGAACGCCGCCATGCTGCTGACAGGCACGCTGATCTCGGCGGCCAGCATCCTGGAGTGGCAGCGCCTGGTCCGGGTGATCAACGCCAAACTCGACCGCCAAAAGACGCCCAGGAGCGCCCCCGCCGTGGTCCTCTTCTTTGTGCTCAGGCTCACCGTTTACGCAGTGGTGATCTATGGTAGCCTGAGATGTTTCCAGGGTTCGGTAGTGGCGCTGCTTTGCGGACTGGGTTTGGCGGCATTGGCCGTGACCTGGGAAGCCATCCGGTTGCTGGGCGACTGACAAGCCCAGCGGTGAAAGTGTGCATCCGTCCCGGAGGCAGAAAGACTCAAGTTTTCATGCCGGAATCATTTGCGCTTGTCCGTTTGCTGAACGCCCTCTTCATGGGCGTCGAGGTCAAGGCCTTTCAATCGATCGGCCTTGGCCCGGCCGATGCTGCCCAGCAGGCCGTCAAGGTCAACGGGGCGCTGGGGCTGGAATTGCTGGTGGCCGGCGGTCTCATCGCCTTTTTTGTTCTGGTGCGGCTGACCCTGTCAGTGGAGAAGCCCAATCCGGCGCAGCAGATCGCCGAGGTGGTCCACGAGGGCGTCGGCGGCCTAGCGGACCAGATCATCGGTCACGGGTATGTGCGTTTCCAGGCCTTCGTGACCTGTATTTTTCTGTTCGTCCTGATCAACAATCTGCTGGGCCTGATTCCCGGCTTCGCCGCGCCCACCACTTCGCCGTTTGTGCCGCTGGGCCTGGCGTTGCCCACCTTCCTTTATTACAACTACCAGGGTTTCCGGGAGCAGGGGCCGATCGGCTATCTGAAACAACTTGCCGGCCCGATCTGGTGGATTGCTTGGCTGATTCTCCCTATTGAACTGGTCTCGCACTTCGCGCGCATCCTGTCGCTCACCATCCGTCTTTACGCCAACATGTTTGCCAGCGACATGGTGACGCTGGGTTTCTTCTCGCTGGTTCCGGTGGGCGTTCCGGCCATTTTCCTGGGCCTGCACATTTTCGTCTCGATCATTCAGGCCTTCGTTTTCACGCTTCTGTCGATGATCTATCTTTCCCTGGCGGTTTCGCACGAGCACTAAGGCTTTTTGGTTTTCAAGAATCTCGTCCAAGACGAGGAAAAATTCGCCGGAGAGCGCTTCCGCTCCGGGCAAACGAAGGGCCGCAAGCGTGAGGGGGCCAGCACGGTGAACCTCAACCACCCACTGGCGGCCAATTTCAAGGGAAGCAGGAGAAATATGCGCATACTTCAATATGTGTTCATAGCCTTGGCGGTTCTTTGCTTCGCCGTTCCGGCCTTCGCGGATGGCGGTTCTGCAGCTATCAGTCTGGTGCCGATCGGCGCCGGCATCGGCATGGCGTTGGCCGCGGGTCTCTGCGGCCTGGGTCAAGGCAGGGCGACCGCTTCGGCTTGTGAAGCGCTGGCCCGTAACCCCGGCGCTCGTGGCGGCCTGATGATTTTCCTGGTCCTCGGACTGGCCCTCATCGAGTCCCTTACCCTGTTCACACTGGTCATCATCTTACTCAAGGTGAAGTAAGGCGAATCTCCCAACTGCAAAAGCGGCCTCACCCGTCTGGATGGGGCCGCTTCGCATTTGAGGCCGGTACGCTTTAGGGGCTGGCTTGTGACGTGCTTACTGGCGCGGCGCGCAGCATCTGAATGGCCTGCCGGTAGTCCAACCCGGCGCTGACGGGCGCATATTGGCTCATCTCCTGCGTGGTGTCGAAGCTCTTGGTCTTGAACAGGATACGGAGGCATATCTTCATCTGGAAGCGCGCGATCCGCCACTGGCGCCCGCCCACATCGGCCTGTTCGATAACAATCCATCCCCCCTTGTCGAGCTTGCCCAGAATGCCCCAACCGTAGTCCGTGTCCTGCAGCAAATGGCCCTGCAGCCGCGTCACACGCTCCTCGGCGGCGTCGATCCACAGTTCGCCGCTCATGGCGGTCAACGCCTGCGTCTCCAGGTCGGGCGGGCTGAAACTGGGGTTGGGCCGGAAGCGGAACTTCTCCACCCTTCCCGAGGCGCCTTGTCCGGCGCCCGCGTATTCGTAGAGGAATGCCTGTGGCAACATGCGCAACAGCTTGAGGACGATCCCGGTGTCCTCTTCCTCGCTCTGTTTGCGATGCCGCTGCTGGCCGGGATCGCCGAGCAGCGCATCGAGGCGCGCCTGTTCCATTTGCTCGTCCGCCTGGCTGAGGGGTTGGTCGTAGATCGACACCAGACGGGCCACGTCGCCGTCACGGGTTTCAACGATCTCCTTGGTCGTGGTCAGCCGCGGACTGGACTTGCGCAACCTGTAGCGCATAGGGTGGTTTGGGTCCTGAGCGGTGCGCAATTCGCAGGCCAGCGCCCGCTCCACCAACGCCTGGGCCTGAGGGGGCGCAAGGGCGGGCGGGAGGGGTGTTGCAGGCTGCCCCTGGGTGGCAACGGTAGACGGCAGCAGGAGGAGGAACGGCAAGAGGCTGCGCACATAGATCAGTTTAACGGGCATTGTCCATCCGTGCATTCAGGCTGCGACTCATTTCCGCTTAGACGCCCAGGCGGCTGTCCGGTTTCCGGATTGAAGCGGCAGAACGGATTGAAGCAACGGGGCCGGGTTGCGTATAGTGCGGGGAGGGCCTTATTTGGGCTCAGGGAAGGGACGAAACCATGGCAGTGGAGAATGCAGCCGCGCGCATCGGCAAAAGCGTCGTGATTTGCGGCGAAGTAAAGGGCAGTGAAGACTTGATTGTAGATGGGCGCGTGGAGGGGACGGTGACCCTTACCGAGAGCCGGCTGACCATCGGGCCCAACGCCAACGTTCATGCGGACCTCTTTGCCAGAGACGTGTTGATTCTGGGCCAGGTTCAGGGCAACGTGGTGGCTAGCGGCCGGGTGGAGTTGCGGGCTGGCTGCAGCGTGGATGGCGATATTCACGCGCTTCGGCTGGCGGTGGAGGACAACGCGGCATTCCGCGGCAAAGTGGACCTGACACAGAGCGCGGCCAAGGGACCGGAAGGCGCCAACGCCCCGCCCGCGGGCGGTATTTATTAATTGCAAGCTGTGTTCCGGTCGGCTAGGAAATTGTCTGTTTGACCGCAAGGGGATTCCCGGTTGATGAGCCGTTGGTTGGAGAAGAAACAGGAGAGCGCTCCCCCCGCCTCCGTTCCGGGTCTTAGGGGTCCGCGTGTGCCCCGCCATTCCGGAGGCTGGGCGGCGTTGTGCGCGCGGTTCCTTGCCGAGCCTGGGCTGCGCGTCATCGATGTAGGGTATACCTCGTCGGCCAACATCAACTACATTACCGGGCTTGGCCATAGCATCTTCCAGACCGATCTGGTAAACGAAGCGTGGACCGGAAACTGGCAGACGGGCGCGGACGAGGACGGCAAACCGGCATGGAACGTCGACGGCTTTTTGGAACAGGCGCTCGAGTTTTCAGGGCGCACCTTTGACGTGGTGCTGTTGTGGACGGCGCTCGACTACCTGCCCGAGCCACTATTGGCGCCGGTGGCTGCGCATCTGTTTTCCGCGATGAATCCTGGCGGGCAGGTGCTGGCCTTCTTTCACACCCGCATGCAGGGGCCGGAGACGGTGCATTGCCGATTTCACGTCACGCCCAGCGACGATGTAGAGGTGCAGTTGACTCAGCCTTTCCCCATTCAGCGCGCTTTTACCAACCGCGGCATCGAACGGCTTTTTGCCGGCTGGCCGAGTCACAGGCAGTTTCTGGCCAAGGACGGCGTCTTGGAGGTCATCATTACGCGCTGAGAAATTTCCCGATCCAACAGCTTCTCAGGGAGTGAGCCATGATGTTATTGAAGGGAACGCGCATCACCTGGCTGGGCCACGCGACCGTGCTGGTCCAGACCGCCAAGGGCACAAACATCCTGATCGATCCGTTTATCGCCCAGAATCCCAAGTACCCAAAGGATTTTGTTCTGCCGGCGAGAATTCACTACATCCTTCTGACGCACGGGCATATGGACCACATCGCGGATGCCGTGCCAGCGGCGACAAAGCATAGCTCAACCGTAGTGGCAGTCTATGAGCTTGCGGCGTATGTGGCGGGTAAGGGAGTGGCGCATACGATCGAAATGAACCTGGGTGGCACCGTGCAACTGGATGACGTGGCTGCCACGATGGTGGAGGCCAAACACTCGGCAGGAGCGCAGGATGAGCATGGAACGCACTATACGGGAGTGGCGGCAGGGTATGTATTGAACATTGCGGACGGCCCGGTGCTTTACCATGCGGGAGATACGGCGGTCTTCGGAGATATGAAACTGATCCGCGAGCTATACCGGCCTGAGGTGGCGATGCTTCCCATTGGAGGACACTTCACCATGGGGCCGAAGGAAGCCGCACTGGCGACGCGCTTTCTGGAGCCAACCATCGTTCTTCCACTGCACTTCGGCACCTTTCCAGCGTTGAAGGGCACACCCGATGAGTTAGCTGCGCTGGTGGATGCCAGCGTGCAGATTGTGCTGTGGGCGCCGGGGGAATCTATCTAGGCTGAATTCTGTCCTGCCATGCGGACTGGATGGAGGAAGGGCTGGCATTCAAGCCAGCCCATGGCCTTCCCGTGATTCCGGTTACTTTGCAGCTGCTTTCTTTTGCTCTGCCCAGCGCCGCTTGACGGCCTCGGCAATGCGTTTCCGTCCTTCAGGAGTCAGATGCCTCTTTTTCGTGACGGGTTTCTTGGCGGCGCGGGCTGCCGCAGCCTTTTTGGGCGCCGGAGCGGCTGCGCCGCCCAGCAGGGAACGCGCCTGTTGCAATTGGGCGATTTCCCGATCTATCTGTGCCAGAATTTCCGAAACTCCCACGGTTCCTCCTATCAGGTGTTCGTAAGTGATCCTATCCCCGTTGTGCCCGAGTCGATAATTGGGGACGAACGGCCACTTATCCTACGAAACACAATACGCAACGATAAACTACTCTACAAACAAAAAATGCGAAATGTTACCGAGAATGGAACTATTCCGTGGAGAATGTCCCGAGGAAAGAAGGAGCGCGGCGGTTGAGCGCGGGGCGAGCTATCCGGCGGGCAAAGGAAGAAAGGGGGAATAGAAGCGGCGATGCGGCGGCAAGCTAGCGCGGAGTCCTGGGCGGGAGTGGAGGTTGTCCGGGTACGGGTGGGTTAGCTGGGATGCCGGAAAGGTCGTGGCCGCCGAGGCGCAAAGTTACAGGGGCGTCCGCTGCGCGATAGTTGCGCAGATCGCGCAGGATCTCCTGCTTCTCGCGGGCATACTGGCCGGCCAGCCGGGTGAGGGCATAGGTGATGATGTCGCTGTGATGCAGGTCCTGCACGGAGGGATCGCGGCGCATGTTAAGCCACAACCGGTGGACCAACTGGACGTCATCGGGGCTCAGAGTGGGAGCGTGGGGCCCGATGTAAAAGACCTTGACCTCGCCGCCGGGATCGACGATATAGAGGTTGAACTGGCGCTTGGGTTCCGGCAGCGCCTCCCAGGCCTGTCCCATGTGAAAGGCCTGGTCCCCAGCGGTCATTCTGGTGGAAACTCCGGAAACGACCGAGTCCACTTCCAGCGAGTTTGCGCCCTGCGCCAGCGCCGCGAAGAGGTCTCCGGCGGGAACCAGGAGCAGAGAAACCTTTTTGCCAAAGCTTTCAGCGACAGAGATGGCCTTGGTAAAGATCATCTGCTCATGCTCGCTGAAACTCTGTTGCTCCGCGCTTAGATACTCCGGTCCGCCTACGCCCATCATGCGGACGCTGATCACCACCACGTCCTGCTCCTCGGTGCTGGTGTGGGAGAGGGCCCACTTGAGGGCGAAGGGATTGCCAGCATCGCGCATGGTGACCATGACGCCGCCGGGGCGGATGGCCGCCGACTCCCGGCTCACCGTGTCCTGGTGCTCCAGTTGGAAGTAATCTTTCATCTGCCGGTCAGCCAGAGCATGTTTCCGCAGGTTCTTGTGCTCGGAGATGGTGAAGATGATGAAGAACGCCGCGGCAAACGCCAGGCCGCTCATCGTGGCCACCGACTTGGTGAACAGGTTGACGACGGCGGTGGAAAGCAGCACCAGGAAGACCGAGAGCAACCCCACAGGGATCTCGAACTTTCCAATGCGCAGATTGGGAGGAACCTTCCAGCCGCGCTCGCCATGATACTTCCAGCGTAGCACCAGCATGGCCAGGTTGTTGAAGGTGAACGACCAGATGACGCCGAAGGCATAGGCCCCGCCCAGGACGATCACGTTGCCCCGGCTCCCGATGATCGTGACCATCTGGAGGATGAAGACCATGTTCACGATGCGATAGCTAGTGCCGAACCTGGGATGCGGTTTGCGGAACCAGTCGGTCAATACGCCGTCCTCAGCCACGCGCATCAGCACGCCGGTCGAACCAATCATTGAGGTGTTGATGGCGCCGGAGAGAATCAGGAAGCCGACCAGAACCACGAAGATACGGAAGGCGATGCGCCAGAACAGGGGCCCCACCATGTACATGGCCAGGCCAGCGATCAGGTTGTCCTGGTAGATGTGAGTTAGCTGCCAAGTGGGGATCAGCATGGAAGCCAGCAGCGTGGCGCCGCCGGTGAAGATCAGGCTATAGATGGCGATAACAATCGCCGCCCGCTTGAGGTTCCTGAGCTTGGGATGCTCGATCTCGCGGTTGACCTGGGCCAAGGTCTCCTCTCCGCTCATGGCCAGAATCGAGTGACCGAAGGCCATGAGGACGCCGAACAGGCCCATCAGGGGAAGCAGTTGCGGCGATCCTTTCAGAAAACCCAAAGCATCGCTACTGAACTTGAGATGGGAGGGTATGGGCGACGGAGGCAAATGAGCCCCGCGCACGAATACCGAGTAACTGCCCCAGAGCAGCAGAATCACCACCATCACCGTGGTTATCTGCATAACGCGCAGAGCCTTTTCGCTTGAGTTCTCGATGCCCTTGATGTTTTGCCACCAGTAATAAATGGTCACCACGGCCGCAAACAGCGCGGCGGTGGTATTCATGTCGAACTGGAAGGGATTATGATGCGCGTCTAACAGTGCCGGAGGCAGCCAGTGGCTATTGTTGGCAACCGTCAGCAGTTCGTTGATCAAACCTGTAATATATTGCCCGGCGGATACACCAGATATGGGTCCAGTAAGGATGTAATCGAACATCAGCGCCGAGACGCTGACTTTGGCGAAGGTGCCTCCCAGAGCCTCCTTGACGACGCGGTAGACGCCGCCGCGGGTGAACATCGAACAGCTCTCTACGTAGACCGCGCGCACCGCGAAACTGAACAGCATGACGCCGAGGATGAACCACGGCGCCGCCGCGCCCACCGCCTGCTCGGCGATACCCCCGGCATAAAAGGCCGAGGAACCCAGATCGTTGAGAACGATCGCCGCCGCACGCCAAAAGGAGATAAAGGTCAGCATCACGGAGGATGCGACAATAAGCCGGACGCGGTCGGAAGGAGGGGCTACGATCGTTCGAGTAGATGCCATTGCGAGGGTGCCGGCGCGACAACCGGCTTTCTAGAGTCGAGGGAGGGAATCATCGCCCGCCCTGCGGTGAGTGTATGTCCGAATCGACGCCGAGTCAATGAAAAGGGAAACGCCGCCGCCGAGGGCCAGGACAAATCTGTTCTAGTCCTTTCCGAACAGCTCTTTCCCATCCTCGAAGAAGCTGATGAGCACGACCACGGCCGATCCCGCCAGCCCGACAAAAAACATGACTTCAAGCAGCCGCATCGCCAAGATAGCCAGTTGCATAAGCTTGATTGTAGCGCGATTTCCGCCTGTCCGGCGCCGGTTCGCTTGCTGAAGCAGGAAGAACGGCGGCAGAATTCCAGGGAACAGCGCCGGGAACCTGCTGTGAGCGGGGACGGTCCCGCGTGGCGCTTCTTCCCAGTGGAATAGAACGCACGGCGTTGGAACGTTTCCTCTCCTATCGTCTGGCCAAGGGCTTCGCTCCCGCGGCTGTGCGCCGGATGCTATAAACTCGGGCCTGTATGCAGCGCTCATTCTGGAATTTCAGGGCCTGGAAGTTGTGGGCCGCCGCCGCTCTCTCCGCCGGCTTGCTCGAGTTGCCGTTTCCGCTGGCTGGGCCGCTGCCCCTCTGGCGCACAGTCTTCGCATGGTTTGGGCTGGTCCCGCTGTTGTGGGCGATCCTTTCGCCGGCCTGCGCGGACGGGCCACGCCCGCTGCGCCGCGGCTTCCTGCTCACCTATCTCTGCGGCGTGCTGTGGTACCTGGGCAACTGCTACTGGGTGCGCGACACGATGTCCCGCTACGGCGATATGCCGCCGTTGACCCCGGCGCTGCTGCTCTTAGGATTCAGCTTGGTTCTGGGCCTTTACTTTGGTCTCTTCGGCCTGGGCGTCATGCTGGTGCGCAGGGCCTCGGGCAGCACGCGCCTGGCTCTGGCCGCCGCGCCTGTCCTGTGGGCGGCCCTGGAACTGGCTGCCGCACGCATCACCAGCGTTCCCTGGGACCAACTCGGCTACTCTCAGGTGGACAACGCGCTCGTCAACCAGCTTGCTCCCTGGACTGGGGTTTATGGCATAAGCTTTGTTCTGGTGGGCGTGAATGCGCTGATTGCGGGCGGGATGCTGCTACATCGTAGTTCCGGCCGGCTGCGGTGGGGAATTGCCGGTGCGCTTCTGCTCATGGTGGGAGGAGCTGGCGTGACCATCGCTCCGCCCAGGCCCGCGGCTACGGCAACCGCGGTGCTGATCCAGCCCAATCTCGACGTATCGGCCGACAACAGATGGGCGGGGCTGGAGTGGGACCGCCATATCGCCGAATTCAAGCGGCTGGCCGGAGAGCAGTGTAAAACTTATATCGCCGGAATTCCGCAGACCGGCGCGCCCACCGGCGAGATTGTCTGCCCGCCCTATCCCACGCATCCCGACCTGGTCGTTTGGCCTGAATCGCCGGCGCCGTTCTTCGAGACCGAACCCCGGTTTCAGCAGGCGCTGGCAGAGATCGCCCGGCAGGCGCAGGCGCCGCTGGTGGTGGGCAATCTTGGCATGGATTTCTCGGCGGAAGAGCAGGCCTGGCGCGACTACAACTCGGCGCTGGTCGTGGATGCCGGCGGCGAGCGCGTGGGCCGCTACGACAAGATCCACCTGGTGCCCTTCGGCGAGTATGTTCCCTTTCAGCGGTTCCTCACCTTTGCCCGCAAGCTCACCGGCCGGGTTTCGTCTTTCACGCGCGGAGACGAGCGCAAAGTATTCCGGCTCAACGGTCATCACTACGGCGTCTTCATCTGCTATGAGGCGGTATTTGCCGACGAGGTGCGGGAGTTTTCGCGGTTGGGCGCCGAGCTGCTGGTCAACATCAGCGACGACGGCTGGTACGGCGACACCAGCGCCCCCTGGCAGCACCTGAATATGGCGCGCATGCGAGCCATCGAGAACCGCCGCTGGATTCTGCGCGACACCAACAACGGCATCTCAGCGGTCATCGATCCCTACGGCCGCGTCCGCCAGAGCATTCCTCGCCACGTTGTCGACGCGCTGCCCGCCGAGTACGGCTTCCGCGACGATGTAACCTTCTACACCGCCCACGGCGACGTTTTCGGCTGGGGCTGTGTCCTGCTGAGTTTGGGACTGGTTGGCTGGGCGGGAGGAAAACTGTTGCGCGTGTGGGGCGCCACTCCCTCGTTGTGATCGCGTGGGCTGTTTCGGAATCGGACGCCCCAGAAGTCAATGTATGACTTGAAAATGATATTATCTGCGTCGGCTATTGCAATCTTAAAAATGCCGTGCCGTAGCCGTTAAGTACAATGGAAATCTGCTGTGCGGCAGTTATGGATGAAGCGGACGGCCCTTTAGTTACATCCGTATTCCCGTCGATAACCAGTAGTGTTGCCGTGGAGAAACTTCCGAATGCCGACGTATCAACCAGCACCGTTCGCGGCGCGCCTCTTCCGTTCACGTCGCTCTGCCCGTTGACTGCATAATTGACAACCATCACAGTGACGCTGCCATCCGAATTCAGAACCGGTAATATCTCGATGTCGGAGGTGTCGGTCGATGTATAAGCCAGCAAGTCTGCTCCTGGCGGCGAAGGGAAATTGCGCGTCAGCCAGTAGTCCACCCAGTAGCTAAGCCAGAACAGACTTGCATTATTCTGGTCAACTTCGCCGTATTGGGGGTTGGCATTGAAAGTGAAATGGTAAAGTGCCTGGGCTCCCGCCTTTCCCAGTTGCGAAAAAACATACGGCCTCCACGCCGCGAAGAAGGCGCTCGACCCGCGCGGATCCGCATCGAGGACTGTGCCATCAGGCGCCTCAACGATGTCGCAGTCCACATTGTTCTCCGTAACCCACACCGGCACGAAAGCCAACGCCGGATTTGCAGCCATATTCGCATAGATCGTCTGCACATCCGACGCAAATCCCGGCACCGTGGAAAACACCTGGGCATCGGTGAATGTAGGAGCCCAGACTGAGTAGTAGTGCGTGGCCATTACGTCCACCTGTGCGGTCACGCCGCTCACGAAGGGCTGAACCCACGCCTGCGTATCCGGCGGCCACCATTGATACGCAAGTTCCATGGCCACAAACTTCAGCGAGGGATCGGCCGCCTGCATCGCCGGCACCACGGTGTTGTACATCTCGACGTATTGTTGCGGTGTCAGGTTGTTGTTTACATCGGGCTCGTTGTAGATGCCCCACCAGGTGATCTTCTGCGTCGGATACGACGGCGAGACGTGAAAGACCCTGTCTGAAGAGGTGAAACCTCCGGTATTGTAGTACTTCACCAGATTCTGGGAATACGTTGCGAATTGCTGGAAGGTTGGATCGGCAAAGCTCTGGGTATTGTCACCATTGACGTACATGAAATCAGGCGCTCCCCGGACCTGGAACTCCGGGCTTTGGTCGCCTATGGCAAGCACGGGCTGCGTCGTGACGTCAAGGGTGGTGAAGTCCCAACTGCTGGCCGACTCCTGCGGGATGCCATGCAATGCTTCCTGCAAGCGAATATGCTGCGGCAAAAGGTTGCCCAGAATCTGAGCGGCTGTCGGGTTCTGGGCAAAGAAATCCACATCCCAGTCGGCGGGCAGAAGCGTATCGGACATGAATTCACTGAATCTGCCGGTCTTGGTGTTGCTGATCTGAACCACCGCGCCGACGGTAAGAGAGAGTGTCGTCGATCCGCTGGTCGTGCCATCGCTGGCGTTGACCGTTAGGGAGTAGCTGGCAGCGGAGGCGGTTCCCGCGGAGAACGTGAGAGAACCCGTGTTGGAAGATCCCGGCGACTGGATAACCACCGACGCGCCATTAGGCAATCCTTGCACGCTCAGTGTGACAACGCCCGTTGATCCTTGACGAGCGAGGCTTGCGTTCACAGTAACCGAAGCCTGCTCAGGATAGACCAGTGTCGCATCAGGTGCGACGGACAATGTCAGGCTTGGCGGCTGGCTTGAGCCGCCGCACCCCGCAAGAAACGTCAGGGTGGCAGCGCCGGTAAAGGTCCAGACTTTCATCGCAAATCTGTGCCCGTCGTTGCAACCAGAACCGCGCCTCGGGCATAAGATGCCACAGATGCGCCGCCGCCGTGCTTGCATCATTAGGATATCCTCTTAGACTACATCAGCCGGATTTTCAATTCTATATCGCCAATTTCAAATAATTGTATCGCAGATATGGTGATATTCTGGATCAGTCGATAGGAAGCAGATTCACGATTCACTGCAAAGTCAGGTCTCAAGAGCCAAGCCATGTCGTTGAACGATCTCGAATTCGCTTATGCTCCCGTGCGCGACCAAGTGCGCGACCTGCGGGAGTATCTTTGACCCTGCTCGCATCCGCAGGGAACTCGCACAAATAGAAACCAAACTGGCCGATCCGGCTCTGTGGTCCAATCCCAACGCGACCAAACCCCTGATGCGCGACAAGAAGCGCCTGGAAGTGATGGTCGCCGATGACGAGGAACTCGTCCGCCGCACCGGCGAGATCGAGACCTACTTCGAGTTGGCCCGCGAGGGCGAAGACGTGCTCGCCGATCTGGAGCGCGAGATCAAGGCCCTGGCTGTTTTTGCCGAGGATTTGGAGGCGCGGACCACGCTCAACGGCGAGGCCGACCCGCTCAACGCCATCGTCACGGTGCATCCCGGAGCCGGCGGCACCGAGAGCCAGGACTGGGCCGAGATGCTGCTGCGCATGTATCTGCGCTGGGCAGAGCAGCAGGGCTTCAAAACCGAGATGAACGACTACCAGGACGGCGAGGAGGCGGGCATCAAATCCGCCACCTTCACCATCATTGGCGAGTACGCCTTCGGCCAACTGGCCGGCGAGAGCGGCGTACACCGGCTGGTGCGCATCTCGCCCTTCGATGCTGCCAAGCGGCGGCACACTTCGTTTGCCTCCGTCTACGTTTCGCCGGAGATCGACGAGACCATCCAGGTGGACCTGAAGCTGGATGATCTGCGTATCGATACCTATCGCTCCGGCGGCAAGGGCGGCCAGCACGTCAACACCACCGACTCCGCCGTGCGCATGACCCACCTGCCCACCGGTATTGTGGTCCAATGCCAGAACGAGCGCTCCCAGCACAAGAACCGCGACAAGGCGATGAAGATGATGCGCTCGCGGCTCTACGAGTTCGAGCTGGAAAAGAAGCGCGCCGCCTCGAAGAAGCTGGAAGACTCCAAGCTCGATATCAACTTCGGGTCGCAGATTCGGTCGTATGTCCTGCAGCCCTACCGCATGGCCAAGGACCACCGCACCAAGGTCGAGGTAGGCGACGTAGACAAGGTGCTGGACGGCTACCTGGAGCCGTTCCTGCGCGGCTACCTGCTGGCCAAGCGCCGCGGCACCGCCATCGCCGCCGGGCCGGACGACGATCTGGATGTGTAACGTCTGAATCGTTCGCTACACTGAAGAGTCCAAGGATGAGGAGACTGTCTTTGTCCGCGATGCGAAGGTTCCGATTGATCTTCGTGGTGTTGGGCTTGCTTGCCGCTGGATTGCCGGCGCGGGCGGCGTCGAGTTCCGCCGATGTACCGCATCTGCGCGTTGAGTTGCTGGTGCCTCGCGATCAGCTTTACTTCGCAGATTGGAACGACGGGGCCCTACACTTCAAGATTGAGCCGGGCTGGCATATCTATTGGAAGAACGCCGGAGACTCGGGCGAGCCTCCGCACATTCACTGGACGCTGCCTAAAGGAATCAGCGCCACGCCCATGCAATTCCCAGCGCCCAAGCGGCTGCCGCTTGGACCGTTGATGGACTTCGGGTACGAAGACGAGGTGCTCTTTCCGTTCAAGCTCGCAGTGGGCGAACCAATAAGGAATGCCGGTCCATACAAGCTGCACGCCAAGGTGGATTGGCTGGTATGTCGCGAGGTGTGCATTCCGGGCAAGGCCGAGCTGGAGGTGACACGCAGGGTATGGATGGGCCCGGCCACGCTCATCGATGGAGAGAAGACGCTATCCGAGAGATTTCTAGGCAACAGTTCGAACGCACTGCCCGAAATTCCAAAGCCTTCACCCTCGAACTTCAAAGCTATCTTCCAACCCGCGAAGGACGGTTTTCGACTTGCCGTCGAGACCGGCCAGCGGGAGACCGAAGCCGTCTTTTTCCCGTCCGACCAAGACATTCTCGACAATCCCGCTCCGCAAAAGCTGACTCCGACTGTGAGTGGTTTTGTGCTGGAACTGAAGAAAGACGCGAACCTTACCGCCAATCCCGCTCAACTGCGAGGTGTTCTGGAGCTTTCGGGCGGGCGGGCATACGAGATCGTGGCGCTACCGGGGACGGTGCTTCCCCCTGGCGGGATGGGCACGGCTCAAGCGCCAGCGGTCTTGTGGCTGACGCTGCTCCGGACCTCCGGCCTGGCTTTTCTTGGCGGTTTGCTGCTGAACCTGATGCCGTGCGTCTTTCCGGTGCTCTTCCTCAAGGGCCTCGCGCTGGTCAACTCAGGCAATGAAGAACGGGGCAAGCTGCGCGCGCATGGCTTGGTCTACAGCGCGGGCATTCTCGTCTCCTTCTGGGTGCTGGTGGCCGTGCTGCTCAGCCTGCGCGCCGCGGGAGCCACGCTGGGTTGGGGATTCCAGTTCCAGTCGCCGTTGTTTCTGTCGCTGATGGCGGGGTTGCTGTTCTTCCTGGGGCTCTCGCTGGCCGGGCAATTCGAGATTGGCTTGACGCTGACCAGCGCGGGCGGCTCGCTGGCGTCGAAACAGGGCTACACGGGCAGTTTTTTCACCGGAGTTTTGGCGGTGGTCGTGGCCACACCGTGCACCGCGCCGTTTATGGGAGCGGCCATCGGCTACGCGCTCAGCGCATCTGCGGCGGTCACCTTCGCCGTCTTCACAGCGCTCGCACTTGGCTTGGCAGCGCCTTATGTGGCGCTCACGCTGCAACCAGCCTGGACGAGGCTGCTGCCCCGGCCCGGCGCATGGATGGAGATTCTGCGCCAGGCCGTCGCCGTGCCCATCTTCGCCACCGTGATCTGGCTGGCGTGGGTGCTGGCCGCAGCTTACGGCGCCGGGATTCTGGCAGCGCTGCTGACGAGCTTTTTGTTGCTGTCGATTGCCGGATGGTTCCTCGGCCGCTGGCCGGGCAGGCGCTGGGCAACGGTTGTTGCTGTGGTGATTCTGCTGGGTGTGGTTGCTCTGGCAGTCTTTGGTGAAAGGCTGGTTGGAGACTCTGCGGGAGCGGGAGTTCAGAGGGGAAGAACAAATTTGGATTCTGTTGCTGCCGGCGGCTGGCAGCCGTGGTCGGCTGAGGCGGTCAGCCGCTATCAGGCACAGGGCCGTCCGGTCTTTGTGGACTTCACCGCCAGCTGGTGCCTGAGCTGTCAGGTCAACGAGCGTGTGGCGCTTAGCCAACCCTCAGTCCAGCAAGCCTTCAAGAACGCCAACGTAGCCCTGCTTCGCGCCGACTGGACCCGTCACGATGAGGCCATCACGCAAGCACTGACGGCGCTGGGCCGCAGCGGCGTTCCGGCTTACGCGCTTTACGCCCCAGGTGAAACGAGCCCCCGGGTCCTGCCGGAGGTGCTGACGCCGGGGATTGTGACGGATGCGGTGGGGAAGTTGCCAAAGGCTGCAACTCAGGCCAACTCCTCGGCGTCCAATCTGAAGTAAGCCAATGCATGTTGATCGTCTTGAATTCCCCTCAGGAGGTTGACTCTCATGAAATTCAGCATTCGTCTTTTGGGATGCGCGGTTATTGTGGCCACGTTGCTGCCCCTTTCTGCCGGCGCGCAAGCCGTTCGCGTGGGCGCACCTGCGCCCGCATTTACGGCCACCGATTCCCGCGGCCAGAGCGAAACACTGGCGCAGTATCGCAGCAAGTACGTTGTGCTCGAGTGGCACAACCAGAACTGTCCGTTTACCAGGAAACACTATGTCTCCGGCAACATGCAGGCTCTGCAGCGGCAGTGGACCGCCAGGGGCGTGATCTGGCTGACGGTGATCTCCTCAGCTCCTGGGAATGACGGTTACGTCACAGCTGCCGAAGAGAACGACTATCTTGCCAGGATGCATGCTGTGCCGACCGCTGTGTTGCTGGACGCCGATGGCAACCTGGGCCGACTCTATAACGCCAAGACAACACCAGCCATGTATGTTATTGATCCGCAGGGCAAGTTGATCTACGAAGGCGCGATTGACGACCGGCGTACCGTGGAACAAGTCGATGTGCAAGGTGCCCGCAATTATGTATCCGCCGCGCTGACTGAGGCGATGGCGGGCAAGCCTGTTGCTACGCCCTACACGCGTTCCTATGGATGCTCGGTGAAGTATAAGGGCACAGACTAAAACGTCAAGATGAAGCGATCCAGTTCAGGACTTTCTTGCGCGAATTTTGCGAATCTCTTCCATGCGCTGGGCCAATAGCTTTTCGCGGCCCTCCTGGGTGGGGTGGTAGTAGCTGCGGCCGCGCAACGAGTCGGGCAGACAATCCATATCGGCAACCTTGCCCTCTTCGTTGTGGGCGTAGCGGTAGCCCTTACCGTAGTCGAGTTCCTTCATCAGGCGTGTCGGTGCGTTGCGCAGGTGCAGAGGGACCGGCTCCTGGCGGCTCTCTTCGACTTCCTGCTGCACGGCTCCATAAGCGGTGTAGACCGAGTTCGACTTGGGCGCAAGAGAGAGGTAGACTACGGCCTCGGCCAGCGCCAGGTCGCCCTCCGGCGAGCCGAGAAAGTCGATGGCCTCCTTGGCCGAGAGGCAGAGATTCAGCGCCTCGGGAGCGGCCAGGCCGATGTCCTCAACGGCCATGCGCACGATGCGGCGGGCGAGATAGAGCGGGTCCTCGCCGCCGGCGAACATGCGCGCCAGCCAGTAGAGCGCGGCGTCGGGGTCCGAGTTGCGCACGCTCTTGTGCAGCGCGGAGATCAGGTTGTAGTGCTCCTCGCCGGACTTGTCGTACAGCAGCACGCGCTGCTGCACGGCCGTAGTGGCGATGGCTTTGTCGATGTGGTTGGCTTTTCGGGGTGCCTCCGAGGCTAAAGCCCGAGATGATTCTGTTGGCGTTATTCGGGGGTTGAAACCCCCACCTCCCTCCGAATCGAGTTTTTCTGCAGCCGGCTCTTGCGCCAGTTGCGCGGCCACTTCCAGCGTGTTGTACGCGTTGCGGCAGTCGCCACTGGAGTAGCCGGCGATCAGTTCGAGCGCGTCCTCGTCGGCGGTCAGCTCCAGAGAGCCCAGCCCGCGCTCGCGGTCATCGAGGGCGCGACGGAGCAGAGCGGTGATCTGCTCCTCGCTTAACGGCTCCAGCACATAGACACGACAACGCGAGAGCAGAGCGGAGATGATCTCGAAAGAAGGATTCTCAGTGGTGGCGCCGATGAGGCGGATGGTTCCGCGCTCGACGTAGGGCAGGAAGGCATCCTGCTGAGCCTTGTTGAAGCGATGAATCTCATCGATGAAGAGGATGGTGCGGGAGTGCATCTGCGAGGCCCGGGCGGCGGCGACCATCACCTGCTTGATCTCCTTGATGCCGCTCATGACGGCGGAGAACTCGATGAAGGTGGCCTTGGTGGTCTCGGCGATGATCTTGGCCAGAGTGGTCTTGCCCGAGCCGGGCGGACCCCAAAAAATCATGGAGCCGGGATCGTCGCGCTCGATCTGGACGCGCAAGGGCTTGCCGGGGCCGACCAGGTGCTCCTGGCCGCTCAACTCCTCCAGGCTGTGCGGCCTCATGCGCTCGGCCAGTGGCGCGGTGCGCAGCGGGCCTTTGGGGCCTTCGGGTTCGCCATCAAAGAGGCTCATCGCAGACTCCCTCTGTGGTCAATAGGTCCGCCGCTCAAGACGGAACGCTGCCGCGATGCTTCATAGAGCAGCACGCTGGCGGCGACAGCAGCGTTCAGGCTCTCCACTGGGCCGGGGCAGGGAATCGTCAGGCGGCCACTGGCCTTGGCAGCCAGGTGATCGGAGACGCCGTTGCCTTCATTGCCGATGAGCAGCGCGACCGGCCCGGCCAGATCGACGAGATCGGCAGGTTGAGCCCCGCGCACGGTGGTAGTCCATATCTTTACGCCGGCTTCCAGCAGCCTCGCAAAGCAGTCCTGCTCGCTAACCGCGAGTAGCGGAAGGCGGAAGACGCTGCCCGCGGAGGCGCGAACCGCCTTGAGGTTCCAGGCGCTGACGGTTCCGGGCAGGCTCAGGACGCCATCGGAGCCAAAGGCCTCGGCGGAGCGGAGAATTGTGCCCAGGTTGCCGGGGTCCTGGAGGCCATCCAGGATCAGGACGAGCGGCGCGGCGTTGCGGTGGCCGCCGAGCAGGTGCGCCCAGGTCCAATCCGGCGGCTCGACCAGGGCGGCAATGGGCTGCGGCGTCTCGGTGGCCAGCACGGAGTCCAACAGAGCTTTGGGCATGAGCAGAATTTCAGTTTCGGGCGGCAGGGGCAGGGATTCCAGCAGGCGCTCAAAGCCCTGGGCCGCGAAGACGCAAGCCATGCTCAGGCCGGCATGGAGCGCCTCTTCGAGCAGGTTCAGGCCCTCGATTCCGGCCAGGCCACGCTGGTCACGACCAAACTTGGGGCCGGGGTGGGCCAGCGCTCGCCGGAGTTCTTTGAGGCGGGCATTCTGCTTACTCTGTACAATGCGGACAGGCATCTGAAGCGAACCGTTTATTCGCTTAGCCGATTTTAAGCCGTTTTGACGGGCGGCGAGCAGGCGAGTGCGACAGCCCAACTTGCACCACGGCTGGTGCTGTGATAGTTTCCGATTTTATAGCGTCTGCAACTCGGGAACCGAGGTAGACATTCTTGTCCGCGGAGATATTGCGCGTCCATCCCGATGACCCCCAACCAGACCGGATCGACTACATTGTCTCCTGCCTGCGCAAGGGCGATGTGATTGCCCTGCCCACCGACACCTTCTATGGACTGGCGGTGGACCCGGTCAATCTGCATGCCGTGGAACAGATCTACCAATTGAAGACCCGCCAGAAGCATAAGCCTCTCTCGCTGCTGATCTCCTCTTTGGCCCAGGCCTATGAGCTGGCGCGCGATACCGACCCGTTGCTGGACAAGCTGGCGGATCGCTTCTGGCCCGGTCCGCTCACGATTATCGTCCGCGCCGGCGCCAAGCTGCCGCTGCGCTCGACGGCCAATACCGGCAACGTGGCGTTGCGCGTGCCGGACGCGGCCATTCCGCGGGCGGTTGTGGAGCGCTTCGGGCTGCCCATCACGGCAACCTCGGCCAACCTGCAGGGAGCGCCGGAGTGCACCAACGCAGCCTGCGTCCGCGACCAGATCGGCGACCGCATTCCGCTGATCGTCGACGGTGGTCCCACGGTCCGCGCGCAGCCCACCACCATCGTCGATCTTTCGCTGGGCTCCGGCCGCTGGGCGGTTCTGCGCGAGGGCGCCATTCCGACCCACGAGATCGTCACGGCCTTGCAGCGGTAGCCGAGATCAGGGAACAGGAGCAGAGCTTTCATTCAGTGGTACACAGATCGTTGACCGCGGATACACTGATACCTGAACCCTGATCTCTGCATCGGAAGGTTTCGCGTGAAGCGCCGCCGGGCAAACCCGAAGCCGCGCAGGCCAAAGCGCCGCAGCAGGATTCTGCGCATCGCGCTCTTGCTATTACTGGCCCTGGCAATTGGCGCTCTGAGTTGGTGCCGCTGGGTCTATGTGCAAATTGAGACTTATGCCGGCCGGGATCAGGCTGCGCCCTCGGACGCCATCGGGGTGTTTGGCGCGGCGGAGTATGACGGGCGGCCGTCTCCGGTGTACCGAGCCAGGCTGGACCACGCCCTCTCGCTTTACGGCCGCAGAATTGCGCCGCTGATCATCACCCTGGGCGGAAATGGCGGCGATCAATACAACGAGGGCGCCGTGGGCCGCGAGTACCTGATGGGCATGGGCGTTCCCCAAGAAACCATCATTGCCGAGACTGTGAGCCGCAACACCGAGGATTCGGCTCGCCGTATTGCCGTGATCGCCCGCGCCAACGGGCTGCGGCGGCTGGTGATTGTCAGCGACGGAACGCATCTTTTCAGGATTCACGAGATCTGCGCCGCGGATGGCCTCGATGTGTTGACTTCGCCGCGGCCGCGCGTGGCTGTCGAGGGCGGGACAAAAGGGGACGTAGGGGAGGGCGAGCGCATCGCCCACGAGATCCTCAGCTATACGGCCTGGCGGCTGCATCTGCACTGAAGATGACAGCGTGTCAGCAAGTTAGCCGCCTCGCAAGCAGCGTTCGTGAGGTCGCTCGGTGACTATCTTATTCAAGAATGGGAAAGGATCGCCAGCAGGCCCAGGGCGAAGGCTGAGGCACTGGCGGTGGAGAGGAAATTGACCGCGTCGTTGTTGAGCCAGCCACGCCGCTCCAGGGTTGCTCCCAGCAGGCTGTCGAAGACGAAGCCGAAGAGACCTCCGGCGCAACCGATCCAGAACAGGTCAAAGTCGCCGCGCAGGGCCAGGGTTCCAGCAAGAGCTACGATTCCCGCGGCTGTCACGCCGGCCAGGGTGCCGGCCAGGCTGATGGCGCCGTCCGTGCCGGGCTCGACGGAGCGCAGGGTGGTGATCATGCGCGGCCGGCCGCCGAGCACCTGACCCACTTCGGAGGAAACCGTGTCCGCGGCGGCTTCGGTCAACGCCGCCAGCCCCACGGCAAAGAGGGGCATGGGCGCGAGAGTGGCGCGCATGAACCAGTGGGTATCGGTTAACCAGGACTGCGCCAGTTGACCGGAGACGAGCGCGGCCACGCCCAGATTGGCGGCCACCTGGGACGCGGTCCGGCCTTGCCGTCTCTCGGCCGTGCCGAGGCGCTCCTTTTGAGCGCGGCCCAGCCGGGTAGCGAAATAGGCGAGCAGGGAGACCGCCAGCACCGGGATCAGGGCCGTACGCCACGGCTGATAAGGAAACGTTACTGTGGAAAACATGAGGCTGGCGGTGATGACGGCGCCGGTTGCGGCTCCTGTCGGCATGGCTGCCTTCAGCTTGAGGACCACGAGGCCCAGCAGCAGGCTGAGTCCCACTGTCCACACGGCTACTGGAGCCGCTTGCGCGGCCCACCAGGGGGTTTGGAGCACTACGCCGATGGCCGCAAAGGGCAGGACGGCTAGCAGCACCAGCTTCGATTGCCAGGCCAGCTTCATTTGAGCCACGCTTCATCGTATCGTCCGGCGGCAAGGTGGGGAAGACGCGCGAGCCATTCGATTGGGAAAGTGCGAGTGAATCGGTTTACACTGATCTTCGCGGCGCTTCTTTGAGCGCTTGTACTGATTACGGAGTCTTCAATGAAAAGGTTTTCAATCGCTCTTGCCGTTTTGGGCGGAATCGTTCTCACTGCAGTTGCCGCGCTGGCGCAGAATCCCAGCCAGCGGCTCGAACTTAATCGCAGAAGCGAGACCATTGTGCTGGAGCCCTATGCGCCGAACATTCTGCGCGTGACCCTCAGCTTGCAGCGGGAACCGGCGCTGGCCGCTCCCGGCTATGGTTTTGTTGCCGCTCCCAATGGCGAAGGCTGGAGCGCGGCCCGGACGGAGCAGACCGACGTGTACCGCTCGGCAGCGATCGTAGCCACCGTGGAGCGCGAACACCCGAGCAGCGGTCCGCATGATCCCAATCAGGCGGCCCTCGGCAAATACTTCAGCGGCTCGGCGCCTGGCGCACACATTACCTTCACCACGCCGGAGGGCAAGAAGCTGCTGGAGATGACCGGCTGGGAGCAGGCGATTCTCAACCAGAAGGATGGCACCGCCGAACCGCTGCACGACCGGCGCGCGACGGACCCAGAGTTCTTCACCGTGGGAGCGACCTTTGTTTCGCCGGAGGACGAGCATTACTACGGACTGGGCCAAAACCAGGAGGGATTTCTCGACCATCGCGGCCATGTGGTGCGCTGCTGGCACGATTACCTGGCCTCGGTCGGCCAGAGCGTCTGCGTGCCGTTTATGGTGACCAACAAGGGCTACGGGCTGGTGTGGGACAACCCCTCGAAGACCACCATCGAGCCTGGCTTCAACGAGCAAACTCGCTGGACCTCGCAGGTGGGCGACCGGGTCTCCTTCTTTGTGATCGCCGGGGCGACGGCGGACGAGATCTATGCGGGCTACCGGCTGCTGACCGGACCCACGCCGATGCTGCCCAAGGCCGCCTACGGCTACATCCAGTGCAAGCAGCGCTACAGTAGCCAAAAGGAAGTGCTGGACGTGGCCCAGGGCTATCGCGACCGCCATCTGCCGGCCGACGTGATGGTGGTGGACTGGTTCTACTTCACGAACATGGGCCAGTTCGACTTCAATCCCGATTACTGGCCCGATCCCGCAGCCATGAACAAGCAGCTCCACGCGATGGGATTTGAGACGATGATCAGCGTCTGGCCGCGGTTTGTGCCCGACGACCGCTTCTATGCCGAGTTGCGGGCCAAGGGCTGGCTGATTCACCTGGCTGATGGAACGCCGATCGACGGCCTCCCCTACGACCGCGCCGGTTCGGACATCGACACCACCAACCCCGAAGCCGCGCAATGGTTCTGGAAGACCATCCACGAGAACATCATCAGCCAGGGCTTCGACTCGCTTTGGGCCGACGAGACCGAGCCCGACCTGCCTCCCAACGGCGCGTACTTCCATATCGGCCCCGGAACGCAGTTTTTCAATGTTTACCCGCTCTTTCACACCGCGGCGCTGTTTGAAGGGTTCCGCAAGGATGAACCGGAACGGCGGGCACTGATCCTGTCGCGCGACGCCTATCTGGGCGCGCAGCGCAACGGGACGATCTTCTGGTCCTCGGATATCTATCCCACCTGGGATACGCTCAAGCGGCAGATTCCCACTGGTTTGGATTTCGCGGCTTCGGGGCTGACTTACTGGTCCAACGACACCGGCGGCTGGCAATATCTGCCCGGAGAGCACCACCCGGCGCACAAACCGCTGCTAGACCCGTCCGATGCAAGGGCGAATGTGGGCGGCTACGACGACTACCCGGAGTTGTATACGCGCTGGTTCCAGTACGCGACGTTTTTGCCGATCTTCCGCACGCACGGCAGCCGTCCGGCGAATGAAGTATGGTCGTATGGCAAGGAGGCCGAGCCGATTCTGGAGAAGTATCTGCGGCTGCGCTATGAGCTGATGCCTTACATCTATTCGCTCGGCTACCGGACATGGCTCACCGGAGCGCCGTTCATGCGCGCGCTGCCGCTGGATTTTCCCGACGACCCGAAGGTGGCCGACCTGCGTGACGAATACATGTTCGGTCCGGCCTTCCTGGTGGCGCCGGTCACGGAACAGGGTACGACCAGCAGGAAGGTTTATCTGCCGGCGGGGGCCGATTGGTACAACTATTGGACCCAGGAGCGGGTGAAGGGCGGGCAGACCATCACGGTTCAGGCGCCCATCGACGCCATTCCGCTGTTCGTGCGGGCAGGTTCGATCGTTCCGCTAGGAGCGCCGGTGGAGAGCACGCACGAAACGCAGGCCATTGCCAAGGTTCGCGTGTACCCCGGCGCGGATGCGAGCTTTACGCTCTTCTCGGACGACGGCACAACCTATGCCTACGAGAAAGGCGCGGGATCCGTAACGCGGCTGCACTGGGACGAAGCCAAACGCCAACTGAGCCACGAGGGCGAGCCGGCGTGGAGCGGGCCGGACGCCGCGGTCGTTGAGGTCGTCGGGGAGGCCGCCGGGCACTGATTCCCGGCCATGGCATCCTGCCAACGGTCTCCAAGACAAATGGCCGCAGCGGCCACGGGCTTGCCCGCGCCAATACCCTTTCGTGCTCCGGCCGCGTCTAATCCTCCGGTTGCCTGATTTACAATCACGGAGTAAGCAGGAAAGAACTGAATGAGGCTTTTTCCCATGAATTCAGGCCAGGCGCGCGCGCGGTTGGTTCAGGCGGGCTCGGTCCTTGCGGCTGTCGCCCTGATTACCGGTTGCGGGAGCACATATCGGTCGGTGGTGACGCCGATTAGCTCCAGCGGGCCAGCCGCGCAGCCGTCGTCCTATGCGGTGACGGTTTCGGCCCCATCGACAACCACGCCCGGCATTGCCACGGTCATCGACTACTCCGGCGATTCGGTGTTGGCCATTGCGCCCATCGGTCCCGGCCCGACTACCTTTTCCTTGGACGCATTTGGCGCCTATGGCTTCACCGTCAATAGCGACGGGACCTTGAGCAATTTCCCGGTTTCCCCCTCTCTGCAGGCCAAGCAGGTGTCTTATCTCACGCTGCCGAGTACGGCAGAGCCTGTGAACTTGTTCTCGCCAACGAACGGAGTGTGGGTCGCCGATCTCAATGGAAACTTCGTGGACGTTCTCACCGGGATCGTGAGCCCTCAGGTATTCAAGCTGGCCATTCCGGTGGCGCTAACGCCGGTGACTGTCGTGGGTCTGGGCTCTATCGGCCAACGCAACTACGCGATCGGCCAGAACATTCCCAATCCAACGGGCGTGGAGTGCAATACAGCGCCCTCGCCCACGACGATTCCCACCGGTTTGGCGACCCCAATGGAGGTCGCTAGCTATTCGGCTGACACGCCGATACCGTTGGGCCAGTGCCCCGTTTACGCCGTGCAGAGCCCGGACGGAAAGCGATTTTTCGTGCTGAACCGGGGAGACGACACCATTACGGTGATCAACAGCTTTGACAACACGCTGGACGCATGCACTCCGTTCCTCAATCAGAACGGCCAGACAGTGACCTGCCATCCCACTCTGCCACTTTCGCTCACCGCTGTGAAGGCTACGGGCATTACCCCTCCCAACGGAACCAGCGGCATGACCACCATCGCCGGTCCGGTCTATGCCGAGTACAACGCCGCCACCACTCAACTGGTGGTGGCCGACTATGATGGCGGAACCATCAGCGTCATCGACATGAGCCTGGATGAGTACGGCAACGACAGCCCTACCTTCGGCACCACGTATACGATCCCGGTGGGCAACAATCCCGCCAGCGTGACCGTATTGGCAGACGGCAGCCGCGCGTATACGGCCAACCAGACCGACGGAACCGTGACCATCGTAACCCTGAGCAGCCACACGGTGGAAAAGACGCTGCCCGTCATCGGCAACCCCCGCACCGTGGTTTCCACCCAGAATTCGGAGTATGGCAAGGTCTACGTGGCCTCACCGAACAGCCCTTACCTCACCATCCTCCGCACGGATCTTGATATTGTGGACACCACGATTCTGGTGGAGGGCAACATCGTGGATGTGCGCGTGACCACCCAGACCGGGACGAGAGGCAACATCAACGTCATCAGCCGCATCCCCGGTTACGGCCAGCCCTGTAATCTGCCGCCCAGCCTGGAACCCGCGCCCACCGGCACACAGACACTGTTGCAAGCCTGCCAGGCGTTGCCGTAACGAATTTTAGGACCGGTGCGGATAGAAACAGCCAAAGGAATTCTTCCCGCAAGGGAGATTTCCTTTGGCTGTTTCCGCATCCTCTTCAGAAGGGGCGGGGCGGTTTCGTTTATCGCGCGAATCAATGGAAAAGATAACTGGCAGCGGGAAAATGCGCGTGGATCTTCTGCTGGTGGAGCGGGGCCTGGTTTCCAGCCGCGAACGGGCGCGCGCGCTGATCCTGGCCGGGCGGGTTCTGGTGCGGGAACAGAAGGTGGATAAGCCGGGCACGATGGTTCAAGAGGATTCCCCCATCCGGCTGCTGGGCGAGGACACGCCCTATGTGAGCCGCGGCGGGCTCAAGCTGGCGGGAGCGCTGGAGCACTGGCAGATCACCGTAAAAGGCCGCGCTTGCCTGGATGTGGGAGCCTCTACCGGGGGATTTACCGATTGCCTGCTGCAGCACGGTGCCGCGCACGTGACCGCCGTCGATACCGGATTTGGCCAGATTGCAATGAAGCTGCGCAACGATCCGCGCGTGCGGCTGCTGGAGCGCACCAACGCCCGTTATCTTGCCAAGGGAACGCTGGAAGAGGGACGGGGCGCGCCGGCGCTCACGCTGCTGGCGATGGACGTGTCGTTTATTTCGGCGACGCTGCTGCTGGAGCCGGTCTTTGCCGCCGCGCCGGGACTCACAGAGGCCGTCATCCTGGTCAAGCCGCAGTTTGAGGCGGGGCGCGAGCACGTGGGCAAGCGAGGAATCGTGCGCGATCCCGAGGCCCATCAACTGGCGATCGACAGAGTGGCCGATTGCGTCCGGTCGCTGGGTTGGGAGGTGGCGGAGACGATTCCCTCGCCGATTACCGGGACGGAGGGCAACCGGGAGTTCCTGCTTTATGCGCGGCGGCCTTGAGTTCAGAACCTGGCTACGCGCCGGTGGAACTTTTTCCGGGCCCCATCCGGTACACTGAGACCGCATGGATCACGTCGCTATTGTTTGCAAATCGCAGAAGGAAGAACTGACTCGGCTTCTGCCGGAGCTGATCGGTTGGCTGCGCCAGCATGGTTATGAGCCGCTGCTGGACCTGGAGGGCGGCCAGTACACCACGGCCGCGCCGGCAGTGGACCGGACGGCGATGCCCCGCTGGGCGCCGGGGCTGGTGATCGTATTGGGCGGCGACGGAACGCTGCTCTCCGTGGCGCGCATCTTTGCCGCAACGGGCACGCCCATCCTCAGCGTGAATCTTGGACTCCTCGGATTCTTGACCGAGGTTCGCCTGGCCGACCTGTATTCAACGCTGGAGGGCTGGCGCACGGATTGCCACGACCTGGATGAGCGGGCGATGCTGCATGCCGAACTGTGGCGTGACGGCGCGTTGTGCTCCAGCTATGAGGCGCTGAACGAAGTGGTGGTCTCCAAGGGCGACATTGCCCGCATGGGAGACTTCGCGGTGGAACTGGACAGCAAAAGTGTGGCCCGCTTCCGCGCCGACGGCGTGATCGTTTCCACCCCCACCGGTTCCACGGCTTATACGCTCGCCGCCAACGGTCCCATCCTCACCCCGGACGTGGATGCGATGGTGGTTACGCCCATTTGTCCGCACCTGCTTACGCTGCGTCCTATCGTGGTGCGCGGCGACGCCTCGCTGACCGTCCGGGTGGAGGGCATTCCGAATCTGGCTCTGCTGACAGTGGATGGCCAGCAGGCCGTCGGGCTGCAACGGGGCGACGAGGTGCGTTGCCAGAGGTCGCGCTACTCGGTGAAGCTGGTGAGGATGAGCAAGAGCGGCTTCTTTGATGCGTTGCGCAGCAAGCTGAGCTGGGGCGAGCGGTAAGTTTTTGGTAGATATCTACTACGGGCATGAAAAACCTGATCAAGGTAACGTTGTTGCTGGCGGTTCTGGTTGCCCAGCTCGGCGCGCAAAACGCCACTCAGGCGCCGGTAAAGAGAAGCGGTGTGGGCATATCAACCAGCAAACCAAATTGCGGAATGCACTACGGGAAATCACACTTCTTCCAGTATTGCGCCCCCAAGGGCTGGACTTTGGACGCTGGTACTAGCCATGGGGAAGGCATCGATGTATCGATCTATCCGGATGGCTCATCCTGGGATTCGGCCAGGGAATCTGGCACCATCATGTACATCACTACCTTCGAAAAGCCGAACGATAAATACACAGTAGAGAAAGCCATGGCATTCGATGCTGACGATACGAAGCAGTCGGCGAAATCAGCCGTAATCGTAGTAAAGCAAGGGGAGCCGATCAAGCTGGACGATCAAGTCGTGCCCGTACAAGTGTTTGCCCCCGGCGGCTTCAATCGCTATGAAGCTTCTGCCTATATTGACTCGCCAAAAGTCATCATCATGTTCGTAATGACCTCCAAGAACGTAGACGCTTTCAAGCGAGATTACCCGGCCTTTGTTCAATTTGTTCAGTCGTACAAATTCATGAGTTCCAACGTGACCATCCAGTACAAGTGAGGACGCTCTCGCAGTTTGGGCAGGGGGCGGCTCAACCGTCTATACTCTCCTCTGTCGGATTTCTTTGAGAGGGAGTATGCCTATGTCTTCGCCCGCCGTAGCCTATGCCCGCCAGAACCACACTCGCTTCTTGAATGAACTGAAGGACCTGCTGCGCATTCCTTCGGTCTCCACTCTGCCCGAACACAAGGGCGACTGCCGTCATGCCGCCGAGGTGCTGGCCGCGGAACTCACCCGCATCGGCATGGAACACACGCGGCTCATTGAAACCGAAGGCCACCCGCTGGTCTATGCCGACTGGCTGCACGCCGCGGGCTGTCCCACCGCGCTCTTTTATGGCCACTATGATGTGCAACCAACCGACCCGCTGGAGGAGTGGCTCACGCCGCCCTTCGAGCCCACCGAACGCGACGGCAACCTCTACGCCCGCGGCTCAGCGGACGACAAGGGCCAGGTGTGGGCGCAGGTGAAGGGGCTGGAGTCGCTGCTGGCCGTCACGGGCAAGCTGCCGTTAAACGTGTGCGTCCTGCTGGAAGGCGAAGAGGAGGTGGGCGGGGAGGGAATTGCGCGCTTTGTCGCCTCCAAGCCGGCGGAACTGAAGGCGGACTTTGCCCTGGTCTCCGATACCGAGTTGTTCGCGCCCGGTCTGCCGACTCTGTGCGTGGGGCTGCGGGGCATGATCTACACCGAGCTGGAGGTGCGCGGCGCCAAAACCGACCTGCACTCCGGCATGTACGGCGGCGCGGCGCCCAATCCGTTCGTCTCGCTGGCGCAGATTCTGGCCAAGCTCAAGGACGAGAACGGCCGCATTCTCATTCCCGGCTTTTACGACGACATCATCGCTCCCAGCCCCGAGGAACTAGCCGCTTGGCGCAGCCTGCCCTTCGACGAGGAGCAGTACCGGATCTCAGAGGTGGGGGCGCGGCAACTGGTGGGCGAGGCCGGCTACAGCGTCCTGGAGCGCACCTGGGCCCGGCCTACGCTGGACGTGCACGGCATCCCCGGCGGCTTTACCGGGGCGGGCGCAAAAACGGTGATCCCCGCCAAGGCGCTGGCCAAGGTCTCCATGCGCCTGGTTCCGGGCATGACGCCGGCCAAGGCCTTTGCCCTCTATAAGGGCTATGTCGAGAAGATCGCTCCTGCCAGCGTCGATGTCGAGGTGCGGCTGATCCACTCCGGCGACCCGTGCCTGATTCCCGTCGACAACCCCTACGTTCGGGCGGCTACCCGCGCGCTCAAGGAGGTTTGGGGCAAGGAGACGGTCTTCATCCGCTCCGGCGGCTCCATCCCTATCGTAGGCGACTTTGACAGCCACCTGGGCATGCCCAGCGTGATGATGGGCTTCGGCCTGCCCGACGACAACATCCACGCCCCCAACGAGAAGTTCCACCTGAAGAACTTCGAGCTGGGGATCGAGTCGATTGTTCGCTTTCTGGAGGAGGCTGGCAAATGAGACTCTTTCCTAATTCCTCGCCTTGAGTCGCGTCGCCCAATCCAGGCCGATAGGGGCTGCTTCATCAAAGAGATCATTATGGCCGCAATCGGGTATTGAATAGTATTGTCGCGGTTCATTGGCCAATGCATACAGCTGCTTCCCTTGAGAAGGGGGAATGAGTTGGTCCTTGGCCCCATTGACGATCAAGAGAGGTACGTGAATCTTCCCAATCTTCTTGTCACTCTCAAAGCGGTCCAGGGCCAGATATTCCGCCGGAAAATATGGAAACTCGACCTGCGCCATCTTTGCTATCGATAAATAGGGGGCCAGCAGAATGACCCCGCCGACCTGGAATTCTCCGGCCATCTGCACAGCGACGCCAGTTCCCAGGGAATGCCCAAAGAGAATGATCTTATCGCCCTTGATCCCCTGCGCCATCAGCCACCTGATATAGGCCCGTCCGTCGGCATACAGGCCGGCTTCCGTTGGCTTGCCCGGCAATCCGCTATAGCCGCGATACTCCAAGAGTAGAAACCCATATCCTGCGGCAATGTAAGGGTCGGCGATAGGCGACGCGGTATACAAACTATCCCCATTGCCGTGAAAGAAAACGAAGGTGAATGGCCTGCTGGTCGCCGGCGCGTACCAGGCCTTCAGATCAAGCCCGTCTTCCGCTCTCACGGAGATTTCCTGGAAAGCTCTGTTTGCGTGCGCTTCGCTCAGCGGCACATAGATATGGCTGGGAAAATACAACAAGCTTCTTTGAAATGCAAAAAGACAGATCATACCCAAAATGTAAAAGCCGAGAAGAATACCGAGCAGCTTTCGTATTCTCACCCATGCCCCATCCTCCGGCAGCGATTGAAATACCAAACCCATATTTCGCCCCAATTGCCGAGAGTATACTGCCACGACTCCAGTCGCGTAAGCTGATTCTAAGACGATGTCCGACTCTTCCTTCAATCCGGAGCTTTCAGAGACGCTGATTTCTGAGCTTTCCGAGACGCTGGGCGGAACCCAGGACGACGAGCGGGAGTGCACCGGGCAGCAGGCCGCCGAGCCGTCCGGGCCCATCATCTCGTTCAGCCACGTCGCCATCTCGTTCGATGGCCGGTCAGTTCTGGAGGACGTGAGCTTTTCGGTCGATCGCGGCCAGACGCTCTGCATTCTGGGCCGCAGCGGCGTGGGCAAGTCGGTGGCGTTGCGCATGCTGATGGGCTTTCTCAAGCCCGATGAGGGTTCCATCCGCGTCGAAGGCCAGGAGATTACCACACTGAGCGAAGAGGGCCTGCGGGCCATCCGCAAGCGGGTGACCATGGTTTTCCAGAACGGTGCCCTCTTCGATTCGCTGAGCGTGCGCGAGAACGTGGCCTTTCCGCTGCGCGAACGAGGCGGCCTCACGGAGGACCAGATACAGGAGAAGGTAGACCAGTTGATCAACGTGGTGGGCGCCGAGGACGTGGTGGATGCCTTGCCGTCCAGCCTCTCGACCGGGCGCAAACGCGCCGTGGCCATCGCCCGCGCCCTGGCCGCGGAGCCCGATGTGGTTCTCTACGACGAGCCAACCACCATGGTCGATCCCATCATCGCCCGTCGCCTGGGCGATCTGATCGAGATTCTCAAGCAACATCTTGGCAAGACCAGCATCGTCGTTACCCACGATGTGCGCTTTGCCGAGCGGCTCGCCGACGGGGTGCTGTTTCTCGATCAGGGCCGCGCCCAGTTCTTCAGCTCGCTCAAGGATTTTTTGGCGTCGCCGGACCCGCATATTCAGAAGTTTCTAACACTGGACGCATTTCTATTACCTTCGGAATAAGTTATTTTGCCATTTAGTAACCTGAGTTATTTAGCATCTAGTAACCATGGAATCATACGATTTTTCTTGCCAATTTCCGGCCTCCCGGCGATGCTTGAGGAGTCGGCTTTCCCCCCCCGAGGCTTGACAGCGGAGTATCTGGGAAAACAACCCACGGAAGTGGGGATACCGGACCAGACATGGTTTGGTATATTAAGTTTATCCTTGAGTGATAATCATCCCCATCGAAAGCTGTGGAGGGGACTCCGTTTTGTATTTTGCATTCATACGGTCGGGCGAATCCGATCGCAGCCAGACGTGTTTGCTGTCAGGTAATGACGACAGGTTTTATTCGACAGTTGTCTGGCGCCGGCGATGGGTAACGCAGAGTGAGGGTTCTGCCGCGGCAGGACCAGGCCGCGAGGGTTCATTGCTGGTAACCGGTTAAGCTGCATCAAGGTCGGGCAACCCGGAACGACAAAAGGGTGTCAACACACAGGTCCGGCGCTCCGCTACACAAGTTTCTCGTTTTGTTTTCTTGCTTGGTTTTTTCGGGGGATGCCCCCTACTCCCTCCCCGGCGTATTGAAGTCTAGAGGTCTGCGTAACGCGTATGGCGACATCGGAATTCTGGCAAAGAGTTTCAGCTTCAGTCACATCCGCCCCTGAATGGGCGGGGACGGCGGCAAAGTCCGCGCGTAGCGCACGGGGCGCCGTCAATCTATGGATGGTTGTGGATGGAATCACGATCCTTGGGGCTGCGACACTCGCTACACTGTACGAATTTCATACGGGGCCGGTGGCGGGCGCAAGGGGGTTCTGGCATGGCACGCTCATTCATGGCCGTTCAATGGGCATTCTTCTGGCCCTTTTGTGCGGTTTTACAATCTCTCTCATCATCACCAGCCGGCGGTTGCATTTGTATTCCCCAACGCGCCTGAACGGCTTTCTGCATGAGCAGAGGCTAAGCGTACAGGCTTGCTTGACCTCCGGCCTTCTGCTCACCGGCGCACTATACCTGGTTCACGCCGAGGACATTCCCCGCAGCATCGTGCTGATCACAGTGGGGCTGGTGGCCATTTCGCTCAGCCTGCGCCGCCTGGTTTACCGCGTGCTGCTCAACCGGCGCTTCGAGCGCGGCGTGGGCACCCGCAATGTGCTCATCGTAGGCACCGGACCTGAGGCACATGCACTCCGCCATCACCTGGAGAGCATCCGGAATCTTGGTTATACCTTCAAGGGTTTCATCGACTTTCCGGGCGCCGGTTCCGGTTTTACCGCGGCCTCCGGCGACGTGGTGGGGACACTCGACACGATGTTCCAGCATGCGCGCAGGCAATTTGTGGATGAAATCTTCTTCACCGCTCCCTGTGAGCGGGGGATCGTCCACAACGTTCTGACGCAGGCTCGCGCGCAGGGCGTGGACCTGCGGGTGGTTCCGGACATGTATGACGGTCTGGTGTGGAACAGTTCCATCGAGTACATAGGCCAGTTCCCGACCATTCCGCTGCACTGCGGCCACGTGCCCGAGCTTGGTCTGTTGCTGAAGCGAGTGGTCGATATCGTATTTTCCAGCCTGGTATTGACCGTTATTTCGCCGCTGCTGCTGGCCATCGCCATCGCCATCAAGCTGGATTCGAGCGGCCCCGTCTTCTATCTCTCGGAGCGCATCGGAAAGAAGGGCCGTGTTTTCCGCTGCGTCAAGTTCCGCACCATGATCCGCGACGCGGACAAGCAGCGCGCTGACATGATGCACATGAATGAGCGCGACGGTGTGCTGTTCAAAATATCCAACGATCCCCGCATCACCAAGCTGGGCCGCTTACTGCGCAAGTATTCGCTGGACGAATTGCCCCAATTCTTCAATGTTTTGCGCGGCGACATGAGTATTGTCGGCCCTCGTCCGCCCATCGGGAGCGAAGTGCGGGAGTATAAGCTCAGCCACCTGCGCCGCCTGGACGTGACCCCGGGCATCACCGGTCTGTGGCAAGTACAGGCGCGCCAGGACCCCTCGTTCGACAACTATATTTCGCTGGATGTGGCGTATATCGAGAACTGGAGCGTCTGGCTGGATATCAAGATCATCCTGCGCACGATCGGCGTGGTCCTCGCTGGAACCGGGACGTAGGCTTTATTCTTTGCTCGGGGTTCATGGGCCGTCTCTGAACGAGGCGGCCCATTCGTTTTGTGGGATTAAACTGGGAGTGTGAAGATCGCACTGGCCCAGATCAATCCCACTGTCGGGGATTTCAGCGGAAACCTTGAAAAGATTGTCGCGGCCAGCCGGCGCGCCGCGGCCCTGGGAGCGCGGCTCACCATCTTCTCCGAGCTGGCGATCTGCGGCTATCCTCCGGCCGACTTTCTGGAAAAGCCCAGTTTCCTGGCCCGCTGCCGCACGGCAGTGGATGAGCTGGCCGCGGCTACCCGCGACTTGCAAACCGCCGTGCTGGCGGGCGTGGCCCTGCCTGCGGAGGGCGAGACGGGCAAGCCGGCGGTCAATGCCGCCGTTCTGCTGGATGGCGGCCATCTGCTGCTCGAACAGCACAAGCGGCTGCTGCCGTTCTACGACGTATTCGACGAACAGCGCTACTTTGCCGCGTCCCGGCCGCAGCAGGTGGTGGAACTGGACGGTGTGCGGCTGGCCATCACCATCTGCGAGGACGCCTGGAACGACAAGAACTTCTGGCCTCGGCGCCTTTACAAAATCGATCCGATGGAAGAGCTGATGCGCCAGCAGCCGGCCGTGCATATCAATCTGTCCTCATCGCCCTTCTGGCACGGGAAGCCCGCGATTCGGCGCGAGATGCTGGCGGCCATCGCCCGTCGCGACGGCGTGCCGGTGCTGATGTCGAACCAGGTGGGCGGCAACGACAGCCTGATCTTCGACGGCTCCTCGCTGGCTCTCAATGCGCGTGGAGAGTTGATTGCCCAGGCCGCTTCGTTTGAAGAGGACCTGGTTCTGGTGGACCCGTTCGATGCGCCGGTCGTGCCCAACCCGGAAGACGATGACACCGCCGCCGCCTACCGCGCGCTGGTTCTGGGTACGCGCGATTATATTCGCAAGTGCGGCTTTCGCAAGGCCCTCGTTGGACTCAGCGGCGGCATCGACTCCTCGCTGGTGGCCTGCATCGCCGCCGATGCGCTGGGCGCTGAAAACGTGCTCGGTATTGGGATGCCCGGCCCCTACTCCTCCGCGGGCTCCATCGACGACAGCCGCCGGTTGGCAGCCAACCTTGGGATTCTTTATGAGGTAATCGGCATCAGCAGCCTGTTCAGCGAGTACACTCGCGCGCTGGAGCCGCTGTTTGCAGGGATGAAACCAGACGCCACCGAAGAGAACATCCAGGCCCGGATTCGCGGCGGCCTGCTGATGGCGCTTTCCAACAAGTTTTCAGCCCTGGTGCTCACTACGGGGAACAAATCGGAGATGGCCGTTGGCTACTGCACCCTCTACGGCGATATGGTGGGGGCCCTGGCGGTGATCGGCGACCTGGTGAAGACCCGGGTCTACGCAATCTGCCGCTGGCTCAACCGCTCGGGTGAGGTGATTCCCCCGGCGGTTCTTGAAAAGCCGCCCTCCGCCGAGTTGCGTCCGGACCAGAAGGACACCGACTCGCTGCCACCCTACGAGGTTCTGGACCCGATTCTGGAAGCCTACGTGGAGCGCTATGAGACCCCTGAGCGCATTGCCCTGGAAAACGATTTTCCCCTGCAACTCGTCCAACAGGCGGTGCAGCTGGTGGAGCGTTCCGAATACAAACGCCAGCAGGCCGCGCCGGTCCTGAAGGTCACTTCCAAGTCGTTCGGCATGGGGCGCAGATTTCCCATCGCCGTCAAAGTTCAGGTATAAGCTAGAAGTTGGGAGTCTTCCCGCAGTTTGGCTTTTCCGCAATTTAAGGAGAAACAACTTGATCCGTCTGTCCGCCCGTCTTGCCAGCGTCCGTCTTACCAGCATTGTTGCGCTGGTTCTGTTTTCGCTGCCCATCTTCGAGGCCTCTGCCCAGCAGCAGGTTCCGGCCGCGCCAGCAGCACAGGAGCCATCTGCGCCGGCTCCTTCCGCGGCGCCCGCATTTCCCAAGCCCGACCCCGCAAACTTTACCGCCGCATCGCCCACGAAGGAGACCGTGAACACCTTCATCCAGGCCAATCTGGGCTTCGACGACAACAACATCTGGCAGGTGCAGGCCATTCTCAAGACTGAGGTCGAGGGCGTCAGCAAGGTGGTGGTCCTGATCGGGGACAAGAGTGGCAAACAGAAGCCCTATCAGTTCCCGTTCTTCGTGCTCGCCGATGGCAAGCACATTATCGTAGGCGATAAGATTATCCCCTTCGGAGAACACCCATTTGCCGAATACCGCGCGATGTTGCAGCAGCGGGCCGACGGTCCCTATCGTGGAACGGCGTTGAAGGACCTGGAGATCGTCGAGTTTGCCGACTTCCAGTGCCCGCACTGCAAGGAAGCGCAGGCCAACATGGACAAGCTGGCAGTGGATTTCCCCAAGGCGCGCATCGTCTTTCAGAACTATCCTTTAATTCAGCATCCTGCGGCGGCCCGCGCGGCTGCCTATAGCGCCTGCGTGAACAAGCAGGGCGGCAGCAATGCCTTTTTCACCTTCGTCTCGGCCGTTTTTGAAAGCCAGGACGGGCTGGCGACCACGGATGGCGCCACTCTGACCTTGAACAGTGCCGTGGCCAAGGCTGGCCTGGATCCGGCTAAGATCGCTGCCTGCGCAGCAACCCCCGCAGTTGAAGCTTCCGTCGAAGCCTCGGTGAAACTGGCCCAGGATCTGAACATCAACTCGACTCCCACGCTGATGGTCAACGGCCGCCAGATTCCCGCCAACGCTCCCTACGCTACCATCAAGCAGGTCATCGAGTATCAGGCCAAGCTAGACGGCGTGGCTCAGTAAGACCGCAACGGCCGAACGATGGCGAGGGATCGCGTCGGTTGTTTGTGAATTGAACTCTGCGCATATTCGGCAATGCGCAGGGATATATGCCTATTGAGCAGCCGTACCCTTATCCACGCGTATCATCGGCGAGTGGCCGGCCGCCTGCGTGCCGCGGACCACGTGGGGCGTGATGATGATCAGCAGCGTTGCATAGCTCTTCTGGATGTCGTTCCCGGTCAGGTTGTTCAGGCCGGGAATCTCGCTAAGTCCCGGCACTCCGCTGATGGCGCGGCTCTGCTGCTTGTCCAAATCGCTGATCACCACCACGCCCTCGCCCTGTCTGAGCGTCACCACGCCCGAATAGGCGCGATTGTCGAGAACGGGATTGCCATTGATGGACCTTCCGGCGAGGGCATCGATTTTCAAGTCGATGGTGAGGGCAACGTCGTTGTTGCGCATCACCTTGGGGGTCGCCTTGAGGGTCAGGCCCAGGTCCTGATACTCCACCTGCGGAACGTTCGGCACGCTGGTGCTCAAGGACGAGAGCAGCGAGGACAGGCTGCCTGAGGCCCCGGCGCCGGTGAGCCCCGGTATATTCGGGAGGCTACCCGAAAGGCTCGAAAACGATGAGGTCTGGATGGGATAGCGTGTACCCTCTTTTATCGTTCCCGCCTCGCCGTCACCCAGGCGCAATTGCATCTGGTCCAGTTCCCGCGAGTCCGAGGAGTTCAGGTTGAGGTTGGCCGTGATCGCGCCCGGCGCCAAAGCCGATTGCGTGAGGCCGCCGCCAAACAGGGCGATGCCATTGGAGAACAGGGAACTCGAGACCTGGCCGGAGGCCAGCAGAATGGCGAGAATCGCCAGGGTGTCGCCGGGGGCGGCCAGGCCCGAGGAGATGATCTGCTGCACCAGGGCCTGGTTCGCGTTCAGGATGGACTGTTCCTCGGAGTAGACGTTGAAGGCTGATATCGACTGCGGCGGCACGACTCCCGTATTGCGTTCATTGGTGCGCGCAATCTGAATCAAGCGCACCTCGAGCAGCACCTGGTTGCGCCCGTCCAAAAGCTCGCGCATGGTGGCGTTGAAGGCGTTCAGCGAACTCTCCGGCGCGCGAACGGTGATGGTTCCCGCTGAATGGTCAACTGCCGCTTGCTGCATCTGAAACACGTTTTTTGCCAGATTGGCCACTTCGTCCATTTCCGTCGAGTTCAGGCCCGAAAGATAGATGGTTTCCAATTCCTGGCGTATGAATCGCTGGCGGTTCTCGGGAGTGTCGCGCGCCACCAGCACGCGGTGCGCGTCCAGTGGAACGTAGAACGAGTTGGTCATCAGACCCAGGACACGCGTGGCCTGCACAAAGTTGGCGTCGTCCATGTCCAGGCGGATCTGAGTGGAATGGACGCTGTCGTCCAGGGTGGCATCCAGGCCGTAGGCCTTGAAGACCTGCTGGATTGCCTGATGCTGGTCGGTGCGCAGGTGGAAGCTATTCACTTGCGCGGAGTGCGTAGGCTCCGGCGTTTCGCCGGCCTCGCTTGCCGCTTGCTCGTAGAGGGGCCTCGATAGCCCGAGCAGGGCGTCGTCGCCGAGTTCGTGCAGGTGTTCGGCGGCCTGGCTGTTCCTGGGGTCGAGTTCGAGAGCGTGCGCCAGGGCGGCGCGCGCGGCAGCCGCATCGCCGAGGAGCCTGTCTTTGGCCTCGGCCTGAATCAGCGCCGTCACAGCGTGACTGCGGGCTACATCGGCTGCCAGCGGGTAGTTGGCATTGGAGGGGTCCAGCGCGGCCGCCTGCTGGTAATCGCGCATCGCCTCTTCAAACTTCTCCTTCTCAAAAAACTTGCTTGCTTCAAGGAAGAGCTTGACCGCGCGGCGTCGGTCACTACCGCTGGGCTGTTTGGCCGGTTTGGTGTCTTTGGCCAGCGCCGCGGCAGGCGTCGCGCTCGGCGCGGACGAGGGGGGCGGCGGCGTTGGCTGGCCCGGCGGGACAGGACTCGCTGTTTGCGGCTGTGCGGCGCCGGGGAAAATCGCCAGCAGCAGTCCGGCCGCGAAGAAGCACGGCAATGGGTTCGTCCGGCGGCCCGGCTGCGGGCGCGTTTGGGAGCGGAATTGCGATGAATGCGGCGTCACTGTTCGGTCCGTGTGAAGGCCAGGAGATCGGCCAGCGACGAGGCGCAAACCTCCGGCTGATGAATGAGCAGCTCATCGAAGTTGTATCTGCCGGTGGCTACGGCGATCACAGACAGGAAGTTGGCGCGCGCCGCCTCGATGTCGCTTGGGGTGTCGCCCACGACACAGATCCCGGCTTCGCCGCCGGCCAGCTCCCTGGCTTTGCGCGCCGCCTGTCCGATCAGTTCCGAGCGAATGGGAAAGTGGTCGCTGAAGCCGCCGAAGCGGAACCACTGGCGCAGACCTGCTTGCTCGACCTTGATCCAGCCGATCGCCTCCAAGTTGCCGGTAGCCAGGCCCAGCAGCGCGCCGCGCCCAGCCAGATGGGCCAGCACGTCTTCCACGCCCGGCATGATCTGAATATCCATCTTGTGGCGACGCTCGTCACAAGAACGGCGAATCGCTTCGAGAATTGCATCCAGTTGCGGCTCGATGACCTCGCGGGAGATGCCCGCCTTCTCGAAGGCCTCGCTCAGGATCGCCGGGTCCGTGCCGCCAGGGCGCAGGTAAAGAGCTTGCTCAATATCAAATCCCGTCACCTGCTGAACGCCGATGGCGAAAGACTCGCGGTGGATGCGGTCGCGGTTGCGCAACAGCGTGCCGTCGATGTCGAAGAGATAGGCGTCCTGCGCGTCCCAGACAAAGCCCGGCTCGATGGCAACGCGCGCTTCCTGGGTGGGTGGAATTGTCAGCATGTCTTCGTGTAGAGCCGTCAGCCTTGGCGGAAACTCTGGCGTACCGCGCTATACACAGGACGTTCGCTGCGCGGTGGACGCTTGAGCGTGGCGCGCACCTCGGCCAGATTCAGTCCCAGTTCCGCCATGGCGCGGCTGAGCGTGTTGCGGTGCATCCCCAACTCTTCAGCCGCCTTACACTGATTCCCCCGGCATGCCACTAATACTTCGCGCAGATATTGTCTCTTGAAATCGCGCACGGCCTCGTTGTAGCGAATGCCGTTGGAGTGCATTTGCGCCACCAGATTGTCCAGTTCTCGTCTCACATCCACCTCTTGCTGCTGTATGAGTTTGCCAATTCCTGGCCGCCAGGCCCTGCTTAAACTTGCCATCAATCGTAATTGGGGTGCAGCCACCGGGGTGACTCTTCTTCCAGTGTCTTCAGTCCTTGCCGGATGCGGCTGGCCAGCTCCGCAGGGGTCAGATGCGCACTCAGATGACAGGTCCCCAAGAACATTTTGGGCAGTTTAGCCTCCGCCAGCCAGTGCTCTTCCGGAAAGAAGGTCACGATCACCAGGATGCCCAACGTAACCAGGAACACGCCCTGCAAGAATCCGAAGGCTGCTCCGGCAAGTCCATCCAGGCAGCCCAATCCCAGCAAATGAAAAGCCTTCGCCAGAGAGGCTCCGATAACGGCACAAACTGCCATCACCAGCAGCGCAATCAGCACGAATGCTATGGTGTCGGCCACTGCCCGGACGCGGATCGCGGGTATGAACAGCGCCGCGACGTGGCCGTAATTCCAGGCTGCAATCACCAAACCCAGCAGGAGCCCGCCCAGCGAGCTGGCCGAACGGAAGAATCCCTGTGATAGCCCGCCGAGCACAGTTGCCGCCATGATGAACAAGATGGCCCAATCTACCCACGTGCAACCAATCCACGCCATTTTGCGCTCCGTCCACGGTCTACAGATTGAGATCCCGCCCTGTCAAGCGGCGGAAGGCGTCAAGATACTTGGTTTGTGTCTGCGCCACCACCTCGTCCGGGAGAGCGGGCGCGGGCGGCTGCTTGTTCCAGTGGATTGCTTCAAGATAATCGCGCACGAACTGTTTGTCGAATGAAGGCTGGGCGCCGCCGGGCTTCCAAGCCGCACCCTCCCAAAAACGCGATGAATCCGGCGTCAATACCTCATCGGCCAGGATAATCCCTTCCGCGGTTCTGCCAAACTCAAATTTTGTGTCGGCCAGGATCAATCCGCGCGACTCGGCATGTTTTGCCGCTCGCCGGTAGATGGCCAGTGTGAGCCGTCTCAACTCCGCCGCGTCGGCCGCGCCGACTATCGCTTCGGTTGCCTCATAGGAGATGTTCTCGTCGTGCGCGCCGTCCTGGCTCTTGGTGGCGGGAGTATACAACGGCTCCGGGAGCCGCGATCCATCCAGGAGGCCGGCCGGAAGCGGGATGCCGCAAACGGTTCCACTGGCCTGGTACTCCTTCCAGCCCGAACCGGCAAGGTAGCCGCGGGCCACGCACTCCACTGGAAACATAACTGCTCGCTTCACCAGCATGGAGCGGCCTTCCAGTTGGTCCGCGTAGGGCTGCAGCGCGGCGGGAAACTGGGCGACGTCGGCCGTGATCAGATGATTGGGCGCCAGATGCGACAGCAAGTCGAACCAGAACAGCGAAATCTGGGTCAGAACTTTTCCCTTGCCCGGAATGCCGGTGGCCAGCACATGGTCAAAGGCGGAAATGCGATCGGTGGCCACCAACAGCAGAGCGCGGTCCACCGCATACAGGTCGCGCACCTTGCCCCGGCCAAGGAGAGTGGTTGCGCCCAGATTCGTTGTCAGGAGAGCTGTCATGGGAGAGCCTAGCCTCGGAGGGAACTGAATTTCGATTTTCCAGCGCGAGGCTGCGTTTGTCAATGTGCGGTGTGGCAATTGATATGTTTCGAAATTGACCGGCAAGGACGGTGGAGGGAGTGATCCAATGCGGTCATCAGGCCTGGGGGGAAAACCATAGCGCTGTGATGGCCGTCACGGAACACACTTTCCGCATGGGAGACACTCCAGTAGTCAACATGGTTCGGAGGGCATGTACGAAAGCTCTCTTAGAGCCGGGCGACACGAGGCAGCAGTGGAAAGGGGAAGCCGCAGCTAGCTTCGTTTGTGCAGGGATCACCAGTAGCCGCGCGCTACCGACCTCCAGCGCCGGCTACTGGTCCCCGTCTTTATCTTGTATTACGCAAGCGCCTCCGAAGAGACGTATTCCTTCGGGGGCGGTTTTTTGCCCGGAAGCAGTCTCACGGACGAATCAACCTCGACAACTACGGCTCTACATTGCGGATTCCGGAGGGAGCCTGGGGCTTCAGCCCCAGGAAAGAGCCCTATTGGGGTGATTTGCGGCAGAAGCCTTCGAAACCGGACAGACCGCCGGGAAGGCCATCACCGCCCAATCCGAGCCGTGAGCCGGCCGGCAGCCGTTCTTCGCGCTTATCTTCCAGGCGCGGCTCCCCGCATCCACTACAATCGCGCGAAGCTTTTCCCAGGAGTTCCCATTCTGTGCGACAAAATCGCATTTCCGGCATCTATGCTGGTATGACGACTACCGCTGCTTCATCTGCCCTTCGCACTCTTGGCAACTCCGATCTGCAACTCACGCCCATTGGCTTTGGCGCCTGGGCCATTGGCGGCGGCAACTGGGAGTTCGCCTGGGGACCCCAGGACGACAACGAATCCATTGCCGCTATCCATCGCGCCCTCGACCTGGGCGTCAACTGGATCGATACGGCGGCCATCTATGGCCTGGGCCACTCGGAAGAGGTGGTTGGCCGCGCCCTGAAGACAACCAAGCACAAGCCGTTGGTCTTTACCAAGTGCTCCATGCGCTGGCGCGAGGACCGCTCCATCTACCGCTCGCTCAAGGCGGACTCGCTGGCGGAGGAGTTGGAGGGATCGCTCAGGCGGCTGGGGGTGGAGACCATCGACCTTTACCAGATTCATTGGCCCGACCCGGAGGAGGAGATCGAAGAGGGCTGGGAGGCGCTGGCCCGTTTCCGCGAGCAGGGTAAGATCCGCTGGATCGGCGTCTCCAATTTTTCTGCCGGGCAGATGAAGCGGGCGCAGAAGATTGCGCCCATCACCAGCCTGCAGCCGCCCTACTCCATGCTGCGCCGGGCCGCCGAGGAGGAGGTTCTGCCCTTTGCCGTGGCCAATGGCATCGGGGTCGTCAACTACTCGCCCATGGTCTCCGGTCTGCTGACGGGCAAGATGACCGCCGAGCGCGTTGCGGCTTTTCCGGCCGACGACTGGCGCCGGCGCGCGGTGGAGTTCCACGAGCCGCGGCTCAGCCGGAACCTGAGGCTGGTGGAGCTGCTGCGGGAGATCGGCGACGGGCACGGGGTGAACCCAGGAGTGGTGGCCGTGGCCTGGACGCTGCATCACCCGGCCATTACCGCCGCTATCGTGGGCGGGCGGAATGGGCGGCAGGTTGAAGGGCTGGCTCCGGCGCTCAATTTCAGGCTCAGCGAGGACGAGTACGGGCGGATCAACGGATTTCTGGCTTCCAGCCTAGACTGAAACCGGTTCGCCCCTGCAAACAAAGACCCCAGCCGAGGCTGGGGTCTTTGCGCCGGTGGAGGAAGCCGGCCTACATGGCCGCCACAAAATCGGGGACAATGACGGCTGCATGATCCTGCAGCAGTTGGGTCATGCGGGCGGCCATGCCGGTGTACATCAAAGCAGCGCGGAAGGCGTTCACGCGGACACCTTCGCTGGCCTTTGAGAAGCCGTACTGGGCCAACGCCATCAGAACGCACACACGAATCTGCATGGCGTCACTGCGCAAGGTTTCGAGAAGCAGGCGGTCCACGCCGTCGGAGTTTCTGGCGGCATAGTCGGCCATTTCCAGCATTACACGCGCGTTCTGGTACATCACCCACAGGCCCCTCGGACCCTTCATGCGCTCCCAGGCGTCTTCGGGGGTCGCGTTAAGCCCTTCTTTCCAGAGGAAATGATCGCTCAGTTCGCGGGCGCTCCAATCGGGACGCAGCCGGGCCAGGAGGGAGTCCCACGATTGTGCATTGCGACGGCGCACGCCACTGCGCCAGCGGCACAGGTACAGCGCCACGACCGCAACTGCCGCAATTTGAAGCAAGAGCAAAATCATTGGTGACCCTTACGCCGGAATTTAGTAACCGCAAAATCGGTCGAGGCAACCCGGAGGACTTTTGCTGCTAAATCTACTAGTAACAGAAAATCTTGCATTTGTGGAGAAAAAAACATCTCTTAGCCTCTTTTTAGCAAAATAAAGTACCAAAAGGTCAATGCACTTAAGTAACCAAGGATACCCAGCCAGTCCAGCCGAAGGTGCCATGGGCCGACGATCTGCTGGGAGTGGAGGACGGTGAAGGCCAGGAAGAGGATGGAGTAGAAGCCCAAACCGATGGCCACCTGGAGCTCGCGGTTGCGTCAACGGAAGCCTTGCAGGCTGCTTCACCAGGGAAGGGGGCGAAGCAGCACCTTACCTCTTTCCCGGCTTCGGTTTTTTGGCAGATGCGGAGTCCGTCAACGCGATGCGCGTGGTCCTTGCGGCTCCTGCCACTGCCAACATCAAACTCTGCATCTGCGGAGTGAATTCCCGCCGCTCTGCTTCCTTGTGCGCAAAACTAAATACCCAATACAGCAAGGAACAGAGATAGCCGGCCACCTCGACCTGGTTCAGGTGGGCATACTGCGGCCACACCGTCAGGTGTGTATGGAGCATGGCTACGGCCATGCCGACGATGGAGTAAAAGCCGAGTCCCGTGGCTATCTGCAACTCGCGATCCCGCCAGCCGATTGAGAGCAACTGGCTGCATCCGGCGATGGCCAGGAAGAAGAGAATCCTGAGAATTGAGGTGGTCTGCTCTAGGCGCATCAAAAGATGCCACTGCGGGGGCCAGTGGCCGAATCCGGGGATGTTTGCAAATGGCCAGATCGCCGCGCCAAGCGCCACGACCAAGCCTGCAACCACCACCAGGGCGCCACGCGGCAGAGACGCCCGGAAGGGACGGAGCACGGACCAGGCCAACTCGACCAGAACACCGATCTCCAGTGCGGAATACACAACTGTAGCCGCGAGATAGACCTTAAAATAGCTGGCCGGGAAGAAGCGCAGAACTGGGAAGGCCACGGCATCGACGAGCCCAAGCCATATGCAATACACGCAGAAGACCGGCAATGTTCTCCAGAGACGCCTATAGAGGAGCAGCCCGACAACTGTCGCTTCCGCCACAAAAGAGGCAAACCAGAGTGTGTTGTCCAGACTCACCGTCAGCATCCCACCCGCACTTATCAATGTGACGTACTGAGTGTAACAGTGAATCTGTTGTGCTCACCCGGTAGAGAGAGGCTATGCTCACACAATGTTGTGTGCGGGCGGCGGCGGCGGCAGAGGAATGCCCGGCACAGTGTTGGCGACGGCGGGCGGCGGCGGCGGCAGAGGAATGCCCGGCACAGTATTGGCGACGGCCACAGCTGTGTGGTTTGTTGGCGACAATGGCGCCAGAGCCGGGCTGGCCAGGGCAATACTAGTGCTGGTCACCAAGACAGCGGCGAGGACGGTATAACGGAATTTCGATACTGAAGAGATCATAGACATAGGCTCCTTCGGGTACAGCTTTGTACCAGAGGGTAACCGAAAAATGGTAGTTTGGCTACAACAAAAGTAACTGTTTTGTCAATTATCGACAAATTGGAGGCTTCCGGCTTGTTGATCCCTCGGGCGGGCTTGAGAGGCCAGATTGCGCTTCTCGATTGGTGGAGGCGGGAAGCGAATGCGCAAACGGCCGTTTGTGGCCTTCGGGCTATCTTGACCAAGAGCGCAATACCGTTCCATGAGGACGAAACATTGATTCCCGAGTTGCGCGCCCAATTCAACAAGGGCTTACCCAGGCCGAGATTCGCAGCATGTACCTATGCCCGGATGGCGCAGCCTGACCCCGGCTCTGTGGCTGGTGCGCCTGGGAGGGGGCATGATGATGGGCGTGGATCACAACAAAAATCAGAAGTGGGTGGGCGCCTCGGCGGCGTTTTTCCCTGCCGGGGGGCTGGTGACCATAGAATCCTGGGAGCAGTGGCGTTGCAGCGATCCGTGCAAGTCAATTGATGTGAACATCTTGCGGGTGCATGAGAAACCGATTACGCCCGCTGATCCAGACTTGAGCATCGGGACAGTGGACAGCAGGTTACCTTCCCGGAAACTTTGGTGCCGTGTGGCGAATTGGGAAAGTTCGTTAGAGTGTTCTATGGGACACTAGAGTGGCCCATGGGACCTCTTGGGTCCGGGATGCAGCCTATGAATGCTACGAAACAAGGGTTACCGCTTCTGTCTGTTCTCCCTGAGCCGGCCATCTCACAGCAGGAGGTGCGTTGTGCGGTTCGCTTTCCCCTTTCGCTTCCGGTGTTGCTGACCATCGGCGAAGAGGAGTTTGCCGCCCACACCCGGGATGTCTCCGCCAGCGGCGTGGTCTTTGAGCTGGATCGACATTTGAAGGTGGGGCAGGAGATCCATTTTTCCCTGCGCATGCCCGGCGCGGTGCTGGGTACCCCAAAAGATGTATTGGTTCATTGTCTGGGGCGTGTGGTACGCTGCTCCATAAGCCAAACTCAGTATCTGGCTGCGGCCACGATCGACGAGTATCGATTTACGGAGCAATGATGGCCCGGGTTGGCCTAGCAGCAGCGAATTATGGATTTCATGGACGACTCCCCCGATGGTGAGACACTTGACGCACCGGTCAAGCCGGGGGCCGTTCGCATTATTCTTGCGGATTCCCAGGCCATTTACCGGGTTGGCATTCGCAAAGTCTTCGCCCTAGAAGACGATTTACGAGTCGTGGCCCAAGCCGATTCTATTGAGAATCTGCGGGCGGCCATTGAGCGCTTTCCCACGGACATTGTTCTCTTGGAAGGGAGTTTGCTGGCCGGCACGGCCAACGTCATTCCCGATCTGTTGCGAATTGCCCCCGAAGTGAAGCTCATTGTCCAGGCGGTGGCGGCAGATGAAAACCACACGGTGGAGCTTTACCGCCGCGGCGTCCGCGGGATCATCTCCCGGGCGATCTCGCCCGATCTGCTGGTCAGGTGCGTGCGCAGAATCGCCGCTGGCGAAACCTGGATCGACAATCAATCGGTGAATTGGGTGATAGAAGCCTATCGCGCCCAGGCTAGCGCGCTGGTGAGCCCGCGTACCCAGCCCCGGCTCTCGCCCAAGGAGATGTCCATCATCACCTGCATTACCCAGGGCAAGCGCAACAAGGAGATTGCCTTCCAGTTGGGAACCACGGAACAGGTGATCAAGAACTATCTGCGCAAGATCTATGACAAGCTGGGAGTCAGCGACCGGCTTGAACTGGCTCTCTATTGCCTGCATAACAAGATTATTCAGACGGATGCGGACGAAGAACTGGTGGCTCAGAGGGTGATAGGCCAGTAGCAGGACAGCGATTTCCACCCCAGCGTCGGAGACCTGTCCTTCAGATCAGAGTGGCTGGGGACCCCGGTTTACCACCCCAGCGACAAAGACCTATCGCTGGGGACCCCGGTTTCCGTTACAACTGACAGGCGTCTGCGGGTCCTCGATGGGCTTGCGGGCAAGCTCCAGCAACCGGATGAGCTCAATCAATTCCGCGCCGTTCAGGCTCCCCAACAGTTCTTGCGGGAGCTGCTGGATGACCGGATCCATCTCGTTCAGCAATTCAAGCCCGGCCGCGGAGATCTGCGTCCAGACCACACGGCGGTCCTGCCTGTTGCGCTGCTGCCGGATGAGTTTGAGTGCCTTGAGCCGCGCCAGCAGTCGCGTAATGTCCGGCTCGACAGTGATCATCCGGCTGCCGATCGCGGAACAGGTAAGCCCCTGGGGCTGCGCGCCGCGTAGAATGCGGAGCACGTTGTACTGCGTGGAGGTCACGCCCCAGTCTCGGGTTTTGCGTTGGAAGGCGCGGTGCAGGCAGTCGGAGGTGCGCAGCAGGTTGAGGAACGCCTCTTCTGCCACGCTGGAAAAAGGGGGCTCCTGCACGATATCGAGTTTCAGGCCCCCCATCAGCACTTTCTCCCACGCGGTTGCGGAACTACGAAGAGCGCGCTGGTTGAAGGGCGCAGCCAAGCGGTTGCCTTTCAACCAGCAACTATTCCGGAGCCGCGCACTTCGCGCCTACTGCTTGACGACTTCCAACTCGATGTCCAGCTTGACCTCGTCGCCCACCATGGTTGCCGGGAACTTGGCTCCAATGCCGAAATCTGTCCGCTTGATGATGGTGGTGGCCGAAAAGCCGGCGTGCGGCTTGTGGTCCATCCCCGGAACCGGACCCGTGGGGCCTTCCGCTTCAAGAACCACCGGCTTGGTGACGCCGTGCAGGGTCAAGCTACCGGCGATCGTCAGCTTGTTGCCGTTCTTCGTCACGCTGGTGCTGGTAAAGGTCGCGGTGGGGAAGGTCGCCACATCGAAGAAATCCGGGCTCTTGAGATGAGTATTTCGTTGGTCCACGCCGGTGTCCACGGTGTCGGCGCCGATGGTGGCCGTCACTGTGGACTTGGTCACGTCGGCCTCGTTGTACAAGATGGTGGCGGCCACTTTGCCGAAGCGGCCATGCACGTTGGAGATGCTCAGATGGGTGATGCTGAAGTCGACCTCGCTGTGCGCCGGATCGGAGGTCCAGGTGGAGGTTTGCGCCAGGGCCAGGGGAGCCGCGAGCGCCAGAATGCCAGTAACGAATACCAAACGCCTCATAGGTCAATTTCCTTTCGATGCCGGGCCGTTAGGCCGCTTTTCTGGCATTTTCACAGGTACTCTGCGGTGTATTGCCTCGCCGGAAGGTCGTCGCTCCCTGCTGATCGCGCCGATTTAACCTTTCTGGCCTCACATTACCCATCTGTGAAAATGCTGTTGGGTTGGGGAAGAGAGGAACACTCTCGCCGGATGCGCGCGGGGACGGGGAAAACCTGCTTTGCTCCGCGCTGGATCTTCTGATGCAATTTGGATGCCGTGGTTCATCTATTTGTTGCAACAAATATTTTCTGGTGGTGGCTTTTTGAGCAACCGCGAGCGAATGCGCTCCCGCTTTCACAGGCGATGCGTTCTAGCGCACCCTTGAAGTGTGGAGTTCGAGTCATGGCGAATCTCGACTGGTCTCAATGCGGCCGTGTAAAGCGTTGCCGGCCGTGCGCACTATCGCTGAAACAAGCCGACCAACTCGCCGCGCGCCAGGATGTGTCCCTGCATTGCGGCTTCGACTTGCGCTCGCGTCGCGCCCACGGGCAGATTCAACTTTGCATCGAGCGCATAGAGCGTGAAGACATAGTGGTGCGGCGCGTGACCCGGAGGACAGGGGCCTCCATAGCCGATGTTGCCGAAATCGTTGCGGCCCTGGAGTGCGCCGTCCGGAAGCTGACTCAGCGCCGGCAACCCCTCGGGAAGCGCCCGCGTCCCGGCGGGCAGGTTATAGAGCACCCAATGCACGAAGGTCCGTCTGGGCGCGTCCGGGTCGGTGACGATCAGCGCTAAACTCGCCGTGCCCGCCGGAGCCGCGCTCCAGGTCAGTTGCGGAGAGAGTCCCGCTCCGCTGCACGTATACTTCGCCGGAATCTGGTCTTGGAAGCTGGTGCTGGTTAGTTTCATCGTCTGTCCCCTCGCTATAGAGTCGCGGCACCCGGGCAGCGCCGCAACCGCGAACAGAAGCCCTGCCGCAACGCCCCACGCCGCCTGGCGCAACTGAATCTTCCCGGGAATCCTGCCCCAGCCCGTCCACACCGCTAAACGCATTCGCTGTCCTTGCCCAAGCCTTCTATTGCCGGCATGAGGGTTTCACCAGCATTGTACAGACGCATCCGGCCTATGGCAGGACGCATTACGGCGTTGGCGCGGATGACTCAGAAGAAGCTCTACTTTAGTCGGATCAACTGAATGCGGACCCAGGTGTTGCCGGCCATGCGGCCTACGGCGTCCAGGCCCGAGGGATCGACGCCAATGTCCGCGGCCAGATCCTCGCGCAGATGAAAGCGAAGCACCTCGTCCGCTGCCAGCACATCCTGCGCAGGCGCACTCGGGGGGTAGGGCTGACGGTGACGGGCTCAGATCCGCCAGTCGTCGGGGCGCCAGTTCCTGATGCGCTCCTTGATCTGCTTGCGGTTCAGGTTCTGTTCGAGCGCCTGTTTGGCCAGCGCCACCACTTCGTCATCCGCGGCAAAGCGCAGGCCGATCAACTGGTCCTCGGTGAGGCGGTAGATCTGCGAGTGCCACTCCTCCGGGGCCAGAGCCTGCAAACGCAGCCGCTCCTCTAGCCGGATAACGCGGTCCTGCACCTTCAGCGGATAGGTGCGCAGCCTGAAGAAGGCAATGAACACGGCCACAGAGAGCACCAGGAACCATCCGGCATGGATGTCATGATGGTGCCAAAGATGGACGAGCGCGAAAATCAGGTTGGCAACCAGTACGAAGAACAGAACCACGTGAAATGCCGGATCGAAGCGGGCATGGTTCTTAAGATTCTGAGGCGTTGATTTACTCATGCGTAGTCTTGGTTTCGAGCAGGCCGGATTTGGCTGTCTCGACCGATTGCGTTTCCGCGGAGCCGCTGGCAGCAGCGCTGGGGACCTGCGCACCCTCGCTGTCAGAATTCTGCGCGTGCAGGGCGGGCGCTGTCAACGCAGATAGGTCTTGACCCAGGACCGGCGGATGCCTGGGCACGAGGCGGAAGCGGCCGCGGGCGAGATAATCCACGAACAGCCCCGCGGCCAGGTATGGATTGATCAGCACCAGGGGGACTGCATAGACGGTTGTGGTGAGCGACTCGGCGATGCACTTGTTTTCGTGGCTCATGCGGCGATAGCCGGGGACCTGGGGAATATCAAAGGCCATCAGGTGCATCTCAGGATGCTTGCGGGCAAAACGCACCAGCTTGTAGGCAATCTGTTTGGGGGTGGTCATGCCGGCGTCCGGGAAAATGCTGCGCCGGAAGGTTTTGGGAAAGTACATGTTAAAAACTACACGCGCGAAATCCGCGCAATTGTTGTAGAAGAGTTCGAAGTGGGAGCGATTTGCGCCGGAGTTCATGCGGGCGATCAAGGCGTCGTCCTGGGCTTCGCTTGTATCAAAGCGGAAGGCATAGATGCGGCGCTCATAGGCCGCGCCCAGCAGTTGGGTCCAGCCGGTATGGAACATATTGCCTGGAGACAGATTTTCTCCCAAAGAGAGCAGATGTGCTTCGTGATACCGTTTGCGCATCTGCATCACGGCATCGTGGTTCACGCGGACCGGAATATCTGTAGTGCTCTCGACCGAATACAGGTAGGGTACCAGCGGGATCGCCACCCAGTCATATCCGTCGATGCCCTGGTAGCGGGCGATGACGACGCCCAGTTCGCCGGGTTCGCAGCGGCGCAGTCTGACCGGTGTCTCGGCGCAGATGCGCGCAAAGTAGATGGCGTCGTGCCCGGTCGGATTGATGGTGCCGAAGAACCCGTACGGCTCCTCCATGAGCAGGGCGGCCTGCGCATTCGAACGCGCACAGCAAAAGGCGAAGAACGTCAAGGCCATGAAAGCGAATGCAGTCGTGCGTCTGCCGAGCATGGAAAACGTCGGTCCTCCCTTGGTCAGAATATCTGCGTTTCCTTCAGTATGCCAGAATCCGTCGAATGCACGGCGTGTTGATCGAGATGCAGGCTGGGAAAGCCTGGTTTGCCTGGTTACAGGGTCACGGAGTGGAAATGCCTTCGGCTGCCTGGATGTATTGGTTGATTGTACACGGGTTACAAGAATATGTTGCGCCCTGATGCTGTGGAAAGCAAGGCAGGCGCGGCGCGCATCAATGAGGCGTCTGGAGCCGTTTAAGGGCGTTTTTCGCTCAAAATCACCAATAACACGCGATTTGCCGTGGTCAAAGTTTACCATTGAGATAACAGGGCGGCCTTTGCGTTTATACGATAAGTCTATGATTCTGCGTCTCTTGTTCTTTCTACCGAAGCGAAGATGCGACAAAGGAATTGGGGATTGCAGGGGGGAGGGGGGTGGACGGTGGCGCCATTGGACAGTGAACAGTGGACAGTGGACAGTGGACAGTGATCAGTAAAGCCCGCTCTTGCTTACTATTCCGATTGTGCGCCGGGCGACGGTAATTCTCTGCAACGGGCACCTGTCCGCGCTTTGCGGCAGCGGCGCGGCGGCCTGGAAACGGCCGTTGAGCCTGGGATATGCCGACCTGGAGGCCTACCTGCACGAATATAAACGGCCTGATTCACTGCAAATTGGCAAGAAAGTCCTGTTGCAGGCGGTCATAAAAACCGTGAAAGCCGCCCTGGAAGTCTACCGATTTGAGCAAAACTGGGAGGCGAGTAGAGATCAGAGATCAGAGATCAGGGACAGGGGATGAGCCAGGCGGGTCGCGAGCCTGGGGCGCTTGATGGGCCGGCACGGCGGTCTGGAAACGGCGACCTGCAGGCCCGCAAACAGCCTGATCGATTACAAATCTGCAAGATAGTCCTGTTGCAGGTAGTCATAAAACCGTGAAAGCCGCCCTGGATGTCTCCCTATTTGAGCAAGAAAAGGCATGAACAAACGTTGTGAGGCGCATTTTGCGCGTTTTACGCGTTTTTTGCATGCATTTTCGATGCTGGGAGAGGCGCTGGAAGGCGAGTAGAGATCAAGGGGCAGGGGCAGGGCGTAGGCAACAACGATAATTGATGTCAGTAAATCAGCGAACGCTGGCCGACTTCACATTAGTAATGCTCGGTTGAATTCGGCTCCTTGGCAGACAAATCCATTGGTACGCGGAAGTGATAACAAGCGACGCCTCGCCTGACTTAGCTATCCTGCACAGCCATGTTCTCGGTGTAACATTCAAAGCATGACTGCTGGCGGGCAAAGCTTCGACCTACCTTGGCAGGCCGTGGATCTTCAACGCGTCATTGATTCTGCCCCTGCGCTGATCCACACCGCTCGGCCGGATGGCTATCTAGATTTCTTCAATCAGAGATGGCTGGAATTCGTGGGTCTATCGCAGGCAGACCTGCTTGGCTGGCAGTGGACTGCCTGTATTCATCCCGAAGATGTTGAGATTTTTGTGGAAAGGAGGCGTGCTTCCATCGCAACGGGGGAACCCTTTGAGGAAGAATCGCGCGTCCGCCGAGCGGACGGTCAATATCGCTGGATGATCCATCGAGCGGACGCCTTCCGCGATCAGGACGGCGCTATCGTCAAATGGTTTGGAGCGAGCATCGACATCGAGGATCGGAAGCGGGCCGAAGTAAGTCTCCAACGTGCACTCGACGAGATCAAGACGCTGAGAGATCAACTCTTCCGAGAGAACATCGCGCTCCGCGACGAAATTGACAAGACATCCATGTTCGAGGAGATAGTGGGCGTCTCACCCGCCTTGAATGCCGTGCTCGCGCGCGTCGCCAAGGTTGCGCCAACCGATTCGACTGTCCTCGTCACCGGAGAGACCGGGACCGGCAAGGAGTTGATCGCCCGTGCCATCCACAAGCGTTCCCGGCGCTCGTCGCGGGCGTTTGTGGGCGTGAACTGTGCGGCGGTCCCGCGCGACTTGATCGCCTCGGAGCTGTTTGGCCATGAGAAGGGAGCCTTTACCGGGGCCACTCAGCGCCGTCTTGGCCGCTTCGAATTGGCCGAAGGAGGTACGATCTTCCTCGACGAGATCGGGGAGCTTCCGCCTGAAACCCAGGTCGCCCTCCTCCGTGTTCTGCAAGAGCGCGAGTTCGAACGGGTGGGCGGGAACGCCATTATCCGCGCTGAAGTGCGCGTAATTGCCGCGACCAACCGTGATCTGGAAGCAGCGGTGGCCGAGGGCACCTTCCGCAGCGATCTCTACTACCGGCTCAACGTTTTTCCCATCGAGATTCCGCCGCTGCGGGAGCGTAAAGAGGACATTCCGCTGCTTGTCGAATACTTCATCGACCGATATGCAAGGAAAGCAGGCAGGACCATCCGGCGGATGAACAAGCGGAGCCTGGAACTGCTGCAAGCCTATCCCTGGCCTGGCAATATACGTGAGTTGCAGAACGTCATTGAGCGTTCAGTGATTGTTTGCGAGTCGGAGAATTTCTCGATCGACGAGAGCTGGCTTTCGAGGCAGTCCTGGGCAGCGGAGTCGAAGGGACGGGCTGAACTCTCTCTGAAGGTTGCCGCGCAGGAGAAAGAGATGATCGAAAGTGCCTTGAAGGAGAGCGGAGGCCGGGTCTACGGACCGCTGGGTGCTGCAACCAGGCTGGGCATACCACGGTCTACCCTAGAGTCGAAAATCAGGTCACTGAAAATCAACAAGAACCACTTCAAACGCCTCAACGGCTGAGAACAGCGGAGGCCCTACTTCTCCCGAGTCGCGTCCGGAAGGTTTCGCTGTTCGCTCCGCAACCTTGCGTAGCATCGTTCCCTGTCAATCCATACTCGAATGTACGCCGGGCTGTTCCGCAGTGTGATGCCGCCCGCTTCACATCGTTCGAGAAATAGAACAGCATCTCGATCCACGAGGGTGAGGTCTTTCAGGTCCACGACAATTCTGATCCCCTCGGACTCATCGCCCAAGAGGCTGTCGAGTCCTGCTGCCTGTTCCGCATCCATCCGGCCGCTTAAGATGTACACCACTTTCCCGTTTGCAAACCGCTGAATCTTTAGCATCCGCCTGGCCCTCTCGGCCAACTACATCGCAATTCCGGTTCCAATCGTAAGTTGCTGACAACAGTCTCTTCCCGATCCCAACTGTGGCGAAGTTTCGCCAATTGGCGAACGTTTGCACAACGGCGGAGCTGCCTTTTTGTGGAGACATTCAGTGTTTTGAATTGCTTACCGTTTGGCGCTCCTCTTGCTTTTACCGGGTCGCAAGACAAATCAAAACAGGAGCACAAGACCATGGACAGAATGTTGGTAGTTGTATTCGACACTGAAGTAAAAACCTACGAGGGAAGGAACGCCCTGCTGCACTTGGAAAACGAAGGTAGCATCGCTGTCTTCGCCTACGCAGTAGTGGCCAAGAACGCAGACGGCACCACGACGGTAAAGCAGGGGGACGACTCCGGTCCGTTCGGAACCCTGGTTGGAACCTCACTGGGTAGCCTTATCGGCCTGCTCGGCGGACCGACTGGACTGGCGATCGGCGCAACGGTCGGACTGCTGGCAGGCAGCGCGGCCGACCTGAACAATGCCAGAATCGGCGGCGATTTCATTGATGACGTGACCAGGGAACTGCTGCCGGGCAAGTTCGCAGTGCTCGCGGAGGTTCAGGAAGAGTGGACGACTCCGGTGGATGTCCGCATGGAAGCGATTGACGGCAAAGTGTTCCGCCGGTCGCTGTCGGACGTGAAGCACACCGTGGACGAGGAAGAGACCGCCGCAATGAAGGCCGACTTGGCCCAGATGAAGGCCGAATTCGCGAAAGCGCACGCCGACCGCAAGGCAAAACTGCAGGAGAAGATCAACCAACTTGACGCGAAGATAGAGGCACGCTTGGAGAACGCGAGGGAGCGGCGTCATGCGGCTGAACTCCAGGCCAAAGCCAAGGTCGAAGCCTTGAAGGCAAAGGCCGCCGCACTGAAATCGAAAGCGGCCGAAGTCCACGTTTAGCGCAGATTGACCGCGCACCCACACCCACATAACCAGCAAAAAACCGGAGAGGAATTATGACCATCGCAGTCGATGCAAAGCAGGCAGTCCACGACAAGCTTGAGTCCCAGATCAAATTGGCTGAGGCCAAGCTGCACACGTTGAAGGCACAGGCGGAGAGCGCCAAGGCGAACGCCGAGATCAAGGCGATCGCCGACCTGGCTCCGAAGAAACACTCCATCGAGCGGAAACTGCAGGAACTGAAGAAGTCCAGCGGTCAAGCCTGGAACCAGGCCAAAGCCGATCTCGAATCCCATATCGCCGAGTTTGAGAAGTTGCTCAAGGGGATCGAGCTGAAGTCCGGGGCGCGGTAGGAGCGACGAGCGGAGCTTCCTTCGCCATTCACACCGAAACATCGGCCCCAGCTCGGGCGCTGAGGGCGAGCAGTCTGCTGAAACCAAAGAAGCAGTCTCCCGCCCTCGTGGCTGAGCCGCCCGATACAACTGCCGCTAGAACGCGAGGCTTCGGGTCCGCGTCCGCGGCTCACAAGAAAGGGAGGAGAGAACATGAATGCACAAAGCACAACAAACATCTTCAAGCAAGCTGCCGGAGCCTCGATCGGATGGGGCATCGTCATGATCCTATTGGGAGTTGTGGCGCTGTTTCTGCCGCTCGCGACCGGCATCGGCGTTTCCATCGCGGTCGCCTGGATCATCGTTTTCGGCGGCATCGCGTACGTGGCATCCGCCTTCGCGGCGCGAGGCGCAGGGTCATTCCTGTGGAGGCTGCTGATCGGCGCGGTCTATTTTCTAGGCGGCCTCTATCTGGCCTTCAACCCGGGACTCGCACTGGAGTCTCTTACCCTGGCGATGGCGGTGATGTTCTTCATCGAGGGAGTGCTGGAGACCGTTACGTTCTTCCAGTTCCGCCCATTGCCCGGCTCCGGATGGGTTCTATTCGATGGGGTCGTAACCCTATTCCTGGCATATCTGATCTGGCGTCCCTGGCCAGGCAGTTCAATCTGGGCAATCGGCGCGATCCTCGGCATCAACCTCATCACGAGCGGATTCACGCGGCTCCTGTACTCCGTGGCAGCACGCAGAACACTGGAAGCGGTCAACTGATCGAACAAACGAGCATTGCCGTCCGAAGGCTTGGGGCCAACTCTCTGGCCCTCCTTCGGGGGGCATACGCGAGTATTCGGAATCACAGTTAACTCTCCAGAAACGCCTATGCCGCTGGGATTCCCGGTTCTTGCGGGATCGCCTTGCGCGCAGGGAGGGCTGATGCTGGGCGGAATGGCTCACGGTGCGAGGAAATCCGTTCTGCCGGGTCTTGGGAATGTCAGGGCTGGAGGGCGGTTGCCGAAGCAGGTTTGCCGGCTGGCGAATCATCCGCGTGGTCCAGTTTGCCGCTAATGCGGAACACCGGTGCCGCGAAAACTTTCCGGCGGCCCCAGATAACTCGCAGGCGCCTCTCCCTGGCTCACAACCAGCTTCTCCAGCACCACACCCGGATCCACCATCCTGAATTTCAGCGTGTGATATCCGGGTGTGTCCACGTTCAACGTGGAGGTCACCTTGCGGACGCCATCGCTGACCGCCTCTTCCCAGCCTTTTTGAGAATCGTTGGCCAGCGCATCGACCACCAGCGGCGGCTGATCGTCAAAGGAGATGGCGTACCTCAATCCGCGCCCCGGAACAAAGTTCAGAGTGGGCGCCAGGATGGCCTCCACATTCAACCTTCCGCTGTCGAAAAGATACATCCGGTACTCGAGCGCTGGAGCGGGCTGCGGCGGCTCGGCGCTGGCGGCCGTGACGGGGAAGATGGTCATCCCCGAGAGCGTCTCGCCAAAGCCGGGAATGCGCTCCCAATGCGCTTGATCTGTCGCGGACCGGCCGGTGAAATCTTCGGCCTCGATGGAGACGTAGTGACGCGCTTCCACGAATCCGTCGAGCGAATCCGGGGCCGGCGCGGCGGGCCGCAATGCCTCGACGCGCACGCGAACCGGAGGACGGCCTGTCTGCGCGATCGTCACGGTGCCATGGTTCGCGGCTTCATGCACCGCATCCCAATCGATGCTCACCCATATCCGATCTTCCTTGGCGACCGTGCCCCGGGTTTCACTCAGCCTGATCCAGGGCTGATCGGCGGCGGCGGAAAACTCGAACGGCTCCACGCCGCGATTGAACACGTCGATGAATTCCCTCTGCCGGTTAAAGCCGTCGAACTCCGGGAGCGCCGCGGATTCCAACCCCGCGAGGGGCGAGCCTTCAACCGCGACGGCCATCCTCGCTCCCACGGCCGGTTGCACTTCGCTCACCGCGGGCATCGCATTCAGCGGCGGCTCGTTCCAGAATGTGTAGCCGATGTGCGTCTGGTCCATCATGTGGTCCCACTTGCCGCCCGCGAGTTTGTGGTTATACTCGTCCGCCAGCGCGGCATCGGCGGCGAACAGGTCGCGCGCCTGCTGGGCCAAGTCGTTCGCGCCGGCCCGCCCTTGCGCCGCATAGAGATGATTCTTTCCCGCGGTAATGTACAGCTCATTCACAAGCGCCGACGCCTTGGCGGGGTACAGCACAAGTTGAAAGAATGCGTCGCGCTTCTCCCGCGGGAGTTGCCGATAGATCGCCTCCACGCGCTCCGCGAGAGTCTTCCATTCGGAGTAAACGCGGTCAGCCTCCTGGAAATGAAGAAGGCTATAAGTGTCCGGCTCCAACTGCTCCGGCTTGCGCCGTCCATTGAACTGGGTATACCGGGAGACAATGTCCGCAATCTCCGGCGCGTGCTCCGGGCCGAACTCGCGCGCCGCCCAAAGCCCGGTAAACTCGCGCAGATTGTCCTTTCCCCATCGATTCGGATCGCGCGCAAAACTCAAAAAGAACTCGATGGGAAACTCCATGGGCTTGAGGTCGCCCACATTCACAATCCAGATGCGGTCGGCTCCGTAGGCATAGGCAAGGTTCATCTGTTCCCAGACTTTGGGGATGTAATTCGTATTGAGCCATTTGTAGGATCGCGGCCCGCCCACGTAATCGAAGTGGTAGTAGATGCCCGCGCCGCCGCTGCGCTTGCGCTCCCCGGGCGTGGGCAACCTGCGCAGATTGCCCCAGTTGTCGTCGCACCAGAGCAGCGTCACGTCGCCGGGAACGCGCATTCCCTTTTCGTAATAGCCCTGCACCTCCTTATACAGAGCCCAGACCTGCGGATCGGAGGCAAGCGTGGGAGTCTTGTGGCGCTCGATGATGGCCCGCTGATCGGCGACGATCTTCTCCAGCAGCGCCACGTCGTCCTGCTCGCTCATCGGCAGGTCGCCGTCGCCGCGCATGCCCAGCGTGATGGCGCTCTCATAGTTTTCGTTGCGCGCGATTCCTTCTTCCCAGAAGGCATCGAGTTCCTTGGAGTTGGTGCTGTAATCCCACGGGCCCTTGCCGTGCCGCTTCCATTCCTGTTGCGCGCGCAACATGGGTTCATGGTGGGAAGTGCCCATCACAATGCCATACTCATCCGCCAGCCTGGCATTCAGCGGATCGTCTTCATTGAATGCGCTGCCCCACATCGCCGGCCAGAGGAAATTCGCCTTGAGCCGCAGGAGCAATTCGAAGACCTTCTCGTAAAACTGGTGATTGAACCCGCCGAACTTCTCCCGCGCCCAGCCGCCCAGAGAAGGCTCCTCGTCGTTGAGAAAGATGCCGCGATACTTGACCGCCGGCTCGCCTTGAACCCGCCTCCCCGGCTGCACGTAAAGAACGCCGCTGTGTTCGACCGGCACATCGGCCCACCAGTACCACGGCGAGACGCCGATCTGCTCCGAGAGATCGTAAATGCCGAAAATCGTTCCGCGCTTGTCGCTGCCCGCGATCACCAGCGCGCGTCGAACTCCCGCCATCGGGTGGTCCACCACCTGGATCAGCGCCGCTTCCCACTTGCCTTCAATCTCACGCACATCGATCTTGTGCGCCCGGATAAGGCGATCGATGGTCTCGCTCTTCCCCACCGTGCCGATCAGGACCACTTCGCCGGATAAGGATTTCCTCTCAGAAACAATCTGCGCCTCGCATCCGCTCACTCGGGCGATGTCTTGCTGCAAATCGTTCATTGCGCGGAGCACACCGCGATAATCGCCTGAGTCGGCAAAGAGCTTTGCGCAGCCGCCTTCGCCCGCCAGCCGCAAACCATTTGAAACTGGCGAGGTTTGCACATAGCGGGGTTGACCCAGCGCAACGCTCCGCGAGGGATACGCCGCAAGCATGATCCCAACGGCGAGGCAAGCTGGCAGTATTCGCGGCAGATGCCTGGAACAGGGTTGGGCAGGGCTGAAACGAGACTCGCCGAGTATAGGCATTACCATCCTCATGACATGATTCGCCTGCGGCCCCAACAATAAGAGCACAGCGAGGGGAGTGTCAATCGATCCGCGAAGGCTCTACGAAACGGGGCTGGGGCCGGCGTCTAAGGCAATGCGGGTTTGACGGCGACGCCTGGATTGGCTGGGGCGGGCTGCGGAGGCAAGGCGGGCCGGACCTGCGGATTGGCTGAGGGATTGGCCGCGGGCGGCGGCGGCGACGGTTTCGGGGCTGGTTTGTCGGCGGGTTGAGTTGGAGGCTTTGCGGCGGGACCGGTCATGGCCGGGGTTGTGGTCGGTTTGACGAGAGAGTTGATCTTCACTGGCTGGGCGGGCGAGCCGCCCGCGGATGGTAGCGCGGCACCAGGCGGTTTGACCGCGGCTTTGAGAGTTTGACTGTCTGGCGCGTTGCCGAAGAACTGCTCGTTGTCCTTGCCGGCGATGGCTACGCGCATCACGTTCATCCAGATGGGCAGGGCGGCGAGGGCGCCGGTTTCTTTTTTGCCCAGAGACTCGCGGCTGTCATAGCCGACCCAGACACCGCAGGTGACGGAGGGGGAAAAGCCGAGGAACCAGGCGTCGGTGTATTCGCTGGTGGTGCCGGTTTTGCCGCCCAGGGGGTGGTTGAGCTGGGCGGCGGCGGCGCCGGTTCCGTGGGCGGTGACGGCGCGGAGAAGGATCATCATGGTGCGCGCGGTCTGCTGGCTGATGACATTGTCCACTGCCGGCCGGTCTTCCCAGAGGGTGACGCCGTCGGCGTTGGAGACCTTGCGGACAAGTCGGGGCGCCACGCGGAGGCCGTCGTTGGGAAAGACGGCGTAGGAGGCGACCTGCTCCTCAAGCGTGATTTCAACCGCGCCGATAGCGACGGGGAGATAGGCGGGGATGTTGGAGGTGACGCCGAAGCGGTGGGCCACGTCGATGACATTGTGAATGCCGACGCGGGCGGCCAGCTTGAGGGCGGGAATGTTGCGCGACTCGGCGAAGGCGTTGATAAGGGTCATCTGGCCTTTGTAGTCGTTCTCGTAGTTATGCGGGGTATAACTGCCGAAGCTGACCGGGGCGTCGACGATGATGTCAGTGGGCTTGGCGCCGTCTTCGATAGCCGCGGTGTAGACGTAGGGTTTGAAGCTGGAGCCGGTCTGTCTTTCCGCTTGTGTCGCGCGGTTGAACTGGCTGAGCGCGTAGTCGCGTCCGCCGACCATGGCGAGGACGTCGCCGTTGGTGTTGTCCATGGCCATGAGAGCCCCCTCGGCGCCGGAGTCCTGCTCGAGGGTGGCGCGGCGGGCAGCGCCGTCCACGACGTCAGCCAGGTGAACGTAGATGATGTCGCCGGGCTTGACGAGGGTGTTGCCGTAGCGCTGGCCGGTCCATTTCCAATCCGCGGGCTGCAGGACGATCTCGCCGGAGCCGATACGGGCGTGAATCTCGAGGGGCAGGGCGCTTGTGACCAGGGCGTGGACGTAGTCGCCGGGACGGGCCTGCACGGCCCAGTCGGGGTGTTTGTAGTCTTCGATGGCTGTGCCGGCTGCGAGGACGTTTTCGAGCTTGCCCTTCCAACCATGCCGCCGCTCGTAGGCAGCCAGGCCGTCGGCCACGGCGCGGTTGGCGGTCTGCTGCAGGTCGAGGTCAAGGGTGGTCTCGACCTTGAGGCCGGCCTCGTGGACCTGTTCGGTCCCGAAGCGTTTTTCGAGTTCGCGGCGGACTTCTTCCTGGAACCAGGGCGCGGCCGAACCCACCGGCTGGGCGATATGCAGGCCCAGCGGTGCATTGCGGGCCTGCTCGGCCTGGACGTGGGTGATGACTCCGTCGGATTCCATTTCACTGAGGACGAGATTGCGGCGGCGGAGGGCTTTGTCAGGATTGAGCAGCGGCGAAAAGGCGACGGGTCCCTTGGGCAGACCGGCCAGCAGCGCCGCTTCAGTCAAGTTGAGGTCTTTGGCGTGCTTGGAGAAGTAGAACTCCGAGGCGGCTTCGAAGCCGTACATGCCGTGGCCGAGATAAATCTGGTTACCGTAAAGGGTGAAGATCTGCTGCTTGGTGAAGGCGCGCTCAATCTGGATGGCCAGGTAGGCCTCCTGGACCTTGCGGGCGGCGGTGCGCTCGGAAGAAAGAAACAGGTCGCGGGCCAACTGCATGGTGAGGGTGGAAGCGCCCTGGATGCGTCCGTGAGAGCGGATGTCATGCCAGACCGCGCCCATGACGCGGAAGGTATTGATGCCCCAATGGGACTCGAAGCTCTTGTCTTCAATGGAGATGACGGCCTGGCGGAGGATGGGCGCAAAGCCGTCGTAGCCGACGATCTCGCGGCGCTCGAGGGCAAAGGAGCCGATGATGCGGCCCTTGCGGTCATAGAGATCGGTGGTGGTGGAGGGGCGGAAGCGCTCGAGGTCGCTGATCTGGGGCAGATCGACGGAGTAGACCAGCGTGAGGCCGGCCAGCGAGCCGGTGATGACGGCCAGAATGAGCAAGGCGGCGAGGGCGAAGCGGCCGGCCAGCTTGCGGTGGCGGTGCGGGGGAACCGGCTCCGCCTGCGGCCGGTGCTGGCGGCGTGGCCGGACAAGGGGTTGCGGTTCGAGAGGCTGTGAAGGGGTGGCAGCCAAGCGATTCAGGCCTCATGAGCATTTCTCCCAAAGACGCGGGGGAGAAGATGCTTTAGCCTCAGGCTAGCATTTTCGCGTTAAGAGAGGATGTGCGGAGGCGCACAGGCGAACCAGACAGAGCAAGATCGGAAGATGCGGATTCGGTTCGGGGAGGAGACCAGGCTTCAGGGTTAGCTCAGGATTGGAGTTCAGGGAGGTTGTTCAAAGACTCCGTGATCGCAATCCAGAGTTCCTCGACGTCTCGTTGCTGTGTTCGGATGTTCCCGATAGCCACGCGAATGGTGAAACGGCCCGCCAGCACAGTGTGAGATACAAAAAAGCGGCCAGAGCGATTGATGCGCCGCATCAGCTCCCTAGTGGCGGCATCTCCCCGCCGCAGGCGGAAGCAGACCAGCCCCATCGTCGCAGGCGCCACCAGGTCGAATCGCGCATCTGCGGCAATCCGCTCGCCCAGCCAGGCAGCCATGCGGAGATTCTCGCGGAGAATGGCAACCAGTCCCTCGCGGCCAAAATAACGCATGACAAACCAAAGCTTCAGCGCGCGAAACCGCCTTCCCAGGGCAAGCCCGTAGTCCATGAAATCAACCGCGTCGGCAGCGTCGGTCTTCAGGTACTCGGCTTCAAGAGAAAAGGCGCTCCGCAGCAGGGTGGGATGCGCGGTATAGAAGAGGCTGCAATCCAGCGGAACCATCATCATCTTGTGAGGGTTGACCACGAAGGAATCTGCGCGTTCCACTCCGTCCAGGAGATTACGGCACTCCGGAACGATTCCAAACGACCCTCCATACGCGCCATCGACGTGAAGCCACAAACCGTTCTCGCGGCAAATGGAGGCGATTTCGGCAACTGGATCGACCGCCGTGCTGGAGGTGGTGCCTACGGTGGCGGCGGCAAAGAACGGCCTCAAGCCTTTGGCAAGATCGGCACGGATTTCGTGTGCAAGAGCTTCCGGTCTCATTCTGAATCCGGCATCGGTAGCAATGTGCCGCACATTCTGTTGTCCGATGCCGGCAGCGATCGCCGCTTTCTCAACGGAAGAGTGAGTGTGTTCCGAGACGTAAGCGACCAGCCGGCCCGAAGGCCCCGCCAATCGGCTTTCCGGTTCCGCACGCTGCCGCGCGGCCACGATCGCTTGCAACACGGCGTTCGATGCGGAATCCACGATCATGCCAAACCACGCAGACGGCAGGCCAAGCCAGTCGAGCACCCAGGAAACTGCGATCTGTTCCAACTCGGTTGCGGCCGGACAGCTCTTCCAGAGCATCGCATTCACGTCCAGCGCCGCCGTGAGCAACTCACCGAAAATCCCCGGAGCCGAGGACGAGATCGAAAAGTAGGCGTGGAATCGTGGATGGTTCCAGTGGGTGATCCTGGGGAGGATCAGCTGTTCGAAGTCCTCAAGGATCGCGTCCATGGATTCGCCTTTCACGGGCCCGGCGGCTGGAAGGAGGCGTTGCAATTCCCCAGGATTGCAGCGGGCCAGCACCGGGTATTGCCTTGGATCTTCCAGATAGTTCGCGATCCATTTCAGCAGGTATTGTCCGTGCCGGCGGAAATCTTCGGGCAGCATGTCCCGGCAAGAAGGTTCAGTGTCGTGATTTAAGTGGGCTATTTCTTGAGTCATTACGGCAGTTTAGCGCGATATTCGCGGCAGTCGATTGCGTATTGAAACAACAAACGATCTTGAAACGGCAGTTTCTGCTGGAAACATCGAGGTTTGACGTAGTATATTGCTGACCATGGTATTCGATGAGCTAGATTACCGGATTCTGGATGTGCTGCAGCGGGATGGGCGGATTTCCAATCAGGATCTCGCCGATCAAGTTGGCCTGTCGCCCTCCCCTTGTCTGCGCAGGATGAGGCAGCTTGAAAGCGCCGGAACTATCCAGAGATATGTTGCTCTGGTCGATCTGGCCGCGGTGGGGCAAGGATTGCAGGCAATTGTGGAAGTCCGCCTCGATCGCCAGACCAGCACCTCAGTGGCAACATTTGAAAAGGAAATCCTGAAATACCCCCAGGTCCTGGAATGTTATTTAATGGCCGGAGACTGGGACTATGTACTGCGAGTGGTGGCTCGCGATCTGGATGAGTTCCGCGAATTTTGCGTGAACTCGCTGGCAAAGATCGCGGGAGTGGGAAACGTGAAATCTAATATCTGCATGAAGCAGGTGAAGTATTCGACCGCGCTGCCACTGAGCCGATAGCGCGGTCTGGATTAGCTATTCTTTGCCTTCAAGAGTTGGAGGGCCTTGTCGAGCGCTTCGTCGCCCTTGGGGGGAGGCGCTTCTTCCTCTTCTTCCTCAATCGACGGGCCTACCAGCACATTGGGGGTGACGGCATCGTCCTGAATCTTTTTGCCGGCGGGGCTCTCGTACTTAGCTACGGTAAGCAGGAGGGCTGCGCCGTCGGGCAGCTCCATGGTTTTCTGGACCGAGCCCTCGCCAAAGGTGCGTTCGCCGACCACGTCGCCGCGCTTCAAGTCTCCAATGGCGGCAGCGGTGAGTTCAGCAGCGCCATAGGTGCCGCGATTGACGAGCACGGCGAGCGGGGCGCCGGTGACAAACTGAGCCGGATCGGCGGTGAAGGTCTGGAGGGGAAATTTCTGGCCTTCAAGCGTGGCCAGAGTTCCCTGTTTGAGGAAGAAGTTGGCCAGCCGGATTCCCTGCTGGGCGTCGCCGCCGGAAGAGTCGCGCAAGTCAAGAAGCACTTTGCGGTTCTTGCCGTCGGCTTTGAGCTTGGCGGCGATTTCGTCGACGCGGGCCGGGGTGAGCAGGCCGGGCTTGAGGTAAAGGATGGTGGAGACTTCGTATTGCTGCTCGCCAAGCGTCGGAGGGGCGGTGATGGCGCGAGTGAGCGTCAGCTTGTCGGGATCGGGTTTGCGCGGGCGGACGACCGTGAGGTTGACGGTGGTTCCCGGCTTGCCATCGAGCATGAGGCGGATGACGGCCAGCGACAGCTCGCGGGTGGACTGGCCGCCGATGGACTCGATGACGTCGCCGTCGGAGAGGTGCTCCTTGTCGGCGGGCGAACCGGGCAGGATGCTGACGATGGTGGCGTAGCCGAAGCGCTTGGAGACGATGACGCCGACCTGGGCGACGCCGGTGACGGGGCGCTCTTTGTAGATTTTGTACTCGGTCGGGGTGAGATAGCTGGAGTCGGAGTCGAGGGACTCGAGCAGGCCGTGAAGAGCGCCGGTGGTGACGTCGTTGATGTTGGGCTCGGTGACGTATTCGGTCTGAATCTTCTTGAGGACCTCAGCGTAGACGCGCATCTGGCGGTAGGCGCCATCCTGCTCGCCGCCGGCATGAACGCCAAACAGGCTGAATTCGCCCAGGACAAAGCCGAAGCCGAGGGCGGCAAAGATTGCCACGGAAAGCACGAAGACAAAACGCTGGAAGAGTCGAGACACGCACACCACCGAGATGGCCCCTTGGGAAAAGGGACACACACTCTATAGACGCAATGATAGCGCAAGAGGTGCGAGAAGGGTGGTTTGGGGACGGTTGCGAGGGGGAATTGGAGTTGGTGAGGGGAAAAGCCGGGATTTTCTGGTGGCGGAGGGCGGGATCGAACCGCCGACCTACGGGTTATGAATCCGTCGCTCTAACCATCTGAGCTACTCCGCCGGAAGGGCGCGACCGATGACCACCCCATCGACTGAGACCCCGCCGCGGCGGGCTGGGGACACCGTGTGTCGCAGCACCAGTATTGATGATACGGGCGGGTGGATTGGAGGTCAAACCTGTCTGGTTGAGGTTTGGACACCGGGGAATTGCCGCAGATGAGTCCTCCACCGCCGCTCGTGTAAACTCGTCTGCATGAGTACCTTGCGTATTGCCGGGGTGATTCCGGCGCGGCTGCGTTCGACGCGGCTGAGCCGCAAGGTGCTGCGCGTGATTGCCGGGCGGCCGATGGTGGAGTGGGTGTGGCGCGCCGCGGCCGGGAGCGGGCTGATGGGCCCGGTGGTGGTGGCTACCGATGCGGAGGAAGTGGCCGAGGTTTGCCGGGAGCGCGGCATTCCCGTGGCGATGACATCGGCGGAGTGCGCGACCGGGTCGGACCGGGTGAGGGAAGTGGCGCGGAAGATCGATGCGGATATTTATGTGAACATCCAAGGCGACGAGCCGACGCTGACGGCGGATTTTTTCCCGCCGATGCTGGCGCTCTTCGACCGGCCGGAGGTGGAGGTGGCGACGCTGGCGGTTCGCTGTCCGGCGCTGGAGATCACCGATCCGAACGCAGTGAAAGTGGTGACCGCGCTGGACGGCCGCGCGCTCTATTTTTCGCGGGCGACGATTCCGTTCGACCGGGATCGGGCGGGGTTTGCGGGCTATCTCAAGCATCTGGGGATTTATGCCTACCGGAAGGCGGCGCTGGAGCGGTTTGCGGCGCTGGAGCCCTCCTGGATCGAACGCGTGGAGGGGCTGGAGCAGTTACGCTTGCTCGATAATGGGATCGATATTTACGTGGCCGTGGCGCCCCGCGACACCATCGGCGTGGATACGGAGGCGGATCTGGAGCGGGCGGAGGCGGCGCTGCGGCGGATTGCGGAGCGGGACGGCGGTTGATCGCGAAGTCTGCCCAAGCAATCGGAATTGCGCGCAAGAAACGGGTAGCGCGGCGGCACACACATCGGCGACGATGGTTTGCATGAAGGGCAGATTCCAAATCGCAAACGCAGGCGGCGCCGGTTTTGCCGATGCAGCGCCCATTGACGCTGAGGCTGCATGGAGACAGGTGCTCGGACGCGATCCGGCGGCTGCGTTCTTCTATGCGGTGACGACGACCGGCGTGTTTTGCCGCCCGAGTTGCAGGAGCCGGCGGCCGCTGCGGGCCAACGTGCGGTTTTTCCGCTCGGCGGAGGAGGCGCGGGCGGCGGGGTTTCGCGCCTGCAAGCGCTGCACTCCTGGCACTGCGTGCAGCAGCCCTTTGGAGAAGGTTCGAAAACACATCGAGGCCAATCTCGACCGCGCGGCGCCGCTCAAGGAGTTGGGGCGCGTGGCGGGGCTGAGCCCGTTCACGGTGCAGCGGCTGTTCAAGCAGGAGCTGGGCGTGAGTCCGCTGCAGTATCAGCGGGCGCTGCGGGCGGGGAGCTTGCGCGGCGCGTTGAAGCAGGGAGGCAACGTGACGGACGCGATTTATGAGGCTGGATTTGGCTCATCGAGCCGCGCGTACGAGGGCGCAGCGCTGGGCATGACGCCGGCGCGGTTTGCGCGGGGAGGGCGGGGCGAACAGATTCGCTGGGCTTCCAGCCCTTCGCGCTTTGGTTGGGTGATAGTGGGAGGGACGGAGCGCGGGCTTTGCTGGCTGGCGCTTGCGGAGACCAAAGCCGAGGCGGAGGCCAGCCTGCGGGAGGAGTTTCCTTTGGCTGCGCTCAAGCGCGATCCGGCGCTTGCGAGGGTGGTGGATGCGACGGTGGAGACGGTTTGCGGCCAGAAAAACTCATCCAAAGTGTTGGCCCCACCGCAGGTGGACTTGCGCGGGACGGCCTTTCAACTGCGGGTGTGGCAGGCGCTGCGGGCGATTCCGCGCGGGCAAACGCGCAGTTACAGCCAGTTGGCGCGGGAGTTGGGAGATCCCAAGGCGACGCGCGCCGTGGCCCGGGCGTGCGCTACAAACCGCGTGGCGCTGGTGGTGCCATGCCATCGGGTGGTGGGGGCGAGCGGCGCGCTGACCGGGTACCGGTGGGGCGTGGAGCGGAAGCGGCAGTTGCTGGAGACCGAGAGGGCTGGTTGAGCCTGGACGGGTGGAGCTCGTGCGATCCCACCCTTTCCGCAGAGAGAAACGGAAAGGATGGGGCACGGGGCCTTTGTGGAATTGTCTCGCAGGACTAATGCGGCTTGTCCGCGACGGCCAGCAGCGTCTGGAACTGCGGAGTCTCCGGCTCTTTGTGGACGACCGAGGTCTGCACCTCGGTGAAGCCTGCTTTTTCCAGCATGGCTTCCAGTTCCGGCTCGCTGAAGCCAAGCCATTCGTCGGCGTAGAGCTCGCGGGCTTCTTCAAAACGGTGCTTGACCAGGTCGAGGATGACGATGCGTCCGCCGGGGCGGAGGATTCTGTTCGCTTCGCTCACGGCGCGCCCGGGGTGGAGCGCGTGATGGAGCGACTGGGAAAAGAAGACCAGATCGACCCTGGCGCCGCGGATGGGAACTTGCTCCATGTCGCCCAGGCGAAATTCAATGTTCAGGACGCCGTGGCGGCGGGCTTGCTCGCGGCCAACTTCGATCATCTTCGCGGAGGTATCGACGGCGATCACCTTCTTCGCACTCTGGGCCAGAAGCAGGGCAAAGCCTCCCTCGCCTGCGCCCAGATCGGCGATGACCAGGGGCGGCATGAGACGCAACAGGGCTTCAGCCACGCCCTTCCACGACTGCCCGGGAACGTAGTCGCGGCCCAGGCGGCCGGCCACCGAGTCAAAGAAGCTGCGCATCTTGTCCTGGCGCTTTTTGAGGACGCGGCGGACGGCGGCCTGGTCGGCGGCGGCTTCGGGAATCTCCTTCTTCGCCTCCGCAAGGAGCTGGTCCAAAACGCCACCCGCACCGGAGGCGCCGGCAGGGCGGGACAGGCGGTAGAGATTGCTCTTGCCGGTGCGGCGGTCTTCGACGAGGCCGGCCTGCTTCAATTGCGAAAGATGCGTGGAGATGGTGCTCTGGCCCATGGCGAGAATCTCCTGTAGCTCGGCGACGGAGAGCTCCTCGCCGCGCAGGAGCAGAAGAATGCGGAGGCGGTTGGGATCGGCGGCGACGCGGAGGATTTTCACAATGGACGGCATAGTTCAACCTTGACGGCGCGGGAATATTCTGATACATATCAATATATCACGATTTGACGATAAGAGGAGAATTTGCATGGCGACGACCACGGTGGAAACGACGGAATTGGGATATAAAGTAGCCGACCTGGCTCTGGCGGAGTGGGGACGGAAGGAAATCACCATCGCCGAGCAGGAGATGCCGGGATTGATGTCGATCCGGAACAAGTACGCGGCCGCCAAGCCTCTGGCCGGCGTGCGCATCACGGGCTCGCTGCATATGACCATTCAGACGGCGGTGCTGATTGAGACGCTGACGAGCCTGGGCGCTGAGGTTCGCTGGGCGAGCTGCAACATTTTCTCGACCCAGGATCACGCGGCGGCGGCGATTGCTAAGGCCGGAGTTGCGGTCTTCGCCTGGAAGGGCGAATCGCTGGAAGAGTATTGGGATTGCACCTATCGGGCGCTCAGTCACAAAGGCGACAAGGGACCGCAACTGGTAGTGGACGACGGCGGCGATGCGACCCTGCTCATCCACAAGGGCTATGAGCTGGAAGAGGGCTATAAGTGGGTGGATGGGCCTTCAGGGAGCCACGAGGAGCAGGTGATCAAGGATTTGCTGAAGAAGGTGCATGCGGAAGACCCGCGGCACTGGCACAAGGTGGTGAAGGAGTGGCGCGGCGTTTCGGAAGAAACCACGACGGGCGTGCACCGGCTCTACAAAATGATGGAACAGGGCAAGCTGCTGGTGCCGGCCATCAACGTGAACGACTCGGTGACCAAGTCGAAGTTCGATAACCTGTACGGCTGCCGCGAGTCGCTGGCCGACGGCATCAAGCGGGCCACGGACGTGATGGTTGCGGGCAAGGTGGCGGTGGTCTGCGGATACGGCGACGTGGGCAAGGGCTGCGCTCACTCGCTGCGCGGCATGGGGGCGCGGGTCGTCATCACCGAGATCGATCCCATCAACGCGCTGCAGGCGGCCATGGAGGGCTTCGAGGTTACCACGGTCGAAGAGACGCTGGGCCGCGGAGACATCTACGTCACCTGCACCGGCAACGTGGACATCGTCACGCTGGAACACATGAAGCGGATGAAGGATCAGGCCATCGTATGCAACATCGGCCACTTCGACAACGAGATTCAAATGGACCGGCTGAACGCGGAGCCGGGCGTGACCAAGCTGAATATCAAGCCGCAGGTGGACTTCTATACCTTCGCCGCTGGTCCTGGCCAGCCTGCCCACGGTATCTTCATTTTGGCCGAGGGGCGGCTGGTGAACCTGGGCTGCGCCACCGGCCATCCGAGCTTTGTGATGAGCAACAGCTTCGCCAACCAGACGCTGGCGCAACTCGATCTATGGGCCAACAAGGACAGTTACAAGATCGGCGTCTACGTGCTGCCCAAGAAGCTGGACGAAGAGGTAGCGCGGTTGCATCTGGAAAAGATCGGCGTGAAGCTGACCACGCTGACGCCGAAACAGGCCGACTATCTGGGCGTGCCGGTGGAAGGGCCGTACAAGGCGGAGAATTACAGGTATTAACGACAGTGGACAGTTGTCAGTGATCAGTGATCAGTTGTCAGTATTCTGGAGTTAGTGAGGTTTAGCGAACAAGGTAATTTCATGTGTGCCCCACCCTAGCCGCGTTCTTGCTTTTGCGGCTAGGGTGGAATAACACTTTTTCAGGGATTTTTCACATGGCTTCGCCGCTGAGTTTTTCTTTCGAGCTGTTCCCGCCGCGCACGCCGGAAGGCGTGGCCAAGCTGCCCTCTGTCATCGGCCAGCTCGCCGCGGTGCGGCCGGACTATTTCTCCATCACCTACGGCGCCGGCGGCTCCAACCAGGACGGGACCTACGAAACGCTGGTGACGGTGGCCAGGCATACCGGCGTGGAGGCCGCGCCGCACCTGACCTGCGTGGGTTCGACGCGCGCCCATATCGCCGCCCTGCTGGAGCGCTACCGGGAAGCGGGCGTGAAGCGCATCGTGGCCCTGCGCGGCGACCTGCCGGCTACGGCCATGAGCGCCTCCGCGCCGGGCGAGTTCCACTACGCCAATGAGCTGGTCAGCTTCATCCGCGAAACCCACGGGGAGGCCTTCAAGATCGAGGTGGCCGCCTACCCGGAGATGCACCCGCAGGCGCCCAGCCCCGGCGCGGACTTCGAGCACTTCCGCCGCAAGGTGGAGGCCGGCGCGGACGGGGCGCTGACCCAGCTGTTTTATAACGCCGACGCGTACTTCGACTTCATGGAACGCTGCGGCAAGGCGGGCATCAAGATACCGGTGGTGCCGGGGATCATGCCCATCACCAGCTGCGCCAACACCGTGCGCTTCTGCGCCGGCTGCGGCGCCGACCTGCCGCGCTGGGTGCGCCTGCGCCTGGAAGAGCTGGAAGACGACAAGCCCGCTCTGCTCAACTTCGGCCTGGACGTGGTCACGCGTTTGTGCCAAACCCTGCTGCGCAACGGCGCGCCCGGCCTGCACTTCTACACCGTCAACCAGGCCGACCCGGCACTGCGCCTGTGGAAGCGCCTGGGGCTGCCCGCGCTTGTTTGAGCTATCGCTTATTGCTATCGAAGATCCGATGCCAGAGCCGCCAGGTGAAGCTATGCAGCAAATGTGTCTGTTCGGCCTTGAGGGCTTTGTAGGAGCGTGTCACGTATTCGTCGAAGGCTGGGGGCCAGCCGATGGTGGAGCGGCGCTCGGAGTAGTCGCCCTCTGCCCACTTGGCCAACACCGCCTTGTAACCGACGACGTGGGTGACGAACTCGAGCAGACACTTGGGCATGTGTTCTTCGACGATAAGGTAGGCTTTCTCGATAATGATCTTCTCACGGATGTCGTTGAGGGGCATGAAGATGGTGGTCATCCAGAGGACCCACTCCTTCATCTCCTCGTCGCGGATGGGATGGCACTGGGTCTTGCCTTGCTTGTCGAGCAGGGACCGGTAGGCGATGTTGCCGGCATGGGAGGCGACGTAGAGGGGGCCGTAAAACTCGTTGAGCCGCCTGTTGACAAGGTCCAGCTTGTCCTTGCGGCGAGCCAGCATGCGGGCGCTCAAGAAGGTGGCCAGATAACCGACAAAGGCCAGGATCACGGTGAGGATCGCCGCGTTTTGGAGGAGACTTGGAGAGGAGAACGTCGATAGGTCCATCGTGTGGTTTGCCTTGCGGACGAGTATACCGCGACAACCGTGCGGGAACAGCGACGAGCAGACGGCTAGTTTCGAAGCCAGTCCCGATTCAGGGAAGAATTCACGCGATTTGTGCCATCGCGGCACAGGGACGCAGGCCCGCGACCCGAGTAGCCGTACCCGTTCGAGTTGGCCGGCCCCGATGGCGGGTCAGTTTGTTCCCAGGTAGATAAAACGGAGCAGAAACAGCCCGGCCAACAGGTAGAGCAGCCAGTCCTGGCGGCGCAGATTGCCGGCGGCCAGGTGCAACACGGCCCAACTGATGATGCCGAAGCCGAGGCCGTTGGCGATCGAGTAGGTGAAGGGGATGAGCACCAGGGTGAGAAAGGCGGGAACCGCAACCAGCGGATCTCGCCAGCGAATCTCGCTGATGGTGGAGAGCATCATCGAGCCTACCAGGATCAACGCCGGCGCGGTGGCGGCCGGGGGCACGATGCCCACAAACGGAGCGGCGCCGATGGCGGCCAGAAACAGCAGGCCGGTGACGATGGCGGTTATGCCCGAGCGGCCTCCGGCAGCCACGCCGGCCGTGGATTCGATGTAGCTGGTCACGGTGGAGGTTCCGGTCAGGGAGCCAAAGACGGTGGCTGTGGCGTCGGTGAAGAGAATGCGGTTGAGGCGGGGAATGGAGTGGTCGGCCTCGATCAGCCCGGCGTGCTTGGTGACGGCCACCAGGGTGCCCAGATTGTCGAACAGGTCCACGAAGAAAAAGATGAAAACGATCTCCAGCAGCCCCTTGTTGAGAGCGCCGCGAATATCGAGTTGGAAGGTTGTAGCGGCCAGGCTGGAGAAGCCCCCCGCAGCGGGCGTCCAGTGCGCGAGGCCCAGCGCCCAGGCCAGGCCGGAGATGGAGAGCACGCCGATCAGAATCGCGCCGCGGACTTTCCTCGCTTCGAGGGCCGCCATCAGGATCAGTCCGGCGAGGGCCAGCGCCACGGTGGGGTTGCGGATGTTGCCCAGGCCAACCATCGTGTTCGCGTCGCCCACCACCAGACCGGCGTTTTGAAAGCCGATGAAAGCAATGAAGAGGCCGATGCCGCCTGCGACGGCGGCGTAGAGCTCATGGGGAATGGCGCGCAGGATCATCTGCCGGATGCCGGCGGCGGTGATGGCCAGGAAGAGGACGCCGGAGAGGAAGACCGCGCCCAGGGCCGTCTGCCAGGGAATGTGCATCTTGATGCAGACGGTGTAGGCGAAGTAGGCGTTGAGACCCATGCCGGGAGCCAGCGCGATGGGATAGCGCGCCACCACGCCCATCATGATGGAGGCGAAACCGGCCGAGAGGCAGGTGGCGGCGGTGACGGCGGCCAGCGGCATTCCGGCCGCGGCCAGGATGGCAGGGTTGACCAGGACGATGTAGGCCATGGTCAGAAAGGTGGTGATGCCGGCCAGGACTTCAGTGCGCCAGCTGGTTCCCAGGCGCGTGAATTCAAAGTAGGATTCGAGTCGCGTGAGCATAGGCGGATACTTTTAGAAGAGCACACAGTTGGCGCAACGCAAAGGGATTTGTGCGGGAACGGCATTCATGAGCCCCCCGATGGATGGGAGGCAGCTGGAGGTCCGTGGACTCAGAGGTCTCAAGATCGAGGCCCTTCGGCAAGCACAGGGTGGGCTCCGGGGCACCGGGCAGCCGACGCACATGCGGTCACAACCTGAGACCCTCAAAGGGCATCCATACAACAGAACGGAAATAGCGCAGGCTTGACGGGCGGCCACGGTTTCTGCACGTGTACAGGCCGAATCCTCCAATCTTCCTAAACCCAACCGGCTACCTTCCCCCCTACCGGCAACAAGGAGATCTTCTTATGCCCACCATTACGACGAAAGACGGAACGCAGATTTATTACAAGGACTGGGGAGCGGGTTAGCCCGTGGTCTTCAGCCACGGCTGGCCGCTGAGCGCGGACGCATGGGACGACCAGATGGTGTTTCTGGGCTCGCGCGGATATCGAGCGATTGCGCATGACCGGCGGGGGCACGGGCGATCGAGCCAGCCCTGGGATGGGAACGATATGGACACCTACGCCGACGATCTTGCGGCGCTGACCGAGGCGCTGGATCTGAAGAACGCGGTCCACGTTGGCCACTCGGCCGGCGGGGGCGAGGTGGTGCGCTACATCGGCCGCCACGGAACGAAGCGCGTGGCCAAGGCGGTGCTTATCGGCGCGGTGCCGCCGCTGATGCTGTTGACGGAGGCCAATCCCGGCGGATTGCCGATAAAAACTTTCGACGATATCCGCAGCGGCGTTCTGGCCGACCGCTCGCAGTTCTTCAAGGACTTGACGACGCCGTTCTATGGCGCCAACCGGCCTGGTTCCAAGGTTTCGCAAGGGTTGAAGGACTCGTTCTGGCTGCAGGGTATGCAGGCGGGATTCAAGGCGGTTCTCGACTGCATCAAGGCGTTTTCAGAGACCGACTTTACAGAAGACCTAAAGAAGATCGACGTACCGACGCTAATTATCCACGGCGACGACGACCAGATCGTGCCCATCAACGACTCGGCATTGCTCTCGGTTGCGCTGGTGAAGGGCTCTACGCTGAAGGTCTATCCGGGGGTGGATCACGGGATTTGCTCGACGCGCAAGGACCAGGTGAATGCTGACCTGCTGGCGTTCATCCGGGGGTAGATGGGCACGCAACGAATGCGAGGCTGATTGAGACAGGTGAACTCCCAGGTCTCAAAAGCGAGACCTGGGGCACCCGGCGGTTATGACCAGAAAAGGCGGTTTATCTTCCTCGTCTAAACGTGTACTCTGGTTTGAGCCTCAAGCGCGTGCAAAACGCATTCATTGACGAACCTGATGGGAGCTCGCAAATGAAGAAATGGAGACGGTGGTTCCTGGCCAGTTGTTTATTCGGAATACTTGGATTTGCTTACTGGAAGTTCGCGATTCCCACCCATCGAGTGGAGACTCACTCCGAACTGATCATGCTCGGCGATCTGGACGGCGATCATCGATGGACGGCCAGCGACCTGAAGATACTGGATGCCTTTCTTAAGGATCCGTTTGCGTTTCCCAACGATGTTGCGCGTCAGATCGACATGAATCAGAACGGCATGATCGACGAAGAGGACATCCGGCTCCTTCGTGCGCTGGTTGCGTCAGGGAGCGACCCCTATGCGGCAGAAGAAACCGCGCGGGCCAAGGGCGAGCCGTTTCCCCGCCCCAGGGAGTTTTATCGATATGTCACGCTCGCCGAGTATCATCCCCGTCCGCTCTGGGCTCTGCCCTATCCGCAGGCGGGCGATTCGGTGCTGAAATGGCTCCCCAGCCTCCATCCGCCTGTAAGCACCAGTTCCTATTCGGAAGCGCTTGACGCCGACATCTACGCGGAGGCCATCCGGTTTGATCAGGATTGGCGCAAGAGAGAGCCGCAGCTTCTCCCCATGGAGCGCGAATACGCTTCCCTGAAGCTGGCGCGCCTGGATGCGCTGCAACAGCATGGCGAGCGTTTCGAGCTGCTCCTGGCTCTTATCGACGGAGTCGAGGATTTAGAAACGCTTACCGAGCGGAATCAGCCGGCGTTTCCGCTGAAAATTCTGGTTTTCCGCGATCACCTCCGCGATACGCTCAAGTCTCCTGTTTATGCTGAGTTCATGGAGGGCAAACAACCCTGGCAAGCGGTGCTCAAAGTCGTTTCTGGTTATCTTCAAACAGACCTCGGACTCACTTACGAATTTGAAACGCTTCCTCCTCCCCGGAATCTCACTCACCTCCAAAACTATCTCCAGCGTTCCGAATGGCAATACTACAAAAGCTCTGTAAAGGATGAAGATTTTCGCGCGCTCATCAACTTCGCACAACATGACCCTCGCTATTTACGCGCTGTCTCAAGAACAACACGAAAGCTCACGGACATGGATGAAATGAATCACAATCTGCCGATGGAGCTATTATTCCGCGAGGCGCTGCGCATCAAGGGCGGCGACAAAAAGAAAGCGGTAGGGTTGCTCGACGAAGCTATTCGCATTCCCTTTCTCTGGGTGAAATCGATACCGCGCGATCAGCTACCAAGTTCTCTGGCTCTGGACAACTTCCTTCTCCCCGGCAACAAGGAGGATGGCTTCGACAAGAGCCGGCATTGGAATGTTTTTGGCGGCATTTGTCTTTATAAGTCACCCCAGGAGTCACTCGATCTTGCCCTCAAGCGCGAGATGCAGGACCTCCGCGACGGTCACTACTCGCAGGAGGAGATGCGGGAGTTTTTTCGGGATATGATCGCAGACTTAAACGGAATTTATTACGTCATGACCGTAAACCCCGATTTGCTGAACAGTCAAAGATAACCCGCGTAAGACGGTATGTATGGCATGAGCCGCCTGGATTGAGGTCAGATCGCCTGCGCACGCAATAGGAATCCGTGACACGGGAGCGGGCTGGGATTGCGATCAGGCGAGTAGTTTGGCGGCGTCTTTGGCGAAGTAGGTGACGATGAAGCCTGCACCGGCGCGGCGGATGCTGATTAGCGACTCTAAAATGGCGCGATCATGGTCGAGCCAGCCCTTCTCAAAGGCGGCCTGGAGCATGGAGTATTCGCCGGAGACCTGGTAGGCGCCGATGGGTACGTCGAAGCGCTCGCGGGCGGCGTGGATGACATCGAGATAGGGCAGGGCGGGCTTCATCAGGATCATGTCCGCGCCTTCTTCGATGTCGAGTGATATCTCGCGCAGGGCCTCGCGCAGGTTGGCGCCGTCCATCTGGTAACTCTTGCGGTCGCCGAACTTAGGAGCGGAGTCGGCGGCCTCGCGGAAAGGTCCGTAGAAGGCGGAGGCAAACTTGGAGGCGTAACTGAGGATGGGGGTATCGCGGCAGCCTTCGTCGTCGAGGGCGCGGCGGATGGCGGCCACGCGGCCGTCCATCATGTCGCTGGGGGCGACGACGTCGGCTCCGGCGCGGGCCAGGCTGACGGCTGCGCGGCCCAAGAGATTGAGGGAAGAGTCGTTCTCGACTTCGAAGCCGTCGCGGGTTTCGACGACGATGCCGCAGTGGCCGTGGCTGGTGTACTCGCAGAGGCAGACGTCGGCGATGAGGACTAGCTTTTTGGCGGCTTCGGACTGCTTGAGTGTGCGCAGGCCCCGTTGGACGATGCCGTTTTCGTCCCATGCGCCCGTGCCCTGCACATCCTTGGTTTCGGGCAGGCCGAAGAGGAGCAATCCGGCGAGGCCCAGGCTGGCGGCTTCTTCGGCTTCGCGGACCGCCTCGTCGATAGAGAGGTTGAAGACGCCGGGCATGGAGCCGACCTCGCGGCGCAGGCCCTCGCCGGGACAGAGAAAGAGGGGATAGATCAGGTCGCCGGGTTCGAGCGAGGTTTCGCGGACCAGGGAGCGCAAAGGCTCAGTGCGCCGCAGGCGGCGCATGCGGGTTTCAGGGAAACTCATGGAGTAGATTGTACTTCGTTCTTCCTGGATTGGCAGCAACTCATCTTTGTATGTAGGATAAGAAACATCTTTTCTTCAGAACAGAAATGTGAAGGTATTTTCGCATGAATTTCAAGGTTGGACTTTCGGCGATTTGTGCAGTGACGTTGTTCGTACCTCTCGCGCCCCAGTTTTGCAGGGCCCAACAGGCGCCGGCGATGAGCAAGGACCAGCAGGAGATGATCGCCGTGATGTTGCGTGAGGCCCGCGACGAGGTCAAGAAGCACTACTACGATGCAACGCTGCATGGCCTGGACTGGGATGCCCTCTACAAGCAATACACCGGCAGCCTTGCGAAGGCGCGCAACCTGGGCGAGGGATACAGGGTTGTCGCGGCCTATCTTGAGGAGTTGAAGGATTCACACACCTATTTCATGCCGCCGTGGAGCCCCATCCATCTCGATTACGGATTCCGTTATGCGCTGGTGGGAGATACCTGCTACATCACCCAACTTCGGCCCGGCAGCGACGCCGCCTCCAAGCTGCAGATAGGCGATCAGGTAGTGAAGATGAGCGGCTTCACGGTGAATCGCGGCGATTTTCACGATATTCAATATTACTTCAACCTGCTTGCGCCTCAGACGGCAGTACGCTTCGAATTGCTTTCGCCGGCGGGCGAGGCGCGCCAGGAGTTCGTGAATACCAGGGTCGTTAGCCGCAAATTGATCCTGGACTTGAACAATGGTGTGGACTTATGGGAGTTTGAGCATATGGGAGAAGAGGAGGCTCTTGCCGCGCGATCCCGCATTGTCGAAATAGGAGATGCCGCCATCTGGAAGCTGAAGGAATTCAACCTGGACAGCGACCAGATCGACCGAGCGTTCGGGATTGTCCACAAGCGCAAGACGCTGATACTAGACCTGCGCGGCAATCCCGGCGGCACGATTGAATCGCTGAAGTGGATGGTGGCAGGGTTGTTTGACCACGATGTCAAGATTGGCGACCGCGCCGGCAAGAAAGAGAAAAAGCCGGTCATCGCCAAGCACAGCGGGAGGCCCTTCGAAGGCAAGCTGATTGTGCTGGTGGATGCGGCTTCGGGCTCCTGTTCAGAACTGCTGGCGCGCATTGTTCAGATCGAGCACCGGGGCACGGTGATCGGAGACAAGACCGCAGCAGAAGTCATGGAAGCTAAGTTTTACAGCGAAACCCAGGGAGCGGACGCAAAAATCTATTACGGATTCAGTGTGACCGACGCAAACCTGATTATGAGCGACGGACAGAACCTAGAGAAGACGGGAGTCACGCCGGATGAATTGCTGCTGCCGACCGCGGCCGACCTAGCGGCGGGCCGCGACTCGGTGCTGGCACACGCGGCGGAACTGGCCGGGATCAAATTGGACCCCGAGGCAGCGGGCAAGCTGTTCCCGTACGAGTGGCAGCCGCTTTAGTGTTTAGACGGTGTGATTTGGTCCTTGTTCCTGAAACAATGCGGGCGTGGACGCCCGCACGACAGCCGGTCTGGAGACCGGCGCTACCATCCAGCCAAACCACAATCACGCGGTCTCGGCGCCAGCAGCGGCCCGCCCGCCTAACTATAACTGCTCGTAGAGCGTGGTGTTGCGGTAGCCCAGCAGAACGACGAGGGTCCAGATGCCGAGGGCGGTTCCGAAAGGAAACTTCAACAGGCTGAGGAAGGCGGCTACGATAGCCACGATGCGGCCCCACGGCGCTCGCTCGAGCAGGCCCCACGCGGCCACCAGAGCCAGACCGGTGCGGAACAAGAGGACCAGCCAGACGAAATGTATGATCGCAGGGCCGAGCCACTCGAAGCCGGGATCGTTCGACCAGGGCCCATGTGCCCAGGGGCCGAAGTGGTTGGAAAAGAAGGCCTGGGCGAAGGTCAGCCCGGCTACTCCGAGCAGCAGAGAAAAGGCTGCATAAATGAACCAGACAATGCTAAGCGCTTTTATCTTGCCGGCGTAGGCTTCGACCTGGAACTGAAGGCCGGGCACCGGGGGAACCGCTGGCGCGGCCGGACGGCAGCACTGGGGGCAGAAAGGCTGCCCGGGCGCTAAAGCTTGACCACATCCACTGCAAAACATGTTGCCTCCTTGAGAGACCGTACTGAGATTACTACGCAAACGGGGAGCGCGGTGTTCCAACGAAATCGGGATCAGGGGTCAGGGGTCAGAGATCAGGAAAGAGCCAATCCGGCTAGCGGCTGGGAGCTGGGGGACGTTTCTTGTGCCTGACCGTTGGCTGCGCCGGCAACCGGCATGAGGCTTTCTTTTGATTCTCCTGAGGGTTTTCTTACGATTTGCGTGAAAGAATCGAAATTGTTATGCAGCACGCGCTCATGAGCACACTGAAAGCCGGAGATACGCTGGACCACTACCGCCTGGATGCGACTGTTGCGCGCAGCGGGATGTCGACTCTCTTCAAGGCTACGGACCTGAAAGACGGCAGGCAGGTGGCCATCAAGGTTCCCCACGCGGAGATGGAGGCCGACCCGGTCCTTGTGGAGCGCTTCAAGCGGGAGCAGGAGATCGGGCAGGAACTGGACCACCCCGGCGTGGTGAAGACCTTCGACGGGGAGGAGCGCAGCCGGCTTTACATGGTGATCGAGTGGGTGGAGGGGCGGCTGCTCAGGGCGATTCTGAACCAGGAACCGGGCCGGGAGCGCAAGCTGGAGATCGAGCGGGCGGAGCACTATGCGTTGCAGATTTGCGATGCGCTGGATGCCATGCACAAGCACGGCGTGGTGCACCGGGATCTGAAGCCGGAGAACGTGATGGTGGACGACCAGGACCGGATCAAACTGATCGACTTCGGGATCGCGATGAAGGAAGATGCGCGGCGGCTGACGCACGTGACGATGTCGCCCGCGCTGGGGACACCAGATTACATTTCGCCGGAGCAGGTGAAGGGGCAGCGCGGGGACCATCGGAGCGACATCTACGCGCTGGGCGTGATGCTGTATGAGATGCTGACCGGCGAGGTTCCTTTCAGCGGACCGAATCCTCTGGCGGTGATGAACGAGAGGCTGCTGAACGACCCCAAGCCGGCGCGGAAGCTGAGGCCGGAGATTTCGGCCCAATTGCAGGAGATACTGAACCGGGCGCTGGAGCGGGACCCGCGGCACCGCTACGCGACGGCCAACGAGATGGCGTGGGAGCTGGAGCACCAGGAACTGGTGGGCGTGGAGGAGAACGAACGGCGGCCGGTTTCGCGGGGACTGCATTTGCCGGACAGGCGAAAGATGCTGCTCTACGCGGGGCTGGCGCTGGTTCCGGCGGTGCTTTTTGGATTGATGATGGCGCTGGCGCGCTAGCGGTAGGATTCGTCGCGGTGGATAACGAATTCGGGATAAGCCCCGCCGCCCAGTTCGTGGAGGTCCATGCCGATGCGCTCGCCGTCGGGGTCCACGCGGAAGGGGACTACGCGGTTGAGCAGCCAGAAGAGCAAATAGACCAGAGGCAGAATGACGCCAAGGAGCGCGGCGATGCCGACCAGTTGGGCCAGGAGCTGGCCGGACTGGGAGGCGAAGATGCCTACGGCCAGAAGGCCCCAGAGGCCGGCGACGGCGTGGACGGAGATAGCGCCGGAGGGGTCGTCGATGGAGACGGCGAGTTCTAGGAGTTCGACCAGGAGCGGGGTGACGATGCCGGCGACGAAGCCGATGAAAAGCGCCGGGCCAGGCGAGACGATGCCGGCGGCGGCGCTGGAGGCGACCAGGCCGGAGAGCCAGCCGTTGGCGCAGAGGCTGGCGTCGGGTTTTCCGAAGCGGATGCGGGTTACGGCGAAGGTGGCGGCGAGAGCGCCCGAGGCGGAGAGCAGCGTATTGAGTGCGGTAACGGGCAGAGCGGCGAGGGGCGCATGGAGCCAGAGGATTGCGCCGGCGACGTTGAAAGCGAGCCAGCCCACCAGGGCCAGCAGGCAGCCGAAGAGCACATAGACGGCGTTGTGGCCGGGCATGGCGGTGGAGAAGCCTTCCTTGGGGAATTTGCCCCTGCGCGAGCCGGCGATCCAGACCACGGCGAGGGCGCTGAGGCCGCCGAGGACGTGGACGGTGGCCGCGCCGCCGGGGTCGAGGAAGCCCGCGCCGAGGGAGAAGTTGACACCGAGCTGAGACAACCAGCCGCCGGTCCACACCCAATGCGCGAGAAGAGGAAAGACGGTTGCTGCCAGGACCGCTGCGGCGGCACAGCCGGCGGTGAGCCGCCAGCGGTCCGTTCCGGAGCCCCAGGGAATCAGGGCGGCCAGGGCTACTGCCAGGAATTCAAAGAGCAGCGCGAGCTGGGACTGGAACGGAGCGCTGCCGAAGCCTCGGAGCAGAAGCGGACCAGCGCCGAGCCAGTTCCAGGGCTTGCCAGCCAAGTAGAACGTGTGGCCCGTGCTGCCGGGTGCGCCGAGTGGATTCCCGGTAATAGTTGCGCCGACGAGGGCGAAGGCGATGGCGGCGACGGCGACAATGGCCAGGCTTCCGAGCAGGGACTGAGCTGCCGAGCGGGAGCGTCCGAGGCCAGTATTGATGAGGGCCACGCCGGCGATGGCCAGCGGGGCGAGAAGCAGCAGAACCAGACAGAGCGCGAATGCGGTTTCGGAGATGACAAAGGGCGAGGGCGCTATAGGAGTCATGGGCGGCTTTCTCCGCGCGCTTCCATGTGGCCGCAGACCGCGACGGCCAGACCGAGGGCCTCGACGGCCAGGCCGCAGAGTACGAAGGCCGCCCTCAGCGCCGGGTCGGGGAAGAGCACGAGCGCGGCGACGGTGAGAAAGAATCCGGCTGGCATGACGAGCAATCCCGCGTATTTCATGGTCTTTCCTTTTCGAGTCTCACAGGGCCAATCCGCATGGCCTGACGGGTGAAAGGCCACCCTCCGGACCCGAGTTCGCCTGGGGGTCCGCAATGCTAGTGATTTGTGATTGAAGGCAACCGGCTGCAACGCCTTTATGAATTCTAAAGCATTTGGTTGTTACGATTGCGGCACGAAGGCCCGGATGCGGTGGAGTTGCGCATGGTGAGACTGTGACGGTTGCGATTCCTTGCATTGTTTTCAATTTTTTCTGGAGGTCACCTCTCATGAATATTCTTGACCGGCTGGTCGCGAACCCGCTGGGCGCGTTTGGCGTTCTTACGCTGGCCGCATTCCTTGAGGCCTATGGGGACTCGTTTTTTCAGGTCAGCTTTTACCGTTCCTCGGGATTGGGGCGGGTGCTGGCGTTTGTGGCCGGCGCGGCGGTGCTGGCGGCCTATGGGTCGGTGGTCAACGCGCCGCGGTGGGATTTTGGCAAGCTGCTGGGAGTGTATGTGGTTCTGTTTTTCCTGATGGCGCAGTTGCTGGCCAGGGTGCGGTTCGGCCAGTCGCCTACGCCGCCGATCTACGCGGGCGGCGCATTGATTGTGGCCGGCGGGCTGGTGATTGCGTTCTGGAAGGGGTGAGCGAGATTTCCGGGGGAGTGGCGGTTGGGGATTTCGCACAATATTTGGGCGCCAATTTCCCATTCTCCGGTACGCTGGGCGCCACAGAAGTGCAACTGTTTCCGCCGCGCGGGAATCTATCATAAGGAGTAGTCTTTTCAGCGGATTACGAAGCTGCATGGAAAACAAGGTTTTTATCGGATTTTGTGGCTGAAAGCTGCCGCAATGGAGTCTCCGGCTGCTATCTTGAATTTCGGGGTTTTCCGCATAAGAGGTGAGTTGTGTCCAAGAAATATTCTTGAACGCAAATAGTGTGACCGCCGTCACGGCAGGCGCATCCAAAGCGAAGACGAACAGCAAACAGGGAAAGCATTCATGGCGCAGATATTCGACCGCAGCTCCAATGCTCTAGCTCGCATGAGCCTGGTGTTGACGGGGCTGATCGTGATCGCCCTGGGGGTCACTCTGGATGAATTGCAGCGCTCGCCATGGGTCACGCGGCAGGGCCAGCGCCCGGACCAGCCGGTGCCCTTCAGCCACAAACATCATGTGCAGGGACTGGGATTGCAGTGCCAGTACTGTCACGTCACCGCGGAGAAGTCGAGCTACGCGGGAATCCCGCCCACGAAGACCTGCATCAACTGCCACTCGCAGATCTGGACCAACGCGCAACTGCTGGAGCCGGTGCGCCAGAGCTGGGTGAACGGGCAGTCGCTGGTTTGGACCAAGGTTCACGACCTGCCTGATTTTGTGTATTTCAGCCACGAGATTCACGTGAACAAAGGGCTGGGCTGCGCCACCTGCCACGGGCGCGTGGACCAGATGCCGCTGATGTACGCGCAGAACACGCTACAGATGGAGTGGTGCCTGGACTGCCACCGCAATCCGGCCAAGTATCTGCGGCCCACCAGCGAGATTTACAACAACGCCTGGGAGAAGCCGGCCGGGGAGAGGCCGGTGTGGTGCGCGGTGGGCGAGGAGAAGAGCGGCGTGCCCACGGCAGAGAGCGTGAAGTGCGTGACGAAGGACCCGGCAGAGATTGCATCGTTAGAACTGCCAGCCGTCGGGACTCAAGGCGTGGCCCTGAATGCAGGCCATGACGTTCTCCCTCTGCCGGTTTACAAGAAGTTCACCAGCCAGGATGAGTTGGGGCATTTTCTGGTGGATCACTACAAGATTCGCACCCCAAAAGAGCTGACCAGCTGCGAGGTCTGCCACCGATGAGCGAGACGAAAAACAATTTGGTTGCCACGATTCAGCCTGCGCCGATGACGCTGGAGCAGGTGCGCGAGCGGTTGAAGACGGTGCGCGGCAAGAAATATTGGCGGTCAGTGGATGAGCTGGCGAATACGCCGGAGTTTCAGGCGGCGGTGGAGCGGGAGTTTCCCGGCTCGCCGCATGGGTGGGGCGATGACGTATCGAGACGGGGATTTCTCAAATTCATGGGCGCATCGATGGCGCTCGCGGGGCTGGCGGGATGCACGAAGCAGCCAGACGAGCCGATTTATCCCTACATCAAGCAGCCGGAAGATCTGATTCTGGGCAAGCCGATGTACTTTGCCACGGCGCATCCGTTTGTGACCGGAGCGGTGCCGCTGCTGGTGAAGAGCGACCAGTTCCGGCCCATCAAGATCGACGGCAACCCCGAGCATCCTTATAACCAGGGCTCGTCGGACCCGTTCACGCAGGCGACGCTGCTGGACCTTTACGATCCCGACCGCTCGCAGCATGTGACCTTCCGGGGAGAGAACCGGGAGTGGGCGGAGTTTGCCGTAGAGTTTCGCAATAAGGTGATCTCGACCAAGGACGGAACCGGGATTTATTTCCTCAGCGAGACGATTACTTCGCCCACGTTGGCGCGGCAGTGGCGTGAGGTGCAGACGAGGTTTCCGAAGGCGAAGCTGGTGCAGTATGACCCGGCGGTGGCAGGGACAGTCGCCGAGAATAGCGTGAGCATTCTGTACTCGCTCGCAGATGCCGATGTCATTGTTTCGCTGGATGCGGATTTTCTTTCGGGCGCGGCGTTCCCGGGCTTTCACAAGCTGGTTCGCGAATACGCGGAGCGGCGCAAAAATCCAGAGAAGCTGAACCGGCTGTACGCTATCGAGAGCACGCCGACCACGACAGGGTTGAAAGCGGAGCATCGATTGGGGCTGCGGGCGAGCGAGATTCCGGCGTTTATTTATGAACTCGCCAAAGCTCTGGGCGTCTCTGGCGCTACGGTTCCGTCTTACACTTCTTATAGCTGGACGAATGAGCAGAAGAAGTTCCTCGCCGCGCTGGTAAAGGACTTGAAGGCCCATGCCGGCAGGTGTGTGGTGATTCCGGGGTTGTATCAGGATATGTCGGTTGCCGCGCTGGCTTTGGCGATCAACAATGCGCTGGGCAAACTCGAAAAAACGATTGCCGTGGCATTTGAGCCGGTGAATTCGTTGCCGTCCAATCAGAGCGGTGATTTGAAGGCGCTGGTCGCCGATCTGTATGCGGGCAAGGTGGATTGGCTGGTGATTCTGAATGCCAATCCGATTTACAATGCGCCTGCGGATTTGGAATTTGCGTCGGCATTTGAAAAAGCGAAAATGACTGTGCATCTAGGCTCGCACGTGGACGAGACCGGGCAGAATGCGCAGTGGCATATTCCGGCGGCGCACTTTCTGGAGTCGTGGTCGGATGCGCGTGCTTATGATGGGACGGTTTCGATTATTCAGCCGATGATAGATCCTCTTTATGGCGGGAAAACGGCACACTATATCTTTCAAGCGCTGCTCGATGAGCCGGGATTGAGTCCGTATGAAGCGGTGCGCACAACGTGGAAGCCAGTCATCAAAGGCGACTTTGAGACGGGCTGGCGCAAAGCGCTCCACGCGGGCTGGATTGAAGGCACGACGTCTTCGATGGCGGCTGACCTTGGGGGGGAGGCGGGCAGTATTCATGTCCCCGCGCCATCGCCGAAGGATTCACTGGAGATTATCTTCCGGCCGGACCCGAATGTGTATGACGGGCGGTGGGCCAACGTCGGCTGGCTGCAAGAACTGCCCAAGCCGGTAACCAGCCTGAGCTGGGACAATGCGGCGATCGTCTCCGGCGCGACGCTGACCAAGTATGGCCTGGAAGAAGACGACATCGTCGAGTTGACGGTGAATGGGCGCAAAGTGAATGCGCCGGTGATTGTTGCGCCGGGGCATCCTGATAACTCGGTGACGGTCCATCTGGGCTATGGGCGGCAGACGGGCCGCGTCGCAGGCGGAGCGGGCTTCAACGCTTATCTGATTCGTACATCGGATGCGCCGTTTTACACCGTTGGCTCGATCAGGAAACTTGAAGGCAAGTGGGGCGTGGCGGTTACCAAGAGCCACTACCAGGACCACAGGCCGAAGCTGTTTGGCGGGCAGGGCAACGGGAACAACTCGATGGAAGCCGATGAGGCCATCGGCGAGCGCGGCATCATTCGCTACGCAACGCTGGATCAATACAAAGCTGATCCGGGCTTTGCGAACGAAGGCGAGACCCACACCACGACCGACAAGAGCAACACGCTCTTCCCCAACTGGGAGTACAAGGACAATGCCTGGGGCATGTCCATCGACATGAACAGTTGCACGGGCTGCAACGCGTGCATTGTGAGCTGCTATGCGGAGAACAACATCGCCGTGGTGGGCAAGCAGCAGGTGCGCATCGGGCGCAACATGCAGTGGCTCCGGATCGATACTTACTTTGAGGGCGATTTGGCTGCGCCGCGCGCGCACTTCCAGCCCATGGCCTGCCAGCACTGCGAGAACGCTCCCTGCGAGCAGGTTTGCCCGGTGGGCGCAACGGTGCACACGCCCGAGGGGTTGAACGCGATGGTCTACAACCGCTGCGTGGGCACGCGCTACTGCTCGAACAACTGCCCGTACAAGGTGCGCCGCTTCAACTTCCTGCTGTACTCCGATTACGAGACAGAGAGTTTGAAGCTGATGCGCAATCCGGACGTCTCGGTTCGCTCGCGCGGAGTGATGGAAAAGTGCAGCTACTGCGTGCAGCGGATCTCGGCGGCCAAGATCGCGGCCGACAAGGAGAACCGGGCCATCCGCGACGGCGAGATCGTGACCGCGTGCCAGCAGGCGTGCCCGGCTTCGGCCATCACCTTCGGCAACATCAACGACAAGCAGAGCCGGGTGGCGAAGCTGCACGCCGACGAGCGCAGCTACCAGGTGCTCGCCGATCTGAATACGCGTCCGCGGACCAAGTATGTGGCCGCGGTGTTGAATCCGAACCAGGAACTCGAAGCAGCGCCGGTGGAATACAAGACAGTGAAGAAGTGAAATAGTGAAGAAGTGAAGAAGTGAAGAAGTGAAGAAGTGAGTTAGTGAGTTAGCGGAGCACGAGGGCAAGCAGTAAAGTGAAAGACAACCACCAACTCGAGAAGCGGATCGATCCGGCGACCGGAGAATATCGGGTCATTGCGCCGGGGCAGACCTTCAGGTCGGTTACCGAGAAGATTACGCGCATTGTGCTCACGCCCCGGACGCCGCTGGGCTGGTTTGCCTTGTTCGGCGTAGGCGGCGCGCTGGCGACGATGCTGCTGGTGGCCCTGACGTGGCTGTTTCTGATCGGCATCGGCATCTGGGGCGTGCAGCAGCCAGTGGCGTGGGGCTTTGCGATTATCAACTTCGTGTGGTGGATCGGCATCGGCCACGCGGGGACGCTGATCTCGGCCATTCTGCTGCTGTTCAAACAGAGCTGGCGCAACTCCATCAACCGCTTTGCCGAGGCCATGACCATCTTTGCAGTGGTCTGCGCCGGACTGTTCCCACTGATTCATCTCGGCCGCCCGTGGCTGGGCTACTGGCTGTTTCCGTATCCCAGCACGATGACGGTGTGGCCGCAGTTCCGGTCGCCGCTGATGTGGGACGTGTTTGCGGTGTCCACCTACGCGACCATCTCGGTGGTCTTCTGGTACATCGGCATGGTTCCGGATTTCGGCACCATGCGCGACCGCGCGGAGTCGAAGATCGCGCAGTACTTCTACGGCCTCTGCTCGCTGGGTTGGCGCGGATCGGCGCGCCACTGGATGCGTTACGAGACAGCTTCGCTGCTTCTGGCCGGCCTGGCCACGCCGCTGGTGCTCTCAGTGCACACGGTCATCAGCTTCGACTTCGCCGTGGCCGTGCTGCCGGGCTGGCACACGACCATCTTTCCGCCCTACTTTGTGGCGGGCGCGATTTATTCAGGCTTCGCCATGGTGCTGACGCTGGCCATTCCGCTGCGCAAGTTCTATCACCTGGAGGCGCTGGTCACCGAACGGCATATCGACAACATGGGCAAGGTGATGCTGGCGACGGGGTTCATTGTGGCTTACGGGTACGCGATGGAAGTCTTCATGGCCTGGTACTCGGCCTCGCATTGGGAAGCCTTCATGATGTGGAACCGGATGTTCGGGCCGATGGGCTGGTCCTACTGGGTTCTGGTCACATGCAACCTGGTGATTCCGCTCACAACACTGTGGTCGAGGAAGCTGCGCACTTCGATCGCGTTTATGTTCTTCATCTCGATCGTGGTCAACACGGGCATGTGGTTTGAACGCTTCGTGATTGTGGTAACCAGCCTCTACCGCGACTTCCTGCCCTCGGCGTGGGGAACTTACCGAGCGACGAGATGGGACTACATGACCTATGTGGGAACGCTGGGACTGTTCACGTTCCTGTTCCTGCTGTTCGTGCGCTTCCTGCCCATGATTCCCATGTCTGAAATCCGCATGATGCTGCCGGGCGCGAAGATTACGCCTAAGAAGGCGGCGGAGACTGGTGACTGATGCCTCCACGCGAAGGAACCTACGGCCTGCTGGCCGAATTCGATACGCCGGGCGAGCTGATCCGCGCAGCGCGTCAGGCGCGGCTGGATGGCTGGCGGCGGCTGGACTGCTACACGCCCTACCCGGTGGAAGAGGTGGCCGAGGCCATCGGCTTCCATCGCAACAAGGTGCCGCTCGTTACGCTGGTGGGCGGGCTGATGGGATTGGTGGCCATGTTTCTGCTGGAGACCTGGATCTCGGTGTGGGCGTATCCGTTGAATATCGGCGGGCGGCCGACTTACTCGTGGCCGGCCTTCATTGTGCCCGCGTATGAGTGGACGATTTTGTTTGCGGGGCTTTCGGCGGCCTTCGGCATGTTGGCGCTGAACGGGCTGCCGGCGCTTTATCATCCGCTGTTCAACGCGCCAAACTTCCGCAACGGGGCGACCACGGACAAGTTCTTCCTGTGCCTGGAGGCGCTGGACCCGAAGTTCGATCTGGTGAAATCAAGGGCTTATCTGGAAAGCTTCAAGCCGGTTTCAGTGGTGGAGGTGGAGTACTGATGACCAGGGATCAGAGATCAGAGATCAGGGATCAGGAAACCGCCTCAGGGTGTGGTGGATTCCCAGGTCCCAAAATCGGGACCTGGGGCACCCGCGTTGTCATGCTTGCGCTGCTGCTGATTGCCGGATGCCGCCAGGACATGCAGGATCAGCCCAAGATCCGCTCGCAGCGCGGCTCGGAGATGTTTGCCGATCATCGCGGCGCGCGTCCGCAGGTGGCGAACACCGTGGCCCGCGGCCAGTTGCGCGAGGACAGCTACTTTTATACCGGTGTGGTGCAGGCCGCGAACGGCTATCGCGAAGAGAAGAACGAAATGCCCTTCCCGGTGACGCTCGACGTGCTCAAGCGCGGGCAGGAGCGGTTCAACATCTACTGCACGCCATGCCACTCGCGGGTGGGCAACGGGCTGGGCGAGATTGTGCAACGGGGCTACAAGCCGGCCGCGAATTTTCACGACCAGGTGCGCCTGTCGCAGCCCATCTCGCACTACTTCTACGTGATGACGAACGGGTACGGGGCCATGCCGGACTACTCGGCGCAACTGACGCCGGTGGATCGATGGGCGGTGGCGGCTTACATACGCGCGTTGCAGTTGAGCCAGGCGGCGACGGAGAAGGATGTGCCGGCGGGCGTTCAGGTGAGAGATCTGAAGGAGATTGCTCGCGAGAAGAATTTGCCGGAGAGCTTTGCCGAACCGTGGACGCTGCCCGCAACGGCGGTCCAGGGGTATCTGCCGGCTACTACGGAGGGGACACCGGCGCTGGCTCCGGCCAATCCAGCGCCCCCGAAGATTTCGATTCCCGCAAGCAAACCGGCCACGAAGTAGGGACTAAGGACTAAGGACTAGGGACGAACGGAATGGCTCACGAGACGCACGCCAAGTCACTTCCCGCCGAGCTCGGCGCACCGGCCTTTGTGGACGGCTGGAAGACGCGCGCGCTGGCTATCGGGTCGGTCTTTTCAGTCGTCGCCGTTGTGCTGGCTGTCGCCGACGGGTCCATCGACCACTTGCTGCGGGCCTGGCTGCTGGGCCTGATGCTCACCTTTGGCTTTTCGGTGGGCGGGCTGGCCCTGCTGATGGTGCAGTATTGCACGGGCGGCAAGTGGGGGCTGCTGCTGCGCCGGCCGCTGGAGGCCATGAGCCGGACACTGCTGCTGGTCTTCGCCTACTGGCTGGTGATTGCGTTCTCCCTCAAGAAGCTTTATCTGTGGGCAGCGGTGACCGATGTGGATGCGGCGCTGAAGTCGGGATGGATCAACGAAGTTCAAGCACACGCGATCGAGTTCAAGAGGCCGATGCTGAATCCGGAGATGTTTTGGCTGGTGAGCCTGCTGTGCTTCGCGATCTGGGCCTTCTATACCTGGCGGCTCAACGATCTGGGCTTGAAGCGCGGCGCGGAATCGGCGGATACAACACCTTACTGGATCAAGAAATTTGAAAATATCAGCGGCCCCGGCATCGTTGTCTATGCCATCACCATGTCCGCCGCCGCTATCTATTGGGTGATGTCGCTTGATCCCACGTGGTACTCGTCGGTGTACGGACTGCTGTTCCTGGTGGGGCAGGGGTACCTGGTGCTGGCGCTGGGGATCATCGTCGCGGTTTCTCTGTCGAAGGGCGAGCCGTTCAAGACCATTCTGCGGCAGACCGAGCAGCACGACCTGGGCAAGTTCGCCTTCGCCTTTGTGATGCTGAACATCTACCTGGCCTTCGGGCAGTTTCTGATCATCTGGTCGGGAAATCTGCCGGAAGAGATTCCCTGGTATCTGGACCGCATTCGCGGACACTGGGGCGTGATTATTACGCTGGACTTTATCTTCCACTGGCTGATTCCGTTCACGCTGCTGCTGTCGCGGGATCTGAAGCGCAACAAGAAGCGGCTGGTCCGGGTGTGCCAGTGGATGGTTTTCGCCCGCGCCTTCGACTTGTTCTGGCTGATCGAGCCGAACTTCAAGGACGCGGCGCGCAACCTTCACTTCAGTTGGGGAATTCTCGAGTATGTGGCCGTGCCGGTGGCGATGGTGGCCTTCTGGGTCGCCTTCTATTGCACGCAGTTGAAGACGCGCGCGCTGGTGCAGACCAACGATCCGCATGTGGCGGAGATTCTGGAGCCTGAGCATGCAAACGCATAATCCACACGAGCCGGACAAACACGAAGCAGGGCACGAGCCGGAGGAGATCGACGCGTCGCACGGCTACGAAGCGACAGATGTCCGCATCTCCGGCGTGGTGGTTTTCCTGGTCGCGCTGAGCATCTTTGCGGTGGTGACGGCGGTGCTGGCCTACGGAATCGGCAAGGTCATTAACGCGCATCTGGCCAGGGAAAACGGGCCGCCGGGCAAATGGGCGAAGACGGTGGATATTCGCCAACTCGGCAACATGCCCAGCAATCCGGAGATGCAGAACAAAGTGGCCGAGCTGACGCAGCAGTTTCCCACGCCGAGGCTGCAAACCGATGACGGCAGCGAGGACATCGCTAATCTGCATGCGAGGGAGGATCTGCTGCTGAAGAACTACAGCTGGGCCGACAGGGCGCAGGGCAAGGTTAGGATTCCGATCGAACGGGCGATGGAGCTGATCTCGCAGAGCGGGTTGCCGGTGGCGCCCGAGGTGGACCATGCGCCGCTGATGACGGGGGACAGCAAGCCGGTGGTGGCGTATCCGTTGACCAATGGATTTGCGCGCACCGGCTATGAATTGGACGAAGCAACAACGGAGGCAGTGGCGGGCAAGCGCAAGTGAAAAGCGAACGCAGGTCCTTCGACTGCGTCCGCCGCGGCGGACTTCGCTCAGGATGACAGCAATTGAGGGAGTGGCAGAAGGGAAGCGGGAAAGATGCAGAAGGCAGGCACAATGCGGAGAGGTTGGCGAAGTGCGGCGATGGCCGCGGCGGTCGCAGTGGTGCTTTGCCAAGCGTTGCTCACGCCGTCGCTTAGGTCGCAGGTCTCGCGCTACGACGAGAAACAGATGGCGCCGGTCAGCGACAAGCCTCCGGCGATCCTGAATAAAGTGGGTATTGCGCAGCGGCTGAACGAGCAGCTGCCGCTCTCGTTGACGTTTACCGACGACCAAGGCAAACAAGTGCAACTGGCGAGCTACTTCGGCAAGCGGCCGGCGATTCTGGCGCTGGTTTACTATCAGTGCCCCATGCTGTGCTCAGAGGAGCTGAACGGGCTGACGGGCGCATTGCAGATGGTGAACTTCGTCCCGGGCAAGGACTTCAACGTGATTGTGGTGAGCATCGATCCCACGGAGGGAACGGAGCTGGCGGCGGCCAAGAAACGCACCTACCTGAAGCGGTACGGACATCCGGAGACAGCCTCGGGCTGGCACTTCATGACCGGGACGCAGGCGAATATCGACGCACTGACCCAGGCTGTGGGCTTTGGGTACGTGAAGATTCCCGGACCAGACGGGAAGCTGACGCAGTTTGCGCACGCCAGTTCGATTCAGATCGTAACCCCGGAGGGCAAGCTGGCGCAGTATTACATGGGCGTGGAGTATTCGCCCAAGGATCTGCGGCTGGGGCTGGTGGAGGCTTCGGCTAACCGCATCGGCTCGCCGGTGGACAATATTCTGACCTACTGCTACCACTACGATCCCCAGACCAACAAGCACTCGCTGATCGTGGCGCGGGTGGTGCAGCTGGGCGGGCTGGTGACGATGTGTTCGCTGGGCGGATTCATGCTGGTCATGTTCCGCAGAGACGCGCGGAAGGACGACCAGCCGAAAACAGGAACGAAGGTGAACGGATAACGGGATGAGCCACATCAGTCCAGTGCTCTGGCAGTTTCTCGTCAAGTGGTTGACGAACTTCGCGCTGTTTCCGCCGGAGGCGTCGCGGCTTGCGCCTCAGATGGACGCGCTGCTGTTCTTCATCACGCTGGTGAGCCTGATCGGGCTGACGATAGTGGTTCTGCTGATCGCGAGTTTCTCGATCCTCTATAGCAAGAAGCGCCACCCGGTTGCGGTGCAGGTGGAGGGATCGACGCTGCTGGAGGCCACGTGGACCATCATTCCGCTGGGACTGTTCCTGGTGATGTTTGTGTGGGGCGCGCTGATTTATTTCCGCGTTTACACGCCGCCGGCCAACGCCATGAACATCTACGTGGTGGGCAAGCAGTGGATGTGGAAGGCGGAGCATCCGGGCGGGCAGCATGAGATCAACTCGCTGCACGTGCCGACGGGCCGGCCGGTGCAGTTGACGTTGATTTCGCAGGATGTGTTTCACAGCTTTTCGATCCCCGCGTTCCGGGTGAAGCGGGAGGCGATTCCGGGCCGCTATACGACGGTGTGGTTTGAGGCCACGACGCCGGGGACCTATCACCTGTTCTGCACGCAGTACTGCGGGACGAACCACTCGGCGATGATCGGCGACGTGGTGGTGCTGACGCCGGAGGACTACAGGAAGTGGCTGGCCAGCTCGACCAGCGGCATGTCGCTGGCGCAGAACGGAGAACGGTTGTTTGCGAGCCTGAGCTGCGCGGCCTGCCACAATGCGCGGCCGAATGCGCGAGGGCCGAGTTTGGCCAACGTTTACGGGGCTAAGTTGCCGCTTGCAAGCGGAGGGACGGTGACCGCCGACGAAGCTTATCTGCGCGAGTCGATTCTCAACCCATCGCAGCACGTGACCCAGGGTTATGCGCCGATCATGCCCACCTACCAGGGGCAGATCAGCGAGGAGGGCGTAATCGCGCTGCTTGAATTCATCAAGAATCTCGACTCCGATTACCGAATCCAGCAGACGCTGAACACGACCGATCTGCCGCCGGGGAGCGAAGGCAAGACGCCGGCTGCGCAAACGCCTGACGCAAAAGGGAAGGTGAAGCCATGAGCGATACAATCGTCAGTCTTCCCGACCAGTCCACGGCCAGAATTCCGAAGGACAACTTCCTGACCAGGGAGAATGGTCTTTTGAGCTGGTTGTTGACGGGCGACCACAAGCGGATTGCGATTCTTTACCTGATTTCGATCACGTTCTTCTTCTTTATCGGGGGCGCGCTGGCGGGGCTGATCCGCCTGGAACTGCTGACGCCGCAGGCCGATCTGATGGCGACCGACACCTATAACAAGGTGTTCACCATGCACGGCGTCATCATGATCTTCCTGTTCCTGGTGCCGTCGGTTCCGGCCACGCTGGGCAATTTCTTTATCCCCATGATGATCGGGGCCAAGGACCTGGCGCTGCCCAGGATCAACCTGCTGAGCTGGTATCTCTATGTGATCGGCGGCATCCTGGTGGTCTACACCATGGTGAGCGGCGGCGTGGACACGGGCTGGACCTTCACCACGCCGCTTTCCACGCATTACGTAAACACCAACGTGCTGAGCACGGGCCTGGCCGTGTTTATCGCCGGGTTCAGTTCCATCCTTACCGGGCTGAACTTCATCGTGACCATCCACAAGATGCGCGCGCCGGGGATGACGTGGTTCCGTCTGCCGCTGTTTGTGTGGGCGCATTACGCGGCCAGCATTCTGATGGTACTGGGCACGCCGGTGCTGGCCATCGCCATCGTGCTGGTGGCGCTGGAGCGCACGATCGGGATCGGGGTCTTCGACCCGGCCAAGGGCGGCGATCCGCTGCTCTTCCAGCACTTGTTCTGGTTCTACTCGCACCCTGCGGTCTACATCATGATTCTGCCCGGCATGGGCGTGATCTCCGAGGTGATCTCGACCTTCAGCCGCAAGCGCATCTTCGGGTACACGGCGGTGGCTTTCTCGTCGGTGGCCATCGCGGTCTTCGGGTTCTTTGTCTGGGCGCACCACATGTTCATCATGGGCATCTCGAACTACGCTGTGCTGGTGTTCTCGCTGCTGACCATGCTGGTTGCGGTGCCCTCGGCCATCAAGATCTTCAACTGGACCTTCACTCTCTACAAGGGCTCGATCACCTTCGAGACGCCGTTGCTCTATGCCTTCGGATTCATGGGCCTGTTCACCATCGGCGGCATGACCGGCGTATTCCTGGGCACCTCGGGCACGGACATCCATTTAACTGAAACGTATTTCATCGTGGCGCACTTCCACTTTGTGATGGTGGGCGGCATGCTGATGGCGTTTCTGGCGGGCATCCACTTCTGGTGGCCGAAGATGACCGGCCGCATGTATCCGGAGAAGATATCGCAACTGGCGGCGGTGGTGACGTTCATCGGGTTCAACTTCACGTTCTTCCCGCAATTCATCCTGGGCGTGCTGGGCATGCCGCGGCGGTACGCGGCTTATCCACCGGAGTTTCAGGTGCTGAACGTTTTTTCGACCGCCGGAGCCACGATTCTGGGCGTGGGCTACCTGCTGCCGGTTCTTTACCTGACGTGGTCGCTGAAGTACGGCGCGATCGCGGGCAACAATCCCTGGCAGGCGACGGGGCTGGAGTGGCAGACCCAGTCGCCGCCGTTGACGGAGAACTTTACGGAAATTCCGGTGATGGACCACGAAGCCTACGACTACGAGTGGCTGGAACGCCAGCAACAGGCTGAGCGAAATCGGGATGGCCAGAATCCAGATCGCCAGAAAGTTAAAGAGGTGGCCAGTGCCGGATAGCTCTGCGATTGCCCATGACGCACCGGAGGCGGGTGGCATCCCTCACGGGGAGCATCCGCCGTACCTGCGCCATCACTTTGCATCCGTGGAACAGCAGGCAGACACCGCCAACTTCGCGATGTGGCTGTTCCTGCTGACCGAAGTGATGTTCTTCGGCGGGCTGTTTACCGCTTACCTGATCTACCGCAACTGGTATTACCCGGCGTTTGTGGCTGGATCGCACCAGCTCAATGTGTATTGGGGCACCCTGAACACGCTGGTGCTGATCTGCTCCAGCTTTACCATGGCCATGGGCGTGTGGTGCGCCCAGACGCGGCGCAGGAGCGGCCTGGTTCTGTGCCTGATTCTCACGTTCATTCTGGGCTTGGGATTTTTGGGCATCAAGACCATCGAGTACTCGGAGAAGATCGAGAAGCATCACGTTCCGGGCTTCCACTACAGTTTGCAGTCGTTTCTCGATCCGGATTCCGACGCAGCCGCGAAGGCCGCGGGCGACAGGCCGCTGCCCCTGGACATGGCGCGCCACACCGAGGTTTATTTTTCGCTCTACTTCCTGATGACCGGCATGCACGCGCTGCACATGATCATCGGCATCGGGATTCTGGGGTTCATGATTCTGCGCGCCAGGGCCGGAGCTTACACCGCCGGCCACACGACCTTTGTGCTGAACTTCGGGCTCTACTGGCACTTTGTCGACATTATCTGGATCTATCTCTTCGCGCTGCTCTATCTGATCAGCAGGCACGGGGCGTAAATATGGAAGGGAAAACGGCATGAGCGGACAAAACGGACACGCGCACACCATCGTGGGCCCCGGGGTCTACGTGGCCATTCTCTTCGCGCTGCTGGCGGGCACGGCGCTCACGGTATGGGCGTCGTTTATCGACCTGGGCTTCTGGAATCCCATCATCGCGCTGGCCATCGCAACCACCAAGGCCGTGTTGGTGGTGCTGTTCTTCATGCACGTGAAGTACAGCACCAAGTTGACCAAGCTCACGATCTTTTCCGGCATCTTCATGTTCCTGGTCCTGATCTCGATGACGCTGGCGGATTACATCAGCCGGGCGTGGGGAAGCTGGTAGCCACCTGCGGTGGGGCGGACGGCGCTTGCGCGCCAGGGACAAAAAGAAGGGCTGCCGAATGGGCGGCCCTTTTTGCCGGTTGGGGAACGGTGGTTGAGGTTGGTGGTTTCGCGGGCCTCACAAGGGAAACCTGAGGCACCCGGCCTCGACGGCGAAGAAATTCGACGCCGGACAGTACATACGGAAGCAGGGCGGCGAAGCGGTGAAGCCGCAGGACTGATGGCCCGGCGGCCGGAGCGCTCCGCACGCGGCCAGCCATTATTAACAGGCCCTCAACCAGCTGTCCCATTTGTGGACTATAATCTGAGAATTCCAATCCCGGAAACTGCGTGTTTCGCACGACGTATTCCATTGGATTCCGTTCATGTCCCCCTCGGAGGATGTAGAGAGGGGAGGCCGGAATCGGATTCCGGATGTGTGCGACTATGCGGGCTTCTGAATGGGTATCCGATCGGCCTGGCCCGAGGGGCGGAGTTGAGCCGCGTGTTTCCGCAGCCTGGAACGGCGGACGGCGCGGCGGATGGGCTGGCCTGGCACTGGGAACGATGGCGGCTGCGGTCTTTGTGGCTGCGTGCGCGATGCCGGCGAGGGCGCAGAGCGCAGCGGCTGGCGGGCTGCCGACTCCTGGTAAACCCGGTTCCAGTCGAGTTTTGGGGTCTCCCACCCTTGCGACAAAAGGAAGTCGCAAGGATGGGGCACGGAGCTTTGCAGAGCAGCCGCCGCGAGTGATTCAAGCACACAGGTTTCTTGCCGAGCGGGGATGGACGCCGAGCCGGGGGAAGGCATGGATTGGCGCCGGGCGTCCTGGATGGCGTACAAGAGGGGGCTGGCGCAAGAATGCGGTTGCGCCACAGGGCGGGACGGCGGCCACTGCGACCTGGCAGGCGCTGGGTCCGGCGGCGGTGCTGACGCCGAACTATGGGCTGGTGACAGGCCGCGTCTCCGCGCTGGCGCTGGATTCCTCGGACTCAACCGGCAATCATCTCTACCTGGGAACGACCGGGGGCGGGGTGTGGGTGGCGCAGAATGCCGCCACTTCCAGCGCCTCTTCGATCGTCTTTGCGCCACTGACGGACACCGTGGCGGCGCTTAGCGGCGCAATAGACGCTTCGATCAGCATTGGGGCATTGACGGTGCAGCCGGGCGGGACGGGCGTGATTCTGGCCGGCACGGGGGACCCGAACGATGCGCTCGACTCCTACTATGGGGCCGGCATTCTGCGTTCCGCCGACGGGGGAAATAGCTGGAGCCTGACGCAGACAACCGCGGATATGGAATGGGGTTTTGCCGGGGAGGGCTTTGCGGGCTTTGCCTGGAGCACGGTGAATCCGCAACTGGTGGTAGCCGCAGTTTCGCAGGCCTACGAAGGCACGCTGGTAAATGCGGACCGGCCAAACGAGAGCTATGAAGGGCTGTATTACTCCCTGGACAGCGGTGTTACGTGGAATCTGGCGACCATCACGGACGGAGCAGGCGCGGATGTCCAGGGGCCGAACGATCCATTCGCGGGCCCGGACGGCAATGCGGCGACATCGGTGGTGTGGAACCCGGTGCGGCAATTGTTTGTGGCGGCGGTGCGCTACCACGGCTACTACCAGTCGACGGACGGCGTGACCTGGACGCGGATGGCGGCGCAGCCCGGGACGGGACTGAGCACGCTATTCTGCCCTACCAATCACGGCGCTATTGGCTCGATCGATTGCCCGATCTTTCGCGGAACGCTGGCTGTGAATCCGCAGACAGGGGACACCTTTGCCTGGACGGTGGATATCGACAACCAGGACCAGGGACTGTGGCAGGACCAGTGCGCGGTGAGCGGGGGCGCATGCGCCAACCCGAGCATTACGTTTGCCCAGCAATGGAGCACGGCGGCGCTGGAGACAAATACTTCGGAAGGGGCGGCGACCATTGCCAACGGCGAATATAACCTGGCGCTGGCCGCCGTGCCGTCGCAACAGGACACGGTGCTGCTGGCAGGGGCCAACGATCTGTGGAAGTGCAGTCTGGCCATGGGCTGCGTGTGGCGCAACACGACCAATGCGAGCACCTGCATGAACGCCCAGGTGGCCAGCTACCAGCACGCGCTGGCCTGGAGCGCGGCCAATCCGCTGGAAATCTTTGTGGGCAACGACAGCGGGCTGTGGCGCTCGATGGACGCAATTGGCGAGACGGGGCCGGTGTGCTCGGCGGCCGATGCGACCCACTTCCAGAATCTGAACGGGAGCCTGGGTTCGCTGGCGGAGGTGGTGAGCATGTCGCAGGCCGGCTCCACGCCCTACACGATGATGGCCGGGCTGGGAGTGAACGGGACAGCGGGGGTGAAGAGCGCCACGGGGCCGACGGCGGAGTGGCCGCAGATCCTGGGCGGTGACGGCGGGCCAGTGGCCATCGATCCGGCCAACAGCGCGAACTGGTATGTGAACAACGAGGAGGGAGTTTCCATCTACCTGTGCGCGGATGCGAGCCCCTGCACTCCGGCCGTGTTCGGCGCCAGCCCGGTGATTACCGATGCGGACGTGGGTGGGGATGGGCTGACCATGACCACGCCGGCGCCGTTTCTGGTGGATCCGCTGGACTCGACGCAGTTGCTGATCGGGACCTGCCGGGTGTGGCGCGGTCCGGCCGATGGCGTTGGCTGGAGCGGGGGCAACGCAATCAGCCCCATTCTGGACAGTTTGACGGCTCCGGGGCCGTGCAGCGGCGATGCGCTGATTCGGTCGATGGCCGCGATGGAGCTGGCCGGCGGCAGCGAAGTGGTTTACGTGGGCATGTATGGCTCCCTGAACGGAGGCGCGAACCTGCCGGGCCATGTTCTGAGCGCGACGATCAATCCCGCCCGCAGCTCGCCGCCTGTGTGGCGGGACCTTACGCTGAACCCGGTCACCAACGACAGCAACACGATGAATCTGTACGGCCTGGACATTTCGAGCCTCTTCATCGACCCCCACGACACGACCGGGAACACGGTCTACGCGACCGTGGAAGGAATTGCAAGCCTCCAGGAAAAGGTGAAGGTGGCGTACCGTTCGACCGACGGGGGGGCGCACTGGGCGACGGTTATATCCAACCTTCCCTGGGCTCCGGCCAGCAGCCTGGTTGTGGACCCGCAGGACGCCAACACGGTCTACATTGCCACGGACGCAGGGGTGTATTTCACGACCGGGATTGCGGCCTGCATGAATACACCGTCCACCTGCTGGTCCGCATTCGGGACCGGACTGCCGGAGGCGCCGGTGGTTGGACTGAGCGCGTCCGCATCCGCGCAGGCGCTGGTGGCGGCGACCTACGGCAGAGGAGTATGGCAGACCCCGTTGTGGACCGCGGGCACGGGTTTGACAACGGCGGCCGCGAGCCCGCCGTCGCTGACCTTTGCGAGCCAGGTGTTCGGGACCCCTAGCAAGGTGCAGACGGTGACCCTGGAGAACACGGGCAGCCTGGCGCTGACGCCGACCGGAATTGACCTGAGCGGGGACTTCAGCGAGACCGACGACTGCCAGAATACGACCGTGGCCGCGGGCAAAAGCTGCACCATAGAGGTTACCTTTACGCCCACCGGGACAGGCAGCCGGACGGGCCAGATGATCATCTACGCCAACGTCTCCGGCGGGCAACTGAGCGTTGAGCTGAGCGGAACCGGGACCCCGGCGGGAGCGGTGAGCCTGGCCCCGGCCACGATCAACTTCGACCAGGCGCTGGGCGGGCCGACCGAGGTGGGGACGACGTCCGCCGCATTGCAGGTGGAGGCGGCCAACAACAGCGGGACGCCGGTGCCGATCACAGGCATCAGCATCAGCCTGCCGTTCACCATCGCGAGCAACGCGTGCGGCACGAGCACCCTGGCGGCGGAGACCGATTGCCAGGTAATGGTGGCGTTTGCGCCCACACAAGCGGGAGCGGCGGCGGGAACGCTGACGTTTACCGATGGGGCCGGAACGCAGACCGTGACACTGACCGGGACCGGGGCAGCGCCGCCCACGGATACCCTGGGGGTCACGTCGCTGACGTTTCCCGGAACGGTGATGGGGCAGCTTTCGGCGGCGCAGACCGTCAGTTTGACCAACACCGGCGACCTGCCGCTGACTTCGATCGCGATCTCGGCGAGCGAGGCCTTTCAGACGTCGAACAACTGCGGGACGCAGCTGATTGGGCGCGCGAGTTGCGCAATTTCAGTAATTTTTGCTCCCACCCAGGTGAGCGTGCAGAGCGGCGCGCTGACCGTCTCCGATGCGCTGCGGACGCAGACAGTGGCTCTGACCGGCACGGGCTTGCAGCCAGCGGCGTTGAGCGCCAGCCCGCCGAGCCTGGACTTTGCCGAGGTAATCCCCGGCCAGTCCAGCGCGGCGCAAACGATCACCATCAGCAACGGAAGCAGCGCCGCCGCCAGTTCGCTGGCGCTTTCGACAGCTCCTCCGTTCAGCCTGACGCAGAACACCTGCTCCGCCAGCCTGGCCGCGGGAGCAAGTTGTACAGCCGGGATCGTCTTTCAGCCCGCCGTCTACGGGTCGTTCACGGGCACATTGACCATCAACTCCGCTACGGCGCCCGGCCCGGTCACGGTAGCGCTCTCGGGGTCTGGATTCGATTTCACAGTGGCGGCCAGCGGCTCAACTACCCAAACCGTCGCCAGCGGCCAGACCGCCTACTACACGCTGGCGATTACCCTGCAGAGTGGCTCGCCGGGAGAGAAGTTTACGTTCCAGAGCGGTTCGCTTCCAAAGAACGCGCTATGCCTGTTCAACCCCACGAGCGAAACCGTCAGCGCCGGGGCCACCGGAAACGTGACTGTCGAGATTTCGACCGGGCAATCCGGGTCTTCCGCGCGCTCGACCGGCCCGGTTGGGTGGGGGGGCGTGGTTCCGCTGGTTTGCGGGCTGCTGTTGCTGCCGCTGGGATGGAAACGGCGCCGGAGTACTCTGCTGTTGGCCGCATTGCTGGCGATTTTGGCGGGCGGCGTCTCCAGTTGCACAGGTTCAGGCGGCGGCTCGGGAGGAGGTTCGGGCGGCGGCTCGGGCGGGAACGCAACTCCGCCGGGAACCTATACGATTCCCATTACCGTGGTTTCAACCGGAGTGCAGCACAGTTTGAGTTTGACGCTCACAGTGGACTGAGGGCCTGGGGCGAGCATGGGGGCGTAAGCCGGGACCGGCTATACTCTATCTTCGGGTTTTGCTCAGGAGTGTGCCCGCAAGGGGAGCCGTGGGAAAGCCCGGGATGGGGAAAAGCAGGGGATGACTGCCAAAGTAACCGTGGAAGACGTGGAGCGCGTGGCCGAGCTGGCGCATTTGGAGTTGGCGCCGGAGGAAACCCCGCACATGCTGCACGACCTGAACGCCATTCTCGACTACGTGGCCGAACTGAACGAGTTGGATACGGCCGGGGTGGCGCCGCTGGCCCAGGTGAGCGAGTTGCCGAGCGAGCTCAGGGATGCGGCGGGCGCGGGCGGGCTGCGCGCCGATGCGCTGCTGGCCTCGCTGGAGCGGGCCACGGTGCTGGCGCAGGCGCCGGAGACCGACCAGGTTTTCTTCAAGGTGCCCAAGGTGATTGAGCGGTAACCACCTGCGGTGGGGCAAAACGCCGCATCGAGGCCAGGCCTGCGGGCGTCCGCGGTGTTGAAGACAGGCCTTAGTGGAACGGATCAAGGAAGGTTCGATTGCCGAGCGAAGCCAAAACGACGGAAACCTTTGTAGAAAGGCCGAAAACTCTGGCGGAGTTGCGCGCGGAGATTACTGCGGGTACGATCAAGGCCACGGACCTTGCTTCCAGCTATTATGACCGTATCGCGCAGGTAAATCCGCGGCTGAATGTTTATCTGAGCCTGACCAAAGAGCGGGCGTTCGCGCAGGCGGAGCGGGTGGACGCGCTGGCGGCCAAAGGCGATCCGCTGCCGCCGCTGGCAGGGATTCCGGTGGGCATCAAGGACGTGTTGGTGATGAAGGGCGCTCCGGCCACGGCGGGATCAAAAATCCTCCAAGGCTATCGCCCGCCTTACGACGCCACGGCGGTGGCCAGGCTGGACGCGGCCGGCGCGGTGCTGCTGGGCAAGCTGAACTGCGACGAGTTTGCCATGGGCTCCTCGACCGAGAACTCGGCCTACGGCCCGGTGCGCAATCCGGTGGACCCGGAGCGGGTTCCGGGCGGCTCCAGCGGCGGATCGGCGGCGGCTGTGGCGGCCAATCTGGCAGTGGCCACATTGGGCTCCGACACGGGCGGCTCGATTCGCCAGCCGGCCAGCTTTTGCGGGGTGGTAGGCGTGCTGCCCACTTACGGGCGGGTCTCGCGCTACGGACTGATCGCCTTTGCCTCCTCGCTGGACCGCGTGGGTCCGTTTGCAGCGAATGTGCGGGACGCCGCCACGCTGCTGGGGGTGATTGCCGGCTACGATCCCAAGGATGCGACCAGCTCGGCGGCTCCGGTGCCGGACTTTGCCGCCGAGAGCGACAAAAGCGCGGAGCGCCTGCGCATCGGCGTTCCGGCGGAGTACTTTGCCGAAGGGCTTGACCCGGAGGTGCGGGCGGCGATCGAGAAGGGCATTGCCGCGCTGAAGGCGGTCGGCTGCGACCTCAAGACGGTCTCGCTGCCGCATACCAAGTACGCCGTCCCCACCTATTACCTGATCGCCACGGCCGAGGCCAGCGCCAACCTGGCCCGCTTTGACGGCGTGCGCTACGGCTACCGGTCGGCTGCATCGGAGACCCTGTCCGCTATGTACAGTCATTCCCGCGACGAGGGTTTCGGCGCCGAGGTGAAGAGGCGGATTCTGCTGGGGACGTACGCGCTGAGCGCGGGCTACTACGACGCCTATTATTTGAAGGCACAGCAGGTGCGGCGGCTGCTGGCCGAGGAGTATCTGCGGGCCTTCGCCGAGGTGGATGCGATTGTGACGCCGACCGCGCCCACGGCGGCGTTCAAACTCGGCGAGAAGACCGGCGACCCGCTGGCCATGTATCTGGCTGACATCTACACCGTTACGGCGAGCCTGGCGGGCATCTGCGGAGTGACGGTGCCCTGCGGGACGACGAAAGCCGGTTTGCCGGTAGGGATGCAGGTGCTCGCGACGCATCTGAACGAGGGCACGGCGTTTCGCGTTACGCGGGCGGTGGAGGCGGCGCGGATGGAGTAGCTTGTAGATAGAGGAGCAGCGATTGTAAGAGCCTGCCCTGAGGGGTTAGGGCCCCATTGGTTTTGGAGTAATTGCGTACGGGTTAGAGCCCGTACCTTCCGTTTCCCGACAGATCTGCGCCAACTCTCAAGGGGTGGACGGCATGAGGATTTGTGGGCGGATTGCGGTTGTGGTCACTGTAGCGGTAGTGTTTGCCGCCGTGTCGGCGGTTTCAGCCGCGCCGCGCAAGGCGCATACCGTGGTTCTGGGCGCGGCCAAAAAGGTTCCGTACTCGAAGGCCGGCGACCCGGCGGGAGCGGCTGCCGGCGAAGATTCGTTGAAGATTCGCGCGCTGCTGGTGGACGGCGTTCTCAAGGAGTGGACCACCGGAGACGCTCATGACGTGACCGACCGGAGCTTCGCGGTCAGGCGGGTGATCCGGCTGAACGATACTTTGCCCAGCGATCAGACGGGCGATCCATCCAGCACAAAAACCGGCGAAGGCTCCACGACCAGCGGCAAGGCCGGCGATCAGCCCGTGACCAGCGACAAAGCAGCTGCCGGCGCGAAGCCGGCGCCCGTCCGGGCGGCAAGCCCCTGGGTTTGGCAGCGGGGCCCGTGGCTGCTGGTGGACCGCGCGACCGGCCACGTCACCGCACTCAAGCTGCCGCACTACGATCCCGGCGTGAGCCAGGTGAGCTGGTTCCGCGACTACGGGGCCTATTGCGGCGTGACGGCCAGCGGGAAGAGTTTGTATGCCGTGGTGGCGCAGGTGGAGGCGCGCAAGCCGGTGCTGGCCAAGAAGTTGGCTGCGTTCGATGCGGAGAACCACCCCGACCCGGTCTGCGGCCCGGCGGAGTGGCAGCGCGAGCCGCTGCGGATTACGTTTCACCCATCGGGCAAGGACCAGGTGAGCTTCGATGTTGTTCCCGGCTCGGCGGTGTTGGTGGAGGACGCGGGCGAGGAGCCGGAGAGGCCGAAACAGTGAACAGTGGTCAGTGATCAGTGAACATGGTCAGTTCGAGAACCAAACTATTTGCCGGGGCCGAAACCGCCCGATGTCTGGCGGTTGAAAACGGACAGCTTACCGCGAAATACTGACTTCTTAGACTGCCTGCTGTCCACTGTTCACTGTCCACTGACCACTGTCTTCCGCCTTGACAGGCCCCCGGCCGCGCGTATCTTATCTATTAGGCACTCTTTTGGAATCCGGCCGGAACGATCACCGAATGAACCGTGCGACTTCCGAATTCGGGTGTGCGGATTTGGGCGTTTGGGTTGGGTTTCAACGGAAAGATGTGTCGAACAGGAAGCAAACGGCGGTTGAGTGGCAGGCGTGGATGCGGGCGTGGGATGGAAATGCAGTCCCAGGCGCGCGGCAACCGCGCCGTTCCTCTCGAAGTCTGGCCAGAGCGTGAGCCGGATTCGATCGGCGGCCAGGACCATTCCCGGAGACAAATTTCTTCAGGCGACCGGCCCAATGCCGGGTGCGCCTGAGCCCTGAACGGTTCGCCGCGGCGAACGGCCAAGGGCGGACAAAGGATGAGTGTGGCGACGAGTTTCGCATTGTTGGCGGTAGCGCCCGCCGGAGGAGCCGGGAGCGGTCTTCCGATGCTTCTGCCCTTACTATTGATTCCGGTGCTGTACCTGGTGATGATCCGTCCGCAGCAGAAGCGGCAAAAGCAGTGGCTGGAGATGCTCTCGAAGATCAAGGCCGGCGACCGGGTGACCACCGCGGGCGGTATCCGGGGCATCATTCTCTCCATCAAGGACGACGTGATCGTGATTCGCGTGGCGCCGGACAACATCAAGCTGGAAGTGGCCAAGAACGCGATCGCCTCGGTGACCACGCAGGATGGGATTTCGAGCTCTTAGCTTTTAGCTGTTAGCTTTCAGCTATTTCATGGCGGGAACAGGTCTTCAACTCAACGGAAATGAGCTAAGAGCTAAAGGCTAAAAGCTGCATTTAGGTTTTTTGCACAAGAGAAACGGGACGATGAAGAAGAATCTCAACAACAAAATTGCCCTGATTGTCGTGGTCCTGGCGATTTGCATCTACGGCATCTTCGGGGTGCCTTCGGGGCTCACCCCCAAGGATCTGGGCGAGGCCATGACCAAGCGCATTCACCTTGGATTGGACCTGCGCGGCGGCGCTCACCTCATTTTGCAGGTGGTGGTCAAGGAAGCGGTCAACGCCGAAACGGACAACACGGTGGGGCGCATTCAGCAGGACCTGAAGACAGCCAACCTGAGCTTTTCGCAGGTCTACAAGCCCGATCCGGAGGCCAAGCCGGAGGTGATCCGGGTGGAAGGAACGGCGCCCGGCAAGGCCAGCGACGTTCGCTCCGCGCTGGAGACTAAGTACTCGAACGAATACGACGTGACCGGCGGCGGGGCGGACAACAGCTTCACGCTGACCATGAGGCCGATGGTGGAGACGGCTCTCAAGGATAAGACCGTCGAGCAGGCCATCGAGTCCATCCGCGACCGTGTGGACACGCTGGGCGTCAGCGAGCCGAAGATTGACAAGTACGGCCTGGGCGACTACCAGATTCTGGTCGAGTTGCCCGGCATCGACGACCTGGACAGGGTCAAGAACATCATCCAATCCACGGCCCGGCTGGAGGTTCATGCCGTGATCGGCGGTCCCTACAAGGACGAGCAGTCGGCGCTGGCCAGCGTGGGTGGCGCGCTACCCGCCGACGAAGAGCTGGTGCATGGCTCCGGCGCGCTGGCCACCGGCTCCGACGCGGACAGCGTCTATGTGCTGCGCCGGGTCTCCGTGGTGGCCGGCAGCGACTTCCGCTCCGCCGATCCGGGTACGGACTCCAACACCGGCCAGCGCAACGTTCGCTTCACGCTGACCAATGAGGCCGGCGACCGCTTCTACGAGTACACCAGCAAGAACGTCAACACCAGCATGGCGGTGGTGATGGGCGGCCGGGTGAAGGAAGTGGCCAACATCGAGAACGCCATCCGCGACTCGGGCGAAATTCGCGGCGCCTTTAGCCCGGACGAAGTCCTCATCCTCTCCAAGATGTTGCGCACCGGCGCGCTGCCGGCCTCGCTGAACTATCTCGAGGACCGCACCGTGGGCGCGTCTCTGGGGGCGGACTCGATCCGCAAGGGCGTTAAGGCGGCCATTGTGGGCATACTGGTGGTCATGGCCTTCATGCTCTTCTATTACCGCGGCTCGGGCGTCAACGCCGACCTGGCTCTGGTTCTGAACCTGGTGATTCTGCTGGGCTTCATGGGCGCTTTCGGGGCTACGCTTACCCTGCCCGGCATCGCCGGAGTCATTCTGACCATCGGCATGGGCGTGGACTCGAATGTGCTGATCTTCGAGCGCATCCGGGAGGAGGTACGGGCCGGCAAGGCGCCCTCGGCGGCCGTGGATCAGGGCTTTGCCCACGCCTGGGTCACCATTGTCGATACCCACGTGACCACCATCGTCTCGGCGGCCATCCTGTTCTTGTTTGGAACGGGTCCGGTGAAGGGATTTGCGACTACGCTGACCGTCGGCCTGATAGCCAATTTGTTCACGGCGGTCTTCGTTTCGCGGGTCATCTTCGATGCCCATTTAAACAGGATGAAGCCAGGCGAACTGGTGTCGATCTGAACGACAGCTTCTAGCTGCTAGCCTCTAGCTTCTAGCCCTTCAGTGGGAAACCGAAGAGCCAGACTGGCGCGAGAAAAGAGCTAGAAGCTAAGAGCTAGGAGAAAAAAGTGGAGTTTTTTCGCGGCGTGAATGTGGACTGGCTGAGGCTGAAGTGGTACTTCCTCGCCTTTTCTATGATCTTCAGCGTGGCCGGCATCGTCTCGATGGGCATGCACATGCGCAGCATTCACAGCCCGGTTCCGCTGGGCGTGGACTTCAAGGGCGGCACGCAGGTGCAGATGCAGTTTGACCAGACCCCGGATACTAACCGGATTCGCCAAGCCATGGCGGCGGCGGGCATCCGGGATGCCAGCATCGTGACCTACGACGTGGCCAGCAACAACGAGGTGCTCATCAGCCTGCCGGAGCAGCAGAACGAGAGTTCGCTGGATGCCGGTCGCCAGCAGATTATGGATGCGCTGCGTTCGCACTACGACAGCAACATCGGCCCCCGCAACGTGCGCAACGTGCAGGTGGTGGGTCCTACGGTGGGCAAGCAGCTTGAGAAGCAAGCCCTGTTGGCCACGCTCTACTCGATGCTGGGCATGCTAGTCTATCTCTGGTTCCGCTTCCAGTTGATCTACGGCGTAGCGGCGGTCGTTGCCTGCTTCCACGACACGCTGATCACCGTCGGCGCCTTCGCGCTGCTGAACAAGGAGATCAGCCTGACGGTGATCGCGGCCATTCTGACGCTGGTGGGCTACTCGATGAACGACACGATTGTCGTGTTTGACCGGATACGGGAGAATTTGCGCCTGAGCCGCCGGGAGTCGCTGCCGGACGTGGTGAACCGCAGCATCAACCAGACGCTGAGCCGAACGGTGCTGACCTCGGGTCTTACGTTCCTGACAGTGCTGTCGTTGTACATCTTTGGCGGCCAGGTGTTGAATGGCTTTTCGTTCGCGCTGGTGGTTGGTATTCTTATCGGTACCTATTCTTCCATCGCCATAGCCGCGCCCATGCTTGTGGCCTGGCAGGAATGGCGGGCGAAGAGGGGTAAAGTAACGGTTTTGCCGGCCGCGAAACGCGCCAAATTGTAAGGAAATTCGCGCCGGAGTTGCACCGGTTTTGCAGCAGGTTTTCATGTGAGGCTTTGTTCTGATAGAGTGAGAGTGCGCATTTGTGGTCCCGTTTGGATGCTGGGGAACATTTGAAGTTCTCGCGGTGTCTAATTAGAGGTAACCAACACCCGATTTCGAGGCTGGCCATGTTTGAAGATTCCACGTTTGAATCCGGAGGCAGGATCAAGACCAAAAGCGGCCGTTGGATGGTGTTCACAGGCATCATCAACGGTTCGATTCTGGGTCTGCTGATTCTTATTCCGCTGATCTATCCTGAGGCGTTGCCTCATAATGCGATGCTGACGGCTCTGACTCTTCCGCCCCCACCGCCTCCCCCACCGCCTCCTCCGCCTCCGCCGGAGGCCGTGCATGTGGTTCATGTGCAGTCGGAGATGATGAACAATCAGCTGACGGCTCCCACGCGGATTCCGCACGACATCAAGATGGTTACCGAGAGGGAAGCACCGCCCAGCACATTTGGCGTTGAGGGCATGGAAGGCCTGGGCGGCAGTTCGAGCGGCGTTATGGGCAGCATTTTCGGTGGGCAGTCTGGCCCCAAGGTGCAGGTTGCGCCTCCCAAGAAGGTGAACATCTCTGGCGGCGTGGCTGCGGGCATGTTGCTTCAGAAGACGATTCCCGTGTATCCGCCGATTGCCAAGGCCGCCCGGGTCTCCGGCACGGTGGTGCTGCAGGCCACCATATCCAAGACGGGAACGATCGAAAATCTGCGCGTCATCAGCGGGCCGCAAATGTTGCAGCAATCGGCTCTGGATGCCGTAAGGTCCTGGCGGTACAGGCCCTACCTGCTCAACAACGAGCCGGTGGAGGTGGAAACCACGGTGAACGTTGTCTTCACCTTAGGCGGATGATGAATTCTCTGGCTCCTTCCCGCGGTTTTGGGAAGGAGCTTCGCTTTTGACCCGAATGCGCATCCGGAAAGAGCCGCATTCCCAGCCACCGTCCGCCGCGGCGGATCGCAGTTCACAAGAAACTCCTTAGGAGGAACGATTCAGTGATTCTCGCTCAACTCGCACATTACGCTTCGCACATGGTCAGCAGCCTGGCACTGTTCCAGGAAGAGCAGACAGTCAGCTTCAGTCCCATAGGCCTGTGGGACCACATGGCATGGATGGCCCGCTCCGTGGCCATCATCCTTTTCATCGAGTCGATCTGGTCGCTGGCCGTCATGATCGACCGTTACCTGTACTTCAATGCTGCCCGCAAGCAATCGCGCGAGTTTGCGCCCAAGGTTGCCGGCGCGCTGAAGGATAGCAAGCTGGAAGAAGCGATCAAGATCGCCGATCGCAACAAGAAGTCCCACTTGGCCGAGGTAGTGACGGCCGGCCTGCAAGAGTTCCGCGCCTCTGCCGGTGCGCCTACCGAGGAGAGCATTGCGAGCTCGGGCCGCGCGTTGGAGAGGGCCGAGGCCATCGTTCACGCCAAGCTGAAGAGAGGCCTTGCCGTGCTGGCCACCATCGGCGCCACGGCTCCCTTCGTCGGCCTGTTCGGCACCGTGGTCGGCATTCTACACGCCTTCGACGCCATCGCCACGCAGAAGACCTCGGGCATCGGCGCTGTCGCCGGCGGTATTTCAGAAGCCCTGGTCACCACTGCGTTCGGCCTGCTAGTGGCCATCCCCGCCGTGATGGCCTTCAACTACTTCACCGGACGTGTCGAAGCTTTCGACGTGGAGATGGACAACTCCTCGAGCGAACTGATCGACTACTTCATCAAGCAGGGCCACAAGCGCTAAGCGAGGCGGCTGTCGGCCTGAGCGGGAAGCTTTGGGGGGCGGGAGACAAGTAGTCTCCTGCCCGCCGGTTTCGGGCTCGCGCCGGGCAGGTGGTTCCTAAGCGTTTCCGGAAGCCATCCGGAATAAAAATTCTTGAGGTACGGAGCCCAAACCATGGGAATCGCGGTTCGCAAAGAAGGCAGTAAGGTCAACGCCAACATCAATGTCACCCCGATGGTGGACGTGATGCTGGTGCTGTTGATCATCTTCATGGTCATCACCCCCATGCTCCAGCAGAAGGTGGCCGTCGATATGGCCAAGGTGGACAACCCCATCGCCATGCCGGACGCTGACAAGGAAGACGCCATTGTGGTGGCGATTACGCGGGACGGACGCGTGTTTCTGGGGCAGGACAAGATCGCCACGAGCGAGCTTGGCGCCAGGGTTCGCGACAAGCTGTCCGACAAGCCGGGCAAGACGATCTACATACGCGCAGATGCGCGCGCGCAGTACCGGGCGGTTGAAGACGCCATCGACGCCGTGCGCACAGCGGGCGTGGAAGACGTGGGCTTGTTGACGCAGAAGCGCGAAGCCGGCACACCCGCGGGCGGGGAATAACTTTTACGCTTGCGTTGCCTCTTACGAGGGAACCAGGAGTTTGAAGCCATGGCAATGACAATGGGGAACGCGGGAGGCTACTCGTCCGACATCAATGTTACGCCGATGATCGACGTCCTGCTGGTCCTCTTGATCATCTTCATGGTCGTCACGCCAGTAACGCCGAAGGGCCTGAATGCGATGGTGCCCCAGCCACCCGCGAGTCAGGACAACAATACTCCGCCGCCCGATCGCACCATTGTGGTGCAGATTCTGAATCGCCCCGGCGCGTCCCCGGCGTACAAGATCAACGAGACCGACGTGGACAAGCGCGATCTGCTGCCCAAGTTGACCGAGATTTATGCTAACCGCGCCGAACGCATTATGTTCGTGAAGGGCGACGACAATCTGGACCTCGCCTCTGTGACCGAGGTCATCGATATCGGCTATGCCGCGAAAGTGGATCATATCGGATTGATGACGCCGAGGATTATGTCCGGCGAGTAAGTTAGCTCTGGCACTATCGAAATAACGATTTCAAGGAAACGAGGAGTTTGAAGACATGGCAATGACAATGGGATCGTCGGGCAGCAGCATATCCGACATCAATGTTACGCCGATGATAGACGTCCTGCTGGTGCTGTTGATCATCTTCATGGTCATCGTGCCGGTAACGCCCAAGGGCCTGGATGCGCTGGTGCCCCAGCCGCCCAAGGATCCGACCAAGCAACTGCCGACCGACCGCACGATTGTGGTGCAGATTCTGCATCGCCCGGGCGCGCCTCCGGCGTACAAGATCAATGAAACCGACGTGGACAAGCGCGATCTGCTGCCCCGCCTGACCGAGATCTACGCCAACCGCGCCGAGCGCATTATGTTCGTAAAGGGCGACGACAATCTGAACTTCGCCTCTGTGGCCGAGGTCATCGATATCGGCCGCGCCGCGAACGTGGATCACATCGGGTTGATGACGCCGAGGATTATGGCCGGCCAGTAGCCGGCTGTTTGGCCGCAGTTTTCCTTGAAGGGGAAATTGCGGAGGCAATCGACACGGCCGAGGGGCGAGGGTGAGGATCGCATCGGCGTGGCGACGCCAAGAGTTCAGGCTGGCAACAGGGGGCCGGGGTGGTTGGAATGCCCCAGCCAATCCGAGGGTTGATGGGTTCCGCCCGCAGGCAGTTCAGCGATTCATTGGGGCGGAAACAGGAGTACAATTTTTGCATCCTGGTTTCGGAACCTCCCGCCCGCAGCCAGCTTTATGAAATTCCAGGCGCGCAATCGATAGGCGCGACCTGAAGGAGAAGGATACGAATATGAAGGGACCCGCACGAATTACGGTGTTCGCGATTGCCTTGGCCAGCATGGTGCTTTCCATGAGCGGGTGCAAGCGCCTTGCAGCCCGTGACCAGTTGAACAAGGGAGTGGAAGCTTACAAGAGCACCCGATATGAAGAGGCGATCGGACACTTCCAGAAGGCCACGCAGCTCGATCCGGGCCTGCCCATGGCGAAGAGCTATCTGGCCACAGCACTGGCCCAGAACGTGGTTCCCGGATCGGATACGCCGGACAACCTAAAGACTGCGGATCAGGCGATCAGCATCTTCCAGGAAGTTCTGGACAAGGACCCGAACGATGTGAACAGCCTGAAGCAGATTGCGGGCATTTACTTCAGCGTCAAGAAGCTGGATGAAGCCAGGACGTGGCAGAAGAAGGTTCTGGCCGTGGATCCGAAGGATCCCGAGGCCGCCTACACCATTGGCGTGATCGACTGGACAGAGGCGCACGAGAACGCGCTGAAGGCGCTGGTGCCGGAGGGCATCAACGACGACGGCGAGGGTAATGTCAAGGCGCCCAAGAAGGTGATGGAGCCCCTCAAGGCGCAGAATGGTCCGCTGGTCGAAGAGGGCTTGCAATACCTCAACCAGGCAGTGGCGAACCGGCCCAATTATGACGATGCGATGGCCTACCTGAACCTGATTTACCGGCGCAAGGCGGATGTGGACTACGGCGACGAGGCCGCGGTCAAGGCAGATATCGCAGCGGCAGAGGATTGGCGCACCAAGGCGATGGGCACACGCAAGGCCAACGAAGAGAAGAAGGAAAAGACCCCTGGCGGCATCACATTGGATTCAAGCGGCAACATGAAGTAAAGGGCGGTTGTCCGCGCACACACCAACGGCCTCCGCCATCCGCGGGGGCCGTTTTTCTTGGGCATTCTTTTTGGGTTGATCGTAGGAGGCGCGCCTTGGCTGGAACCGGCAATTCCGTTTTCGTACTTCAGTTCGCTCTTGCAGGACTTGGTCTGCTCACCGTCCCCGCGTCGAGCGCGCTGGGGCAGGATTTCACCGGAGAGGTTCCTCACCCCGCTGCAATGCAGGCTGCGAAGTCGCCCACCGGGTTGACCGCGCACAACGACCGTGAAGTACTGGAAGTGACGGTCTGCGGCGATTCGCTGATACACGTAGTCGCCAGGCCTGTTGAGGCGCCTGCCTCGACAGCGCAGCGGCCATGGGTGCTCGACCGGGCGGAGTCTTGTCCCGGATCGGCTTTCCAGTTCAGCCAGTCCGGCGACCTGACCACGCTCGCGACCTCCCGCCTGACCATCTCCCTGTCTGCACGGACGGGCGGCCTGAGCTTCAAGACCCTTGAGGGAGAGACGCTGCTGAAGGAGAACTGGAACCTGCCGCGCACCTATATTCCAGTGCAATCGACGGCGCTTTACCAGATCAAGGAGCGGTTCTCGGCCGATGCGACCGAGGCTATCTACGGGCTCGGCCAACACCAGAGCGGGCTGTTCAACTATCGGGGCAGCACGCTGGAACTGGGGCAGAACAACACCGATGTGGCCATTCCGCTGCTGATCTCCAGTAAGGGCTATGGAATCCTCTGGAACACCGCCTCCTTTACCTATGTGGACAACCGCTTCCCGCTGGATCTCGACTTTGAATCGATGGCCGGCGACCAGGTGGACTACTACGTGCTCTACGGTCCGGCGATGGACCGGATCATCCATGAATACCGGTCGATGACCGGCCACGCGCCGCTGTTTCCGCAATGGGCCTACGGTCTTTTCCAGTCCAAGGATCGCTACGCATCGCAGGCCGAGATTCTGGACATCGCCAGCCAATACCGCGCCCGGCATATTCCGCTCGACGCCATTGTGCAGGACTGGTTCTGGTGGAAGCCTGGCGGCGAGGGCGACCCGGAGTTCAACAGTGGCTATAGCGATGTGCCCGCCGAATTGAAGACGCTGCATGACGAACATGTTCACGCCATGATTTCGGTGTGGGGCATGATGGACGCGAGTTCAAAGAACTTTCAGGAGATCAAGCGGCAGGGCTTTGAGATTCCGGGAACGCATGTCTACGATCCCACCAATCCCCCGGCGCGCGATTTCTTCTGGAATCAGCTTGCGGGCAAGCTCTTCGCGCAGGGGTGGGATGCCTTCTGGCTGGACAGTGCCGAGCCGGAGGAGTACTGGCCGCACTCGGGCGACGCGATTCTGCGCTATAAGCAGTTGCACATCGGCAGCGGGCAAGAATACACGAACATTTTTCCGCTGGAGCATACCGGAGGGGTTCAAGAGCACTGGAAGCAGGCGACCCAGGAGAAGCGCGTCTTTCTGCTGACGCGTTCGGCTTTTATGGGGCAGCAGCGCAATGGAGCGACGGTGTGGTCCGGCGACGTCTACAGCAGCTGGTGGGCGTTGCGCCACCAGGTGGCCGCGGGGCTGAACTTTGCGCTTTCAGGGTACCCTTACTGGACGACCGACATTGGCGGCTACCATCAGACGTTCAACGGTGAAGCCAACGAACCGGCGTACCAGGAGTTGTATGCGCGCTGGTTCGAATATGGGGCCTTCTGCCCGGTCTTTCGCACGCATGGGCACCGGGACCACAACGAGTTGTGGACCTACGAGCGGGTCTATCCGGCGCTGCTGGCAACGGATCGCTTGCGCTACCGGCTTCTGCCGTACGTCTACTCGCTGGCGTGGAAGGTGACGAGCGAGGATTACACGATTCAACGGCCGCTGGTGATGGATTTCCGCGAGGATCGCGCAACCTGGGAGGTGGGCGATGAATTTCTCTTCGGGCCGGCGATCCTGGTCAGCCCGGTGACGAAAGAACACGCCACCGAGCGCACGGTCTATCTACCTGCCGGAACCGGCTGGTACGACTTCTGGACGGGAGCGCGGGCAGAGGGCGGGGCGGAGGTGAACCGGGCGGCCCCGATCGATAGGATTCCTCTGGAGGTGCGCGCCGGATCGATCCTGCCGCTGGGACCAGTTGTGGAATATGCGGGCCAGGCTGCCGATCCGATCGAGATACGCATCTATCCAGGGGCGGATGGCGATTTCAATCTTTATGAAGACGAGGGCGACAGTTATCGCTACGAGCACGGGGCGCACGCGATCATCCCCATCCACTGGGACGATGCCAACCGGACGGTGACGATCGGCGCTCGGGAGGGAAGCTATCCGGGCATGGCTGCCGGACACACCTTCAATGTGGTGATTGTGAGGAGCGGGCACGGCGTTGGGGGTGAAGTTACCGATTTGCCCGACAAAGCGATTCAGTATGCGGGGGCGAAGATCGCGGCGAAGTTATAGTAGCCCATAAAGCGGCGTGGTTTATAGCGGTTCCACAATTGCTGTACCCCGAAGCCACTGCCGCTGAGTGACCCGCCTCGGCGAGCTACCTTGCTCGATGCCGGCAAGGGCATGTGAGTTGTGGAACCGGTCTAGTGCGCGCCTTCCTTGAGGATTTGGTCGGCCTTGTAGTTGTGTACCTTGGCGTCGTCGTGGAGCATCTCGAAGTATGCGCTCTGAAGCAGCTGCTTGTGGCTTTCGTGCAGCAACTGGTGTATGGCCTGTTGCACGCGGGGGTCGCTCAACTCGCGCTGTCCGGCCGGCTCCCTTGAGATCAGCTTGTAGATGGCGTAACCCATGGTGCGGCGCGACTGGGGGTCGACGATGGGAAAAACATCGGTGAACTGGCCCGGCTTGAGCTTGCTGATGGCGTTGTAGACTTCCTGGTCGGTATGCAACTGCGACTCGAGCACGAAACCCATGTCGCCGCCATTCGAGGCGGTGTCCTTGTCCTCGGAGAAATTCATGGCCACAGAGCCGAATTCCTCGCCGTTTTCAAGCCTGTCGTGCAGGACCTGGATCTTTTTCTTTGCATCGGCGTCGCCGGAGGCCTTGTTGTTCTGGAGGTTGGTGGTTTGCGCCGAGGGAGCGGCGGTGACGACGATCCGGGCAATGTTATAACGCGGTTCGATCAGGTTGAACTCCGATTTGTGAGCCGTATAGTAGCCGCCGATCTCAGCGTCGGTGATGTTGATCTTGGACTCGATCTCCTTGTTGAGCAGCTTGGTAGTTGTCAATTGCCGGCGCAAATCGCGCTTAAGGTCATCGAGGGTCATGTTTCGCAGCTTGAGTTGCCGGTCAAATTCTTCCTGAGTGTAGGGCGCCTTCCACTCCGTCAGCTTGGCGTTGACGTCCTCGTCGGAGGCGGTGAGGTTGAATTTGGCCGCCCGCTGCTGAAGGATTTCGTCATCGATCATCTGGCGCAGGATGTTGAGGCGGACGATTTCAGCCTGTTCGGGGGAATGCTGCGGGTTGTCTCCCAGGCTGGCTTTGTAATACTTCTCCAGGTCCGAGTTCAGGATTTCCTTGCCGTTTACGGTGGCCATCACGTCGGGAGCAGGCGGGCGGTGGCAGCCGGCTACAGCGGCCAGGAGGGCTCCACTACACAGAATGAGAACGGCGAAACGGGAATGCGTCGCGGAAAAGGATTCGACTTGCAAGCTGGTATCTCCTATGGGGCCACGCAGGCCCCAGCAATCAAGGATAAATCCACAAGCCGGTGCGGCGATAGGCGAAAGCGCCTACTGGCCGGTTCCGGCAGTCTGAGACGGCTTGGTCGGTGCGGCTGGAGGCTCGACGCCGGCGGCGCGCAGGGCACGGTCGATCACCAGCCAAAGCTGCTCTTCGGGGACAGCGCCGTCGATGCGCTCGCCATCGACAAAGACCGCGGGCGCTCCATCAATCCTCAGCGACTGCGCTTCCTGGGTCGAGGCGCGGACCTGGGTCTCGTCCTGCGCGGCCAGGCAGGCGTCCAGCCGAGCGGTGTCGAGTTTGCCCAAAGTGGCTTCCTGACGGGCGATGCGGTTCAGAGTATCGAAGCTCCTGGCCTGATTGCGATCCGGGCCGGTGATCTCCTGGCCATTGGCATGGAGGTAATCGATGTAGTTCCAATAAACCTCGCCGCTCTGCGCGGCCAGGCAGTTGGCATCCACTGAGGCGTGCATGGCCCACGGGTGCAATTCGGTGAGCGGGTTGTCCTTGTAGATGAAGCGCACCTTGTCCTTGTAGCGCTCGAGGGTGGCCGGAAAGAGCGACTGGTGCATGCGGGCGCAGTAAGGACATTCGAGGTCGTCGAAGTTGATGACGGTGACCTTGGCTGCTGGATTGCCGCGGATGGGGCGGCCGGCGACGTCGATCGAGAAGATGGGATTCCTGGCCAGGTCGAAGGTCTCCAGGCGGGCCAGGGTCTTGCTGTCGGTGGAGATCAAGAAGTCGACCACCGTGCTTTTGTTACCGCGGGAGAGAGTGACGGGCAGCGCGTCATAGCCGGTAATCGGGCTTGGCTTGCGGACGCCCAAAGTGACGGTGTAATCCGGCGGGACGTTGTACTGGGAACGGACCATGACCTCGATGTGGCGGTTGAGCACGGCGGGGTCCAAAGGTCCTTGCGGGTTGGTTTGGGGCGGGTTGGTTTGGGCCTTGCAGCCCGCGGTCATGCACAGAACGAGCAGGCTAGCCAGTATGCGAGCACGCGACAAGTTGAAAATCCTCTCAGGAAAGGATACTCCACCGGGGCTGGTGCGGGCCGATGGAGAGGATGATCGCCGTTGTAATAACCAGTTGACGCGGGAGCGGGCGAAAGGCAACCACGGATTCGCGGCTTCTTACCCATTGCCAGGAAAAGGGCGCATGCGGGAAGACCCGGCGTAGGTGAAATGGCGGCTTTAATACGCCGGCGGCAGGGTGGGATCGTGGAAGACGGAGTTGGAGCGGCGGATGTCGCCGACGGAACCGAAGTTGGCCAGGGTGAAGCTGTAGAGGTACTCGGTCTCGTCGCGGACCGAACCGAGCACGAAGCGGCGGTAACCGAAGGTGAGGCCGCAGCAGTTCCAGTTGTAGACCGCCTGCACCCCGGCGTATTGCAGCGAGTGCTGGACAAAATCGTAGCCGCCGTTAACGGCCAGATTGAAGCCGGCGCCGCTCTGCTTTCCGATGGTGAAGAAGGGCTGCAACTGCTGGCTCTGGATGGTGGAGGCGGCGCCGTTGTTCTCGTCGACGGCGTTGAGCATGGCGTGGCCCACACCGAGCGTGGTGCGGCCCCAACTGTAACCGGCAAAGATGTTGTCTGAGTCCAGGCGTCCGTTCTTGGGGTCGAAGTCCAGATCCCACTCGATGCGGAGATTGTCAATGGCCTCGAAGCGCAGGCGGGAGATGAGAGGCGCGAAGTTGCGTGGCCCGGTGAGGAAGGCTACGGCGGTCTGGTCGAGAGTGGAGTCGAAGACGTTGCGCCGGTTGGGGATGATCGCGCCGCCGAAGTAGGGGTCGATGAAGAATTCCTGGGCAACCTGCCAAGTGGCCCACTCGCGCGGCGCCTGCGGCGGGCAGCCTTTTGGAGTGGTTTCGTTGTCCGGGGAAGAGCAGGGCTGCTGGACGGTGGAGCGCAGATAAAAGCGCTGGGTGAGCGAGAGGCCGGCCTCGTTGGTGTTGGTGGCGATGTCAGTGGTGTCGACCAGGAGCACGTTGCGGGCCTGGGCGCCGATGCCGCCTACAAACCGGTAGGTCAATTCAGGCTCGATGACGTGGCGCAACTCCCGGTTCCAGCGGGTGAGCGCAAAATCACGCTCGAGGGCCGGCGGCCGGATGTCCAGGGAGGCCTCGACATCGGCGCGGTTGAGCGAATCGTGGCTGATGGCGGGGGTGCCGCTTCTTGCGCCGGTAAGATCGGGGGTTTGGCTGATGGAGTAGAAGGTTTCGCGCAGCGCGGCCTCGGGAACCACGCTCCAGCCCCCAACCGAAAACGGCAGGGAAAGATGCGGATAGAAGTCCACGCGACCCACGTTGCGGGCGTGGAATTCGGGCTCCGAGCGGGCCAGGTAGCTGAGCGACGATGCCAGTCCCCAGTACAGCGGCGAGGCGCTCAGTGGCTGGTCGAGGACGTCGTAGTGGAGGCTGGGCAGGTGAATAATTCTCGCCTCGTCGCCGTTGGTGGAGCTGGCAAAGGTCTGGAAGCGTTCCAGCGCAACGGAGGGGATGAACCCATTGTGGGCGTGGGTGAGCGAGAGGTTGCTGGTCACCTCGGAACTGACGGCCTGCGAGTAGTTGTCGTTGAAGACGAGCCTGTAGACGTAACTGGAGAGATATTCGGCGTTAGCGGCGATGTGGGACTCGGGAGAAAGGTCTTTGCGGCCGAGGGCAACAATGTCCACGCCGCCCTGGTTGACGAGTTCCGTACCGGTTGGCCCGGGCAGGTGATCGGCGGGTCGTGCGCCAGTGGCGGGGATGGTGGCGCCCACCTGCTGTTCCACGCCACGGTCGAGCAGGGCATTCCAGCGGACGATGAAGTGGTCGAAGCCTGGGCCCTTGTAGCGGAAGTCGCCGTTGGGCGCCCAGCCGTGCTTGCTGTAGTATTCGGCGCCGACGATCATGTCCATGCTGCGGTTGATGACCCAGTAAACCTGCTCCCCCACGATGAAGCCCTTGATGGATGAGTTGCTGAGAACGGGGATCAGCAGTCCGCTCTCGCGGCCAGTCTCGTCCACCGGATGGCGGAGGTAGGGCAGGTAAAAGATGGGTACCCCGAGAAACTCGAAGAAGGAGTTGGACGTGGAGGCCTTGCCGTTGGCGAGGGTGATGGCGCGGGAGATCACTCGCCAATCGGGCTTGGGCAGGCGGCAGTTGGTCATGGAGCCGTCAATGATCTTGTAGTTGCCCTCGCCGGTCTGAATCAGAACCCTTCCGGAGAAGAGGAAGGGGTTTGTCGTGGAATAGACCACCGTGCGGCCCGCGGTGCGGATTCCCTGCGAACCGTTCACGTTGAAGAAGCGCGCGGTGTGCATGTTGAGGCGCATGTCGCCGTGATCGGCGTTGATGAGCACGTCGCTGGGGCCGCCGGCAACCTGCACATGGCCGTCCGCCTCCAGTTCGGTGGTGGAGCGGTTGTAGACCACCTTGTCGGCGCGGAGAATGTAACCGGAGTAGTAAAACTCCACCCCGCCGATGCCAGTCCAGGTATTGCCCCCCCATGTCTGGCGGTCGGCCTTGGCCTGAAAGGGCACGCCCGTGGGGGGTGCGGGCTCGGGCTGAGCGACAGGCAGAATCTCCTGGCCGGGGTCGTCAGGAAGCGAGGAGGCGGGTTCCTGTGGCGCCGGAGGTAACGCATTGGTCAACGTCTGTCCGCCAAGTTGCGGGTGACAGAGGGCCAGCAGCGCAATCAACACTAAGTTGCGAGGACGC